>ERZ1673697.23-NODE-23-length-236942-cov-12.512624_pt1 | contig 236942 bp, 213 predicted proteins | sample MGYA00580227_ERZ1673697 | MGnify/ENA primary metagenome ERZ1673697 (study PRJEB41218, sample SAMN15661759) | gut metagenome | host: Homo sapiens | place: Canada: London | collected 2015-08-20/2019-03-30 | study: EMG produced TPA metagenomics assembly of...
TCGATATTCTCTTTACCGCGAGCACGGCCTTGTTGAATTCCATCCTTTCCCAGGGCTCGGCTTCCGCTTCCGCCTTATCCGCTTTCGCCTTGTCGCCCTCCGGCTTTTTATCACCTACCGCCGTGCCACTTACTGTCTTGTCACTTACCACTCTTTCCTTTGCCGTCTTATCACCTGCCGCCTTGGTACTTTTCTTTTTCCCCGCCGTTCCTTCGGGTAAAACAATATCTATGAGCGTCCCGTCCATCTCTTTCATCAGTTCCTCGTTCAGGTATGCCTTGTCATCGTAAGATGTGAAGAATCCCCTTGATATATCTTTCCCGCTTCCGTCCACTTCCACTCCGAGCAACTGTTCGTAGTATTCCCTGCAGGCATTGTACATGGCCAGGTGATGTTTCTCCAACGTGTTGAACTCCACCTTGTCTTCTGCCGCCAGTGCCTCCCTCAGCCGGATGGCATAAGCTGTTTTCAGGAATACGAAGAGCTTGAACCCATGTCCTTTTGGAGTGAGGAAAGAGGCGAGCGTGTTTGGATCTCCGTTGATTTTCTTTCTCAGCTCTTCCAGCTTTCCTTCCGGCAGGTCGTCAATATCCAGCAGTATGACCCGGGTATACCCTGTCATGCTGTACGCCTGCCTCTTTTGCCTGTATGTTGCCGTGACGGTGTAGAACGGCAACTGCTTCTTCACATTGTTCGCCTCTTCGGTCTTTCCCTGGCTGACGAGCATCCTGATTTTGAATACGAGCCTTGCATGCAGCCCTTTTGTGATGTTTTCTATTGCTTTCCGGAGAGTAATTTCTCCCCGTACATTACTGAAACCGCTGTATGCGGTAACCGGAATATTCTCCATTTCTGATTTTTGATTGTTTTAGTCTGCCTTATGGCGGCACAAAAGAATGCATAATATTTTAAACGTGATTGCGCCTTTTCATGAGGAAAAGGCGCAAAAACCACAATTTAGCAGAAAGGTTCGTATCTATCCCGGTATTTTCTTTTTCCCGTCTTCCTTTCTTTCTTTCAGCATCTCTTTTCTTAGCTTAATGATTTCACTATTAAGGCTTTCCGGTGATATGAATCCTTTTTCATTTTTGCCCTTTTCGAAGGCTATACTGCGGTTTAGCAATCTTGCCAGGTGTGTGGTCCCTTTCAGTCCCGCCTCCTTCTTTTGCCCGATAAGCTTCCGTACCCACGGGGTCAGGAACTCTTCCCTTTCACAAGCTTTGACGATCATGCGCCCGTCAAACGCCTCATTTTCAACTAACAGGATGTTGATCCTGTTTTCTGCTCTCTCTATTTGGATGTCATAACCATCCTCCTTCATGAGTTCAATACTCAATATTGTGTTTTTTTATCCATAAAACCACAATTTTAAAAGTTGGTAAATTATTATTAATTTAAAATGCGAAAGCAAAATTAACGCTTATAATGGTAATATCTTCTGTTTTCGTCTGGAAAAGTGAATATTTTCTTTGGGTGTTGTTACACACAGGCAGGTAAATAGGGTAGGGGGGCTACCCCCTGTTATTTATAGAATGTGTGTAACAGGGCTTAAAGAAAAAATAGGGAAATACGCGCCTGTGTGTATGTATACGCGGGTACATTATTATAAAAGGGAAATGTCCTGTTGGTGTATTGAAAGGAAGATGCTGCACTGTGGATATGATAGGGTAGTGAAGCGGGTGAATAGGGATGGTGTCAATAATGATTGTACTAAATCGGTGGTGTTTTTTAATCGTTCGTTTAATGTTCGCAAAGATAGTGCAGAGAAATGAAATAACAAAATATTCTGATAAATAAAAGCTGTTCATGCTTTTCTTTTGTGTCATATGTTGTTAATCCATAAAGAGTTATCCTGGAAATAAACTTGTGTTTTTTCTTCCTTCCTTTTGTTGAAAGAATCTTAGTACAAATATGGCTTCAGGTTGCGCACAAAAAACGAACGATTAAAAGACGATTATTGCTCTTAATCCATTCTTTAATAGCTATTTACCTGCAATAAAACAAAGGTAATGACCGGCTACGTAAAATCAACGGGCAAGAGGAACACAAAGCTTGCCATATCTTACATAAAGTGTTCGCAATTGATTGAAACTCAGGTGTATGCAAGGGTGTCAAAGCCCCGGAGGAACACCCTTTTCTGAACAGGACATAGAATGGAAACGGAGAAAGATACTGAAAAAGAGACAGAAAAAGAGTCTGAAATCTGGTATGCTATGCGTGCCACCTACCGCCGTGAGCCTGACGCCATGCGTCTTCTTGAAAAGGAGAATCTGGGCTGTTTCGTCCCCATGCAATACAAGATTAGCCTGAAGAAGGGCAGGAAAGTCCGTGCTTTGGTTCCTGTCGTCCATAATCTGCTATTTGTCCATGCCCGTCCTTCGGATGTGAAACGTGTGAAGTCTCGTGTCAGTTACCTGCAATACATCACCGATACCCGCAGCGGGCAGAAGATTATTATCCCGGATAGTGAGATGCAACGTTTCATTGCCGTAGCGGGTACCTATAACGACCATCTCCTGTATTTCCAGCCTGATGAACTGAACCTGTCGAAGGGCACGAAAGTCCGTGTCATCGGTGGTGACTTTGCGGGGCAGGAGGGTGTTTTCCTGAAGGTGAAGGGCGCCCGTGACCGTCGTGTGGTTGTCGAGATACAAGGCGTCATTGCCGTAGCCATGGCCACCATCCATCCGGACCTGATCGAAGTAATCAAATAATTGGCTGTTGATAATCAATGATTGCTCGTTGACAGTTGATAAATCATAAATCTGAAATCATAAATAAAAATAACTATGTCTCTTTCTGTAGAAACAGCTGCCCTTCAGCGTGCAGCGCATGAGCTGATGTATTTGGGCGTTGACGGGAGTCCCATCTATAGCGATGACTTGTCCCGTCGTAACGGTGAGGTCTACCGCCTGACTACGGCTTTGTATGATTCCGGTGTCAAAGGTTCTACCATTGAAGAACAGGCGAATGTCTGCCTTGCATTGCTAATGGGTTATAGTGCCTCGTTTATTGACCACGGTGAGAAACAGAAACATGTTCAGGAAGTGTTGGACCGTTGTTGGGATATCCTTGACGCTCTTCCTGCTTCACTATTAAAACTTCGTCTGCTTACTGCCTGCTATGGTGAAGTGTTTGACGAGCCTTTGGCTGATGAAGGTCGTGCTATTATTGCTTCCTGGGATTCAGTATCACTCACTACTGAACAACAGGAAGCTATTAAGGAGTTTCAGAATGTGATTGATAATCCCTACCCTTGGGAAGAAATGAAGGACTAGTTGGTATTGAAGAGGTAGAAGATTTAAATCAAAATGATAGCATGAATACAATCAAAATTTCAACTATAGGGCTGTCTGACGCCGTCTTTATCTCAATAGCTGATATGCTGAGGTTGTGAGGTGGTTGCTTTGAAAGTGGTTTAGCAGATGGAAACTGGTGGTGTAAGAATATGCCGTCCATGGCTATCGGAGTTAATATTGACTAAACTGTCTGATTTTTGAATTATAAAAGAAAAAACTCCTATGGATGAGTTTTTCTATATGATATGTCAAAATTAGACGCTAATTTACATATCATGAAACGTATTTTTTTTGTTTTGTTGGGCATTGCCCTATCGTTCTTTTCATTACATTCTCAAGAAAAACAATCCCCTTTTTCGTTTGCTTTGGAACTTTCCAGTAAGTATATGTGGAGGGGTATTGAGTATGGTACCGCTCCGGTGGCTTTCCCGATGCTGAGTTATAGTTATAAAGGTTTTAGTGCATATGCTTTGGGAGCATATGCGATTAACGGTAGTCATCAGGAGGTGGATTTAGGCTTGAGTTACAGCCATGAAAAATTCACTTTTGGTCTTTCTGATTATTATTATCCCTCTGCTGTGGGTGAAAAGGATTCTTATTTTCTGTTGAGTAACCGTACAACCGGTCATAGTGTAGAGGCTTACTTGACGTTGACTCCATTCAAGGTACCCTTATGGCTGACTTTATCAACGTATGTCTTTGGAGCAGATAAGAAACTCAATGGAGGACAGGCGTTTTCTTCGTATGCAGAGGCGGGTTACACTCATGCTTTTGATGATAATAATGCTTTGTCGCTTGCTGTCGGTGCAAATTTGAACAAAGGTTTTTATACGGACTATGAAAAAGGATTTAACGTGGTGAACATAACACTGAAATACACCACTAGTTTTACATTTGGAAAATTCAAACTTCCTGTCAGTGCTTCTTATATTCTAAATCCTTATAAAGAAAAGTCTTATTTTACTTTCTCGTTTTACTTTAATTTTTGATGAAGACAGCTGTTATTCTAGCAGCCCGAAAGGAACGGGATACGACCATTCCTTATCCGTTGCAATGTTATAATGTCGGTGAAAAAAAGCAGGAAAGTTTGCTTCACCGTACTGTTTCCTTACTACAAGAGATGGAGTTTGAAACTATTATTGTGGTGACAGGTTTTTGTGCGGAACTGTTTGCTCCCTTCAAAGGGAAAGGTGTTCAACTCGTGAACAACGGAAGATATGTCTATACCTCTTCCATGGCTTCGCTGGCTTTAGCGGCTCCTTATGTAAAAGAAGACTTTCTTTTGATAGAGAGTGATGTGTTATGCGAAAAACGGTTGCTGAAACAATTAGCTACCACTTCAAAAAAAAATTGTCTTACTTTAGTCAACGAATGTGGAAACGGAGATGAGGCATTAGTAGAAACTGACGGTGATTTTGTAGTGAAGATATCTAAAGATATTCATCAGTTGAATAGGATAGATGGTGAGATGGTTGGCATTTCTAAAATCTCTCTGGAAACGTATAAGAAGATGCTAGTGAAATGGGAGTTTAATTCGAATTTGAAATTAAATTACGAGTATCTTTTTTTGGACTGCACAGAGAAATATGAGCGGCAGTACATTAAAGTGGCTGACCTTGTTTGGTGCGAGGTGGATAATGCGGTTGACTTTGTTTATTTGAAAGATGTTTTTTATCCTAGATTGCGTCGTAAGGAAGATCCTTTTGACTATCAGAATATAATATCTCACATGAGAACTATATTTCCTGAACAAGATTTTGAATCAACCTTGTCGGTAGAACAAATTGGTGGTATGACCAACCGAAATTTCAAGATATCTTTTGATGGTAACAATTATGTGCTCAGGATTCCTGGTAATGGAACGGCGGGGATGGTCGAACGTGGTAATGAAGAGGTGAACACACTTCTTACATACCGTATGGGTGTCAGTCCGGAAATTTTATATTTCAATGAAAAAACCGGCATAAAATTGACTCGTTTCATTGACGGTGCGGAAACTTTGACTCCTGCTACCATTCAACGTTATGAACATATACTTCAGATAGCCGACATCTTTCGTACCCTTCATGGCTCTTCCGTACGCTTGAACAATGATTTCAATGTCTTTCGTGAAATTATATCCTACGAAAATCTTCTTGATAAAACAGGTGTTAAGATGTATGACGGTTATGAAAAGTACAGGAATAGGATATTCTGTTTGCAAGAACGCTTGAATGTGTTGGGAGTGGAACTGAGACCGTGCCATAATGATTTAGTGGCGGAAAATTTCATTAAAGACATCCGTGGCAAAATATATCTGATAGACTGGGAGTATTCGGGAATGAATGATCCCATGTGGGATTTTGCAGCTTTATTCCTTGAATCTAATTTTACTGAAACCAATAAGACGCTTCTGTTGGAGCATTATCTGGGAGGTTCCGTCAATGATGTGTTGATTGAGAAGATTCTAATCTATCAGATATTAATGGATTTCTTATGGAGTATTTGGACTTGCATCAAGGAAGCTCAAGGGGATGATTTCGGGACGTATGGAATAGACCGATATAATCGTGCTATAAGTAATCTGGACCGACTTGTTCCTCCATCCATTTAATAGTAAACTTTAATTTTTATGTATGAAGTAAAACGGGCCATTGTTATGGCGGCTGGTTTAGGAAAACGACTGCATCCTGTAACCTTGCAGATTCCTAAACCTTTGGTTGAGGTGAACGGAGTTCGTATGATTGATACCATTATCAGAAGTCTCCGAAAAAACAATATCACTGAGATTTATGTAGTTGCAGGTTATTTGCAGGAGAAGTTTGCTTGTCTTGAGGAAGAATATCCCGGTCTCAAGATTATTTGTAACCCGTATTATGACACCTGTAATAATATCTCTTCTTTATATGTGGCGCGGGAATATTTGAAAGATGTTATCATATTAGATGGGGATCAGGTGATTTATAACTCGGATATTCTTTCTCCTCATTTTGAATGTTCCGGATATAACTGTGTTTGGACAGAGAAGCATACCCGAGAATGGTTGTTGTCTGTGAAAGAAGGTGTTGTCTGCTCATGCAGCAGAAGCGGAGGTGAGAAAGGTTGGCAACTGTTCAGTGTATCCAGATGGACAGCGGAAGATGGACAACGGCTGAAGCGGCATTTGGAATTTGAGTTTGAGGAAAAACATAACCGTCAGATATTCTGGGATGACATAGCCCTGTTCTGTTATCCGGACCAATATCGTCTGGGTATATATGAAATGCAGGCAGGGGATATCGTAGAGATAGACAGTCTTGAAGAGTTGGCAGTAATTGATACACACTACAAATTGAAAATATGAAAAATAGTTTGCAAATCAAAAACGGCAGCGTGGACTGGATGATTACCTTTCTTCCTTTTGGGGTGATAGTGGCGTTGTGTGTGTTGTTCTTTTTAAAGCCTGAACAGTCAAATGAAATTCTGGGTCAAATTCGCTTTTTCTTCGGAGACACTTTCGGAACTTATTACCTGATAATAGGTTTAGGCTTTTTCCTGATTTCTTTGTTTATAGCTCTTTCCAAATATGGAAACATAGTATTGGGAGGGAGAGAAGAGAAGCCGAAATTCTCGTTTTTCTCATGGGGAGCAATGATGTTCACTTGTGGATTGGCCGCTGACATATTGTTTTATTCCTTTGCAGAATGGGTGATGTATGCCGATAGTCCCCACATTGCAGAGTTGGGAAATTTTCAGGATTGGGCAGGAGTATTCCCTATCTATCATTGGAGCTTTATTCCTTGGAGCTTTTATCTCGTGCTTGCTGTCTCTTTTGGCTTTATGCTCCATGTGCGTAAACGGGAAAGGCAGAAATTTTCCGAAGCCTGTCGTCCAATATTGGGAAAATATACTGATGGCATTTGGGGACGTATAATTGATCTCCTTGCGGTTTTTGCTTTGCTTGCAGGAACAGCAACGACCTTCAGTGTGGCCACACCGCTGATGGCAAGCATCATCAATGAACTTCTCGGCATCGACATAAGCCGTAGTCTGTGTACAATCATCATATTACTTCTTACGTGCATGTGTTACACTTATGCATTGCTGCATGGTTTTAAAGGTATCAGTATATTGGCAAAAGTTTGTATTTATATGTTTTTTGGTCTTTTGCTTTATGTCCTTCTCTTTGGCGGTCGTACGGGATATATCATTGATACAGGAGTGGAATCGCTTGGACGTGTTGTTCAAAATTTTATCGAAATGTCCACTTATACAGACCCGCTGCGTACCACGAATTTTCCCCAGGATTGGACTATCTATTATTGGGCTTACTGGATGGTGTGGTGTGTTGCCGCTCCATTTTTCATCGGCAGTATTTCCCGTGGTCGGACAATCCGCCAGATAATCTTTGGTGGCTATCTTTTCGGTGTTGGGTCAACTATTATAAGTTTTGTCGTTCTTGGTAACTATTCTATGGGATTGCAGGTGACAGGAATGGCAGACTTTATTTCCCTATATCAGCAAACAGGAGATTTATATGGTCTTATCATTTCTATTATAGACACTATTCCTTGTGTTCCCTTTGTGTTGATTTTAGTTGTGTTAACAATGATTGCCTTTTATGCCACATCGTTTGATTCGATAGCTTTGACAGCATCCTGTTACAGCTATCGGAAATTGAATAAAGGAGAATCTCCCCATAAACTTATCCAATTGTTGTGGTGTGTATTACTTATATTGTTGCCTATTGCGCTTGTCTTTGCAGACAGTTCGATGAGTAATCTCCAGACTGTAAGTATTGTTGCGGCATTCCCATTGGGGATTGTTATGGTGCTGATAATTGTGAGTTTTTTGAAGGATGCGGGAAGGTATTTGGAGGAGGAAAAGGATCGGAATTTGTGAAAATGGTAAATTCTAAAAAAAAGCACATACTATTCTGGGGATTCATAATCCTATTATATGTTTTTTTTCTGCTAAACATATTGAAGGGTATGTCTGATGAATTTGTTATTAGAATAAGTGTGGTTAGTTCACTAACTCTATTAATTCTTCTGATAAGAAGTACGTATGCATATACTTCCACTCTACTGACACCGGGATTAATATTTTTAAGTTCATTCTATCTATTCCAAAACGGCCAAATCTTACTTTATAGTTTAAGTGTGGATTTTAATACTTTCTATATTAATAAGTTTGGTGCCAGAATAGTAGAGGCTTCCATTTTTTCCTCTATTAGTAATGTGATAGCTGCTTATGCATATTTTATTAAATCCCGCAAGTCTAACGATGCAAGACGGATATCTAAGATAGACTATTTAGATAGGAACTCGATTGCTATACTGGCTTATAAAAGTTTTTGGATAATGGGGGCTGTCGCAATTCCTTTGATTATTGTGAAATTCGGAGTTTCATTGAAAGGAGGATATCAAGCAGTAAGAAGTTTAGAAGGAGGCATCCCACAAATAATTAGTTTTGTTGAATATCTATTTCCTCTTTTTGCATTTTTATCGCTTATATACTGTTCGGAAAAGAAAGTCAAAGTTACGAGAATGTTTTTTATCATTTGGTTACTATTGACGTCAATGTGTGGAGATAGAACCACAGGTCTCAGTGGCTTATTACTTGTCTTTTTTTTGAACTACAAGTTTTCTTCAAGTCAAGGGAAGACAAAAAGTGCCTTTATTAAACTAATTGTAGCGGCATTCTTATTGTTATTGATGATTAGGATTGCTGGTAGCTATAGAAGTAATGCGTCAATTTCCGATGCAAATTTTGAGAATTCTCTTGTTGTAGACGTGGTTTCTGAATTAGGTTTTAGTGTTGTTCCACTACTTAATATAATGGAGATTTGTCCGAGTACTGTATCAATTCAATATGGTTATGAGTATCTGCTATCATTTATAGGAGGGTGTATTCCGACTTTTTTAGATCCTACAGGAACTGTAAAAACTATTAATGGAATGTCGCGCAGCTTTGAAGATTTCCAATCTCTATATTTAAATTTTGACAGTTTCGGATTTGGATGGTCTTTGAATGCTGATGCATATTATAATTTTGGATGGTATGGATTAATATCTATATTCTTTATCTGCTTAATAATATTTCATTATTTAGGTAATGCTAGTTTTAAAAATGTATCAAAAGATTTCTATTTGTATGAAGTTTGTGTTTTGCTTTTTATGTGGATAACATTGCCACGTAGAGATTCATATTATTTATGGAAAGCCATAGTGTATTGTGTGGTATTTATGCAATTTTATATCACTATTTTCACAAAGAAAAGGGTATAATATGGATACAAGATCAAGAACATATAATTCGATTTCAAATAGTATCTATGGTATACTTTGCAGTACCGTAACTGTATTTCTAAATTTCTTTGTACGCATCGTTCTTGTGCGTGAACTGGGAGAAGAAATTAACGGATTGCATAATCTATTTCAAAGCATTACAAGTGTTATGCTTTTAATGGAGATGGGAATCAGTTCTGCAATGATTATCCATCTTTATGCACCAATCAAGAACCACGACATTGAGGAAATAAAGGGGATAATGGGCTTTTATAAGAAGGTATATTTATACCTTGCAATAGCTTTTACAACAGTAAGTATTCTTGTAAGTATATTCCTGATAAATAAGCTTGTTACGTCATCACTTCCGCTCAATACTGTAAGAATCTATTTTTTACTATTTGCACTTTCTTTTGCATTTAATTATTTGACTCAGTATAAACGAAGCATCCTTTTTGCAGAACAGAAGAATAGAATCAGTATAGGCATTACAGCAATCTGTGAAGTCTTATTTCGTTCACTTCAGATTGTGTTTTTACTTGTATGGCATCAGTATATTACATTTCTTATCATTACAATTATTGAAAAACTAGCTTCTAATTTTGTTGCAATTCATTATATTAACAAATATCACCCTTATTTGAATGATGGAATGTTGCAAGAATTGCCTTTCCAAAAGAAGCTTGCTATTTTTAATACGGTTAAACCCCTGATGGTGTTTCAGGTTGCGAATACTGTACAGAATGCATCCAAAGGTATTCTCATCAGTATTCTCCTGGGAAATGTAGCTATAGTAGGCTACTATGGAAATTACCAACTTGTGATAAGTATGGTCGAAATGATTTACGCACAATTTGGAGGTGCTTTTACAACAAGTTTTGGTAATCTTTCAGTTGATGGTACATCTGAGCACAAACGTAGAATCTATTTTAAATCAGCATTCATTATGAACTGGATCGCCGCCATTATGTGTGCAGGATTTATAGCATGTATTCAAGATTTCATATACCTTGTATTTGGTGATCACTTTGTTCTTGAATTTATGAGTGTATTAATATTAACAGTCAATATGATGGTTTACCTACTAAATATTCCTGTTATCAGCATACAGAATGCCATGGGTTTACATAATCTGGATGTAAAATGGATGATTCTACAGGCTATCACAGCAATAGTGCTTGGTTATGTTGGTGGAATATTGTTGGGTATGACGGGCATATTTGTTGGTCTTCTTATACCATTAGTCGTTTTTACTTTAATTCGAAAAGGAATTGTTGTCAACAAGAGGGCTCTTGATATGGAGGCAAAGTCGTATTTATTATTTATTTGTAAAGAAATAATAAAGATAACCCTTTCTGTTGTCTTTACTATTTGGTTATGTGAATTCATTAAGATGCAGCCATCAGTACTTTGTATTATTCTGAAGGGTATGATTGCATTAGTTGTGGGGATATTTACACCTGTTTTGTTTTCTTTTAAAAGTGAAGAATTTTTGGAAACAGTTGGTTTGATAAAGAAAGTTTTGAAAATTAAATAAGAATTATAAATGAAAAGACTTATATCATGTGCGAGCTACTATGGTAGCGGTTCTAGTGCCATAATTGACTTGATTGGTGAATATAAACACGTGAAGTCATTAACAAACTACGAATTCCGTTTTATTCAAGATATTGATGGACTTATGGATTTAGAGTATCATCTTGTCCAAAATCCCAATCGACATAATTCAGGCCATGCATTAAAACGCTTTTGGAATTTATCCAAGTTTAATGCTGGCAATAACTTCGACAAGCGTTATTCGCGTTTTTTAGGCAGATCCTATTTAGACTTAACTAAAGATTATGTAGATGCATTAACCGATTATAAATATAAGGGATATTGGTTTATGGATCTTTACGAAAAGGGAGTAATATATTATTATGTGAAAAGTATTATCGGTAAGATTATGTGCAGGCTGCATCTGCCATATAAGAAGATGCCGAATGAAATTACTTATTGTTCTCATCCAACTGAAAACAGATTCTTGGAATTAACGAGGAAATATATTCAAAGCATAATAGAAGCTGCGAATCCGGAAGATTATGACTATCTGTTGATGGATCAGTTGACGCCGTCAAGTAATATCAATAAATGTCTTCGCTATTTTGATGAAAGTATAAGAACAATCGTTGTAGACAGAGATCCAAGGGACATTTTTGTTGTAGCTAAAACAGTATGGAAGAGCGGAATTGTCCCTTCAAATGTTGAAGATTTTTGTAAATGGTATGCTTTTACGCACGGTTGTGCAAAAGGTCAAGAAGTTGATAGAACGAAGGTACTTCATATACATTTTGAGGATTTGATTTATAAATATGATGAAACCGTTTCTGTGATTGAATCTTTTATTGGTATTAGTCCGGCAGATCATGAGAATCAGTTTAAGGGTATGAATCCACGAAGGTCTTTCTATAATACAAATATGTTTGCTTCATATAAGCATCAAGAGGATATAAGATATATTGAGAGGTGCTTGTCTGAATACCTGTATGATTTTGAAGCTGTCAAGAATTTAGCAATAAAGGGTGTTACCCCCAACAGTAACAAACGTTTCTAATCTGTGCATATTGAATCATGAGAAAAAAGAAAATTTGCATGATGTATAATCACTTTCAATTACAAGATGGGGTTAACAGATCTGCAATGGCAATTGCAAATGAACTTGCCAAACGAAATGATGTGGAAATTACTCTGATCCCTATCTTTAAATTTGATAAGGAATGTTTTCGTTATTTGGACAAACAAGTTGTAGTTAAACCCGTATTTCGTACCTATTTTAGAGGGTTTACGAAGATTGTGTCTAAAATTCCATCCAAATTGATGTATAACATTTGGATTTCTGACAAATATGATGTGAACATTGCTTTTCAGTATGGCCATTCCATGCGTATAGTTTCCAGCGGTATAAATACCAAACACAAGTCTATTGCTTGGATGCATTGCTATGATGAAGGATTATTATATAAGCGAGAATACGAAAAAATAGGAAACGTAGTCTGTGTTTCTCAATGTAATGCAGGAAGATTAAGGAAAGAGTTACCCACCATTAATGTTGATTACAATTATAATCCTATTGACAACAACTCAGTGAGAGAGCAAGGTAGACAACCGATACCGCAACAAAGACCTGTTTGCACTCTTTTTGTATCTGTTGCAAGGATGAGTCCGGAAAAGGGATATGATAACTTATTGCAGTGTGTTTCACGTTTGAAGCAAGATGGATATATTTTTCATTTGTGGTTAGTTGGTGATGGTCCTATTTTGAGAAATTTAATAGAGAAAGCGAAAAAATTGCAGATTGAGAAATTTGTAACGTTTTGGGGACAACAATTAAATCCTCATGCATTTGTATCGAAAGCAGATGTATATATATGCTCATCCACAGTAGAAGGGTATAGTACAGCCTGTACCGAGGCTATAATGCAAGAGGTTCCAGTTTTGACGACAAATTGTAGTGGAGGAGAAGAAATGATAAAAGAGTCTGAGTGTGGCTTGCTTTTTGGAATGGATGAAGAATCTATATATTCTGCTATGAAATCAGTTCTTGATAATCCAACTATTATTAACGATTGGAAACAAACGTTAAAGGTTACAAGAGAACGTTTTTCACCTAACTATCGTTTTAAACGATTTTTGAAAATTGTGGAATTAGAATAGGTAGGATACTATGTTACAAAATGAATTATTATTCAGTATTATAGTACCCATTTATGGGGTAGAGTATTATTTACCTAAATGTGTAGATAGCTTATTATGCCAATCATATACTAATATCGAAATTATACTTGTTGACGATGGCTCTGAGGACAAATGTGCTGAAATGTGCGATCAGTATGCAAATATTGATAAACGAATCATAGTTGTTCACAAATCAAATGGGGGACTTGTTAGTGCAAGACAGGCCGGTGTAGCTGTTTCTAAAGGCGAGTTCGTTGTGTGCGTTGATGGGGATGACTGGGTAGATAACGACTATATAGAAACTTTCGCTGCTGCAGCTAAGACCTATAATCCAGATGTAATTGTTTGTGGAAGCAAATACTCCTGGGATGAAAAAGAAATAATAAAACCTTGTAATCTCTCTGCAGGTTACTACAACAGGACAAAGATGGAAACAGATATATTTCCTGCTTTAATTCACACAAGGAATGGTAAAAATGGATTTCAAGGTCAATTATGGGCCAAAGCCTTTCGTAGAGAGATATATCAAAAACAACAACTACTGGTAGATGCTGTTGTGAATATGGGAGAAGATCGTGCTTGCACAATACCTACTGTTTTCAATTCTCAATCTATATATGTATGTGAGTCTAATGGCTACCATTATAGACAAATTGGAACTTCGATGACAAAAACGAAGAAACCATTAAGAAAAGATGGTCCCGAAATAATTCACAGACATCTTTGCAATGCTCTTGATATGAATCAATATGGGTTGATGGAACAAATGTACCGTGCTACGTGCCACTCCTTATTTAATGTGTGTAAAACACAATTTTACGGAAAAGAAGGATATTGGAAAACCTGTCGCAGAATTAAGAATATCCTTGAAACTCCTATATATAAAGAGTCTATACGAAAGGCTCGTTTTAAAGGCTCTATAACATTAAATCTTATGCTGTTTTCATTAAGACATCAAATCATATTTTTGATGTATCTGTATTCTAAAATCTAAGTACAGATGATAAAAGTAATAACATACGGAACGTACGATCTTCTGCACCAAGGTCACATAAACCTACTGCGTAAAGCGAAGGAGCTTGGTGATTATCTTATCGTAGGAGTTACAAGTGACAGTTTTGATCGGGGGAGAGGGAAACTCAATGTGCGTAATAATGTGCTGGAACGTGTTGAGGCGGTCAAGGCTACAGGATATGCAGATGAAGTCATCATAGAGGACTATATTGGTCAGAAAATAGATGATATTCAGAAATATAATGTGGACATTTTTGCTATAGGATCGGATTGGGAAGGAAAATTTGATTATTTGAATGAATTTACTAAAGTAATTTATCTTCCTCGTACAGAGGGTATTAGTAGTACCATGCTTCGTGCAGAATCCACTATTGATGTAAAAGTCGGTATTATCGGATGTGGACGCGTGGCAAGTCGTTTTCCTTCTGAGGCTATTGTTGTGAGCGGTGTTAAAGTGATTGGGGCTTATGACATAAATTTTGAAGCCTCACGCTCTTTATCAACTGGTGATGATAATATTACTGCATATACTAATATTGGAGAATTGTATGATTCGGTAGACGCAGTATATATTGCAACGCCACATCTCTCACATTATAGATATGTGAAACAGGCTATTGAAGCAGGTAAGCATGTTTTGATTGAAACTCCCATGGTACTTAATGGAGTACAAGCAAGAGAATTGTTTGGAATGGCAGAGCGAAAAGGTGTCATTTTGATGGAAGCAAATAAAACTGCTCATTGTCCGGCGTTCAATCATTTAATGGTAATGATTAAATCTGGTATTATTGGAGAAGTTGTGGATGTGGAGGCCTCACTCTCTAAACTATGGGATGATGACATGTCACTTCGAGAATTTGATCCCCAACAGGCCGGAGGTTCTTTATATGAATTAGGAAGTTATCCACTGCTTCCGATTATCAAACTTTTAGGCGTTGATTATCAGAACTTGAATCTTTATTCACGGATGGAAGACGGCATTGACATCTATACTAAAGGTGTTTTTCGTTATCCTAAGGCAGTTTGCTCTTTTAAAGTAGGATTGGGAGTAAAGACAGAAGGTAATTTGGTTGTTTCTGGCACCAAAGGATATGTATATGTTCCCAGTCCTTGGTGGAAGACTGATTATTTTGAGATTCGTTACGAAGATCAGAATGAAAATAAAAAATTTTTCTATAAATGGGATGGTGCTGGCCTGCGTTATGAGATACAGGAGTTTATTTCTTGTATTCTCAACCGGCGTTTCTCTTCAACTCGGTTGAGAAGAAGAGAAAGTATCTGTATGGCTGACATTATGCAACAGTTTATGGAACGAAAAAATTTTATAGAAATATGAAGAATGCGATAGTAACAGGTGGCACGAAAGGTATAGGATTGGCCATATCGAAGATGCTTTTACAGGAGGATTTCTTTGTAACAATCACTTATGCGCAAAATAGTTTGGCGGCTGAATCATGTCGAGAGAGTTTAAATAGTATATCAGAGAATTATGAAATCGTAAAGGCAGACCAGAGTTCAAAGTTGGAAATGCAGGCTTTTGTCAATCACATATTAACAACTAAGAAATCAGTGGATTGTTTGGTTTGCAATGCTGGTGCCACATTGCGAAAGTCATTGCTGGAAACCAGTAATGAAGACTGGGAGAATACTATGCTGGTAAATGTAAATAGTAACGTATATTTGATACGTGATTTATATTCTTTAATTTCGCATAGTTCTAGAATTATTTTTATAGGTTCGCTTATGGCGATACACCCACATAGTACTTCTTTGGCTTATGGCGTAACGAAAAGTGCACTTCACGCTTTAGCTAAAAATTTAGTAAAATCATTCGAAGATACAGGAACCACTGTCAATGTAATTGCTCCGGGATTTGTGGAAACAGAATGGCAGAAAGGTAAGCCACAGTATATAAGAAATAGTATTTACGGAAAAACCGCAATAAAAAGATTTGCAGATGTGGAAGAAATTGCTGATGCCGTTAAATTTTGTATTCATAATGCATTCTTGAATGGTAGTGTAATAGAAATAAGTGGGGGATATTCGTATACATAAATAGCTGTTTATTACTATGTATAAGTTGAAACTATTCTGATGAGTATAAAAAGACGATTATTCTATATTGTAAAGTATTCTTTTGTAGTTTATAGTGTCTACTATGTAGTAGGAACATTATTTTTACGTCTATTAAAGTTTTTCATCAAACCTGATGATAAGTTGATACTCTTTTCGTCTTTTGGTGGAAGAAAATTTGATGATAGCCCAAAGACTCTTTATGAATTGATGCTTAAAGATAAGCGATTTGGTGATTATAAATTAATATGGGCTTTCACTAATCCCGATGAAGTGGAATTAAGTGAGGATAGAAAAATAAAGTGCGACACGTTAAACTATTATGTGACCGCTTTGAAGGCAAGAGTATGGATTACGAACAGTTCCATTGAGCGAGGTCTGTCTTTTAAAGGGAAAAACACTTTTTATTTTAATACTTGGCACGGCACTCCTTTAAAAAAGATGGGTGCGGATATTTCTGCTGATAATCAATCGTTTAAGGGGAAAACTAAAAACCGCTGTGATGTATTCTTGGTACAGGGGGAGTATGAAGCGGATATATTTTCTCGGGTATTTACTATAGAACGGGAGAAAATCCGTTTAATTGGTTTACCTCGTAATGACATTTTGATACAATATACAAATAAGTATCAATTGGAGTTGAGAGAGAAACTAGGCATCCCTGTTGGGAAAAAAGTTATTCTTTATGCACCCACATTCCGAGAGTATGAAAAGACAGAGGACTTGGAATGTAAACTTACCGTTCCAATAAATTTGGAATATTGGAAAGAGCGTCTTGGAATGGATTATGTCTTGTTGTTTAGAGCGCACTATGAGGTGGCTAAAAGTATGGAAATAACTGATGATGATTTTGTGCGAGAGATGTCTGCATATCCTCAATTGGAGGATTTGATGATTGTTTCTGATATGCTTGTGTCTGACTATTCAAGCATTTTCTTTGACTATTCAGTGATGCATAAACCTATGTATTGTTTTGCATATGATTATGAGCGTTATGCAAGCGAACGGGGAATGTATTTTGATATACGCGATTATATTTCTGCTACAGATAATGAAGTAGATTTATTATCAATGTTAACGAAAGGAAATGATTTTGAAGCACAGGAAAAATCTAATGTTTTTCAAAAAAAATATGTGACAGCATATGGTCTGGCTACTAAACTGTCAATAGATATTATAGCAAAGGAAATAGGATTATTTGTTAGCGTCCCCAAACGACATATGTGAAGGAATTCTTCAAACAGATAGTGTTTGGTTATACCTATTATGAAAATTTATTGCCGATGACCATTGGAATAACCAATAATAGACATTAAAAAAACAATCTTGATTTTAATAATTTTTATAATGAAGCCGCTTAAATGCGGGTTTCATTATAAGACATGTCAAAATTAGACGCTAATTGTATATAGAGAGAAACTGCTTGCATGAAACATAAAATATGGCAATTGAATTGTGAATAAGAATATCCTTCATGTGGTGAACATTTATTTTGTTCTTCCATATTTCATTGGAGACCAGTTTAAGTATTTCAAGGAAAAAGGCTACAATATGAATGTGGTCTGTAGTCCCAGTGAATATTTGTCAGATTATGCCCAAAAACAGGGGTTTGAATATATAGAATCTCCTGTTAATCGGAATATTAGCATTAGTCAGGATTTTGTTTCTATCCGAAATATCTGCAAGTTTGTCAAGAAGCAAAAAATTGATATTGTTGTAGGCCATACTCCAAAAGGAGGTTTACTAGCTATGATAGCCGGTTGGTTAATGCGTGTGCCTATCCGAATTTATGTGCGTCATGGCTTGGTTTATGAGACCAGTAAAGGATTAAAGCGTTTCATATTGATGTCCGTGGATAGGTTGGCTTCTTTCTGTTCTACCAAAGTGGTATGTGTGAGTCCTTCTGTTCTTCGTAAAAGCATTGAGGATCATTTGGCTCCCGCAAAGAAGCAAATGATTTGGCATAAGGGTACTTGCAATGGGATAGATACGTTGAATCACTTTAATCCTGCTGTGATTGTTCCGGCAAGACTTGCAGATTTGAAAGCGAGGTATGGCATTGGGGAAGAAGATTTTGTAATTGGCTATTCCGGTCGTTTGGTCAGGGATAAAGGTATTATAGAATTAGTCCGTGCGTTCGATAAATTGCAGCTAGCTGATAATTGTAAATTGTTACTTGTAGGTATGTTTGAGAAACGTGATGCATTACCCGAAGACATACAAGAACGTATTTTGAATGATTCTCGAATTATTTATACCGGTTTTATTAATGGTGGCATGGAGTATTTTTATTCAATGATGGATATATATGTGCTTGCTTCTTATCGTGAAGGTTTTCCTACCGGGGTATTGGAAGCTCAGGCGATGGAAAAGCCTGTCATTACGACGCGTGTCACTGGTTGTTGTGATTCTATTATTGATGGAAGAACTGGTTTTTTTGTCAATAACACTGCAGAGGATATTGCGGAAAAAATTGATAAAATTCGTTTGGATAAAGCTATTGATGGTTGTGAAGGGCGTAAGTGGGTGATAGAAAACTTTGATAGTCGGTTGGTTTGGAAAGAGATAGAGAAATTGTATGTCTAAGTTGGGGCGGCGTATGATATAAAGTTTGTGAGAAAATTATATCTTAAATCACAAGTTACGGAATAATTATTAGGATAATCCAATATTGGAAATTACCTTTGTAAAAAATGTATTGAGATATGGGTAAATCTAAAGTATATAAGAAACAAGAACCGGTACAGCAGAAAGCAAGTGAATCTTTTGCTGCTTATTCAAAAATAGATTCTAACATTCTCACGAAAGAACGGAACAATATAGAATCTGCAATCTCGGGTGAAGAATTATTGGATAGACTTCGTCCTCGTATAAAAGCTTTGTTCAAATGAAAGTTGTATTTGCACCTGAAGTTGAAGAGGATTTATATGAACTTATAGAAGTGCTTATTGAAAAAGAATACTTAGGGACTTATCCTTTTGCTATTTCTTATGTAGAGGACTTAATCTCTGATATTCAACGAAACATAAACTCTAAATTAAAGAAAAAAGCTCCCGCTTTTTTTGAACGATATGGTAAGGATATGCAATATATTACTTATCAAAGGAATGCAAATACTACTTGGTATATTTTCTTTTCAATTGTAGAAGATACTTATTTTATTAAGTATATTACTAATAATCACGTTTCCAGTCAGTATATTTTATAGACTATTTTCATGAATATTCTAATTACGGGAATTCACGGTTTTGTGGGTTCCAATCTTGTTGTTGCCTTAAAGAATCATCATGTTCTTTATGGTTTAGACATTATTGCTCCGGAAAAGGAAGGGGTGGTGAAAACTTTTGCTTGGAAAGATATTGAAACAACTTCTTTTCCTATGCAGCAATTACCCCAGTTTGATGCCATCATTCATCTGGCCGGTAAAGCTCATGATACAAAGAATCAATCTGAGGCACAGGTGTATTTTGATATCAATACAGGACTGACACAGAAGATTTTTGATTTCTTTTTAGAGTCTAAAGCTAAGAAATTCATTTTCTTTAGCTCTGTGAAGGCTGCTGCTGATAGTGTAGTAGGGGATATGTTGAGGGAGGATGTGATACCTACCCCGGTGGGACCTTATGGTGAGAGTAAGATAGCAGCCGAGAATTACATCTTGGATAAGTTGGGAGTTGAAAATGGCGAGGTGAGAGTTGCCATGCAGCGTGATAAGCAAGTGTACATATTAAGACCTTGTATGATTCACGGTCCGGGTAACAAAGGCAATCTGAACTTACTTTATAACGTTGTGAAGAAAGGCATTCCCTGGCCTTTGGGTGATTTTGAGAATAAACGTTCGTTTACTTCGATTGATAACCTTTGCTATGTGGTGGAAGGACTGCTTACCAGAGATATTGCAAGTGGTATTTACCATATGGGTGATGATGAAGCTCTGTCTACGAATGAATTGATTGCCCTTATGTGTGAGGCTATGGGTAAGGAACCACACATCTGGAAGATGAACAGGAAGATGATGGAAGGTTGTGCGGGTTTAGGAACATTGCTCCATCTGCCCTTGAATACTGAACGCCTCCGGAAGTTGACGGAGAATTATGTGGTAAGTAATGAGAAGATAAAGTCTGCGCTTGGCATAGAGAAAATGCCTGTTCGTGCGGCTGAGGGGATTATGCAAACGATAAGATCGTTTTCAGATTAAAAATTAATAATTAAAAATTAAAGGGAAAAGTACTGTTATGTATTACCTGGTTGTTTTGGTTCTGCTATTTTTAGCAGAACTTTTTTATTTTAAGATAGCTGATAAGTGCAATATCATTGATAAGCCTAATGAGCGTAGTTCACATACGAAAGTCACTTTGCGTGGTGGCGGGATTATCTTCTATTTCGGTGCATTGGCTTATTTTCTGACTAATCATTGGGAATATCCCTGGTTTATCGTGGCATTGACTCTGATAACATTCATCAGCTTTGTGGATGATATCCGTTCCACTTCTCAAGGTCTGAGACTGGTATTCCATTTTTCCGCTATGGCCTTGATGTTCTACCAATGGGGATTGTTCTCCCTTTCCTGGTGGTGGATAATCGTTGCATTAATAATTTGTACCGGCATTATCAACGCTTATAATTTCATGGATGGCATCAATGGAATTACCGGTGGTTATTCCTTGGTTGTTTTAGTTGCCTTGGCTTATATCAATGCTGAAATAACACCATTTATTGAGCCTGCTTTAATTTACACAGTCTTATGTTCAGTCCTGGTCTTTTGCTTCTTTAATTTCCGTAAGAAAGCCAAGTGTTTTGCCGGTGATGTCGGTTCTGTTGGCATTGCTTTTATTGTCCTATTTCTGATAGGCAAGCTGATTATAACGACTGAAGATTTCAGTTGGATAATCCTGTTATCTGTTTATGGTGTCGATAGTGTTCTGACCATTATCCATCGCCTGATGCTTCATGAGAACATCGGTTTGCCCCATCGTAAACACATGTATCAATTGATGGCTAATGAATTGAAGATGTCTCATGTAGTGGTTTCGTTTATTTATATGGTAGTACAAGCAATTGTAATTGTAGGTTATATAATGTGCTTGAATTATGGTTATTGGTATTTGTCCGGTACGGTCCTGTTGCTAAGCCTACTGTATATCTGTTTTATTAATAAATATTTTGAATTGCATCGATTATCATAAAATTACTGATTCGATGCTTAAACAAAGAGGACGAGGATGTATCCTATATTGTGGAACAGATAAAAGTTTGCTGTAAGAAATAATAGGTGCGAAATATTGCCTACTGTGCCATAATCATCAAGAAAATAATCGCATCTTTATTTGATAGTTGCATAAATTATACTACTTTTGTTTATAGGTAATATCAATGTGTAATTGTATGGCAACTGTATCATTGAAAATTCGTCTGAATTTAATCAGATATTGGAGTTAACTCAACAACTTTCTGACGATGACAAATTGGAGTTGAGCCGTGCGCTTGCTGTCGAAACGCGCGGCATTAAGTTGAAACGACTATTGAATGCTTTTAAAACAGATGAAATTTCACAAAAGGAAATAGATGCTGAAGTGGAAGCTGTTAGACAAGAAGCATATGAAAAGCGATTGCGGGATAAAAATAATTGTTGATACAAATCTATGGATTAGTTTTATAGAGCTGGTTGTTTCTCAAGAACTTTTAGACGAGATTGCAGACGTTGCTTCACGCTCTAAATTTGTGAAGTATTTCTCTAAAGAACATTTTGAACTGCTATGGGAATTTGTGACTGAAGAGAAGAACCAATCTAGAATTCCACAGTCACCCCAATCGACGGCAATAGCGTTCCGCTTTCCTGTTTCAACTTTTTCATCTTATACCTTTGCTCCTCAATGGGGGCAGATGGATTTTCAATGACTCCCGTACTCATAATTACATCCTGCTGTTTCAGCTTACTTCCGGTTATATTCTGTAAGTCGAGATAAAAGCCAACCATACAGCGATGGAAATAGAAAGACTTGTCTACACGTATATCGAGTTGGGCAAAGTTAGGCAAGCGTTCGGTATTGTATTTTGAATAATCGTAGTATGGACGTCCTTGTGCATTCCATGCTTCCACTAACGATGATTTTTCCTCATCATAAGGCGTATAGGGAGCACCGCCTATATAACTCAATTTTCCTCCGATACTCCAACGGCGCGGAAGATTATACGTACCGCTTACGTTGAGAATGAAACGGTTGTCCCATGCAGAAGAGATGTATTTGGTTCCGGAGGGGATATTGTCATCACTGCCACCATTTCCATTGCGATATTCGCTGCGGAAGACTGTGAGGGAAGATACAAAGTTGAAACGTCCCGGTATCTGCCAACGTAACATGGCTTCCACGCCATAAGCGCGTCCTTCGGCGATAGGAATAAGCGCTTCATTGCCTACTGTGCCATAATCATCTCCCTTGCATGCCAGGGGAATATTGTCTCGCAGAGAAAGAGGCATACGTCCGTATTGCTTGAAGAATCCTTCTGCCGAGATCATTAATCTATCTTGCAAATGCCAGTCAAGTCCGAGACTGGTTTCTATTACCCGCATGTATTTCAAATCCTTATTAATGTAGTGTCCGTCGTTATCTTTGAACCCCAATGCTGTATAAGGTGGAAGCTGATGATATAATCCTGCATTTCCACTCAAGGTCCATTGCTTTGTCAATTCATAAGATAAGGAGAGGCGGGGAGAAAGCTGCTTCCACAGTTCTTTCATTTCACGGTTGTAATTATTGCCATCCGTACGGATACCGGCAGAAGCGGAGAAACGTTTATCGGCAGTAGTGTAGTCCGTGGAAAAGAAGCCGCCCCAACTGAATATGTTTAAATCCGTCTGATAATCGGAGAGTGTAGCGTAGCCGAATATCCGCTGTCTTGTCCGGTTGGTATAATTGGAATAATTCATTTCCGCACCTTCTTTCAATGTCCATTGCCCCAATCTTGTCTGGTTCTCAAAACGAAGGGTGGTTTTCTGTTCTACTGAACGAAGGCGAAGGGTCAGATTATCTTCGTAAGATTCGTCATTATTCAGATATTTCACATTGCGGTTGTTCAGATAATTATGACTTAGCGTAAGCGTCTGTACATGCTTTCCTGCATAATGGCGATATGAAGTTCCCACAGTAAATGTCTCTTGATGGATAGTGGGTAGATAACTCAATATATATTCAGCATCTTCTCCTTTCTCATCAGTATTCAGTTTCATTTTATCAATACCGACTAATCCGAGTATGGTCAGTTCATCGTGAGCCGAGAGCTTTGTTTTCAGTTTGAATTGTCCGTCAATGAAGTTGGGCAGGAAAGGTAGTCCCAAGGCTTTGAACAGTAATTGAAGGTAAGATTGGCGCAGGGAGAACAAATAGGTTGTTTTATCACTCAGATGTCCGTTGCCGCTGAAAGAAACTTCGGATGCTCCCAGCGTGGCTTTAAATGTCTGCTTATCCGGGTTACCGTCTTTCAAACGAAAATCGAGCACCGAACTCATTGCGCCGGAACGATTAGCAGGGAAAGCCCCCGTATAAAAACTTATTTCACGTATTAAATCTGCATTGACAATGCTGACTGGTCCGCCGGACGCTCCCTGGGTAGCGAAGTGATTGATATTGGGTATTTCTATCCCATCCATATAGAAGCGGTTTTCGGAAGGTGAGCCACCGCGTACAATCAAATCGTTTCTGTAGCCGATGGGTGAAAAGGAGACTCCCGGGTATGCCTTTACAATACGTGAAATATCCCGATTTCCTCCCGGGCTCTTTTCAATCTCCTGCAAGCCTATGATACGCATACTTACCGGACTTTCCACTGTCTTCCGAAAAGGGGAGGGGGTGACTACCACTGCTGCCAGCATATTCTCATCTTCTTCCATCTCTATCTCGATGAAAGGTGTAGAGGCGGAAACCACGTATTCGGGGGTCACTGCGCTTTTATAGCCTATCAGCGTCGCCTCGAAGCGGTAAATGCCCGGTGGTACCTGCTCAATTCGGAACATGCCGAGCGAATCGGTTGATGCTCCCTTGCCGGGAATACCTACAACTACGACATTAGCATACGCTACCGGTTGGCGGGACTGCTTGTCGATAATCTTTCCACGCACGGAGTAATCGACTGTTGCGGCGTGGATGCAGACATTGCACAATAGCAATGAAAGAGTCAGCAATATGTGTTTGGTTCTTATCATAATATACAAATATAGATATTATTGATATATATAGGTGTGATATGGGTATAAAAAAACTGCCCGGGAATATTCCCGAACAGTTTTCATTTCTTTGCTGAGTTGTAAGATTAATATCTTCCACCGCGATCACCGCCGCCATAGCCACCGCCACGGTTGCCGCCGCCGTAACCACCGCCGCCGTAACCACCGCCACGATTGCCACTGCCGTAACCGCCACCACGGTTGCCGCCGCCATAGCCACCACCACGGTTGCCGCCTGCAGGTCTTTCTGTTCTCGGGCGAGCCACGCTTACTGCAATGTTTTTGCCTTCGAATTCTGTTTCATTAAGAGTGTCGATAGCCTTTTGACCGTCTTCATCATTCGGCATTTCTACGAAGCCGAAACCGCGTGAACGTCCCGTCTCTCTGTCGTTAATAATGTAGGCTGAAGTTACTTCGCCGTACTGTGAAAATAATTCCTGTAAGCTGTCACTGTTTGTGTTCCAGCTTAGGTTTGCAACATAAATGTTCATTTCTTTTTGTAAGTTAAAATTGTTATTTATTAATGATTGAGATCCGCACGGCGTTCATACCCCGCGTACCGCGTTCAATTTCAAATGTTACTTTGTCTCCTTCGGTTATCCCTTCGGGAGCGGACGTGATGTGGAAGAAGTATTTTTCGCCGCTTCCCGCATCTTTTATAAAGCCATAACCCCTTGATACATTAAAATGTTCAATACGTCCGTTTAATGGCAAAATTTCTTCTTCTTCACCCTTTTTAGGAACTGATATCTCTATTTCAGAAGCATCCACTTCTTCTTTAGGCTTCACACCTTCAGGCGTAGAATGGAGGACACCGTTTTCGTCTACATAAGCCAGCATCTCTTCAAAGCTGCGGCTACCACTGCTCAGGCGTTCTTCCTTTCTTTTTTGTTTTTCTTCTCGTTTACTCTGTTTCGCTTTTTCTCTGTCTCTTTTACTTGATGTTACTCTTTTTACTGCCATTCTTAATTTATTATATATTAATGCAGCTAAAAAAACACTGCATTTTGTTTTCTATCGATTAATAGCCGTATGGAATCGCAACGATAAACATACTTGCAATTGAATCCAATTCTGGACAAAAGAGCTGATTATGAGGTCATTTTGGGGATGGAGTAATTTGCGAATTATCGCAAAAGCAAGCATACACAAAGAAGAATTCAGAATAAACTCTGTTGTTTATGCTACAAAGATACAGATAAAAATGAGCTATCCATCCGTTTTTTTAAATATTTAAAGGGGGAGCTACTTATTTTTTTACGTACTTTTGTGCTTCTTAATATAAACACATAGCAAAAATGAAGAAGATTTTATTGTTAGGTTCCGGTGAACTGGGCAAAGAATTCGTGATTTCAGCCCAACGTAAAGGCCAATATATCATAGCCTGTGACTCGTATGCCGGAGCGCCCGCCATGCAAGTGGCTGACGAATGTGAAGTGTTCAGCATGCTGGATGGCGATGCTTTGGAACGTGTAGTACGCAAGCACCAACCGGACATCATTGTACCGGAAATAGAGGCCATTCGGACGGAACGCCTTTACGATTTTGAAAAAGAGGGCATTCAGGTGGTGCCCAGTGCTCGTGCCGTAAACTTTACCATGAATCGTAAAGCTATCCGTGACCTTGCCGCACAGGAGTTAGGACTGAAAACAGCCAAATACTTCTATGCCAAATCTCTGGATGAACTGAAAGCTGCCGCCGAAAAGGTTGGTTTTCCTTGTGTGGTGAAGCCGTTGATGTCTTCTTCCGGCAAAGGTCAGTCTTTGGTGAAGAGTGCTGATGAATTGGAACATGCCTGGGAGTATGGTTGCAATGGAAGTCGTGGTGATATAAAGGAATTGATTATTGAAGAATTTATTAAGTTTGATAGCGAGATAACTCTGCTTACGGTGACGCAGAAAAATGGACCTACGTTGTTCTGTCCGCCCATCGGCCATGTACAGAAAGGGGGAGATTATCGTGAGAGCTTCCAACCTGCACACATTGATCCTGCCCATTTGAAGGAAGCACAGGAAATGGCGGAGAAGGTGACGCGTGCTTTGACGGGGGCCGGCCTTTGGGGAGTTGAATTTTTCCTGAGCCATGAGAATGGAGTGTATTTCTCGGAACTGTCTCCACGTCCGCACGATACAGGTATGGTGACTTTGGCAGGTACACAGAATCTGAATGAGTTCGAACTGCATCTGCGTGCTGTGCTCGGCCTGCCTATTCCAAACATCAAGCAGGAACGTATAGGGGCAAGTGCTGTGATTCTTTCGACTATTGCCAGCCAGGAGCGTCCGGATTATCGGGGTATTGAGGAAGTAACAAAAGAGGAAGATACCTATCTTCGGATTTTCGGCAAACCCACAACGCGCGTCAACCGCCGTATGGGAGTTGTATTGTGCTATGCACCGCTGAACTCGGATTTAGATGCGTTGCGGGATAAGGCAAAGCGTATTGCAGAGAAAGTAGAAGTATATTAAGCTACTCCTACTATTATATAAGATAAGAAGCTTTAAATATATTTTCAGGCGCAAATTACGCGGATATAAGTTTTAAGAATCCACATAATTTGCACCTGATTTCTCCTGTTCTTTCACAGCTACTGCTGTTATCTTTTTAGGTACCGCCTTGTTTACCTTTAGAGGAAATGATTTATTCAAGAAGACTTAAGTCTTTTTATTTGGCTACCACTACTTCAACGTCGTATCCTATAAAAAGTCCGCTTTCAATCACCCCGGTGATTGCTTTTAGATTTTGTTCCAGAGCTGGGTCTATATAGCTGAAACGGGTATCGAAAATAAAGTTGCCGTTCTCTGTCAGGACAGGACCGTCTTTTCCACCTGCAAGACGTAATGCAATCTCTGATGCTCCCAATCTTCGCATTTCACTCTCTACGAAATTCAATGCTTCCGGAAATACTTCTACAGGTATTGGGAAACGGCTGCCCAGTTGTTTGACCAGTTTACTGTCATCGACAATGATGAAGCTTTTACCGCTGCTCTTCATCAAAAGTTTTTCTTTAAACATGGCTCCACCGCGTCCTTTTATCAGACTCCGGTTGGGGTCTACCTCATCCGCTCCGTCAAATGTCCAGTTCGGACGTTTATCCCAAAGCGTGGTTTGCGGTATGCCCAACTGTATGCAAGTCATAGAAATCTCCTTAGAAGCAGGGATTACCTCTATAGACAGTGATTCCCGGTGAATCCGTTCTGCGAGTGCAAATAAAGTCAGATAAACAGTGGAGCCAGAACCGGCTCCAATCACGTCACCATTTGTTGCCATTGCTGCAATTTCCCGTGCCACGGTTTCTTTGCCTTCACGGTTGATGATTGTATTTGACCATTGTAAATGGTCTATCAGTTGATTATCCCATTTCATAGCATAATGTTAATCGTTATTATCCTCATGCTCAAGCTGTGAACGTCTACTCATAGTCTTGTTATTTATAATTATTTTTATAATTAACACATACCCTGATCGTATTGTTTTAGCATTTGGCGGGAACTTCCCTCCTTATCCGAATAATTCGGGGTATATTTCACTGCTGCCACCGGTTACATCGTAACTTTTTAATAATGTACCATCTGGGGCATAAAACAACTGGATTTCCCTATCTGAATTTTCTTCTTCTATATCAATGATAATGACAGTGGGCATTTTAGGGAAAGTTATGATCTTTATGTATCTGATTTGTATAGGTGGCGTTTCACTTTTCATAAATGCATTGGCTACGGGAACAGGAATTTTCTCAAGACTTTCGACATTGGTTTCCGTCATTATCCACTGTGCATCTTTGCTGAACCATACGTCCTTTTCCTGATTATCAGAAACAAACCCGGCAATGTGGTAGTCATTTTTCCGGAGCCACTCTGTATTCGTTACTTTGGGATACATTTTATTAAAGGCTTCCTGTACTTTTACGGGTGGGGTACCGGCAAAAATAGAAGCTGATATTATCAGCAACCAGCCCGCCAATAAACTGAATTTAAACTTTTTCATAATAAAGTCTGCTTTAGTTTTAGTTGATATAAAAAACAATGTCGAGAGGCTTTTGTTTATCGCTTCCTTGCCACATAAAATAATTATCAGGTCTGCGATGTCTCATATCATTTAATTCACTACTTTCGGGCACTTTTTTTAAAGATGAGATGAATAATGTATTGATTCTTGTAGACAGTCTGGATGATTGGAAGCCATATTCCAAAACAAACAGCATTTTAACGGTATCCGATTACCTGAAATACAAATCACCAGGGAAGGATCGTAAGTTAGTAATCAACCTGAGCAATGATTATAGCTATAACTCCGAAGGCTATTATTGCTCGTTATTGGCCCAGACGAGGGGGCACAAAGTCATTCCCGGAGTAGATATTATTAATAAGGTGGAAGCGGGCACGGGTATCCGCATGGATAGTACTCTTCAAAAGCTCTGCTACCAATGGATGCAGAAAAACAACATTACCGGTGATTTTTGGTATTTTAATGTTTACTTCGGTACCTGTAAAGAGAAAGGATTGGAACGTATAGCCCGTTTCATTTTCGAGAATTATCCGGCACCGTTATTAAGGGTTACATTGAATACGAGTCATAGAAATCAGATAGAGAACATTCAGTTTCTGCCTCTGAGTTCGATGAACAGTGAAGAGGAAGATTATTTTGCGAATGCGCTGGACTTGTTCAACAGGAGAGTATGGCGCAATCCCCAAACATCAAAATCAGCCCGTTACAATCTGGCTGTACTCTATGATCCTGAAGAAAAATTCCCGCCAAGTGATAAAAAGGCACTTCACAAACTGCTTGAGTTGGCCAAGAAGATGGATATCAATGCCGAGTTGATTACAGAAGAAGATGCCACACGTCTGATGGAGTTCGATGCTCTTTTCATCCGTACCACTACTTCACTAAACCATTATACATTCCGTCTTTCGCAACTGGCCACGCAAAACGGGCTGGCGGTTATTGACGATCCGCAGTCCATTATCCGCTGTACCAATAAAGTTTATCTGAAAGAATTATTTGAAAAAGAGAAGATTCCGGCACCGCTTTCCATGTTGCTGTTCAAATCGAACTTAAATTCATACGAAGAGATTACAGAACAACTTGGGACTCCTTTTATCCTGAAAATACCGGACGGTTCTTTTTCTATCGGCATGAAGAAAGTCAATAATAAGGCGGAGCTGGACGAAGCATTAAAAGTTTTGTTTGACAAGTCTTCCATTTTGTTGGCACAGGAATTTACACCGACGGATTTTGACTGGCGTATAGGCATCCTGAATGGAGAACCTTTATACGCGTGCAAGTACTATATGGCCAAGGGGCATTGGCAAATCTATTGCCACTATGCTTCCGGACGGAGCCGTTGCGGGCTGGTGGAGACAATTCCTATCTATCAGGTACCGCGCAAAGTATTGGATACGGCATTGCGCGCAGCTTCCTTTATCGGTAAAGGACTGTATGGGGTAGATTTGAAAATGGTGAACGACCGGGCTGTTGTGATTGAGATAAATGATAATCCCAGTATCGACCATGGATTGGAAGATGCTATCTTGGGTGATGAGCTTTACTACAGATTATTGAATCATTTCTGGCGCATGCTGGATGTTAAACGTTTCTGATTATGGCACAGGAATTTATATTCCGTACGGCTGTCCCCGGTGATATTCCGGTAATCATGGAGATAGAGCAAATCTGCTTCCGTCAGGATAGCTTTTCGCGACGTCAGTTTGCTTATCTCATTACTCGTGCGCAAGGGCATTTCCTGATAGTGGAATATCGGGGAAGAATAGCCGGGTATCTCAGCCTGTTGATTAACAGACGCGCTTGCAGTTTGCGCATCTATTCGGTTGCCGTCCATCCTGATTTTCGTGGAAAAGGGGTGGGACAGTGGCTAATAGATCAGGGTGTGAATGTGGCATATGAAGAGAAGCTGAAAAAAATCACTTTGGAAGTGAGTATGTCCAATCTTTCCGCTATTCGTTTGTATGAGAAGAATGGATTCGTATATGCGGGTATCCGGAAGAATTATTATCATGATGGGACAGATGCGCATTATATGCAAAAGCAGATTACGAATAGATAGTATTAACATGCAAACAGAGAGGTTATAGCCTCTCTGTTTGACATAAATCTTAATTCCTGTTTAATTTTATGGTGAAAACTTATGTTTTCATTGTCAGAATGTTAACAAGGTCGATATATCTATTAAACCTTGTTGTAAAATGACCGGGAACGGCTCGAAAATTTGGAGAAATCAAGAAAAGCCGTACCTTTGCAATGTGTTTTTCATAGTATTAGATTTAAGGTTAACAAAAGATTGGCTGTCTGGGATAGATAGCCTTTTTTTATGCCTATTCCCCAAGCATATCATATGACGGTGCAAAGAAAAGAGTTCCTGTAATAGCTGTACTGAAGTCCAACAAACGGTCGGTGTTACATCCTGTGGGGTGTTGCCTGCGAATGGATTTTGATTTGAATTCATAATCTTATCTTTTCATTAAATTTATACTTTAAGGTGTAACTTATCAAATGCTGTTTTGTTCATGCCGCAATGCCGGAAAACACTGTTTCTATCTGTTGATGAATGTTAAGCAACGTTAAATGGATGTTGATTTTTTGTTCTGATTGTAGTAATAATAGTTCAAAAGGGTATAATTTATAGAAAAAAAGTTTCATAGGAGTACAACTTGAAACATTTTGTTTCTACATTTGCAAAGTTGTTTATGTAACTATTCTGCAAAAATTAGGCTTGATGGAGTTGAACAAAAGTTAATCAATAGGTGTTAAGCTCATAGCAGCGGAATGACAGAAACGCGACCAGCTGAATTTAGAAAAAGAGAAATTATATAAAAAGATTGCTTATGTCACAAATTATCGGGCATATCTCTCAGGTCATCGGACCGGTAGTAGACGTTTATTTTGAGGGTACGGATGCCGAATTGATGCTTCCGAGTATCCATGACGCACTGGAGATTAAAAGGCCAAACGGAAAAACATTAATCGTTGAAGTACAACAACACATCGGCGAAAACACGGTGAGAACCGTAGCCATGGATAGTACGGACGGTTTGCAAAGAGGCATGAAAGTGCACCCTACAGGTGGCCCTATCACAATGCCGGTGGGCGACCAGATTAAAGGTCGGTTGCTGAATGTAGTGGGTGATTCCATCGACGGTATGAAAGAGTTAGACCGAGCCGGTGCGTATCCCATTCACCGAGATCCCCCTAAGTTTGAAGATTTGACTACCGTACAGGAGGTACTCTATACAGGTATCAAAGTTATCGACTTGCTGGAACCATATAGCAAGGGTGGTAAGATTGGTTTGTTCGGTGGTGCAGGTGTGGGCAAAACAGTGCTCATTCAGGAACTCATCAATAATATTGCCAAGAAACAACATGGTTTCTCTGTTTTTGCCGGAGTAGGAGAGCGTACCCGTGAAGGTAACGACCTGCTGCGCGAAATGATTGAGTCCGGTGTTATCCGCTATGGTGAAGAATTCAGGAAAAGTATGGAAGAAGGAAACTGGGATTTATCCAAAGTAGACTACAACGAAGTGGAAAAGTCGCAGGTGTCCCTGATATTCGGTCAGATGAACGAGCCTCCCGGCGCACGTCAGTCCGTGGCGTTGTCCGGTCTGACGGTGGCAGAAGCTTTCCGCGACCAGGGTGTCGAAACGGGTGGTTCTCGTGATATCCTGTTCTTCATTGACAATATTTTCCGTTTCACACAGGCAGGTTCCGAGGTTTCCGCTTTGCTGGGGCGTATGCCTTCGGCTGTAGGTTATCAACCGACACTGGCCACTGAAATGGGTGCCATGCAGGAGCGTATTACTTCTACCCGCAACGGTTCTATTACTTCCGTACAGGCTGTATATGTGCCTGCCGACGACTTGACCGACCCGGCTCCGGCCACTACCTTTACTCACTTGGATGCTACGACTGTATTGAGCCGTAAGATTACCGAGCTGGGTATCTATCCTGCCGTTGACCCGTTAGAGTCTACCTCGCGTATCCTCGATCCGCACATTGTGGGACAGGAACATTATGAGGTGGCGCAACGCGTGAAGCAAATTCTGCAGCGCAACAAAGAGTTGCAGGATATTATTTCAATCCTCGGTATGGAAGAACTTTCGGATGCCGACCGCACGCTGGTGAACCGTGCACGTCGTGTGCAGCGTTTCTTGTCGCAGCCGTTTGCCGTTGCCGAACAGTTTACGGGCGTGCCGGGAACGATGGTTTCCATAGAAGATACCATCAAAGGCTTCAAGATGATTCTGGATGGTGAAGTGGACTATCTGCCCGAACCCGCTTTCCTGAATGTAGGTACGATTGAAGAAGCGATAGAGAAAGGTAAGAAGTTACTGGAACAGGCGAAATAAATTAAAAATCAAAAATTAAAAGAGGGAAAGAGGCTATGAAGAAATTATCTTTGAACATAGTGTCTCCTGAAAAGGAAATATATAATGGAGAAGTGGAAAGTGTAACGCTGCCCGGTACGATAGGAACTTTTACCATCTTGCCGCAACATGCTCCCATTGTGTCTTCGCTCCGTGAAGGCAAAGTGACGTATGTGCCGGAAGGAGGTGAGGAACAAACCCTTGACATCAAGGGAGGTTTCGTGGAGTTGAGCGGTGGAGTAGTGTCTGCCTGTGTAGACTGACGCCTGGCTACTCTTTCATTCTTTAACTCTTTCATCCTTAATTTTGAATAATACTATGAGTATCAGCATAACAAAGCGCAATTTCTTATATCAGATCACCTTGCTGTCAATCATTGCAGGGTGGACAGGAGCGGGAATTTTTCATTATATATTACCCGGGCACTATTTCGGAGGTTACCCTTTTATTCCGGTATACTTCTTCCTGTTCGGGATTTTTGAGATATCAATGTTCGACGCATGTCGGAAACACACTCCGCAGAAGTTGTTGCTGCTTTATATGGCAATGAAAGTGATGAAGATGTTGCTCTCTGTGATACTCTTGGTAGTGTACTGTTTGGCAGTACGGGAGGAAGCCAAATTGTTCCTGCTGACATTCATCATTTACTATATAGTCTATCTGATATATGAGACTTGGTTCTTTTTTACTTATGAGGTGACGAAGAAACAGAAAAAAGAAAAGAAAAATGAAACAAATGCGTAATCTATTGACCGGAATATTCCTGCTGCTGGGAATGCTGCTGACTGCCTTGCCTGCTACCGCACAAGGTGTTGAAGCAGAGCTTGACAGCATAGCCAAACGGGATGACATCACTGCCGCCGAACAGAAAGAGAATACGGTGGATGTGAAGGGGATCGTCTTCGGACATATTGGCGATGCTTACGAGTGGCATATCACTACATGGGGAAAGACGCACGTTACTATTCCGTTGCCTATCATTGTATATAGCTCACAGACTGGCTGGCATGCTTTCCTTTCTTCCCGCTTGGAAGAGAATGAAGGCAGTTATGAAGGGTTCTCCATTGCCCCGGCCGGAAGTAAGTATGAGGGTAAACTGGTGGAACATGACGCAGCCGGAAACGAAATACGTCCCTGGGATATCTCTATAACGAAAGTGACGCTGTCGTTGCTAATAAACAGTGTATTGCTGCTTATTATTATTCTGGCGGTGGCTCAATGGTATCGCAAGCATCCGCAAGGCAGTGCGGCACCCGGAGGCTTCATCGGATTTATGGAGATGTTTATAATGATGGTGAACGATGATATCATCAAGAGTTGTGTAGGACCGAAGTATCGCAAGTTTGCGCCCTATTTGCTGACAGCGTTTTTCTTCATCTTCATAAACAACATTATGGGGCTGATTCCTATCTTTCCGGGTGGTGCCAATGTGACGGGTAATATCGCTATCACGATGGTATTGGCACTCTTTACCTTTGTAGCCGTCAACTTGTTTGGTACAAAAACGTATTGGAAAGATATTTTTTGGCCGGATGTGCCCTGGTGGTTGAAAGTGCCTGTGCCGATGATGCCCTTTATCGAATTTTTCGGCATCTTCACCAAGCCGTTCGCCTTGATGATCCGTCTTTTTGCCAATATGCTGGCGGGGCACATGGCCATGCTGGTGCTGACGTGTCTGATTTTTATTTCCGCCAGTATGGGACCAGCACTCAATGGTACGCTTACGGCGGCATCCGTGCTGTTCAACATCTTTATGAACGCATTGGAGTTACTGGTAGCCTTTATCCAGGCTTATGTGTTTACCATGTTGTCTGCCGTGTTCATCGGACTGGCGCAAGAAGAACATAAGGAAGTAAAAGTGAAATAAATAACAATTAATAATAAACCATTTAAAAACTGAAAGTTATGTTACTATCATCTGTATTATTGCAAGCTGCTGCGGCTGGTGTCGGAGTAAGTAAATTAGGTGCTGCACTGGGTGCCGGATTGGCCGTTATCGGCGCAGGTTTGGGTATCGGTAGAATTGGTGGTTCCGCTATGGAAGCAATTGCCCGTCAGCCGGAAGCATCAGGAGACATTCGTATGAATATGATTATCGCTGCCGCATTGATTGAGGGTGTTGCCCTGTTGGCAGTAGTTGTGTGTCTGTTGGTGTTCTTCCTATAACAGGCTTATACTTGCCTTAGTTTATAATTATTAATTTATAGTTGAAATTATGTCATTGTTATTACCCGATAGTGGTCTGCTGTTCTGGATGCTTTTGTCGTTCGGCGTGGTGTTTGTGGTGTTGGCGAAGTACGGTTTCCCTGTCATTACCAAGATGGTAGAGGGCCGCAGAACCTATATCGACCAGTCGCTGGAAGTGGCGAAAGAAGCCAATGAGCAACTCAAAAGGCTGAAAGCCGAGAGTGATGCATTGGTTGCCGCTGCCAACAAGGAGCAAGGACGCATCCTGCGGGAGGCGATGCACGAGCGTGACAAGATAATCGTCGAAGCACGCAAGCAGGCGGAAGTTGCCGCGCAGAAAGAGCTGGACGAGATAAGAAAGCAGATACAGCAAGAAAAGGAAGAGGCGATACGCGATATTCGTCGTCAGGTGGCTGTGCTTTCAGTGGATATTGCGGAAAAAGTAATCCGCAAGAATCTGGATGAAGAGCACGAACAGATGGAGATGATAGACCGTATGCTGGACGAAGTGCTGGCGGCCTCAAGAAACAATTAAAGAATGAAAGAGTTAAAGAATGAAAGGATGGAGCATACACTGTTCTTTTCATTCTTTAGTTCCTTAATTATTAATTTTCAAAGAAATGGATATAGGAATTGTTTCGATGCGATACGCCAAAGCGTTGATAGAGTACGCGAAAGGTACGGGGGCGGAAGACCGCGTATATGGCGAGTTGCGTATGCTGGAACGTAGTTTCCGTAAGCATCCTGATTTGCGTGATGCGTTGGATAACCCCATCCTGAAAATCAAGGAAAAATTAGCGCTGATTTGTACCGCTGCCGTAGGCGACGGGGAAGTGAGCCGGGAATTCTCCCGTTTCATCACCCTTGTGCTGAGAAACAGGCGGGAGTACTATTTGCAGTACATCGCTCTGACTTACCTTGATTTATACAGGAAGCTGAAGCATATCGGTGTAGGAAAGCTGATTACAGCCGTACCTGTGAGCCGGGAAGTATGGGAGCGTATTCGGGACAGTGCCTCCACTTTGCTGCATGCCCGTATGGAGTTGCAGACCGAAGTAGATCCGTCTATCGAGGGAGGTTTCGTCTTCGATATTAACGACTTCCGACTGGATGCCAGTATCGCCACGCAACTTAAAAGAGTGAAACAGCAGTTCATTGATAAGAACAGAAGAATAGTGTGATTTACGATTGGACGATTTACGATTTACGATTAGAGTTACTCTACATTGTAAGTAGTGAATCGGACTTAATGATGGTAATCTCAATCGTAAATTGTAAATAACTAAATCGTAAATAGAATCATGTCTGAAAATATAAAAGTAAGCGAAGTTTCCGATATTCTCCGTCATCAATTAGAGGGAATCGACACTCGTGTGCAGTTGGACGAAATCGGTACAGTGCTGCAGGTCAGTGACGGTGTGGCGCGTATCTATGGACTGCGCAACGCCGAAGCGAACGAACTGTTAGAGTTCGACAACGGTGTTAAGGCGATTGTGATGAACCTGGAAGAGGATAACGTGGGAGCCGTGTTGTTGGGTCCTACGGATAAAATTAAAGAGGGCTATGTCGTTAAGCGTACCAAGCGCATCGCTTCCATAATGGTGGGAGAGGGTATGCTGGGACGTGTAATCGACCCGTTGGGAGCACCGTTGGACGGCAAGGGACTTATTGGCGGAGAACTATGCGAGATGCCTTTGGAGCGTAAAGCGCCGGGTGTAATCTATCGTCAGCCCGTAAATCAACCGTTGCAGACGGGATTGAAAGCTGTGGATGCCATGATACCTATCGGTCGCGGACAGCGTGAATTAATTATCGGTGACCGCCAGACGGGAAAGACGGCTATTGCCGTTGACGCGATTATCAACCAGCGTGCGAATTTCGAGGCAGGTGACCCGGTATATTGTATTTATGTGGCTATTGGCCAGAAAGGTTCTACGGTGGCTTCCATCGTGAACACACTGCGTGAATATGGCGCGATGGATTATACAATCGTAGTTGCCGCTACGGCAGGTGATCCGGCTGCGTTGCAGTATTATGCACCGTTTGCTGGTGCGGCTATCGGTGAGTATTTCCGTGATACCGGCCGTCATGCGTTGGTGGTTTATGATGACCTTTCCAAGCAGGCCGTAGCCTATCGTGAGGTATCATTAATCTTGCGCCGTCCGTCAGGACGTGAAGCCTATCCGGGTGATATTTTCTATCTGCACTCCCGTTTGTTGGAGCGTGCGGCACGTATCATCAACCAGGAAGAAGTGGCACGCGAAATGAACGACTTGCCGGATAGTCTGAAAGGAAAAGTGAAAGGTGGCGGTTCGTTGACCGCATTGCCCATCATCGAGACACAGGCGGGTGACGTATCTGCTTATATCCCGACAAACGTGATATCAATCACTGACGGACAGATTTTCCTCGATACAGACTTGTTCAACCAGGGTAACCGTCCGGCTATCAATGTAGGTATCTCCGTGAGCCGTGTGGGTGGTAACGCCCAGATCAAGGCTATGAAGAAAGTGGCAGGTACATTGAAGATAGACCAGGCGCAGTATCGGGAGTTGGAGGCTTTCACGAAGTTCAGCGGTGATATGGATCCTGTAACGGCGCTGACCATTGACAAAGGACAGAAAAACACCCGTTTGCTGGTTCAACCGCAATATACTCCGATGCCGGTAGAGAAGCAGATTGCTATTCTTTATTGTGGTACGCATGGTTTGCTCCGTAATGTTCCGCTGGATAAAGTGACTGACTTTGAGCGTAGTTTCCTTGAATCTCTTGAAATGAATCATCGCGCTGATGTGCTTGATGTGCTGAAGAGTGGTGTCATCAATGATGAGGTATGTAAAAAGATAGAGGAGACTGCGGATATGATGTCAAAACAATATTTATAAAATGTGGAGGAGAGGGGTAAGTAGATGGGTTCTTTAAAGGAAGTAAAAAACAGAATAAACTCCGTCAAGAGTACACGTCAGATTACATCGGCGATGAAGATGGTGGCGTCCGCCAAATTGCATAAGGCACAGGGACGGATTGAGAATATGCTACCCTATCAACAGAAACTGAATGAAATCCTGACGAACTTCTTGTCTACTGATGCTACGTTTGAGTCGCCTTATACTGATGTGCGGCCAGTGACAAGGGTGGCGATAGTGGTTTTCTCATCCAATAGCTCACTGTGTGGCGCATTCAATGCGAATGTGGCGAAGATGCTTGAGGAAACGCTGGAAGGATATAAATCGCTTGGTAAAGACAATATCCTGATATATCCTGTAGGAAAAAAGGTGGAAGCAGCTGTAAAAAAGCTGGGGTATACATCGCAGGGAAGTTATCAGGAGATGGCGGAAAAGCCGTCGTATATGCAGGCGTATGAACTTGCCGCATTACTGATGCAAGAGTTTGTGGAAAAGCAAATCGACCGTGTGGAGCTGATTTACCATCACTTCAAATCGATGGGCTCGCAGATATTGACGCGTGAGGAGTATCTTCCCATCGACTTGAGTAAAGTGGAAACGACAGCTGCAATAGAGGGTTCCGGGAAACGGGGCTTCCAGAATGACTATATTGTGGAACCATCCGTGGGACAGTTGATTGCTGATTTATTGCCGAAAGTTTTGAGCCAGAAACTTTTCACAGTGCTTCAGGACTCAAATGCTTCCGAACATGCCGCCCGTACCCTTGCCATGCAGACAGCAACGGATAATGCCAATGAATTGATACAGGACTTGACGAAGCAATATAATAAGAGCAGACAACAGGCAATTACCAATGAACTGTTGGATATTATTGCCGGAAGTCTGAAATAAGTAAGTGACAGGCTACGAGCCACTGCGCTATGTGGCTCGTAGCCTGTCATTAAAATATTCTTGTAAAAAGATGTTGTAACGAAGGTTTTACTGTTTTATTTATACTACCTTTACGCCTCCGTAACCAACATTGATAAACTAATGGAACAGAATCCTGAATTGTCACTTGCGTGGCAATTTATTGAAAATACAGGCACTCATCTTTTTCTGACCGGTAAAGCAGGTACCGGAAAAACAACTTTTCTGCGGCGGTTAAAAGCCGGAAGCCCTAAGCGTATGGTAGTTCTTGCCCCAACGGGTATTGCGGCTATTAATGCAGGTGGTGTAACTATACATTCCTTTTTTCAACTCCCTTTTGCCCCTTATGTGCCCGACACTTCATTCAGTGCCGACGGTAAAGCACAATACCGTTTCCGTTTCGGAAAAGATAAACTCAACATCATGCGGAGCATAGATTTGCTTGTGATTGATGAAATCAGTATGGTACGTGCCGACTTGCTGGATGCGATAGACGATGTGTTGCGCCGCTTTCGTGATCGGAGTAAGCCCTTCGGTGGTGTACAATTGTTGATGATTGGCGACTTACAGCAACTTTCTCCGGTGATAAAAGACGAAGAATGGCAGATGCTGAACCGCTATTATGATACTCCTTACTTTTTCTCCAGCCGGGCATTGCGGCAGTCGGAATACTGCACCATCGAACTGAAAACAGTGTACCGTCAAAGTGACACCCATTTTCTGGATATGCTGAACCGCATCAGAGAAAATCGTTGTGACCAGGCCTTGTTGGAAGAACTGAACCGGCGGTATGTTCCCAACTTCAAACCGGCAAAAGAGGAAGGATACATTCAGCTGACCACCCATAACTATCAGGCACAGCGCATCAATGAATATGAACTGGCACAGTTGCCCGGCCGTTCTTTCACCTTTCGGGCGCAGATAGATGGAAAATTCCCCGAATATTCCTATCCTACGGACGAAGTGCTGGAATTGAAGCGGGGTGCGCAGATCATGTTTGTGAAGAACGATTCATCCGGTGAACACCGTTATTATAATGGTATGATCGGCGAAGTGGTGAACGTTTCGGCTTCAGGCATTGAAGTGCGAAGTAAAGGAAGTGACGAAGCCTTTATGTTGCAGGAAGAGGAATGGACGAATGCCAAATATGTGTTGGACGAAGAAACGAAAGAAATCACGGAAGATATAGAAGGAGTTTTCAAACAGTTCCCTTTGAAACTGGCATGGGCAATCACAATCCATAAAAGCCAGGGGTTGACGTTTGAACGTGCCATCATAGATGCCAGCGCATCCTTTGCACATGGCCAGACATATGTGGCATTGAGCCGATGCAAGACATTGGAGGGACTGGTGTTGAGCGCACCGTTATCGGCAAGAGCCGTAATCAGCGACAGTGCCGTGGATGCTTTCACGGAAGATGCACGCAGAAATGAACCTGACGAAACGCGCTATCGTAGACTGCAACAATCTTATTTTCTGGAATTATTATCGGGCTTATTTGATTTCCTGCCACTGGAACAGGCTTTGAGGCGGTTCGTGCGACTGGTGGACGAACATCTGTATAAACTCTATCCGAAACTATTGGCGGAGTATAAATCGGAAACAGAACGTTTCCATGAAAAGGTGACAAAAGTTGCTCAGAAATTCAGTCTTCAGTATACCCGTTTAGTAGATGCTGCGGAAGACTATGCAGCAGACAGCAGTTTGCAACAGCGTATTCACTTGGGAGCGGAATATTTCAAGGAACAATTAGCTCCCCTGGATGCTATCAGAAGCAATACGATTGTGGAAACCGACAACAAAGAGTTGAAGAAACAACTGAAGACCGCCAGTGAAGAACTGGATGATATGTTTCTGTTGAAAGCGGATTTATTAGAATTCGTTATCAGCAAGGGTTTTCATGTAGGGGAGTATCTGAAACAGAAAGCCGTTCTTTCCATTGATGATACAGCATCGGCCAGAGGCAAGGGTGAGAAACGTTCCGGCACTTCTTCCGATAGAAGAAAACAGAAAGCCGGAGAGGAGGGAAATAACTCTTCACGGAAGAAAACGGCAACCGTGGAAGTTCCTTCAGATATTCTGCATCCTGAATTGTATAAACGTTTGGTAGCATGGCGCAACGCGGAAGCATCCCAATTAGGACTGCCGGTATATACGGTTATCCAGCAAAAAGCGATTCTGGGAATAACGAATCTGTTGCCGGAAGATAAAGCAGCCCTTCTCCGGATACCTTATTTCGGCAAGAAGGGAGTAGAGAAATACGGGGATGAGCTCTTGGAAATGGTGCGGAAATATATGAAAGAAAGTGGAATAAAGGAAACGTTGTTTTAATGATTAACGATGAATTGTCAGTAGCCAGTACACAAATTTACTAACTGCTGACTATTCATCGTCAATCACTTATTAAATATTGAACATCAGCTTGATACCCTCTTCAAGAGTATGCGGCTGATATCCCAATTCATTGCGTGCTTTCTCTATGCTCATTCCGCTAAAGCGGGGGCGGGGAGTCTTTTCTTCCATTTGCTTGGTGGTGACAGGCAAAATCAGCGAATAGTCCAGATTCAGTGTATCTGCTACCCGGTAAGCGATATCCGCTATTGTGAGGCAATCCGAGCCGCAGATATGATAAATGCCGCTTGTGGGAAGCCCGATAAGCTTTTCTATTCCTTGCGATACATCTCCCACATAAGTCGGCGTGCGCCATTGGTCGGAAACTACCCGTATTTCTTCATTGTTTCTCAAACGGTCCGCCACTAACTGCAATATATTTCCGTGTTGTCCCGGCAGGGCGGCGCCATACACCACGGCCACACGCGCAATGGCATAATTGGTACATAGTTCAGCCACCCGCTTTTCGCCTTTCAGCTTCGTTACTCCATAATAATTGACCGGAGCGGGAGCATCCTCTTCCGTATAGAGGCGACCGCTATCTCCACTGAACACGAAGTCGGTTGAAAGATGGATTAAACGTGCCCCGGATACTTCGCACCGGAAGGCCAACTGACCTACGGCAGTGATATTAATGATTTCCGCTTCTTCACGATGTGTTTCGCAATAATCGGGTACGGAAAGGGCGGAAGCATTGATAACTACGTTAGGGCGTACTTCACGGAACAATGCAGCCTGTTCTCCCATCTGGCAGATGTCCGCACTGATAAAGTGATAATTTCCGGAGCCGGGAGCAATATCGTCATGCAAGGAACAACCTGTTACGGTATATTCGTCATTGCGAGACAAATCGTTCAATACCCGGCGTCCTGTGAAACCATTAGCGCCTACTACTAATATTCTTTTTCCCATATGTATATCGTCTTTAATAAGGTCCGTTTTTTCCCTGTTGCACTTCAATTCTTATTCCGAATGCTCCGTTGGCTGATTTCAATTCAAAAGCCCCTTTAAAGTTATTCCGTTCCCACGGCAGGGCAGAAGGATTATGCACTTTCCGTCCGTCCTTGTTGTATTCCCCATACGTGTTGATGCGCATACCGTTCTTCAGCCGGAAACTGCCCATCTGCAAATTCTGAGGAGATGAACCGAAGCCTGTCAGCCCGAAAGGGTTCATACTGTATATGGTGGAACTGCCTAAACTGAATATATTCGAATACCCCTGTGAGTAGGTTACGTTCGGGTCCATACGGAACATGAAACTATAGTCTTTGCTGGCATCAGGAATATCCAGGCTGAATTGAGGCATCTCAGGTGTCGCCATTTTCATCAGGTTCATATCCAGAAGGAACCCATCGAAATCCTTTACGCCTGACATATCTATGTTGCGGATGCTGTCGGCAGGTATTTCATTCTGAGCACTTACCCGGATGGTAAGGAAACATAGAAGTATGATTAAACCTATTTGTTTCATCATTAAATGGTCTTTATTTAATGGCGAATATAGCAAATAAGTATGAAATACGGAAATATATAGCAATTATTAAATGAAAAGTTGTATATGATGTGCTGTTGTTTGAGAATTATTGCTATCTTTGGCAATGTTAATTGATTGTATACGTAATTGACATAAACGTATTGGCAATTTTGTTCCTCTCTGACCAGTAGATGACGGGCTGCATTTCACGCAAAGATGCAGTCCGTTATCTTTTAAGCATCAGCTTATTTCTTTTTTCTGAGATTGATGACCGGCTGGAATATAGGTACTGTTGTCCACTTCATTTTAGTAGCATCATATACTCTTTCTACTCCGCCATGTATTTCCACCACCTCATTAATCTTCCATTCCATGACAGCACCGAAACTGCTTTGCGGATACATCGGGTTCATATACCCGTTGAACGAGTTCTGTCGTCCGAAAGCGGAGTACTGTCCGAACAGACGGATACGCAGATGATCGTTGATACGGTAAGCCGCCGAGGCATTCAATCCGATGTCGAACTGGGAACCGTGCATACGTGATGGCAGGGTGTATTTGGCTGTATACATACCGCTGTTAAGTTCCCAGCGTTCGTTGGGATGGTAAATGAAGTTGGCGCCTGCCTGAATCATTGTTCCCATAGTGGGATAAGTGTCGTAGGTGCTGAATGTGCTCAACATAGTTTTGCCGGAGAGCATAAAAGCATCATAGAGTTCATAATCCATCACAAATGGATCGTAACTGCTGACCATTTTTCCCATCTTCACATCCATCCATGGCAGGTTGGGAATATAAGTAGGCGGGGGAGGTACATTCAAAGTTACACTGTCAGTACCGATGGAAGTGTTTTCCGGCATTTCCCGGCTGAAGGTGGCGGATGTGGTAGGCGGGGCTATTTGTGGCAACCCTTTGTTTTCCGTTGGGAAACGGTTCAGCAATGTACTGTCCTTCAGCTGCTCGTTTTGTGCGGCAATGCGGAGGAAAACGGAAAGGAGAAACAGTAAGAAGAATAGTTTTTTCATAAGTTGTTATGTGTATGTAAGTTTCAGTTTATGATAAGTTTATATCCGATTCCCCGCACATTGACAATACGGATACGCCCGTCCTTCGAGAGTTTGTGACGTAGTTTGGTGATGAAGACGTGCAGGCTGCGGGAGTTGAAGAAACTGTCGTCTCCCCAAAGGTCGAGCAGGATATTTTGAGTGTTCACCACCTGGTTACGGTTTTCGCACAGGCGTTTCAATATTTCGGCTTCGCGGTGGGAGAGTTCTTCTTCCGCTCCGGCATACGAGAGTTTTTGCGTGATGGAGTTGAAATGATAATCGCCTATTTCGAAACGGGTTTCTTCCTGTTCAGGTTCTTCCTTGAAGCTGAATGCTTTGCCTGCCAACGCTTTGATGCGTACAATCAGTTCCTGCATGCCAAATGGTTTTTTCAGGTAATCGTTGGCACCCAGTTCGAATCCTTCCACCACATCGTTGATGGCGGAACGGGCGGTGAGAAAGAGTACCGGCGTCCGTTTATCCGTCTGGCGGATGCGGCGCACCATTTCGAAGCCATCCATGCGGGGCATCATGACATCAGCCACCAGGACGTCGGGGCGCAGGTCGAAAAACAGGCGCAAACCTTCTATACCATCGTTGGCGGTATGGATGATGAAGTTCTGACCTTCCAGAGTATCTTTGATAATCATGGCGAGGGTTTGTTCATCCTCAACCAGTAATACTTTGATTTTATCCATATATTCATTGGTTTTCATAACAAGCAATGTTATTTTAGACTCTTATTGTAAATGTACTCCCTTTACCCGGTTCGCTTTTCACGGTCACGTTGCCATTGTGTTTTTCTACCATGGTTTTCACGTAGAAAAGTCCCAGGCCGTAGCCTTTCGTATTGTGTACGTTTCCTGTCGGCACGCGGTAGAACTTATCAAATACGAGCGGCTGCTTGTCCGCAGGTATACCTGTCCCGTGGTCGCTGACGGAGATTTCCACTTGTCCGGTTTCCGTCTTCCGGCAGTGAATGGCGATTTCGGCTTTCTCCGGAGAATATTTGATGGCATTATCTATCAGATTGCTCAGAATGTTGCTGAAATGAGTGCGGTCGGCAGTAATTGTCAAATCTTCCGGTTCGATGTCGAGGATGATTTCCACAGGCTTGTCCGCTTTCAGTTTATGCTGCTCGATAAGTGTAGGGAACAGGTCGTGCAGATGGAAATTTTCAGGATGCAGGCGGAATGTTTTGCGGCGTTCCATACTCATGGAGAGAATTTGTTCTACCAATCCGCTCAGCCGTTGCAGTTGTTCCTGGCAGATGCACAGATATTTCTCCCGTTGCTTCTTGTCTTCCGCCAGATTAAAATTGAGCAGTGCATCATTGGCGGCATACGCCACGGCAATGGGCGTTTTCAGTTCGTGGGTGATGTTGTTGGTGAAGTCGCTTTTCATCTCTTCGAGCGTCTTTTGCCGCAGGATGGTGCGGATCAGGAACCAGAAGGAAAAACTCAGTATAATAAGGATTACGAATGAGGTGGCAAGGATGCCGCTCATTTGCCGGAGTACGAGTTTGTTTATAGGCTCCATTGTGAGTCGGTATACTTTGTTGGAGTGAATGTCGAAAGCATAATTATATTGTGCGGCTTTCGGGCTCGGTTCGTAGCCGGGTGTGCATATGGAGGCGATTGTGTCGGTGAATACATGAGACGAGTCCGATTTGAAGCTACTACTGTACAGATATTCCAGATGATAAGGAAGGTCGATACCTTTGTCGAGCAGTTGATGACTTAGCAGGCTGTCATAGACGGCAACATCTGGGTCGGAGATGATATCCAGCCCCGAGTGTAATCCTTGCTGGAAGTAGGTGGCAAGTTCCAGCATAGTGCTTTTATTACGCAGAATCAAATCTAACCCGCCATCGGTATGCAGGGCGGCGCGTGGTTCTTCTTCAGAGAAAAATTCTTCTTTGCTTGCCTTTCCTATTGTGTCTTTCCTGTCGATGGTAGTGGTGGAATTTACAAAAGATTTCCCGGTGTCCGAGTTGTATCCGGCGGATACTTTAACCTCTCCGTGATTTTCGTTATCTTTCTGCAACCCTTCTACGCGAAGCATCATTTCGTTATAATCGCTTGTGCGCATGGCTTCCATAATGTTTTGTTCCAGGTCGTGCTTCATTGTGCTGTATAAGCCCGTGAGCCAATAGGCCTGGTATACAAAGGTGCCCAACAAGGAGAAGAAGACCAGTATGGCGATAAGTTTGAACGGTAGTTTCATGCGATTTCTATATTTTAATGAAACAAAGGTAAGAAAGATAACCGTTAGACAGATAGGCGATAAGACTAAATAACAGTTCTGATAACAGTAAATAAGACTACATAAGTTTGGGATAACATGAAGTCCGGTAAATTTCCCCGTTCTTTGCCGTGCCGGTTGCAATGGGAACAAATGGTTTTGCACCATGCATTCTGTGCAAAAGGTATAGGGATAATCAGATCCGGAACAAGGCATTACCGGGTGTTCACCTTGGTGAACAGGTCTGTCAACCTTGCCGAACGGATCCGTCAACCTTGGTCAACGGGTCTGTCAACCGAGGTGGACATCCGGTTATCTCTAAGGTAAAATAGAGTATAATCATATCTAAAACGAATGAACATGAGGTGTAATTACTTTCTTCCCCTGGTGCTTTGTGTGCTGAGCGCAAGTCTCTCTGCACAAGAAAGACCGGAAAACGCAAATGCAGATGATGACCGGGTGCTCAGTGCCGACAGTCTTATCACCACTGATGCCCGTCTGGACAGCATTTATCAATCTCTTCCCGAAGTCATGATTACCGGGCAACGTCCCATCGTGAAAGCGGAACCCGGCAAACTGGTGTACGACCTTCCCCGGCTTATCGGCAATCTTCCTGTGGATAATGCCTATGATGCCGTAAAAGAATTGCCGGGCGTGACCGAGATGGATGGCGGGCTGATGCTGGCCGGACAAGGTGTGACGGTGGTGCTGGACGGCAAGGTAACGACCATGACTACCGAGCAGCTCTATTCTTTATTGAAAAGTATCCCCGCCAGCCGCATCGAGAAAGCGGAAGTGATGTATAATGCCCCGGCACGCTATCAGGTGCGTGGTGCGCTCATCAACATCACATTAAAGCAAAGCACCGGAGGCCCCTCTTCCTGGCAGGGCGAAGTTTATGGGAAATATCTACAGAAACATTATGAAGGCTTCAACGAACGTGCCAGCCTGATATATACCGGAAATAAATTCTCAGCAGATTTTCTTTACTCGCATACTCACGGCAGGGGTTATAGCCTGACCGACAAAGAGTCAATGCATTCTCTGACAGACGGTTCGACCCACCACATAACAACCGATGAGGTGGGCCGGAGCCGTTCCCATACCCACAGTTACCGGATAGGGGCGGATTATAATATTGCCAAAGACCATCAGTTGAGCTTTGTCTATAACGGAAATTATTCAACTCATCATAGTCTGATGGATATTTTCGGTACACAGCAATCCAACACCCGCAGCAATAGCAGAGACTGGCTGCACAATGGGCGCCTGGACTACCGTACCCCTTTCGGCTTGAAAGCCGGTGCCGAACTGACGTATTACCGTTCGCCGTCCGACCAATTGTTGCACAGCGTCATGCAAGGTGAGGAACTTGCTTTCTTTACCGAAGATTGCCAGCGCATCAACCGCTGGAAGTTCTTTCTTGCCCAAGAGCATGATTTGGGACACGGATGGGGATTAAACTACGGTGCCGTCTACACCACCAGTATCGACCATAGCTATCAGTATTATTACGATACGGATGCGAAAACAGGAAAAAGCGCAGGCATTCCCGGCGATATGCAATCCCGCCGCCGTGAGCAGACTTTGAACTTCTATGCCGGATTCAATAAGAGTTTCGGCGATAAGCTTTCTCTGGATGCCTCGCTTGCAGTGGAGCATTACAAAACGCCTGCATGGAATCAGTGGGACTGGTATCCTACCATCAACCTTAGCTATGTGCCTGCACCGGGGCAGGTCTGGCAACTTGCTTTAAGCAGTGATAAAGATTATCCTGACTATTGGGCTGTGCAGGATGCCATCTCTTATATAGGTGGCGGATATTCTGAGATTCATGGGAATCCGTTTCTAAAACCGGCACAAGAATATCAGCTTCAACTGACACATATTTTGAAAAGCAAATATATCTTCAGTGCCTGGTTTTCTCATACCAAGGATTACTCTGCCCAAACTCTTTATCAATCTCAGGAACGCCTGGTGGAAATATATAAATATTTCAATTTTAATTTTCAACAAAAGGCAGGAATACAGGCATCTATTCCGTTTGATATAAAGCAATGGTTAAATTCACGCTTAACCTTGATTGGTGTGTGGCATCATGAAAAGGATGATGACTTCTGGGACATCCCCTTTAATCGTGATATCTGTTATGGTATTGCTGTACTGACAAATTATTTCACGCTATCAAAGAAGCCGGATCTGAAACTTACACTGACCGGGATGGCGCGTAGCAAAGCCATTCAGGGCATTTACGATTTACCCTCATCGGGATATGTGAACGTTGCACTGCGTTATGGTTTTGCCAAAGGAAAAGCGATTCTTAATCTCTACTGCAACGACATCTTTGAGACAGGACAGATAAAACCACGCATCCGTTTCGGTACGCAGAATGTGACGAATGATTACAGTTGCTTCCGGGAGTTCGGCATATCGTTTACGTATAAGTTCGGAGGATATAAGGAGAAGAAGAGGGAAGAGGTGGATACGTCGAGATTCAAATGACAGTTTAGCGGGCATCCGCCCGCTAAAAGCATTCTGCATACTATAAAAATCAGAATGTTTTGCCTCTCCTTACCGTATATTTCCTAATTTTGTCGGAAACAAAATGAAGTATCAACCTTCCGCAAAATCAACACTAAAGAAGTGCGGAACTTAAATGAACGTATTATGATTAACAGATTTGTCTTGAACGAAGTGTCCTACTTCGGACCGGGTGCCCGCGAAGTGCTCCCGCAGGAAATTAAACGTCTCGGCTTGAAAAAAGCTTTTGTATCGACCGACAAAGATTTGATTAAATTCGGTGTGGCCGACAAAGTACTGTCCGTACTGGATAAAGCTGGTATTCCTTACACCGTATTCAGCGACATTAAACCCAATCCGACGGTGAGCAATGTAAATGCGGGTGTGAAAGCATTTGCCGAATCCGGAGCCGACTTCATACTTGCTATTGGCGGTGGCTCTTCCATCGACACATCAAAGGCTATCGGTATCATCACCAATAATCCCGAATTCAGTGACGTGGTCTCTCTGGAAGGTGTGGCACCCACTAAAAAGAAATCCGTGCCCATCATTGCATTGCCCACCACTGCGGGAACCGCTGCCGAGGTAACCATCAATTATGTGATTACCGACGAGGTGAATGAAAAGAAAATGGTATGTGTAGACCCGAACGACATTCCGGCAATCGCCATCGTAGATGCCGAATTGATGTACACTCTGCCTAAAGGACTGACCGCCTCTACCGGATTGGACGCACTGACGCACGCCATCGAAGGCTTGATAACCAAAGGAGCGTGGGAAATGAGCGATATGTTCGAGATTAAGGCTATCGAAATGATTACCCGCTATCTGGAGACGGCAGTGTTTGAGCCGACCAATGCCGAAGCCCGTAACGGTATGGCTGTGGCGCAGTATATTGCCGGAATGGCATTCTCAAATGTAGGTCTGGGAGTTGTTCACGGTATGGCGCACCCGCTGGGTGCTATTTTCGATATTCCTCATGGTGTGGCCAATGCGTTGCTGTTGCCCATCGTCATGGAATTCAATGCACCTGCCGCACTCGATAAATACATGGAGATTGCCAAAGCGATGAATGTATATAAGGAAGGTATGAGCAAGGAAGAAGCTGCCCGTGCTGCCGTAGATGCCGTGAGGGCGCTGTCGGTAAGGGTAGGCATACCGCAACATCTTTCCGAGTTGGGCATCAAGGAAAGTGACCTCGACAAACTGGCTACTGCTGCCATTGCTGATGTTTGCACACCGGGTAATCCTCGTGAAGTGACGAAGGAGATTATTCTGGATTTGTATAAAAAAGCATTATAATAAAGCCGGGAGTATGTCAAAAGTAAAAATCACTATCATTTAGCTCTTCAGAGTTTTTGACACACCGCCGCTTCTGGAAGTATCAAACTACCGGAAACCGAAGCGTAAACGTACTTCCTTCTCCTAACTTTGACTGCACTGCAATGCTTCCGTGATGTTGGTGCATAATCTGTCGGGAGATAGTCAAGCCGATACCCGAACCGGTCGGTTTGGTGGTGAAGAAAGGAATGAAGATGCGTTCCTGCACTTCCGGTTCGATACCGGTTCCATTATCAGTAACACGCAGGAAAAGATGATTTCCTGGAGTGATGCCCGCGGAAAGAGTGATTTGTGTCGCTTCGTTTTCGCGGGCATTCCGTATCAGGTTGATAAGGACCTGCTCTATCTGTTCCTTATCCGCAATGAAACGCAGTGTAACGGCAGGCAGAGAGAGATGCAGATCACTTGTTTCATTCTGCATCAGTTGGACCGCTTCCCCCAGCAATTCTTCTGCACTGTAAAGCTTCAGTAAAGGTTGCGGCAGGTGGGAGACCTCCCGGTAGCTATTCATGAAGCGCACCAGTCCGTTTCCCCGGCGGCCGATAGTTTGCAGCATCTGTTTTATTTCTGTCTTGGTTTCTTCGTCTCCTTCCAGGCCATCGGCATATTTAGTAAGCAGTTCGGTCAGCGAAATGATGGGAGTGATGGAATTCATGATTTCATGCGTCAGCACACGGATCAGTTTTTGCCATGCCTCCGTTTCGCGGCTGTCCAGTGCAGAGTGGATGTTCTTCATTCCGGCAATTAACAATTTCCGGCCCTGAATGATAAATTCCATGCCCGAAAGGGCAAGCTGCACGGTTTCCTCTTCCTCTTTTATTTGCCAGACAGAAAGATCACCCGCTTTCAGTGTGTGCAGTTTGGCGGGCAAATCCGGATGGAAATTCGCCAGGTCATCCACGGTTCGCGGATGTTCTCTATGTATCAGGCGTTTGGCCGCTTCATTAATCCATTCCATCTGCCCGTCGGGAGTGTAGACGAGGATTGCCATGTCTATATGATTGGCAAGAGCTTGAAAGTATTGCAACTGGCTCTCTTTTTTTTGCAGATTACTGCGATAATGTTCGAGTGCATCCTGCATCTCTGCCAGTAATTCTTCGGGAAGGGGTTGGGTGGTATTCGGATTGGAGGTGGAAGAGGACAGAAACTCCGAATAGCGCACAGACCAGATGAACTGGGCCATGGCACGGGCGGAACGTAGGATATACCTATATATACTGTGAGCAACGAACGCTGTGAGGCAGAGGGCCACAAACAGGCTAAAATAAAAGCCGTGCACAGTCAGCCACGCTGAAATGAGACAACATACCAGCAACGCAACTGTGAGCCAAAGAGGGGTCTTTATCCAAGTCTGCCTTTTCATAATCCGAACTTTTCAATCCTTCTGTATAGTGATGTCCTCGTGATTCCCAGCATTTCCGCAGCCAACGTAATATTGCCGCCGCATGTCCTCAGAACTTCATTTATTGTATCTTTTTCCAGCCGTTCCAGATTATACTTGTCTTTTTCAGAAACGGTATTGGATGCTTGGGGAGTGCGCAACATAAAATCGTCCGGAGCCAGCATATTCCCCGTAGAGAGGATAACGGCGCGTTCGATGGCGTGTTCCAGTTCACGCACATTACCCGGCCAGCGGTAAAGCTGCAACATCTTGCGCGCTTCTTTGGAAATGCCCCGAAGTTCCTTCTTATACTTCTTCCGGTAGCGTTGCAGGAAAAAGTCGGCCAATAGGAACAAGTCATTTCCACGTTCCCGTAAAGGCGGAATACGGATTTCAATCGTATTGATACGGTAAAGCAAATCCTGTCGGAACTGTCCGCTGTCGATGGCACTATACAAATCTGTATTTGTGGCGCAAATCAATCTTACATCTACAGGATAAGAAGTTGTAGAACCAAGCCTTGAACTCCTTCTTTGTTCGATAACCGAGAGTAACTTTGCCTGAAGCGGAAGGCTCAGATTGCCGATTTCATTCAGAAACAGCGTACCGCCTGATGCGATTTCCACACGTCCCGGCTTGTTCTTCCGGGCATCGGTGAATGCGCCTTTCTCATACCCGAACAATTCACTTTCAAACAATGTGTCCGGAATACTTCCTAAGTCGATAGGTACATATACTTCGTTTTTGCGAGGGGATTGTTCGTATACGTAGCGTGCCAGCAAATCTTTTCCTGTTCCGTTTTCACCCAATAACAATAGGTTTGCATCAGTATCGGAGAACCTTTTTATCGTTTGGAAAATAGCCTGCATAGCGGCTGACTCACCGATTACGCGTATCGGTTCGGTGGGAAGGGTCAAAGCTTCCGCCTGCTCTTTCAAGATTTCTTTCTGTTGTTTCAGAGCTTCTACTTCCGTCCGGCTGAAACTGAGTTGCAGGGCAGCAGATACGGTCGCTATCAGTTTCTCGTTTTGCCAGGGCTTGGCGATGAAGTCGGTGGCACCTTGCTTGATGGCCTGTACCGCTTTTTCCGTATCGGCATAAGCCGTAATGAAAATGACCACCGCCTTTGCATCCAGTTTCAGTATCTCTTCCAGCCAGTGGAAACCTTCTTTCCCGCTGACCGCATCCCGGCGGAAGTTCATATCGAGCAAGATGGCATCAAAGTGGGAACGGGAGATGAGAGGCAACAGCTCTCGCGGGTCATTCAAGGTCGTAATGCTTTCCGCAATGGGGCGTAACAGCATTTTCAAGGTGAAGAGAATATCTTCATTATCGTCTACAATCAGTATTTGGCCTCGTTTCATCATACTCGGAAAGATTAATTTATTATACCGCAAACGGCAGTTTCGGGCAAGTCTGTTCGGACATGTACCTGAATAGATGCAAAGATAGAGAAAGTTTCTGAGAAAGGAGTGTACGGAAGCGTGCATTTGGTGTACGATATCGTGCAATTTTACGTAGTGTGGGATTTATTAAACACTTGATAAATAGTGAAATATAGTTTCGGTATAGTTCTTGCGAAACTTTCATAGAAGAATCTTAATATAAAGTGAAATTATGCATAGTAAAACTCTCTTTTATCTAACATTAATAGGTCTCTGTACAGCTTGCGGATCTAAAAATCCCGGTATGAGTAAGGAAGAAGCGGCGAAGGAACTCAGTGAGCGGACAACAACGGATCAGGATGCCGCACCTCAGGCGGTAACTGCTTCTGTCAATGCATTTCCGGATGACTTTATACCACCGGCTGGTATCAAATATAAGCCGAAAATACAGAAAGATGGAGCTGTCATTCTAAATGTACCGGCTGCTTTGAAGAATGTACGTTCTGTGAAAGTAGAGGACTTTGGTAAAATGCAGTTTCACTTTACCGGAGTGGACGCCATGCTTGTGCAAGATATAGTTGGAGAAATAACTCCGGTTGGAAACCAATATGTGTTGGCTGCCTTGCAAGGATTGTTTCTATTAAGTCAGGACTTTAAGCACATCAAACAGTTGTTCAAGAATAATGTGGAATGTAAAAAGCATAACGGAAGTATGTCATTGAATCCTCACCAAATGATTACCCATACTTATTATGACGCTTCGTCCGACCAACTTCGCTGTTGCTATTTATCCCTTGATAAGGGAATTGGAAACCAGGTTGCATTTCTTCCGTTTACTGCTATGGTTACCGCCTCTGCTTCCTGGACGCCTGATGATGTGACAAGCAAACTCCCCTTGGATAAAAAAATGAGTTTCGACAGTTTTTTTAATGGATTTAAGGAAGGGTTCATTAAATATGCCGCCTATTCAGGATGCTTTTATACCATGGGACTCAAAGGAGATACATTATGTTGTTTTGCTCCGGAAGGCGATTCTGATTACACTCCGAAAGGCACATACAGGTCAGGAGAGAAAGGAAATACCTATGTTTATCGGAACAGGACTTATATCCGTATGGCCTATGACAATACGGTTTATTATTTAGAAGATGCATCTACTCTGAGGGCTGCCTACAAGCTGGACTTTGGTACCCTTCGTCGTCCCGATGGGAAAAAGGTGACCGGAAGCCTGTCCAATAATCTGGATGAGGATTATTTTGTGACCAGCTGGCTCGAAACGGATCGTTTTTTGTTTATCCGTATAACTAAAGGTTTTGATTCTTCCAATGCTCGTAAAGACAAGCAGGTCTCCCTTTACTCCTTGATATATGATAAAGCCTCTAAAGAGTTCTTTTCTTTACCTACGGAAAAAGAGGGTAAAGATTTGAATTATCCATTTATATCTGCCGGAAACGAACAGGAGACTTCATTCTATCCTAAGTTAGTTGCTGGAAATACCCTTCTTTCTTATGTGAACGGGAAATGGATAAAAGAAAATATGCCGAACCTTCCGGAAGGGAAAAATGTATCGGATGATGAGTTAGTACTGATATCTGTGGAATGATAAAAACACTTCTTAATATTTAATTATATGATAAAGCACTATATAAAAGTAGCACTCCGGTTGATAAAGAGGAGTTTCCTGTTCTCTTCCATTAATATGCTGGGCTTTGTATTCGGTATGACGGCTGCCTTCCTCATATACCTGTGGGTGGTGAATGAACTGACGTATGATGATTGTTTCCCGGCTGCCGACCGCATTTACCGGACGATAGAAGTAAGCCGGGATGCAAGCGGGGAAATAAGAGAATCTCCGGGAACAGCCCGTTCGCTCGTAGGGGTTTTCAAAGCAGATTTTCCACAGGTTGAAGACGCAACTTCTATTCTTTATCGGGGAGACATGACATTGGAGGCGGAAGCTGAGAAAAAAATCAGTGGCAATGCCGTTCATGTAGATTCTACTTTCTTTAGCATTTTTCCTTTTCAGGTAGTGGAAGGTAATCCGGAACACATAAATGACAACATTGATAACATCGTTCTGGAAGAATCAATGGCTCGCAAACTTTTCGGAAGGGCTTCAGCTATTGGGCAAAAGGTAACCAGGAGTGGGGCCGGTTTTAAAGATACCTATAATATCGTTGCAGTGGTGAAGATTCCAGTGAAGAGCCATATCCGCTTTGATGTGGCTCTTCCGATGAAGGGGTATGGCCTCTATATTATGAATTTGGACTGGAATAAAAGTCGGAGAGAGGTGCAGGTGTATGTAAAGATGAAGCCCGGTGACGATGGAAAACTATATCGCGGGGAACAAAAAACAATGAGCCGTGCTCTCAGAAAATTCAGTGACAAGCGTGCATTGCTGCGCTTTCAACCGGTGCGGGATATTCATCTGCGCACCACCTTTCCCGATACATATATAAAGAATCACGGCAGTGTTGCCACTATCTACTTATTTGCGGTATTAGCCATTTTAGTGATCTTTATGGGGGCATTCAATTTTATGACGCTCTCTACTGCACGGGCATCGCTCCGCTATAAAGAAATAGGCGTACGTAAAGTGACGGGAGCTAAAAGGAAAACCTTGGTTACACAGTTCCTTTCGGAAAGTCTGGTTCAGTCGTTCATATCTTTGGTGCTTGCTTTGGCACTGACCGAACTTATGCTGCCCCTGTTTAATCGAGCCATGGGAGCAGACTTAACATTGAGTATGAACTGGAATGTGATTTTCTATATCTTATTTGGTATTTTGGGAGTAGGTTGCTTGGCGGGTTCTTATCCGGCATTTTATCTTTCCTCCGTCAATCCGTTGCTTGCCTTCAAAGGCGGGCGGAAAACGGGTAAGAAAGGCGGACTGATCAAAAGCTTGGTGTGTGTACAGTTTTTTATAGCTTTGGTGTTGATGCTCATGACTTCCATTGTCTTGAAACAACTGCATTTCATGAAAAACCGGGATCTGGGACTTGACAAGGAAAATATCGTATCCATTTATACCAGTTTGTGGTATGATGTAGCCGATTTTAAACAGGATTTATTGAGAAACCCCGCAATCAAAAGTATTTCGATGGGGTCGCCTATTGAAAGTTTTGGAGAAGAGAATCAAGAAACGAAGGATGGAAAATCAATTACCTGGACGGATATGGACGGGAAAACGGATTCATTGAAAATGGTAGAAATATGGGCAGACGGTAATTTTGTAGAGACTTTCGGATTGAATTTACTGAAAGGTGAACTGATGAATTCGGACTTTGAAGACTATTGGAAACAAGGAGATGAAATAGACCCGGTTGAATCAACAGTTGTTATTAATGAAACAGCCTGGAAAGCAATGAAAGTGGCAAATCCGATAGGTATGGAGATCTCTCATGAAGAATCGGGTTGGGTTAGCAAATATCGCATTGTAGGCATAGTAAAGGACTTCAACTTTCAGTCGTTGCGTGAGAAAATGAAACCGGCTTTCATCTATTACAGCCCTGAAGCGTTGGTTTTTATGTATATTAAAATAGCCCCGGAACACAAGCCGGAAACGTTGAAATATATTCAGGCTAAATTTGAAGAATGGGCGGTGCGTGATGATCTTTTCGTGAAAGAATTCAATTATCAATTCTTCTCTGATGCTTTGAATAAGAATTATGCTAAAGAGCAACAACAAAGCCGGATGCTGCTTTTCTTCACTTTCATCGCCATTGTCATAGCTATGCTGGGTGTATTTGGCCTGGTCACTCTCTCCACAGAGCAACGGACGAAAGAAATAGGTGTGCGGAAAGTGAATGGCGCCCATTCCGACCGCATTGTGCAGATGTTCTGTTTGGAATATTTGCGTTGGGTGGGGATTGCCTTTGTCGTGGCATGCCCCATCGGGTACTACCTTATGCACCGTTGGCTCAGTGAATTTGCCTATCAGACTGCAATAAGCTGGTGGTTGTTTGTCTTGGCGGGAGCAGTCATTGCAGGCATTACTTTGCTTACAGTGCTTGGGCAGACCTGGCGGAAAGCCTCACAAAATCCGGTGGAATCTTTGAGATATGAATAAATGAATATTAAAAAATACAATATACGATTATGATTAAGACAGTCAACCTCAGCAAAATATTCCGTACAGAAAGTGTACAGACTACCGCGCTGAATGAAGTAAATCTGGAAATCAATCAGGGAGAGTTTGTCGCCATCATGGGACCTTCCGGTTGCGGTAAATCGACGCTACTGAATATGATAGGCTTACTTGATAATCCCACCTCCGGCGAACTTTGGTTTCTCGGCCGGGAAGTTTCCCGCTATTCCGAAAACAACCGTACGGATTTGCGTAATGGGAATCTCGGTTTCGTGTTTCAGAGTTTCAACCTGATAGATGAACTCACGGTTTTCGAGAATGTGGAACTTCCGTTGCTTTATGCAGGAGTTTCTGCCCGCGAACGCGTCAGGCGTGTCAATGAGTCTCTGGAGCGTATGCAGATAGCCCATCGCACAGAGCATTATCCGCAACAGCTTTCCGGTGGTCAGCAACAGCGTGTTGCCATAGCCCGTGCCATTGTCACCAATCCCCGCATTATCCTTGCCGATGAGCCTACGGGAAATCTGGATTCGACGAATGGCAACGAAGTGATGAGCCTCCTGAAAGAACTGAACCGGGACGGGGCTACAGTTGTCATGGTTACCCACTCCGAGGAAAATGCCCGGGAAGCCGGACGGATTATACGGATGATGGATGGATATATTTTGACCGAGAGCAAGACTGTGAGGTAAGAGATGTTTGCTATCTGCACTCTTTTTCGTACTTTTGCAGTTTCATGAAAAGAAGTTGTTACTAAAAAGAGATATTCTGTATGAAATCAGACATTGAAATAGCCCGCAGCATAGAGCTGAAAAAGATTAAGCAGGTAGCCGAGAGCGTAGGTATTCCACGTGAGGAAGTAGAAAATTACGGACGGTATATTGCTAAAATCCCTACTCATCTGATTGATGAGGAAAAGGTGAAAAAGAGCAACCTGATACTGGTTACGGCTATCACGGCCACCAAAGCAGGTATAGGTAAGACGACTGTTTCCATCGGTCTGACATTGGGACTGAACAAGATTGGAAAGAAAGCCATTGTGGCTTTGCGTGAACCCTCGCTGGGACCTTGTTTCGGAATGAAGGGCGGTGCGGCAGGCGGCGGATATGCCCAGGTGCTTCCTATGGAGAAGATAAACCTGCATTTTACGGGAGATTTCCATGCCATTACATCAGCGCACAACATGATATCCGCATTGCTCGACAATTATCTGTACCAACATCAGTCGGATGGCTTCGGGCTGAAAGAAATCATCTGGCGGCGCGTGCTTGATGTGAATGACCGTTCTTTGCGTAGCATCGTCACAGGTTTAGGCCCCAGCACGAACGGCATAACAGAGGAATCGGGCTTCGATATCACTCCGGCATCCGAGATTATGGCCATTCTTTGCCTGGCAACGGATGTGGATGACTTGAAACGACGGATTGAGAATATAATTCTGGGATTTCGTTTTGATGGTTGCCCGTTCACTGTGAAAGAGTTAGGTGTAGCCGGCGCTATTACCGTCTTGCTGAAAGATGCCATAAATCCGAACTTGGTTCAGACCACCGAAGGATCGGCTGCTTTTGTTCACGGTGGTCCATTCGCTAACATTGCCCACGGTTGTAACTCCATTCTTGCTACGAAGATGGCAATGACTTTCGGGGATTATGTGGTGACGGAAGCCGGTTTTGGAGCTGACCTTGGTGCAGAGAAATTCTATAATATCAAATGCCGTAAGAGTGGTCTGCAACCCAAACTGACGGTGATTGTTGCCACTGCCCAGGGTTTGAAAATGCATGGTGGTGTCAGTCTCGACCGTATCAAAGAACCTAATATGGAGGGATTGCAGCAAGGGCTTGGAAATCTTGATAAACACATACGCAATCTGCGTTCGTTCGGTCAGACGGTAATTGTTGCTTTCAACCGTTTTGCCACGGATACGGATGAAGAAGTGGAAGCTATCCGACGCCATTGCAAAGAAAAGTTAGGTGTAGGCTTTGCCGTCAACAATGCTTTTGCAGATGGGGGAGAGGGAGCTGTGGAACTTGCTGAACTGGTAGTGGATACTATTGAGAATAAACCTTCCGAACCATTGAACTTCAGTTATAATGAGGGGGACAGTGTAGAGCAGAAGATAGAGAAGATAGCTTGCAATCTTTATGGCGCCAGTGTGGTGACTTACAGCATTCATTCGCGCAAAATCATCAAGTTGATCGAGAAAATGGGTATCGGGCATTATCCGGTTTGCATTGCAAAAACGCAATATTCTTTCTCGGCTGATCCGAAAATATATGGTGCGGTCAATAATTTCGAGTTTCACATTAAAGATATAGTCATCAATAATGGTGCTGAAATGATTGTGGCCATTGCCGGAGAGATTCTTCGTATGCCCGGACTTCCTAAAGAGCCACAGGCGATGCATATTGATATTGTGGATGGAAATATAGAAGGATTGAGCTGATTATTAATGATTCTTCCCTACACGTATTGTAACAGCGCTTGTATGGGCGAATCATTATTCGCCCATACATAGCGCTTCTGAAAACAAAAATTCAACCAGTTACTTTATGTTAGAGAGAGAATGGACTTATTTCAGATCATTCAGCATCGCTTTCGGGTCTTTGGCCAACTGTTTCCAGTCGTAGTTACGCAGCAATCCCAAAAGTGTCGCAATCACAATCACGATACGTGCCGCCCAAAGTACGATGATGACTGCCAATGCGATGAGACCGAATTTCATGGCATAGATCATCAGTCCGTCATCATCTTTTGTCTTACTGCCGTCACTCCATTTCGTAATGGTCGTCGTGACATACAATGCACCTGCCGCACCAACTAAAGCACCGGCAATGCCAAACAATATCTTCTTGAGCCCCGTAGCCATCTTGTCTTCACGTCGGCGTTTGGTAATCATATATCCGCGCGGGCGACAAGCGAAGATGTAAAGTGCAATCCAGATAAAACACCAGATAGCCTCCCATCTTTCACGCCATACTCCGGAATCGGCACGTCCTACCAGATATTCCTTATAACTTTTAACGTCATATTTCTGAAGTTCTTCCAATTCCTGGGCTGCACTTTCCAGATACTTATTATATAACGTACGCGTTTCTTCCGAAATGGTATCGACTGCCAGCGTCTTCTTATAATCATCCATATATTTCTCCTGACGGGCCATGGCCTCGTTGAGTTGGGTTTGCACTTGGTCTTCGGTCAGAGCCTGTTGCTTTTTCACATAGTCTCCTTCGCTGCCGGCCTGGTAGAAATAATAGCATCCCATGATAGCCACACAGATAATAATCCACCACGCAAATGTCCAGTGCCGTTGTTTGGACCATTCCACTACATCCCGTGTTTCGGCAATGGCGTCCATCAGTTCCGTATCTGATGTGTCTTCCACGGCAGCTTCCGCTTGTGTCAGCAGGTCGTCCATATTTTTGGTTTCCCTGGCTGTACGTGGATAGAAGTCTTCTCCCGGTTGTCCGTGATAACCTGCGGTTTCCCATGCGTCAAACAATAATTCTTCCGCTTTTTTGTTTTTCTCGTCGTCTGTATTTACATTATTGTAGGAGGTGTCCATTCCTCCCTGCATGTGTTTTTTGTTCGTAGCACTCATAGCATCTTTGATTTTAAGGGTTGGTAGAACTTTGATTTGCCTGCACTTGCCTCAATTGCTCGCGCATTTCAGCATCTTTTTTATCCCGGTGATTCTTGTATGTCCTGAATCCGAAAGTAAGAACATTCCATACACCTTTAAAAAGGGCAACGATAATTTTCAGCATAATCTTGCCTGTGGCAACTCCAGCATTTTCCGACATAGTATTAAAGTTTTTAAAGTGAGTAATAAATTTTGTTTGTTGCCAAAAGTACGGAAATGTCTGCAGGAGTACCCTTTCAATAAAACAAATTTAGAGTCAATGCGTAAAAAAACAATCCGTAATCTTTATCACAAAGACTACGGATTAAGCATATTTAATTATTAACTACTATATATGTATTCTCACGAAAACATATATAACTTCAGCCGGAAAAAACAAACCGGCATTAATAAACTACTATTTACAAATTACTATTTTTATGCGAAGAGCGGATATTTCTCCATTGTCTTATTCACGCGTGCGCGAACTTCGGCAATGACCGCTTCATTTTCTACATTCGAAAGAACGGTTTCGATCATCTCTGCGATTTCAAGCATCAAATCTTCCTTAGCACCACGAGTGGTGATGGCAGGAGTACCCAGACGGATACCGGAAGTCTGGAATGCTGAACGGCTGTCGAACGGAACCATATTCTTGTTTACCGTGATATCGGCAGATACCAATGCTTTCTCGGCCACTTTACCGGTGAGGTCGGGATATTTGCTACGGAGGTCAACCAGCATGGAGTGATTGTCCGTACCGCCCGAAACGATAGTAAAGCCACGGTCGATTAATGCTTGTGCCAGTACAGCTGCATTTTTCTGTACCTGAGCTGCATATTCTTTCCATTCCGGTTGCAGGATTTCGCCGAAAGCGACAGCTTTTGCTGCAATGACGTGTTCCAACGGACCACCCTGGATGCCGGGGAATACGGCTGAGTCTAACAGTTGTGACATCATCTTGATCTCACCTTTCGGAGTTGTCTTGCCCCACGGGTTGGGGAAGTCTTTACCTATCAGGATAATACCACCGCGGGGACCACGCAAAGTCTTATGTGTGGTAGAAGTCACGATGTGAGCGTATTTTACAGGATTTTCCAGTAATCCGGCTGCAATCAGTCCGGCAGGATGAGCCATGTCGATCATCAGGATGGCGCCTACTTTATCTGCGATTTCGCGCATACGCTTGTAGTCCCATTCGCGGGAATATGCCGAACCGCCACCGATAATCATTTTGGGTTTTTCGCGCAAGGCTACCTCTTCCATCTGGTCATAATCTACGCGACCGGTTTCTTTATTCAGATTATACTCACAAGGAGTGTATATGATACCCGAAGTGTTTACCAAAGAACCATGTGAAAGATGACCGCCATGAGCCAGATTCAGTCCCATGAATTTGTCACCCGGATTCAGTACGGCGAGGAATACAGCCGCATTTGCCTGCGCACCTGAGTGGGGCTGGACATTTGCCCATTCTGCACCGAAAATTTCCTTTATGCGGTCGATAGCAATCTGTTCGCTCTGGTCTACCACCTCACAGCCTCCGTAGTAACGTTTGCCGGGATAGCCTTCTGCATACTTGTTAGTAAGACAGGAGCCCATTGCCTGCATAACCTGGTCACTTACAAAATTCTCTGATGCAATCAGTTCAATGCCTTTGAGCTGACGTTGATGTTCTTTTTCGATGATATCGAAAATTAAATCGTCTCTTTTCATTTTGCTTACTTAGATAAATTTGATAAATCTGTGTTCTCTTATTAAGCGCACAAATTTACAGTAAAAAAATGAATAAACTGACAGAAAAAGAGTTTTTTCCCTTTATCTCTTAAAAAAAGACGCCAAAAGAAAAGCTGAGCACATTGTCCCGGCGGTGGAAACGTATTCCGTCGGTTGGAGAATCTTCTCCGTTTGCACTGTCATTATAGGTCACCTTGCGGGAAATGTTGTGCAAGCCTATATCATAACGGAAATCAAAGAAAATACGGGAGATGGTGACGGCTACTCCAAGAGTGAAACTAAGATTCAGCGGCCGCAGTTTTTCATTGATTTCCTGCTGGTCGAAATTTTCAAAAGTCACTTCACTCTTTTTATTCCAGATATAGCGGAATTTAGGGCCACCGAACACAGCCAGGCTGTAAGGCCCTTCCTTGATGACATTATACCCGTAGATTACGGGAATATCCACGCTATGGATGGACGAGGTTATGGATGCCATTTCCAAAGGAGCGTCATCTGCGGTGGGTTTTTCGAAGGTAATGTTGCAACGGTTGATGTTGTAGGATATTTCCGGTTGCAGGAAATGACGTTCGAAATTAATCCGCATAAAGACGGAGCCGAAATAACCTATCTTGTAGTTGTTCTGCACCTCGCTTATAGTGCTGCCGTTCAACGTGAGATTGGATACCAGGAATAGGGAAGAGGTGAATCCGCCTTTTATACCGAAGTTTACCGGACGGTCATGATGGTGTTTGTTCAAAGGTTCTTCGACCGCCGTGCCGGGCACAAGAGGGGATTGTCCCCGCAAGGTGGCAGGAAAGAATAAAAGGCACAGGATAAAGAATTTAAAAACTTTGTTCATCACTTACCGCTAACCGTTAATTGTTCATTTTATTTCTTCTTCTCGACAGACCAGCCGAATTTACCGATCTTTTCACCCAGTTCGTAGTACCCTCCATGCACATAAACCAACGGATTGGCTTCTGCCAGTTCCAGCTTTCCGGTTTCCGGATTCAGATTGCGCCTATCGGCACGCACATTTACCACATCGGCAATAAACATATCGTGCGAACCGAGCGACATAATTTCCTTCACGCGGCATTCTATACACAAAGGAGACTCTTCGATGAGCGGAGCACTGACTACGGTACTTTTTCCCGGTGTCAGGCGCATCTCTTCAAATTTATTATAATCCTTGCCCGAACGTACTCCGCACCAATCCGTGGCGCGTGCCATGTCCTTTGTCGTGAGGTTGATGACAAACTCCATATTCCGTTTCAGGATATCATAGGAATGCCGTTCCGGGCGTACAGATATATAGCACATGGGCGGGTTCGTACAAATCGTCCCCGTCCATGCAACTGTCAGTATGTTATATTCTTCCGGTGTGTTTCCGCAACTCACCAGTACGGCAGGAAGCGGATAAATCATTGTTCCGGCTTTCCAGTCTTCTTTCATATTATTTCTATTTCCTCTCTGTTTTGTTCCTTCTCGCAATAGTGGCATCTGATTACGCAGTTCTCTTTATCCACTACGTGGAATAACGTCGGCATGGGTTCGTTGTTGGTTATGCACTTGGGATTGGCGCATTTCACTATACCGCGGAGTTCTTCGGGCAAGTTCACTTCACGTTTCTCCACTACTTCGTAATCGCGGATGATATTGAGTTTCACGTTAGGTGCCACTACGGCTATACGGTTAATCTCGTCGTCGCAGAAGAACTTGTCGGCAATTTTAATGATGCCTTTTGTGCCCAGCTTTTTGCTTTTGAGATTGAAGCCGATGGTGATATTGTTGCTCATGTGTTCCAGTCCCAGTAAAGAGACTACGGTGAACAGATTTTCAGAGGGGATATGGTCGATGACAGTGCCGTTTTCTAAAGCGGCTACCTGCAATTCTTGTTTCTTTTCGCTCATAGTTTTCTGATGTAACTTCAATTGTAACTTGCTATATCATTCTTTCACATCATCCAGAGTGATGCCTAATACATCGCAGAGAATGGCCTCGCGGGCATACAAACCGTTTTGTGCCTGTTGGAAGTAATAGGCTTTCGGATTGTCGTCCACATCGTATGCAATTTCGTTGACGCGGGGCAGGGGATGCAGGATGCGCAGATTGGGGCGGGTGTGTTCCAGCATTTTGTTGCGCAGTATATATACGTTTTTCACCCGTTCGTACTCCATGAGGTCGGTAAAGCGTTCGCGCTGTACACGGGTCATGTAGAGGATATCGGCATCGGCTATTATTTCCTCGCTGAAGTCAGTGTGCTCCACGTATTTAATGCCATGGCTACGGCAGTAAATTTTATATTCTTCAGGCATTTTCAGCTCATCGGGGGCGATGAAATGGAAAGTGGGATTGAAGTGGCGCATTGCCATCAGCAACGAATGCACGGTGCGGCCGTATTTGAGGTCGCCAACAAGGAAAATGTTCAGATTCTCCAGCGTACCTTGCGTTTTGTAGATGGAGTAGAGGTCGAGCATCGTTTGCGAAGGGTGCTGGTTGGCTCCGTCTCCGGCGTTGACGATAGGCACGGTGGTTACTTCACTGGCATAGCGGGCGGCTCCTTCCAGGTAGTGCCGCATCACGATGATATCGGCATAGTTACTCACCATCTTGATGGTGTCTTTCAGGGTCTCTCCCTTTGATGAACTTGTTGCTTTGGGGTCGCTGAAACCAATTACACGGGCTCCTAAGCGATTGGCTGCAGTCTCAAAACTGAGTCTTGTGCGGGTGGATGGCTCGAAAAAAAGGGTGGCAACTACTTTCCCTTCCAGCAAAGTGCGGTTGGGATGGGCTTCAAACTGTTTTGCCATCTCAATCATGTAGAGGATTTTTTCCTTGCTATGCTCGGCGATGGTGACTAAACTTCTGTTTTCCATATCGTTCGTTATTTTGTTTCTTTTCGAGAGTGTAAAGGTAGACAAAATATGCGGAGTACAGAAAAAAGGCAGGAGAAAATTTAGAAGTTTTTTCGAAATACAAATTATCGTCATCAGCAGCAGTTCTTTCTTTTTCTTTTATTGCTGTTGTTGTTATAAAGAATATATAAGAAAGAAAAAATGCATTTTATTTTGGTTAAAATGCGAAAGATGAGCTTGTTGACTCTTTTTATCCTAAGCGAAAAATGACGTTTTTTAGGCAAAAAGTGCATGAGGAAAGACCTTTGCTCGTGTACTTTTCGCCAAAAAAAGCATGAAAATGCGCACTTTTCCGCAGTCGAAATGCCGTATTTTGCCCTTTCAAATGCCACACTTAAGCAAGCCAAATGCCACATCTCAGTGAACCAAATGCCACACTCGAACACACATCAAGTGTGGCATTCGGCTTGTCTAACTGTGGCATTTGGTTTGCTAAGATGTGGCATTTTAAGAGTTTTTCTATAGAAAATATACAAGTGTTCCAATATAATTCCTTACCTTTGCCTTATTATTATTACAGGTTGTCTATATTATTGAATTTGTGAATTTACAGTAATAAGCATGATAAAGAACATCATAAAAATCCTCTGGATATTTTTAGCCGTCGTAGTACTGGCTTGTGCCACTGTTTTTTTCTCCATAGCCAAAGGTTGGATAGGTTATATGCCTCCTGTTGAAGACTTGGAAAATCCTAATTATAAGTTTGCCACACAGATTTTCTCGGAAGACGGGAAGGTGCTCGGTACCTATTCGTTTAGTAAGGAAAATCGCGTTTATGTAGGTTACAATGACTTGTCTCCCAATATTATCAATGCGCTGATCGCAACGGAAGATGTACGCTTTGCCGAGCATTCCGGAATTGATGCTATCGCTCTGTTCCGCGCCATTGTGAAGCGTGGTTTGCTGTTCCAGAAAAATGCGGGTGGCGGTAGTACCATTACGCAACAATTGTCTAAACAGCTTTACTCGCCCAGTGCGGATAATGTGATGGAACGTTTGTTTCAGAAACCTATAGAATGGGTGATCGCTGTAAAACTGGAGCGTTATTACACCAAAGAAGAGATACTGACTATGTATCTCAATAAATTTGACTTCCTGAATAATGCGGTAGGCATCAAGACTGCATCTAATACCTATTTCGGATGTGATCCTAAAGAACTGAAAATAGAAGAAGCTGCCACACTGGTTGGTATGTGTAAAAATCCGTCTTATTTCAATCCGGTCCGTTTTAAGGAGCGTTCGTGCGGACGGCGTAATGTGGTGCTCGACCAAATGCGCAAAGCAGGATATATCACGGCCGAAGAGTGCGACTCTCTGCAAGCTCTTCCTCTGACACTGAAGTATACCCGTGTAGACCACAAAGAAGGGTTAGCTACATATTTTCGTGAATATCTGCGCAGTGTGCTGAATGCCAAGAAACCTGTGCGTAGTGAGTATCGCGGCTGGCAGATGCAGAAATTTTATGAGGATTCTCTTGACTGGGAAAACAATCCATTGTTTGGCTGGTGCGAAAAGAACACTAAGAAAGACGGTTCTAAATATAATCTTTACACTGATGGTTTGAAAATTTATACTACTATCGATTCGCGTATGCAACAATATGCGGAAGAAGCGGTAGTAGAACATCTGAAAGAATTGCAAGGTTACTTCTTTAAGGAGAAGAAAGGACGCAAGAAGGCGCCTTACAGCAACAGAATTACTCAGGAGCAGGTAGATGAAATTCTTACCCGTACCATGAAGCAATCTGACCGCTATCGTATCATGAAAAAGTCCGGAGCGTCGGATGCTGAAATAGAAAAAGCTTTCAATACTCCCGAAGAAATGTCGGTATTCACATGGGAGGGTGAAAAGGATACGATTATGACTCCGATGGATTCTATCCGCTATTACAAACACTTCCTCCGTGCCGGTTTTATGTCAATGGATCCGCATAACGGACATGTAAAAGCGTATGTTGGCGGACCAAACTATAACTATTTCCAGTATGACATGGCTATGGTAGGCCGCCGTCAGGTAGGTTCTACCATTAAACCTTATGTTTATACGCTGGCAATGGAAAACGGCTTCTCTCCTTGTGACGAAGCGCGCCATGTGGAATATACTTTGATTGACGAGAATGGCAAACCGTGGACACCCCGTAATGCCAATACTAAACGTTATGGAGAGATGGTGACCGTGAAATGGGGGCTTGCTAATTCTGACAACTGGATTACAGCTTATTTGATGAGTAAACTCAATCCGTATTCCTTAAAACGCTTGATAGAAAGTTTCGGTGTGCGTAACCGTGAAATCGTACCGTCTGTTTCTCTCTGTCTTGGTCCTTGTGAGATTTCGGTAGGAGAAATGGTCAGTGCTTATACGGCATTTCCCAATAAAGGTATTCGGGTTGCTCCTCTATTCGTAACACGCATTGAAGACAATGAGGGTAATGTACTGGCTACTTTCTCTCCGGAAATGGAAGAGGTTATCGGTGTTTCCAGTGCTTATAAAATGTTGATTATGCTTCGTGCCGTAATCAACGAAGGAACAGGCGGACGTGTCCGTCGTCTTGGCGTAAAAGCCGACATGGGCGGTAAAACCGGAACGACAAATTATAATGCCGACGGTTGGTTTATGGGCTTTACTCCTTCGCTGGTGTCCGGATGTTGGGTAGGCGGTGAAGAACGCGATATTCATTTTGATACGATGCTTCATGGACAGGGTGCTTCAATGGCATTGCCTATCTGGGCAAAATATATGGTGAAAGTCTTTGCCGACAAGACATTGGGCTATGATGAAAATGAGCAGTTCCAATTACCGGATGGTTTCGATCCCTGTAAAGATAATGGGGACATAAACCTGGAACCGGCATCAGAGAACGGTTTGGATGATTGGTTTGAATAATTTTCCAATTCTCAACTCTCAATTTTTAAATTAGTCGTGGTTTATACAATCAGCATCGGCAGTAATGAGCGCCGGAAGGAAAACCTTTCATTGGCGCGGAAGCGTTTGAAAGAACTGTTTCCCGGCATTTGTTTCTCTACGGAAGAAGAAACGAAACCTCTTTATTTCCGTCGTTCCTCTTTGTTTTCTAATCAGGTGGCACGTTTCATTTCCGAGAGAGATGCAATGGAAATCACTTCGCACTTGAAAGCCATCGAACGGGAAGCCGGACGAATGCCGGAAGAGAAAAAGCAAGAGATAGTCCGGCTGGATATAGATTTATTGTCATGCGACAGTACGGTTTACAAACCTGAAGATTTGTGCCGTGACTACATCTGCCGGGGGCTGAAAGAGTTGGAAATGCGATGAAATATGTGTCGCACAAGCAAATTAGTAAATTGTAAAATAGCAAATTAAGATATGTTGAAGTTTTTAGGAATTATCCCTGCCCGTTATGCATCCACGCGTTTTCCTGCAAAACCGCTGGCTATGCTGGGCGGAAAAACTGTAATACAGAGGGTATACGAGCAAGTGGCAGGCATTTTGGACGATGCTTATGTGGCCACCGACGATGAACGGATAGAAGCGGCAGTAAAAGCATTCGGCGGAAAAGTGGTGATGACTTCCGTAAATCATAAAAGTGGTACAGACCGTTGCTATGAAGCATATACCAAAATAGGAGGGAATTTTGATGTTGTGGTCAACATTCAGGGAGATGAGCCCTTCATACAACCTTCCCAGCTGGAAACGGTGAAAGCCTGTTTTGACGATACCACAACTCAGATAGCCACACTGGTGAAGCCCTTTACTCCTGATAACGGATTTGAGGCTTTAGAGAATATCAATTCACCTAAAGTGGTACTGAACAAAAATATGAATGCATTGTATTTCAGCCGTTCCATTATTCCTTATCAGCGTAACGCCGAAAAACAGGATTGGCTGAAAAATCACACCTATTATAAACATATCGGACTATATGCCTACCGTGCCGAAGTGCTGAAAGAGATAACCTCTCTGCCGCAATCTTCCCTTGAACTGGCAGAATCATTGGAACAGCTTCGTTGGCTCGAAAATGGTTATACCATCAAGGCAGGTGTCACTGAAGTAGAAACAATAGGTATAGATACTCCTCAGGATCTGGAGAAAGCAGAAGAATTTTTGAAGACATGTTAGACAGAAGCATCCAACCTTTCATCCGTGAACCTGAACAATTGGAAGTGCCATCGCCCGAACGTCGGGTGATGCCGAACGGTATACCTTTATATATTCTCAATGCCGGAGACAATGAAGTAGTGCGTATTGACCTGTTGATGGAAGGCGGACGGTGGCAACAGACTCAACGTTTGCAGGCTTTGTTCACCAACCGGATGTTGCGTGAAGGAACCCGTCGCTATTCCGCGGCTGCCATTGCTGAGAAACTGGATTATTATGGTGCCTGGCTGGAACTTTCCAGTGCATCGGAATATGCTTACGTCACACTTTATTCTTTAAATAAGTATCTTCCCCAGACTTTAGATGTTTTTGAATCGATTGTAAAAGAACCTGTCTTTCCGGAGAAAGAGTTGGGAGTGATTGTCGATAATAATATCCAGCAGTTTCTTGTAAATAGTTCGAAGGTTGATTTTCTTGCCCATCGTACTTTGATAAATGCGGTGTATGGTGATAAACATCCTTGCGGACAATTGGTGCAGGAAAAGGATTATCATCTAATCACCCCTTCCGTGCTTCAATCTTTTTACGATTGTTACTACCATTCCGGGAATTGCAGCATTTATCTTTCGGGAAAAGTCGGTGAAGACACCGTCCGCCGTATAGAGACCCTCTTTGGGAATGAACCTTTCGGCAAAGGTTTCCGGAAGCCGGAAAAAACGTTCTATCTACCTGAGACTTCGCCTGAAAAGCGTTTCTTTGCCGAACGGGCTGACGCAATGCAGAGTGCCGTCCGCATGGGAATGCTCTCTTTGGACCGCCGTCATCCCGACTATCTGAAAATGCGTGTGCTGGTTACGTTACTGGGCGGATATTTTGGCAGTCGATTGATGTCTAATATCCGCGAGGAAAAGGGGTATACGTATGGCATTTCTGCAGGTATCATGCCTTATCCTGACAGTGGGTTGCTTGTGATCAACACGGAGACTGCCAATGAGTTTGTAGAACCTCTGATCAAAGAAGTTTATCATGAAATAGACCGCCTGCAAAACGACCTTGTTCCGGACGAAGAACTTGCCATGGTAAGGAACTATATGTTGGGAGATATGTGTCGTAACTATGAGTCTGCCTTTTCACTTGCTGATGCCTGGATTTTCATTCATACTTCCGGTCTTTCAAACTCGTATGTAACGGATGCCGTAGATGCGGTGAAGACTATTACTCCGGAAGAAATACGGGAACTTGCCTCACGCCATTTGTGCAAAGAGACATTAAAAGAAGTAGTGTCCGGCAAAAAAATGTCATAAAAAACGTGTGATACCTCTTCCTTTTGGGAGATTAATCGTATCTTTGTGCAAATCCCGTATAGAGTATGTAACAAATTACTGTCTTTATACGTCTTTAAAACAGGTTTCTTTATTTACATGCTCAAGGGAATCCGATGTTTTTCGTAAACATCGCCTTTATTATTAAATTGCTAATTAATAATTTTCAATGAAATATCTATATACTGCACTCATTCTGGTATTCTTGTCCCAAAACGGGGCGACGGCTCAGGAAAAGAAACAAGGTTTCTTCGATAAGGTTAAAAGCTCATTATCTTCTGAAATAAAGATAGGAACGCATACATTCAAGGACGGTTCCGTGTATACGGGTGAAATGAAAGGACGTAAACCCAATGGTAAGGGAAAAACTGTTTTTAAGAATGGTAACGTCTACGAAGGCGAATATGTGAAAGGTAAGCGTGAGGGTTATGGCACGTATACTTTCCCCGACGGTGAAAAATATGAAGGACAATGGTTCCAGGACCAGCAACATGGTAAAGGCATTTATTACTTTATGAACAACAATCGCTATGATGGTATGTGGTTCCAGGATTATCAACAGGGAAAAGGGACGATGTACTATTATACCGGTGATGTTTACGAAGGTGACTGGGTGAACGACAAGCGTGAAGGTCAGGGTACATATACATGGAAAAACGGTTCCAAATATGAAGGTTCCTGGAAGAATGATAAAAAAGATGGTGAAGGTACGTTTGTCTGGAATGATGGTTGCAAGTATGAAGGCGACTGGAAAAATGATGTCCGTGACGGAAAAGGTACTTTTGAATATGCGAACGGAGATAAATATGTAGGCGACTGGAAAGATGATATGCAACATGGCAAAGGCATTTACTTCTTCCATACGGGTGACCGATATGAAGGTTCGTATGTGCAAGGCGAACGTACAGGAGCCGGCATTTATTACTACGCCAACGGAAATAAGTACGTAGGTAACTTCAAAGATGGTATGCAACACGGCAAGGGTGTATTCACCTGGGCCAGCGGTGCAGTGTATGACGGTGAATGGAAAGACAACCAGCGTGATGGTCATGGGTTGTATAAATGGAATGTTGGCGACTCATACGAAGGTGACTGGAAAAATAATCAGTTCAATGGCCAGGGCACTTTGATTATGACAGACGGGACCAAATATAAAGGTGGTTTTGTGAACGGTATGGAAGAAGGCAACGGTGTGCAGGAGGACAAAGACGGCAACCGTTACGAAGGCTTTTTCAAACAAGGCAAGAAGCACGGTCCCTTTGTGGAAACAGATAAAAATGGAAAAGTGATAAGAAAAGGAACCTATAAAATGGGAAGATTGGACTTGAATAATTAAAAAGTAAGAATTAATAATAAAAGGCTGCGCTATTCGTTTGAATTGCGCAGCCTTTATTTTTATTTATAATTTCAATTTCTGATTTGCTGAAGCAAATCAGATAATGTATTGCGAACTGATAGACTCATTATTCACCACTCTTTTGATTGTTTCAGCAAACATATCAGCAATGCTGAGTTGTTTTACTTTCGCACATTTTTTAGAGTAGGGGATACTGTCAGTGAATACGATTTCAGTCAGAGCAGATTCCTGAACGCGGAAAGAAGCGGGGTCAGACATTACACAGTGACTGGCAATGGCACGTACCGATTTTGCTCCGGCTTCCAACATGATGTTAGCAGCTTTCGTGATAGTTCCGGCGGTGTCTACGATATCATCCACCAACACAACATTCTTGTCTGTTACATCACCGATAATTTGCATGGAAGCAACTTCGTTTGCTTTCTCACGTGATTTGTTACACAATACCAGAGGAACTCCCAGATATTTGGAGAACGTACTGGCACGCTTGGAACCACCAACGTCAGGCGTAGCAATTACAAGGTCTTTCAGTTTCAGCGATTCAATATAGGGGAGGAACACTGCAGAAGCATACAAGTGATCTACCGGAATATTGAAGAAGCCTTGGATTTGATCAGCATGGAGGTCCATCGTAATCAGACGGTCGATACCTGCTACTGAAAGTAAATCGGCTACCAATTTAGCGCCAATAGAAACACGAGGTTTGTCTTTTCTGTCCTGTCGTGCCCATCCGAAATAAGGAATAACTGCAACTACGCTTTTGGCAGACGCTCTTTTGGCCGCGTCAATCATCAGCAGAAGCTCCATCAAATTGTCGGAATTAGGGAAGGTGGATTGAACCAAGAATACATGTGCGCCACGAATTGACTCTTCATAGGAAACTGCAAACTCACCATCAGCAAAGTGTGTGATGTTCATCTTTCCCAGAGGGCAATCAAGGCTTGCGCAGATTTTTTCTGCAAGGTATCTCGAATTAGTTCCGGAGAATACCATTACGGGTGCTTTTTCGCTCATTTTGTAATAGATGTTACCTATTTGTTTAATTTGCCTGCAAAGTTATGAATTTCCCGCTACATTCTACAAGACTTATTGTAGAAAAATCTTTTTTCTTTCCCGGATTTATTTGTAGCTTTGCTAAGTGAAACGGTTTTCCCTTATACTGTCGGCAAGCTTGCTGTTCTCCTGCATGGCAATGGTTTCTTGTGTGGGCACCGCCCCCACCAAGGAAGTGCGCCTTATTGATTCACTCAATCAAGTGGCTTATTCTTACCGTTATAAGGATTTGGATTCTTCCTGTCATGCTGCTACACGAGCCTATGAAAACGTGAACCTTTATCGTCAGGGGAAAGCGGAAGCTTCCAACAATTTAGGATTTTGTGCCTTCATGCGTATGGATTTCGAGAAGGCAGAGAAGTTTCATAACGAAGTGTACAGTCTGACTAAAAATGAGCTGGAATTACTGATTGCTGACATCGGATTGATGAAAATTTATCAGCGGACTGCTATGAATAAGGAGTTTTATGACTACCGGAACAGTGCTCTCCGCCGTATGAAACGAATTGACGAGGACAATAACCTTTTCGTAGATCAGCACGAACGATTGCGGCTGAACTATGCACGTACTGAGTTTTATATCGTTTCCGCAGTCTATTATTACTATTTGCAGCAGCGTCCGGAAGCTGTGGCCTCGATCAATGAGATATATCCTCAGGAAGAATTGGTTGCAGATACCAATCAGCTATTATATTATCATTATATAAAAGGCTCGGCAGCGTTGTGTGAAGGAGAAACTGCGGACGAACGCCGCTTGCGCGAGTTTGACGAACTGTATACGACCTGGAAGTTGGCTTCCCGTGGCGGGTACTTGTATTTTGAGGGAAATGGAGTCCAAGGGCTTGCTAACCTGATGGCGTCACCGGATAATTATGAATTCTTTCAGACCCGGCGTTCCCATGCATTGAAACAGTTTGAAGCACCGGTAGATTCTTTGCTGCCTATGCGTTTAGGGCAGCTGGCTTTGAAGAAATTCAAGCAGTACAATGACTTGTATCAGATAGCAGGAGCGTATGTTTCAATCGGTAAATATCTGAATGCTCACGGCAGTTATACTGAGGCGTTGGATACACTGACACTTGCTTTGGAATGTGTAAATAACCATCACCGCCGTTTTTATGATTGCCACGATAGTCTGGACTGGCTGAAGACCTTTGATATCCGGGATACCATCTCTTCTGAAAAAGCATGGATACAGCGCAAACTACGAACTGTACCGGAATGGATTTCACGCATCCGCGAACAATTGAGTGTGACGTATGCCGGATTGGAGATGAAGCAGTATTCAGACTACAACCGTAATATTTATTTGGATATCCTGGAAGATACCCGTCAGGACAAGGAGCTGGAAAGCCGTTACCTGGCTTTGGAAAGTGAAGCGAGGCAGTTGAATATTTTGCTGTTCTTTGTGATTGTCGGTTTTATTTTGGTGGTCTTGTTGTTTTGGATATTCAATAGAAGATCGAAGGAACGTAACCGTGTCCATTTGCACCGTTTGAGGCAAATGCTGGATATCTGCCAGAAAATAACCGCTTCCATCCCTGCGGACGCACAAACGGAAGAGGAAATTGTAGATGCTATTCTTTCTGCTGTACAGACGGATATGGGAGACCTGTTCGGAATAAAGGATATCCGGATAGAGGATGGGCAACTGGTATTGCCTAAACGGCTGACGAAGGATGACCGGGCCATAGTGCATGTGATTACTCCATATATCACGTGGGCGCTTGATAATGGTATGACTTCCATTTCGCTGGGTGATGAGCGTCGCCGTTTAGAGAAGGAGCGTTATGTTTATGAACAGCATATAGCAGGAAACAAACGCCAGAATTTGATAAAGAAAGCTTGTATGGCCATCGTGAACGGCATCCATCCGTACATTGACCGCATCATCAACGAGGTACATAAACTGACGGAGAAAGGTTTTATCCATGACGAGCGTATCAAAGCGGAAAAGTATCAGTACATGGATGAACTGGTGACAACGATCAATGAATATAATGATATTCTGGCTCTGTGGATTAAAATGAAACAGGGTAGTCTGAGTCTGAATATTGAAACCTTCGGACTGAATGAGCTTTTCGACCTGATAAGGAAAGGAAGCCGTGCTTTTGAGATGAAGCAACAACAGTTGGAAGTAACCCCAACCGATGCCTATGTAAAAGCGGATAAGGCGTTGACACTGTTCATGATAAATACGCTTGCGGAAAATGCCCGTAAATATACTCCAAAAGGAGGGAACGTAAAGGTATATGCCCGCCCGACGGAAGAGTATGTGGAAATCTCGGTGGAAGATAGTGGTTATGGACTTTCGGAAGAGGACGTGGCACGTATTATAGGGGAAAAGCTGTATAACTCACAGGAAATAGGTATGCTGGATGCTGCCGACCGGGAAGAACTGCGGAAAAATAAGGGCAGTGGGTTCGGCTTGATGAACTGTAAGGGTATTATTGAGAAGTACCGAAAGACGAATGAAGTGTTCAAAGTCTGCCTGTTCAATGTGGAAAGCACATTGGGAAAAGGTAGTCGCTTCTATTTCCGTTTGCCGGTCGGGGTGCGTAAAACTTTGATATTTCTTTTATGTATATTTCTTCCTTTTGGTATGAGTTCGTGCCATAAACCTGTGGAAGAAGTAATCATACAGCCTGATGAAGTGTATGCACAAACTGCACAGGATTCCCTGTCTCAGGCTGCGGAAAATGAATATGAGATTTTATTAAACGAGGCTTCCGAATATGCCAATGAAGCCTATTACAGTAATGTGGCGGGAGATTTCGAGCTGACGCTGGAATATGCAGACTCCGCCATAGCTTGCCTGAATGCGCATTACAAGAAATATGCCCATTATCCACAGCGTTATATGACGTTGAGAGGAGAAGGAGAACCGGGAGAATTGTCGTGGTGGAATAATCTTTTCAATTCGGATTTTCATGTTATATTGGATATCCGGAATGAAGCTGCGGTCGCGTTTCTTGCATTGAAACAATGGGATGCATACAGTTATAACAATGCTGCTTATACAACTTTGTACAAGTTGCTGGGTGAAGACCAGTCTCTGGAAGAATATTGTAATCAGTTGGAACGTTCTACTAATAATAAGATGGTAGGTGTTATCTTGTTTGTCGGACTGATAGGCTTGTTATTGTTGGGCTATTACATCTTATATATACGTAAGCGTCTTGTGAACCGTTGGAATCTGGAGCAGGTTTTGGAAATTAACAGGCAGATATTTACTGCTTCCCTGACACAGGTAACCGAAACGGAAGAGGCGTTGCAGCGTGAGGAAGAGACTTTGAAAGCTATCCCCCAACGTATTGTAGACGAAGCATTTGATGCGGTAAATGAGTTGCTGGCCATTGATAGGCTGGGCGTTGCCGTTTATAATGAGGCGACACATCAGCTGGAGTATGCGTCGAATTCCATAGTAGAGAATATGTTGTCCGAAACTTTGGAAAATGGATCTCCGACAGAAGATGAAGGCTGGAAAGAAGTTGTTCAGCGCTGTTTTGATCAGAACAGACAACTGTCTGCACCCGGATTTGAAGCATTACCTTTGGTGGTGGATGCTGCGGGAGATTCACGCTGTATCGGTGTGCTGTACATTGAACGTCAGGAAAGTGTTGAACAAGAGGCAGCCCATTTATTGTTGGAGTTGATAGCCCGCTACATAGCGATTGTAGTGTTCAATGCTGTGGTAAAGTTGGCAACCAAATACCGGGATATTGAGGCAGCTCATGAAGAAGCACATCGTGCATCGTGGGAAGACAGTCTGTTGCATGTGCAGAATATGGTACTGGATAATTGCCTGTCCACCATCAAGCACGAAACAATTTATTATCCCAATAAGATTAAGCAACTCATCGGCAAACTCCGTTCAGGAACGTTGTCGGAAACAGGAGAAAAGGAAATTGTATCAGCTATCGGTGAATTGATAGAATATTATAAAGGTATATTTACGATTCTGAGTTCGTGTGCGTCCCGTCAGTTGGAAGAAGTTACATTCCGTCGTGGGACAGTTGCCGTGACGGAATTGTGTATGTTGGCTGAAAAGTATTTCCGCAAGGCGAGCAAAGGAAAGACTTTCACTGTATCTTTCCATACGGAAGCTATTGACGAGCGGGTAGTAGGGGACTTCATTCAACTACGTTTTCTATTAGAGAATCTTATAGATGAAGCCTTGTCTGTGTCACTGAATGGAGAAATATATCTGAAAACAGTAACCGATGGAGAATATATCCGTTTCCTTTTCACGGATACGCGAAGAGAGAAAACCCGTGAAGAACTCAACCAGCTCTTCTATCCGAATCTGGAACGTATGACCTCAACAGGAGAGAAAGGAGAACTACGCGGAACAGAATATCTTGTTTGCAAGCAGATTATTCGCGACCACGACGAGTTTGCAGGGAAACGGGGATGTCGTATCAATGCCGAACTGGCTGAAAAAAGTGGGTTTACAGTTTATTTCACGATACCAAGAAGAAAATAAAAGAGATATAATATGGAAGACAAAAAATTCAAAGTCATTATTGTAGAAGATGTCAAGCTGGAACTGAAAGGGACGGAAGAAATCTTCCGTCATGAAATCCCGAATGCAGAAGTAATCGGTACGGCCATGACCGAAAATGAATTCTGGGCACTGATGGAAACCGGAATACCGGATCTTGTTTTGCTGGATTTAGGTTTAGGTGGTTCCACTACGATTGGTGTAGATATCTGCCGGAATATTTTCAAACGTTATCCGGGTGTACATGTGCTGATATTCACCGGAGAGATTCTGAATGAAAAGCTTTGGGTGGATGTGCTGAATGCAGGTGCTGACGGCATCATCCTAAAAACCGGGGAATTGCTCACAAAAACGGATGTACAAGCTGTGATGGACGGAAAGAAACTGGTGTTCAATTATCCTATTCTGGAAAAGATAGTAGACCGTTTCAAGCAATCCGTAGCGAATGATGCAAAACGTCAGGAAGCTGTTATCAGTTATGATATTGATGAATATGACGAACGCTTTCTGCGTCATCTGGCTTTGGGATATACGAAAGATATGATTGCTAATCTGAAGGGTATGCCTTTCGGCGTTAAGTCTTTGGAGAAGCGCCAGAATGATTTGGTAAACCGTTTGTTTCCACAAGGAGAGCGGGTAGGAGTAAATGCAACTCGCTTAGTGGTGCGTGCTCTGGAACTCCGTATTCTTGACATTGATAATTTGGAAGCGGATGATGAATAGCAAATGGCGTCTGCCGCATCCGGCAACCATGTTTTTCCTGTTGACGCTGACTGTCATTGTCTTGTCATGGATATTTGACATATATGGCTTAAGCGTATTTCAACCGCAAACAGGGGAGGAGATACGAGTACAGAGTTTGCTTAGTCCGGAAGGTATTCGTTGGCTATTACGGCATGTTGTCACTAATTTCACAGGATTTGCTCCGCTGGGATTGGTAATTGTAGCAATGTTTGGCATCGGTGTGGCACAGCATTCTGGTTTTATTGATGCCTGCATCCGGAATGGAGCACGGCGCAAACATAATCCGTGGCGCATGGTGATATTAGTCATCTTCTTAGGACTCCTCTCCAATGTAGTAGGAGATGCGGGGTACATAATTTTGCTGCCGATTGCGGCTACTTTATTCCATTCGGTGGGATTACACCCTGTTGGAGGTATTATTACAGCATATGTTTCCGTTTCGTGCGGATATAGCGCCAATGTACTGTTAAGTACACTGGATCCTATGCTTGCTGCCAGCACCCAGAAAGCTGCGGATATAGCGAATGTGACATTAGGAAATGTAGGTCCTTTATGCAATTATTATTTTCTGATTGTTTCTACATTTTTATTAGCTTTCATTATTTATCAGATAACTCGTCGTAACTTACTTCCGGCTTTAGGCGAATATGTGGGCAGTATTCGTTTTAATGGTTATAAACAGCTTTCCCGTAAAGAGCGTCGTGCTATGGTAGGTGCGATATCGGTCGGGGTGATTTATACAGTGGTAATCCTTTTTGCCACTTTCTCGTCGTGGGGTATTCTGCGTAGTGTCAACGGAGGTCTAATCCGTTCTCCATTTATAGAAGGAATTTTATTCTTGCTTTCTTTTGGCATCGGACTTATGGGAATGGTTTATGGCTTTGCTTCCGGTCGTTACCGTACGGATGGAGATGTAATTGAAGGACTTACCCAGCCTATGAAGCTATTGGGCGTATACTTTGTGATTGCTTTTTTTGCTGCCCAGATGTTTGCTTGTTTTGAATATTCTCATTTGGACAAATGTATTGCCATTATGGGTGCAGATATGCTTTCGTCCATTCGCCTCGGAAGCTTGTGGATATTGATTTTGTTTATCCTCTTCACAGCTCTTGTCAATCTCATTATGGTATCTGCCACTGCCAAGTGGACTTTTATGTCTTTTATCTTTGTTCCGGTTTTCGCCGGAATGGGCATTTCTCCTGATATGGTGCAATGCGCTTACCGTATTGGTGACAGTGCCACAAATGCAATTACCCCTTTCATGTTCTATATGCCCCTTATCCTTACTTATATGCAACAGTATGACAAGCGAGCCACTTATGGTTCTCTATTGAAATATACGTGGAGGTATTCTCTTTACATATTATTGGCATGGACAATGCTATTTGTTTTGTGGTATGTAACTGGTTTACCGTTAGGGTTATAGCATTAGTTCGGATATAAAATTGATTGTTTTGTGAATATTTTATGCGTAAAATCTTTGCTGTTTTCACAAAAAAACGTACCTTTGCACCGCAATTAAGGATGGTTCCGTAGCTCAGCTGGATAGAGCAACGCCCTTCTAAGGCGTGGGTCTTGCGTTCGAATCGCAACGGAATCACAGAAAAGGCTGATTATAATTAATTGATAATCAGCCTTTTATTTTACCTTTCCTCAGCCAAATGGCTATAAAAAAAAGATACTATTTCCCACCCGAAAGCCACCAACAGTGGAAAAACAGTGTCTTTTAAAACTTATAGTTTATGGCAACATTAGCATTAACCATTTTATCAGCCAAGCCTACTAAGGCAGGGAAATACCCTGTCTTTATCCGTATCTCAGTCAAAAATGATAAAGAGTATATTAAAACAGAGTATCAGCTTGACGATGCTTGTCAATGGTACGAGGGTAAAGTCGTTGCTCGTAATGATGCAACGATGATAAACAAACGCCTGCTCTTTGAACTGAAAAAGTACAAAGACCGACTCCAATACATAGACAATTATGAGTATTATTCGGCTAAACAGCTAAAAGCTATTCTTACTCAGCAGGATAAAGCAGCACCAGATGTTCGCACCTTTAATGAGTTCATGCGCCAGCGAATAAAGGAGAAAAAAGAAGAAGGTAAAGAAAGCCATGCAAAGATGCTGGAAGATACAATGAAAGTATTTGAGGCGGCCGAAGGGGATGTTCCAATGGTACTGATGAATCATATAACGATAGAACATTTTGACCGATGGATGAAAATACATGGTCATACGGATGGTGGAAGACAAATACGATTAAGTCAAATCAAGGCACGTGTTAATGAAGCTATTAAACTTGGCTTGATCCGGTGCGATAAGCACCCATTTGCTTATACCAAAATACCTACTCCGGAACCAAGAGAATTGGATATCCCTGTGGAAGCTGTTAGAAAGATAATAAGTACAGATGTATCATACAGTCGACAATTAGATTTGGCTAAAGACATGTTTCTTCTTTCTTTTTATCTCGGTGGAATGAACTTCGCTGACCTTATACAGATTGACTTTTCAGAAAAAGAAATCAGCTATGTACGTCAGAAGAGTAGTGAGCATAAGAAAAAGAATCGTCAGATAACTATTAGTATTTGTCCGGAGGCTGCAACCATTCTAAACAAATATGTAAAGAATGGCTATATCAAATTCGACTATAAATATACAGTAGGAAATCTACAGCGATATATCAATAAATGCCTCAAGCTTCTAGCTAAGGAATTAAATATCAAAGGTAGCCTCACTTATTACTCTGCCCGCAAAACCTTTGCGCAATTTGCAGCAGAGATAGGTATTCCCTATCCTATTATAGAGTACTGTCTCGGGCATTCCATCAAAACCGGAATTACCATCAATTCATACGTACGAGTAAAACAGTACCAGGCAGATGCAGCTATACGCCGGGTTATTGACTATGTAAATGACCCGGAAGTATTCAAGCCATTCATTGAAATGCGGAATCAGATGCAGATGATGATGATGTAAGTCGCACATATAATAAGGTATAAAAGAAAAAATAATCACTAAAAAGCTTGCATAATAATCAAATGATTATTATCTTTGTCATGTCAAATAACAAAAATAACAATATGAGTAATGAACAAATTAAAAAGGACCTGCTAATACAGAGGGCATTCCTTAAAAAAGAGCTAGACCAGCTAAGATTTATTTCAGAAGTGACCGGGACGAACCAAGAAAAGGAAATAGATAAAAGATTAGACCGGATACTTACAATAGACAAAATCTTAGCAGAGTTAGAAAAAAAGAAGTAAAAACAAGCCATCCCTACGGGGATGGCATAAAACTATAAACTTATGACACTAAAAGAAGAATTACTAACTCTAAAGCCATTATTAGGCACAGATTCACCGGAGTTCTACGATAAAGTGAGAGATATAGCATCACGGTACAACTCAGAAGAAGACAAAAAAGTTATTGCAGACTTTGTGTCTGAACGCCTACAGAACATTGATAAGGAGTTGAATGTTATTGAAGAAAATGCAATAAAACTGCAATTGCAAGAAGTTGCAGAGATTGTTTCCCTTAGCTATTTGGCAAAGAAGTATTTTAATAAGAGCCGGGCATGGCTTTATCAAAGATTAAATGGGAATATAGTAAACGGGAAACCTGCCCGTTTTACAAACGAAGAATTGCAAACATTCAATAATGCTTTGCAAGACATTTCTAAAAAAATAGGCTCACTTAATATCTCGTATTGATATTTTGTTATTTGACACTCTATCCCCGTAGTTGAGCCGCTATGGGGATTTTTTGTGCCCGGACTAAACTTTTTCAAAGCTCATTAGTAACTAATCATCAAATGTCTTCATACAAATATTATGTCAACAAACATAAACCCCAATATTGTATATTTCAAAAAATAACAATAATTTTGTTATAATATTTATATTATAAACAATATAACAATGAAAATTAAAAATCATCTAGCCAAATTTTACAAATCACTTTGTAAACCTTTAACGCACTCACCTTTAAAACAAGTCGTTTATATTCTTTCACATGGCGGAGCGCACTTAATACTCCTTTTCGCACTAAGTATATCCATTTGGCGTTGCCATGAAGTATCGACAACTGAAATAGGACCAGAATATCACGAAATTCAAATAAGCTTATCTAATGAATTGAGATGGTTTCAAATTGTAGCAGAAGTAGCAAGTGATAGTGTCTATACTAATTATGGTTATTCACAAGCAATACGAATAAGGTGTGGATTACAAGAAAATGAAAGGCATATTAATAAATTAAGTTTTCCACTTCATCCCTATTCTACAACATTTAATATCACAAGATATCCGCACCAAACAGAATGGGCATTTAGTGATAACATCCAACAATTACATACAGGAGACAGTATTCAGTATGAAGAAAATGCCTATCATATTAATGAATTGAATGATTCAACACTATCCATAAGAGTACACTCAAAAGGCATAAATGGAATAACTACCTCTTACGGTAGGTCAATTTTCAATATTTACGGTAATGAACTATTCTCTCCGGATAAAGAGAAAGAAAATCCATATTATTACTTCTCGCTACGATTAGATGGTGATTACAGAAATTATGACTATTCCAATACCAACATACTTATTAAGTTCGGAGATTTTGCAAGAAATGGAGGAGATGTTAGAATGACCAAACCATTAAAATATCAATATATATTTCCAGAGCCAGACATGATTACCTCTGGAAGTATTATGTATTCTTCCCAGCAAAAAATAAAAGAAGTTATAGACAATAGAGGTATCATAGTTCAAGCTGAAGATATTAACGTAAAAAATAAAGGAGATCGCGAGGCATTCATAAATGCTATTATTTTAGGAGCGATGATTGCATTTTGGTTAGATATTTTTGTTAATCTTATTATCAAGTGGAGAAATCTCAACCTTAAAGAACACAAAGATAATATTTAATCGAATTGCCACTATTTCACTTAGATACAAAAGAAAAGACAGCACTACTCTGCTGTCTTTTCCACAAATTCCTTTAACCGATACAGCCTGTCAATCGCCGGGTTATAGAATTGATCCGGATAATGTTGCTTGATGTCGTTGATATTAGCACGAACATAGATTCTGGCGTTCATAATACACATTTACATTTTTACCATCTTAAGAAAGTCAGAATAAGCATACAAAATTTTAAGGTTCTGAAATATATTTTCTTAAGACCCCTATAGCTTTTGAATGATTATTGTCTACAACTCGATACAAATCTCGTACCATATTAATATTGGGGAATTGCCATAATGGAGCTCCCGAAGAATCTGCCTCATACAATTCCAATATATATTTCATGGGCTTGTTCGCTTCAATAGATTGATATAAACGAACTATATTCTTATCTATTTTTGATGTATATATATGTCCAACGATTTTTTCTTCTGAGACACTATCTTTTTTTACAACAGATTGAACATCCCATAACATTTTACCAGATATAGTTTCACGCAACATTTTAGACACCGCGTTAACCGATTCACTTTCGAAAAATATACTAAACTGTTTCATGACACAATTTCTTTATCTATTTTTAAACTTTCAAGTATATCTATTAGAGATGATACCTCTATATATGTTTTATAAAGAGCATCGTTATTAACATTCTGAGAAAATATACCCTTTTTATATTCATCTTCCGAAGATAATATTAAATTACTTCTATATTGTCTTGATAATATTTTAATGCAATTTTTACAGAGAACCTTTTGTTCTTTAGGAACAATTCTATGAATTAATTGAATATTAGTTTCTAACGATTTCAGCAGCTGCCTTATTATATTTTTATCACTTTCATCCAAGCTATTGAGAAAAGTAAAATTTTTATCTCTCAAATTCGCTACATGTACCTCTAACCGAGTATTATAAAGTATTCTTTTTTGTACTTCATCAACATGATCTTTTATTGATCGAGCATATAAAATAGTTATTATTGAAACAACTAAACCTATTATTGAGCTCCAATTGCCTATATCTCCTACTAAATTATCCATTTTTCTAAAAAATGATTTTTGGACAAATATAGGAAAAAGTACCAATATATAATAGTAGACAATGTTTTATTTCAAAAAGTACTATCATTAATATATAAACATACTACCACTGAAACAAATTATAACTCACCCCACCACCAAGATAAAATCCTCCCGGATATCCATATCCTGCCTGCAAACCCAATCCCCAACGCTTGAGCTTTGACTTGACCATTACCGGATGATAGATATCATTCGTCACCGTCTGATACACCGTCTTAGAGAACACCATCAAACTATCTAACCTCGGCCGATATCCGCTCACCCATGCCCGGTAAAGACTATCCTCATAATAAGCCTGTTCACGATAAACAACAGTGTCGCCAATACGAATAGTGTCTGTTAGCTGGAAAACTAACAGAGGAGCCATAGGCGCAGAGATAAGCAAAGTATCAACCTTGACTACTGTATTTACTTTCGTTTCGGTACGTATTTCTGCCGGGAGAGGCTCGTGCGAACTGAACCAAGTAACCACACAAGCTATCACCAGCAATACAACTAATATCCAAGGCAGCTTCTTCATGGCTTAATCACTACATTACGCAGAAAATTAGAAAACTCACTTCTAACATCGAAACATGGACACGCCTTGATATACTCTACCGGCTCAACCTCGCCACTACCGTTCAAATCCGGCGAAGTGTCCCGGTGACCAAGAAGCTCAATAATCTGGTATTCCTTACAAAGTTTGGCAACCAGTTCTCGAAGTGCGGCTTTCTGTTCAGGCGTCCGGGTATCAGCAGGTTTCCCGTATGCATCCAGACCACCAATATAACAGATACCAACTGAGTGTTTATTATATGATATACCTGAGAATCCTTTAGTGTTACAGTGCGCCCCGTCAATGTTCAACGGTCGCCCATTTTCCACAGTACCATCAAGGTCTATGACGAAGTTATACCCAATCTGATTAAACCCTCTCTGCCTGTGGATTCGATCAATATCTTTCGCACGCAAATCCTGCCCGGCACGTGTGGCCGAGCAATGGATAATAATAGCATCAATTGTTTTCATTCATCTTCCTCCTTAAATTCTTTGCATTCTTTCTTGCAGTACGGACATTTGTTATTGCCATCTTTATTGCTGAAAAGACGGTGTACATCGCATACATAAATTGTGTGATTCAAAAAGTGGGCACATCTCACGATCTGTTTTTCTGTTCTATCCAATTTCATACTTATCCTCCTTATCAATTTCGTTTTCAATTCTTTCAATTACTCCCTGTACATGCGAGGGCATCGCACGCTTGAACTCAAACCTTATCAAATGGTAGATTATCCGGAAAGCCTTATTCTTCGGATATGCTATAATCAGGTTCTTGAATGCATTCTGAAGATACACATATGAAAAGACATACGTAATAGTCTTTATCACGATGAGAGCACTGTCACCATCTCCTATTGAATCCATGAAGACAAACACCACCTCAATAATGACCAGGTACAACAGCAACTCTGCCAGTGCATTTTTGAATTTACTCCACTTAAAGTTCTTGCACCGAACAATACTCACGCCATCGGCACGCATACCGCACCAGATATTAAAAGCAAACATCACTGCCAAAGCTATGAGAAAGCCCTTGGTAGGTGTCAGATACGCTAATATCGAACTAAATAGCGACACGCATATCACTCGAATTTGGTCTAAAGTCAATAATTTATCCATTCTCAAACGTTATCTAAGTTATTTAATACTACCTTTGGTATTGCATAAGACCGTTGGTCACATAGTAATTTTGTCGTTATCCCGCCCGGCCAGTGATGGTAGGACGGGGTTTAAATTAAGAAGGCAAATACTGCTTTGTGGTGACACCATTCTTTTGAAAGGAAATCCCATTTACCGGACTGATGTTCATGCTGTAATCGTCTTCCCATTGATAGTTATACATGGCTATATTCGTAGGAGAGATATCAGTCAAAGAAAGAGTTTTACCTGACATCCATGTTTTCATTCTTATTTGAGGCATACTGGTTGTCGTACCTTGCCATTCAACATCCATAAATGACATTTTTAATATTTCATCATTTGTTTGATTGAACATTTTGAGACTATTCGTATCAGGGTCAATTTCTATACGAGTACCATTCAAGGAAGTGGAAATCTTACCTACTATTTCTATGTCTCCAGCTTCATTGATTTTAAAAGATTCATTGGGTGACTTTATATTCTTAAATATCCCACTTGTAGCATTCACTTCGCCATTGAATCTGTACTTCTTATTTTTAGGATCAAGTTCAAATACAACCTCATTATCAACCAAAGCAAATATACCGGAACGTTCGACACCATCAATAGTAATACACTTATCACCTTGCACGATGCCAGTCAAAACTGGTTCTTTAGCGGTGCCGGTGTTCTTTCCTGTAAACAGTTTCGGAGATATCATATACTCGCTGCCTATCTGTACTTTATTGGTATCCCAGTCCGTTATCCAGCCGGGGACATCTGACAGGCTTTCCCACTGGAGAATAGCATCCTTCATCGTACAGACGTACTTGTTTTTAGCGATATCCCACTTCCAGGATATTGCACCACCAGCAAGATAACCTGATCTGTCCGCATTGAATTTAGCGGAACCATCGCCAAATTCCGCTGATCCATCAGGATGAATACAGTAAACCGTATGCCCATCGGTATCTGTACCTTTTATCATACCGTTTTCACAGTAGAAGCCTTTAGCCCCATCTCCACCGGGGATATCGCCTCCCATACGCATCTTTACCTTACCAGTCCAATCCTTACTGTCAAGGCCAAACATGATGTCAATGGCAGGCTGTCCGCTTTCATCAGCGTGGATATAGATGGCAGACTGCCGGTTCTTGTCTACGGAGTTGCCGAACTGCACGATATCGTTTCCAACCTCCGGAGGATTGATCACATTACCCTCTTCATCCTTATCGAATTCTGACACCAAAACATGAATCACAGCATCCACAACGGAAGATATCTCCACGTGATAGAAAGTTTGTTTAGTACCTGTATAGGTTTGACACCGCATGAAGTCATGAGCGACAAAGCTCATAGTCTCATCCTCCAACGTGATGAGGTATTCAGTGCCGTCTTCGGAGAGAGTAACAGTAGCTATCTTACCACATGCCTGGCTGATACCTAAAGACCCGATTATCGCACGCATCTTGGACACGAGCATCTCGAACACGATAAACTGTTCACGCACCCGGATGGAATCGATCTCAAGCATCCATTTGCCTTTCACATACTCCCAGATTTTCCACCCATAACCTGCGAATCCGGACATGAAGTCTTCCACCACCTCCGCAACCCATTCTCCGGCCGCATTCATCACCTGCCTACCCGTCTTCTTGGCAGAAGAAAGCATGCCTACTATTTTAGCTGTACTTAATATTGCCATAACTATAGTTTTATGATTTCAATCAGATTTACTCCAGGCACATAATTCACGCCCAAGGTATTCCAGAGATATACATCCAATAGTTCATCGCTACCAACTGTTACGTTGTCAATCTCAACAAACTGAGTCATATTGTTCAGTGGGCTAAAGTCTATATTTACCTCCACATTGTTAGCCGAATAGAACACAGATGAGAACTGGTCCTCTTGAATAGCCGTGTTACAAGAGGGTAATATTCTTACTTTATAAGTTCCTGCGGCAAATGCCTGGAATCTCAACATGACCTTAATACCGGAAGCCACCTTGTCGCCACAATTATATCGACTGATATATTTTGCCGGATATGGCCCACTATCGTCTACTGTCGGCTGGCGAACACCGGTATTTATCGTAGATATATCCACACCGTATTCACCGGGATAATCATTCTTGGCCTTTAAATAATTACCCACCTCATTTCCGGAAGTATCCTTCAACAGATTAGTCGTATAACTTGCTCCTTGCACAATCGACATATAATTTATGATCTCGCCATTGACCGTATCATAAGATATATTATTGCCAAGTTGAGCGAATGAAACGATAGTCTTTCCAGCAGTACCGCTGCCGCCTTCTTTCTGGAAGTTGCAAGTTATTGTTTTATTACTCTGCACATTATTAACGGTCGCTGTTCCGGCATTAGTTCCTACACCGGTACTCGTATCAGCGCCACTCCAACTACCGATAACATAACCATCGTTAGCCTGTGCGTTAACGCTTGCCTGTCCTCCCTCGGCAACATCCTGAACGGCAGGCGTCACAGTACCGTATGCAGTGTTATTAGCCTTTCCCGTTACTGTATAAGATACGGCCGGACGTTCGGAATATAAGATAGATGAAGACTTGATTTCAGACTCGCCAAAATTGTTTTTAACCTGCACGTATACAGTCTTGGATGCATAACCGGATGAAAGTTGATAAGAAAAAGTTTTCGATGTGCCGACAATCCAGCTTGCACCGGATAAGTCGGCAGTCTCACCAACTTTATAATGAGTAAGTCCGCCAGTCATATTGAGAGTTATAGAAACCAATTGGTTGTAAGTCACCGTTACGCCATCATTGATTGATATCGAATTGAGCACCGGAGCGGCCTCATTAACTGATAATCTTGCAGCAAATGGAGCCTTCAAAGTATCCTTCAACTGATTCACGAAATAGTAGGCATCCGTTTTATCTTCCTCTGACAATGTACTTTCAAATTTAGCCGTATACTTCTCGGCACATTCCAGGAGCAACTCGTTGAAATTCACATTTACAAGCATTCCTGAACCATGAGCCGCATAGCTATATCCGAATATATTGTCGGAAACCGTGAACGCATCCACGGAGGTTATTCCGGATACCAGGAATGACAAGTCCTTAAAATAATAGTTCTTAGAAAATGGAACCAATATTTTCCATGTGACAGTATTGTCGCTTACTACCTTTTTAACAACCGAACTTAACCGCATACAAATGTATTCATAAACTTCATCCCAGGAAGCAACCCAAAGGCTATCATCACCGCCTTTCCCGTATAAGTTATAGACAGTCTCTAATAATTCTATCCGAGTCAAATCAACCCGGTGGGAGGTTATACCCACCCAGTATGGATTATCGCTTGTGTGCTGTTCCGCTAATTCAGCCAACTTTACATCATTTTCTGAGGAGTTGGTTCCACCATAGGTTCTTTTCTTGTATAATGACCCCGTTGATTTCAAATATATTTTTTCCAAATGATGTAATGAACTACGATAAAAATCAATCAATGGAGATTGATCTGCCGCTGTTACATAAGCTGAATTTCCATCTGGAAGCCCCATTATTTTCATACGGCGGTTCAATTTTGCAAGTACCTTGTTGTAATCCGCCACAAAGCCTTTCTTTATTTCATCCGGCTTCGTTTTATCGTATATTCTTTCGTCAACATTGTGGTAAAGCATAGAAACACCCCAATCCTTTATCAAATCAAGCTCATCCCAGGTTATATACATGCTATTAGTGCTGGTATCCTTGATAAGCCCATCCGGATTATATTCGTTTCCCCAAGTTGGCCATAATGCAACACTAAAACCGAAACGGCGATCATTGCCGCAGCCGTCAGTATACACCAACGGATATTCTGGTGTATAACCGGTTGTCGGTGTGTTGCCTAGATGGAAAAACTCGCTGTCATCAATCCATTTTTGATTGATACGACGCCAAATTCGTGCATAAGCTCCCTCTACAGAGTCATCGGCCGTATAGGTAAATGCAAAATGCTTGTCATATTTAAGAGGTGCAAAACTCAAGTTTACAGAATCCGCACTAACACCAGAAGGAAGAGCAATACTAAATTCGATAATCTCTCCTGCGAGTTTAAGATATTCGAGGGTCAGCATCAAGGTTGAACCGGTCGGTATTGCAGACTTGCATATCACGGATAACTTTGTCTCAAAGTCTTCCGTCACATACATCTGTTTGACTTCAATCGCTCCCGGATAGAACTTACCGGCAGAATCTTTCACGGTTATGTTTTTAGCCGCTAAATACATATTATTACCCAACGGAGAATCGCTTACGGTGTACTCTTTTTCAGCCCCTGCAGAAGTAGGAGGTTCGGATAATGACACGGTACAAGAATAGATATCATGTTCCTCTCCATTGAATGCATAAGAACCAATTACTTTTTCTTCATCAGATATCCAGATACCGCCGGAAGCGCCCGATATCCCTTCAAGATAATCAACCCTCGTAAGGAGCTGTGCCAGATTCTGTTTTTCCGAATTAGTATAGTCATTCGTTGAAAGCCCTTTACCGGCTATGCTATCCTGCTTGGAATTCACTGCACTAACCACCTCGTTAAACTCGCTGGCAGAAAGCGTATCGCCTGTATTTTTGGTAGGAATATTTATATTTGCCATATTCTTTATTTTTACGTTATACCAATGCAAATGAGAAAGTATAAGGGAAGCCGGGTGCAGGTGGAGTAACACCGCCACGAATAGCTGAGATAGGGATAAACACCATCTGCTGGATTCTTCTATCATAGACGGGAACTAACATATTATCCACATCAATAACTCCAGCATATAATGTCGGAGCGGCATAACTCCACTCATTTTCTCCCTTGACAGGTAGTGAACCAACCGGAGCATTATCTACAGAAGGGTTGACATTATTAAGACCACCGAATGATAAATCCGTTGCTTCCACCGGAGCAATCTCCATCAAAGCGTCCTCATCCTCTTCGATAAGCGTATCGTCCTCTTCAAGCAAACAGCTCATCAGTGCGGCCGGGGTGTTTTGTTTTGGAAGGCGCACAATAAAACCATTCTCCGCAGCTCCGCCTTTTTCAAAAGTGATGTGCTCCGCTGCTCTGTCCTTCTTGACTTTTGAGAGAAACAATTTCTCCAGGTTATCATTATTTTCGTTGATCTCCGCCATGACTCGCAATGCCGACATAATATCAGTGTCAAGCAATTCATCAGCCACAGTATCTTTCAAAAGCAAACGAGATATATGATCTCCATTAATCTTTAGCCCCTTCAAATAGTCGATAATCGCTGTTACTTCGCTATCATCTTTCTTACTGATAAACTCAGCCAACACGCGAAGCGATGACAATATATTAGCGTCTGTGAAAGACCGAATATCATCTCTTTTAATGATATCAACACTGCCACCACTGCCACCACCTTGCACTATAGTAGTACCGGAAGACGTACGCGTCACGGAAGCCCCAACCGGATATTTTTCCGATCTGGGCTTTGCCGGTGCGGTGGATGATATAATAGCTACTTTCCTCATACTTCAATCATAATGCATTCAAACCGGTTCATCTTGTAATCTATGGAGCCACCGGCGTTAATGAATTTCTTACCAACCAAAAAAGTGTCGGACAATCTTGTTATCGGAGATAAATCCGCACGCTCTTTTATTTCCTGGGTAAGTTTAATACGGGTGGCACTATAATGATTGATGCAACGGGTGATCAGCATTTCTTCTGGACGGATTGTATCGTCGAGGATGCTGTTATATAAATTATCCCTCAGATAATCATTACCTAACATGACTTTACTGTAGCAGGCGCCATCATTATTATACGATGAAATTTTAAATTCAATTTCATCCAGTTCGTTGATGTAAGTTTTGTTCAGAATATTTTCATAAATCCGGTCTGAATTATTATTTAATTGTGATAAATCATCTCTTTTTTGGTATTTTACACTAAAATTTTGAATCAACATTCCAGTTCCAACACGATTACCTCCTAAGGATGATTTTTTGTTGGTGGATATTAAAATAAACTCAAAATCACCGGACAATGAAATATCTGTAGGAATTATTATTCCCTTCAATCCAGTATAAGGCATTGACAGAGTCTTCCCATTGGGAACAGAAACCCAATCTTTTCCACCTGCATTATTCCAGTTATCAAGTAAATACATGAAAGTCATCGGATCTTCTGACCATGAAAAACCTTTTGAAACATGACCGTTTGTATTTCCGTAGTATTTATTCCCTATTCTTATTTGACAAGCAATATCTTCAAGTCCTGTACCAGCTAAACTATCATCCCATGGAATGAGATTTGAATCTTCTATTATCTTAATTTCTCCATCTATAGCAATGGCGCCATCTGAATACGTTGCAGAGGCTCCTTTGAATGACATAACCTTATATAATCCGGGCTTAAAATTTACCGGATTATCAGAAGACGGATAACGTACTCGTAACACATTATTAAAGCTATAGTCTGATATTTTGGGGACCCACTCTCCGTTTTTGTTTTTCTCTTGTTCATAAATGCAATATTTCATAAGAGAGGTTCCTTCAAGAAAAGGTATTTCGTTCTTATGGGATTCCAAATCTTTATTATGCAATATTTCCTTGTCTTTAAACATGAGACAGTCCCAAGTATCTGGATTCAAATAAACAGAATGACATACCTTCGTATGGTCTGAAAGTTCTTCATCAACAGTCAGCAACTCCTTCAATTCAGAATAATCTTCATCTGGAAGTAGTGTACCTACCGGATAGTTACTACATTTCACACTTGCCTTGTTATATCCAGGTAGTACGTCCAGTGAATGATTAGAACCGGCAAACCCAATATCTTGCACTAATAATTCATTAACCTGAGCATTCGCTTTATTTTCCAATTCGATGTCGTATTGGTGATATATTCCAGTGTGGTCCACGTCGACAAAATAAAGATCCCCCTTCCAGTCAGCGCAAGTCCAGTTAAGGAATTTACAAACCTCCTCTAAAACTTCCTTTAACTTCATTGGCTTATCGTCTTCATCGAAGAAATCCTGTTCACTCAGTGTCATATCTGCAAGCACATTCTCTTCCGTAGAATATGCCGCTTTACTGGATGCATACGCATGAGGGATAAAGACAGAATTATATTGTCCGGAAGCTGTAGAAATACACCGTTGCAATAAACGCCATATAGAAACAAATGCTTTACTTTTCCCTTCAATCGTATAGTCTATAAATTCCAATACAGACATAGCGGATATACATTCTATTTCCAGGACGAATGTCTCTGATGCGTAATCTTGTGTATAGAGTTCCGGTTTAATGAAACCGGACCAAGTTATAACACCAGCTCTCTTGAATGTTACCCGATATTGCCGGTATTCTGTTGAAAACAAGGTTTGCAGGTAATCATTACCGACAACCTGCAATTTTGCCGTTGAAAATCGGGTAGGTGTGTAAAGAAATTCTTCGCCCTCTATATCTACTGTAAACGGGGTAGCACTAGCGGTTAATTCCGTCGGTGTACCTTCATATCCATCTTTTTCGATTTCCACCACACAAGGAATATTATCCAGTGTGGCGAAAGGAACTGTGTAAATCAAACTATAGCTCATAATTTCTTTCCGGTTGATTTCATATAGTTTTTCAATGAGAGATAGATATCGGAACCACGCACCTTATCGAACCCGATATGAACTGATTGTCCTTGCGAAGAACCTATTTTACCCGAATTAATAGCCTCAAACAAATTAGATTGCTGCCTACCGTTCAAAATCATTTCCCCAGCATTAACCCGGGCTAAAATCTTGTCACCCGAAGATGGACCTCCGGTAACAATGCCGCCGCCTGCAAACTTAGGGATTACGGCAAAAGCAGCTATAGCTGCGGCAATGGCACCGCCAATGGCAACAATATTCCACGGAAAAGGTAATTTTGCAGCACTCGCACCAGCAGCACTTGCTCCCTTAGCGGTGTTGGCGGCTACCTCGGTAGTAGCCGCGGATTTTTCTACCTGGGTTTCGGCGATAGTGGCAGCAATACCTTTTGCAGTATTGACTACTTTTTCATCCGCAACGGCTTTATCAATCGCAGCCTCTGCTTCTTTTGCCCTGGCTAATTTATTGGTCAATTCCGTTAATGTTTCAATGGTCTTAATAATACTCATAAGCCCATCAATAGTGTTTGTCATTGCATTCCAGACAGCCATGATACGCTCCCAACCGGAAGCGTCCACATCATTAAAGATATCACGGAGACTCTCAAAAGAACTGACCATTCGGTTGGAACTGCTGGCTACATCCTTAATCCCGGAATATAAGCCTTCGTTCAGTTCTTTACTAAATGATTTAATATCCTCTCTTACTTGTGCCAACCTGAGAGCATCTTCCAATGTGGGAACATTAGCTATTCCATTGGCTATTTCGTCAGAAATTTCCTGCCCTAACTCTCTGTAACGCTCTTTTAGTTTTTCAGCGTATTCCTTAGCCTTATCAAGATTTTCAGAGGCTATATCCGCACTTGATTTCTTGTAATCAAACGTTGTATCACGAGACTTCATTTTTATTGGAGATGAAAGTAGCTTTGCATTAAGCTGCATCACCGCAATAAATAAATCCGCCTCCTTTCCAATTCCTTTGATTCCTGCGGCACTTTTAGCGGCCTCAATCGAAAGGGAAATAATACTTTCGTCTAAATTCTTTTGAGAAGCAAGACCTTTGGCTTGCTGTTGCTGAGCCTCCCGCACCTTGGTATTATAATCCTTCTGAACCTTTTCAAACTCAACCAGAGCAGTATTCTTATCCTGATTGGCAATAGCTTTTTCGGCGGCAGTTTTGAGATTTCTAAAGTATTCACTTTCCAAAACTTCTTTATCTCCGGTTCCTTTGGCCTGCGTAAACATTTTTACATTTAGTTCTCCAAGGGCTTTATTGTACTCCGCTTGAGTAATCTTGCCTATTTCCAGTTCTGCACCTAATTCATCATATTGCTTTCTATATGATTCTTGCTGCTTCTGAAGTATACTCTTTTTATCGCCATCACCACCTGTTGGGGGATTTGTAAAACTATTAGCTTTTACTGTAGCACTTTCCAGTTTTTTTTCAATTTCAGCTAATATTTTTTTCTGCTCAACTAATTCATTGCTTTCAGTTCGAGCATTACCCATGCTTCCCCACGGGCTAAACATGTTCCATAATGTCTTAATGCCAACAGGACCATTCCACGGATTGAAATTTCCACCTGTAGGAATAGCTTCATGCATATTCTTAATGCCTTTACGTGAGAGCTCGGTTATGCGATCTTCTGTTTCCAACTTTTTTCGCGTCAGGTAATCAACTTCTGCCGCAGCCTTTAGTAGCTCAATCCTTTCCGCAAATTTTTTATTCAGATCACCCTGTATAGTGAGAGACTTCTTATCAATGCTATAATTGCTGTTGAGCTCTTTATTAATAACCTTAAGAGCATTATTTCGGTCATTGAGATTCCTTGTTAAATCGGTAGCAATTTCATATTGTTTCTTTAGGGATGCAATTGCTTGGGTGTTTCCAGCTTTTTCAAGTTCCGCCTTATAATCAGAAAATATTCCCTTTATCCGTTTAGCCTCTTTATATATTAAAAAAAGTTTTCCTGCAACCGCAGTGATGGCAGTAACAATAATCATTGGTTTAAATGCCGCCCACAATGCTTTTATTTGTAACACAAGCTTACCCACGGCAACTTTGGTTACATTACAAAATCTTCCCCAAGCCGATTGTGATTTCACTGCGGCAGCTTCTGCGGCTGCAACTTTAGCAGCTTCCGCCGCAGCAACCTCTTTAGCAGTCCTTTCCGCAAGTGTTTTCTCTGCACTGGCAAAATTCTTTTGTGCTACAGCCAGTCTCTCCCGTGCTGCAATAGCATCGTTATATGTCTGCGCTTGTAGATTGGCATTCTGAGCAGCGATAACCTCAGCTTTAGCGGCTTCTAATGTTATTTCTGCGGCTACACGTTCCCTTGTGGCTTTCAACATAGCCTTAGCCGTGGACTGCGCATCAACTATCTTCTTTGCGTCTGCTGCCTTTTGCTCTGCATAGGCAACTTGATCCGATGCCATCTTCTCTTTTTGAAGTGCTTTTTCAAGTGCTACACGGGCGTTAGCCTCAGCCACAACAGACTGTGTTTTTGCCTGTTCCAATGCTACCTCTGCGGCAATACGCTGTTGAGTAGCCTGTACCAACACAGCGTTACTTTTTGCGACATTCGCCTCTATCATGGATGTGGTGGAAGATATGCTTGCCCACCATTTCGCAGCATGGTTAACTACACTACCCGTTATAAGTGCCAAGGTTCCGAGAACTATATTCTCGATATTCTCGGCAGCGGATGAAATTACACCCGTAAGCCAGTCAATAAGGGACTTGTAAGAGCTTTGTACACTGGTACTATTTACCAGTTCCGTAAAGGTATTTTTTAGTCGGTTTACAGAGGTTTCTAGGTTATCCGTATCAATATCGGGAATCATCTCGTTAAGTGCTTCGGCAAATTTAGGAAGTACGTCCGCACTCATAAGTTTACCTTCCTTCATCAGTTTGTCAAGCCCACTTATGGAAACACCGGCAGCTTTTGCCATCGCCTGTAACGCTACAGGAAGACGCTCACCCATCTGCAAGCGGAGTTCCTCTGAACTAATCTTACCCTTACTCATCATTTGGGAGAGCGCAAGCATGACACCATTGCTATCGTCCGCGCTCATGCTAAAGGCCGTACATGCCCGGGAAACAGATTCAAAGACCTTGCGCTGATCCATTATCGACATACCGGAGATGGACGCGGCGGCTGTAAACTTAGCATAATTAGCCGTCAAAGCATTAATCTCCAACCCGTATTTTTTTGCCAGGTCCAATAGATACCGTTGGTTATCCGCATACCGGGTCATTCCACCCGATGCGTTTTTCAAAGCAGTAGTAACTCGATTGGTTTCCCGGGCAACATCAATGAACCGGGAAACAAAATTGCTCAAGCCAATGCCACCGGCACCCAATGCAGCCGCAAAGGTCAATATCTGCATCTGCATTGATTTGAATGCGGACTTCACTTGATTGACACCTCTCTTGAATTGCTCCGTCAAGAGATTAATTGCAATACTGAAACTCAATTTACCCGCCATAATAATCTGTTTTTTTAGTTTTCATAAATTCTTCAAACCGGGCCGCGTCTTCCCTGATAGCCCGTTCAGCTTCTTTTCTCATCTCTTCTTCTTCCCATGGGAATACAATCAGATCCCGGGCACCGTTTTTCATCTTCCTTGCATCAATATGAGGTAGCATAGTGAAGTACGTCCACATGCGGGAACTTTCCATTTCTTCCTTACGTTTTCTCTCATAAGCTTCCAGATAAAGAGGCAGATCGCACAACTCCATTTCATTCAAAGCATAATGAGCATCCAGCCCCGTCATTATCAGAGTAGATACAATGCTGCCTATATATTCAGGGCTACCCTCGGCACTACCGAGGTCAGATACGGTTGTCTTCTTCCGAAATTGGTCTACAATCTCCATAATCCTTCCCAAATCGGAGGACATGGCACTCATGAACCGTCTATCCGCTATGACTTGCCGGAAGACTTCAAAAGTATATCCAGGCTTGTCACTGGTGATGTACATGACATAAAGTAGGGATTCTATATCTTCTTTATCTGTATAATCCATTTGAGAAAAAGATTTTCCTCGCATTTGCTCCCAGCGTATGATTGCCTTTATGGTGAGACAATGGAATTTTCCCTTTAGCATCGGCTTAGGTTTAGGAGGTGCAGGTATATGGGACGATTCCGGCCTTTTATTACTTTCTACACTCACATCACACACGGCTACAAGAACTAAAATTAAGAGTGCAACGCCTGCACAAAAAAGAAATAAATCCAAATTCATAAGCTATTCATATTAAAAAAGGCGGCCATCATTTGACCGCCTTACGCATTTGTTAATGTATTACCGGGATTACTCCTGAGGTGAAGTAGTAGGTTTAACCGGTGTCAAAGCTCCCACACCTTTAAAAGACGCACTAACCGATACGATCTGACCGTTATCCGACTTGATGGACATGGAAGTGATAATCACTTTTCCGGTATAATTGACCTGCTTGTCGTCTTTTTCAAAAGTGCCGCCGAAGTTATCTTGATCGGATGCTTTCGCACTACCAAAGAAGAAGTCAAGAGGATCACCCACAATCTGTTTTTCAAGTAGAGTATCAAAGCTTAAGGCACCCTCTTTGCGGGTTAAGAGCGATTCACTGGAAATGGTGAAACTCTTCTTTCCTGCCAGAGAACCGGCCCAGTCACCCATCATCTTGTTGGAGATATCCAACTCTTCAGTACTGATATCAAGCCCTGCACTTGATCCGAACGCTACCGGGGCCTCCCCGATAAAAAGCATAAGCTCACCTCTAAAGATGTCTTTGCTTGAATCTAATTTCTTGTCTGCCATAATTTAAAAATTTAAATATTACCATTCTATTAAAAAATCCATTGTCTTGGCATATTTGGAGTCAGACCGTTCCTTAACAGTTCCGACAGCCTTGATACGCATCCATGGGTTAGCAAATTCACCTTCCAATACATCCTGGATAATACCGATAATCCTGTTGGAATTATCCATAGTGCTGCTCACCGCGCAAATATAAAAATGCATGACATTTGTAACATTCCCCATCTTACAGTCTAGCGGATCGGTCAATTCGCTATCATAATATACAGCATCGCCCGCTGTTCCCTCATCAATGTATACCGGGAATATCTTGTCATCAATCAGGGCTTTCAATTCTTCGGAATCAAGAAGGATGCCGATTATTTCTTGCTCTATCTCGTAATCATGCAATTTCATACACATTTCGCTTTAACTTTTTCCACAAACTCCGCTATCCCCGTCCTGATCTCGACCATGGCCTTCTCCTTATCCAGATCATTTGTATCATTCCAAAAATAATTAGGGGTAGCCGCTCCCGTACGTCCTCCTTTCCCGCCACGCTTCCGGCTTTTATGCTTGCGCATACGCTCTACTGTTCCCAAATCGACCAGGTGCGAATGGTTTCCGCCCTTTTTCCCTTTTTTAAAGCCTGCGAGCACTCCCGGTTTGTTTCTTTTAACCCGTACAGTGAATGAACGAAGCAGATTGCCGGTTTTACCTCCCGGGCCGGCACGCATCCGGTTCTTCAATCTTTCCATTCCACCTCTTTTGATAACTTCACCGCCCTTGCTTAAACCACTCTTTATGGCGGAATCCTTGTCTATCCCGGATAAGCCTGCGGTCAAAGCATCAAGAGCCTGCTTGTTTATAATCGTAACTTCTATCAGGTTTTCTTTCATCAGTCATTTACTTTTATACAGGTTATCAGGCAGGAATTATCATGAAATTTACGGTCTATATCCAGTATTCTATAAATCTGACCATTATAGACAATTCGAAGGTTATCCGTTATAGACTCGTCATATCTCACCCAGAAAGTAATACTCAGGTCGATAAATTCCTCCTTTGCGTTCAAGGTCACATCATTGGAGGCTTTTCGTTTACGACGCTCTGCGGGAATGTTCGTCAAAACGGGAACCGGTTCCCATTTCTTCACCCTCTGGCCGCTGTCTGAACGTACAGTTTCCGCTCTTTGAAAGGAAATCACTTCACGCGGCATCATACTTCACTACCTCCTCTGAATTTAATGAACGGAGTAATCAGGTCCTCCACGATTCCGGTATTATAAGGGCGTGCGTAGGATATTTCAGAAGTAGTATCATACAGCGTAGCCACTTTTACAATGATAGCCGTGCGTAGAGCCTCATCCAATTCCCCTTCATCGCTCAAACAGCCTTCGTCAGTCAATGGTCTTTGCAACCTTTTTTCAAGATTGCTTTGGGCGGCTTTAATAAGCCTCGTCAGACGGTCATCATCCTTGCCATAATCGACATAACCGGGTATTGATTTCTTTACCTCTTCAAGTGTCACGTATAATTCCATACAGTTTCATGAAAGTGGGCGGGAATGAACCCGCCCGGTTAAACTTACGCCTTAGGCGTTTTCTTTGCAACGGCGAATGCCTCCGTGCGGACGGTCAGCATATCGAAATCAGTATTCAGTACGAAGTAGATGAGGTTTTTCTTTGCTCCGGTGTAGGGATCAACAATCATGTGCATCTTACCGAACTGACCAACCAACTCGTAGTTGAAGATGCCAAAGCCGAGTACGTCGTCACCGATATACTCGGTCATGAACACCGGATAACCGTTGATCTTTCCATTCTCCAGAACCATCAAACCACTTCCGGCATCCTTCGGAGTAGCTTCCAGTTCCGCATAAGTCGTAGCAGAACATACATAAGCCGCAGTGCCGTCAAATACAACACCGGTTTTCATTACCGCCCCCTTAAGTGCTATAACATCTTTCCAGGATAATCCTGCACCGGCAGCAGTAGAAACCGCTGGAGTGGTCGCAGCCGCAACATAGCAACCGTCAGAGGCCTTGCTTGTGATCTTCGTAGTCTGGAACATCCACTTGTTTAACAGACGTTGCAGCCCCATCACCATCTGCGTACGCACAATTTCCAGCAGGGCGTTATTACTTTGGTCAATAGCACGGTTGGAAACCGGAATAGCCAGGGAAACACGCTTGGGAGAAGGCTTGATTTTTGTAATGTCAATCTTGGTGTCTGCGACCTCCGCGTTTTCGTCCTCGATAGTGGCTTCAATACCTGCAACAACGGGCAATACCCAGTCACCGACAAGACCATATTGCATTTTGCAGCCTACTTTATCCAGAATCAAACCTTTTTCCAAAGGCTGAATGATTTCACCAATAGTCAATGGGATAAGCGGTGTTACCGTAGAACTATCCTGGATAGTATCGGCACGTGTCAGAGGAACTTCGATGGTATTTCCATTCATAACACCTTCGCAACCTTCCGGCAACGAACGATTATGCACGAATGAAGCGACGGCACCGGCAAATACAGCCTCCGCCTTCATTTCCTGTTCGGGAATCTGGACACCGGCAATGGCCCTCTCCATTCTGAGTTGCAGTATTTCCTTTTCCTGAATAAGAGCGTCTTTTTCTGATACTTCGTCAGTGGTAAGACTTCTTTTCTGGGTTTCCAGCATGTCGGCCATTTCACCCAGGCGGGTGTTAATCTCTGCGATTCTGGCACGAGATTTCTTGATTTCTTTCTTGTTCATCTTTTTAAATTTTAATTAGGTTTCTCAATTCTTCTACTTCTTGCTTGTATTCAGAGGGTTCAAAAGAACTTTCAATGCTGCGTACATTGACAGCAGTACCCATATAGGCCGGACTGGCAACGATACTGACTTCACGGATAATGTCTATTTTATGGACTTTCCGAAGCAAAATCCCATCCGAGCGTTTTAACCAGGTAACATTCTTCTTTTCATCAGTCCAATAACCGAACGAGGAGCCGAACAGGTCGCCCCGTTTCACCATTTCAACCGCATATTCGCCATCCGGAGTACCCGGAGCAATAAAGCTATATCCCAAGCCATAACCATCAAGGCGAAGAGTGAGTGAACCCTGTCCCTGCCTGCTGCGTGCAAGCAATCTTTCCCCGTTATGTTCAATCAGGGCACGGATATCACTTGTGCGGATCAATTCTTCCGTAATTGCGCCCGGCTCGATGATTTCAATAAAACATTTCCGTAAAACGGGATCATACATGTATTTGCTTTCCTGACCGATGGTAACTGCATACCCTTCAATGCCTCTTTCGTCTACCAACTTCGGGGATGCATCACCGCCAAAACTTCTAATTTCCAGCTTTTCCATACTTATCTCTTTTACCCTACCGATTTATCTCCGTTCGTGGGGGGCACTTTATCAGAATTCTTTTCATTTTTAACATTTTCATCTTTACGCTCCGCTCCAATGATAGGCTGAACGTTACAACTGATCATAGCAACATCACCACCGGGAACAGGTGCTTTCCCTGCCTTTGCCCGCAATTCGTTCACTGTAGACAACCCGTTCAGTATTTGTTTCTCGTAGAAAGTAGCGATGGTTTCCAAATCCGTCTGATAGAAGGACTCGATATCAAACCGGATGCGGTATTTGCTTGCCACCCTGCGGGGAATGAGTTTCATAAAGAACTCATTCTCAACTTGCCTCAAAATTGGCTGCAAGGTTCCGGTCATATACTGAACCTGGCTCATCTCGCTGGCCTTGTAGTTCTGGCTCTGACCGGCAAATGCCATATCAGGATGAACGCCATAAAAACGGCAAAGCTCAAGTACAGTAAACTTCATTATCTCCAACAATTGGATATCTGCCGGAGACATGGAAAGAGCATTGAATTTCAGTTGTCCCGGCAGATATGTGATCGTTTCCCCGGACTGCAATTCCTGACGAAAGCGGGCGGCGGCATCTTCCAACTGACTTTCCACGTATTGGGTATATCCCTTTGTAGTTTCGTCGGAATCTCCACTTATAAACCCCTTGTAAGTATTTCCGGGGCGAAAGTTGCGTTCACTCTGATAATTGGCACTGGCGGATATGTTCATGGTGCTGGCAGCATAACGGATCGTTGAAACGCCTGTATATCCACCATCCAGGGAAAGGTTGCGCAAATGAATAATTTCATCAGCTTCCAATGTTTCATAGATGTTGTTTACCGGATCATTCACAAGGTAAATATTCAATAGCTTGTCATAACTGACGCTTTCAGGGGTCAACAGGGTCAAGGACTGAAGTTCCCCACCTCTCCAATCTGGATAGATATAAGCGTTGCCCTGATTGATCATCATTATTACGGCATTTCGTATCATTTCAAAAGCCGACTGCCTGCCATTGGGACACAGTGACAACAGATAGTTGACAGGATTCTCCTCGTCAACCATGAACACACCGTTCTTTTTCCGAAGCAGTTGCAATGGGAGGGAGGCAATACTTCCGCTTAAAATAGAGACACAACGGTAAACCGTTGCCAGCTTCATCGCCATTTCCGGGCCGGTCACGGCGGGAGCAGCATCCTGAAGCATCCTTTTTGTTGTGCTCGTTTCGGCCACTGTTTCAAAATAGCTCCGTTCCTTCACCGGTTCAACAACCGATTCCGGCATTTTCTTATTCCAAAATTTCAAATTCATCGTTCGTAGTTATTATATAAATAAAAAGTCATCACCGCAGTGATCACACCGTCTATCTTCGTATTCTGGCTTCTTTTGACTGGCTTACGATTCTCCAGCTTATCTTCGTCAATTACCGCATTGCCGAAGCAATACCAGTTGATGGGATTGTTATTAAAGGTCACATGACCGGTTTTAGCTGATATCTCGAAGCTTTCCACCGGGGAAGTAAACGAGCCGTAGGTCTGACTGATAGGAGTCAGTACTTTTTTAGCTCCGCTGGCGGACATGATGTTCACAAATTCCATACTTTTATAAGGATCATACCCGATAGCAAGAATACATATCTGCTCGCGGTTACGCCGGTTGATGTCGTCCGCTATAAGCCGGTAGTCTATCACATTACCCGGGAGAAGCCTCAAATGTCCGGCATCCGCCCATTTCTTGTACAGTTCCCTGTTGGGATGATCCTTCAATGCACCTTCAGGAAAGTAGTAGTCCGTATGTATGTGAAAGTTCCTTGCATCCGGCATGTATACCGTATAGCTGACCGCGCTAAAGTCATCACACACCGATAGGTCTACGGCTACCATCGCATCGGGACGGCCTTTCAAAGAACACAAGTCATCATCGTTGCGAGACATAGCCTCAACCTCAGAGGAAATAAACCAGATTTTTCCTGTGTTCTGCACGAACATATTCAATAGCTTTGTCCGGAAAGTCATCATGTCATCCGCATTCATTTGAGCTTTCCTGTATTCGTTTTCGTAGTAATCAGCTTGCACGGTAACGCCAAGATGTGGTTGTACTTTTTTCCATGTACAGGGATCATCTTCAGCGTCATCCACATCAGGCTCGAATATATGCGCGAATATGAAGTCATTGTCAATCTCTCCGCGAAGAACGGCCTTATACGATTCCAGCATGTCCACGAATGGACTTTCCAATTTATCGCTGGCCGTTGTAATGACCACGGTGAGAGGGTTTACCCTGGCTCCCATAGAAGAGGTTAGCACATTCTTGAGCGCCGCACTGTCAGCCTGCGAGTATTCGTCCAGTATGACCATAGAGGCGTTCAGTCCGTCCAACTTATCCGCATTGCTGGCAAGACACCGGGCAAACGAGGTCTTACCCTGCATCTTATTGAACACCTGCTCACGGTTTATCTTGAAATGCCGAAATTTCGGATCAAGACATTTAAGTATTTCCTTGATTTCACTGAAACATATCTGTGCCTGGTTATAGTTATTGGCAGCTACATAAGATTGAGCGTTCGCATCTCCGAACAGAAGGTCATAAATAGCCAGTGAAGCGACGGAAGTAGTCTTGCTATACTTACGGGGTACGAACAGGAGAGCATCACGGATCAGCCTTTTTTTCTCCGTCTTGTAAAAGCCAAGGATATTGGCAAACTGAAACACTTGTATAGGAGTGAGCTTATACCGGGTACGCCCGTTCAACCCCGAAAATTGCAGGCTCTCATAAAATACAATGAACTTCTTCACCTCGCCTATCTTGAACAAATAGGTGTCCATTAGGCGGAAGAAGCGTACAATGGAAAGAAGCTCATACAGGTTATGACCGTCTGGGTCGGCTCTTACACTTTTGATATACGTGTTCAGACGGATATCTATCCTGTCCAGATGATACTTATGCAAGTCGATCTCCTGAAGTTTTTCCTGAGTCTCTTTCTTTAGTTTCCTTAATTCATTTTTGTCCGTCATTTCTCATATCATTAATCAGTTTGGAAATAGCATCTTCCTCGGTGGAGGCTCCCGCCGTATCGCAAGTCAAATGCAGTTCACGGAGCCATTTCCGGGACTGCTCACTCAGCTTCAACATGAGGTACATTTTCTGAACATTAGGATTATTCCCGTCCCTGTCGTCGAACACCCCGGAAGCCTCATCCAATTCTCCGCCGAGCTTTCCACATTGAGCCAAAACAATAGAAGCCTGCTCTATTGCCAAATCCATGGCCTTAGAGTAAGTCTTCTGACCTTTCATCAAACTTTTTAATTTTCGCTCAATATTCTTCTGTTTCATACACACGATTTATGTACATAACCTGTGCATCAATATATTTGGGTGGCACTTATCTTTAAAACCCTCCCCCCGGTACCCCCTCCCCCTATATTTTCACCTCGTGCGTGTATCTATAGGCAGGAGTGGGTTTCAGAGGGAAGGCCCGCCCTTGAAAAAAAAGCTCCCCCGTGGAACAAAATTTTAACACTTTGTTCCACGGGGGAGAATAAAAGAGAAAGGTTGCCTGTTACTTCAAATACTTATCAATGAAAGACTCTGTTACTCTACGTTGGTTAACTTTGACAGCTTCCTTTGAATGACTGAACATCCGCCTATGTATATCTGAATGGCATGCATGGCATAAGCTCATCAAATTATTATATTGGAACATCAAAGCATACATCTGGCTTTCGCCAACCACTGATTCAACTGGAATGATGTGATGCACTTCTGTAGCGGGCACAACCACACCATTGCTTTTACACTGTTCGCACAGGGGATTATTCCGCAGCTTCATCAGCCGTAACCTTTTCCATTCTTTCGAAGATATCATCTTAATATAATATGGATTCCTACTCATCGTTTACAGATTTATTAGAGATTCTTCGTTTAGGTTTGTCAAACTCAACGTGTTTCTCTGCTTGGGACATCTCATCAAACATTACCTCTATATCATAAGGAACAGGCTCTATTTGTGCATCACTGGCAGGATCAGCAACACGAAGGAAACAATGAATCAAAGATTGGATAATCTCGTATACACTACTGAAACCGTATTTGCTCTTGATCGCATCAAGTCTTTGATAAGTTTCCGGAGTAACTCTCGAATAAACTTTCTTAGTAAGTATTTTCCTTTTCCTTGCTCTCATATTTAAGCCTCATCAATTTATCACGTTTATACTGTTCTGCATACTGCCGGGTGGCCTTATTCCTGGTAACATAGATCACCGTTGTACTGGATACCCGGATGGGGTGGAGTTCCTTTTCTCTTTCCCGTTGCCGGGTGATGATCTCATCAAGATTACTCACATTGGTTGTAGTATCTGGCTTGCGTTCTTCTGCCGGTCCTTTGCGCTTCTTATCTTTAGTCTTATTCATATCTGTTCAAATTATAAATTAAATTCTATATTTGTCGAATAACTTTTTAAGTTCTTCCTCAAATTCAGCCTCTTGTTCTCTAGATATATAAATCAGAGTTTTGTCATTAACCTTGATTTTTGCTTCATATTCGTCTATTTCTTCCAAAACGAATTCAACACCAATGTTTTCATAAATTGTTCTTGCCATTTTTACTCCTTTCTTTCTTGTTTTACTCTAATTGATTTAAAATTTCTTTCTGTATAACCTCCTTCGCATTAAAGTGAAAGAGTCCCTTTTTCAACCGTCTAACGTCCTGCATTGGCATTTCATTGATGTAGAAGTAAAAGGCTTCATACGGATCACTGAAATTCTTAGCAAGCGCATTATTAGGCTTATTGTTCATATATCGTTCAATAGCGACTATCATTCTACGGGCATAACCGGGAAACATCTTAAATTCATCCTGCATCTGCTTACATCCAGCAAGGGGACAACCAACACAGCCATGACGAGAAAGATTATAGGGTGCATCGTAATACTTGGAATATGGAAGTCCATATTTTCGGATATAGTTCCAAACATCAACTTCTGACCAGTTAAGGATCGGAAGAATATGCTTCGCGCCTTTCATCCATTTACGTACATCGCATTGTTCCGGCTCATATAATGCCCGTGATTGGCTTTCTTCTGCCCTCATTCCCTCAATTGTACGCTGACCGATACCATATTGCTCCTTCAATTTTTCACAGCAAAAACGCCTCATTCTGCCGGGTAGTCCTTTGCTTTCAACCAACTGAAAGAATGATTTCTTTGGATGAAGTATTTGAACCTGCGAATAGTTCTTCTTTATGAAACTGATTGTACCGGGCGGATCAACGGTAGTATTTGCGTAAGAAGCATTATACTTTATACCGGAACGCTCCGCAAGATTGAGAATAACAACGCTATCTTTACCGCCGGAAAAGCCTAAACACATAGGTTCATCACGTTCCATGCTACGGAGAAAGTCGATTGCTTGCTGCTCCTTTTTATTCATTACTATATTGTTTTGAAGATGACCTCGCGATTTACGAGGCCATCTGATTCTTTATATTTCCCTCTTTTCTTTCGCTCTCTTACAACATCCTTCCACCATGCAGAACTTACACCATGATTGCAGAGACTCATGTATTTCTCCATTACGTCGATACTTCAAGGGATAAAAATATTTCAGACGAAAGTATTTCCCACAATGGGTACAACGTTTGTGTAGAACCCCGTCGATATTCATGTAGTTGCTCTTCCTTCTGCCAACAGGCAGACCATCGTTTCCGAGTGTTATCATGATGCTACCTTTTGACGGATTAAACCGATGTTCTGTTTCACAAGTCCAATAATGCGGTTATGATATTCGGTATTCTTATTACATACTCCGCGAGACTGAACCACCTGCATAGTAGCCAAATTTAGTTCTACAGTTTCCAAGTGCTTTCCTTCCTTATTCTTTGCAGACAGAATAAGAGAATCCTTCTTCTTGAAATATTGATTACTATACACACAATGATGCATTATTTCCGCTTCTTCCACAAATTCAGAAACACTTTGCAGAACCGTTATTACGATGTCTTCGGCATTGATGCACAAACCAAAGAACCGACCTTTTTCCTTTTTATACTCTTCTTCCCACTGCGCAGCTTCCTTAAGACGTTCTTCAAGTTTCCGTTTATTCTCTATGCGTCTCTTCCGCTTCATCAGCTTGTCGTGCTCTGCTTTCAGGTCCTGAGGGCAGACGTAGCGGGCATTATGAGTATCCATATTAAAATAAGCCAGCATGTCCATATAATCAAACCATATGGACGCATCATCTATTATATATCCATTGCGGTTGCATATATTCAGGGCATGTACATAGGGAATAGTATACTGACCTTTCAATAGCATGTACCTGAATACAGATAGTTGCCCGGTTTTTACCATAGTCTCGGCGACGGGATTAGATAATAACTGCCGGATCACATCTATTACTGATACCCTCAATTTCAAAAGTTTATTCGTCCAGCCATTACGTTTTAATATGGGCGTCACCCTGACTACCGGATAGAAATAATTATCGGACACATCGAAAACATCCTGCATCTCATAATAACCTGAAGCCTTATGATTATGAAACTTCACATCCATCTCACTATCATAATTCCAAGTAAAATGAAATGGACTACGCGTATATTGTTTGCCCAGAATAACCTCTTTGCCATCTTCTGATATCCAATCCTGATATATTTCAGATATAAAGAATTCTGCAGCACTCCCTTTCGTGTTATTACGCTGTACATCGAAGGAACGAATAACCATCCATCCTTTGTAAGGCTGTATTATAGAATATATCCTTTTCTCGTTGGAATAACGCCTATTTGATTGATTCCAGTGTTCCAGCACCAGGCTTTCGCCACACTGCGGGCAAATATGTGTTCCCACGCCAATAGATACAGCAAGCGACGGTTTTAGGACTTCATCGACATAGCCGCAACATTGACACCAGACTTCGCCCTTCTTCCAATAATAACCGGTGTTCTTAAACAGACTCTTATACGGATATGCACGTTGAGCCTCTGTCAGCGGTGGGAGCTGATTAGATAGCTCCACCACCTGTTTCTGCAATTTAGTCTTTGGTTTCATGATTAGAATAAACTCATTTGTTGGACTTCTGTGACCTCTTTCTTTGACCGTGAAGGCTTTTTCCTGAGCAAAGCATATTGTTCCTCTGTCAGGCGTTTAACCGCTTCCTCACGTGCTCTTTTCTCATCTTCCTCAGTAAGCTTTACTAGTTTGGATGCGGATGCGTTGTTGCTGGTGACGGAAGCGGAGGCCTTAACATTGGCAGGGAGTTTATTTATCTTGATGTTGTCTTCATCATAGTAGTGGACAGCCATTCCGTAGACTACATCATTATCCATCCCGCACCCTTCTACTCCAGGAACTACCGGACTACTTTCTTTGAGGGCTTCACCCATAATGTAGGCGAAGCATTCGTCAATATTCTTATTTTTCTTTTTATAAGTAACAGCGAACAGTTCGTCAGTCTTTGCCCGCTCATCCAAATAAGACTGGATGGCTTCCTTCAATGTGTTTTGTTTACTCATAGTACTTCTTTTTAAATATCATCGTTATCCAACTTGGGCATTATCAGTCCCCTCGTACAAGGCAAACCACTGCGGGGAAATTCCAGCATAACACCTGAATTGTCTGCCCCTTGGAAACGCATACGGACTTCCTTTGCATTTACTGAAGCACACACATCAGAAAGAATATATGGATTTAATACAATTTTCTGTTTATAATCTGCTGTCCATATATCTAATAGCTTTTGATAGCTCGGGTATTTCATTGCGTCACCTGAATAAAACTTGATCTTAATACTGTAACTATCTCCTTGCGCAAGAAACCCGTCTTTCTCAATAGCTACGACATCATGCTTCATCAATATTTGAAAACCTTTAGCGTGAAGGAAATGACCATTCAACAATTCAATCTCTAATTCGTCAAAATTAGAAATCTCATCGATCTTGGCCTTAATAAGAATATGACCGTTACTTGCAATCGCATACCCATTTTCAAAATACACATAATTCATCACAGGGCGGAATTCATCAACCGAGCAGACTTTATGTAATTCAATGCCTTTATTAAAATTGTGCCTAAACTTTTTCATAATCACTCTACATCTTTACTTATTAAATTAATCTTTGATATACAGGCGACATCCCGTTTTATCTTTAGCCCGCAACAGAAAGCTGGCCGCTTCATCACTATCCACGATCAGTTTAATTGCGGTCAGTCCTTCAGTTGTTGGTTTCTGAAAAAGCAAGGAACAAGGCTGATTGTAATATGTCCAGTAGAAGATAAAATCAGCTAAATAGAAGTTATCTATCTGAACGATATATTTAACGGGTGGACGCTGCATGATAATCTTTAGATAAGTTTCTCAAGTTGGTACGCTTTCACGTCATTGTACCAATTGCCATTTACTTCTCTGGCTTCGATGGTGAAGCGAACTTTTACTTTGTCTCCAACTACCGGTGCATCTTCAACAGGACCATCAAAACTGACCATTGCAAAACGCATCTTAACCGGAAAGCGTTCTGAGGTTTCCAAGACAAACTCTTTTTTCTCCCAGTCCTTGCCGTTTCTTGACTGTCCGCCAATGGTTGGCAATGCCACCAATATTTTTCCTTCTACTTCGTGATACATATACTAAATTATTTAATTATTATAATTATAAATTTTCAGCCTTCTAATGTCGGTACCCGACAACCCTTCGGGCTGTATAGGACAAGTTGCCGAAAATCGTTAAAAATGATACTTTAAAAGCGTATATTGTTTATTATCAAATAGTTATATGCGCACCATAAGGAGCTTTCTATTATCTATTTAATTCACTGATTATCAAGCAATTACAGTTTTCTTCGAATTGGCGTAAATATCCCAACCTGGTAACTTGCTAAAAGACGGTCTTTAAATTCACGTTCCAATTCGCCCACCTCTTCCACATACTTGACGCGCTCTGTCGGCCAGCCACGGGCAAAATTGCGGATCGTTTCCCACTGCTTTTTGGTGAGCGCACCATCCAGATACATCTTCTTGTACCGTTCCTTGTAGCGCGTCACGCCTATACGTTGTATCTCACGCGCTTTTTCAAGCTGGGACATCTTTACACCCTTCGTAGCGGACAACTCTCTTACAAAGTTTATCTCTGACCAGTCCTTGTAGAAGATGCGGCCAACTTTGGACAAGAAAGAATTATCGGTTAGTTCAGTCAAAGGGACGGATTGATGTTTGTATACCGTTTCGATGCGCAATATATTGGCACCAACCCGGCGCCCCTTTTCACCGGCTTCAAAGGTCTTATCATAAATCTTTAGCACCTTACGGAAATACTTGCTTTTCTCCGTGGTTTTCTGCCGAAATTCCGGGTAATTGGCATCATTCCATAATATCCGGCCGGATGCTTCCTGAACCTGCTTGATATACTCGTCCGCCGGTAACTTCATCTTCATGGTGATACCGATTTCGTAGTAGGTAACTAAGGCATTCTCCATTTTCACACACAACCGGAGTAGAAGCTCCCTGATCGTTCGAACTGCCATCGCAAATGTCATCGGACGGCTGTTGTCTAACTTTCCAGTGCGACCTTTGCTCCACAACTTGCAAATTGAACATTTACAACGCAGTTGATTCCCGCGGACCTCAATGAAGCAACCGTCGAAGTTGGCATACGCTGTTGACTTATAATAGAGCTCGTCACCTTCCGTGCATTGCTCCAAGTAGTTCCGCAAGACAATGGTGTCAATGTCGGCAGTATCAATTCTTGCCTTTATTATCATTTTGTCGAACATTGCCTTTAGCTTCATAGAACTGGCAGCGACGGAAGGCTTCACCGACCAATTTCCGGTTTAAAACTAAGCAGGTGACTACGATGGGCATTCCGAACGGATCAGAAGACCGGCAGCAGTTGAGGCATTTTACAGCCTCACACCTCTTTATTTCCTTCTTCTTTGCCATAAGGGTACACATCTATAATAGGGGTTTCAACAACTGATCCGATACGGTATTCAGCTATCGTGCCTTTCATCCCTTCATGTAACTTGGTAGTTGCATCCTCTGTTGAGTCGCCTTGTACAAGTACATAGGTTGATGTCTTCTTTTCGGCACCGCTTTTATCATCCAGGGTAATGAAAATCAGTTTGCACTTAAACCAGCGGTCGGCGGCTTCTTCTTCACTGGGGAACAATTCACTGAAGTTGGCACGACTAATGTCCGCTACCGTAAACTCTCCGGAGATGAACGGAGTCATTTCTTCAATGATGCGTGCTTCCGCTTCCGTAAAACTGAGTGCATCTACCAAATAAGGTTCTGTCACTTTCTTATTCATTCCGTTCTCCATTACTTTCTCGTAACGGATTTTACATATAAACCATGTGTGCATTGCCATGACTATTTATTTTTATTGTTCAACTTCTTTATAAATTTCTTGCACCTACGACATAAATCCTGATCGGGAGATGTTTTCGGTGCATACTTCTCAATTTTATCAGAGCACTGCCGAAGCAGGCGCTCTAATGCTCGTACGTCCGTTTTGCATAATTCCATGTCACCTAATTAGCTTTTCCTTCTTCAATCGCTTCACCTCTTTTCGATAGTAGTCAATCATTGCGCGATATTCAAAGTCTGAGATTTTATTTATCTGATATTTCATTGCCTCAAGCATCAATACGGTAGTCTCTCCGTACTTGGCTATCAAACCACGTCTGTAGCCCTGTATATTCCCCTCGTCAAAGCGATTGCACTTCCGGCACTGGGCATTGCAGTTCTTTTCATTGAACCGGGTAGCCATGTGCTGGCGGTTAATATAATGGCCACAGTCAGACTGATCAAAGGGAAGAAGCCTTCCGCATGAGATACATTTGAATCCCCCGCTTGGAAGCGCATCCCGAAGCCGGATGAACATAGCGAACACCGTGTCAAGGCGCGATTTTAATTTATTTGTGGACATAGGTAACACCCGTTATCTGCTGATACTGGTCCTCACTGCGGAAGCGTATAGCATTCTGAAACCAAATATCGTTAGCTGCCTTATAAGGACTCGCATCTGTTAGATCACTTGAATTGTCATCCGACAAACGGGCGATAATAGCACGCGTACGGTCTGCGTCATTCCAAAATATGGCAGTGTCTCCAATGCGAGGCACTTCTTCCACCTGATCCGTCAGATCACAGAGGAAGTCGCCGTAACGCTCTGGCTCAAATCCAATGATCAACTTGTTGTCAATGACTTCGACAGAAATGATTCTACGCTCAGGAGGAATCTTGTAATCTTCAATTTTCATTTTCATATTTCAATATATTTTTGAATCGTAAAACTTCTTATTCTTCATATACTCCTGGGCTACGTCATACTGTGATGCCGGTGCGATACGGTCATGGATGTACTGGTATTTTTCAAGGCTCATGCCGGAAAGAACGTCATCGGTGTATTCTGTCCGACCTCCATAGACACACCCAGCAATGACTATTGCTATGAGGATTGCCTGAATAATATACTTACTGGTCTTATTCATGCTTGATTCTCCTTATCCACTGTAAATCGTAATACATCTGATCCTTTACATTCCCAACGACCGTTTTTCTTATCAGTAGTCTTGACATAAGCAATCTTCTTCTCGGCAGTCAAGCGTTCCAAGCGTCTGCGTCCACCAACTAAAACAGAGGATTGATTCTTGCTGAATGTTACCTTCTCGGCAGCTTTCATAATTTCTTGCAGTCTATCCATGATTATTATCCTTTCCTATGAATCTATTTACAAAGTATATCTGCCCTTTGCCGGTGACTTTGCTTGTAGTATTTACTATGACATCACCGTTGGGTTTAGTTATTGTTGTCTTTTTGATTTCAAACAACCCTAACTCCATAGCTTTCTGTGTAGGCTGGTTATAGTACTGGCCTTTATTGCAGAGATAGCCATTCTTGCGCATCCATGTGAATAATCTGTTTTGCCCAATGGTTACCCCATTTTGAGAGATGATTTTTGCAAGCTCAGATACCAGGCAACAACGCTGGGAAGTTGATACAGCCTCAGCAAATAGAACTTTAGGTTTATTGGTTTCAAGTTGCTTCTGCTGGCATTCAATTTGCTCCTGTTGATGAGCAGCAAGAAGAAGGGCCTCTTTGAAAGAACCGGGTATCTGAAAACCTCCACTCTTTATCATTGCTTCCATCTTATTGAAAGCTTCAATGTAATCCAATTTGAATTGAAGAGCTTTCTCACCTGTGAACCCCATCACGAGGAGAGTAAAACCATCACGGTTCATTACGTATGCGGGAGCCTTTTTAACGCCACCGCCAACCGGCATTGGAATCTCTTGTTCAATTAGGGCAAACATTTTGTTAAGTTTCTGATTCTCAACGAAAGTGGATTTTTCCGCTTTCGCTATCAACTCTCGAACTGCATCCAGAACTTCAACATGGCGTTTCCCGAATTTTTCAGCAACCAGCAAGCTGCTTGTTAACACCTGATTGTTTTTTCCTTGAAATACTAAATCTCTCATATCCTTTTCTCCCCCCTAAAGAAGAAAGCCCAATTCTTTCTTGACCCTTATTGTGGCTGTTAGGTCAATACTCGAATTGAGCTTTTCAAATGTCTTTTATCACGGTAACAGCCACGGAACCGATAATTGTGTCGTAAAACATTGGCACATTTGTAGGATAAGTGAAAAGGACTGCCTATCTTTGCAAGCGATCAAACAAGACAGCGATAGGAAAATGGACGCTACCATAACAGCCCTTTTTGTATCCGTCTGTGAGCTTAGTGACGTTTTACGAATGTAAATATATCAGTAATTGATAAATATAATATCATTAACTGATATATTTAACTTATTTTATATCAGTATGGCAGTTAATGAAAGATTAAAGGAGATTAGAATCTTCTTAAAGATGACCCAAAAAGAAATGGCTAATATACTAAGTATCAGCCAAAACTCTTATTCATACATAGAAGGTGGAAAAGTATCATTGACTGATAAAAACAGAAAGATACTTATTGAAAAGCTTGATGTCAATCCAGACTTTCTTGATGGAAAGAACAAACGTTTTTTTATACATGAGGGATCATTTGCTGCTGCAATAAATAAAGCCTCAGCTAACGAACAGGCAATAGTAAACTCTGTATTAAATAATTCTGGTGCCGAAAAACGAGAAACTAAAACAGAAACTCGTCCTCGTATTCCTTATACGGCTGCCGCCGGTTCTCTCACCAGCGCAGTAGAAGGCATTACATCGGATCAGTGTGAACACATACCCCGAATCAACATCTTCCCTGAGTATGATTTCACTATTATCATCAAGGGTGATAGCATGGAACCCAAATACGAAGGAGGCGACGAGGTGGCTTGTAAGCGTATAGACAGTACTTCATTTATCCAATGGGGTAAAGTACACGTACTCGATACAGCGCAAGGCATCCTGATTAAAAGAACGTATGAAGATGGAGAGAAGATACGCTGTGTATCATATAACCCGGAATATCCGGATTTCTCAATAGATAAGAATGAGATTTACTCAATGAGTTTAGTAGTAGGACTTGTAAGATTATAAGATGAAAAACGATGAAACGACTATTATTCATATTTTTATTAGGGCTTCTCTATATTAACGGAAATGCCCAAGAACAAGAAACATTATCCAATCAATCAGTTATTGATATGAAGGAATTAGGATTTAGTGATGATGTAATTATTACTAAAATTAATTCGTCAGACTGTCTCTTTGATACATCTATAAACAGCCTCAAAATACTAAAAGAGAAAGGTATTAGCAATGAGATTATTATTGCTATTATGGAAGTCAATAAAAAAGATAAAGAAAACAAACAAGAACAAGATAATGCCATATCCGGTATATTCTACAAAGAAGATGGAAAACTAAAAAAGATATATCCAACAACATTTTCCGGTACGAAAATGAATACATTAGGAACTGCGTTCTCTTATGGAATCGCAAGTACGAAAATAAGATCAACTATGCCAAGAAGCACTTCGCAGAATATTGTCAAAAGTACACAGCCAGAATTCTATTTTCTATTTAACAGTAGCAATATAGATGCTTCTCTTTCAAACTGGTGGTTCTCTGTAGCCTCGTCCCCAAGCCAGTTTGTATTAGTAAAACTAACCCCAAAAAGAAATAGTAGAGAATTGGAGACTGGAAAAGTAAATATCTATGCTGGCACTGAGATGGGTGTCAGCGAAGATGCATCTATCAAATTTAAATCCTCCGCAATTAATGATTCGGAATTTAAAGTAACTCCAGAAAGTGTACTGGAACCTGGAGAATATTGTTTTTTCTACCAAGGTTCAATACCGATGGGCGGATATACAAATCAAGCCGTTTTTGATTTCTCCATACCATCCAACGCATATAGTCCCGCTAAATACAGAGTAGGAAACGTGGTATGGGTAAATATTGATAATAAGATCAAGCAATGTACAATTACGGAAGTGCATATTAGAAATAATAACGTACTATATAAAGGAGAAACTAATTATTCGTTTAAAACAATAGCGTGGAAGGAGTCAGATTGCAGCTTTGATAAGGAAGAGCTAAAGGCAAATAAATTTCAGATAGATGGAATAGATTGTCAAGTTGTAAAGAAGTACGGCAATGGCATGGTTATTTGCACATCTAAAGAATTAACTCCTGATCAGATTAGACAAGTTAAAAACACCCAGAATCTAAGTGGAAGAATAATGTTCAACTTAGAGGATAATTACGAAAAAGGAGATGCCTATGCAGGAATAGATGAAGGCTTTATCATTCTCTATAAAAATAATGAGTTTATAAAATTATAATCTCGCATTTTATGATTTCAGAATAGAGTAACTAACATAATTATTAACCCAAGACACCGTAACGGTGGAAAATGTAGTATCTTAAAGAGAATAGGAGCGAGGGAAGTAGATTTATAATCAGCTAAAAAATAGCAGTTTACTAAGAAGCAATTATATTGCTGAGTAAAAACTTCTAAGGCGTGGGTCTTGCGTTCGAATCGCAACGGAATCACTAAAGGTGGTTACTTCGGTAACTGCCTTTTTTGTTGTATATCAGTTTATTGCGTGGTAAAATAGGGTCAGTCCGATTAAAATATAGCCATTTATGTTATATAATGATTAATATTTATTGGTACAAAATCATGCACAATTATGCACACTAATGCACTACTTTTGATACCAAAAACGTGATACCGATGTTTGGTTTCATTAACACCAATTTAAAAATTAAAAAGTATGAAGTACATTATAAGCATATAATTTGCTTTGATAAATTTCTTCTAACGCTTCAGCCTGCAAAACAAGATTTACGTAAAATAACACTTGTTACAGCATTTCTAAAAACTACAAAAAAGTTAAAAAGGTTTTGCTCCTATAACAATGAACACTAATTTTGGAATATCAACTTTTAAAAAATTAAAGCACATGAAAAAATTATTGTTATCCATTGCACTATGTTGTGCAGCAACTAACTTTTTTGCACAAACTACAGACCCAGGAGATCTGATTAACCAAGGAAAAGCAGCGCTTGAAGCTAAAAACTATCAGGAAGCATATGTTAAATTCAGTACTTACCTGACACAGACAAACAATCAGGATTCTGTAATTGCTTATAACTGTGGTGTTTGTGCCGACAAAATCAAAAAGCCGACAGAAGCACTTAAATATTTTGATATTGCCGTTCAAAAGAAATATAATCTGGGAAATGCATATGTAGGTAAAGCTGGTGCATTGAAAGATTTGAAAAAAGATGCTGAATATCTTGCAACCTTGAAAGAGGGCATAGAAGCAGCCCCCGAAAACAAAACTTTGAGAAGACTTCATGCTAATTATTACCTGAATGCTGGTATTAAGGCTCAAAAGGCTAATAAACTGGATGATGCTGAGGAAGCATTCAAACAAGTATTGGCTGATGATGATAAAAATACAAATGCTTTGTACAGCTTAGGTACTCTTTCTTATAATAAGGCTGCCTTAGTTCTGAAAAATGCTGCTCCATTGGCTAATTCGGATAAAGCGAAGTATGATGCACAGAAAGAAATCGCTGACAAGAACTTCCAGGATTCTAAAAAATATCTGGAACAGGCACTTCCCTTATTGTCAGCTGACAAACCTCGTGAAAAGAGCATGATAGATAATATCAAGAAATTATTGCCGCAGATTGAGGCACAACTGAAATAATCCATCAGAAATATAGTAAAAAAAGAAAGCCGTATCGGAATTTTAATCTGGTACGGCTTTTTCTTCAAGCATATTGCTCTATTTTGTTTTCTTCAATATCACCGCAGTACGTGCAGGAATATAAAGCTTCAGCCATTCTTTCTTCTCCTTTTCATACAGCGGATCAGCGACGGTGAAGTGTTTCACTGTATCGTCTGCAAAACCGTTACCACCATAAGCGGGATTATCCGTATTCAATACGACTTCATATGTTCCGGGAGATACCAAGAAGCCGTAATCAGTGAAGGATTGTTTCGGATTGAAGTTGAATACAAAGACATAATCTTTACGCATATATGCCAATACCTGATCGTTATCGTTATGCCAGATTTCCTGAACGGGGGTTGCCTGGAAAGCTTTCACGCTCTTGATGATTTTTAGCATATCGGCATCAAAATCTGCCATGTAGTGGTAGGTGAGGTTTTTGTTATCAACCAAGTCCCATTGGCGTCGGGCGTATTTGCACGACCAGTCGTTACCTTCGCGTGGAAAGTCAATCCACTCGGGATGACCGAACTCATTCCCCATAAAGTTGAGATAACCTCCGTTGATAGTGGTTGCCGTCAACATACGTATCATTTTATGAAGAGCGATACCACGATTTACGGTGTAGTTCTCATCACCTTTTTGCATATGCCAGTACATATCGGCATCTATCAGGCGGAAGATGATGGTTTTATCACCTACCAATGCCTGGTCATGACTTTCTGCATAAGAAATGGTCTTTTCATCCTTGCGGCGGTTGGTAACTTCCCAAAACATACTGGACGGTTTCCAGTCTTCATCAATCTTTTCCTTGATAGTCTTAATCCAGTAATCGGGAATGTTCATTGCCATACGATAATCAAAGCCATAGCCACCATCTTCAACTTTAGCAGCCAGTCCGGGCATACCTGATACTTCTTCGGCAATGGTCAAAGCCTTTGGGTTAACTTCGTGAATCAGCTTGTTGGCAAGGGTCAGATAGCAAATAGCGTTATCATCCTGGTGTCCATTGAAATAATCCCCGTAGTTACAGAATGCTTCGCCCAATCCGTGGCTATAATAAAGCATGGAAGTCACGCCATCGAAGCGGAAGCCATCAAAACCATATTCTTCAAGCCAATATTTACAGTTGGAGAGAAGGAAATGTATTACTTCATTCTTTCCATAATCAAAACAAAGCGAATCCCAAGCCGGATGCTCGCGACGACCACCGGGGTAGAAGTATTGATTCGGATCACCGGCAAAATTACCCAGACCTTCCACTTCATTTTTTACAGCATGGGAATGGACAATATCCATGATAACTGCAATACCTAATCCATGTGCCGTATCGATCAGTTGCTTCAATTCATCCGGTGTACCGAAGCGCGAAGAAGCAGCAAAGAAACTGGATACATGATAACCGAAACTGCCATAGTAGGGATGTTCCTGAATAGCCATAATTTGGATACAGTTATATCCGGCCTTGGCTATGCGTGGAAGTGTTTTTTCACGGAATTCGTTGTAAGTACCTACTTTTTCCTCTTTTTGAGCCATGCCGATATGGCATTCATAAATCAGTAGAGGATCGGTAGAAGGCTTGAAAGCTCGTTTCTTTGCTTTATACGGTTTTTCCGGATTCCAGACTTGCGCACTGAAAATCTTGGTTTGCTCGTCTTGCACTACACGGGTAGCCCAGGCTGGGATACGTTCTCCACAGCCACCTTCCCAATGTACAATGAGCTTGTACAAGTCACCATGCTTTATAGCGTCTGCAGGAAGTTTGACTTCCCAGTTACCATTATTCTTGCGTTTCAGACTGTACTTCTTTTGTTCTTTCCAGTCGTTGAATGTACCGACTATGAATATCTGTGTGGCATTGGGCGCCCACTCACGAAAAATCCAGCCATCTGCTGTGCGGTGTAGTCCGAAATATAAATATCCCGAGGCAAAATCAGACAAGGTCTGTTTCCCTTTGTTCGTCAGTTCAGCTTCTTTGTCTAATGCATGCTGATGACGGCCGTTGATGGCATCTTCGTAAGGTTCCAGCCATGGGTCGTTCTTAATCAAGTTCAATGTTTCCATAAAGGATGAGTTTTTGATTGGAGTTATTATGCTTTCACTTTCACGATGACTTTCTTCACTCCGTCGGGAGAGATGCCGGGAGCATGACCGTCTTGGGGAAAGAAGATGGCAAACATACCGGGTTTCACGGTGATGTAGGTTTCAGCCAGTCCTTCAAAGAAAGTTATATCTTTTTCTGCATTGTAAGGAGCATCAGCCGGTACACAATCTTTTCCTGCTGTATAGCCCATTACTTCCGGTCCGGAAAGTGGTATCTGGATGTCGATAAATTCATTGTGCGTTTCCAGTTTGGCCTGTTCTTTAGCTTTAGGGGTAGTCTGAGCTACGTTTACAACCAAGTCTTTACCTTTTAATTCGGTTTTGCCAACTTCCATTGCGTTTAAATCATGTGACTGCAAAAACTCAATAGCCTGGGCAAATAAAGGGTTCAACGATGCATATTTTTCTAAATTTTCTAATCTATCTACTACCATAGCTTTAATGTTTTAAGTTAGTTATTTATTATCAGATTTTATTCGAATTCATCTATTGTATAATTCAGAAAATCGGCAAAAGGTTTCATTTGCTTGAAAATATCTGCTGTCCGATCCAGAAAATCAGGTTGCAGGAAGAAGTCGTCCGGTTGGCCGCAATAACAAGTATAATCCTTGCATTTTAGGTATTGCGCATACTCGAAATCCTTCGGGAAGCCTTTGGGGACAGTCTTCAGAAATGTTTCGCCGATTACTGGGAAATATTGTTTGAAAGCGGGAGCTTCAACAATGCTGCGATATTCATCTATATTATCATAGATGGCCTGCCGCAGAGCTTTCAGCGTCTTTGGAGGCAGGCAATAGCTGCCGCCCGCCAACAGACAATTACCCGGTTCGATGTGAACGTAGTAACCGCAGTGGTCCGATTTCTTACCGTAGGCGTTGATATATCCACCCAAATGAGTTTTATACGGGGTCTTGTCTTGCGAAAAGCGCGTATCACGATAGATGCGGTAAGTGCAATCTTTGGCCTGTACTCCGCGGATGCTTTCGTCGAAGAGCGCGATACGGTTAATGATAACCGATAATAAGTTCTCAAATTCATAGCGGGCTTCTTCATATAAGTCCTTATGAGCGTTGAACCATTCACGGTTGTTGTTAGCGGACACTTCTTTCAGGAAGTGAAAAATAACAGGGATGTTCATATTCGTATTTTCCTTATTATCTGACAAATTTACGCATAATTTTTCTAACATACTACAAAGAGGGACAAAAAAAGCATCGGCTCTGGTAAACCGATGCTCCTTACACATTTATCAATCAAACAGACGCTTCTGTTTTTTGATGTACTTACTTATCACAAGCGGGTACGTCTCCTTTAATTAATCTTATATCTAATACTATGAAAAACACAATTATATAACACAGCCCCACAGAAAAAGTTCGAGGGGGTAGGAGGTATTTTATCATTTGTTTATATCTTTGTAGAAAAATTATACGAACATATGGAATATAAATATGATGAAGAGAGTGTGAATGCCTTGATGAAGTGGGCTGAGAACGCACAGTTACCTAAGGAGGTACAACTGAGTGAAGCTGAAAAAATAATGGATACGAAGCAATATGTGCAGGCAAATCTGAGTGATATCAGAGCACATTATCCGGATGAATTTTATAATCCCGCCATTCAACGTCTATATAGGTTAAAGAGTAAAGTGGAAGAAGGGGAATAAGACAGATATCATTTAATATGAAGCGAAGAATCTGTTATCTTTATTGTGTGAAAGAAAAGAGACTCTTCGCTTTATTCTGATTTGGCTTATAATTTAATCTTTAAAATCTTACCACTACAACCTTCCAGCGATACTTCCGTAGCTTTATAAGGCAACAGGCTGATATTTTCTGTTTTATCCGTCAGCAAATCGACTGCCGGATAAACATCCATTTGCGGTATTTGCAAGAAATCAAAGGCATGTGAGGGGACATTTATTGCCACATCCACTGAAATATGATCGAAATTCACGATTATGAACAATAATTCATTACCCGCTTTGCGCAAGAATGTATATTGTTTATGTTCATTGAAGCGCCAGCCATTTACGTTAGCATACATCAAATCGAAGAATTCACCTTCAGTTATTGCTTTTTCTTCATTGCAAAGAGTCAGGATGCGCTGGTAGACGCCATATATATGTTTTTGATCTTCTGTCAACATCTTGCCATCAAACTTTCCGCCATTTCGCCAGCGACGGATGCTATCGACACTCCAATAGTCAAAAATAGTAGTTCGTCCGTCCCTGCCGCTGAAGCCTTCGCTATCCATGCCCAGTTCTCCGAATTCCTGCCCGAAATAGATCATCATAGGATTGGTGTTCATACAGGCGGAGACAATCAGTCCCGGAATTGCTTTACGTGGATTTCCGGCAAAGAAATCAGAAGCAATGCGTTGTTCATCGTGGTTTTCCAGGAAGTTCAGCATCCGTTTCTCGATTCCATTCAGTTTTTGCCATGAGCGGGTGATGGCTGTGGCGGAATCATATCCGCAAATCACATTGCGGAGGGTATCATAAAGCCCTACTTTGTCATACAGATAATCGAACTTGCCACGGAACAGATAGTTATGATATTCTGCCGGATTATAGACTTCGGCAATGAATAACAGATTGGGATGTTGCTCCTTAACCTGTGGTACCACCCATTCCCAGAACTCTACCGGAACCATTTCCGCCATATCGCAGCGGAAGCCATCAATATTCTTATCCGCCCAAAAAAGGAGGATGTCCAGCATCTTTGTCCATGTATCGGGAATAGGGTTGAAATGACGGGTTCCACCATTCTGATAATCCACACCATAATTCAGTTTTACGGTTTCGTACCAGTCGTTTATGTTGGGGTATGCGTCAAAGCGGTTATTTCCCGTAGCTTTTGCAGGACATTCTTTATAAGGTTCGGCAGCAGACCCCTTCATATCAAACTGACCGTGTAATTCAGATTGAGGTATGTAATAGAAATTATTGTATGGACTGAATGCATAAGCAGGATCATCGTTTGCTCCTAACTGTGATGTTCCATCCGGTTGTGCGTCCGAATGATACTGGCGGGCTACGTGGTTGGGTACAAAATCGATAATTACCTTTAAGCCACTGCGATGCGTGCGTTGCACCAGATTCTCAAATTCTTTCATACGTTCCGACACATCATTGGCAAGGTCAGGATCTACATCATAATAGTCCTTGATGGCATACGGGGAACCCGCTTTACCTTTCACAATGGCCGGATGATCGGGACATATGTTATAGCGTCGGTAATCCGTTTGTGTGGCATGTTCGATGATACCGGTATACCAGATATGGGTTGTTCCGAGTTTTTTTATTTCAGCCAGTGCTTTGGCGGTAAAGTCCGCCATCTTGCCACATCCATTTTCTGTTATGCTACCGTTATTGATGCAGTGATTATGATTGTTGCCGAACAGGCGCGTAAACACTTGATAAATAATTATTTTTTCTTCTTTCCCCATTTTCTTTTTTATTTTACGGTTTGATAATTGCTTCTTCTTTCCAAACGGAACCTTTGTCCACTTTCAATTGATCCAGAAGGGTGTTGGCTGCATTATATCCTTGCATAAATATCTCTTCTGCCTTCTCCAGTTCAGTGTTGCTGTACCCGTCCAGGTTATACGGTTCTATCAATAAGTCCGCTTTTTCACGCTCCGGAAAAGTATTTGCACGAAACATGAAATGGTAAGAACGCATGGCGATACTTACGATATTCATCTTGTATTTATTCGCCATCAGCGGACTGACATTGACTGCCACCACTTTATCGCACACGCGCCGGATGGTGGAAACCGGTAGATTCATGAACAATCCTCCGTCTACATAGTGCGTACCCTCTATCTTTACCGGAGAAAAGAGTATAGGCATACAACAAGAGGCCGCCACACGTTCCGCGATTTCCCCTTTATGGAAATGAACCGAGCGTCCGTGGTCGAGGTCGGTAGCGGTAATGATGAGAGGAATCTGCAATTCTTCCATCGTCTTGGCTTTCAGGTTGGTTTTCAGGAAGTCGATGAATTCACCTAACTCGAATAATCCCACTTTGGGAATGACCAATTTAGTCAAATCCTGAAACTTATGTCCGGCGAAAAAGTCCAGAACTTTGTGTGGCTCATTGCCGTCGGCATAGAACACGCCGGCTAAGGCACCAGCACTTACACCCGAAAGGATATTGGGTTTGATGTCATGTTCCAGCAATGCCTGCATCACTCCCAGATGTGCAAAACCCTTAATGAAACCGCCACTCAAAGCATAACCGACAGGATATTTCTTCGTAAACCAATTATTTGTTGTTACCTCCATGTCAAAAATCTACCATATATTTGTTCGGCACGAAATTAGTGATTTTATTGTAGGTTGAAAGGAAAAAGGGAGAAAAATGTGCCGAGATAGAGAAAAAGTAACGCCTGCCTCCAATTTATTTTGCGGAAGACAGGCGTTAGTGGGGATCGGGAAATATTCAATCAGAAACCGAAATCATCTACCTGAATTTCTTCCTGATGATTGTCAGTGAAGGGTTTAGCTTCTTGTTGCACAACGTTTCCTTCAATGTACACAGCGCGGAAGGGGCGGGCAGGACAGATATATTCACAGCCACCACAACCTACGCAAATATCCGTATTTACATGGGGGATCGTCAATCCGTCCTTATATGGTATCATCGAAAGAGCCTGCGTGGGGCAATGCTCGGAACAAGCCCCGCAACTGGTGCCGTCCCGATAAACAATACAGTTTTCTTCGATAAACACAACCTTGCCTATCTGTGTCAGATGTTTCTGTTCCTTCGTCAGAGGCAGGATAGCTCCGTTCGGACAAACATCACTGCACACAGTACAGTCAAAGTTACAGAATCCTTTTTCAAAATAGACGGTCGGCTGCATCATTCCTCCGATGCCATATTCCATAAAAGCAGGTTTCAACACATGAGAGGGACATTTGCTGACACATAAATGGCAGGAGGTGCAATGTGCCTGAAAGTGTTCCTGGCTGATAGAACCCGGTGGCGTTATCGGTGTTTTCCGTTTATCGCTTTTCATTCCGGCGGCAGCGGCCACTACATTCTGCGCCTGCGCCATTACTTTAGGGGCGGTAGCGGCAGTTGTCAGACCTGCAACCAGAAAACGGCGTTTGGAAGCATCAGCAACAGTCTGTTTTTTACTTCCGAAAGGCATGGTATAGCGAAGTGCGTTTTGTCGGCATTCACCCAGGCAATCAAAACAATCTACGCAACGACTGTAATCAATGGCTTGCTCCTTGCTATTGATGCACGATGCTTTGCATTTGGTGGCACAGAGTCCGCAATGATTGCATTTTTCCGTATCAATGCGGACTTTGAATAATGAAAAGCGACTGACGAATCCGAGCAACGTACCCACCGGACACATTGTATTGCACCATGTACGGCCGTATCTCCATGCCAGGAAACCAATCAGCAGGAATGTTACCAAACCTATAATAAATGAAGAGATACTCAACAAAGAGGCGTCCACCTGATAAAATGTATAGTTGTTGAACCTGGAGAATACACTCTCCAACAGATTGTTTCCTAACATATACACAGGCTTGAATACATTGGTCACCATACGTCCGAAAGCACTGTACGGGTCCAGGAGACCCAAAATCACAGTGAAATTAAGGAGAAAAGCCACGGTTGTCACACCCAATACCCCCCAGCGTAATATTTTCCTGGCGGGAGAGTAACGGAAACGTTTCTTTTTCTTCGCTGTCTTCTTGGAAATCCAGGTCACTATATCCTGAAAAACACCCATCGGACAAACGGTGGAACAGTAAATGCGGCCTAAGAACAGTGTTATCAGTATCAATACCACCAGCGTTATAAAACTCAATGATACCAATGCCGGTACAAACTGCACATGAGCCAGTCTGTGGAAACTATTCGGCAATATTTCCGCAAAATCCAGAAAATAAAAAGTTATCAGTCCGAAGAAGACGACGGACAGTAGAATACGTGCTTTTCTCAACATAAATGTGTGTACTTTTATACTCTCGAACTAAAGTCTGATTCGCTTTACATTCAATTTGTCCAAATCCATCGTTCCAATTTTCAGCGCTTGTCCGTTAGCAAGGTGGGCAACGCTTTCAAGCGGCATTTCACGAACCTGGTTGAAGAACTTAGTGGCGGCTGTATCCACAGCTACGATATCCTGCGAGATGAACAATCCCTTTGTCAGAACTACATCGGAGGCGGAACGTCCGCGCGGGCCATTTGTCTTCAAGACACGGTAGGCGTCTACTACATTCAGCACTGCTTTCTTATCCATTGTGCAGATATCTGCAATGCACTGTTGCAAATCATTGGAATGGAAGAAACCACGGTCCCAGACAATCCCCATATGGTTTTTCATTGAAATGGTCAGATTGGCGCCTCCATGATTTTTCAGAATGGGAACATTAATCCAGACATCACTATTTAAGATTGCTTCATGCACTTTGGCACTTTTCATACGCTTGCCTTTAGGCAACGAAACAGGTTTGTAGTAACTTTCCAGATGGGCGGGCATTACCTTTGCACCGGCAGCTTTGGCAGCAGCTTCTATACCACTGTTTTTATAACACTTCTGCCAGTCGTCGCAAGTATGGTCGAAAACCGTCACTTCTTTCGCGCCTGCGGCAAGGCATTGCTTCACAATCTCGGCAACAAGTTTCGGATTGGTGTTACCTGCCAGCTCGGGCACTTTATCCCAACCGATATTGGGCTTGACCACTACTTTCTGTCCCGGTTTGATAAACTGCTTCATGCCACCCATTTCCGCAATGGCACGCTGGAACATCGCTTCGGGTTCTCCACCCATCACTGCTACCAAATCCACTTTACCGCCGCCTGCATTTGTCAGCTTCTGCGCCAGTATATCCATTGCTTCCGAGCGTTGCACGGTCATCACTGCACCCGTCACCGCCAGAGTCTTTAAGAAATCCCTTCTGTCCATAGGCCCTTTGTTTAATTTTCAATTATTAATTATTAATTTCCTACACTATCCAGGGGAATTTGAAACATGTCTCATCAAACAGGGCATAATCTGCCGTTCCGTTGACTGCGAATGTTTTTATCAGGCGTGCTTCTTTGAGTAATTCGCACGCTAAACGAATGGTAGAGCCGGTCTTAATCCGGTCATCTACCAATAATATGCTTTTATCTTTGAAATCAAAATCAACCGGAGCCAGCAACTGAGGTGCATCGTACTTGGGATGTTGATATTCATCCCGCAAGTTGATGCGCAGCAGATGCACTTCCTTTTGTAAACGTTGATTAATGATGCCAGCCGGAACGATACCGCCATTAGCAATTGCCACGATCATATCAAAATCATCGTGGAACTCAATAGTGCGGAAACGTTCCAGCACTTCTTCCATTGTTTTTGCCATATTCTATGGGAGATTAGCTGTCTGTTATTAAAGTTTAGAGATGGCTTTCAGCAAAGCGTAACCACCGAACCACTGAATCAGCATACCCGGAACACCTATACGGAAATCCTGTACAGCCACGAAGAAGTTACCGCACAAAGCCCATTCAAAAGCTGTGCCCAACGCTTGGTAAGTAAGAATTACGCCAAGCAATGCGATTAATGACACCTTCTTTGTATATCGTGCAGCAAGTGCGGCAGCTCCTGCAAGTAAACCAGATTTAACCAATAGCACAGGCAATGCGGCTACGGCAGGCATACCAAACAGTAAATGATTAACCACCGGAGAAAGCAAGGCCGTAAGCAATCCCACACGGAAGCCGAATTTATAAGCGGCAATCAATGTAAAGAAGTAGATAGGCAGCAATGTTGGTCCACCCATAGGTGCCAGATGGCAAAGTTGCGGCAATGCGATATTTCCTGCGACAAATAAGAATGCAAACAAATAGGTCTTTACGTTACTGAACGACAAAGAGTAGAGTTTAGCAGATGTTTCCATTATTCAATTGATTAGATTTTAATTGATTATTAATTTTGTTTCTTCAAGATACAAAAGTAGGGGATGAATGCTCGTCACATTTAAAGATTTGTATCAATCCTTATAAGTTTTGTATCGGTACGTTTATAGTAAGACTCTTTTGAGCGGAAAAGGTTTAAATCTTCACCAATTCATATTGCATAGTGCCCAGACCGATCTTTTCCGCATGGCGCAAGCCCGCCAGCCAATCCGTATTCGGATGCATCAGGTGGAACTTGTCATGACCGCACAAGTCATCATGTTCATGCTCAGAAGAGAGACGATTTTCCGTATGCAGGATAGGAGCCTGGATTACCATATCCGCGCACGCTTTATCCAGAGCTACGGGATCAGTGGAAGCCAAGATGCCGAGGTCGGGGATAATGGCAGCGTCATTATGGTTCCAGCAGTCACATTCCGGAGAAACGTTCATGATGAAGCTGATATGAAAGTTCGGTTTATCTTTCACTACTGCCAGAGAATATTCGGCAATCTTGTAATTCAACCTTTCGGATGTATCTTCATCGCCCATCACGGCGCCGTCGTATTGGCACAGGGCAACACATTGTCCGCACCCCACACACTTTGCATAGTCGATTTCAGCTTTACGTCCGGCATTCAGATGTACGGCATCGTGTGCACAGTGCTTAACGCAGATATTGCAGCCGATACAGCTTTCCGTGTCAATCTTAGGCTGGGAAGCCGAATGCAGTTCCAGTTTTCCGGCTACACTGGCACAGCCCATGCCCAAATTTTTTAAAGCGCCGCCAAAACCGGCCTGTTCATGCCCTTTGAAGTGGTTCATGCTGATAATGATATCGGCATCGGCAATAGCTGTACCGATTTTGGGAGCGGCACAATATTCGCCATTCAAAGGAATTTCCCGGCAATCCGTACCTTTCAGCCCGTCGCCTATGATAACCTGGCATTGAGCGGATATAGGATTATAACCATTTTCCATTGCGCTTTGCAGATGGTCTACGGCATTGGCACGACGACCTGAATAAAGCGTGTTGCAATCTGTGAGGAAAGGTCTTGCGCCGTTCGTACGCAATAGGTTTGCCATACGTGCCGCATAGTTCGGACGAAGATAAGCAAGATTTCCGGGTTCTCCGAAATGAATTTTGATAGCGACAAAACTATCCTTTAAAGGCAGTTTTTCAATACCGGCCCGCTTCACCAGGCGTTCCATCTTATCGAGAAGATTAGAAGTAGGAGAGGTACGCAGGTCTGTGTAGTATACTTTTGATGTTTCCATATAATACCTGTTTGTTGTTATAGTTACGTGCAAAAATAACAGATATTATCCATATAAATAGGTATAAAACAAAAAAAGTAGCGGAAAAAATTCCGCTACTTTAACTTTCTCATTCCGGACAGAGATTATCCTAACGGATTCTCATCTACGCCTCCACCGCCTTGGCTACCACCGCCCTGGTTGCCGCTGTTTCCACCATTACCGGAGCTACTGCCGTCCGTATAGTCTGTGTCTACCGGAACTGAACGTGTCACACTCATTTCGCCCAGTGTGCGTTGGAAAATCTTCCCCGGAGTAAATACGATACGTTTGCGGATGATGTTACTTGCCGTAACCTTATCAGCCGAGTCTTCACTCTTTGCCTTAATGGTGGGACGGAAGATACCAAACTCACCCAACTGAACGCTTTTTCCGTCGTCAATGTCCTCGGCCATTATATCTACTAAGCCACTGACTACTAAGTCCACAATCTTGCGATGCACTCCGCAAAGACGACTGACCTTTGCACACGTCTTACTGAAACTCATCTCTCCCGAACGAACGGACTTAGCTACATACTTCTCGGTTTTTGAATCGTCAAAGCCAAACACTCTTTTTGTCACTACATACTCTAAAGCCATAATTGTTAAAGTTTAAATGGTTAAAAAAATAAGGTTTACTGTTGTCATTTGTTTTAATGACTTTGCAAAGGTACAATGAAGCGTTTGATGTATTGTCCCCTTTTGGTACCTTTAGAGGTGTTTTTCTGAGAAAAGTAATAAGATGCTAATTTTCAAGGCATTGAAAAAGGTATAAGGCTTACGTAGAAGATTATTATGCTTTTACCCTCTGTTTTTACTTTAATGTTTTGCACATTCTATTATTATTCAATATCTTAGTATTCTAATTTATAAACACATAAAAAAGAAAGCATTATGAAACACTCTTATTTCTATTCTTTCGCTTGTTCTATTTTACTTCTTACTGCTTGTTCGGGAGAAAAAACAGCTGATGCCAAACTTCCTATCATAAATATAGATGAGAGTACTGGGTATTTTGAGAATGATTACACTTCGGAAGCGTACAAAACACTGCTCAAAAATCCTAAGATTGTCCAACTGGAAACGAAAGACGACTGCTTGTTGGGTGGTTTTGCCTCTATTTGCGATGTCACTCCTAAATACATCGTTGTGGGAGGTGATAAGAAAATCTATTTCTTTGATGCGCATAGCGGGACATTCCTTTCGAAGATAGACAGACAAGGAGATGGCCCCGAAGAATATAATGATATATATTTCAGTTATTTTGATGAAGAAAATGAACTCGTTTATATCGCAACGCTCAAAAAGATTAAATCCTATAAGCCGGACGGAACTTTTGTCAAGGAGTATCCCAAAGGTAGTTTTACCAACCTTGCGCATACCACCGATGGTTATTGGGGGATTTACGAGAGGGAATATTGGAAACAGCATTTAATTGCTTTACTGGACAAGGACTGGAAGGTAAAGCAATCTTTTCTTCCTGACCGTGAGGCTGCTTTTGTGAATGGAGACCTTTATATTGCACCCCGATTCAGAGAAGCTAATAATCATATATATACTATGGTAGACGATACGCTTTACACTAATAAAGAGGAAAAACTTTCTCCTGCTTTGGTCATTCATAAGGGGAAATTGAAGATGCCGAATGAAATTATCAGTGCTTTAGATCGTCTTGTTTCGGAAGGGCAAAAGTACATCCAGATGGATGCTGCATTAAATGTGGGTAACTTAATGTTCTATAATTTCTTTTTGGAGCGCGGCCGGCATTACACCGTTTGGGATATAAAAAGCGGAAAGCTGCTGGCTCATTCTAAAAGCGGCTACTTTATGCCTTTAAATGAAGAAACGACTGTAAATGCGCAGTTCTCTTTAATTAAAAACGATAAAGGCTATGCATTGATTTCTACTAATGAGTTAGCTAAACATGGGCTGAGGGATGAGGAAGACGATTCTAATCCGTTGCTGCTATGCGTGGATATGGATAATTGTACACTATGAGCTCCAAGGTATATAGAGAGAACATTCTTTTCGCAGTCTTTGTCTGATTACAAACCAACCTGTAGGGAAAAACAATTTCACATAGGGAAATTTCCAAAAAGAATAGGGAAAAAGATAATATTATATGCTTTTCCCCGCCTATATTTGTGCCAACACTAAAAACTAAAAACAATATAGAGTATGAAAGCAATAAAACAGACATTAGCACTGCTGGCACTTATAATTGGCATAAGTGGCTGCGCCAGTATTTTAGGAATCAACAAGGACGTCATGATGAGCGTTGAGAAGGGAATGAGCCAGAAAGAAGTATCGTCTATACTTGGGAAGCCGGACTATCGCCGTTTCGACCACGATGTGGAGGAGTGGGAGTTTATAAAGAACATCGCTGACAATGCCGGATGGACTACGATTATAGTCAGCTTCATTGACGGGCGTGTGATAAGTATGGACTCTTTCCGGACAGATGTTCCTCCTCCTCCAGTGGCAGTTTATCCCTCCGTAGAAGTAGGTGGAAACATTCCTTCCCGTCCGCACGCTACCGTCGGGAGGGGGATGAATGAAAGAGACTTCCAGTCACTTTATAATAAGGTGAAAAGCAAGCCTTTCAAGGACGACCAACTGGAATTATTAGAAAATGGCATTGGCAATAGAAAGCTGAGTTGCAAGCAATGCGTGCGGATGATGTCAATATATACGTTTGATGATGACAAGCTGAAAGTGTTGAAAATCCTCACTCCGAACATTGTCGACCAGGAGAATTATGACGAGATAATCAATGCACTCGATTTCATCTCCAGTGAAGAGAAAGCAAGGCATATTTTGGGGATAAAGAAGTAAATGATAAATCGATACAATTACGAGTACCCCATTAATAACCGTAAACAGCGTTTTTAAAGAATAACAGGAATGTTTTTTAAGAATGTTCCCGACGTTTATTAACAACGCAGAAATCAGTCACAAGTCCTAAACTAAATATATATCAACAAAAAAGGCGGTAAATCCTCGTAAGGAAGTACCGCCTTTTCATCTTTTACACCCGTCGTTATTCCGGATACGGGTCGCCCAGATTTTCCAAAATCAGCCCGAATTGCTTAGGGGTAAGCCATCGGTGATTATACGGCAAATAGCCTGTTTCTGATAAAGCAATTGTCAAATTAGTGCACCGTTTGATGCTTCGTTGTAAAGAGCGCACTGCGTTCTTCGGAGTAGAACAACCCGGGAAATACATTCCGGCAAGTTCCGAAAAAGAAAGGATAAGTTTTGCCATTTGCTAAGGTTTTAGTTTTATATTAAAGTTTTGTTCTTAAACTTCTACAAATATACTACATCAGAAAGGCGAAGTCAAGTGTTTCACCCCTTATTTTCAACTGTTTTTCAATTCATGGTGCTAATCTTTTCTGTTACAGGCATAAACTTCTCACGACATTTCTTATCTTTGACCGCTGACTTACTCAGCATACTGATAACTCAATGTTTAACGAACTATTGTAGGGAGGATACTCAGAAGATGAAAATACAAAAATTAGTGCCAACGGAAGAGAATGGCAAATGGGGCTTTCTGGATGCAGCAACAGGCGAAAAGATTGTACCGTTTATATATGACTATGTTCACGCCTTTTCCGTAGGGTTGGCATTAGTCCGGCTGAATGGTTGGTGGGGCTATGTGGATAAAACGGGGAAGGAAGTGATTCCATGTATATACAACCCTGCATGGTCGTTTACCAAAACAGGATTGGCGGCAGTGTGCATAGAGGGTAAATGCGGTTTTATAGATCAAACAGGCAAAGAAGTGATTCCATTTATATATGACGATGCCCGCTATTTTAATAAAGATGGCAAAGCAAAGGTAAAACTAAACGGTGAAACTTTTTTTATAGATATGGAAGGGAACCGGGTTGAATAAATATAAGAAATGAAATAACTTAAATGCGCCAATGATTCATAAAGACGAGATTATATTAAAGCCCTTGCTCGACGAAGACATACCGTTGTTTAATGAGTGGTTGAACAAGGATTATATCTATAAATGGCTGTGTCCGGATGGAGAAGGGCAAAGAGATGCCTGGTTGGATGAAGTAAACAATAGAAATGATGAGTACGATTTCATGAAACACTTCATTGTTTACTATAAGGACAGGAAAATAGGGTATTGCCTTTATGCCGATTGTTTCTTCTTGAAAGATTTTGAGGAGGAGGGGCACGACTTTGAGAGTTTGTATGGCGATGTACCCGAAAAGAATCACACTTACGAAATTGGCTATTTGATTGGCGAAGAAGAGTATCTGAATAGAGGTATCGGTAAAATAATAATCCGGAAGTTAGAAGAGAAAATCATTGGACTGGGAGGACACGAAATTTCGGCAGACCCTTCCGAAGAGAATACTGTTTCAATAAAGGTGTTGCTGAGCAATGGTTTTAAGAAGAAAAGTGATGGGGATTACCGGAAAGCGATAGGGGGAATGTAGAAACGAAGACTTATTTATTTATCTTCTTCAAAATATTCCGGATGGTAGTCTTAACTCCTGTGGAGTAATATTCCGTATCTGCATTCTCTAATATGAGCTGTAGCTCCTTCAAAAGTTCCGGTTCGCACTTACAAAGCCGATAAGCCATTCTGATGGCTAATGCTTGTACGCCTATACTTTCCTGTGGAGCCAGCATGTGGTCCAGACAGTAGTTCAGTAAATCTATGGAAATGGGAGTGGACACGGGTACATTATACAGTATGGATAGAAACAGGCGTTTAGAACCATCGTGCCGACAAGTCAATAACCGCCGGATAATGTCGTCCTGCAATGGGACAAACCAACCGGGGTGTTGCTCACTCACTTTCTCGCATGCCCATATAGCCCGCCACGAAACAACGATTTTATCATCGGAAATCAGTTGATACATATCTTTCAGGTATTCAGGATGCAGACATATTTCCCGTACCAGCTTATCTATTGATAACTTGCTAAGAGGCATTGCAAGAGTGTTTCTGAACTCATCTATCTTTTCCATAATCACGCATATTTGTGCAAATATAAGGATTCTCCCGGTCTGTTGCCACAACCGAAGCCGTAAAAAAGAAGGGCTGCCTTCCAAAATTGGAGGACAGCCCTGATAAATATAATTTTCAAAGGATTATGCTATGCCGTGAGCAGATGCTTCCGGCGCAATCTTCTTGATAAGACCTTGCAGAACTGCACCCGGGCCACATTCTGTGAAATCGGTAGCGCCATCGGCAACCATGTTCTTCACTGTCTGTGTCCAGCGTACGGAAGCTGTCAGTTGGGCAACAAGATTTTTCTTGATTTCTGCCGGATCGGTGTGGGGCAGGGCATCTACATTCTGGTAAACCGGACACTTCGGAGCATGAATTTCAGTAGCGTTGATAGCAGCTTCCAGTTCAACCTTTGCAGGGTTCATCAGCGGAGAGTGGAATGCACCGCCCACCTTCAAGGGCAGAGCGCGCTTTGCTCCGGCAGCTTTCATCAGTTCGCAAGCCTTGTTGATGCCTTCGATAGAACCTGAAATCACGATTTGTCCCGGGCAGTTATAGTTGGCTGCGACGCAAACTTCGCCTTCAGCAGTTACCTGTGCACAGATCTCTTCTACTTTCTCGTCAGACAAGGCTATGATGGCAGCCATAGTAGAAGGTTGCGCTTCACATGCTTTCTGCATAGCCATGGCACGTGCGTAAACCAGCTTCAAACCGTCCTCGAAACTCAATGCACCGGCAGCTACCAGCGCAGAAAATTCACCCAGTGAGTGACCGGCGGTCATTTCGGGCTTGAAGTCATCGCCCATACAAAGGGCGGAGATAACAGAATGAAGGAATACAGCAGGCTGAGTCACCTTTGTCTGGCGCAAATCTTCGTCCGTGCCGCTGAACATAATATCCGTAATGCGATATCCCAGGATATCATTGGCTTTTTCAAACAATTCTTTTGCTAAAGCGGAATTTTCATACAGGTCTTTACCCATTCCTACGAATTGGGCACCCTGACCCGGAAATACAAATGCTTTCATTTTGTTCTTATTTTAGGTGTTAATTAAAAAAGTGGTGCAAAGGTATAGCTTTTTCCGATAACCACCGCACAAATGTATGATTTTTGTGCAATACTCCCCGAAGATGGTATGCTTCTTCAAATTCAAATCCCTATTTTGTCCCCTCGAATAAAATACAATAAGAGTCGACTGATCTTTCTTCTTCCCCAGATGCTAAAATCCTTAAGAATAAAGTACTTTACTCTTATTGTACTTCCTACAATTAGAGGTCTTCGTTCTCTATCAACAATACATATTGTCTTTTCAACGATAAGTCCATGTTTTGATATTGTAAAATGTACGATATGTATTCTATTGAAAAATAGTGCTTTATAACATGATAAATTTTATATTTCTTCCGCTTGCATATTCAAAAAACCTGTTTATATTTGCAGCGCTTAAACATGGATATTATGCAAGACATTGAACAGAAAACCCCATTAGCCAACAATCACATCTCAGTAGACTGTGTGGTGATTGGTTTTGACGGAGAACAATTAAAGGTTCTTTTGATAAAGCGTGTAGGTGAGGAAAAAGGTGAAATCTTCCACGATATGAAGCTTCCCGGAAGTCTTATTTATATGGATGAGGACTTGGACGAAGCTGCCAAACGTGTGCTGAACGAACTGACAGGATTGAAAAACGTCAATCTGATGCAGTTCAAGGCATTCGGCTCCAAGAACCGGACTAAAGACCCGAAAGACATTCATTGGCTGGAACGTGCCATGCAATCAAAAGTTGAGCGTATCGTTACCATAGCCTACCTGTCACTGGTGAAGATAGACCGTGCATTGAGCCGCAATCTGGACGATTTTGAGGCATACTGGGTGGCGCTGCAAGATATCAAGGCTTTGGCTTTCGACCATAATCTGATTATAAAAGAAGCATTGGTTTATATCCGCCAGTATGTTGAGATCAACCCGTCGGCTCTGTTCGATTTGCTGCCCCGCAAGTTTACCGCATCGCAACTGCGTACTTTATATGAATTGATATACAGCAAACCGATTGACGTGCGAAACTTCCACAAAAAGATTGCCATGATGGAATATGTGGTTCCTATGGAAGAGAAACAACAGGGAGTTGCCCACCGCGCGGCACGTTATTATCGCTTCGACAAGAAGATATATAATAAGGTAAGAAGGTAATTAACAATTAATAATGAATAATGAAAGGTGAGCAAAAAAGAATTATGTTTTTCCATTTTGTCTGTTTTTTCACTCTTTCATTCCTTAATTCTTTAATTTTGAAAAAATGTATTTATTAGGCTATGACATTGGTAGCTCGTCCGTAAAAGCGAGCCTGGTAAACGCCGAAACCGGCAAATGTGTATCTTCCGCTTTTTTTCCGAAGACAGAGGCGGCCATCATTGCCGTGAAACCGGGTTGGGCGGAACAAAATCCCGAAAGCTGGTGGGAGAATCTGAAACTCGCCACACAAGCGGTTATGACAGAGTCGGGGGCAAACGCAGGTGAAATCAAGGCAATCGGTATCTCTTATCAGATGCATGGATTGGTGTGTGTGGATAAGGATCAGAATGTGCTGCGTCCTTCTATTATCTGGTGTGACTCGCGCGCTGTGCCTTACGGTCAGAAAGCGTTTGAAACGCTGGGAGAGGAGAACTGCCTTTCGCATCTATTGAACTCCCCGGGCAACTTTACCGCCTCCAAACTGGCATGGATAAAGGAGAACGAACCGGCAATCTACGAAAGAATTTATAAGATTATGCTTCCGGGTGATTACATCGCCATGAAGCTGAGCGGCGAAATCTGTACTACCGTTTCCGGCCTTTCGGAAGGCATGTTCTGGGATTTCAAGAACAACCGCGTGGCTGACTTCCTGATGGATTACTACGGTTTTGATAAATCCCTGATTGCAGACATCAGACCTACGTTCTCCGAACAAGGCCGTGTGAATGCCGCCGCTGCGAAGGAACTGGGATTGAAAGAGGGTACACCGATTACTTACCGTGCAGGCGACCAGCCGAACAACGCACTTTCACTGAACGTATTCAATCCGGGTGAGATTGCCTCTACGGCAGGCACTTCGGGCGTGGTATATGGTGTGAACGGTGAAGTAAACTACGATCCGAAATCACGTGTGAATACATTCGCCCATGTGAACCATACGGACGAGCAGACTCGTCTGGGCGTTCTGCTCTGCATCAATGGTACGGGTATTCTCAACTCTTGGGTGAAACGTACGATTGCTCCCGAAGGCATCTCTTACAATGAAATGAATGTGCTGGCATCACAAGCTCCTATCGGCAGCGCGGGCATCAGTATTCTGCCTTTCGGCAACGGTGCGGAACGTATGCTTGAAAACAAGGAAATCAACTGCTCCATCCGTGGTCTGAACTTCAATTTGCATGGCAAACAGCACATTGTGCGTGCGGCTCAGGAGGGTATTGTGTTCTCCTTCAAATATGGTATAGACATCATGGAAGGTATGGGCATCCCCGTGCAGAAAATCCATGCAGGACATGCGAATATGTTCCTTAGCTCCATCTTCCGCGATACGCTGGCAGGTGTGACGGGTGCGGTGATCGAGCTGTACGATACGGACGGCTCGGTAGGTGCAGCCAAAGGTGCAGGTATCGGCGCAGGCATCTATAAGGATAATAACGAGGCATTTGCAACGTTGGAAAAACTGGATGTTATCGAGCCTAACCAGGCTAAACGTCAGGAGTATGCGGACGCTTATGCACGCTGGAAACATCGCTTGGAAAAATCAATGGCTAAATAATAAACTGATAATAATTAACCCTTTAAAAATTGAATTAAAATTATGGCAACAAAAGAGTATTTTCCCGGAATAGGAAAGATTAAGTTCGAAGGTAAAGAAAGTATGAACCCGATGGCATATCGTTACTACGATGCTGAAAAGGTAATCATGGGTAAGAAGATGAAAGATTGGTTGAAGTTTGCGATGGCTTGGTGGCACACTCTTTGCGCAGAAGGTGGCGACCAGTTCGGTGGCGGAACCAAACAATTCCCCTGGAATGGTGATGCTGATGCCGTGCAGGCTGCAAAAAATAAGTTGGATGCAGGTTTCGAATTCATGCAGAAGATGGGCATCGAATACTATTGCTTCCACGATGTAGACCTCGTTTCCGAAGGTTCAAGCATCGAAGAATATGAAGCTAACCTGAAAGCTATCGTAGCTTACGCAAAACAGAGACAGGCTGAAACAGGCATCAAACTGTTGTGGGGTACTGCTAACGTATTCGGTCATGCACGTTATATGAACGGTGCTGCTACCAACCCTGATTTCGACGTTGTGGCACGTGCTGCTGTCCAAATCAAGAATGCTATCGACGCTACTATCGAACTGGGTGGTTCAAACTATGTGTTCTGGGGCGGTCGTGAAGGTTACATGTCATTGCTGAACACTGACCAGAAACGTGAAAAAGAACATCTTGCCAAGATGCTGACCATTGCTCGTGACTATGCACGTGCACGTGGCTTCAAAGGCACTTTCCTGATTGAACCGAAACCGATGGAACCGACCAAACATCAATATGATGTAGATACTGAAACAGTTATCGGCTTCCTGAAAGCTCACGGTCTGGACAAGGACTTCAAGGTGAACATCGAAGTTAACCACGCTACTCTGGCCGGCCATACTTTCGAACACGAACTGGCAGTAGCTGTTGACAACGGTATGCTGGGTTCTATCGACGCTAACCGCGGTGACTACCAGAACGGTTGGGATACTGACCAATTCCCTATCGACAATTATGAACTGACTCAGGCTATGATGCAGATTATCCGTAACGGTGGTTTGGGCAATGGCGGTACGAATTTCGATGCTAAGACTCGTCGTAACTCTACTGACCTGGAAGATATCTTCATCGCTCACATCGCAGGTATGGACGCTATGGCACGTGCTTTGGAAAGCGCTGCTAAGTTGCTGGAAGAATCTCCTTACAAGAAGATGTTGGCTGACCGTTATGCATCATTCGACGGTGGCAAGGGTAAGGAATTTGAAGATGGCAAGCTGACTCTGGAAGACGTTGTGGCTTATGCGAAAGCTAACGGCGAACCGAAGCAAACCAGCGGTAAGCAAGAATTGTATGAAGCAATCGTGAATATGTATTGTTAATATAAGGTGGTAGGGTGATAGAGCGATAAGGTGATAGAGTGATATCACCTTACCGCTTATCACTTTACCACTTATCCTTTTTCACTCATTTATCAACCTAATCTTTTTTATCATGAATGATGCAAACAATGGTAGTAAACTCTACCTTTATTCTATTACAACCGTTGCCATTCTGGGCGGTCTGTTGTTCGGGTACGATACAGCGGTAATCTCCGGCGCAGAAAAGGGCCTTGAAGCTTTCTTCCTGATGGCTACGGATTTCCAGTATGACAAGGTGATGCATGGTATCACTTCTTCCAGCGCACTTATCGGCTGCGTGATTGGTGGTGCCCTTTCCGGTTTCTTTGCTTCCCGCCTGGGACGACGCAATTCTCTGAGACTGGCGTCTGTGCTGTTCTTCTTGTCGGCATTGGGTTCTTACTATCCTGAAGTTTTATTCTTCAACTACGGTGAGCCGAATATGAACTTGCTCATCGCATTCAATCTGTATCGTGTATTGGGCGGTATCGGTGTAGGTCTTGCATCTGCGGTATGTCCGATGTATATTGCAGAAATCGCCCCTTCTAATATTCGTGGCACGCTGGTATCTTGCAACCAGTTCGCCATTATCTTCGGTATGTTGGTAGTTTATTTCGTTAATTACCTGATTATGGGCGACCATACAAATCCTATTATCGACAAGAGCGTAGACGGTATTCTGTCCGTCAATTCCGCTTCGGATATGTGGAGCGTACAAACAGGCTGGCGTTATATGTTCGGTTCAGAGGCTTTCCCCGCTGCATTGTTCGGGTTCCTGCTTTTCTTCGTACCGAAGACTCCGCGTTATCTGGTGCTGGTACACCAAGACGAAAAGGCATACTCTATTCTGGAGAAAGTAAATGGTGCAAGCAAAGCGAAAGAGATTCTGGAGGAAATCAAAGCTACTTCAAAGGAAAAGACCGAGAAGTTGTTCTCATACGGTGTGGCAGTTATTGTTATCGGTATTTTGCTTTCTGTGTTCCAACAGGCTATCGGTATCAATGCCGTACTGTATTATGCTCCGCGTATTTTTGAAAACGCAGGTGCTGAAGGTGGCGGTATGATGCAGACCGTTATCATGGGTATTGTAAATATCGTATTTACCCTTGTGGCTATCTTCACTGTAGACCGCTTTGGCCGTAAGCCGCTGCTGATTATAGGCTCTGTCGGTATGGCCATCGGTGCATTTGCCGTGGCAATGTGCGACAGCATGGGCATCAAAGGTGTCCTTCCGGTGTTCTCCGTAATCGTGTATGCCGCTTTCTTCATGATGTCATGGGGGCCGATTTGCTGGGTATTGATTTCAGAAATCTTTCCGAATACGATTCGCGGCAAGGCTGTGGCTATCGCTGTGGCTTTCCAGTGGATTTTCAATTACATCATATCGTCTACATTCCCGGCTCTGTACGATTTCAGCCCGATGTTCGCATATAGCTTATATGGCGTTATTTGCGTTGCTGCTGCAATCTTTGTCTGGCGTTGGGTGCCCGAAACAAAGGGTAAGACTCTGGAAGACATGAGTAAACTCTGGAAGAAAAATAAATAAGTTCTCCCTCCTTTAATATCTTATAGATGAAAAAAGGTGCAGCCGGATAAGTCGGTTGCACCTTTTCTTTTTTGTGACAGGCTTGTGCTAATTGAATATGTAACGCAAACCTATCTGGAGCTTCCAGCATTCATTGTAATTCAGATTACGGGTGAAATTCTCAGTAGGATATTCTTTGTTACTGTTCTTATACATGGAGAAGACAGGAGTGTTGTTTTCATCCCTGCCCGCATAAGTAAGAATTCGTCCTCCATTGGCTACGGACATATTTTTGTTCACTCCCCACTTGCTGTTCAGCAGATTGCCTACATTCAGAATGTCCAGGCTGAGTTGCAGCGTGTTCTGTGTTCTGCCTATTTTCACAGAAAAGTCGCGGCTCCAACGGAAATCAAAGCGATGTACCCACGGAGCACGTGCTGCATAGGCTTCGGCATATTCGCCTTTATGTTTCTTGAGATAGGGATCCTGATTTACGAATTTCCAGAAAGCATCCGCGTCTTCGGAGCTTGTGAATCTAATCTCATCTTTGGTCTTGGGGATATACATCAGGTCGTTCGTCACTCCGTCACCGTTCATATCATTGGTGTACATGAAGCTGTAACCTCCGGCAGAATACCCGCTATAAAAGAGGCTGAAGTTAGAAGTGTTTCTCTTGTTCACGTGTACACGCCAGTTGATGGAAGCGATTACGCGGTCGGGAGTAACATAACGTGAACGCATCAGTCCAGAATTGTTCGGGCCGTTGATGGATGGCATATTTGTCCACGCAGAGTTGGCATCGGAACCGGGCATTCCACTGATTTCCTTGGATTCGGTATGCGTGTAGGCAGCCATGATATTCAGATTCTTTGCGGGTTCGGCAAATACAGTGATATTGCCTGTCCAGCCCCATCCTTTGGAGGTATTGGTCAATACGTTTGCACTGTTGATATTGGTGTGTTCCAGATACGTTTCAGGGTAGATATAGCGATCATCCGGACCGTTGAAACGCTGCCATGTATCTTCCGGGCTTTTTATATTGTAGTTGTATTGGCGCACGGCATTGATGTCTTTGGAAAACATACCCTCTAATGTAATGCTAAGAGGGAAGGAGACAGGTATCTGATAATCCAGAGCCAGGGAAGTCTTCCACACTTGCGGCATCTTGAAATCCGGATCAATACCTACGATACCACTTGGCAACACACCTTCTTCAGGGGTGATGGTGGTTGGAAGTCCTAATGTGGAAATCATTTGGTTTACGTCTGTTATCATACCTCCTTTTAGCAAATCTAAACGTGGATCACGGCTTGTAACTTTGCCATCCTTATATCGGGTGGTAATGCTCACCAAGTTCTGAATCATACCGGAATTGGTAGGCATATTAGTAAAGAATACCAAAGGGATACGCCCTGTGAAGAATCCCGAGCCACCGCGTACTTTCAAGGATTTATCATTGAATACATCCCAGGTGAAGCCCAGACGCGGTGAGAATTGCAGTTTATTGTCGGGCCATGCACCTGTATCAATATGCATACCGTTGAAATCCAAATCGTAGATAGCCTGGTTGCGCATCAGGTCGTTCAGAAAACTCAAGTTGTCCATACGTATACCCGCTGTCAGCTTGAAGTTATCGCGAATGTTCCATTCATCTTGCAGATAGACACCCAACTGGCCGAAATTCACATCGGCAGAGGGTTTTGTATTTCCATTGTAACCATAAGCCAAAGCAAAAGATTCGGGAGCTGCTCCATTTTTGAAATCTTCGAAGCTGGAGTAGCGGTAATATCCTGTTCCGTTACGCATATAGGAGTTGCTCGCCTTTTGGCGCTCGTAACTGATTCCAGCTGTTAGTTTATGGGCACCCAAGTAGTAGGTGAAGTTGTCGACAACGGTCATCACTGTATTCTTCACCTTATTATTATAGGTAAACAATTCATAGCCGACCGTCATATATGGTTCCAGAATCTGATCGCCCTCCTTGTCATATCCGTACATGATGTCGATGAAAGGGAATAAGCTGGAATTTGTACCGCGTTCGTCTGCCATATCGCTATAGGTGAACAACAGCTGATTGGATATGGCGGAGGTGAAACGGCTGTTTAATTCGGCGGTAACAGAGTTTACAATATTTTGCTGAGAATAGCAGGAATTTGCGTATGACATGGAATATTGAGAAACACGATTGTACGCCAGACGGTATCCGAAGTTACCGGAACTTCCATTGGGAGCATTCCAGGTCTTGTTGTTGGTGAAGTTATAGCGTACGCTCAGTTTGTTTCCCTTGTTTATGTTCCAGTCGATGCGCCCCAGTAGTTTCAGATTGGTTATATCGGCAGGAAAGCTGGTGAAAGAACCGGTGTCATAACCATATTTATCTTTCAGTATTTGGGAGAATTCCGCCATATCCGCTGCTGTGGTACGGGAGATAGTGGAGTTGTTAGGAGTTTCGCCTTCTTGGGCGGCACGCCATTTTACAACCTGTTGCGGACTCTTTTCATACTCTACATTAGCAAAGAAGAACAGTTTATCTTTGATAATCGGTCCGCCGAAAGTGGCGCCATATACGGTCTTGGATTCTTCGGCACGTGCACCGAAATCCGTATCACCGATTTTATTACCACGCATCACTTCATTGTTGAAGTACATATAAGCGCTTCCTTTATATGTGTTGGTTCCCGATTTAGTAATCGCATTGATTCCTGCACCGATAAAGTTAGCCTGACGCACATCAAAAGGAGCAATGACCACCTGCACTTCATCAATGGCATCCAATGAAATAGGATTGCCTCCTCCCGGAAGTTCAGAAGAAAGCCCGAAGTTATTGTTCAGGTTAGCGCCATCCACGGTGAAGGTGTTGGAACGCCCGTCACGACCACCGAAAGTATTGCCGGAAGCATAGGGGGAAATACGTGTGAAATCACTCAGACTACGATTGATGCTTGGCAGCGTAGTCAGTTGTTCAGTGGAGATGTTGGTGGTAGCACCGGTCTTTTCGGCACTGAACTTTGACTTGCTGGCTGTCACGGTGACTTCGCCCAACAGCTCGGAAGCTTCGTGCAAGGTTACATTCAAGGAATAAGTTTCACCCAGTTGCAGTTGGATGCCAGTATATATTGCTGTCTGGTAACCTACATAAGAAACTGTCACCTTGTACGGACCACCGGTGCGCATACCTTGGAAACTAAAACGTCCGTCTACATTGGTAACAGTACCGTAGCTGCTTCCGGAAGGTTCGTGTACTGCTACTACTGTAGCGCCAATGACAGATTCTTCGTCTGCCATGACTTTACCACTCATTCCGGCAGTAGTTACCTGTGCTTTTACCATTCCCGCAAAAGAAAGCAAAAGCACTAACAGAAATAACATCTTTTTAGCCATGATTTTTAATTTTTAGTGAATAAGAAAAAGATTTCTTTGGTAAAAACGCCACAAAAGTATAAAAAAGCAAAAAGAAATCTTTAAAGGAAGCGTTAAAATCTTACTGCATTTTTGCAACAAAATGGTTGTACCATAAAAATATATGCTTCCGAAGACAATATGTGATTTTTAACTGTAACTTTGCAGTGGATTTAACATTCTGGAATAACAGAGAACACTATGGATTCATTGAAAATAAACAAGGTCCAATTGCGTAATTTACAGATAGAAGACTATGAGCAATTGGCACAATCATTCACCCGTGTATATACGGATGGCAGCGATGTGTTTTGGACACACAAACAAATTGAAAAACTGATTAAGATTTTCCCCGAAGGACAGATTGTGACAGTGGTGGACGAGAAGATTGTCGGCTGCGCACTCTCCATCATTGTGAATTACGATGATGTGAAGAATGACCATACCTATGCACAGGTGACCGGAAAAGAAAGCTTCAATACACATAACCCCAAAGGCAATATCCTGTATGGCATTGAGGTGTTTATTCATCCTCAATACCGTGGCTTGCGCCTGGCACGCCGTATGTACGAGTATCGGAAAGAGCTTTGTGAAACTCTGAATCTGAAAGCCATCATGTTCGGTGGGCGCATTCCCAACTATCACAAGTATGCTGACCAGATACGTCCGAAAGAGTATATAGATAAGGTGAAGCAAAAAGAAATCTTCGACCCAGTACTGACTTTCCAACTCTCCAATGACTTTCATGTACGTAAGGTGATGCGTAATTATCTGCCCAATGATGAGGAGTCCAAGCATTATGCTTGCCTGTTGCAGTGGGATAATATCTATTATCAGGAGCCGACGCAGGATTATGTGACGCCTAAGACGACGGTGCGCGTCGGTCTGGTGCAATGGCAGATGCGTAGCTATAAAACTCTGGATGACTTGTTCGAGCAGGTAGAATTCTTTGTAGATGCTGTGTCGGACTATAAGAGTGATTTCGTGCTTTTTCCCGAATACTTCAATGCTCCGTTGATGGCGAAATTCAACAATGAAGGTGAATCGCAGGCCATCCGGGGATTGGCGGCATATACGGAAGAAATCAAGGAACGGTTTATTAAGCTGGCTATCAGTTATAATATCAATATCATTACGGGTAGTATGCCTCTTATCAAGGAAGACGGATTACTGTATAATGTCGGTTTCCTGTGCCGCCGCGACGGTAGCTACGAGATGTACGAAAAGCTGCACGTGACACCTGATGAAATAAAAAGTTGGGGATTGAGCGGTGGAAAAGCTTTGCAGACATTCGATACGGACTGTGCCAAAATCGGTGTACTGATCTGTTATGATGTGGAATTCCCCGAATTATCCCGGATCATGGCGGACCAGGGAATGCAGATATTGTTTGTTCCTTTCCTGACGGATACACAGAATGCTTATTCGCGGGTGAAGGTATGTGCCCATGCGCGTGCCATTGAGAATGAATGTTTCGTGGTCATTGCCGGCAGTGTGGGTAACCTTCCGCGTGTGCACAATATGGATATCCAATATGCCCAGTCCGGAGTATTTACGCCTTGCGACTTTGCTTTCCCTACGGACGGCAAGAGAGCGGAAGCTACGCCAAATACAGAAATGATTCTTGTTTCTGACGTAGACCTGGATTTATTGAACGAATTGCATACATATGGCAGTGTGCGCAATCTGAAAGACAGGAGAAGTGATTTGTATGAGGTGAAGATGAAAAAATAAATCATCCTATAGTATGGAAAGTCTGTTTACTCCAAATGATAACTGTGTTTACCCCACATAGTAACTCCATTTACACGCCGAGGTAAAGGTCGTTACATACCGAGGTAAAGAGCGTTACAATAAAGGGTAAAGACCGTTACATACGGCGGTAAATGCTTTTACATCTTGCAGTAAGCTGTCGGTAAATGCTATCCATTGATTATTAGCAAACTAACAAGAATCACCAGCAGTCTTTAATTCGTTGCTGCAGCGGAATAGCTTATATGCCTATAAATAAGATGGAATATGTTCAAGCGCAGACAGTCTGTGCCGGGATTTATCCGGCGTAGGCTGTCGCGTTGATAATCACCAGTTGTCCTCTGATGCCTCTTTACTAATAAATGCTGATACTCGTTTCTTGTATAAATCTGCTGCCTGGGCTATATTCTTTTCTGCTTCCGGTGTTCCCATACCATACACCACAAAAGGAGTTTGCCACACCATTCCCGCATGTACAGCACCTGCCTGATAGGGACGCAATAATTCATCTACCGTGAAGCGATTTCTTCCCCCGCTCCGGTATGCATCAAATTCGGAACCCGTAGTAGTGGCCACTAACAAAGGTTTACCAGCTACCGCCGGAGTTTTTGCCAAATAGGTAAAAATTCTATCCTGCCACTGTTTCAGCAAAGACGGGGCTGACATCCAATAGAATGGGAACTGATAGATCAGTACCGTTGCATGAGAGATAATCCGGCTCCATGCATCCATGTTAAGGAGGTCTTCACTTGGCATTTCGTATAAATTGAATACAGCCACTTCTTCCATATCCTTTATAGCATCAAACAAGGTCTTGTTGGCTTGTGAATTTTCCATATTGGGATGCGCCAAAAGAACTACAACTTTCTTTAAATCTTTATCCATATTATTTTTGAGGTTTTGGTGAATAATCAATGTGTCAGGCAAAAGTAATGAAATATTTGATATATAAATGTCTGTTTATTCAAAAACAATTGCTTATATTTGCAACAATAAGAAATGTTTTATGTTTAAATCTAAGAAGATTTCCGTGAGGTAAATAATCTGTAGTCTTGCTTACAGATTATCCATTCGTTTTTTACTTGGGCACATTCCTGTCCGAGTTTTTTCTATGTCCAATATAATATTATAAATAGCAGATAGGAACTAAGTATATTCTTATGTGCCGTCTATATTATAAAACATTTAAAACCATGAGTTTAAATAATATTCAAATCAGAAAAACCCAAATAGAAGACTTTTATGCTATTACGGAAATCCATGAACAAGCATTCTGCAATAAAAAGGAACCTGAATTAGTAGCTAATTTACTGGATGATGAGAGTGGAAAACCACTGATATCCTTGCTTGCCCTGCACAACGGCCAGCCTGCCGGGCATATACTTTTCACCCGAGCATATTTTGACGGGCAATCCAGGCAACCGGTAATGTACATTCTGGCTCCATTAGCTGTAAAACCCGAATTTCAATGCCGGGGCATAGGAGGTGCATTGATAAAAGCAGGCATCAGGTTGTTGCAGGAAAAAGGAACGAATCTTGTCTTTGTATTAGGGCACAAGGATTATTATCCCCGATATGGATTTTTACCACATGCTGCACGTCTGGGTTATCCGGCTCCTTATCATATTCCTGACGAACTGGGTGAATACTGGATGGTTCAGCCAATTGGCGAAAGTGGTTTCAACATAGGAAAAGGAAAGATAAAATGTGCTGACGCCTTGCGTAGACCGGAGTATTGGAGAGAATGATAAATGAAAAGGAATAACATTATAATGAAAATCCAGTTTGATACATATCATTTGAGATTTTCATTATAATGATAACAACGGTTCCCTAAAGCCTTCAATCAGCGCGTTTTTTTGTTTTTTTCTATTCAATAATATCTTTTCTCTAACTTTTTTGTAACTTTGCACCCTTAAAATAAAGAGGGTTACTATTTCATATCGAAAAGTACCTTCGAATCGTTAAATTGTAACATCGTTAAATTGCAAATAAAGATGGGTAAGAAGTTTGCCGAATATTCGCAGTTCGACCTCTCAAAGGTAAACGCGGAAGTGTTGAAGAAATGGGACGAGAACCAGGTTTTCGCCAAGAGTATGACAGAACGTGAAGGCTGTCCTTCTTTCGTATTTTATGAAGGACCGCCCTCTGCCAACGGTATGCCGGGCATTCACCACGTAATGGCTCGCTCCATCAAAGATATTTTCTGCCGCTACAAAACCATGAAAGGTTTTCTGGTGAAACGTAAAGCCGGTTGGGATACACACGGACTCCCTGTGGAGTTAGGAGTAGAAAAAGCGCTTGGTATCACCAAGGAAGATATTGGCAAGACAATTTCTGTAGCCGATTATAACGCTGCCTGCCGAAAAGACGTGATGAAGTTCACCAAAGAATGGGAAGAGCTTACTCACAAGATGGGCTATTGGGTGAATATGACCGACCCATACATCACCTACGATAACCGCTACATTGAAACATTGTGGTGGCTGTTGAAGCAACTGTATACGAAAGGCTATCTTTATAAAGGATATACTATACAACCATATTCTCCCGCTGCCGGTACAGGACTGAGCTCACACGAGTTGAACCAGCCCGGATGTTACCGTGATGTGAAGGATGTGACTTGCGTGGCACAGTTCAAGATGAAGAACCCGAAGCCGGAAATGGCGGAGTGGGGGACTCCTTACTTCTTGGCATGGACCACTACACCATGGACATTACCTTCAAATACTGCCTTGTGTGTGGGTCCAAAGATAGACTACGTGGCTGTACAAAGCTACAACGGATATACCGGAGAGAAAATCACCGTTGTTCTTGCCAAAGCATTGCTTTATACGCACTTCAATAAAAAGGCGGAAGGCATCGCTCTGGAAGATTACAAACCGGGTGATAAACTGGTTCCATTCAAAGTAATAGCAGAATATAAAGGTCCGGAGCTTGTGGGCATGGAATATGAACAACTGATCCCCTGGGTAAACCCGGGTGAAGGTGCATTCCGTGTGATACCGGGTGACTATGTAACTACGGAAGACGGTACAGGTATCGTACATATCGCTCCTACATTTGGTGCAGACGATGCCCAAGTGGCAAAAGCCGCCGGTGTTCCGCCGTTGCAACTCATCAATAAGAAGGGTGAACTTCGCCCGATGGTCGACCTGACAGGTAAATTCTACTTGCTGGATGAACTGGACGAGAACTTCGTGAAAGAACGTGTGAACGTAGACTTATATAAAGAATATGCAGGCCGTTTCGTGAAAAACGATTACGACCCCAATCTGACCGATCAGGATGAAAGTCTTGACGTAAGTCTCTGTATGATGATGAAAGCCAATAATCAGGCATTCAAGATAGAGAAGCATGTGCACAACTATCCGCACTGCTGGCGTACGGACAAACCTGTATTATATTATCCATTGGATAGTTGGTTCATCCGTTCCACCGCTTGCAAGGACCGCATGATAGAACTGAACAAGACCATCAACTGGAAACCGGAAAGTACCGGTACGGGACGTTTCGGCAAATGGCTGGAAAACCTGAATGACTGGAATCTGAGCCGTTCACGCTACTGGGGTACTCCGTTGCCCATCTGGCGTACGGAAGACAACAGTGAAGAAATCTGTATCGGTTCAGTTGAAGAACTTTATAACGAAATAGAGAAATCCGTAGCTGCCGGATTGATGAAGTCCAATCCTTACAAGGACAAAGGTTTCGTACCCGGTAAGTATACAGGAGAGAACTATGATAAGATAGACTTGCATCGCCCGTACGTGGATGATGTAATCCTCGTATCTAAAGACGGTAAGCCTATGAAACGTGAGGCAGACCTGATAGACGTATGGTTTGATTCCGGTGCTATGCCGTATGCTCAAATCCACTACCCGTTCGAGAACAAAGAGTTGCTGGATAGCCGCCAAGTGTTCCCGGCTGACTTTATTGCGGAAGGTGTGGACCAGACACGCGGTTGGTTCTTTACGCTTCACGCGATAGCTTCAATGGTGTTCGATACCATCTCTTACAAGGCTGTCATCTCTAACGGACTGGTACTTGACAAGAATGGCAACAAGATGTCCAAACGTTTAGGTAACGGTGTCGATCCGTTCTCAGCCATCGAGAAATATGGCTCCGACCCTTTGCGTTGGTACATGATAACCAATTCCTCTCCATGGGATAACCTGAAGTTCGACGTAGATGGTATCGAAGAAGTTCGTCGCAAATTCTTCGGAACCTTGTATAACACATACTCATTCTTCTCACTATACGCTAATGTAGATGGATTTGAGTACAAGGAAGCTGATGTACTGATGGCTCAACGTCCTGAAATCGACCGTTGGATACTCTCCGTACTAAATACGCTGGTAAAGGAAGTGGATACTTGTTACAGTGAATATGAGCCGACCAAAGCCGGTCGCTTGATATCCGACTTCGTAAACGACAACCTTTCTAACTGGTACGTTCGCTTGAACCGTAAACGTTTCTGGGGTGGTGAATTTACACAGGATAAATTGTCTGCATACCAGACACTGTATACTTGCTTGGAAACCGTTGCTAAACTGATGTCACCTATCGCTCCTTTCTATGCTGACAAGCTTTACATAGATTTGGTAACTGCAACAGGACGTGACAATACGGTATCCGTACACTTGGCCAAGTTCCCCGAATACAATGAGGAAATGATAGACAAGGAATTGGAAGCCCGTATGCAGATGGCACAAGATGTAACTTCCATGGTATTGGCTTTGCGCCGCAAGGTGAACATAAAAGTGCGCCAACCGCTGCAATGTATCATGATACCCGTAATGGATGAAGAACAGCGTGCTCACATCGAAGCTGTAAAAGCACTTATCATGAGCGAAGTGAATGTGAAGGATATTAAGTTCGTGGATGGTGCTGCCGGTGTGCTGGTGAAGAAAGTTAAGTGTGATTTCAAGAAAATGGGGCCGAAGTTCGGCAAACAGATGAAAGCCGTAGCTGCCGCTGTCGCAGAACTGTCACAGGAAGCTATCGCAGAACTGGAAAAGAATGGTTCTTATACTTTGCAACTGGATGGTGCTGACGTGATGGTAGAAGCTGCAGATGTAGAAATCTTCAGTGAAGACATACCGGGGTGGCTGGTGGCCAATGAAGGTAAACTGACTGTTGCCTTGGATGTTACCGTAACCGAAGAATTACGCCGCGAAGGTATCGCACGTGAACTGGTGAACCGTATTCAAAATATCCGCAAATCAAGCGGTTTGGAGATAACGGACAAAATAAAGATTACATTATCAAAAAATCCGCAAACAGATGATGCGGTAAACGAATATAAAGAGTATATTTGTAACCAGGTTTTAGGAACCTCACTGATGCTGACAGACGAGGTGGAAAACGGCACAGAACTTAACTTTGACGATTTCTCCCTGTATGTAAGTGTTGTAAAAGAATAATTTTTAAAGTAGTTAGTAGTAAGTAGTTGGTAGTAAGTAGAAATGTACTGCTAATGAAAGCACTATAAATAGGAGCATTTTCTGCTTACTACCAACTACTTACTACTAACTACTAAAAAACACGTTTTATTATGGCAGAAAAGACTAGATACTCGGATGCTGAATTGGAAGAATTCCGCTCCATTATTAACGAGAAGTTGGAATTGGCACAACGCGATTATGAATTGTTGAAAGCCAGTTTGACTGGAGCCGACGGTAACGATACCGATGATACGTCTCCTACGTACAAAGTTTTGGAAGAAGGTGCCAATACCTTGTCCAAAGAAGAAACTACGCGCCTGGCTCAACGTCAGTTGAAGTTTATCCAGGGGTTGCAAGCCGCATTGGTACGCATTGAGAACAAAACGTATGGCATCTGTCGTGAAACCGGCAAGTTGATACCTGCCGAACGTTTGCGTGCTGTGCCTCATGCTACGCTGAGCATTGAAGCCAAAAATAACGGTAAAAAGTAAGGATGAACAAATATCTTACGAAGGGCCGTATTGCACTGCTCGTTATATTCTTGGTACTGATTATCGACCAGATAATCAAGATATACATCAAAACGCATATGTACTGGCATGAAAGTATTCGCGTTACAGATTGGTTCTATATCTATTTTACCGAGAATAACGGTATGGCGTTCGGTATGGAAATATTCGGCAAACTTTTTCTCACCTTGTTCCGTATCGTTGCGGTAGCAGCGATAGGTTGGTATCTGGTAAGGATCATAAAACAAGGCTTGAAGATGGGGTATATCATATGTGTGTCTCTCATTCTTACGGGAGCGTTGGGGAATATCATCGATAGTGTATTCTACGGTGTGTTGTTCAACGAAAGTACGCATTCGCAGATAGCTTCGTTCATGCCCGAAGGTGGGGGATATGCTCCGTTATTCTACGGAAAAGTGGTGGATATGTTTTATTTCCCTATTATCGACACGAACTGGCCTCAATGGATGCCGTTTGTAGGCGGGGAACATTTCATATTCTTCAGCCCGATATTCAATCTTGCCGATGCTGCTATCAGTTGCGGTATCATTGCTCTGTTGCTGTTTTACAGCAAATATTTGAATGATTCTTATCATGCAATAAAGAAATCATGAGAGGTTTGCATCGAATTCAATGGCTTAATATATTCATGTTAGCATTCTGTTTTACCGCCTGCCAGGTGAAAAGACCTAAGGTGGTTATTTCAGATGCTAAGATGGAAAACGTACTTTATGACTATCATATAGCGAAAGCTATGGGAGAGGAAGTCCCTTATACCGATAGTTATAAAAGGGTATTGTACATTGAATCGGTGTTCAAAAAACATGGCATCACACAAGCTGTTTTTGACTCCTCCATGGTCTGGTTTACGCGTAATCCGGATGTTCTCACCAAAATTTATGAGAAAGTAAATACAAGGCTGAAAGCCGAGCGAAGTAGCATCAACCATTTAATCTCCATACGTGACAACAAACCGAAGGAAAGCCTTCCGGGCGACAGTATTGATGTATGGGCATGGCAACGCATCTATCAGTTGACAGGTATGCCGATGGATAATAAGATAACTTTCGTATTACCATCAGATACTAATTTTAAAGATCGCGACACCCTGCGGTGGAACGTACGTTTCCGTTTCCATAATGGCACGGTGGATTCCATGTATGCTCCTGTCATGGCTATGCAGGTTGTCTATAAGAACGACAGTATCATCAGTGATATCCAGAAAGTCTATAAATCAGGTATGGAGACGATATCCCTCCACGCTGATACTTTGGGAGAAATCAAAGAAATACGTGGTTCGATTTATTACCCGTCCACGCAAGTCACTCATACACTGCTGACCGACCGCATTTCATTGATGCGCTATCATGCTACGGATACTTTATCTTTCGCCAAGAATGATTCTGTCCAAATAGAAAAGAAAGAAGACGGTGCCGAACTCAAGAAAGAGGAAGTCAAGCCTATAGAGCAGAAAGAAGAAAAAATAGACGGAAATTTACGTAGGCGTGATGTCGGACGCCCTCGTCCGGTTTCGGAACCTACATTGAAAAAAGTAGAAAAACCTGAGACCCTTCAATTCCGCAAAGATAAACCTTGAGAATGAAACGATACGCATCACATTTCATATTCATTCCCGGATATGGCTATCTCAAACAATATGTGGTAGAAGTGAAGCAAGGAAGTGCTGTATCTGTCTTTCCTCTGACAGAAGAGATAGAAGGAGTAGAGTGGTTTCCCGGAGTGATTGCTCTGCTTGATGAAAGAGATAGTTCTTCCGCAGAATCTCATGGCATCTTTCAGAAACAGAAGGATATATTGACGGAAGTTCCGGAAAGTTTCTGCAAAGAAAAGCTCCTTTCGGGGCTGATACCCTATTTATTTTATCCTTTCGATTTTACAACGATGCAGCCTGCCGACGGAACTCGGCACAGACAACTGCTGTAGCAATTGCAACATTCAGAGATTCGGAAGTCTCCCGTTCTGCCGGATAATTGGGGATATAGAGTTTGCGATTAATAAGTTGTTCCACTTCTTTTCCTATTCCATTACCCTCATTCCCCATCACTATCAGTCCATTGGAGGATAATTGCTGCGCATACATATTCTTTCCATCGAGAAAGGTGCCATAAACCGGAATGTCAGTCAAGCTGCGGATTAAGTCGGGCAGGGGAGTATAGTGCAGTTTCACACGGGCAATACCGCCCATAGTGGCTTGAATGGTCTTAGGATTGTACACATCTACGGTATTGGGAGAACAAAAAATATGCTCTATGCCGAACCAGTCGGCCAGACGGATGATAGTGCCGAGATTTCCGGGATCCTGCACATCGTCCAAAGCCAGACAAAGAGAGTGATTGATAACAGAAGCATCCGTTTCATATTCCGGCTGTTCGAATATGGCAAGCACCTGTTGCGGTGTTTTCAGCAAACTGGCACGGGAAAGGTCTTCAGCGGAAACTTCCGAAATCTCCTCCACCGGAAGTTGGGAATATTGCGATAACCATTCCGGTGTAGCCGCCAGAAAACGACAAGGAAAATGTCCCAATAAATCACCTACCAGTTTAGGCCCTTCGGCCAAAAAAACTTTCTCCGTTTTACGGTTCTTCTTCAATTCCAGCGAATGAATATATTTGATGCGGTTCTTGCTTAATGCCATAATTTAAATGTTATCGTTTGGCAAAAGTACGTGATTATTTCTATATAATCAAAAAACGGAACACACTTCATCCGGTTTTTTATTTCGGAAAAGAAAAAATAGATTTATATTTGTAGTCAATTATGCGCAATTTACAAAATCTGGTATGAAGAAAGGTTTCCATTACGTAATACTTACTGCTGTCATACTCACATTGGCTTCCTGCTCGACTACCAAATATGTGCCTGATGGCTCATACTTGCTGGATGAAGTGCGCATACATACCGATAGTAAAAATGTCAAGCCGTCCAATTTGTCCATATATGTGCGGCAAAATCCTAATTCCAAATGGTTTAGTTTAATCAAGACCCAGTTGTATGTTTACAACTGGTCAGGGCGGGATTCTACTCGTTGGGTAAACCGTGCGTTGCGCAGGCTGGGAGATGCACCGGTGCTTTACAGTAAGGAAGAGACTGAACGTTCGCGTGAAGAAATGACGAAAGCGGTTCAGAATATGGGATATATGAGTGCCACCGTGGAGTATATTCCGAAAATAAAAAAGAAAAAGCTGAAACTGGCGTACAAGGTGACTACCGGTGAACCGTATATCATTCGCAGCCTGAAATATGATGTTCCGGACGAAAAAGTATGGGAATATATGCAGAAAGACTCTTCGTCTACTTACCTCTCCGAAGGTATGTACTTTAATGTCAATATTCTGGATAACGAGCGCCAGCGTATCACCAACAATCTGCTCCGGAATGGATATTATAAATTCAACAAGGATTATATCTCTTATACAGCGGATACGGTGCGTGGTACCCATCAAGTAGACCTCACTCTGCACCTTGCACGCTATAGGCAGCACTCCGACGATGAGCTTCGGAATCATCCTCAGTACTCCATTAATAAGGTGAATTTCATTACGGACTACAACGTTTTGCAAACATCTGCTTTGAGCAGTGTCGAAGTCAATGACTCGATACACTACAAAGGAATCCCTATCTATTATAAAGACAGACTATATTTGCGTCCCAAAGTGCTGAGTGACAATCTGCGCATAACTCCGGGAGAACTTTACAATGAATCGGAAGTACAGCGCACTTACTCTAATTTCGGACGTCTGCCAGTGCTGAAATATACGAATATCCGCTTCTTTGAAACACAGGTAGGGGATAGTACAAAGCTGAATACTTACGTAATGCTGACGAAGAATAAGCATCAGGCTGTTTCTTTCGAACTGGAAGGCACCAATTCTGCCGGAGACTTAGGTGCTGCGGCATCTGTTTCTTTCCAGAATCGTAATGTGTTCAGAGGATCCGAGACATTCCTGGTCAAGCTTCGTGGGGCTTATGAGGCTGTTTCCGGTTTGGGTTATGGACATAATAATTATACGGAACTCGGAGTGGAGAGCAGTATTAATTTTCCCCGCTTCATGTTCCCGTTCTTATCCAATGACTTCAAGCGGAAAATACGGGCAACTACCGAGTTTGGTGTACAGTACAATTATCAGATGCGTCCGGAATTTACCCGTATTGTCGCTTCAGCTTCATGGAGCTATAAATGGGGATTACAACGACAACGCTCCCAGCACCGCATCGATCTGTTGGATATCAACTACTTGTATATGCCTTGGATAGAACCGGAATTTAGAGAACAATTTTTAGATAAAGAACAAAACTATATTCTGAAGTACAATTATGAAGACCGCCTAATTGTCCGTACCGGTTACAGCTATACATATAACAGTGCCGGACAGGCATTGATGAACAATGCGGTTATTGGAAATTCTTACAGCATACGCTTCAACTTCGAGTCGGCAGGTAATCTGTTATATGCCATTTCCAAGATGAGCAATCTAGAAAAGAATGATAAAGATGAATATACCATATTGAATATTCCGTATGCGCAATATATAAAAGGTGATTTGGACTTTGCCAAGAATATTGTCATTGACAACCGTAACTCCATAGCATTCCGCATCGGAGGCGGTATTGCCATTCCTTATGGAAATGCGCGAGTGATTCCTTTTGAAAAACGTTACTTTTCAGGTGGTGCAAACAGCGTGCGCGGCTGGTCGGTACGCAGTCTGGGACCCGGTTCTTTCGCAGGTGACGGTAACTTTCTGAATCAATCGGGAGATATCAAGCTGGATGCCAGTATTGAATATCGTACACGTCTGTTCTGGAAATTCAGAGGTGCACTATTTGTAGATGCGGGAAATATCTGGACGCTTCGTGAATATGAAGACCAACCGGGCGGTAAGTTCAGATTTGATACATTTTACAAACAGATAGCAGTGGCTTATGGATTGGGATTACGTCTCGACCTGGATTTCTTTGTACTTCGTTTTGATGGAGGTATGAAAGCGGTTAATCCCGAAAAAGGGAAAAAACGTTTTCCAATTACACATCCCGATTTCGGACGTGATTTCGCTTTTCACTTTGCAGTGGGATATCCTTTTTAAGGAGTTGAGAGTTGAGAATTCATTCTCAACTCTCAACTTCTCCAACTATCTTGCAGCGTAATAAGTGTCAACCATTGTTGCCTGACGAGCAGCAGCTACGCCTTGTGCATCCAATGTTACATTCATTGCTTCACCATTCGGCAGATACATCTGTGCAGTACCGTCACCATTCATTTGCAGCAATTCTGTGCTCACACCTTCTGCTACAACATTCCAGGTATTCAGTTCCTTGTCGTAAACCAACTCCATAGCAGTAGTTTCACCTTCCTTAGTGATAGAGTAACCATTCTCCAATGTTTTTACGAGATAGTTTCCATTTTCACCTTTCACTTTCTTCACGTCTCCCACGTTAGCCATCGGATTGGAACCACTCCAAAACTCAATGGAGTTAATTACTAATGCATCTGCCAAATAGCAGACAGGGTATACGGGAATAATGTTGCAAGCCAGATAAACAAGTTCATTTACAAACTTTGTACCAATGCTTTGGTTCCAATTAACCAACTTGCTGTGCAGTCCGAAAGAACCGATACAAGAACTGAAAAGAAAAGCGCCACAAATCATCACTGTTGCAGCCAATTTCAAATTACTCTTTTTCATAAATTACTTTCTTTTGTTATACTGAGTTTTGAGTTTAACTCTTTTTTCTGTTTGGCAAATATAAGTTGTTTTTGTGAAAATTCGCCAGTTTTTGGGATAAAAACAATTTTCCAGTAAAACAGGACAAGCAATTTTAAGCCTTTTTAGGAGCAAAAGCCTTGCCTAACCAATGATCTACAGCAAACTTTCCGGGGCCGACAATGTACATCAGTACAAACACGACCAAATATACAAAAGCCAATTCTTTAACAGCAAACGGGTCACTTCCATGAACCACAAAAAAGGCCACCCCCATTGTAAAGATCATCGGCAACATTGCCAGGCGATAAAGAAAACCGATGATAAACGCCATCGAGCAAGCCATTTCACCAAATATTGCCAGACCTAATGAAAGAGGACTGCCTATACCCAACGGATCAGGAAATACGGCAGATAGTTCCTGATAGTTTGCCCATTTTTCAATACCGTGGTTCATCAATAAGACACCAAATACAATTCTCACAATCAATAATATAGTAGATGCAGCTGCACCATCCGGTTTCGACGGAAATAAAAATCTATAAAGCATAGTCGTTCGTTTTTAATAGTTATATTTTATATAACAATGTATAAGGGATTATGGTTTATCTCTGCGCAAAGGTTTTATAATTACACGCAAGGAAGGATCGTATGTGAAGTAACTCCACATCCAGTCCACGAAAATAAATAATCGGTTTTTAACTCCGACTATACTCATCAAGTGGATAAATAACCAAGCTGCCCATGCCAGAAAACCGCCAAAGCGCAACTTCTTCAATTCCACAACAGCATGGTTGCGGCCAATGGTAGCCATAGAACCTTTATTGTGATAAGCGAACGGTTGCATTTCAAGTCCGCGTTCTCTTCTGTCCAGGTTAGCAATCAGATTATGCGCCTGTTGAATGGCAGGTTGCACCACCTGCGGATGACCTTTCGGGTATTCCGGAGTAATCATAAGCGCCGTGTCACCGATGGCAAAGATATTAGAATAACCTTGAACGCGGTTATAAACATCCACTTGCAGACGATTGCCGGGGCCATAAGCCTCTTTTGCCAATCCTTCTATACTGTTGGCTCTTACGCCTGCAACCCAAAAGACATTCATTGTTTCTAGCGTATTACCATCATTGAGTGTCATTACACCATTTTCATAGTTTGTAACCTGTACACTTGTTCTGATTTCTACGTCCCGTTTCAGCAGATAATCTGCAACTTCTTCCGATGATTTTTCAGAAAAAGCAGAAAGAAGGCGGGGAGCGCCATCCACCAGGATGATACGCATAAGATTCATGTCAAGATCGGGATAATCTTGCGGAAGAACAAACTTCTTCATTTCCGCCAATGCACCGGAAAGTTCGATACCGGTAGCACCGCCACCTACAATGACAAATGTCATCAGGCGTTTCCTTGTTTCCTGGTTACTTGTATTCTGGGCTTTCTCAAAACTTTCCAATATCTGGTTACGATTAAACAAGGCTTCCGCTGTGTTTTTCAGTGCCATTGTACGTTGGGAAAGTCCGTCGTTACCGAAATAATTGGTACGGCATCCGGTAGAAACCACCAGATAATCATAAGAAAGACTCCCGATAGAAGTCTCCAGAATATTATCTTCGGGAATGACCCGTTGTGCCTCACAAATGCGTATATGGAAATGTTTTCTTCTTTTAAAGATCTTGCGGAAGGGGAATGAGATGGCACTGGGCTCAATACCGGCCGTTGCCACTTGGTAGAGTAAGGGTTGGAAAATATGGTGATTGTTTTTGTCCAGCAGTACTATCTGGAACTTATTGCTTTTCAATTTTCGTGCTAACTTCAATCCACCGAAGCCACCACCGACAATAACAAGCCGTTTCCGTCCTTCTTTATCGGGAATATCCATTTTTGTTTTCATAATGAGTCAGTTATTCGTTATGAAAGAATAACATTACAGAAAGAAGAAAGTTCGGATTTTTCCCGACTATATCATTTATAGTCATTTTTTCCTTTTCCTTCATCACATTTTCTTATTAGTGTTAAAAAGGAATAAGTTTGAACAAAATACTCTTCAATATTGTTTTAATAGAATTAAAAATAAAACTAAATTTGCCGAAGGAGTTTTCCAGAGGTAAGATTATGGACACTAAACTAATGAAATGGGTATTACCGGTACTGTTGTTGATGACAAGGGCCGATATATGGGCGCAAACGGGCTCCACAGGAACAGACGTTCCGGTCGCATCTTCTGTCTCCCAGACTGATTCACTGCCACAAAAAAGAAGTTTTTTCAAAAAATTCCTGGATTATTTCAACGATGCCAATAAAGAGAAAAAGAACAAGAAGTTTGATTTCAGCGTCATTGGCGGGCCTCATTATTCCAGTGATACCAAGTTTGGTATCGGTCTGGTAGCCGCCGGACTATATCGGACAGACCGTAACGACTCTATCCTCCCGCCGTCTAACGTATCCTTATATGGAGATGTCTCTACAGTGGGATTCTATCTATTAGGCATACGCGGAAACCATCTTTTCCCGCAAGATAAGTATCGCCTGAATTACAACTTATATTTTTACTCATTTCCCAGTTTGTATTGGGGAAAAGGATACGATAACGGTTCCAATGATGACAACGAGAGCGAATACGACCGTTTTCAGGCACAAGTCAAGGTAGACTTCATGACGCGGATAGCCAAAAACTTCTATATCGGCCCGATGGCAGTCTTCGACTATATTTATGGCCATGACTTTGAGAAATCCGAATTGTGGGAAGGCATGAAAGCACGGACTACGAATATAAGCCTCGGTTTTTCGCTGCTCTATGATTCACGAGACTTCCTCACCAATGCCTATAGCGGCTATTATCTGAGGATCGACCAGCGTTTCAGCCCCGCATTTCTGGGAAACAAATATGCCTTTAGCAGCACAGAACTGACTACCAGTTATTATCATCCCGTATGGAAAGGGGGAGTACTGGCAGGACAATTTCATACATTGCTGAACTACGGTAATCCTCCTTGGGGATTAATGGCAACATTAGGCAGTTCCTATGCAATGCGCGGCTATTATGAAGGACGCTACCGCGACAAATGCGCCATGGATGCCCAATTGGAGCTTCGCCAGCACGTATGGAAACGGAATGGTGTGGCCGTATGGGTGGGAGCGGGTACTGTATTTCCTAAATTTTCCGAGTTTGAAACAAAACATATTCTTCCTAACTATGGTTTTGGTTATAGATGGGAATTCAAGAAGAGAGTGAATGTAAGATTAGACTTAGGGTTTGGAAAAGGCCAGACCGGATTTATATTTAATATCAATGAAGCTTTTTAGAAACATAAAACAATGGTTGGACAATCAGGAACACTTATTCTATTTGTTCCTTATTATCTTGATAGCACCCAATATCATCCTCTGTTTTACAGAGCCGATGCCGGTGGTGGCAAAAGTATGTAATGTACTGTTGCCGTTCGCTTTCTATTATCTGTTGATGACCTTATCGAAAAACTGCGGAAAGATGTTCTGGATACTTTTCCTCTTTATCTTTTTCGGTGCTTTCCAGATAGTACTTCTATATCTCTTCGGACAATCCATAATTGCCGTGGATATGTTCCTGAACCTGGTCACTACCAATTCAAGCGAAGCGATGGAATTGCTGGACAATCTTATTCCAGCATTGGTAAGCGTTATTATCCTCTATATCCCTGCCTTGATTCTGGCGGCAATTTCTATCATAAAGAAGCGGAAACTCTCTCCGGTATTCATCCGCCGTGAACGAAAAAGAGCATTGGCAGCTTTAGTCATCGGCTTCATATCATTGGGCGCCGCTTATGGGCTGGATGCACGTTATGAATTGAAATCAGATTTGTATCCGGCCAATGTCTGTTACAACGTCTTCCTTGCATTCCAACGCAATGCGCAGACGCGAACCTATCATCAAACCTCAGAAAATTTCACTTTCAAGGCACGGACTACTCATCCTGAAGACAAACGGGAAATTTACATCATGGTGGTTGGTGAAACCTCCCGTGCCATGAACTGGAGTCTTTACGGTTACGGCCGGGAGACCAATCCTCAACTTTCCAATATGGATGGTATCACCTCTTTTTGTCATGTCCTGACGGAATCAAACACTACGCACAAGAGTGTCCCCATGTTGCTTTCTCAGGTTTCGGCCTGTAACTTCGACTCAATTTATTATCAGAAAAGCATCATTACCGCTTTTAAGGAAGCAGGTTTTCAGACTGCTTTTTTCTCAAACCAGCGCTATAATCATTCTTTTATTGATTTCTTCGGAATGGAAGCTGATACTTATGATTTCATCAAAGAAGACTCCCAAGATTTCAAATACAATCCATCTGATGACGAACTTCTGAAGCTGGTAGAGAAGGAACTTGCAAAAGAGAACCGGAAACAGTTCATCGTATTACACACGTATGGCTCACACTTCAATTACCGGGAACGGTATCCTGAAAATCACGCCTTTTTCTTACCGGATTTTCCGGTGGATGCAGAAGTGAAATACAAGGATAATCTGGTAAATGCATACAATAACTCCATTCGTTATACGGATGATTTTCTGGCACGTGTCATCCATTTGCTGAAAGAGCAAAAAGTGGATGCTGCCATGCTTTATACGTCCGACCACGGAGAAGATATCTTTGATGACAACCGGCACCTGTTCCTTCATGCGTCGCCGGTTCCCTCTTATTATCAGTTGCACGTTCCATTCCTGCTATGGACGTCCGGCAGCTATCAGGCTGCATATCCCGAAATACAGGAAGCAGCCTCGATGAACCGGCAGAAAAATATATCTTCCAGTGTTTCCTTTTTCCAGACTATGATGGAACTGGCCGGAATAGAAACTCCATACCGGAATGACAGTCTGTCTGTTGCAAGCCCTCTTTACACAGAGAAACCCAGAGTTTATTTGAACGACCACAACGAGCCGCGTCCTTTGGATGACATCGGAATGAGAGAAGAGGACTTCGAAATGTTGCGGAAGAAAGAAATAGACTTCAAGTATCCTTCTCCAGATTCCTCACAGAAGGAATACACATCATCAGAATAGCCGTCAGTGCAATAGCAACCCCGCAATAGATAAATATATTCCCTATTCCCAAAGCATCCGCAACGAAACTCGTTACGAATAACCCGAAAATAGAAGGGAACAAACTTATGCTATCGAACAATGAAAACACACGTCCCAGATAAATCGGCTTGAACTGCGTCTGCAATAAAGAAGTAAACGGCCCGGAAAGAAATGGGACAATCAGTCCTTGCATCACCGTCAGTATGGCAAAGAACACATACCCCGTACTCGGAAGCATCCCGCACAAAGCCAGTGCCAGCCCCAGTATGGCATAAGAGAATGCAATCATCAGTATCTTCCTGATTTTGGGATTCCAAATCCCCAGTAATGCTCCGCCACCCAACATGCCTGCACCGAAAAGCGTTTCTATCAGACTAATCTGATAAGCTGTTCCCGAGAAAGTGTGCAATGTCATCAATGGCATCAGGGCAACCACCGGCATCACAAAGAAAGTAATCAGTATCTCCGTAACCATCACCCAACTGACTCCTCTGTTCTGCATGATAACCCGGAATCCGTCACGCATATCGTTCACAACACTTTTAGCTGAAATATTTTCTTTCTTCGGATTCGGAATATAAACAAACAGAAGGGCAGTACAAGCTATGATTGCTCCCGCCACATCCAGCAACATGACAACACTCATGTCAAACGCCAGCAACAGAACCGCTCCCAGCGCCGGACCGCCAATATTACAAATGGACTGAATGGCTTGATTAATTCCCGCAATACGCGTCAATTCCTTTTCCGGTGCCAGCAGCGGAACCGACGATTTCATCGCAGGTGAATGGAATGCTCCCCCGATGGAGCGGAGCGCCAACAGCAAATATATGTGCCACAATTCCACTATATCCAGATAAAACAACAAAGCAATAATGCCGGAACATAGCGCAACGAAACTATCTGCACCAATCATCGTCCATTTCCGATTCCAACGGTCAACGTATACTCCTGCAAATGCCCCCAGAAGGGCTTGTGGTAATAGTGCGGCAATCATGGCAAAGGACAAAACTTCCGCTGAACCCGTTTTGAGACTAATCCATAAGACGATAGAGAACTGGGCAATGGAGCTACTTAATATAGAAAATAGTTGCCCGCTCCATATGATGATAAACTTTTTCTTCCAATTGTTCATGATGAGAGTGAAACTATATAATAAAAAACAGATAAATGCCTCCTGTTGTTGCATCTTACACAGAAGATTTCAGTATTCTTTAGTTTAGTGATAGCATATGGAATAAAAAAAGGTTCTGAAAATCAATTGTTTTCAGAACCTTACTTTCGTACACCCTCAGGGATTCGAACCCTGGACCCACTGATTAAGAGTCAGTTGCTCTACCAACTGAGCTAAGAGTGCATCGTTTTTCTTATTTGCGGGTGCAAAAGTAGTTGTTTTATTTTATTCATCCAAACAAAATCAAGTCTTTTTTCCCGATGAAAGCGGCTTTTTTATTCAAACTCATATAAGTCCGAAGGAGTACTACGTTTTAAAGCGCAGAGTTGCACATCTTTACCTACCAATATACCTTTGCTCTTCAACTGCCATTCCACTGTCTTATATGCAAGTTCCGGATGATTATTATCTTTGCTCAAATGGCAAAGCCATATATATTTCAGGTTTTCCGTGATATTCTCTGCCAGGAATTCAGCAGTCGCAATATTGCTCATATGCCCTGTACGGCTCGTGATACGATCTTTCAGATATTGCGGATATGTACCCATCCGCAGCATTTCATCGTCATAGTTAGCCTCCAATATCAAGTAATTGGCCTTACGGATGAACCGGGCGGCGATAGGTGTAATTTCACCAAGGTCGGTAAGGAACGAGAACACCTTACCATCGATTTCAATGCAGTACCCCACGTTATCCGTACCATCATGCGGAACTTCAAAAGACTCGATGCGGAAATCTTCCAGTTGCATCGGTTCTTCTTTCTCCAGATAGCGGACGGAAGAGTGAAGTTTCTCCGTCATGCAATAACTCTTGTTAATGCCTTCATGGATGCGTGCAGTGGTATAAATAGGAATATGCAACTTTTCTCCCAGTCCGCCCACAGCCTTGATATGATCCGCATGATCATGCGTAACAAAAACCGCGCGAATCGTCTCCATGTTGATACCCGCTTCTTTTAGTGATTTCTTAATAGTACGCGCTGCAATACCAGCGTCGATAAGTATTCCGTATTTTTCAGTGCCTATATAATAGCAGTTGCCACTACTACCGCTCGCAAGGCTTATAAATTTTACTTTCATTCCGTTCTCCTTTATTAGAAAAAGCCGCCACTTTTATGGCAAAGTGACGGCAAATATACATAAAAAATGAGATAATCAGACTGTGCCTTTCTTCTTTTTGTCGATGGATGCGGTGATTTTGGCAAATACTAACAAAGCCAGAGCGGATATCAGACCGATAGCGGCAAAGTAATACCAGATATAATGCGCATTTGCACTGGCAGCTTCCCAAGCCTCACGGGTCTCAAAAAGCACGGGATCGGGACAGTATTTTGTCAACAATACTCCGGCAATACCAAAACCGAAAATAGAAGAGAGGAAAGAATGGAGATGGCTGAACCCAAGATACATACCTTCTTCACCCTTAGGAGCTTGCAGGGAGAAGTATTCCAGATAACGCGGTGAAATGAAGCATTCTGCCAAGGCCTGTATCACGATACCCACTATCATCATCAGCGTGATGTTACTCATTCCGCTTATCACATCATTGCCGAGTAAGTTGCCGCATGCCATCAGCAGAGCCGAAAACGGAATGAGGAACATGCCGATATTCATGGAAGTAATGGCCGAACGTTTCGCCATCAAGCGTGTTACGAAACTAACACAGCAAACTACCACAAACGGGTTCACATTGGCTATCCAACCAGGTTTGGCCGTTTCGCCTGCCATACGGATTACGTACTTAGGCATCGTGGCATACAGCTGCTGCTGTACCATCCAGAAACCCGTTACAATCAGGATAAGAATCAGCAGGCGCCAGTTGGTGACAATGCGCAGGAAGCCTTGCCCGATTTCACGCATACTTTTTCCTTCACCTGCTGTGTGGGTGGATTTATAAAGCAGGATTACGGAAAGCAACGCCATTATCGTCATCGCAGCCGAGAAATAATTAATATAAATATAAGCCTGTTCGCCAATAACGTTACGCAACGGGTCTATTACGGTTTTTCCGGTGAAAGCACCGATATTCACCATCATATAAAAGATGGAATAACCACGTGCACGGGTTGCCTCCGTCGTTTCCTTTGCCACCGAAGCTGAAATGATGGACTTGATGAACGAGCCACCCACCATAATGACAAAGAGTACGGGGACAATCATCCAGCGGCTGTCGCTATCCGGCAGTCCGGTGAAACGGGTCACTTTACCATATTCCACCAAACCGGCAGCTTCGAGCAGGGTAGGGAGAATTCCCAATCCCAAATATCCGACAGATAAAAGTGAGAAAGCAACAATCATCGATTTCCGGAAACCTATCTTATCGGCATAAGCTCCCGTAAAGATAGGCAAAAGATAAAGACCTCCGGAAAATAAGCCGGAAATCATACTCGCTTCAAAGTCATTGAAGCCTAAAATTGTAGAAAGATAGATGGTAAGAACAATGAAAACGGCATAATATGCCATACGCTCGAAGAGTTCGACCGTATTGCTTACCCAAAAGGCTTTAGTGAACCCTTTAGATACTTTTTGGGGTGATTGAGTCATCCTAATATTATGTTTGTTAGTGAAAATTAAGCGCAAAAATACATTATTATGAAATTATATGCAAATTTGTTTCAGATTTGCCCCATACAGTGAAAGGTAACGCTTTGTTATTTCAAGAAGATTTGTATCTTTGCTCTATCATTTTTATAACAGAATTATGACAATAGCAGTTGATTTTGACGGAACCATAGTAGAACACCGCTATCCGCTGATAGGCAAAGAGATAGCTTTCGCTACAGACACTCTGAAACTCTTGCAGCAAGAGCAGCACAGGCTTATTTTATGGAGCGTGCGCGAAGGAGAACTTCTGGAAGAAGCTGTAGCGTGGTGCAAGGAAAGAGGGCTGGAATTCTATGCCGTCAACCGTGATTATCCTGAAGAAAAGCAGCAGGACAAAGGCTTCTCGCGCAAGCTGAAAGTAGATCTTTTCATTGACGACCGCAATCTGGGCGGGCTTCCCGATTGGGGCGTCATCTATCAGATGATAAAGGAACATAAAACGTTCCGGGATATCTATGCGCAGGGTAACCCGGCCATCGGAGAAAATAAAAAGAAGAAAAGGTGGTTTTAAGAAAATAACACTATTCAGTAAAAAAACGTTGGATATGTATTAAAGGAAAGGAGCGCATCAATGTAACTTTGATGCACTCCTTCTTATGAATAAAAAGCAACTCTTATTTTCTTTTAGAACTGGAAGAAGTTCTTAGCATTATAGTAGCTGATATCTTCAATCATCTGGTTCACACGATCCATTTCTGAAGCTGGGATTTCACCGTTTTCAATGTCGCGACCAACAAGATTACACAACGTACGGCGGAAATATTCATGACGCGGATAGGAGAGGAACGAACGTGAATCGGTCAACATACCTACGAACCGGCTCAACAAACCAAGTACGGAAAGAGCATTCATTTGTTTTTCCATACCATCTTTCTGGTCGAGGAACCACCAGCCAGAACCAAACTGTATCTTACCAGCAATCGTGCCATCCTGGAAGTTACCCAACATAGTAGCGATAACTTCGTTAGCACACGGATTGAGGTTGTACAGGATTGTCTTCGTCAGCTTTCCTGTAGAATTCAGGCGATCGAGGAATTTAGACATAGCTTTAGCCGTGGTAAATTCACCGATAGAGTCGAAGCCGGTATCGGGACCAAGCAATTTAAACATCTTGCTGTTGTTGTTACGGATAGCACCGTAGTGGAACTGTTGCGTCCAGCCCTTTTCCCAATCCATTTCACCGAACACAATCAGCATAGCCGACTTGAACTTCAGAATTTCCTCTTTCGTCAGTTCAGTTCCGCCATATACCTTATTAAATATAGCTTTGATTTCAGCATCCGTATAGTCTTCTGCATAGAATTCTTCGATACCGTGGTCAGACAGCTTACAGCCTTGTTCTGCAAAGAAATCATGACGCTTACGCAGAGCAGCCACCATATCATCGAAATTAGAAATAGCAACACCGCTGACTTCAGACAGTTTCTCAACATAAGCACGGAAATCGGCGGGAACTTCTACAGCCATTGCCTTGTCGGGACGCCAGGTAGGCAACATCTTAACTTCAAAACCACTTTCACGGGTCTGGATGTGGTATTCCAGAGAATCGATAGGATCATCTGTCGTACAAACAGCTTCCACATGATAACGGCGCATCATGCCACGGGCTGAGTATTCCGGCTTAGCCAACTTCTCGTTACACTCATCGTAAATTTCACGTGCAGTCTTCGGGCTCAGAATCTTTTCGATACCAAATGCTGTTTTCAGTTCCAGGTGAGTCCAGTGATACAAAGGATTACGGAAAGTATAAGGAACTGTTTCCGCCCACTTTTCAAACTTTTCCCAATCGGTGGTGTCCGTACCGGTGCAGAAACGTTCGTCTACACCATTGGTGCGCATAGCACGCCATTTGTAGTGATCGCCGCCCAACCAGATTTCAGTCAGTGACTTGAACTGATAGTCGTCTGCTACCATTTTAGGGATTAAGTGACAGTGATAATCGATAATCGGCATTTTAGCCGCATGTTCATGATACAACTTCTGTGCGGTTTCTGTCTGCAACAGGAAGTTTTCATCCATAAATTTTTTCATTCTACTGTGTTTTAAGTATATAAAAATATTACTTCTCAATTATTATACCTATATAGTATTGATTGTAAAGCTAATAGGTGAGATATTGGTTTTTGCTTTTATTAACCGTTATCGAACACAAAAGTAGAAAATTTACTTGGAGAAACAAAATAATTCGTATCTTTGCGGCAAATATTTATAATATTTAAGTTTTAGACGTCGAACCTTTATCACCTTAAAACAAGGAGGAGAGAGTATGGAAAACAAGAACTACACCATTAAAGATATCGCCCGCATGGCGGGTGTTTCTGCCGGAACAGTGGACCGCGTGTTGCATAACCGGGGAGATGTCTCCGCCGCAAGTCGTGAAAAGGTTCAGAAAGTCTTGGATGAAATAGATTATCACCCTAATATGTTTGCCATCGGCCTGGCGGCAAAGAAGCGTTATCGTGTCCTGTGTATTATACCTTATTATATAGAGCACGATTACTGGCACTCCGTAGCGGCAGGAATCAATCGTGCCGCGCAAGAATTGCGCCCGTTCAATGTCAGTGTCGAATACATGTACTACCATCATGCCGACAGGCTTTCTTACGAAAAGGCTTGTGCGAAAATTCGCAGAGAACCGGTGGATGCCGTACTGATAGCTCCCAATTTCCGCGAAGAAACGATGGCGCTCACTTCTTATCTGGAAGGCAAAGATATACCCTATGCATTCATTGATTTTAACATAGAGGACACCCATGCACTTTGCTATATAGGGCAAGACTCTCAAGCAAGCGGATACATCGCTGCCAAAATCCTGATGCGTAAGTATGAGGAAGGGCAAGAGGTGATATTATTCCTTAATAATAAGAAAGACAATCCGGCGGAAATACAGATGCAACGCCGTCTGGACGGTTTCATGAGTTTTATAGCCCAGGAACATAGCAACCTGGTGGTTCACGACGTTGTGCTGAACAAGGAAGATGCTGTTGCCAACCGTCGGACACTGGAAGATTTTTTTGCGGCACATCCGCAGGCTGTGCTGGGCGCCGTTTTCAATTCGCGGGTATATCAAGTGGCGGGTTACTTACAGGAAACAGGCCATCAGCTGGCCGGCCTGGTCGGCTACGACCTGTTGCAAAAAAATGTGGAGTATCTTAAATCCGGTGAAGTAAACTACCTTATCGGACAACGTCCCGGACTGCAAGGGTATTGCGGCATAAAAGCATTGTGCGACCACATGGTCTTCAAGCGCCCGGTGACCGCAGTGAAATATATGCCTATCGATATTCTGATGAAAGAAAATATCAATTTCTATTTTGAATTTGAATAAACATAATAGTATCAATCATTTAAAACGTATTTTTAAGATGAAAGCATTAAACAAACAAACCGCTTCCAAGGCTCAACGCCCGGAACGTATCATCCAGTTCGGTGAAGGAAACTTCTTGCGTGCATTTATTGACTGGATTATCTACAACATGAATGAGAAAGCTGATTTCAACAGTAGCGTTGTAGTGGTTCAACCCATCGAAAAAGGTATGGTGGACATGCTGAATGCGCAGGACGACCTTTACCATGTGAATCTGCAAGGTCTGGACAAAGGGGAAACCGTTAACAGCCTGACGATGATTGACGTAATCAGCCGCGCACTGAATCCTTACTCTCAGAATGAAGAATTCATGAAACTGGCTGACCAACCGGAAATGCGCTTTGTTATCTCCAACACAACGGAAGCCGGTATCGCTTTCGATCCTTCCTGCAAACTGACTGACGCTCCGGCTTCTTCATATCCGGGCAAGCTCACTCAACTGCTGTACCGTCGTTTCAAGACTTTCAACGGTGACAAGAGCAAAGGTCTGATTATCTTCCCCTGCGAACTTATCTTCCTGAACGGCCATAAACTGAAAGAAACTATCTATCAGTACATCGAACTGTGGCAGCTGGGTGATGAATTCAAGACTTGGTTCGAAGAAGCCTGCGGTGTATACGCCACGCTTGTTGACCGCATCGTACCGGGATTCCCCCGCAAGGATATTGCAGCAATCAAGGAGAAATTGCAATATGATGACAATTTGGTAGTACAGGCTGAAATCTTCCATCTCTGGGTTATCGAGGCTCCTCAGGAAGTTGCCAAGGAATTCCCCGCAGACAAGGCAGGCCTGAATGTACTGTTCGTTCCTTCCGAAGAGCCATACCACGAAAGAAAGGTGACTCTGCTGAATGGCCCGCACACCGTTCTGTCTCCGGTTGCTTATCTGTCTGGCGTAAATATCGTACGCGATGCTTGCCAGCACCCGGTTATCGGCCAATATATCCATAAGGTAATGTTCGACGAATTGATGGAAACTCTGAACTTGCCGAAGGATGAATTGAAGAAGTTTGCAGAAGATGTATTGGAACGCTTCAACAATCCGTTTGTTGACCATGCCGTAACCAGCATCATGTTGAACTCTTTCCCGAAATATGAAACCCGCGACCTTCCCGGTTTGAAGACTTATTTGCAACGCAAAGGTGAACTGCCGAAAGGATTGGTTCTCGGTCTGGCTGCCATCATTACCTATTATAAAGGTGGTGTCCGTGAAGATGGTGCTGAAATCGTTCCGAACGATGCTCCTGAAATCATACAGCTGCTGAAAGACCTGTGGGCCACAGGCGATACTCAGAAAGTAGCCGAAGGCGTACTCGCTGCAACTTCTGTCTGGGGCGAAGATTTGAATAATATCCCGGGACTTACCGCTGCTGTGAAAGCTAATCTGGATTCTATCCAGGAAAAAGGAATGCTGGAAACAGTGAAGGGAATTCTTTAATTAATCTATAAGTATCGTAAAGGGAATAGGGTGGAGCGGTGGCTTCACCCTATTTTTTTTCCATAATATCTTTGCTTTTCGTAAAAAAAAGGTTTTCTTTGTAATAAATAATATTTCTGAATTTGCGTATAACTGCCAAGATATTATAACGATAAAATAGATAAAATGAAAGAAGAATTAAAAAGAAGAGAGTACTGTAAGACAACTTCTTTAACGATGAGTCTTATAGCTTTTGTAGTATGTCTGGTGTGTTTCGCCTTTTTCCTTTTCTGGAGTCCTTCGCGAGAGCTGACGAAAGAAGATGTGAGGATTGTGCTGAAGGAAGACTGTAATAAATGGGTATACGTGTGGTCCGGTGAGAGTGGAAAACTTGAAGAAACTAACGACACATTAAAAGCCGGTACAATCTTGAAAGGCATTGCCAAAGAGGGGCGTTGGACATGGATTGTAGAAGATGAAAACGGCAATCGTTTCGGTGTGCCCAAATTGGCGGTTGAAGGTGAAACAGAAGAACTACGAGCAATGAATCCTGATTTCCGCTATGTCTATCGAGCTGATTCATTGAATGGTTTCTCATTAGAACGCATACGCAAAGAAGCTGGAGACTATCTGATGGCCGATGTGTCAACACGTTCTTATTATTTTCCACAAATTGTGCTGGCCAAAGGGGAAGGAAGGACGAAAGGAGTACTGCTCACGGTGGATGAGCAAGGACTTGTGGTACATACCGAACGTACTTCGGAATTGAAATACAACTTATATACCAGTGCGCCTTTCTTCTATTACATAATCAGCTGGAATCTTGTCACCAACTTCCAACCCTTTACGGTAGATGCTGATAATCAGCCGCTACATCACAAATCATTAAGCAGTAAATTCGGCTCGTGGTTCAAGGGGATTTTCTCCTCCATTTTCTGGTTTCTCATGAGGATGGTACTCTTCTTATTGATATTGGGTGGACTGACGCTGATCGTATATGGAGCAGCAAGCCTCCTGTTTGTTGCACTGGGGCGCATGCCGGGAGTGAAAAACTCGTTTATTGCTAAGCTGGAATATGTATACATGATTCCCTGGATGTATATCTTGTTGCTTTCCTGTCTCTACTTATTCAATTCTCTTTGGATTATCCTTTTACCGGGAGGTCTATTGCTGCTGATATGGATGTGTGCAGCTGTAGAAAAACTTTCTATCCGTGACGCCCGTTGCCCGTCATGCGCAGTACTAAATAAATTGAATGTAGTTGAAATCACTTATTTGACAGGTGTGGATGTAGAGCCTATATGGGGAACAAGTTGGATAAAAAACACGATTATTGATGTAGAGAAAGCGCGTAGGCGAGAACACCAATTGGTGGAAATAGATACAGAGTGTGCCGTCTGCCACCACCATACACACGAGGATCGTAAGGCCGATACAACGGGAGACTGGAAACCCATTGAAGAATTTGCATGCCCCCAGTGCGGACAGCATACCCTAAAGGCTACTTCAAAGGTAAAAGAGTCAAATGTGAAACGCCATGAGTATACTACGCGAAAAAAAGGGAAAATCAAGGAGAAAGGTTTTGATTTTGTAGAATGGGAAACGCGCTATGAAAGCAAGGATAAGGTGTCAACTCATGAGTATTGGACGGGGAGCATCACTTATCATCAGGAAGTGAATTGCGGGCATTGTGATTATCATTATGAAATAGATCACACAGAAAAAGTAGATGATAGTCCTACCAAAACCAGTACAGTGGAGGAGGTACGCAAGTGGAAACGGGTTGATAACTAACAATGTTTTTAGTCGTTACACCCAACGCCCAAAGTGTATTGTGTCGAATTTCAAACGGATATGAATGAGAGGGAGTGTGTGTTATTTTGTACTGCCCCCTCCCCAAAAAATGGACGTTAAATTATAACTTTATAAATTCTCTTCATAATGAGCTCGGTATTGTACCGGGCTCATTACATTTAGCTTCCTTTTTCCACTTATTGGTTAAAAAATATTAAGCCAACACATTTATAGCATATTTACGAAATGTGCGGTTTATTTCATAAAATCACCGCCACAGGTTCTCTGGCAAGAGGGAAATACAGACAGACCGCACATTAGCCCGGCTTTGCTTATGCTTATATTTGTACCTGCAAAGAGAAAACGCTACGAAAGAGACACAGTCGGTACAACAAATGCCCCTGCTTCCAGCAACTTTTCCCATATGTATTTGAGTAAACCAATAAAATAAGAACGAAAATGAAACGAAATTTTTATCTCCAACACCCGCTCATGGCCATGTATGATCCCCGGATGCAAACCTTGCTCGACAAGGAAGGCCCTAAAGGAATCGGAGCCTACTGGATCATCATCGAAAAACTGAGCCTGTTGCCCGACTCCCGAGCAAAGCTCGAATATCTGCGTCCTTACTGCAAGGGCAAAAAGCTGCCGTTTGCATACCTGAAGAAAATCATCTTCGGATTCCAACTTTTCATACTCGAAGAAGACGGATTCTTCAGTCCCGAAGAACTGAATCCGGTGAAAAAGAAGGAGAAAAAAACGGTAAAAAATGATAGAGCAAATGCCTTTGCTAGTGCAAAAAATGACGAAAATCGGCCAAAAACAGCAGAGGAAAGCATGGACAATAAACAGGCTAACGCGCTAGAAACCAGCACAAATAAAGTAATAAGCAGTGAAGTATTTAAAGAGAATATAAAAGATATAATAACATCATCATCAACAAAAGAAAAAGAAACTGCTGATGATACCTGCAATGCCACACTTGAACAACCCGAAAGCCACAGCTCAACAGGGCAAATGCCACACCTGAGTAAAGCAAATGCCACGCTTCAGACACGTCCAAGTGTGGCATTTGCCTCCACGAAATGTGGCATTTCGGACGCTGAGATGTGGCATTTCAGGGATTTGAATTACTGCTTGCCGGATTCCTCGCTTGCTCCACTGCGCAAAATAAACGTTGTGGCTCCGATAGTGACAATTGCACCATCCTCAATGCGGATACGGTCTTTATCACCCAGAATTTCATTGTTCAGGAAGGTTCCTGTCAGGCTGGGAGCATCACGCAATGTATATGCCAGCCCCCCCTGTTTATTGCGTTTTACGTTAATAATGCAGTGGCGGCGATCCATGCTCATATCCGATGTCTCGATAGGGGTATTGATATTCGTTCCGACGCAACGGCGGCCGATTACGTTGTCTCCCTCCTGCAAGGGAAGCACTTGCTTAAAACCGAAAACATTCTCAATCACTGTGATACTACCTAAAGCATCTTTAAATTCTTCTTCATCCGGGCGCTCTTCTTTTTGGGGAGCACGCATCTTTGTTTTCCCCAAACGAATACTGAACTGTTTTCCACAATGCTCACAAACGAAGACTAGAGACTGGCCTTCGCCATATTTTGTTTCGTCAAACTGAAGATAATTCTCACATTTGGGGCAACGGATACGCTTCATGGAAATTAAAAATTAAAGAGTTAAAAGATAGGAGATATAACTTTATCACTTATGCGATTACTTTTTCAATACCCAGGCATTCTTATAGTCTTCGTTTTCACGGACTCTTGACAATGCCTGATAAGCTTCTACTTCCGTACCGCAAGACTCAATGCTGACACGCATCTTGCCATCCCCGACAATAGCTTTTGCACCCGAAAAGCCTTTAGCAACCAACTGTGCTGCCATCTTTTCTGCATCCTGCTCAGTTCCGACGCTGGCAATAATAATATGGTAGGGTCTTTTGGGAGTAGCAACGACCGGCTTTGCGGCAGGTTGCATATTCTGTTTTGCAGTATTAGGAGCAGCAACTGAATGAGAAGCTTCTTCTTTTGTTTTTGTTTCAGTAGATGCAGCCGATGCCTTGCCTACTTTAACCTCTCTCACAGCAACGGGAGCTATAACTTTCTTTTGTGCCGCTGCTTGCTTGTTAGCGGATTTACGTGTAGGGGTGTTCTGCTTTACGATAATCGGTGTAATAGCCAGAGATTGCTTTTCTATCTTTTCAAACAGCTCGTCCGGAAGTAACTTTGCATAGTTTTCTTCTATCACCTCTGTGTTTTCTATTGGAGTGGAAAAGAAGAAAGAAAGAATAACAGCAGCCACCACTGCAGCGGCATTTGTCAGATAAGCACGATTGAACCTGATAGCGAACGTGCGCTTTTCCTTTTTGATAGCAGCGGGAACAGAATAAGGAACAAACCTTTCAGCCTGCGGCTTTTCTATTGCCGACAGTTCCTTCATCTCAAATGCATCCAGCCCGTATAAATAAGGGGTTGTAATCTTGTTGTCATAAGGTGCGAAGTCGAATGTGTTATGGATGCTATAACGTACTTCGCCTACATTCGGCAAATCCACTTTACCTTCTTCGTGCAGAGCGGCTATCAATTCATCTACCTTACGCTCTACGGTCTTGGTAGCATCCGAGAAGTTGGTACCATACACTGACATATAAGATTGAACCAGCAAACCGTCATTCATCTTCAGTTGCGGATTGAAACCGATGATGCGGGTAGGGGGCAGGAAAATATTCTCTTCTTTCACTCTCGTAGCCGGAGCATAATGAGCTACAAATCCTCCCAAACCCGGAACAATGACGCAGTCATTTTCCAATAATAAAGCTTCTATATGTTGTGCCAATTCAATCATGGTGCAAAAGTAACGGAAATCTCGGATATAAGCCAGTTTCAGGGCATTTTTCTTTTCAACAAATTATAAACAATGCAATCGGCTCAATGCTTTATTATAATAAAAGCCGACTGGACTCGCTCATGAATCTGTCGGCTTTTAATTTCAAGTCGATACAATAGCTATAAAATTATATTAATTAGCTACAATCATCCTCTTTGTATCAATCAAATGACCATCTGTGAACAATGAATAGATATAAATTCCATTAGAAACACCCCTAAATCTATGAACAAATTATAGGCAACCTAACAATAAACCCGTCTAACCAACGTTTATTGACTATAAACTATTACTTTTGCGATAGTTCAAATTAATAAAAGATAAGATATACGATGAAAATAAAAACGTTGATACCTGCATTCTCATTACTGCTACTAATGTCGTGCAAAACAACGACTAATAATATTACCTATTTTCAGGATTTAGATAATCAGGCGGCAAGTATTACCCAACAACCTATTAATTATGCCCCACGGATTGCTCCGGATGACCAATTATCAATAACAGTATCAGGAACAGATCCCAATGCAGTAGCGGCATTCAATATGCCACTTGCCAGTTATCTGGCTCCAGGAGAAACGAATGTTACCACTACGCCTGTACTTCATACTTATTTGGTAAATTCACGCGGAGAGATCGATTTCCCGGTACTTGGTAAAGTACAAGTCGCTAACATGACACGTAGCGAATTGACAGACATGCTGACCGAAAAAATATCAGCTTACGTCAAATCCCCCATTGTCACAATACAAATAAAGAATTTTAAAGTCTCTGTATTGGGAGAAGTAAACAGGCCTGGGACAGTTAATGTACCCAATGAACGCCTATCTGTACTTGATGCGCTTGGTATGGCAGGCGACCTGACTATTTACGGCAATCGTACCAATGTACTTCTGATTCGTGATAACAACGGACGAAAAGAATATCATCGTTTCGATCTTACTTCTGCAGAAATGCTAACATCTCCTTATTATTATTTGCAGCAAAATGATGTACTTTATATAGAACCGAATAAAGCAAGAAAGGGAAATGCCCGGTATAGTCAGAGTGGGCAGTTCAATGTTTCTTTGGCATCAACAATAATCAGTGCCTTATCAATATTGGCATCGCTGGGCATTGCATTGCTGGTAAAATGAATATCTCTCGCTTATGAATGATGAAAATATACATATCGGAGCTCTGCTGAAGCAATTCTTCGGTTACTGGAAAATATACGTGCCCATCGGGATAATTTGCCTGATTGTCGCTATCTGCTTTCTTATGGTTACTCCAAAAAAATATGGCTTTACAGCCCGAATGCAGCTAATTGGCGATAACCAAGGCATGATGTCTGAGTTGAAAATGTTAAAAGGCAGTGGTCTTAATGCTTTATTGGGCGGGAGTGCTTCAGGTATCAATGTGGAAGATGAAGTTATCGTTTTAATGTCACGCACCAATATGACTAAAGCAATTCTTCAAACCGGCTATCAAGTGGAGACACGGCAGCAACGTGGCCTGAAAAACGTATTACTTTATGGAAAGGATAACCCTATAACCCTGCTTTTTCCCGAACAGTTTTTAGATACTATCAGCGAATCGATAAAGATAAAGATGACATTATCTGATGGAGTGTTACAATCGGCAAAAATACAATCAGAGCTGTTTGAAACAGTGAAAATGCAGGAGCTGGCTTTACCTTGCCGTTTACAACTCCCGGTCGGCACAATAATGGTGGCCTCCAATGCGGGTTTTTCAATTTCCGGTAAACAAACGCTTGATATTCAAGTCACTCCGCTGCAAAAGATGTATGAAGATTTATATAAAAACTTAGCAGCCGGAGCAGAAGAAAACATTTCAGATATTATCCTATTAGAGTTTGATAACGAAAATAAGCAACGCGGGTGTGATTTCCTGAATGAGCTAATGGCTGTCTTTAACCAATACTCACGAGATGTGAAAGTAAAGGAAGCTGATCTGAATGCCCGGTTTGTAAAGGTACGCCTTGACACTATCACTACAGAACTTGCCTATCTGGAACATCAAATTGAAGTTTACCAAAAGTATAACAACATTCCAGAACCGGCATTATATGCCAAAGCCGCCATGACAGGGAAAATGGAACTGGAAAGTTTGATTTTAGAAACGGAAGCACGCGTAAAAATGATGGATTATGTAGTGGAATATATGCAAAAAACGGAAAATGAACATGCCTCCATCCCCTCCTTTGAAGGAATAGGAGAGAAGTCCATCGCTATGTACAATCAACTGGTACTTGACCGAGAACGCCTGCTTCTGGCTTCTGAAAAAGGTAATCCTGCTTTGATTCTTGCCGATAAGCAACTGGCAGAACAACGCAAAATGTTATTAGAGACAATTGCTGCAACTCGAAATAGCGTCAAAGCCAGCCTGGAAGAACTCAATAAGAAAAATCAGGTATTCAACAGTCAACTGAACGAGTTACCCACGCAAGAGCGGGAGTATATCGAGATGAAACGGCAACAGAAAATCAAGGAAACCATCTATCTGTTTCTAATGCAGAAGCTACAGGAAAAAAGTCTGGTAAACTCTCCCGACGAACAAGTCGGAAGAGTAGTCGATGCAGCTTATTGTTCAGCAAAACCGGTTTTCCCCAAAAAACTGATTGTACTGGCAATAGCTTTTGTCACAACTTGTATCCTTTCCCTGATTGCGATTTATATGAAGGTATTTGTTTTCACTAAAAGATAATCTCATGCTTTCACGGCTGGTCTGCTCCAAAAATAATTTATTTTTCGCCTTTCTTGTAGCAGGCTACATCTTTGGTGTCATATTGTATGACTTCATTGAATTCAAATATACAGATGAGCTAATGGCACTTTTCCTATGCCTGTTTGCAGGTGTCATTGTTTGGGAAAGAAAAAACTGGAAAGAGTTGATACCTGTTGTCATAATTATTACTATCTTTCTTTTTTACGCCATTTATTCTTTCATCATACAAAGTAATGTCCCTAAAGCCATTTTTACCGACCTGCTCATTCAGATAAAACCTTTCCTCGGTTTTTATTGTGCCTATTTAATTGCACCACAATTTTCATCTTCCCAGAAATATTTCATCAGCATTCTCTGCTTAGTTGTGGGAGGATTACTAATTATTGTCGGATTGTCAGGTCAGCTTTATACCCTATTCGGGCATCCTTCCCGCTTTGCGACGGCTGCCATCGCCACCGCCTTTTTATTTCTTTATTGCAGTACTTATAAATGGAGTGATGTTTTCATATTTCTATTTTTGTTAACCATAGGCTTCTTCTCCACCCGGGCTAAATTTTATGGTTTCTGGGCAGTAGCCACCAGCCTCATAGTGTTCACCAAACTAGGCGGGCAGATACGGTTAAGCTGGAAAAGCATTATAATGGGTATCTTTATATGTCTCCTTGCCATTTGGTTTGCCAGAGAAAAAATAATAATCTATTATATTGACGGAATGATGAATTCCCGTGAAATATGGAGCCGACCTGCCATGTTATTCACCTCCGGACAAATCTTATATGACTATTTCCCATTTGGCTGTGGGTTAGGCAGTTTTGGCACATTTGCTTCTGCAGAATATTATTCTCCCATTTATGAAACATATAGCCTCGACCATATATGGGGACTATCAAAAGATATGCCTATCTTTATTTGTGACGCTTTTTATCCTGAACTGGCTCAGTTTGGGATCATCGGAGTCATCCTGTATTTCTTCTTTTGGTATACGATCATTCGGAAGTCTACCAGCATGAGCATACATAAAAGTGTATATATCTGGATGGTCTTTTTGTTCTTCCTTATAGAAGGTATAGCAGATTCCACTTTCACACATAACCGTGGTTTATTTGTTTTAATTATATTAGCCCTCATGATGACAAGAAAAGATGAAGTTGAAGAGCGAAACATATAAGAAAGGTGCCATCCATTCATCTTTCTTTAGCGTGTTGGCTAAAGGAGTGGCATTTGTGCAACATTTATTGATTGCCTATTATTTTGGTGCCAATACCGGAACCGACCTGTACTTCTATCTCTTCAATTTAGTGATACTGATAGGAGGGATGATACAAACAATCGCAACTTCAATTCTCATACCGCAATCTATGTTGTTGCGGCATTCTGTTTCAGCAAAAGCAGAAATGAAATATCTGAATGCTTTTATGTACGGTTTCATTTCTCTTATACTTTTATTCATATTGCTTGTGAGTCTGGCAGGAGATAGAGTACCGGAACTAATAACCAATTTTCCATCGGAAGATATAGAAAAGTACATACCCATCTATTATGCGTCGCTTTGGCTAATGCTAGTTATGGCTACCAATTTGTATCTGACAGAAATATTAGTTTCATTCAAATTTTTCTCTTTGCCCTTAATCTGCAATCTGCTATTAAACAGTGGAATCATTCTGGCCTTACTTTTATTTAAAGAGACTATCGGTGTCACATCCATGATATATGGAAGTTGTATAGCCAGCATGATTAATTCGGTTATACTGATTATCCTCATGAAGAGAAAGTTACAGTGGAAATTCCTCCTGATAGACTTCTCCACTATATCTCATCAATGGAAATCCATTACAGGTTTGGCTTTTAACCAAGGAGTTGTCATTTTCGCTTCAACATTCCCCATGTATCTGCTATCATATTATCAGCCAGGTGCCATAACCATAATCAATTATGCACAAAAGTTCATCCAGGCACCTTTAGCATGGATACAACAGTTTACAGCCGTACTTCAAATAAAGCTCAACAATTTGAAAGGGGGTGGAAAAGAACATGAAATCTACCAATCCGCATCCCGTATAGCGGTCCGCTTATTCTTACTCACATTGTTCACATCATTGATGATATTCTTGTTGCGTGGCTTCATTGCCGAAACACTTTTCGGATTAGGGGAAATGCCCTCAGAAGCAGCAACTAAGCTTTCATATCTCATCGGTCTACTCACATTTAGTATGCCTTTCACTGCCATGAGCTTGGCTTATATGAAGGTTTTTTTTACACAAGGATACATCCGGCAATATGTTGCCATTATGCTATTTGTAAATGCAATATCGTGTGTCATGTACGCCATTTCCATTTACCACTGGCAGGAAAATGGATATGCTTTTGTATATGTACTTATCGAGATGCTTACTACTTTAATTATATGGCTCTATTTACAAAAGCAATTGAAAAAGAAAGTATACTATTAATGAGCAGAGGATATATGAACTATATTGTATTCGATAATTTCCGTGATAATCATGAATATATAGCTGGCACATTGAGAAAAAAGGGGGTCAGCATAGAAGAGCTATATTCTCCTGGCAGCAAATATAAATGGATGGCCTGGTTAAAAGGAGCATCGAATGCTATTTACAAGTCCTCATCCAATGATACGTTGATTTTTTGGTATGATTTTCAAGGGATTATTTCTTTCTGGATTTGCAGATTACTTTTCCTGAAAAGAAGAATCATCATATTGAATCTTTTATTAAAGAACAAACCGACACTAAAAAATAAGATAGTATCATACTTGTATAAATCAGCATTACAATCAACCAACCTGAAAGCTACCGTCACATCTTTAGAATACGGAGAAGCATTAAACCGCCAACTAAAAATAAGGAAATCATATGCACTGCTACATGATGTCTATCCTTTCAGCGAGAAAGAAGAAAGAGAATATGAAGACTGTGGAAATAAAGTGTTTTGCGGAGGAAACAATGGCAGGGATTGGGAACTAATCATAAGAATAGGCCAAAGTATGCCGGATGTGCAATTCACTTTGGTTATGCCTGATTCGGCTTGGAAACATTATTCAAAGATGCCGTTACCCGAAAACATACATATTTTTAATAATGTACAGCTAGCTGAATTTAATAAGTTATTGCAAGAATCATCTATTGTGGTACTCCCTCTAAACACCGATGCACCAGCAGGGCTAATTGTGATATTTCAGGCTGCATCACAGCAGAAACCGATTATTACAACATCCACTCCGGTCACCAAAGAATATATTGACGAGAAATCAGGAGTACTATGTAAAAGCGACCCTGATCAATACATCAAAGAAATTAAATATCACCTGCAGCATACCGATATTGCCAGAGCGAAAGGAAAGGCATTACGTGATAAACTGAAATCAAAGTGCTCTAAAGATATATACACCAAGAAACTTTATAATATCTTACTTCAAAAATGAAAACAGTATCAGTCATACTTGCCTCATATAATGGTGGGAAATATATTGAAGAGCAATTAGATTCCATCTTTGCCCAGACTTATCCTATCCATGAACTACTCGTAGGAGACGATGGAAGTACGGATAACACAATGGCTATTCTGAATAATTACGCATATAAATATAAGAATATCAAAATCATCAGTCCGGATGATAAGCATCATGGAGTCAACTACAATTTTAAGCGATTGATGGATATGGCATCAGGCGATTACATCGCTATTTCAGACCAGGATGACATATGGTTTCCCCAAAAAATAGAAGTTATGATGGAAGAGATAGGAAATCATACACTTGCCTATAGCAATGCCATACCCTTCTCTGGGGTTATCTCTGGTTTTAAAGACCAAACCTTTGAATGTGACTCTTCTATACAGGAGAATCAAATTGAAGATATCATGTTCAACAATATAATATCAGGGCACCGGATGTTGGTAAAAAAGGAGTTTATTAAGGAAATTCACGAATGGAACTTTGATGTTTATTATGATTGGTGGTTGGCTATTTCGGCAGCATATCGTAATAGTATAGTATATATTCCTTATCCTCTAGTCCTTTGGAGAAGACATAACGACTCCATGACACTCCTTCACCACAGAAGACAAAAGAAAATATTCAAGTTATTCAAATTTATCAAAAGACGATATCTGTATTTTCAATCTCTGCTAAAACTATTTGAAAGCTTGGGTATCGAGAACAGGAAGCAACTTATAATCTATAAATTAACCCATAAGTTCGCCTCAAAATCTTTATGTATTAATCTATATGGTTGTTTCTATTATTGTATTAAAATAAAGTCTGAAATATCATATACTAACTTTATAAAGCCACTGAAAATGTGGTCTAAATAAATATATCAGCAATGAAAATTCTTCTTGTCAATAAGTTCCTTTATCCCCGGGGAGGTGATTGTATTCATACCCTGAACCTTGGCCGGATGCTGCGTGAAGCGGGGCATACGGTACGTTTTTATACTATGGACTATCCGGAAAACATACAGGATGAAGGCAAACCTTTTTTTGCAAAAGAAATCAATTTCTCTTCAACAAGCCTATCCGGAAAAATAAAAGCCGCCAAGCGTATCTTATGGGGTACAGGAGTAAAAGAAAGTTTTAAAGAACTCTTGAAAGATTTTCAACCGGATATTGTACATCTGAATAATATTCACTCTTATCTTTCTCCTCTGGTTGCCCGACTTGCGCACGAACAGGGAATCAAGGTTATCTGGACACTACATGATTATAAGTTGCTATGCCCGGCATATAATTGTCTATGCAAAGGAGAAGTATGCGAAGCCTGTTTCTTCCATAAAGAGAATGTAATACGCCGTAAATGCATGAAAGATAATCTGTTGGCAAGCATTTTAGCTTGGGCAGAAGCTAAAAACTGGAATAAGAAAAAACTGATGGAATGGACAGATACATTTATTTGTCCCAGCCGTTTTATGGCAGAGAAAATGCAACAGGGAGGTTATTCGTCTGAGAAGCTGCAAATTATTCACAATTTCATATCAGAAGAGCCAATCAAATCCGATGTAAATCCGTCCATTTCCGAACGGGAGAATTCCTATGCCTACATCGGACGTTTATCAGAAGAAAAAGGGGTAGAATCATTATTGAAAGCTGCTACTCAATTACCTTATACATTATATATGGCGGGTACAGGACCTTTAAAGAATGATTTGGTACGAAAATATGCTGCAGACAATATTGTCTTTCTCGGACATTTGACTTCTAAAGAGATTGCAGAGCTTTTAAAGAAGGTATCATTTACTGTAATTCCTTCTATCTGGTATGAGAACAATCCTCTTAGCGTCATCGAATCTCTATGTTATGGCACTCCCGTATTAGGCAGAAACATCGGTGGCATTCCGGAACTTTTGAAAACCGACAAGTGTAATTGTCTCTTTGAACAGGATAATGAATTGCCGGCACTCATTACCGAAATGTTTGCTTCTGTAACTTCTATACACCGGGATAGGCTGGCAGCTACTTCACTCAGGCGTTTTTCCAGTAAACGATATTATCAAAAGTGGCTTGAAATAGTAGGAAAGGAGTGAAAAATAGTATTTTTGCAAACAAATAAACTGCATATATATGAAATCCGCTATAAATTCGCCCACTGATATGTGTATCATTGTTACATATCGCTGCCCGATGCAGTGCCAGATGTGTAATATATGGCAAAATCCCACAGATAAAGATAATGAAATCAGTCCGGCGGAAATTGAAAAACTTCCGAAAGTAAAATTCATAAATATCACAGGAGGAGAACCTTTTATCCGGGAAGATCTGGAGGAAATCGTAAAAGTAGCATTCCGTAAATCTCCTCGCGTCGTTATCTCAACTTCAGGATGGTTTGAAGAACGTATTATCCGTTTAGCCGAAAAGTTTCCTAAAATAGGGATACGTATTAGTATTGAAGGATTGTCCTTGAAGAATGATGAACTTCGAGGAAGACAAGGCGGGTTTGATAAGGGACTTCGTACCTTGTTGCAACTAAAGGAGATGGGAGTGAAAGATATAGGTTTCGGAATTACAGTTTCCAACTCCAATTCAGCTGATATGCTTTCGCTATACCGTTTGTCCCGCTCGCTGGGAATGGAATTTGCAACTGCGGCTCTGCATAACTCATATTACTTTCATAAAACAGATAATGTGATTACCAACCAAACAGAAGTTTGTGGAAATTTTGGTAAATTAATAGAATGGCAATTAAAAGAAAAGCATCCGAAATCCTGGTTTCGGGCTTACTTTAACTGGGGATTAATTAATTATATCAAAGGAAAACCTCGTTTGCTGCCTTGTGAAGCGGGATTGGTTAATTTCTTTGTAGATCCTTACGGCGACATTTATCCCTGCAATGGGCTGGAAAGCAAATACTGGAAAGAAAGTATGGGAAATATCCGTACCATGTCTTCTTTCGAAGAGTTGTGGAGAGGCGAACAAGCTGAACGTATCAGAAAACGTGTACGCGAGTGTCCTAAAAATTGCTGGATGGTAGGAACGGCTGCTCCGGTCATGAAAAAATATATAGCTACCCCAATGAGGTGGGTATTATATCAAAAGCTACAGTCGCTACTGGGATATTCCATAACCTTAGACGATAAAGAGGAATGAAGATAGTAGTCACCGGTACCAGAGGCATTCCCGGCATACAAGGAGGGATAGAAACGCATTGTGAGGAACTCTATCCGCTAATTGCAGATAAGCAACATGAAATTATTGTTGTTCGTCGTCCCGGCTATGCAATAGACCATACTGTAAAAACGTACAGACAAGTTACCATAAAGGATATAAAGGTGGTGCGAAACAAGTATCTGGAGGCCTTTCTGCACACTTTTCTGGCTGTATTGTATGCTCGAAGAATAGGAGCCGACATTGTACATATTCATGCAGTAGGTCCGGCTCTGATGACCCCGATAGCACGTATGCTGGGCATGAAAGTGGTAGTGACGCATCATGGCCCGGACTACAACCGTGAAAAATGGGGAAATTTTGCCAAATGGATACTCCGTACAGGAGAAAAAGCAGGGATACATTATGCAAATCATATAATCGTGATTGCAGAACATATACGGCAGATGATTTTACATAAATATCCTTCGAAGAAAAACATTATACTGATACATAATGGAGTTAAAGCCATTTCCCAAACACCCGGTACTGACTTTATTCAAGGCTTAGGGCTGACGGAATATAATTACATTTTAGCCGTAGGACGACTTGTGAAAGAAAAAGGCTTTGACAAGCTGGTAGAGGTATTCAAACAGCTTTCTTCGCCATCTTTGAAGTTGGTCATAGTCGGCAGTGCCGATCATCAGGATAGCTATGTACAAAAATTGAAAGAAGCATGCAGAGATGAGAAAAATATATGTCTGGCAGGCTTTGTAAAGGGAGAAAAACTTGCGGAGTTATATGCATATGCGAGGTTATTTGTATTGCCGTCTACCCATGAAGGTTTACCCATTGCACTACTTGAAGCCATGAGTTATGGCACTCCAATACTTGCAAGTGACATACCGGCAAATAAAGAAATAGGATTACCGGATGAGTGTTACTTTAAAAGCGATGATTTCACCGATATGCAACAAACATTAGAAAAGAGAATAGAAAGTATTCAGACTGAACGGATTACTTATAATCTTTCAGCATACAATTGGCCGTATATCGCCCTACGTACTAAAGAAATTTATGATTCTTTGATAGTATAAAACAATATAGGAAAAGATTTGCCGTTTCATAAGTCAAGAGTATTGTAATGTTTTAGTATGAATATACATTATCCAGCATATCATTTCCCCCTGCAACGGAAATGCAACCGAATTCTTAAACGAATATTAGATATCGTATTTGCCTCAATAATCCTAATTCTGATATATCCATGGGCATATATCATCATAGGATGTTGCATCAAGATAAAGATGCCCGGTAAAATAATATTCTCACAAAAAAGGAATGGACAATATAAACGGGAGTTTACTTGCTATAAATTTCGTTCGATGTTGCCGAATAGGGAATCTGATACGCAACAGGCATACGATGACGATCCTCGTATCACTCCGCTTGGACGCTTCTTACGTATCACCAGCATTGATGAGTTACCTCAATTCTGGAACGTGCTGAAAGGAGAGATGTCTATCGTAGGGCCACGCCCACACATGTTGATTCATACAGAGCAGTATTGCAGTATTATTCCTGACTACAATAAAAGGCTTCTGGTGAAGCCGGGAATAACCGGTTGGGCACAAGTACACAACTTGCGCGGTGAGACGGAAAAACCGGATAAAATGAAGAAAAGGGTGGAATATGATATCTGGTATATAGAACATTGGTCATTGGCATTGGATATGAAAATCATGTTCAAGACATTAAAAATAATATTCCGATAATCTATGCGTACATCTTGGTATATTCTTGCCATCCTGTTATGTTGCCCTGCTTCGTCAGTAATGAAAGCACAGGGCGGACTGAAGCGACAAAATGTCTCTTCTTTCGTTGAATACGGTGCATCTGTCCATACTGGTGACAATACTCCCATGTGGCAGGTAAGTAATCAACATGGATTTTCCTCAATTGACAATAATACTTATCTGAGAGGGGGAGCATTCTATACAGATACAATTCGTCATTGGAGATTAGAAGGTGGCTTGGATATGGCAGTGGCTTCCGGTTTCACATCCACCTTCATATTACAGCAAGCATATGCTGATATTCGATATAAATGGTTAGGATTATCTGTTGGTAGTAAGGAAATTGACTCTCCATTATTAAACCAACAATTAAGTAGTGGCGGCCTGACCTGGTCAGGTAATGCAAGACCTATTCCACAGGTTTGGATTGGTCTGCCGGAGTATGTACAGATTTTGCCCCGCCTTGCTCTAAAAGCGGAAATTTCATACGGATGGTTTACTGACAACAATTATCAGAAAAATCAGGTAGGAGTGGATTATTGGTATACCAAGAGTATCAAATATCACCATAAAAGCGGTTTCCTTCGCATTGGTGTGCCACAAGGTAAATGGCAACTGGATTTAGGGATGAGTCTGGATGTACAGTTCGGTGGTTATAAGAGCGATGGAATGGATGCCGGAGATCTTGGAAATAGCTGGAAAGATTATTTCAAAGTATTTATCCCCAGCCGTGGAGATGACAGTAGTCCGGAGGGTGAACAAATAGCCTATCAAGGCAATTTTATGGGTAGCGAACATATTCGGATGACTTATCGTCATGAGGATTTCTCCATCAGCGCTTATCTGGAAAATTATTACGATGATTTCAGCGGAATGGGCAAACTTAACGGATTTGACGGTCTGTGGGGCATCGAATACAAATCTAATCATAAACAGGCTATCAACGGTTTCGTACTGGAGTACTATCAGACTACTAACCAGAGCGGTCCGATGCATGGAGTGGATTTCACCGTAGTAGAGAAAACGGGAGGTGCCGACGATTATTATAATAATGCCTGGTACTCCGGCTGGGTACACTGGGGAATGACTATGGCCAACCCTTTGATTACTTCCCCCATCTACAACAAAGACGGTGACATGACCTTCAAATACAACCGCATCCGGGCAATGCATTTGGGGTGGAGCGGAGACATCAGCAAAGAGTGGACTTACTTCGCAAAACTATCATATAATAAAACTTGGGGAACTCCTTTCAAACCTATACCCGATATATTAGAAAATTTTTCTACTTTTGCATCAGTTTTCTATGCTCCCCGTAAATGGAAGGGATGGCGCTTCAATGCTTCCGTCGCTTTCGACATCGGAGAGATATATGGCGACAATTTAGGTTGCCAGTTGAAAGTACATAAAACATTCTGAAAAAGATGAATTACATACAAACGGAAATTGATGGTGTATGGCTGATTGAACCGAAAGTATTTCGTGACGAACGCGGTTATTTCATGGAAGCCTTCAAAGAAGAGGAGTTCAAAGCGCACGTCGGCAACGTCCATTTCATTCAGGACAACGAATCGAAATCCTCTTTCGGCGTGTTGCGCGGGTTGCACTATCAGAAGGGCGAATATTGCCAGGCCAAGCTGGTACGTGTCATTAAAGGAAAAGTGCTGGACGTAGCGGTAGACCTGCGCCAATCATCTCCGACATTCGGGAAGTACGTTAGTGCGGAATTGAGTGAAGAGAACCAACGCCAGCTTTTCATTCCCCGTGGATTTGCTCATGGATTTCTGGTGCTCAGTGATGAAGCTGTTTTCACCTATAAAGTCGATAATGCCTATACTCCGCAGGCAGAAGCTTCTATCCGTTTCAATGACGAAACGATAGGCATAGACTGGCCTGTTGCCGAAGAACAATTACTATTATCCCCCAAAGATAAAGTCGCTCCACTTTTCCGGGAGGCGGTATATTTTGAATAAAGAGTATGAAAGCAGCTATTGTCGGTACAGGATATGTCGGTCTGGTGACTGGAACCTGTTTTGCAGAAATTGGCGTCAACGTTATTTGTGTAGACACCAACAGTGAAAAAATAGAAGCATTGAAGAAAGGCGTCATCCCCATCTATGAGAGTGGATTGGAAGAGATGGTGAACCGCAATGTAAAAGCCGGTCGCCTGCACTTCACAACTTCACTGGAAAGTTGTCTGAACGATGTGGAAGTCGTCTTCAGTGCCGTTGGTACTCCTCCTGACGAAGATGGAAGCGCCGATCTTAGCTACGTGCTCGAAGTTGCCCGTACCATCGGACGGAATATGCAGAAGTATATGCTGGTAGTCACCAAAAGTACCGTTCCCGTAGGTACAGCAAAGAAAGTGCGTGCTGCCATTCAGGAGGAACTGGATAAAAGAGGTATCAACATAGGATTTGATGTAGCATCCAACCCCGAATTCCTGAAAGAGGGTAACGCCATTAACGACTTTATGAGTCCTGACCGTGTAGTGGTGGGAGTAGAGTCCGAACGTGCAAAAAAAATAATGAGCAAGCTCTATAAACCGTTTTTACTGAATAACTTCCGCGTCATCTTCATGGATATTCCTTCTGCCGAGATGACAAAATACGCAGCCAACTCAATGCTTGCCACCCGTATCAGTTTTATGAATGACATTGCCAACCTTTGTGAATTGGTAGGTGCAGACGTAAATATGGTGCGCAGCGGTATCGGTTCGGATACCCGCATCGGACGGAAATTCTTGTATCCGGGTATTGGCTATGGCGGTTCCTGTTTCCCCAAAGACGTGAAGGCACTCATCAAGACAGCTGAGTTGAATGGTTATCAGATGCGCGTGCTTCATGCGGTGGAAGAAGTAAATGAATCGCAAAAGAGCATCCTTTTCAACAAGCTCTGCAAACATTTTAATAACGACCTGAAAGGAAAAACCATTGCCTTATGGGGACTGGCTTTCAAGCCGGAAACGGATGATATGCGCGAAGCACCCTCACTGGTTTTGATAGATAAATTGTTGAAAGCCGGATGTAAAGTGCGTGCTTACGATCCTGCCGCGATGGATGAATGCCGCCGCCGAATAGGTGAAAGCATTTATTACGCAAAGGATATGTATGATGCTGTGCTTGATGCCGACGCTATGATGCTGGTTACAGAATGGAAAGAATTCCGTTTGCCATCATGGGCAGTCATCAAGAAAACGATGGAACAGCCGGTAGTGCTGGACGGACGTAATATCTATGATAAAAAAGATATGGAAGAGCAAGGTTTTTCTTACCATTGCATCGGCCATTGAGAATAAAACAAAAACAGAGGGAGTTATGATAAAGTGGGGTGCTATTTCCATGGTACTCGTTATGATGCTGGCTTCTTGTAACGGTGCTAAAAACGGAGAGACTTCCGGTAGGGAAGACTTAACCGCAAAAAAACTATTGCAAGGTATCTGGCTGGATGACGAGACAGATATACCGTTAATGCGTATTAACGGTGATACTATTTATTATATCGACCCGCAGAATCTGCCTGTCTACTTCAAGGTTGTACGTGATACGATATATGTACGTGGAAATACACCCACGGCTTATAAGATAGACCGGCAGACGGAGTATAGTTTCTGGTTCCATAGTCTCTCCGATGAGATTGTAAAACTGCACAAATCGGACAATCCGGGAGATACGCTGGCATTTTCCAGTCAGGAAACAGAAATCACTCCTTCCATTCAGGAAATAATAAAAAAAGATAGCGTGGTAGTATATAAAGGAACCCGTTATCGAGGCTATGTCTATATCAACCCTTCTCAAATGAAAGTCATTAAAACTGCTTATTCTGAAGAAGGAATCAGCATGGATAATGTATATTACGACAATGTAATACATATCTGTGTATATGAAGGAAGAAATCAGCTGTATGGAAAAGATATTACCAAGAAAATGTTTGCGAATATCTTTCCGGAAGAAGAGTTGAATCAGACTATCCTTGCTGACATGAATTTCATGGGAGTAGACGAAAAAGGCTATCATTATGAGGCAACGCTCCAAATACCGGAGAGTTCGGTTTATCATCTCGTAAGCCTGACCATAGACTCAGACAAACAACTACATATAAAAATGGTGGAGTAGAACTCCACCATTAAATAAAACCTATAAGGGATTTTTTATTTCTGACCGCTCCCTGAACCATTGCTATTCCTCTTTGGAGCATTATTTCTTCTTTTTGAAGCACTTTTCTTCTGGTCGTTTCCACCACCTCTATTGGTATTCCTACCTCCTTTGGAGAAGTTACGCCGTCCTCTATCATAACTACGGGGTTTATATTCAGGAGCTTCACCCAATTCCTCCGGCACAGGTATTTTATAGATTTCCTTTTCCAGGAAGTTTTCTATTTGCTTAAAGTTACTTTGTTCCTTCTCGTTGACAAAAGTCAGAGCAACACCATCATTATTGGCACGTGCCGTACGACCGATGCGATGAACATAATCTTCGCTATCATGTGGCACGTCATAGTTAATGACCAGACGAATGTCATCAATGTCAATACCACGCGCCACAATATCGGTAGCCACAAGGATATTTACCCGTCCGGCTTTGAATTCATGCATTACCTGCTCACGTTGCGCCTGTTCCAAGTCAGAATGCATTTCTCCTACATTCAACTTCATCATTTTCAATGCCTTCGTCACTTCTTTTACTTTCAGTTTAGACGATGCAAAGATTATAACCCGCTCCGGAGTTTGTTCTGCAAAGAGGCTGCGGATTATGCCCAGTTTCTGGTTTTCGTAGCATACATAGGCTGCCTGTACTATTTTATCAGCAGGACGGGAAACCGCAAGTTTTACTTCAGCAGGATTATTGAGAATGGTATTGGCAAGTTGTTGTATCTTGGCAGGCATGGTGGCAGAGAACATGATAGTTTGCCGTTCTTTGGGCAAGTACTTCACAATCTGCATGATATCATCGAAAAATCCCATATCGAGCATACGGTCGGCTTCATCGAGGATGAAATAGGAGACACGGGAGAGATCCACATAGCCCAGACTGAGATGGGCTATCAAACGTCCCGGAGTAGCTATCACTACATCGGCGCCCAGCATCAACCCTTTCTTTTGTTGCTCGAAAAGTATTCCGTCATTACCTCCATAGACGGCCACACTACTAACAGGCATAAAATAGGAGAATCCTTCCATCTGCTGGTCAATCTGCTGCGCCAATTCCCGTGTGGGTGACATTATAATGCAATTGATAGCATCTTCAGGATGTCCGCCTTCAGAAAGTTTGTTCAGTATTGGCAGCAAATAAGCAGCAGTCTTACCGGTTCCGGTTTGTGCTACGGCTATTAAATCTCTGCCTTCAAGTATAACGGGGATGGATTTCTCTTGTATGGGTGTACACTCATCGAAGCGCATGGCTTCCAGCGCATCAAGCACTTGGTCATTCAGTGGTAGTTCGGAAAACTTCATGTTTCTTTTTTATTTAGCCGCAAAGATAGGAAATAAAGTGATTATCGCAAAGGAATGAAGCGACTTTGCAATTCATTCCTTTAATACCCCGGATGCTGTTTCCATCCCGGATTCATTTGCCTGATTTTCTCTGGGATAGGAAAGACAGTAGTATATCCGTTTTCTTCATCCGGCAGTTGCGGACGGCTACTGTAAGAACGGGTAAATTGCCCGAAACGGATTAAATCCTGACGCCGCCAGCCTTCCCAGGCTAATTCCATCTGACGCTCGGCAAGAAGACTCTCCAAAGTCGCAGTACGTTCCGGTGCACCGACACGATTACGCACCCGGTTCAACTCTTCATCTCCGTTGCGTCCGTCACGAACTTTCGCTTCGCTCTTCATCAGCAGAACATCGGCATAACGAAACAGGACAATATCATTTTCCATCAGTTTGCCATCCTTCATTGCCTTATCATCAATCTCATATTTCTTCATACGGGCACCGGCAGTCTTCTCATACGGTTCATCGGACAAGTCCAACTTAACCTCCCAAGGTTCGTAAACCAAAACCGTACCATCATCCAGTTTCACAACGTTACCTTTCAAATCGTAAACGATGTCGGCATAATAGCAGTAATCGAAACGAGGATCTTGTCCATCCGTTTCATATCCAAAGGTCTGCAAGACTTCGATAGTAGCACTCGAACCATTCTCACCGGATAGTCCCAGCGCCTTGGCATGATTATAGTGACGCGAGCGGAAAAGATATTGCATCTGATTGGTATATAATGTCTTATTCATCGGAATAGTGAAAATATTCTCGACTGAACTTTCATTGTATACGGCAAAATTTACTGTATAATCGGTTTCAAGGCGATAACCAAAAGCTGTAATCTTATCGCAGTAGGCTTCCGCTGTCTGCCAGGCATTGAGAGTGCTGCCGTCTACCTCGAAGAAGATAGTTTTGCCATCCGGACGAACATCATCTGTCCAGTCATTATCTGTATAAATTTCAGCATTCAACGCCAGTTTTGCAAGCAGGAAGTAGGCGACAGGACGGGTCAGACGTCCGTAGTAATTACCCGAACGGTTACTGAACTCAGCGGGCAGGAGGGGGGCAGCCTCCTGTAACTCCCTGAATACAAAATTAAAGACTTCTTTGCGCTCGCTCAGTACAATATCTTTTGAGGCGACCTTGGAAGCTACAACCACAGGAACACGTCCAAACAAGTCCATCAGGTAATAATAATACATTGCACGGAAAGCACGCACCTCAGCACGATATGCGGGAAGTTCCGCATCAGAATGAGTAAGAGCGTAAGTTTCAATATGCTCCAGGGAGTTATTGCTAAGCATGATTACTTTATAGAGGTATTCCCAGGTGGCTTGTATCGCATCATTGTTAACACCCCATTTATGCAGGAACAAACCTTGCCAAAAACCGCCATCATACCAGTCACCGCCACGGGTAGGCATTATGGCTTCATCGGTGGTAAAAGTGTTCAGGTCATATACCCCACGGCCTGTTCCCTGCAAACCTTGACTGTCGGAGTTTCCACCGATATAGTTGTAAAGGGAAGCGACCGCGTTGAGATAAAGTTCAGAGATGTTGCGATACCCTTCTTCTTCGGGTTGTGCATCGCGGGGTTTTTCTTTCAAAAAACCATCACATGAAGTAGCAAGACAGCAAAGAATGGATAAAATGCAGAACGGATAAAATAGAGTATAACGTTTCATAGTTTTAGGATTTAGAAGTTTATACTTAGTCCGATAGTATATGTACGGTATAGAGGATAAGTACGTTTGTCATCTATGCCTAGAGTAGAGTCCACAGAGGAACTGTTTATCATGGGAGTCAGTCCCGAATAACCGGAAATGGTAGCCAGATTATTGACTGTCAGTGATAAACGGAGCGACTGTAGATAACGGGGATTTTTTAACGGAACATTCCAACCTACCGTGACATAATCGAAGTTGATATAATCACCGTCTTCCAGCCAATAGTCCGTAGCGGTTTGGTCTTTTATGTTCCGGGCAGGTGCCTTCTTCATAACATTGTAATCGGGGAAACTATTCATATTCATATAAGTCAATGAAGTGCCATTGTAGACTTTATGTCCGAATGCACCGTTTATCTGCAACGACACATCAAAATCCTTATAACGGAAACTTATATTGGACCCAAGAATCGTCTTCGGAACTGCCTGTCCCGCCACATAGCGGTCTTCACCGTCTTCCAGACTAACACCACCGCCATTGAGGTCGGCAACCTGATAAGTATAGCCACCGTTTCCATCAGAAATCAGTCCTGTGCAATGAGGTAAATAGAACACTCCTAATGGTTGGCCAACAATCTGATAAACAATATGGTTGTATCCGCCATGAAACCCGGCACCATCCAATCCGGCAAGGCTTTTATACTCAGCTGCTGAAATCTGCTCACCCTGATAGGTTCCGTTAAGAGAGAGCAGTTTATTTTGCTGAAAGGTAAGGTTGGCATTGATATTCAACTCCATATTTTGTGTTTTAAGAGGAGTGATACCAATGGATAACTCTGTTCCGTAGTTACGCATAGAGCCGATGTTTGCCAGCAAAGTGTTGTAAGTGAAAGGTGGTACGCTCACATTGTAAAGATAGAGCATGTCTTTCGTTTTAGAGTTATAGTAGTTTGCAGTCAGCAACAACCGGTTTCCAAGCAAAGCCAGCTCTATACCGGCATTGAAAGTTTGTTTCACCTCCCATTTCAAATCAGGATTAGTATTCCGCAGTTTATCCATCGTAACCACAGGCGAAGAACCGACCGGAGCTACACCATTAGGGTACATCAGACTTAATGTCGTGTACGAGTCAATACCATTTTGATTGCCCGCCAAGCCATATCCTGCACGAATCTTCAAGTTATCAATAAAAGGCAGTTTCTGCATGAACTTTTCGTTACTGACTACCCATGCAACTGACACCGCCGGAAAAAATCCCCATTTATGATTACTGCCAAACTTAGAAGAAGCGTCTCCGCGAGCGTTCACTGTCAGAATGTAACGGTCATTATATGTATAATTCACGCGTCCCATAAAAGAGACAAGACGCGGATCTTCGTAATAAGAACCGGTGCCCTCCCACGGACGAAGAGCGCCCCCTTGCAGATTATTGTAGCCAGTATCATCGTTGCTGAACTTTGTAGCAGTAACATGATAACCCGTATATTGATCTTTCTGCAATTCTGCCAATCCTAAAATATCAAAGAAATGTTTTTTCCACTCCTTTTTATAAGATAGCATCATATTGCCAAGCAATGATTCCATTTTTTTAGTACCTCTGTATGCCTGCCCGTTTGCCCATACGGCAATGGGTAGATACTGTGACTCTTCCAGCACATTATAGGTATAGGAACCGAAAAGAGTCAGTTTCCATGCTTCCGACAGATTAAACGTCAACCGGGCATGGGTGCTGATATGCGATGTGGCATCCTTGTCATTCACATCCATCCATGCCAGCGGGTGAGACAACTGGCTGGCAAAAGCGCTTCCGTCCCAACTTCCGGTTTCCGGATTCTTATGATTGGGAAAAGTAGGATTGAACGAAGCTGCGGAATAGAACACCTTGTGCAGATTCACCAGATTGCGCTCTTTTTGTATAGAGCCAAACATACCTAGATCGCATTTCAGAAAATTATCGAAAGCATACTGGGTCATGTTCATATTCGACGTAAAGTTCTGCAATTTTTCATTAACGATCACCCCTTCACGGTTCATCAAGGCAAGTGAGACGCGATAATTGGAGGTATTCGTACCACCGGAAAAAGCGATATGGTGATTATGTTGCAGTCCGGTCTGCTCTATCTCTTTCTGAAAATCGGTATTGTTGCCTAAATCTGTAATAGGAATACCACGCTCCCGAGCCACATTGCGGAATTCATCCCCACTAAGCATCCTCACGGTCTTATAACTTGAAGCAATACCGAAACTGCCATTATAGTTGACGCTTGTACGCCCGCTGACACCTTTCTTTGTAGTGATCTCTATTACTCCCGATGCTCCTCGTGAACCATATTGCGCCGTTTCCGAGGCATCTTTCAGAATCACAAAACTTTCAATATCCGCCGGATAAATAGATGTGAGCATACTTAAATCACCGAAAACACCATCCACAATAATCAGCGGGTCGTTTCCGGTAGTCAATGAAGTAGTGCCGCGCAGGCGGACAGCGTCAAGTGCGGCAGGGCCATTTGAGCCTTTCAGAATAGTCAATCCCGGTACCCGTCCGCGAATAGCATCCAGCGGATTGGTAATCTGATCTTTATTCATCTGATTTTCGGTAATTCTTTCCACCAGTCCGGAAAGGTTCTTACGAAGACCTGTTGCATATCCAACAGTCGTTATGGAGTCGGGTAGGGTAGCATGAAGTTTCTTTTGTGCAACGGCCGGAAGACCGGGTACAATCAAAAACAAAGAGAGATAGAATAGATTCCTGATTCTCTTCATAGTATTATTATTTAAGAGGTTCCGCAAATATATATGTCATTATATGAACAAATATATTTGCGGAATAGTTCAGGCTATCTCGGCAAATCGATATAGGAATCTTTAAAGCCCAGAAAATAGAGTACACCATCCAGACCGATGGTATTGATGGATTGTTTGGCATTAGCCACTACTTTGGGTTTAGCATGAAAAGCGATACCCAATCCGGCAATACCCAGCATCGGAAGGTCATTAGCTCCATCACCTACTGCAATAGTCTGAGCAATGTCCACTTTTTCCACTTGTGCGATAAGACGCAGTAATTCGGCTTTCCGTTTGCCATCCACCACATCACCCAGATAACGGCCGGTCAGTTTGCCATCCACAATTTCCAGTTCATTGGCATATACATAGTCAATGCCATATTTTTTTTGTAAGTATTGCCCGAAATAAGTGAAACCACCGGAAAGGATGGCAATCTTATAACCATACTTCTTCAATACATACATCAATCGGTCTACACCTTCCGTGATTGGCAAACTTTCAGCAATTTCCTGCATGACGGATTCATCCAGTCCCTTCAGCAAAGCCACACGTTCGCGAAAACTTTCCGTGAAGTCAATTTCACCGCGCATGGCACGCTCGGTGATAGCTTTCACCTCGTCTCCCACACCGGCACGCAATGCCAACTCGTCAATCACTTCCGTTTCAATCAGCGTAGAGTCCATATCAAAGCATATCAGGCGACGCATACGGCGATACATATTATCAAGCTGGAAAGAGAAATCCATTTCCAGTTCACTTGCCAGTTTCATCAGTTGCTCCTGCATGGCAATGCGATCTTTTGGAGTACCCCGGACCGAAAATTCGATGCAAGCACGGGTACGCGAATCACATTCATCCAACGGAATACGTCCGGTCAGACGCTTGATGGCATCAATATTCATTCCTTGGTCAGACAAGATGCGGGTAACGGCGGATATTTGGCGGGCAGACAATTTACGTCCCAATAAAGTAAGGATATAGCGATTTTTGCCCTGCATGTTTACCCAATCCTCATACTCTTTCACCGAAATAGGATAGAAGCGGATGGTAACTCCCAAAGAAGATGCCTTGAAAAGCAACTCCTTCATGATAAAGCCGGAATGCTGTTCCTCCGTCTTGCATAAGATACCCAGTGATAACGTATTATGAATATCGGCCTGACCGATGTCAAGAATAGTAGCGTCGTATTTTGCTAAAATTTCCGTGACTGACGCTGTCAATCCCGGGCGATCTTCACCCGTGACACGGATAAGAATAAGCTCAGTGCTCAATGGTTGCATAAATTGTTTATTTAAAATAAAAAAATAATAGCTGCAAAAGTAGACAAAATTCCCACGACTCTTGTTAAAATAGCATGAAAATATATGTTCTGCATCATTTATTGAACGAAAATAGCAATGAAATGTTTTTTAAGTAACAGCGCCCAGAAGGTAACCAGAGGCACAAAACATGTTATATAACATAAAAAAGTTAACCATTTGCTTGATAATCAATAATAATGTTGTACCTTTGACGCCGATTTAGGACAAGTGGTTCTACAATCTTAGTAAATGTTGAGTTTACATTTGTTTTACAAGACGCTAAATCAGTATCAAAGCAAGCACCTGTAAATCAACCAGTATTAACCAAAACCGCGTTACATGAAGTATGTAAAATGGATTTTTGTTGTATTACTAATTAGTTCCTTGACTTCTTTCGTAGAAAAAGACAAACCAACCGGTGGTTTGAATGTGGGTGACATAGCCCCTGATTTTAAAATCGAAACTATGTCGACTGAGCAATCCACTCAAAATCTTTCCCGAATGAAGGGGAAGTATGTGCTACTCAGTTTCTGGGCAAGTTACGACGCGCAGTCCCGGATGCAAAACGCAAGTTTAAGCAATGCGCTTCGCTCAACTTCTCTAAATAATAATGTGGAAATGGTTTCCGTTTCATTCGATGAATATCAGTCTATCTTCGAGGAAACCATTCGTAAGGACCAAATAGTTACGCCCACTTGTTTCGTGGAAACTAAAGGCGAGTCGTCCGGCATCTTTAAAAAGTATCGCTTAGGCCGGGGATTTACTAACTATTTACTGGATGATAATGGTGTGATTATAGCCAAAAACATCTCTGCCGCAGAGCTTTCAGCTTACTTGAATTAAGCTTTTCACTGCACATGCTATGAAAAACTTAAAGAACCTGTAAGACGAAAGTTGGGTTGTTTCCAAAGAATATAATGGTGGCTCATTGTCATCAAAGTTAAGAGGAAACAAAAACAAAAGAGGAAATGAATACAACAAAAAAGCCCCTCCCGCACTTGTGGTAACACAGGAGCGGGAGGGGCTTCTTATTTTTATTATCTTTTCAGATTATCTTATTTCGGTGCTTTCTGATACAGATAGAATGCGATGAACGCATAAAGTATATTAGGTATCCACACAGCAATCACCGGAGGCACATTACCGTTCACCGCAAAAGTGGAAGCAATTGTCTGGAATAATATATATGAAAAACTTAATCCCAAACCTATACCTAAATGCAATCCCATTCCCCCCTTTGTTTTTTTCGAAGAAAGAGAAACACCTATCAACGTTAATATAAACGATGCAAACGACATAGCAATACGTTTGTGATACTCAATCTCAAACTCCTTAATATTGGCAAAACCTCGCTGCCTCTGTCGAGTGATGTATTCGCTTAACTGTGGATTAGTCATCATTTCCTGCTGGTTCTTAGTTATCAGAAAGTCAGCAGGTTCCATGAAGAGTGTACTGTCAATCCGGTCACCTTTAGTGATACTCTCCTTCATACCATCCATTTCACGTATCATATAGTCTTTGATAATCCATTTATGAACGGAAGCCGTGTCATAAGTGATAGAACGGGCAGTGAGATGGGAAACTAACTGTTTATCTTTAAATTTGTCCAACGAGAAACGGTACCCTGTCTTGGTGAAGTCCTCAAAGCGTTCAATATAAGCAATTACACCAGAGTCCACTTCCAATTGAATATTCCGGGCTGTATTGTTTTTACGCGGTTTATAATATTTATCCTCAAAGTTAATACGCGTCACACTACCTTGGGGTATGACATAAGAACCCAGGAAAAAAGTGACTATAGCAATAATCGCTGCCGATACCATATAAGGGCGAAGCATTCGCTTGAAACTCATTCCGGTAGAGAACATGGCAATAATTTCAGAGTTCTCAGCCAGTTTAGAGGTAAAGAAGATAACGGCAATAAATACGAACAGCGGACTGAACAAATTGGCAAAGTAGGGGATGAAGTTCAGATAATAGTCGAAGATAATAGCATTCCAGGGTGCTTCGTGTGACATAAATCTGTCCATCTTCTCATTGAAGTCGAACACCACTGCAATAGAGATAATCAATGCAATGGCAAACACATAAGTCCCCAGGAACTTCTTTATAATATAAAAGTCCAACCGCTTCAACCACTTCCAGTCATCCGGCAACTTTACACCTTTAATTTTCCAGTTCAGCTTTTTCATAATCTTGTAGATACACGTTTCACCATCATCGGTTTCCATGTAGAGAAGTCACCGGCGATGATATGCTTGCGGGCTTCACCCACCAGCCATAGATAAAATGCCAAATTATGAATAGAAGCAATCTGCATAGCCAACAATTCCTGTGCATGGAACAAATGACGCAGATATGCTTTACTATATAAGGTATCTACACTGGAAGCCCCATCCGCCTCAATAGGAGAGAAGTCTGTTTCCCATTTCTTATTGCGCATATTGATGATGCCATCTTTGGTAAACAACATACCGTTACGTCCGTTACGGGTCGGCATTACGCAGTCGAACATATCCACACCACGCTCTATACCTTCCAGGATATTGACCGGTGTACCTACGCCCATCAGATAACGTGGTTTGTCTTTAGGCAGAATTTCGTTCACCAGCTCAATCATCTCATACATTTTATCTACCGGTTCACCTACCGCCAAACCACCGATGGCATTGCCGTCCGCACCCTTTGATGCGATAAACTCCGCCGACTGCTTACGAAGGTCGGGATATACGCATCCCTGAACGATAGGGAAAAGAGACTGATTGTAACCATATTTAGGTTCCGTTTCGTTGAAACGCTGAATACAGCGGTCCAGCCAACGATGTGTCAGTCCCAATGACTTTTTGGCATAAGCATAGTCCGAATCACCCGGAGGGCACTCGTCGAATGCCATCATGATATCTGCGCCAATCGTGCGCTCAATATCCATCACCTTTTCTGGAGTAAAGATATGCTTGCTACCGTCAATGTGCGAACGAAACTCCGCACCCTCTTCACGCAACTTGCGGATACCTGACAGTGAAAATACTTGAAATCCACCGCTATCCGTCAGCATCGGACGGTCGAAGCCATTGAACTTATGTAGTCCTCCGGCCTTTTCCAATACATCCAATCCCGGACGCAGATATAAATGATAAGTATTACCTAATATAATCTGCGCCTTGATATCTTCTTTCAGTTCGGTTACATGTACACCTTTCACTGTTCCTACAGTACCTACCGGCATAAAGATAGGTGTCTCTATTTGCCCGTGGTCAGTGGTAATCAGTCCTGCACGCGCATTACTTTTACTGTCTGTATATTGTAAGTCGAATGTCATTCTGCTTTCTTTTCTGTCTTTTCTTTCTTTGCGGACAAGTCGATGGCATCGGCTACCTTTTCATTGGTAAGCGCAATAGCAAACACCTCTTTCACATCCTTCACATAATGGAAAGTCAACCCTTTGAGGTAGAGCTCTTGTATCTCATCAATATTCTTACGGTTTTCCTCACTCAGAATAATGTCTTTGATACCGGCACGTTTAGCCGCCAGAATTTTCTCCTTGATTCCCCCTACAGGAAGCACTTTCCCGCGCAGTGTAATCTCACCGGTCATGGCAAGGTTTGCTTTCACTTTGCGCTGGGTAAGGGCAGAAGCAAGGGAAGTAGCCATAGTGATACCTGCCGACGGTCCATCCTTAGGAATAGCACCTTCGGGCACATGCACATGGATATTCCAGTTATCAAAGATGTCTTCATCCAGATTCAGCAAAGAAGCATGCGCCTTGATGTACTCTAAAGCCAACATGGCAGATTCTTTCATCACATCACCCAGATTTCCGGTCAGCGTCAGGCGTCCGCCTTTTCCACGACTCAAACTTGTTTCCACAAACAGAATTTCTCCACCTACGGCAGTCCATGCCAAGCCGGTAACCACACCTGCGTATTCGTTACCTTGATATTTATCACGGGAATATTCCGGTGCACCGAGAAACTCGTACAAGTCTGCCGGTTTGATTTCTTGTTTCGCAAAATACCCATCCGTAGCATACTGACGGGCTGACTTACGAAGTATCTTACCGATTTTCTTTTCCAATTCGCGCACACCGCTCTCACGGGTATACGACTCGATAATTGCTTCCAGTGTATTCTTAGGTATCTTGATATCATTCTTCTTCATGCCATTAGCTTCCAGTTCTTTCGGAACCAGATGGCGGCGGGCAATCTCTATCTTTTCTTCGGTGATATAACCACTTACTTCAATCAGTTCCATCCGGTCGAGCAACGGCCCGGGAATGGTATTCAGATTATTCGCGGTAGCGATAAACATCACCTTTGACAAATCATAGTCTACATCCAGGAAGTTATCATGGAATGTCGTATTCTGTTCCGGATCAAGCACCTCAAGTAAAGCGGAAGAAGGGTCTCCCTGACGATCGGAACTTACCTTATCTATCTCATCCAGAATAAATACCGGATTGGAAGAACCGGCCTTAATCAAACTCTTGATAATACGTCCCGGCATTGCTCCGATATACGTTTTGCGATGTCCGCGGATTTCCGCTTCATCATGCACACCACCCAATGACATACGGATATATTTCCGCTTCAATGCAGCAGCAATGGAACGTCCTAAAGATGTCTTACCAACTCCCGGAGGGCCATACAAGCAAATGATAGGCGACTTCATGTCACCTTTCAGTTTCAACACCGCCAAGTGCTCCAGAATACGTTCTTTTACCTTTTCCAAACCGTAATGGTCTTTATTTAAGGTCTTTTCCGCATTTGTCAGATTCAGATTATCGACAGTATATACCCCCCATGGCAGGCTGAGCATTGTTTGCAGATAATTGAGTTGCACGCTGTAATCGGGAGATTGCGGATGAGTACGTTCCAGTTTATCCAACTCTTTAATGAAAGTCTCTCTCACTTCTGCACTCCATTTGATGGAAGCAGCCTTACGGCGCATTTCTTCTATTTCCTGCTCCTGACCGCCGCCACCCAGTTCATCCTGAATGGTTTTAATCTGTTGCTGCAAGAAGTATTCACGTTGCTGCTGGTCAATATCTTCCCGTGCACGCATCTGTATGGATTCCTTTATCTCGGCAAGTTGCACTTCCCGATTCAGTATCTCCAGTAAGCGATAAGTACGGGCCCGCAAGGAGTCGATACGCAGCAATTCAACCTTTTCATCCTTCTTCAACGGAAGATTGGTGCAGATGAAGTCTACCAAAAACATCGGATTAGTAATGTTCTTGATAGCAAATGCAGAATCTTGCGGAAACATATCAGATGATTTGATAAAGCGGATAGTCAAGTCCTTACATGCTTCTACCAATGCGTGGAATTCTTTATCACCTTTTTCCGGAATATCTTCTTCCAACGCCTTTACCCGGCCTTTCAGGTAGGGAACTGTATCAACAATTTCTTTCAGTTCCATACGTTTGACGCCTTGCAGAATGATAGTCGTTGTCTGGTCAGGCATTTCCAGAATACGGATAATCTTGCCTACCGTACCAATGGTATGCAAATCCTCCATTAAAGGAGCTTCCGTATCTGCCAGCTTTTGGCAGACTACCCCGATATATGCACTTTTCTTTTCTGCTTCACGCACTAATTTCATGGAAGTTTTTCTTCCAACAGATACCGGCATAAACACGCCCGGAAACAAAACCATATTTCGCAGAGGTAATATCGGAAGGATTTCATCAACCTCAATATCCATTAATTGTTCTTCATTCCCCTCAAAATCAGCAATCACTGAGAATGCATTTCCTTCTCTCTCTTCCGTATCTCCTAGGTAAAGTCTTTTCTTCATTTCTTTCTTTTTAAGTTTATGTCATACTGACAGGGCTTATAAAGCGCCTGCAAAGTTAATCTATTCTTCATTAATATAAAGCACCTTTTTAATAAAAAGACAAAAACAGTGCCAAATTTGCCACAATATTCATGACTTTGCCTATTTTTGCCCTCAATTAACGAGTATAGAATATGTCAAACCCTTATTTCCAGTTTAAACAATTTACCATATGGCATGATAAGTGCGCCATGAAAGTAGGTACGGACGGAGTACTCTTGGGCGCTTGGTCGGCAGCAGAAAATGCTCTTCAAATTCTCGATGTAGGGACTGGTACAGGATTGATAGCTTTAATGTTAGCTCAACGAAATCCACAGGCGCAAATCACGGCCGTAGAGATAGATGAAAAGGCAGCCGCCCAAGCAGAAATAAACGTTGCACGTTCTCCGTGGGCAGACAGAATCAGCATTATCTGTAATAATTTCCGTTTATTCCTGACAGAAAACAGATATGACCTGATAGTTTCCAACCCTCCATATTTTGTTGACGCTTTAAATTGTCCCGACAAACAGCGCAATATGGCACGACATACCTGCGAACTGAATTACGAATTGCTTTTTCAGCGTTCAGCCCAACTGCTTTGTGAACAGGGGAGGGTGTGCATCATTATTCCCGCCGAAGTAGAGAAACTGGTGATTGACACAGCTTGGAAGTACAAGCTATATCTTTCCCGCCGTCTTCGTGTTTTTACAAAGCCAGGAAAACCATGCCGGAGAGTGCTTATCTCATTTGGTCTTCAAGAAAAAGAGTGCATAGAAGAAACTTTATGCATTGAAGTGGAACACAATCAATTCACCCCTGAATACATTGCATTGACAAAAGAGTTTTATTTGAAAATGTAAAAATAAAAACGTATATAGCTAAAAAAAAGAAAGAGATATCTTATTTAAGATATCTCTTTCTTTTTTAGTCGGGGTAGCGGGATTCGAACCCACGACCCCCTGCTCCCAAAGCAGGTGCGCTAACCGGACTGCGCTACACCCCGAATGCCTTATTTCTTAAAAGCGAGTGCAAAGGTAGAAACTATTTTGTTATAAACAAAGATATATGAAGTTTTTTTAGAAAAAATATTTCTCATAAGTTCTAAAGTCCTGTAAAACAATAATGCTACTCGTGGTTGTACTGTACCAAATCCGTATCTGCCTGTAGCAACTCCGTATTAGATCCATATTTATAGAGTACGGAGATATAGACACAGACCTGGTACGTAGTTGATATGCCCCCAACTTATGAATAAAAAGATGAAATAATATCTGGCAAAATAATATATTTCGTTTAACTTTATCCCCGCAAACAATTAGCACATCTCAACGTTACACTATAAAATAAAAGACATCATGAAAAAACAAATTATCAGCATGGCTGTCATGGCAGTCATATTTGCCGCTTGCGGCGGAGGTACAAAGGCTCCTGTCACTGTGGTAGGCTCTTGGGTAATGCCCATTGAAGGACAACCCGGAGAGATGCAAGGTATCAAGTTGGAAGAAAACGGAGAGGCTTCTTCCATCAATATGCATACATTGGTATATAAAGAATGGGAACAGCAAGGTGACAACCTGTACCTGACCGTGAAAAGTATCGGCAATGGAATTGAAATAGAAGGCGTGGATACATTGAAGATTAATAAACTTACGGCAGACTCTTTGGTGTTGAGCTCCAATTATGGCTATACGCTGGAATATGTGAGACAGAAATAATATAGATTACTCATAAAAATGCCTGGTGACCAAAATATCACCAGGCATTTTCCATTTCATCCCAACAATAATTACCTCGAACGAATTTCCCTTCGCATAAATATAACATACGAAAACGCAAAACAGAGAATTGTAACCGCAATCAGCCCTGTCAGTTGTGGCCATATCACCAGCAAACTCTGTCCCAATGGAAGGGGGCTGGGTATCGCTCCCTGTACCTGTTCCATCATAAGTGGTCCAAGACTCCGGATAGATGGCATCAGCAATACGGAAGTTGCCTGATTGAATAATTCGCAAGGATTAAAAGACATTATTCCCCAAACTATTCTCTGGTAACCGATAGCATAATAAGAATGCATCATCTCCGAAGGCATAAACATTCTGGCAATCCAGTTGACAATCATCGTATAGAATACGCTGAAAAACAGCCATACTGCTATAGAAGCCAAAGCTGAAGTGGCCGTTTGGCGGAAACAAAGTGAAAACAATATTGCCATATTCAGCCAAAGTCCCACATAAAAGATACTCAGGATAAGGAAAAAGATGATACGTCCGAATTCTTCCGGAGTAGGCGGAATGCCAATGGCAATCAGTCCGGCACCCATTACCAGAAATCCCAGCACAAACAGCATGATAGTGATTATGATTAATGCAGCCAGAAATTTGGCGTTTATCATGCAATCACGATGTATCGGCTGTGACAATATGCGGCACAACGTCCCCTTATTCTGTTCCGAATTCATGGCATCAAACCCCAAAGCAATACCCAGTAACGGCCCCAAAAAGTTGATGAACAACACAAAAGAAGGGAGAGTGCCGTCCGACACGGTAAATAACTTCAGAAAGAAAAACGTATCTTCCGCATTACCGGACTTGATAGCTTCGCGCATACTGGTGAGTGACGTGTACAGTGCGCCCATGCAAGTAAGGGTAATGATGACAAGCAGAATAATAAACCTCCAGCTGCATACATGATCCCTTATCTCTTTATTGACTATAACCCAGAAAGGCTGTTCAGCTTTATTCATGTTTCTCACCTCCTTCCTTTACATAGTTATTATAAACATCAATAAGCTCCACTTTCTTTTCCTCCATCTCTCTGAGGTCGAGTTGCGCCAGCAGTTCCCCATGATTAAATACCCCCACACGGTCGCAAGCTTTCTGCACCTGATCCAGATTATGGGAAGAAAACAATACCGTGAGGGAATGTACCCTGCTCAAATTACGGACCAATTCAATAAATTCCTGAATTCCGGCAGGGTCGATACCCGATGTCGGCTCATCCAGAATGATAATCTCCGGATTCTTAATCAGCACATCCGCCAATCCCAAACGTTGCCGCATACCACGCGAATATTTTCCGGTCTTTTTATGAATCTGCCCGGCAAGCCCTACACGGCTCAGAAGTTCCATTGCCTTTTCTTTCGCCTCTTTTTTCGAAAGGCCATTCAGAAGTGCCGTATAAATAAGATTTTCCAGCCCGGTCATGTCATCATAAAAACCCAAGTCCTCGGGGAGATAGCCTATTTTTCGCTTTACTTCAATAGGATTTGTAGTGGAATTTATTCCGCAAATCTCAACCTTGCCGGAAGTCGGTTCGGTCAGTCCCAGCATCATCAGGATAGTGGTCGATTTACCGGCGCCGTTCGGCCCCAGCAATCCGAAGATTTCTCCTTTACAAATAGACAGGTTGATATGGTCTACAGCTGTGAAATTACCGTATCTCTTCGTCAGATCGGTAAGCACGATCACTTGTTCGCCCATAATCACCTCCTTCCATATTTGCGGAACAGATAGTAAACGCCTCCCACAGCTACAATGATGATTAATATTCCTACCCAGCCCCATAACATCGGAGTTTTTACTGCGATTCTGAATTGCGCGGTAGCATTCACTTCAGGAGTCTTGGCTTCCATTGTCGCAACGTAGTCGCCTGGCAAAGCTTTCTTTGAAGCTTTCATCACAGCCGTGACAGTAGAAGTTTCTCCGGCTTTCAGCATCTCAATTTTGGCCGGTTCAAAAGATACTTCCCAATCCTGAGGCTTACCGGACGAGAGTTGAATATCTTTCAGTAAAGAAGAACCTGTATTTCTTACCACCAGTTCCAGACGCTTCACATCCCCGGCTGTTATTTCAGTACTCAGCAATCCGCGTGGGGTGGTCAACTCCATTTGATACGTACCTGTAACCACTACTTCCAACTCCAGGTCGGCAGAAGTGTTGCCGGCAACCGCACGCACTGAAATCTTATAGCTTCCGGCTTCCACGTTGGCCGGTGGAGTGACGTCTATAGATACATTCTGACTGGCATTTGCCTCTACTTGCGCAGAAGTAGCCTGTTTGTAGTTGGGCTTAAAAATAACATTCCAACCTCTTGGCGCATTGGCCATCAAAGCATATAATTGCTGGTCGGCAGTCTGATTTTTCAGTACGGCACTGAAAGTAAATGTTGATTTTGAATTGCCCTGCATATTGGGCTGGTCAGTAGTAAATTCGGTCTGATAAGTACCTTGTTGCGCTACGGTGACCGTTAAAGGAAGTTGGTATTCTCCGGCGGAAACAATGAAATTGTAGCTACCTTTGTTAATTTTCAAAGGAACCTCCAGTTTCAGATTAAAGTCTTTCTTTTCGTTGGGAAGAACAGCCAATTTATTTACATTCCATCCCCCCGACTTTATCTCACGTTTCCAACTCGAAGGTAATCCGCTGACAGATAAATCGGCATTGACCGGAGACTTTGAATTGTTGATCAAGTCTATTTTGTAGTCAATGCTCGTCCCCGGAGAAACGGAGATTTTTGTGTAAGGAGAATAAAGAAACACGCTTGGTATAGAGTCAGAAGCGTGTGTGTTGTTCATGGGAATCAACCCCAGTAAAATAGTTAATAGCAGCAAATAATTAGTTCGCATAGTCATATGAAATTTTATGGTTAATTAAATATGAGTTGTCGACTTGTGAGGCTGCAAAAATAAAAAATGAGAAAATTTGTAGCTGTTAAAAGCAATAAAATATCAACACTGAATTTTTACGATTATATAATATTGGTGTTTTTTAATAAAACTCAAAGCGATTACTATACGGACAAAAGCAACTCTCTAACTGAACTGCAAAGTGAAGCAACTGCCTTTTCCCGGTTCCGAATAAACGGAAATATTTCCTCCGTGCTGGTTCATTATCTGTTTGCAAAGACTCAGCCCGATGCCCGAACCTGCTGTCTTTGTAGTGAAGAATGGAACGAATATTTTATCCTGTACTTCGGGTAAGATACCTTCACCATTATCGCGGACCGTAATAGAACAACGCCATGAAGATAGGGAAGAGGTCACTTTGGGTGCAAAACTGGCCTTTACCTCAATTTTAGGTACTTCGCGCCGGGCGGATGCCTCGCGGGCATTTTTCAGGAGATTGATAAGTACTTGTTCTATTTGGGCACGATCCACATCCAGGCTTTTGTCTGACGGAGGAAGTTCAAAGTGGATGGTTTGATCCGGAAACAGTTTCTGCAAATCCGCGAACAATTCGTGAACAGGCACGATGGTCCGGACGGGAGCAGGAAGACGGGTGAGACGACGATAATTTTCAACGAAACCCAATAAACCTTTACTGCGCCGGTGAATGGTCTGCATGGCTTGCAGCATTACGGCATATTCTTTTTCTCCGGTAGCATCTTTTAATGCCTCAGGTACTCCACGCTCACTTAAAGTTTCGGAAAGAGAAATGATAGGAGTGATGGAATTCATTATTTCGTGGGTGAGGACGCGGATAAGCTTTTGCCAGGCTTCCATTTCATTCCGTTCCAGTACAGAGTGGATGTTCTTTAAACTGATCAGTCTCCGTTCCGTGCCACGAGCCACGAAAAGGGTGGCGGCTACGGCCATTTCCAAAGTAGCTCCGTTTCGGTGAATACGCATGACATGCGTTTCTCCCGAAGAAAGGGTCATAAGTTCGGCCGGCAGTTGCAGGTCTTGTCCCAGTTGGGCAATGGCTGCACGGTTCATCCATTCAATACGTCCGGACATATCGGTCACTAATACAGCGGTATCTACTTTGTTCAGCAGGCTTTCGTAGTATTGATGCTTCACTTCTTCTTCCAACAGGCGGGCACGAAAAGCTTGCAGGGTTTCGGACAATTCTATCGCCATTTCCGTCATCAGCTTATTCTTATACGGTGGGCGAAAGGTCTGCGTCATGTCATTGTAACGCAAACTATCCGTCAGACGACGCATCATCTGCAACTGCTTTATCTGTATATAATAGAGGTGTATCCCTGTACCTAAAAGAAACAGGAATGTGATAAGTGTACTAAACCACAACTCAGCCCGGAATAGTACATATACACCTACGGAAAGCACTGCCAAAAGGCAAATGTGCAAAACTACAACTAAGGAATACCGCTTCATATTATATGTTTTTGTTCATCAAATGATAATTTATCACTCTATCACCTCACCACTTTATCATTCTTTTCTTTTTCCTTTCATTAGAAATTCTTCAAAGAATGTGTCGCGGTAACTGTTGCCTATGGCAATCTCATAATTATCTATATAAATATCATTGTTATCAAACGAATCGATGTGCCGCGTATTGACGATATACGATTTGTTTACCCGGAGGAACATATCCTGGGGCAGGAGTTCGGAGATACCTTTCATATTCATGCGGGTGATGATGCGCTGTTCCGGCAATTGGAGGATTACATAATCTTTCAATCCTTCGATGAAAAGAATATCGGCATAGTTCACTTTGAAGTATTTCCGTTCGGACTTGACGAAGAAATACTCTGAAGAAACATTGGTCTCAAGGGCTTCTTTCTCTTCCTTCATTAATAGCGAATGATAGGAGAGAGCTTTTTGTACAGCCTTCTGAAAACGTTCCGGTTCTATGGGTTTTACCAGATAGTCAATGGCATCAACTTCATAGCTGTCCAGTGCATACTCCGTATAGGCAGTGGTGAAAATGATAAGTGTCCGTTTGGAAACGGTGTGTGCGAATTCTATGCCAGTGATACCGGGCATCTGAATATCCAGAAAAATAAGGTCGACAGAATGTTCTTCCATAAACCGTGCGGCAGACACGGCATTGTTGAACATGCTCAGTAAGCTAAGTTCTTTATTTTCTTCCACCAACATTTCCATGGCTTCGCGTGCCAAGGGTTCATCATCTATTATAATACAATTCATAAGTTCAGTTTTAGAGTTACTGTATATTGATTTTCCGTTTCCGCCACTTCCAGAAGATAGCGACCGGGATATAATAGTTCAAGTCTCCGGCGGATATTGGTCAGTCCGATGCCGCCTACCCGGCTTTTGGCAATTGCGACGGCAGGCTTGGAATTCTCACAGCGGAACTCCAAGCGGTCATTATCAATCTTAAAGAAAAGGTGGACGTATGATGGGTGTTCGCTGTCAAAGTTATGCTTCACGGCATTCTCTACAAATGGGATGAAAAGCAATGCCGGTAACTGTATGGCATCAATTTCCCCCTCTTCGGTGATGCTGTAGTCGAAGTGGTCGCGCCGTATCTTCTCCAGATTGAGATAATCATTCAGAAAACGGATATCCGAACGGAGAGGTACATGCTCGCGGAAGTTATCATTCATCTGATAGCGCAACAAATCCTCAAGTTTGAATAATACTTGCGATGCCTCAACAGGATTCTTGCGGATGAGCACATTGGCATTATTCAGCATATTGAATAAGAAGTGTGGATTTATTTGGTTCTTGAGAAACCTCAGTTCCGAGTGTAGGGTAGCGGATTGCAGTTCGTCTACCCGTTGGTTGTAAAGTATCCAGTGACGGAGTAGGAGTATGGCGGACATTCCGGCTATGGTAAATCCCATTGCCAACACTCCTGATATGGCATTTATCAGGATAGGAATCAGTTGGGAATGGACTGCGGTAGTCGTAACCTCGACAGTGAGAATCTGAAATATAGCTACAGCCACAATGATTATCAGACTCACCAAAATCACCCCGAACGCATACGTCAGCAGACGGTTTTTCAATAGGAAGCGGGGAAATAACCAATATAGATTAATATAGAAAACCGCATCGATAGAAAAAAAGTAAATGGCCCAACCGACTAATCTTTGCGGCAATGCAAGTGGTCGCATAGGTTCATTCCAGAGTATATTTACCGTGATGAGAAACACGACAAATTGCAGGAACAGATGCCTTGCCACCCGATATTGAGGAGCGAGCAGGAAATTGGTGAAGCGGTTACCGGTCATTTTCCACCTCCTTTCAGCTCAAGCCGGATGCTTTGGTCAGTTAACTCCAACTGATATTGTTCTCCATATTGCAGGTTGAGGCGTTGCCGGATTTTGTTCAGTTCCTGATAGTTGACAAGAGTATTAGTTGATGAGGAGATAAAGGGCTGCGCAATATCTGCTGTATGCTGCAAGGAACCTTGTCCCCTTGTTCCCTCGTCTCCTTGTCCCCTTCTTTTTACCTGACAGTTGAAAAGGACAGTATCACTCTCAACTTCCAGACTGATTTCGATGGAGCACGGTTGTACCTTCTGCGCCTCTGTTTGCTTTACGGCGTACTGTATGAACGGGATAAAAAGCAAAGGGAATATAAATGTACGTCCGGTTTCTCCGGATGCATTGATCCGGAAGTCAAACTTGCCCGAAACGAGCTGTTCCAGTTCCAGATAATTCGTGAGAAATTTGATTTCCGTATTCAGCAAAACCTTCTCCCGATTGCAGTCGTACAACTGATAACGGAGTATCTGGCTCAGCTTCATCAGCATCTTGGAAGCTTTTCCCGGATTCACCAATGCCTGCTCTCCCGAATAATGAAGCACCCGGAACAGCATCGAAGGACTAATCTGTTCTTTCAGATGTTCTATTTCAGACTGTAACCTGATTTTCTCCAATTGCATTACACGCTGGTTCTCCAGTATCCACAACCGCAACAGGACGGTCATGCTACCACCGATAATACTAAGGAGCGTCAACGGGAAAGAAGAGAGATAATCCATCACGAGTGCCACTTTAGGATATCCGGTGAAAATATTAGGTATGTGCAGAACAGATGATACTATATATTCTTGTGTGGCCTGTAGGGCAAACACCACTATTAAACCGCCCGACAAGTAGAGAATATACGTCAGGTATTTCTGTTTGAGCAGATAGCGGGGTGTCAGGTAAAGCAGATTAAAATAGAAAAGAGAACCATACAGCACAAACAAATTGAATATGAGCAGGTATATCCGGTTTCCCAACGCCCCCGTTGCATCCCGCAGAGTAAACAATACCAGATTGCTGGCTATGACAAGCAGTGCAACAATGAGCGTTGCATGTCTGGCCAGCCGGAGGCGCGGACTGACCAGGAAACGGTATAGGAAAGAACTGTCGTTGCCTATGATAGGTATTGTTTTCATCGGAGTCTTTTTAATTAAGTTGACGAAGATAGAATAAATTCATGGAAAACAAGGCTTTCCAGGGAATTAAAACTCTATTTTATAACTGATATTGGTTAACCCCGTTTTCTGCTCGCTCGCCTCTATTTTCTCGGTTTTTATGTTATAAAGGTGTTGGATGTACTCTTTGGCTCCCGTAAAATTGATACCTTTTATGGCGAATTCATGGGAAACGCGACGCTTGTTGATACGATAACTCACCGTATAGTTGCCAATCAGCATTGGCGAACGCTGTATGGAGTATGCCCGCGTTTCATCATACTGAACTTCTTTGTCGGGATGCGCCATAGTTGCTTCCACATCAATCGGGGCATACCGTTCTCCGCCCTGCAATGTCATTTTCAGGTTGACGCTAAGGATGTTTTGCTTGTTGCGTCCCAGCATCCATTCCTTGCCTATCAGTCCGTTCAATACATATTTCCGGTTGAAGCGTGTGTTGTGCCATACTCCGTCGCCGCCACGGTAGCGCGAATCAAATAAAGAAGCTGTCACCATATAATAAAGCCCTTTGCTTAATGCACGTTCCCAGATGATGTCTACTCCTATGTTTCGTCCGCAACCTTTGTTCACCAACGTGTTTTCTACGAAGAATTCATCCCGGTTGAGGACAGAGAAAGAGCTGTCGCGCATGACGGGGACGTCGTACAGGAATTGTACGTAAGGCTCTACTCTCAGGCTCATGTTGTTCAACATTTTGTAGGCGAACGATAACATCAGGTGATGCGCTTTCGTGAAATCAAGGTTTTTGTTCACGGACTCATCACCTGTGCTTTGTGTTTTTACAAAATATACATCGAGCTTTTCCATACGGCTGTACATACCGTAAGCCAATGCAAAAGATGTTTTTGCGTTAGCCTGATATTTCAGACCTGCGCGCGGTTCCAGTGTCCAGCGATTATTCAGGGTGAGTAATTGTCCGTATAAGCCGAAGTTCAGGCTTAGCTGGTCGCTCATTCCCCATGAAGAACTGTTATAAGCGGAAAGCAGGCTGGTGTTTCCGTCTCCTTTTGATATCAACTCCAACGGTTTGTCAATGAAGGGGGCGAGTTTCAAATCCATATTGTAGAACATTTGCGTATACGTGAATCCGGTTTTGTTGGTGAAGCGGTTGCTTATCTTCCGATTCAGCGAAGAGGTCAGTATCAGGTTGGTACTTCTGCTGTACTGGTCAAGGAAAGGAGAACTATTCAGTTCCCGGTCGAAATTTAATTGAAAGGCTTCCTGGTCGGAATAAGTGCCGGCAAGAGTGGTTTTCAGCAAAGTGTTTTCGTCAAAGAAGTAGCGGTGTGTGATACCTCCGGCTGCCATATATTGCGTGGAATGTGCTTGCGCTGCGTCTTCCAGATAGTCCCATTTGCCGGGGTTCCTGTCGAACGAACTTTTGAATTTATCAATGAGGGCAGTTCCCCATACAGAGAAAGTTCCGGCACTGCGGGTAGGGAAGTTCAGTTTGAAGTTCAGGTCTTGATAATCCATCTTTCCGCCCAGGTCCACGTTCAGTAATCCAGTGGTAGAGTAGCGGTAGTTGAAGATATAGGAAGCCTTATGCTTCTTGCTCAACGGGCCTTCGGAAGCGAAGTCTATTCCCATGATGCCGACCTGAAAGGTATTTTCATTCTTCTGATTGTTTCCGTTGCGCAATTTCATGTCGAATACACCTGAAACAGCATTGCCGTATTCTGCCGGAAAGGCTCCCGTGAAGAAGTCCGAATTGCCCAATACCTGTGCGCTGAGTGATGAAAGGATTCCTCCGCCCAGAGTTGCAATATCAGCAAAATGGTTGGGATTGGGAATCTCCACGTCTTCCAGCCTCCACTGCAATAGGTGGGGCGCATTGCCATGAATGGATATACCGTTGTTGGAAACACTCGGTGCCACTCCGGCAAATGAAGCCACCAGCCGGGCAGGGTCATCGAAGCCGCCTGCATAACGGCTTGCTTCTTCTACACTGAGCATACGCGCTCCGGCAACGGCCATTTTGTTCATGGCTTCGTCCCGGTGGTTGGCACGGACTACGACTTCATTCAGCTCATTGACGTTTTCGCGCATGGCTATTTCCAAATAAACTTCCTTGGCGGAGGTCACCAGTATTTCGCGCAGGATTGCCGGTTCGTATCCCATGAAAGAAGATTCTACCGAATGCCGGCCTACCGGAACCTTGGGCAGTGTGAAACGGCCGAGGCTGTCGCACACTGCTCCTAAATCCGGCATATCCGTCAGGCGTACGGTGGCGTAGGGAATGGGATGTCCGGATGCCCGGTCGTTCACAACGCCACGTAGAGTTTGTATCGGTCGTTCCTGAGCGAAACAACAAACTGAAAAAAACAATGCTATGATTGCTATTACTTTAATCTTATCCATCTTTATCTGTTTTGATTGATTGCGACAAAGATAGACCGCCTCCATACGCTATTTCTCCTTTTGAGACGAAGCGGATGGGTTTGTAGACAAAAGCAGGTTTTTCATGCAATTTATTTCTCTCAGGAATTCCTTGTCATGCGATATTGCAATAACCGTTCCTGCGTAATCCCGGATAGTTGCCGTAATGATCTCGATACTTTCAATATCCAGATTATTGGTTGGTTCATCCAGAATAAAAGCATCCGGCGTATTGTCCGCAATCATCAGGCAGCAGAATGAAAGGCGCATCTTCTCTCCACCGCTGAGCAATGAGCAGGATTTGTTCCAGGTGTCTGCCGGAAAAAGGTAACGGTTCAGTATCGTTTTCAATTCATGTTCCGGCAGCAGGCGGCGGTTGAAATGCTCTGCCTGTTCCAAAATACTGAGTTCATTCCGGATAAGGGAGTACTCTTGATCCAGATAAACAAAACTGAAATCAATCCGTTCCAGACTTCCGCTTCCGGCAGGAAGTGTCCCGCAAATAAGTTTCAGCAGAGTTGTCTTGCCACTGCCATTGTTACCTTCAATACAGAAGCGGTCGCCGCTTCTCAACTGGAAACTGAGCGATTCCTGCCACATAGGGCGTTCAGCATCAGGGTACTGGAAATTCATTTCCGTAGCCGTGACCAGTATTTTACCTTCGTGCAAAGCCGAGGCACTGAAATTGGTTTTCAACTTCTCGGCAAGCGGAATAGCGCTTCGTATACTTTGCATCTCCTGTTGCAGCTTTTCCGATTTCTCGGCATGCACGTTCTTCAGCTTGTTGGTGCTTACTTCTGCCTTGTCCTTCATGGCGCCCATCATAATACGCGGGATGCCTTTCTTTATAGCGGCTTTTTCTCCCCGTACATTTTGTTTCGCTTTCTGCTCCGCTACTTCGCGGGCTGTTTTCCGGGCAAGGCGCAGGGCTTTTTGTTTCTCTTCCAACTGTTCTTGCAAAGCATTGAGCTGGATGCTTTTCTGCTCCTTGAAGAAGTCGTAGTTTCCACCGTACTGTGTCAGTCCGTTGGAAGATAACTCGCAAATGGCGGGAAGTAAGTTCAGTAATGTTCGGTCGTGGCTGATGACAAAAACGGCGGCAGAAGTACGTTGCACAAACTCATACAGTCGCTTCCTGCCAGTCATATCCAAGTGGTTCGTGGGTTCATCCAGCAGAATAGCGGTAGGAGAGTGCAGTTCCATACCTGCAAGGAAGATGCGCGTTTTTTCTCCACCGCTGAGGCCGTCCATCAGACGCGAAAGAGGAGTACCGCTCATTCCCCATGCTGCCAGGGCGGCTTGGGCACGTTCTTCTATATTCCAGTCATCGTCCAGCGTGGTGAAATGCTTTTCGGATACATCTCCATTCAATATGGCATGCAGCGCTTCCAGTTTATGGTCTATCCTTAAAGCCTGTGCGATAGTCCGGTTGTCGTATTGGCCGAAATGCTGAGGCACATAATAAAGATGTTCGGGACGGGTGACTGTTCCGGCCACAGGCGATAAGTCTCCTGCAATAATCCGCATCAGGGTAGACTTTCCGCAACCGTTGTTTCCGGTCAGCGCCATTTTGTCTCCCGGATTGACGGTCAGGTTTAAGTGTTGAAACAAGACTTCCTTGTCAGAATGGACATAGCTAAGGTCTCTGATAATAATACTCATGATAAAATACTGTGTTAAGAGAGTGAATAACGGGATAAAATCTCGGAAACTTCCGTAAAGGAAGTCATTGGAAGGGGGCAGACAAACACAGTATGGGCTAAACATCTACATTCGGGATGCTCAGCGTTCTGAATAATAAAGCATATAAAAGGTGATGTTTACCGAAGGGTTTGTCTTTACTTAGAAATTCTCATCGTAGCAATTATTAGTTAGTGGGTGCAAAGATAGGTATTTCTTTTGAAAGACACAAATTACCTTTTATTCCATAGAAGAAGCATCGAACGACAGCGGCAATAATGCGCCTACATTCTTCATTTCATAAATCCCTTTTTTGCCATAAAGAAGGATGCGCATGGGGTGTTTGAAACGTTTTTCCGTCTCAAGCATCACCTGCCGGCAGGCACCGCAGGGCGGAATAGGGTCGTCAAGGAAGTCTCTTTCATTGCGTGCGGCAATGGCAAGGGTTTCTACCGGCTGGTCGGGATATTGTGAATTGGCATAAAACAAAGTGGTACGCTCAGCGCAGAGCCCTGACGGGTAAGCGGCATTTTCCTGGTTCGTACCTGTGACGATTCTGCCGTCTGCCAGTCGTGCGGCAGCGCCTACGGAGAAGTGTGAATAGGGTGCATAACTGCGTTTGGTTGCCTCCCGCGCCGCATCCATCAGTTCACGGTCAGCGTCACTTAACTCACTATATTCGTATATTTTAATGTCAATTTGTAAGGTCAAATCTTTCATAAGGCTATAAGGTATATTGTAATTAATGTTACAAAGTTAGAAAAGAGATTGGTAAATCCAATTCTTTTTAAGATTTTTGTGACCTCAACTCATACCACTATGAACAGAATTAACGCTATCAGACTTACCGCAATTCTGGCACTCCTTGTTTGTGCCGTTGCTGTCCAGGCGCAGCGCCGGAATGCCCGTTACGTGGAATATATAGAAAAGTATGCTCCGCTTGCCGTGCAGCAAATGAAGGAACACAAGATACCTGCCAGCATCACCCTGGCACAAGGACTTCTGGAAAGTGGTGCCGGACAAAGCACGCTGGCCCGCAAAAGCAACAATCACTTCGGCATCAAGTGTGGCAGCAACTGGCGTGGACGCACGGTGCGGCACGATGATGATGCGCGCAATGAATGTTTCCGTGCTTACAGCAATCCCCGCGACTCTTACGAAGATCATTCCGCCTTCTTGAAACGTGGTGCCCGCTATGCTTTCCTGTTCGACCTGAAGATTACGGATTATAAAGGTTGGGCTCGCGGTCTGAAGAAAGCCGGATATGCGACAGACCCTTCTTATGCCAACCGTCTGATTACGATTATTGAAGATTACGACCTTTACAAGTACGACAGTCGTGGCATGAGCAAACGTGAAGCTCGTAAATGGGAGAAAGAGTTGAAGAAGAAGCCTTGGCTTGCCAATCCGCATCAGGTATATATAGCCAATGATATAGCGTATGTCGTGGCTCGTGATGGCGATACTTTCCGCTTCCTGGGCGGAGAGTTTGATATTAGCTGGAAGAAGTTGGTGAAGTATAACGACCTGCATAAAGACTATACTTTGGAAGCCGGCGATATTATCTATCTGAAAGCGAAAAAGAAGAAAGCCTCCAAACCGCATACTGTTTATATTGTAAGAGATGGCGATTCCATGCATACCATTTCTCAAAAGTACGGTATACGTCTGAAGAATCTGTATAAGATGAACCGTAAAGGCGATGAGTATATTCCTGAAGTAGGAGACAGGTTGAGGTTGAGATAACCGGAAATTCTGATTAGCATAAAAGGGGGATAGATTCTACTTATTACAAATTAGATTCTATCCCCCTAATAACTAATATCAGCACCGCAGTCAACTAATAATTTCTTGCCTAATTTTTATTCATACAACAGATGTTGTAAGAAACTTCTATAATTAATATAAGAAACTTATATAGTTATTGTAGGAAACAAGAATATTTATGGTAAGAATATTTTTTAGTATCTGAGATATTAGTTTGTAGGCACTGCGATATTAGTCTGTTGCGTTGCCGTTTAAAGACTGATGTGCTTGAAATGAAGGATAAGTGCATTGCCATGTAGACTTATCAATAAAGTAACACTATTAAATTAGTTTTATAAATGATAATTTACCAGCGTAGCGCTGGAGCAAGGTTCTCCTTCGGCGTGCAAGTAATCTTTCAGACACGGATGACACGGATGACGCGGATTCTTTTTTCCTTCGGTGTGATATGCCGGTATGTATAGCGCAGCTTTAAAAATCCGCGTCATCCGTGTCATCCGCGTCTAAAAGATTAAAGTCCGCGTTCGTCCGCCTTATCCGCGTAGTCCGCGTACCCATTCCCTCGCCGATAAATTATCATTTCCTCCTTTCCTGAACTTTCTATAACCATAATTGTTTCTCTTGCACTATTTCAAACCCTATAATATATATGTGTATATGAAAATCAATACCGGCCGGGGAACCATTCCTCTTATTACATTGATCGGCATCTGGTCTATTTCTGCATTGACCTCTTTGCCGGGATTGGCTGTTTCTCCTATTTTGGGACAGCTTTCCACTACTTTTCCGGATGCTTCGGAACTGGATATTCAGATGCTTAGTTCCTTGCCGTCGTTATTGATTATACCTTTTATTTTGTTGGCGGGCAAGTTGGCTGAGAAACGCGACTTTGTCCGTCTGTTACGCGCGGGGCTCTGGATGTTCGCCGCGAGCGGGGTGCTGTACCTGTTTTCCACAAAAATGTGGCAATTAATAGCTGTCAGCGCCCTGCTGGGAATTGGTGCGGGACTGATTATTCCGCTTTCTACCGGATTGATATCCCGTTATTTTACAGGAATCTATCGGGTAAAGCAGTTTGGATACAGTTCCGCCATTACAAATGTTACGCTGGTGGTGGCAACCGCTGTTACCGGCTATCTGGCAGAAGTGAACTGGCATCTGCCTTTCCTGGTCTATTTACTACCTTTGGTAGCCATCATACTCACTATCCATCTGAAAGACGAAAATATGGGTGGTGAAGCACAAGTCACGTCATCGGATAAATCTCCTGCCGATACTTCTTCATCGGTAGAAACGGCTGCTCCCGCTATCCCCGGTAAGTATGGTATTCATGTCCGTCATCTGCTGCAACTGATGCTTTTCTACGGGCTTACCACTTATATCGTATTGATCGTGACGTTCAACCTTCCGTTCCTGATGGAGGCACATCACTTTTCCAGTGGGAACTCGGGGATGATGATTTCCCTCTTCTTCCTTGCTATCATGGCACCCGGTTTCTTTCTGGGGCATGTTGTAAAGTATCTGAAGGAAAAGACGAAGTTTTACAGTCTGCTATGTATTGCACTGGGGTTGGCACTGATATGGATTTCCCCCAAAGAATGGCTGATCATACCGGGCTGCATACTGGTGGGATTGGGCTATGGGGTTATCCAACCGTTGATTTATGATAAAACGGTGGATACGGCTGTTCCCCAGAAAACCACGCTGGCACTGGCTTTTGTGATGGCAATGAACTACCTGGCTGTGCTGCTTTGTCCGTTTATTGTAGATTTCTTCCAATCATTGTTTCATGTACGTTCGCAGGAGTTTCCGTTTATCTTTAACCTTTGCATTACGATACTTGCATTGATATGGGCATATAGGAGGAAGAAAGATTTTCTGTTTGGGGATAAGCTGTAAATCGCTAGTTTCACTTCAATGACTGATATCGACGGTTGAATAGCTAAAATAGCCGGTTCAGCATATAGTCACTCTGTGTATAATTCGGATAGTTTACTTTTGTGCAAAAACCAAAAGTATAAAACATGTTCGACGCTATCCTTCGATTCTCAGTAAAGAAGAAGCTTTTTGTGGGGCTTACCACTTTGTTTCTTTTGATTGGTGGAATTTATTCCATGTTGACACTTCCTATAGATGCTGTTCCGGATATTACAAATAATCAGGTACAGATTGTAACCGTGTCACCAACTTTGGCTCCACAAGAGGTGGAGCAACTTATCACAATGCCCGTGGAAATCGCCATGAGCAATATCATGAATGTCACTGAAATCCGTTCCGTCTCCCGTTTCGGGCTGTCGGTGGTGACGGTAGTCTTTAAAGAGAGTGTACCTACTCTGGATGCCCGCCAGCTGGTGAACGAGCAAATACAGAGTGTGGCTGGTGAGATTCCTTCTGAGTTGGGTATGCCCGAAATGATGCCTATCACCACCGGGCTGGGTGAGATATACCAATATGTATTGAAAGTGGAGCCGGATTATGAAGATAAATATGATGCTATGGAGCTCCGTACCATTCAGGATTGGATTGTGAAACGGCAATTGTCAGGTATTCCAGGAATTGTTGAGATAAACAGTTTCGGAGGCTATCTGAAACAATATGAAGTAGCGGTTGATCCGGATGTACTTTTCTCTCTCAATATCACTATCGGAGAAGTATTCGAAGCCTTGAATAAGAATAACCAGAATACAGGTGGCAGTTATATCGAGAAAGTTAATCGTGCTTATTATATTCGCTCTGAAGGGATGATAAGCCGTATTAAAGATGTGGAACAGATAGTAGTAGCCAACCGTAATGGTATTCCTATCCGTATCAGTGACATCGGTACAGTACGTTTCGGAGCACCCAAACGTTTCGGAGCCATGACAATGGACGGCAAGGGCGAATGTGTGGGTGGCATTGCCATGATGCTGAAAGGAGCCAATGCCAATGTCGTAACCGGAGAACTGGAGAAAAGGGTGGAAAAGATACAGAAGATATTGCCGGAAGGTGTTACTATCGAGCCTTATCTGAACCGCTCTGAATTAGTGAACCGCAACATTTCTACTGTTATCTACAATCTGATAGAAGGCGCGATCATCGTATTTCTGGTATTGATTGTTTTTCTGGGCAATGTACGTGCCGGACTGATTGTGGCTTCCGTCATTCCATTAGCAATGTTATTTGCATTCATTCTGATGCGTATCTTTAATGTTTCTGCCAACCTTATGAGCTTGGGGGCGATAGATTTCGGTATTGTAGTCGATGGCTCCATTGTTATATTGGAAGGTATATTGGCGCATATTTACAGTAAGAAGTTTAAAGGACGTACTTTATCGGCAAAAGAAATGGATGCGGAAGTAGAGAAAGGAGCTTCGAGTGTGGTACGGTCTGCGACATTTGCTGTATTCATCATTCTGATCGTCTTTTTCCCTATACTGACGTTGACAGGAATAGAAGGGAAGTATTTCACGCCGATGGCTAAAACCCTGGTATTTTGCATTATCGGTGCTCTGTTCTTATCATTGACTTACGTTCCGATGATGGCTTCCCTGTTCCTGAAACATCATATTGTGACAAAACCGACTTTTGCTGATAAATTCTTTGAAGCACTGAATAAACTCTATGCCCGTGCCTTGTCATTTTGCTTGCGCTTTAAGTGGCAAACTGTTGCAACTGCGTTTGTGGCTCTGGTTATTTCTCTCTTTCTTTTCACCCGTCTGGGAGCGGAGTTTATTCCTACGTTGGATGAAGGGGATTTTGCCATGCAGATGACGCTTCCGGCCGGCAGTTCGTTGAGCGAAAGCATCGAAGTATCCAATGAAGCGGAGAAACTCCTGATGGATAAACTCCCGGAAATAAAACATGTGGTAGCCAAAATAGGTACGGCGGAAGTTCCGACAGACCCGATGGCAGTGGAAGATGCCGACGTAATGATTGTCATGAAGCCTTTTAAGGAGTGGACCAGTGCTGCCAGTCGTGCCGAAATGGTAGAGAAGATGAAAGAGGCTCTTGAACCGTTAGCTAACCGTGCAGAGTTTAATTTCTCCCAACCTATTCAACTTCGTTTTAATGAGTTGATGACAGGAGCCAAAGCAGATATTGCTGTTAAACTTTATGGAGAAGATACACATGAACTCTATCAGAAGGCAAAAGAAGCTGCTGCTTTTGTAGAAAAGGTACCTGGGGCATCGGATGTGATTGTAGAACAGACAATGGGGTTACCTCAGTTGGTAGTAAAGTATAATCGTGGAAAGATTGCCCGCTATGGTATCAATATAGAAGAATTGAATACTATTATTCGTACAGCCTATGCCGGAGAGGCTAGTGGAGTAGTCTTTGAAAATGAGCGTCGCTTTGACTTGGTGGTTCGCCTGGATCAGGATAAAGTGGCTGATTTGAATCTGGATAAACTCTTTGTCCGTTCCAATGAAGGCATTCAGATACCGGTCAGTGAGGTAGCTACTATTGATTTGGTGAATGGTCCGTTACAGATTAACCGGGATGCAACCAAACGTCGTATTGTAATCGGGGTCAATGTGCGTGGAGCGGATATTCAGCAGGTGGTGCAGGATATACAGAAGACGCTGGACAAGAATATTCAATTAAAGCCCGGATATTATTTCGAATATGGCGGACAATTTGAGAATTTGCAGAATGCCATCAACACTTTGCTGGTTGTTGTACCGGTAGCTTTGATGCTGATTCTGTTACTATTGTTTTTCGCTTTCAAGAATGTTACTTATACATTGGTGGTGTTCTCTACCGTGCCTCTTTCATTGATTGGCGGTATTCTGGCACTATGGCTACGCGGTCTTCCATTCAGCATTTCGGCGGGAGTAGGCTTCATTGCCCTCTTTGGTGTAGCGGTTCTCAATGGTATTTTAATGATTAATCACTTTAATGATATAAGAAAAGAAACTATGTATGCTCTTTCTACCAGACGGGTGATTGCCCGTGGAACCGCTCATCTGTTGCGGCCTGTTTTCTTGACAGGACTGGTTGCTTCCTTGGGATTTGTTCCTATGGCCATTGCCACCTCGGCCGGCGCCGAAGTGCAGCGTCCGTTGGCTACTGTAGTTATTGGCGGGCTGATTGTATCTACTGTATTGACACTGCTTATTATTCCTGTTTTCTATCAGATTGTAAGCTATACAGTGGTATGGAAACGCCGTTTCTCTGCCAAAAAGTTCTTGTTCTTCTTTCTATTGTTGGCTGTTATGTTGCCCTTTACGGCGAAAGCTCAGGAGAAAGTGACGATGGAGCAGGCTATAGAACTGGCAAAGCAGAACCATCCCCGTTTGAAAATAGCTTCTGCGGCAATCCGCCAGGTAAAGGCGGGCAGGGGAGAAGTTTTGGAATTGTCTCCTACCGAGATGAACTATTCATGGGGACAACTGAATGGTGAACTTAGAAAAGACAAGCAGTGGGAAGTAACCCAAGGCTTAGGATCTTTGTTGACTCCTTTTTATAAGAATGCTTTGGTGAACAGGCAGGTTGAAACGGGGACTTTCTACCGGCAGATCGCTGAAAAAGAAGTGGTGGCGGAAGTGAAGCGAGCATGGGCATATTATCTGTATGCTTGCAATCTTCGTGCCTTATACAGTGACCAGAACAAATTGGCCGGGCAATTACAGCGTATGGGTGAGTTGCGTTATCAGCAGGGGGAAATAACTTTGCTGGAGAAAAACATGACCACCAGTATGGCTGTGGATATGAAGAATCGCCTTTTTCAGGCACAAGAAGAGAAAAAACTGGCTTTGTCACGCCTGAATTGGGTCTGTTATGCAGACCGGCCATTGATTCCGGCAGATACGGCGTTGGTACAATTTCCGGTAGATTATCAGGTGCCGTCTTTTTCGGAAGTCCATCTGAATTATTTTCAGAGTCAGGCTAATGAGGCTAAAGCACAATTGAATGTGGAGCGAAGCCGATTTTTCCCTGAACTTTCCTTCGGTTACGTACGTCAGGATATACTTCCACTGAAAGGATTGAATTCGTGGATGGTTGGAGTTTCCTTTCCGGTTTATTTCTTGCCGCGGCATAGCAAGATAAAGCAAGCGAAAGTGGCTGCCGTCATAGCAAGAACTGAAGCTGAGGCTAATACACAGAATCTATATAACAAAGTTTCGGAAGCTGTTGCCAGTTTGCGCCGCCAGTCTGAAAGTCTGCGCTATTATACAACATCGGCATTGAAAGAAGCGGATGAACTGTTGAAGGTGGCCAACCTGCAGTTGCAACATAGCGAAACGAATATAACAGAATTTATACAAGCCGTTAATGTGGCGCGTGACATTCGTCGCGGATACCTCGAAACGGTATATCAATACAATATAGCAGCCCTTGAATACGAACTTTTTAAATAGAATGATGACGATGAAAAAGATAACTTTCCCCTTAATTCTGCTGGTGCTGACAGCATGCGGCGAGAACAAAGAAGTACAACCGGCAGAAGAGGCTACTGCTGTTGTCGTAGCAGAAAACGTGACAGATAGCATTCAGGTAGATGCTATCACTTCAGCTACTTCTAAACTCAATCAGGTATCATTTAACGGTACAATGGTTATTCCTCCACAACGGATGGCGACGGTTTCGCTTACGATGGGTGGGGTTATTAAAAGTACTTCTTTGTTGCCCGGTGAACCTGTACGGCAAGGGAGTGTATTGGCTACTCTGGAAAATCCCGACTTTATAACTTTACAACAGACATATCTGGACAGTCATGCACAGACTGAATTTCTGGAAGCGGAATACCTTCGCCAGCAAGCTCTTTCTGCCGAACAAGCAGCCTCCCAAAAGAAACTTCAGCAAAGCAAGGCAGATTACCTTTCAATGAAAAGCCGTGTGGAGGCGGCAGCTGCACAGTTGAAATTACTGGAAGTGGAACCTGAAGTCTTGCTGAAGGAGGGGATTCAACCTTTTTTGCAGATTAAAGCTCCGATCAGTGGCTATGTGGCAGATGTGAAAATGAATGTTGGTAAATATATGAATGTAGGAGATGCCCTTTGTGAAATAGTAGATAAAAGTCGGACTTTACTCCGATTGACAACCTATGAAAAGGATCTGGCAGATATGAAAGTGGGAAATCCGGTACAATTTCGTGTAAACGGAATGGGAAAAACAGTATTTAAGGCTACTTTGATATCTATCGGGCAGAAAGTGGATGAAGATACACGCTCTGTTGAAGTCTATGCCAGGGTAGATACTTTGGACAATCAATTCCGTCCCGGTATGTACGTCACAGCAAGGATTATGAAAGAGCAGGCTTCGGCTGAACAATAAGGTTCCTTATCTTTGAAAAAATAAGGATGTGATGGAATAAAATGTATCTTTGTATGTAAAATACTGCAAGCATGAAAAACCGGTATACTCTGTTCATACTCATCGTTTCCATTTCCGTGGCAACATTGATTCATTTTCCGGAATTGGTTTCTCTCTTTGATGTCTTCGAGAGCCAGACACTGTTTCCGGGCATGAGGCCTGCTGATGTGGCAAGTGAAGTGTTTTTCACTTTCATCTCTCTTGTGATTCTGTTTGAGGTGAACATTTTGCTGTTCCACTTTAACCAGCCGGCTGTAAAAATTACCTGGCAGAAGATGATATTGTCATTGATACTGACTTGGATTTTAAGCAGTTTGTTAGGGAAATGTTTTGTATTCCTGCATCACACTTTCGATATTCCGGCCATTGATGCCATGGTACATCATTATCTGCATCCTCTGCGTGATTTTATAATAACCTGTACCGTATCGGGAAGTTGTTATATATCCTACCTTATCCGGCGCCAGCAGGAAGTCGTTATAGAAAACCAGCAGTTGCAGGCCGAGAACATTCTGAACCAGTATGAGGCTTTGAAGAATCAATTGAATCCGCACATGCTTTTTAACTCTCTGAATACTCTCCGGTCACTGGTACGCGAAGACCAGGATAAAGCACAGGAATACATTCAGGAACTTTCCCGTGTCTTGCGCTACACCTTGCAGGGAAATGATTCGAAAAGTGTGTGTGTGAAGGATGAAATAGAATTTGTGTCAGCCTACATCTTTTTGTTGAAGATGCGCTTTGAAGATAATCTCTCTTTTGATATTTGTATTGATAATAAATATGCCAATTATTATTTGCCTCCTATGGCAGTCCAGATGCTGATAGAGAATGCAGTGAAACATAATGAAATAAGCGACAGGCATCCATTGAATATCCGTATTTATACCGAAGGGGAAGAATTAATCGTTACCAATCCGGTGCAGCCTAAACTGACTGCTACTACCGGAACCGGCATAGGACTGGCAAATCTTGCAAAACGCTATCATTTGCTTTACAAGCGGGAGATACAAATCAGCGAGAACGAGCAGTTTACCATACGTATTCCTTTAATACCGAGTGTTTCATGAAAGTAATTATTATAGAAGATGAGAAAGCGGCAGTCCGCAACCTGAAAGCTTTGTTACAGGAAGTGAAGCCGGAAGTGGAAGTAGAGGCTACTTTGGACAGTATTGCGGCTGTATTGGATTGGTTTGCCATATACTCTATGCCGGACATGATCTTTATGGATATTCATTTAGCTGACGGATCAGCCTTTGAAATCTTCGATCATGTAGATATTACCTGCCCTATTGTTTTCACTACGGCCTATGATGAATATGCTCTTCGTGCGTTCAAAGTGAACAGTGTGGATTATTTGTTGAAGCCTATTGGAAAGAGTGATATTGAGAAAGCTTTCCATAAGTTGGAGCAGTTGCATGGTTCGGAACAAGGGAGATCCCCTGACAATGCTTTGTTGCAATTAATTCATTCGCTGAAAAAGCGGGAAAGTTATAAAACGCATTTTCTCATTCCGGTGAAGGGTGACAAGTTGCTACCGGTTTCGGTGGATATGATTCTGCTGTTTTATATTCAGGACTGTAAAGTGAAGGTTGTTCTTGCCGATGGTAAGGAATATACATTTCCACAAACGCTGGATGAAATAACAGAGTGTATCGATCCATCCCTGTTCTTCCGTGTCAACCGGCAATTTCTGATTTCCCGTGAGGCTATCAAGGATATTGATTTATGGTTCAACAACCGTCTGTCTATTAATCTTCGTTGTAAGGTATCGGATGAGAAAGTGCTGGTAAGCAAGGCACGTGTGCAGGAGTTTAAGGATTGGTTTTCCAAGACACATTGAGCGTAATTCATGGGCTACGAGTTACGAGCTACAAGCTACAAGTACTTTGCAGCGTGATAGCGCAGCCACTCGTAGCTTGTAGCTCGTAACTATTACAACTCTATCGGCTCATACTTCAGCCCGAACACATCAGCCACCGCTTTATACGTCACCTGTCCTTCTACCACATTCAGCCCCAGGGCCAGTGCGGGATCGTCTTTGCACGCTTTCCGCCAGCCTTTGTTTGCCAGTGCTACGGTGTAGGGCAGCGTGGCGTTTGTCAGTGCCATGGTGGAGGTGAAAGGTACGGCACCCGGAATATTGGCAACGGCATAATGAACGATGCCGTCCACTACATACGTTGGTTCGCTGTGCGTGGTAGGGTGGGAGGTTTCAAAGCAGCCACCCTGGTCGATGGCGACGTCTACGAGGACTGTTCCGGGTTTCATCATTTTCAGCATCTCTTTGGTGATGAGGTGCGGGGCTTTATCGCCCGGGATGAGGACGGAACCTATCACGAGGTCTATGTTGGGAAGCTCCATCCTGATGTTGTGCATGGAGGAATAGAGTGTCTTCACGTTCTTCGGCATCACTTCGCTGAGGTAGCGGAGGCGGGAGAGGTTGATGTCCGTAATCAGGACTTCGGCACCCATGCCGGCGGCTATCTGCGCGGCGTTGGTTCCTACGATGCCACCACCCAGAACAAGCACCCGTGCGGGGCGTACACCTGTCACGCCACCCATCAGTTTTCCTTTTCCGCCTTGGGGCTTTTCGAGGAAGCGGGCGCCTACCTGGGTAGCCATGCGTCCCGCCACTTCGCTCATAGGGGTGAGCAAGGGCAGAGAGCGGTCTTCCTTCTCCACGGTTTCGTAGGCGATGCAGATACCGCCGCTTTCTATCATGGCTTCGGTCAATATTTTATCGGCGGCGAAGTGGAAATAGGTAAATACCACCTGACCCTTTTTAATCAGTTTGTACTCGGGGGCGATAGGTTCTTTCACCTTTACAATCATTTCTGCCGCGGCATAGGTCGCTTCGATGGTTGGCAGCATTTTCGCACCCACTGCAGTGTACTCTTCATCCGCGAAACCGCTGTTTGCACCGGCAGATGCCTGTACATACACTGTATGACCTTGTTTCACCAACTCGGCTACTCCGGCAGGGGTCATTCCTACACGGTTTTCGTTGTTCTTGATTTCTTTAGGTACTCCGATAATCATAACCTTAACAGTTTTAATTTTGGGGGTTAAACATAGAGGGGCTGCCGGAAGTACTGCTTGTATGTAGGCGGATGGTTGTCGGCATACCCTCGAAAGACGTCGCAAGATAACGATTTCCCGGTTCCGATGTTCATGCGGGCGGAGTGTTTTACAACAGTATTTTTATGCAAGTCCTATACTTCCCCTTCCTTTCTCTCAGATTTCCATCCCGGCGTCTCCTTCGCTGTCGCCTCCTGTCAGCCAGGGGTTGATGCTGACGGTGGCGGTGATTTCGGCATTGCTCACGGTGACGTTGAGGGTGTAGCTTTTGCCGGCTTCGAATGCGCCGTTGCGGGCGGTGGCGTCGAGGCGGTAGGTCTGTCCGCCGATGGTGAGGCGGAGTAGGGGTTGGCCGGTGGTTATGGTTTGCGGGAGCAGCAGGGCGTGGCGGCGGTCGCGGGTGCCGCTGAGGGTGACGTCGGAGCGGGTGGTGCCGGGGGTGAGGGTGATGCCTTTCAGTTCGTAGGCGGTGATGGCTTGGGGCACGGTTACGGTGGCGGTTTGCAGGGCTTCGGAGGTGATGCCTGCGCCGGGTTTCAGGGTGACGTTGAGTTGGGCGGTGAGGTGGGCGAAGGCGAGGGTGACGGGGGCGAAGCGTTCGGTGGGGGCGGTGGCGGCCATCACATCGGGCATCTGGTTGCCTGCGGGCGTGTCGGCGGGCAGGTGGAGGGCGTGGAAGGTGGTGGAGGCGGCGGGGTAGGCATCCCAGTAGAGGGGGGATGCGGTGCTCCACTGGCCGTCGGTGCCGAGGGTGAAGAGGGTGCCGGTGCCGGTGGGCGAGCCTGCCCAGAGGGTGAATTGACTGCCGGGGGAGAAGGAGGTTTCGCTGCCGTCGCCGCTGCCGTCACCGTTTCCACTGCCGCCGCCGTCTCCGCTATTGCTGTCGGAGGAAGTGGTGGCTGCGGCTATCGTCACCGGGGAGGTGGAGAGGTCGGTTTCGGGGGCGTCTTCCCAGGGGTTGATGGTGGCGGTGATGCTGACGCTTTCGGGACTGAGGGTGATGCGGAAGAGGTTGCTTGTTCCGGCTTTCAGTTCGTGGGTGTCGCTGAGGTGGGCGGTGAAGTGGCTTCCGTCGGTCAGGGTGATGATGAAGCTGACGCCTGCGGCGGCGGAGCGGGGCAACACGATGGCGTTGCCTTGCGTGCCGGAGGCGTTGAGGGGGACGGAGATATCTTGCGGGGAGGTGTTATTGTCACCAGAAGCAGCGGTAGTAGAAGAAGTATTACCGGCAGCATCATCAGCGGCACCGGCATCAGCATCATCGACGGTGATGTAAGTATCTGTGTGCAGGTTGTAGTCAGCGCGGGTGTCCATGCCCCGGATGGTGAGGGTGGCACCTGCGAGGCTGGCGGTGCTGACGCTTCCTTTTCCGCTGATGGAGAACACGAGCCGTGTCAGGCGGTGGCTGAAGCGGAGGGCCACGTTGGGATGGCCTTTATCGGCGGTGGCGGTGGCGCTCATCAGGTCGATGGCGGGGAGACTTTGCTGGCGGCTGACGTCGAGGGGCAGGGTGCCGTCGGGGTTGAGGGTGGCGGCGTAGGGGTAATAGGCCAGCAGGTCTACTTGGGCACCGGTGGTGGGATAGTAGGCGGTTTGCTGGGTGGTGGCGGGGCTGAAGCCGGTGGTGGCGCCGGTGGTGGTGGCGAGGTAGCGGTAGTTGAGCACGGCGGGGGAGGCGGGCTCGGTGGTGCCTGCGGCGTAGAGGCTGAGGCCGATGGCGTCTCCGGCTGTCCATTCGTCGTTGACGACGCGGGTGGGGGCGATGCCTGCCGAGAGGCTCACCGGTACTGGTTGTTCACTGTCCCCTGTGCCGGGGGCGTTTTCGCTGTTGGTGCAGCTTGCCAGTAGGGCGAGGGCTGCGAGGATGCTTAGGTACTTCATATTGATAATGTGATAGTGTGATAAGGTTATAATGTGATAATGCTATAAAGTGATATGGTGATGATGTGACTCATTTGTTTCCCGCCTCCAAGTCCGTTTCCGTTCCCGGGGTCCATCCTGTGATGGTGCCAGAGATTCCGGGGGATTCGAGGCTTTGCTGTAGTCGCAGGTCGCCGGTGAGGGTGAAGACTTCGTCGGCGGTGTCGGGGCTGAAGCGGTTGAAGCCGGAGAGGAAGGAGGTGAGGTCGTAGACTTGGGTCTGCGGTTCGCCCTCGGCATAGTGCAGGGTGAGGGTGAGTTGCTGCCGCACGGCGGGGGCGATGCCCAGCAGGCGGTGGGTGGCGGAGAGCGTGTTGCCGTTGCGGGTAAAGACGGGGCGGATGCTGCCCACGTCTCCGGTTTCAGCTGTCCTTGTCAACTTGTCCTCTTCCGCCTTCGTCAACTCACAAGCCTCCGCCTTCATCAACTCACAAGCTTCCGCCTTCGTCAACTCACAGGCTTCCGCCTTCATCAACTCACAATCTTCCCCCCTTGTCAACTTCTCTCCTCCTCCTATCTCCCTTGTGGCGGCGCAGCCGGTGAGGGTGGCGGTGACGTCGGTCAGTAGTTCGGGGGTGCCTTGGCTGATGTTGAGGGTGAGTTTGAGCAGACGGGTATGGGGCTGCATCTTCAGGGGCGGACGGTTTTCTTGTCCGGCGATGGCGCAGAAGGTGATGGCGGCGGCGCAGAGGGGTGCGGGTTCGGCAAGGGTGCCGTCGAAGGTGAGGCCGGAGGCTTCGTGCCAGGCGATGAGGCTGTAGGAGGCTTCGGGCAGGGTGAGGAGGGCTTCGGGTAGGGCTGCATTGGCGGCGGAGGCAGTAGCAGTAGCGTTGGCGGTGGCTTCGGCAGAGGCGGCTGCGGCACCGGACGCTGCCAGGGTGAAGGTGGTGTCGGTGCTGATGGCGGGTGAGAAGTCGGTGGCGGGGTGCGTGCCGCGGATGCGTATTTGCAGGGCGGAGGCGGTGGGGGACTGCGACTGCCAGTCGGGACGGATGCTGACGGTGGCGGCGTAGAGTTCTTGGTGCTCGAAGAGTTCCTTGCGGTCGCAGGCGGTGAGGCAGGCGAGGGCGAGGAGACAGGCGGTGAGGCTGGTCGTGACGCTGGCCGTGACGCTTGCGAGGCTGTGGAGTGGGTTGGGTAGGTTGGTATTCATATTCTTTCTTCTTTCTTACTTAACTTATGGGTTGGGTTATGGGGGTGCCGCGGCGTGTGTCCCCCCTTAGAAGAGGCGGACGAGGCTGACGTGCAGGTCGGTGATGCTGGGGAGGTTTCGGGTGCGGCTTCCGGTGTGCTCGTAGCGGTGGAAGCGGGAGTTCCAGCGGTAGCGGTCGTAGCGGGTGTGGATGAATCCGGCGCCTATTCCGGCGTCCACTTGCCAGCGGCGGGGGAGGTGGAAGCGGTAGCCCAGGGTGATGCCTGCCATGAGGGCTTCGCCACGGGTGCCGGGGCCGAAGAAGGTGTCGTCGTACTCGCCGCCACGCACGGAGAGGCCGATGTGGGTGCGGCGGAATGTGCCGCGGGGGCTGTGGAGCCAGTAGCGCAGTTCGCCGCCTGCGCTCCACGAGCGGAAGGCGTGGGTGCGGTGGCTCGATGTCCAGAGGCCGAAGGAGGCGTCGGCGGCAAGGCTCCAACGGGGGGCGAGGTAGAGTTCGGCGCCGAGGTTGGGGGCGAGGGTGGCCCAGGAGAGGAGGTTGGCGGTGAGGGCGAGGCGGGGCGGACGGGACGGGGCGGCGGGGGCTTGCGCTACCGGTGACGTTTGCGCTGCCGGTGCTTCGTGCGTAGCTTGGGACTCGTGCGTTTCGTGCGTTGTTTGGGCTTTTGGGGCTTCTTGCGCCCGCAGAGGGGGGCAGAAGGGCAGTGCCAGCAGTGCGGCGCACCACAGGAGTACGGCGCGGCGGGCGATGGGGGTGCGGTGGGTGATGTTCATGGGGTTGATATTCATATTAGTTTCTTGTTGTTCTTGTTGTTCGTTATCGGGCTCACGGGGCTACCCAATGGCCTGCATAGTTTGCCCCGTCGAGGTCGTCACCGGTGCCGTTGTAGTCGTACTGAATGGCCTTCCAACTGATGTCGCCCCAGGTGGAGTAGGTGGATAGGTTTTCATTGAAGGTAGCTTCGGGGACGTCACGCAGGTAGAGGGTGTTGAGCTTGGTGTAAGCGAATGCATTGTAGCCCAAAGTGGGCAATGCAAGCTGATGCTGGTCGTTGATGCCGCTGAGGGATATTTCTTCAAGGTTGCTGCAAACGTCGAATGCCCCGTTTCCTATGCTCGTCACCCCATCGGGCAGGCTGATGCTTGTCAGGTTGCTGCAGCCGTAGAATGCACTTGCTCCTATGTTCGTTAGTCTTTTAGGTAGGTTGATGCTTGTCAGGGAGCTGCAATAAGAGAATGCACTGTTTCCTATACTTGTCAGTTCATTCGGCAGGTTGATGCTTTTTAAGGAGGTGCAACCAGAAAATGTCACTTTAGATATGCTCGTTATCCCATCCGGCAGGTTGATGCTTGTCAGGGAACTGCAACCGCTGAATGTATATTCTCCTATGCTCGTCACCCCCTCCGGCAGGTTGATGCTTTTCAGGGAACTGCACCCATCGAATGCATTGTCTCCTATGCTCGTCACCCCATCCGCCAGAATGACTACATCCGTGATGCTATTACTCTTGATGAAGGTTTTTAGCGCACTCATATCCGCATCATTTATCGTCCCTCCAATCACAATCTTCTTCTTATTCGGATCTGCCCCACTGAGTGCCGTTGACAGTCCTCCCGCCGTGCTGTTCGTCACGGCCGATGTATTATCTTGTCCGTTTATCATCACCTTGCTTCCCGCTATCAGTTTCTCCTTTTCTACGGTGGATATGCTGGCTCCGGCATCGGTGGTAAAGCTGATATTCGTTTTTCCCGTATCGCTGTAGGGGTACGGCAGCGTATAGGCACGATGTATCGACCCACCATCGGAGGGTAGCATCTGCATGGTGCGGAGGATGGGATAACTTTCGAGGTCTCCTATGCTGGTGTTGTTTGTGGCGGAAGGTGCATTGCGCAGCATCACCTTTGTGGATTCGCTGATGATGTCTATGCTTACCAGAGGGCGGCACAGCGTCAGGCTGATTTGGGTATCAGTTTTGGGTTTGTAGTAATAACAATCGCTGCGGATGCCTGTAGAACGCACACGCCCCCACGCTGTGTATAGTTCGTTAGTCCAGGTGACGGGCAGGCTGAAGGCAGGGTCGAACACCATATTGTTGACAACGTAGTTGCCATCGGCATCTGTTCCTGATTCGCTAATTAAGGCTTTCGCCCCCGCCCCGAAATCCACCTCCGTATCATCCACTGCGGGCGAAACGGCGGCGAAGAAGTGACGCAGTGTGCCGCTTTGCCAGCAGAGGGGGGCATCGGGGTTGGTGGGTTTCCAGGAAGCAGAAGTGCCGTCATAGATGTAGTTGGCGTGGGCGGCAGGGGAATATGCTTTGCCGAACACAGCGTCCGTCGGCACGAAGCAAAACACCGTCATCGTGCTTCCTTCTACGGGGAAGTCGGGATCTGTGGAGATGGCACGAGTTTCCGCCCCGTCATTGGGTGCCAGACTGACGACGCTGCCTATCTGTATCGGTTTCCCGGTGAGGTCTTCTTCTTCATCATCGGTGGACACGCCGGTGGAGGGCACGTCGGCCAGGGGGGCGACGGCATCGGTGCAGGAGGCGGTGGCGAGGGCGGCCATCACGAGGATGGCGGCAGACAAGGCGGACAAGCGGATGGTTCGTTTCATAAGGCTGTTTTTATAATTGACAATTGACAATTGCCGTGCGGACGGCTGTTTAAACTATGTGTATTTATCTCGGTGCTTTTTCTTTTCAGACACGGATTTCACTGTTGTGGTTTACTAAAATCCGTGTAATCCGTGTCTAAAAAATCATCATTATATCAGCTAATCCGATTGAACAAGGCGCTAACGGGGGCAGGCATCTACTGCCCAATGGTTAGGGGTGTCACCTGCCCAATGGTTAGGGGTGTCACCCGCCCAATGGTTAGGGGTGTCACCCGCCTAATGGTTAGGGGTGTCACCCGCCTAATGGTTAAGGGTATCACCCGCCTCTCCTTCTGCGCAAAGGGAGAGGCAGCGTTGTAATCATCGGATAATTATCCCAGCGGATCGGGGTCTATTATGCCTCCTCCTCCGCCTTGTCCTCCTCCGCTACCGCTTCCGCCTTCTTCGGCGGCTGTGCCCACAGCGATGGGTTCGTCCAGTTCGTAGGTTCGCAGGTTCTTCACGACACGGCTACTGCCGCTGCCGTACTGTGTGGAGATGCTTACTCGCCATAGTCCGTCGGTGACGGTGGCGGGCAGGACGAAGATGAGGCGTTTGGGTTCGTTGATGGTGACGTCTTCGGCGGGGACGAACACTTTCTTTGAGGGCGTCTCTACGGAGGTGAACGTTACGCCTACGGCGGGGTCGGTGCCTGCCAGTTTCAGGTTCCGTCCGGTGAGGGTGATGTTCTTTCCGGGCAGGGGGACGCGGGTGGTGGCGCCGTCGGCAGTGGTGCGTGTGGCGGCTACGGCTCCGTTCAGCAGGGGGCCTACGACGGCGGGCTGGGTGAAGATTTCCAATTGGCACGCCTCCATGCTTTGGCGCAGGGCGGGGCCCATGCTGAGGGTGGCGTACACTTTCACTTTGGTGCGGTCGGGGGCTTTCGAGAGGTCGGCTTTCAGCACGGTGCCGCTGGCGCAGGGTTGCATCAGTGCGGTGGGGGTGGCTACGATGTAGCCGGACGAGAGGGCATCGCACTTCACGCTTTCGGCGGCGTTGAGCAGGGTGTAGACTTCGTCTTCGTTCTTGCCGCCCAGGCGGAGGGCGGTTTCGCGGGCCACGGCGTGGAGGTCGATGGTGTCGGGCATGGTTTTGGCGCGGAGGTAGAAGTCGTCCGGGCGCTCGGTCAGGGTGGCGTCGTAGGCCACGAGGCTGATGAGTTTGGTAAAGGTGGTGGTTGCCATAAGCTTTTAGTTTTTTTAATGGGTTTGGTGAATAATCGGGTTTATTATTGGGGGTTCTTTAAGTTAGCGTTTAAGCCAGTGCCCGCTGTAGTTGTCGGGGTTGGCGTAGTCGGCGGGGGTGGTGCCGGAACCGGGGGAGTAGGCGTAGTGGACGGCGGACCAGGCGGGGGTGGGGGAACCCCATTTGGTGTACTTGTCGGTGGTGGCGGCGAATTCCTCGGCGGATATGGCGGGGAGGAAGAGGACGGGGGAGGGGGATTGCATGTAGAAAGCATTGCCACCACAGGTGGGCAGGGTGGTGCCGGTGAGGAGGATGACTTTAGTAAGGGCGGTGCAATTTTGGAATGCATAGTTTCCTATGCTCGTCAGCTCTTTCGGCAGGCTGATGCTTGTCAGGGCGGTGCAATTTCTGAATGCCGAGTTTCCTATGCTCGTCAGCTTTTCCGGCAGGCTGATGCTTGTCAGGGCGGTGCAACCGTTGAATGTCGAGTTTCCTATGCTCGTCACCCCTTTCGGCAGGCTGATGCTTGTCAGGGCGGTGCAACCTTCGAATGTCGAGTTTCCTATGCTCGTCACCCCTTTCGGCAGGCTGATGCTTGTCAGG
>ERZ1673697.31-NODE-31-length-217627-cov-15.256540_pt1 | contig 217627 bp, 157 predicted proteins | sample MGYA00580227_ERZ1673697 | MGnify/ENA primary metagenome ERZ1673697 (study PRJEB41218, sample SAMN15661759) | gut metagenome | host: Homo sapiens | place: Canada: London | collected 2015-08-20/2019-03-30 | study: EMG produced TPA metagenomics assembly of...
ATGCAAATTAACAGTGTAGATTTAACATACCCACAGGGTTTTCGGACTGACCCGGGGATTCTCCATTTGCTAAAGTTTTCCACTTGTAGCACACTACGTTGATTGCTGCACTCATAAAATTTTTGGTTGACTTCTTGGTTGACTTCAACCGCATAGTTTCGTGCAGATTCTGCATTCTCTAAAAACAAAAATCAGATAGAAATCTTGCGATAACTATCTGATTTTCAGAAGAGCGGAAGACGGGGCTCAAACCCGCGACCCTCAGCTTGGAAGGCTAATGCTCTATCAACTGAGCTACTTCCGCAAATTTGGTGGGCAAAGATGGATTCGAACCACCGAAGTCGAAAGACAGCAGATTTACAGTCTGCCCCATTTGGCCACTCTGGTATTTGCCCTTTTTGCTTTTGAGTAACTTTGGTTAAGTACCTTGTTTTCTCAATTGCGGTGCAAAGATACGACTATTTTTGTAAACTCCAAGCGAAATCGATCATTTTTATTGCAGTAATTGCACATTCGTCACCTTTATTACCCAGTTTGCCACCGGCGCGGTCCTCTGCTTGCTCCATCGTATTGGTAGTAATTAATCCGTAAATTACTGGTACATTGCCAGTTGCATTCAATTGAGCGATTCCTTGAGTGGCTCCCATACAAACATAGTCAAAATGTGGCGTATCTCCTCTTACTACGCAACCAATTGCAATAACTGCATCGACATTGCTGTATTCTATAAATTGGTTGGCACCAAAAGTCAGTTCGAAACTTCCCGGAACAGTTTTCACCAAAATATTTTCGTCTCTGGCACCATGTTTTTTTAATGTATTCATTGCTCCCTCTAAAAGTTTTCCGGTGATGTCGAAGTTCCACTCTGAAACAACGATACCGAACTTCATTTCTTTTGCATCGGGAACGGAATTAAAATCGTATTCTGAAAGGTTATGATAAGCTGTTGCCATAGTTATTCAAAAAATTAATAATTAAAGAATTTAAAATTAAAAGAGGAAGGAAAAAAGAAACGGATTACACGGATTACACGGTGTTTCTTTTGTCCGCGTAAAATCTGTGTAACCCGTGTCTGATATACTGTATATAATAAGGTATATTACTTCTTCAGTAATTTGGCTTGTTCGATGTACTTATCGATATCCATTGCCTGATAAGAACGGAAATATTTGTCCTTAATCTTAGTATATGCCTTGATTGCATCATCATACTTGCCTTGTTTAACAAGGATTTCTCCGGCTTGCTGCAAATAGATGGGGCTGAGTGAATTGTTGTCAGCTTCATCAGCAGCGTTCATCAACATGGAAGCAGCTTTATCCAGCTGGCCTAACTGTGCATAGCAGTTACCCATGGCGCCTTTCATAGCGGGAGCTATCATCTGATCTTTTCCATTGAAGCTGTCCAGTGCTTTCACTGCATCTTCATATTGTCCCAGGTGAGCGTAGCAAATACCCATGTATGCTTTTGCCAGATTAGCAGCTTTGGTTCCGCTATATTCATTGGCTATTTTAGTAAAGCCTACAAATCCGATGCTGTCACCATTCAAGGCTTGTTCGTAAAGGTCGGCTTCGAAATATTCCTGCCCTTTGAACAATGCGGCCTGTGCTTTTTCTTCACGTGGTTCGGCATAAAGGTTCTTGTACATTACTATACCGGCAACGATAATGATAACTGCTACCACTGCACCGATAATTGCTTTTTTGTTTTTAATGAGAAATGCCTCCGACTGTGTCAGTGCTTCTTCCACATTCAAGGCTTCGTTAGCTTTCTTTTGTTCTGCCATTTTTATATATTCTTTTTGTTATTATTCTTATTTAGCCATTTCGACCCGCAAAAGTAACTTTTTTATAGGTATCAACGAAATTTAGCGGCATCTTTTTTTCTTTTACATCGGAAAACTCAAAATTCTTCCTGCTTTTAGATAATATAAACTGTATCTTGGCATTAAAAATAGGCAAGCTTATTTTGTACTGCTTTCAGTTTAGATTATCTTTGTGACTGAATTTAGTGCTGTAATATGATACTGAAACGCATATCTATACTTAATTATAAGAATCTGGAACAGGTGGAGCTTTCTTTTTCGCCCAAGTTGAACTGTTTTTTCGGACAGAACGGCATGGGGAAAACAAATCTGCTTGATGCCATTTACTTCCTGTCGTTCTGTAAAAGTTCGGGCAATCCCATTGATTCTCAGAATATCCGTCATGAGCAAGATTTCTTTGTGATTCAAGGTTTTTATGAAGCTCCCGACGGCACGCCGGAAGAAATCTATTGTGGCATGAAGCGTCGGCAGAAGAAACAATTCAAGAGGAACAAGAAAGAATATACACGTTTGTCCGATCACATTGGCTTCTTACCTTTGGTAATGGTATCTCCTGCCGATTCGGAACTGATTGCCGGAGGCAGTGATGAACGTCGCCGTTTCATGGATGTGGTGATCTCACAGTACGATAAGGAATATCTGGAAGCTCTGATACGTTACAACAAAGCATTGGCTCAACGGAATACCTTATTAAAGAGTGAAGTTCCGGTAGAGGAGGAGTTGTTTCTCATCTGGGAAGAAATGATGGCGCAGGCGGGCGAAATCGTCTTTCGCAAGCGTGAAGCCTTTATCAGTGAATTCATTTCTATCTTCCAGTCTTTTTATTCCTTTATATCCCAGGATAAGGAACAAGTGGGGCTGACGTATGATTCGCATGCCCGTGATGCCTCCTTGCTGGAAGTGATAAAGGAAAGTCGCGTACGCGACCAGATCATGGGATTCTCTTTGCGTGGTATTCATAAAGATGAACTGAATATGCTTCTGGGTGATTTCCCCATTAAGCGAGAAGGCTCTCAGGGGCAAAATAAAACTTATCTTGTCGCCCTGAAACTGGCACAATTTGATTTCCTGAAACGTACCGGTGCTGCTGTCCCTCTACTTTTGCTGGATGATATATTCGATAAGCTGGATGCTTCCCGCGTGGAGCAGATTATCAAATTGGTGGCTGGTGACAATTTCGGGCAGATATTCATAACGGATACCAACCGGGAACACTTGGATCGTATTCTTCATAAAGTGGGTAGTGATTACAAAATGTTCCAGGTAGACCAGGGAGTTATCACAGAACGGGAGGAGGATGAAGCATGAAGCGCAATGATGCGGAGCAGATAGGTGCACTTATTCGTAATTTCCTGCGTCAGGAGAGTTTAGAGTCGCCGTTGAATGAGCAACGGCTTATCAGTTCGTGGGCGGAAGTGCTGGGGCCTACTATTGCATCTTATACCCGTGAACTCTATATTCGCAATCAGATTCTATATGTACACTTGACGTCGGCGGCTCTGCGCCAGGAATTGATGATGGGGCGTGACTTGCTGGTGCGCAACCTGAACCGTCATGTGGGGGCGCAAGTAATCACAAATATTATTTTCCGATAGAGAATCAAGCCGGAATTTCCTGGCAAACTTTAGCTTCAATAGGTAACTTAATTTCAAATCTCGCTCCCTCGCCGAGCTTTGATTTTGCGCAAATCTCCCCGTTGAAATGCTCTACAATCGTTTTGCAAATGGCAAGTCCCAGTCCTGTGCCTTGCACAAAGGAATCTCCTTTATAGAACCGTTCAAAAATGTGACAGAGCACCTCTTCCGACATACCTTTTCCATTGTCTTCAACAAACAGCTCTACTACACCCTCACCAGCCCGGTGATATCCTATCTGGATATTTCCCTTAGTAGTGAACTTCACCGCATTATTTATAAGGTTGTTCATCACCTGTCCTAAACGTGCCGGATCGGCTGTGACTTTCATGTCCTCCTCTGGTAAATCTATCATCAGTTTCACTCCAGGCTTAACATTCAGCCGTTGCATGCGGGCAATATCAATCAACATTTCATTCAAAGAGAAGGTGCAGATATTAAATTCCATTGTGTTCGATTCAATCTTCGACAAATCGAGAATATCCGAAATCAGTAGCATTAGTAGCTCACCGTTCTTTTCGATGATTGCCGCATACTCTTCTATTTCTTCGGGAGTCAGTTCGGCTTGTTCGCTGACAAGCAGGGTAGAAAACCCTACAATAGCATTTAGTGGAGTGCGGATTTCATGGCTCATGTTGGCAAGAAAAGCACTTTTTAACTGGTCGCTGCGTTGCGCTTTGTGGAGGGCATCGTTCAGTGTATCTTCAATATCTTTATGTCGTTGTGTGCTCATGCAGATGCCAATGATGCGAAAAGGTAAGTCTGAAAGTTGGCCTACATAAGTTGATTGTCCTTCAAACCATTCCCATTTTCCATCACCGCGGCGTAAACGGAAAGGAACAGGGTTTTCATACAGATTGCCATTCACTTGTTGCCCAAGAGCTTCAAAGAGGTCTTTGCGGTCATCAGGATGTACCAGATCAGCATACTGCTCCATGGTCAACGTATAATCTTTTGTCGGGATTTTCAAATAATCGAAATAGCGCGGATCAATTATCATCAGATTGCGTTCCATGTCGAACGACCAGGGAAAAATCTGTGTCCGGCTCAAGGCTATATTGAGCATGTGTCTTTGTGTACGCTCTTCAAGTACGTTCCGCAAGTAAATGATGATTTTTACCAATTTGCCCTCTTCGTATATTCCGGTAATTCCTCCTTGTATAAGAAAGCTGATATTTACTTTGGGTTCGTGTATAAAGCAATTTGTCGAAAACTGAATAGTACGGTTCCTCTGTTCTATCTCTTCCAGAAAATGAGGTAACAGATTCTTTTTGTCCTGAATGATTTCAATGATTTCGGTTGCAGGCTTACCGGTTATTTGCTCTAAGTTTAGTTGCAATTCTCCCAGTAAAGAGCCGTTTATTCGTTCGATGGTTTTATCCGGATTAAGAATCATTACGCCAAGCGGCCATACATCAAACAGTTGTCTGGAAACAGCATTTCCCACCCGTACGTCTTTTGCTGTTTTGCTCCGTGAGTACAGGTGCCAAAGCATTACGCACAAAATGAATATTAAAACAGATAGTATCGCGATAATTATAAGTAAATTATTGTAGTTCATAATCAAATTTTATTCGTAATCAATTTAAAGTTGTGTTAAGTGAACAAAGGTCGTATTTATCTTTCGTCCAGGCAATGGATTGTATTGGAAGTGATATTCTATTATTATCTTCTGATATTCCATTATGTGCAGATTGCTTACTTTTAACGGTGAGTGTAATGAATATAGAATAGAATTAACAAGTAATTAACTAAAAAGGATGTTAATATCATGACTTTTGCAACCAAAAAGAGGTTTTAGCGTTATAGCAACAAAAATATGGGTACTCCAGAATTACATATATCTACAGATTTCGCTACTGACGACCATATCAGCCAGGAGAAGTTGCTGGCATATTTCTCTGTTCTCAGAAAAACGAAGGCTTTTATTTTCGCTCTTTGTATCCGGGGGCGTGTTAAGGTGGTGATTAATCTGGTGCAATATAATATTGGCTCCGGCACGATGATAGCCATTCCGGCAGATAGTTTCATACACGTGCTGAAGGCGTCGGAGGATATACAGATGCATGCTATCTTTTTTTCGTTACCATTCATTCATGAAACTCGTCTGGATAAGCCGACTATCAATACATTCTATATTATTAGTGAACGACCTTTACTGCCATTGCCTGAGAAGATTTTCAGTATTTATACCGATACCTTTTCATTGCTCACAAGAGTACGTAGAGATGCACCGTTCCTGTTCAGCCGTGCCACGCTGAAATCTATATTGGAGGCACTCTTACAAGGATTTACGGAACTTGGTCAGAGAAAAGCCTTATTACAGGTGGCACCTCCCGACAAGCAATCTGCTATCTTCCGGCAGTTTGTTCGCTTGGTGCAGGATCACTATACGCAACAACATCAAGTGCAATTCTATGCTGCTGAAATGGGGTTGAAACCAACCCAGCTTTGCCATATTGTGAAGAAAAAATCGGAAGGACAGACGGCTATGCGGATTATCAATAATGTTCTGATTTTGGATGCCCGGACATTATTGCGCACCACATCTACTCCTGTGAAGGATATTGCGCTGAACTTGGGATTCAACAACGCATCGTTCTTTAATCAATTCTTCAAGAAGCATGTAGGCATGACGCCACAGCAGTTCCGCAATTCAGAAAAGTAGGTTTGTCTACTCTCTTTATCTTCAATGCTTTTAATTCTTCTACTGCGCGATCATAATATACCGTAGTTTCCAAATCCTTATTGTCATGTGCATCCAGCCCAATGATAGCTGTGCAGCCTTCGTTGGCGGCGATATGCCAAAAGTCCGGGCACGGATAAGTCTGCAGGCCGTGTGCTTCGTTGTAAGCTATATATCCTATGTTATATTCCAATGGGATATTGAGCCGTGCGGCTGTACGGCAGATGTGGCGGCTCACCAACTTGCAATGCCGGTCGAACCGGGGGTAAGAGCGCATGAATAAATCCGGGTGTGCCAGACAGCAGAACAGACCGCTTTCCATTCCCTCTATAGCACTCTCCTCATACAATTCCAGCATATCAAGGTTCTCTGTATGGTGACCGAAGTAAGGGAACTTCTCATCCGTGTGATAGTGATGATTACCAAACAGGATATAATCCAACTGATACTCTTTGATTTGCTCTTTCAGCCAGTGTGTGTAAGCAGGAAAGTATTCACATTCCAACCCGATTTTGATACTTATCTGGTTGCGGTATTTTTCGCGAAGCGAGTGCAGGCTTTCTATGTAATCCGGTAGCTCTTCAGGAAGCATACGCATATCGGCTACATAATCAGTGTGATACTTCCACGGGGTGTGGTCCGAAAATCCGAGTTCCTGATAACCGCCTTTGATAGCGCTGAGTATGTAGTCTTCGTCACTACCCGTAGCGTGCATGCAGCGGGTAGTATGAGTGTGATAATTTGTTTTCATCTGATTGTTATAATCGTATCCATGCGGATGTCGAACGGCTCCGCAGGCACTTCTTCCACTAATTGAAAAGGAAAACAGATGCCGGCTTTAAATGCCGTGAGGTGGGGAAGCAGTCGGTCATAGTAACCTTTGCCTCGGCCTAGACGGTTGCCGGCAGCATCAAAAGCTACGCCGGGAATGGCGGCGAAGTCTATAGCTGCATAGTCGGTGAAGCGTTCTCCGGTTGGTTCTTCTATTCCATAAGCTCCTGTTGCCAGGTCTTCAGGACCGGTGTAGACGCGCAATTCCAGGTTGTCACCTACGACAACCGGAAGCAATATCCGCTTTTCACGGCTCCACTTCCGGACAAATTCGTGCGTATCAACTTCGTCCTTCAGCGAGTAGTAGAGCAGGACGATGTGTGCCGCCCTGAAAGCCGGGTGGGCTTCCAGGACAGCAAGTATTTCAGCAGACTGGGATTGATGCGTAGTGGTAAGCCCGTGCCGGGTCTTTAACTGTGCCATACGCTTCCGCAGTTCTTTTTTTCTTTCCTTCATCTTTCTTTTCTTCTTTCAAAGCTTCTTCCGGAGCTTTCGGGAATGCTTCCCCATTCTCCAGAATTTCTAATGCCTTTTGCACGGTCGGATCACCCTGGTTGATATACTTGATGTAGGGCTCTCTGCCTAATATGTTATAGATGATATTACCGTACAGGTTTCTCTCCAACAGTTTATGAGACTTGTGGATGAGAATATTACGTCTCTTTACCCCCTTGCTGTCAGCGAAACGGATGAACTGTTCCACAATCCCTTGTTGGCGGAGATACTTGAGCATATCTTCTTCATTCTCGAACTCATTCAGCTTGGCCCGGTTGCGGTCAGAATATTGGAAGCTGAACTGTAACGTCAAGCCTTTGTTGAGCACTTCAATCAGATAAGAAGAAGTACCGGTTGTATCTTGTGGAACGAATATGTCAGGCATGATTCCGCCACCACCATAAACAGGACGTCCCAGGCGGGTGGAATAACGCAGATTTTCATCCAACTTGATACTATCTTTAGAGAAGAACTCACCATGTTCGTAACGGGTCAGCCAGTCCATTTCATACTTGGAGTCTTTACCATTCTTATACGGGCGCTGGATGCAACGGCCGGAAGGAGTATAGTAGCGGGCGATTGTCAGACGGATGGCCGAACCATCGCTGAAATCAATCGGTTGTTGCACCAATCCTTTACCGAAGGAGCGGCGTCCCACAATAGTACCACGGTCATTGTCTTGAATAGCTCCCGCAAAAATCTCGCTGGCAGAAGCGGAACCTTCGTTGGTCAGCACTACCAAAGGCATTTTCTGGCAACTGCCTGTTCCGTTGGCATAGTCTTCCGTGCGCGGATATTTGCGTCCTTGTGAGTAGACGATAAGTTGTCCTTCCGGCAGGAATTCATTTACCATGCGTACGGCTGCTTCCATGTAACCGCCGGTATTGTCGCGCAGGTCGATAATGATTCCTTTGCAACTCTTGTGACTAAGCTGTGCAATCGCATTCAGCAATTCCACATGAGTAGTACGCCCGAATTTACTGATTTGGATATAACCGTAATCGTTGCTGAGCATATATGCTGCGTCAATAGTGTTCTGTGGAATATCGCCGCGGGTAATGACGAAGTCCAACAGATTCTTTTCCGTGGCACGCTTGACGCTCAATTTTACTTTTGTACCTTTGGGGCCTTTCAGAGTGCGCATCGCTTTTTCATTTGTCAAGGTTTTACCAACAAAGAGGCTGTCGTCTACCATGACGATGCGGTCGCCCGCCATCAGTCCTACCTTTTCGGACGGACCTCCCTGGATGACACTGTTCACATGAATAGTGTCTTCCTGAATGGTGAATTGGATGCCGATGCCACTGAAACTACCTTCCAGTTCAGAATTGACTTCTTCCAGATTCTGGGCAGGGATATACGTGGAGTGGGGGTCTAACTCTGCCAATATCTGTGGCATCGCTTTTTCCACGAGGTCCGTCATGTTGACAGTGTCCACGTACTGGTCTTCAATAACCCGCAACAAGGCATTCAGCTTGTTGGACGAGCCGTTGATGATGCCCAGCGTATTTCCGGCGAAATGTCTGGCATAAAAAGTTCCAATCAGAATTCCCATTACTACGCTGATGGCGATAATAAGCGGAGTAAAACGGGAAGAGTTTTTTGTACTCATGTTCTTAAAAGTTGTTAGCTACGAGCTACAAGCTACGAGTGGTGGCTGTATGCTTCGTATATTTTTGTTTATTGTTTGTTTAAGGTTCTTTATTCATTGCTTGCAGCTTGTAGCTCGTCACCCGTAGCTACATATGCTACTTCGATGCCTGCGCGTCTCAGCAATTCTATTCCGTCTTCCAGACGATATTTTTCGGAGTAAACCACCCGTTTGATACCTGCCTGGATAATCAGTTTGGAACATTCGATACATGGGGAAGCTGTGACATACATGGTAGCGCCGTCACTGCTATTGTTGGAACGGGCTATCTTGGTAATGGCATTGGCTTCGGCATGCAACACATAGGGTTTGGTCACGTTGTTGTCATCCTCGCATATATTCTCAAAACCGGCAGGCGTACCATTATACCCGTCGGAAATAATCATTTTGTCCTTGACGATAAGGGCACCCACCTGGCGGCGTATACAATATGAGTTTTCCGCCCAGATGCTTGCCATACGTATATAACGTTTGTCCAATGCTTCTTGTTTTTCTTTAGCAGAACTGTTCATAATCTCTTTTTCTTAATTACTGATTATTACGTTGTGGGGCAAAAGAAATAAACTTTGTAGTTGCCCCCTCATTATAATAAATATATAGGTTCTTATTGTCTCCGCCATATCTGACCGCATTCTTAAGTCCTTCCACGAATGCTTTACCTAAATATTTGTCGGCATCGGTTCCTGTATTTTTAGTCTCTAACACAAGTGTCCGGTTTTCTCCGTTGGCATTCCAACTTCCGCTGACATTGACGGAGGTTACTTTTCCGGAGAATGTGCCTCCGCCGATGGAGTTGCCCAGGTCGGCTCCATCGAATGTCAAAGTATAGTTGTCCCCTACAATGGTTTTAAAACTTTGTGTTCTCGCTTCTTCATTTCCCTGCCAGAAGTCATACATCTTATTTTGTCCTTCCACTGCAATGTAAGTCATGTACCAGGTCTTTCCTGTGAAGATATCAACCACATCATCTTCTTGGTCACAGGCGCTCAATACGGGAGTAAGTAAGGCTACCAATAACAGTTGTGTATATATCTTTATCTTTTTCATTTTTTTATTCCGTTTCTGATTAATAATGCGTCAATTGTCGGCTCTTGTCCGCGGAAGCGTTTGTAAAGCACCATCGGGTGTTCCGTTCCTCCTTTGGAGAGTATGTTTTCGCGGAATGAGGCGGCTACTTCCGGATTGAAAATACCTTTCTGCTTGAACAGTGAGAAAGCATCGGCATCCAGCACTTCCGCCCATTTGTAGCTGTAATATCCGGCAGAATATCCACCGGCAAAGATATGTGAGAACTGAGTACTCATGCAGGTTTCTTCTATTACGGGCAGAATCTGCGCTTTCGCCCATGCTTTTTTCTCGTAATCTTTCACGTCACCGTCAAATGGGGCTGTACGGGTGTACCATGCCATATCCAACAGGCCGAAACTGACTTGACGCAGGCAGGCATAGGCAGCATCGAAGTTGGAAGAGTCTACAATGCGCTGCACCAGTTCATCCGGAATCAGCTTGCCGGTCTGATAATGCCTGGCGAAAGTATGGAGAAATTCCTTTTCAGTGGCGAAGTTTTCCATAAATTGGGAGGGAAGTTCCACAAAGTCCCAATATACATTCGTACCGCTCAGACTCTCGTAAGTAGAATTGGCAAACATACCGTGCAGGCTGTGCCCGAATTCGTGCAAGAATGTTTCCAGTTCGCCAAAAGTCAGCAAAGCCGGTTTATCCTTAGTAGGCTTAGTGAAGTTCATGACGATGGATATATGTGGGCGGCTGTTTTCACCTGTCGTTTCATCAATCCATTGCTCTTTGTAGGAAGTCATCCATGCGCCTGAACGTTTGCCATCTCTGGGGTGGAAGTCGGTATAGAGCACGGAAAGAAATTTACCGTCTTTGTCGAATACTTCATAGGCATCCACATCTTTATGGTAGACCGGAATATCGTCGTTCTTCTTGAACGTGATGCCATATAAGCGGGTAGCCAGCCCGAATACGCCTTCTTTCACTTTGCTCAGTTCGAAGTAGGGGCGAAGCATTTCGTCGTCTATCTGGAATTTCTGGTCTTTCAACTTATGAGAATAGTATGCCCAGTCCCAAGGCATAACAGTGAAATCATTGCCATTCAGTTGGCGTGCCAATGCTTCCACTTCTGCATATTCCTGTTTGGCGGTGGGAGTGTAGGCATCCAGTAACTGGTTCAGTAATTTATATACGGCGTTGCTGTTTTCCGCCATTCGCTCTTTCAGGTTATATTCAGCGAAACTGTTGTATCCCAGAAGTTTGGCAATAGCCAGGCGGGTGTTGACCAGCTTCTTTACAATCTCCTGATTATTGGTTTCATTGTCATGACTGCATTTTGTATTGTATGCCATGTAGAGCTCGCAACGCAAGTCGCGGTTGTTGGCATACATCATGAACGGACTGTAGCTGGGAGCTTGCAAAGTGAATACCCATCCTTCCACACCTTTTTCTTTGGCTGTTTCGGCGGCTGCATCAACAGCGCTTTGTGGCAGGCCGGACAGTTGTGACATGTCCGTCAGCACCAGTTTGTAGTCATTGGTTTCTTTCAGGTTGTTTTCTCCAAATTGCAGGGTCAGCAGGCTGAGTTCTTTGCTCAGAGCACGATACTGTTCTTTAGCTTCTCCTTCCAGATTGGCGCCGCTACGGATAAAACTATTGTATACCTCTTCCAGTAACTTGTTTTGCTCAGGAGTGAGATTAGCTTGGGCTTTTTGGTCATATACCGCCTTGATGCGTGCAAATAACTTTTCGTTCAGAGTGATGTTATTGCTGTGTTCACTCAGTAGCGGCATCATGGTTTTGGCCAATTCCTGCATATCGTCATTTGTCTCCGCACTGAGTAGGTTGCCAAACACGGTGCTGACCTGACTTAATAATTGCCCGGACTTCTCATAAGCTGCCACGGTATTGGCAAAAGTGGGTGCCTCCGTATTGCTAATAATGGCATCGATCTCCGCATCGTGGCGGCTGATACCTTCACGGATGGCGGGTTCGTAATGTTCGGTCTTTATTTTATCAAACGGAATAGTTCCGTGTGGGGTGGAATATTTCTCGAAAAAAGGGTTTTGAGCCTGTATTATATTCATAAGGCAAAGTAATGTTATAGTTAGTTTTAATTTTATCATACGATGAATGTATCGGTAAAAATTATCTAACTGCAAAATTGCAAAAAAAATAGCTGATTCGACGAAGAACCAGCTATATTTTAACAAAGTATATTATTCAACTTAAGGCGGTTATAAAAAAACAGGCAACCTCAATGAGGCTGCCTGTTTATATGGTTGTTCAGATACTCTGTTGATTAGTTGTTAACTGAAGCCATGTGAGCGATCAGGTCAAGAACTTTGTTAGAGTAACCGATTTCGTTGTCATACCAAGATACAACCTTAACGAAAGTATCAGTCAAAGCGATACCAGCTTTAGCATCGAAGATAGAAGTGCGAGTGTCACCCAAGAAGTCAGAAGAAACAACAGCATCTTCAGTGTAACCCAGAACACCCTTCAATTCACCATCAGCAGCAGCTTTCATAGCAGCACAGATTTCAGCGTAAGTAGCCGGTTTAGCCAAGTTTACTGTCAAGTCAACTACAGATACGTCCAAAGTCGGAACACGCATAGACATACCAGTCAATTTACCGTTCAATGCAGGGATTACTTTACCTACAGCTTTAGCAGCACCAGTAGAAGAAGGGATGATGTTGCCAGAAGCAGCACGACCACCTCTCCAGTCTTTCATAGAAGGACCGTCAACTGTTTTCTGAGTAGCAGTTGTAGAGTGAACAGTAGTCATCAAACCGTCAGTGATACCCCAGTTGTCGTTCAATACTTTAGCGATAGGAGCCAAACAGTTAGTAGTACAAGAAGCGTTAGAAACGAACTGAGTACCTTTAACGTAGCTCTTTTCGTTAACACCGCATACGAACATCGGAGTGTCGTCCTTAGAAGGAGCAGACATTACAACGTATTTTGCACCAGCTTCGATGTGAGCTTGAGCTTTATCTTTAGAAAGGAACAAACCTGTAGATTCAACTACATATTCTGCACCTACTTCATTCCACTTCAAGTCAGCAGGATTTCTTTCTGCAGTGATACGGATAGCGTTACCATTTACAATCAGCTTGCTGTTTTCAACATCAGCTTCGATTGTTCCGTCGAACTGACCGTGCATAGTGTCATACTTCAGCATGTAAGCCAAGTAGTCAACCGGGCAAAGGTCGTTAATACCAACGATTTGAATATCGTTTCTTGTCTGAGCAGCGCGGAATACGAAACGTCCGATACGTCCGAATCCATTAATACCTACTTTAATCATTTTGTTTAAACTTTTAAGGGTTTTATAATATTTGTTCAAATATCTCTCATCTCTGGTGCATTTATTTCCGAAATGCGGTGCAAAAGTAAGAAAATGTTTTTATATTCGCACTTAATTTTATAATTAAATAATGGAAAAGATGGGAAAAAGTTCATTTTTACAAGATTTTAAATCATTTGCCATGAAAGGCAATGTGATAGACATGGCTGTCGGTGTAATTATTGGTGGCGCGTTTGGTAAAATTGTCTCCTCTGTGGTAGCAGACATCATTATGCCGCCTCTTGGCCTGTTGGTGGGCGGTGTGAACTTTACGGACCTGAAGTGGGTAATGAAACCTGCCGAGGTAGTGGATGGTAAAGAGATTGCGGCCGTCACATTAAATTATGGTAATTTCCTGCAAGTGACGTTTGACTTTCTCATCATCGCTTTCTCTATTTTTCTGTTCATCAAACTGCTGACGAAATTGACAACAAAGAAGGAAGCGGAAGCTCCTGCCGCACCTCCTGCTCCTCCTGCACCGTCGAAAGAGGAAGTGTTGCTGACGGAGATCAGGGATTTGTTGAAAGAAAAACGATAAATAGAGCAATCTCAGGACTCTCACCATACCCGGTCCGTATCTGGGCCGTATCAAAGCCGTATCAAGTCTAAGCGTATAGATACGGAGAAAGTACGGCTTTGACACGGGGAGGGTACGGGGAAGCCGGATAAATAGAACAATTTTTGAAGGCTTTTAATACCCTGTCGACAAGGAGTTAAGAGTTTGTCGACAAACTCCTAACTCCTTGCTGATAAACTCTTGACTCCTTGTAAAGTGTTGTTAATCAGTGTGCCTTTGTTGTGTCTTGAATGGGCTTTATCTTACTTGGATGGAGTTATGTGATATTTTAATTTTTGATATTCCTGAAGCACTTCTCTTTGTAGATTTTCCAGCAGTCTGATTTCTACAGATAATTGATTGAGAGCGGCATTGGAGTTGAGAATATTTTCGCGCTCTTTGTAATCTATGATGCCATTGGGTACCACTTCCTGTTTATTCTTGCTTTCTTCCAGCATATAGCGTGCGGCGGCTATGTAGTAGCTCCTGAGAGCTTTCTGTTCTTTATCTCGCATGGGGCGGTAGTCCTTATTCTCATCGGATAAACGGCGATAAAAATTATTCATGGCTACGTTGATTTCTTTACGTGTTTCTTCTTTAGCGGTATTCCGGTAAGCAGAGTCCAGTTGTGCGTACTCGGGATAAGTATTCAACATCTTTTTCAGTTCGTCTTTAGCGGTTTCATAGGCTTCTTTGGAAGCAGCCAATTCTTGGGGTTTTAATTCGAAAATGATATAAGTCAGTTTCGGTTCATTCTTGATGTTTACTAACTTGTTGGATGCGCTGCAGGCATCCAGGTATTTTTCCATAAGTGTCCAACTGAACAGTAATTTCTTTTGCTGTAGATCGGTACGCATGACTTCGAGTGATTTTTCTAACTCAGCAATTCTGTTTTCCTGTGCTTGCAGGCATACGATATTACATAAAAGCAATAGTAGTAAAGCACTGATTTTTCTCATGTTTTCCTGTGTATTAAATGATTTATTTATTTGCAAATATAGATTTTCCGCTCTATAATTCCTATTATTCCCTCAGTTTTTCATACTTTTGCAGCTCATTTTAAACTAAATCCATACAGATTATATGCAGGAAAAGATTATCATTCTTGATTTCGGTTCGCAGACTACACAGCTCATCGGCCGTCGTGTTCGTGAATTGAGTACATATTGCGAGATTGTTCCTTACAATAAGTTCCCGAAAGGAGATAAGAGTGTAAAAGGAGTTATTCTCTCAGGCAGCCCGTTCTCTGTATACGATGAAAGTGCATTCAAAGTTGATTTAAGTGAAATTCGTGGAAAGTATCCTATTCTGGGTATTTGCTATGGTGCGCAATTCATTGCTTATACGAATGGCGGTAAGGTGGAACCTGCCGGAAGCCGCGAATATGGGCGTGCACATTTGAGTTCTTTCGATAAGGACAATGTGCTGTTCAAGGGCGTGAAAGAAGGTTCGCAAGTGTGGATGAGCCACGGTGATACAATTACAGCCATCCCTTCCGGTTTCAAGAAAATAGCTTCAACGGACAAGGTGGCGATTGCTGCGTACCAGATAGAGAATGAGCAGGTATGGGGTGTACAGTTCCATCCCGAAGTATTCCATTCGGAAGATGGCACGCAGATGCTGAAAAATTTCGTGGTGGATGTTTGCGGTTGCAAACAAGACTGGAGTGCGGCTTCATTTATTGAAACGACTGTTGCCGAATTGAAAGAACAGTTGGGGGATGATAAAGTGGTTCTTGGTTTGAGTGGTGGCGTGGATTCTTCTGTGGCTGCTGTGCTGCTGAACCGTGCTATTGGCAAGAATCTAACTTGTATCTTCGTTGACCACGGCATGCTTCGCAAGAATGAGTTCAAGAATGTGATGCACGATTATGAATGCCTCGGTCTGAACGTAATCGGTGTAGATGCCAGTGCTAAGTTTTTTGCTGAATTGGCCGGAGTAGCGGAACCGGAAAAGAAACGTAAGATTATAGGTAAAGGCTTTATTGACGTATTCGATGAAGAAGCCCATAAAATTAAAGATGTGAAGTGGCTGGCACAAGGTACTATTTATCCTGATTGCATTGAGTCTCTTTCTATCACCGGAACGGTTATTAAGAGTCATCATAATGTAGGTGGTCTGCCCGAAAAGATGCACTTGAAACTTTGTGAACCACTTCGCTTGCTGTTCAAGGACGAAGTTCGTCGTGTAGGTCGTGAGTTGGGGATGCCCGAACATTTGATTACCCGCCATCCTTTCCCCGGACCGGGTTTGGCAGTGCGTATTTTGGGCGATATTACTCCTGAAAAGGTAGCTATCCTGCAAAATGCGGATGATATTTATATCCAAGGTTTACGTGACTGGAAAGTGAAAGATGCTGATGGCAACGAGACTTCCCTTTACCATCAGGTTTGGCAGGCAGGTGTTATTCTGCTTCCCGTACAGTCGGTTGGTGTGATGGGTGACGAACGTACATATGAACGTGCGATTGCGCTGCGCGCTGTAACTTCTACGGATGCTATGACGGCAGACTGGGCACATTTACCTTACGAATTCCTGGGCAAAGTATCCAATGACATTATTAATAAGGTGAAAGGGGTAAACCGTGTAACCTATGATATTTCGTCAAAACCACCTGCAACAATAGAGTGGGAATAGTAAATAGTATATAAGAAAAAGAGCCCGAAGCATTGCTTCGGGCTCTTTTTCTTAGTCATTCTTCCCCCGCAGATATACTGATGGCGAATGCCCAAACTGCTTCTTGAAGCATTTGCTGAAATAGAACGGGTCTTCAATACCCACTTTATAGGATACTTCCGCCACTGTATAACGGTTTTCGAGTAACAGTTCCGCAGCTTTCTTCATTCGGATGATACGCATGTATTCATTGGGAGAATAGCCGGTCACTCCCCGCACTTTGCGATAGAATGTAGAGCGTCCCAATCCCATAATAGAAGCCAGGTCATCTACTGCAAATTCACTATTGCCAATCTGCTGTTCCAGAATGGCTTGAAGCTTATCTGCAAACTGCTTATCCTTTTCTGATGTACAGATAGTGGGTGTTATCATGCCAGGTTCGTCCGAAAACTTTTTCCGCAATTTCTCCCGTTGTTTTATCAATTGGAAAGCTCTTGCCAGCAATAACTTGGGACTGAAAGGCTTGGTGATATATGCATCCGCCCCGCTTTCTACCCCTTTCAGGTGATTTTCGGCAGAACTCATTGCAGTTAATAATATGATGGGGATATGACTGGTATCGAAATCACTCTTAAGTTTGCGAGTTACTTCAAAACCTGTCAGCCCTGGCATCAATACATCGCAAATGATGAGGTCTGCATCATATGTACGTGCACGTTCCAGACCGGAAACTCCGTCAGCTTCGGTCACTACTTCGAAATAAGGTTTGAATTCGTCTTTCAGGAATTCCCGTACATCATTGTCATCCTCTATGATTAGCAACCTGTATAGATTGGAAGGCTCTCTTGCTTCTATTTCGTTAACTTCCGGAATATCAGTCTCTTCTTCACTTTCCTTTTTGTAGGATTTCTCTTCCAGGAATGCATTGTGTGGTATCAGGAAGTCTTTTTCTTCGTATACGCTTGTTGCTGTAGGGAGTAAGACAGTAAAGATGGAACCACCTCCCTGATTTTCATCATAAGTGATAGTGCCTTTATGTACATTCACCAATTCATGTGTCAGGTGCAGGCCTATTCCGGTACTATTGCTGGAAAAGTTGCTTTGCATAAAACGCTTGAATAGTTCTCCCCGTTTTTCTTTGGCAATGCCGATACCGGTATCTGATACGGAAATTTCCAGACATTGCTTCTCCTCATCAACAATAGCCGACAGAATGACTTTACCATTGCTGGGGGTATACTTGAAAGCATTTGAAAGCAGGTTATAAACTACTTTATCCAGATTTCCTTTATCAATGAACATCTTGTAAGAAGCCACTGAAGGTTGAAAACGGAAATCCATGTTCTTGGAGGCTGCCGTATCTTTGAAGCTCAGGAAGATTTCATGAAGAAAGCCCATAACGTCCGTTTCTTCCAGAGAAAGGGCCAACTTATTGTTCTGCATCTTACGGAATTCCAGTAACTGGTTAATCAGACGCAACATACGTTGCGTACTTTTATTCATCACTTTCAGAGAATTAGCCATTTCTTTGGGAACCTTCTCCATACCTTGTATCTTTTCCAGAGCCCCCTGTATCAAAGTCAGAGGTGTACGGAATTCATGTGAGATATTAGTGAAGAATACCAACTTGTATTCCGTCAGTTGCTTTTCTACTTGTACTTTGTTCCGTAGGAGATTGAAATTCAGTACCAATCTGTATGCAATGTAGAGTATGACTAAAAACAACAAGGTGTAAGTCAGGAATGCCCAGGTCGTTTTCCAGAAAGGAGGGGTTACTATTATTTTTAAAATAGCTTCCTGATCTCCTGAAATACCGGTAGCATTACAAACTTTTACATGTAGATTGTATGTGCCCGGTGGCAAATTCTTGTAAGAAGCAAAACTTAATGGGGAAGGCTTGCTCCACTCCTTGTCGTAGTTCTCTAAACAGTAAGTATAGGTATAGCTATTACTCTCTGAATAATCAAATGTGGTGAAGTCTATTACAAAAGAGTTTTGGAAATACTTCAATTTAATTTCATCTGTGTACATCATTGCACTGTTCAACGGCGAGTCTATGTCTCTTGGGCGCATGGATATTCCGTTTACCTGTAGATTGGTGAACGTGACGACTGAATTAGGGATTGTGCCTTTTCCTATTCGTTCAGGATTGATTACTAATAGCCCGTAATTGGTGCCGAATAATAATCTGCCGTCCTTGCTGACGCAGGAGCTGTTATCACTATAGACATCTCCTAAAGTATAAGGTGAGAAGAAGAAATTGTCAAAGGTCTGCGTTTCGAGATTGAAGCGCGATATTCCATATTCCGTTGAAATCCATAGTTTACCTTGCTTGTCTTCTGCGATGGCTTGAACCATGTTGTTTACCAATCCGTTGAGGGTGCTGTAATGCTTGAAACTTAGATTTCTGTAATTGCTATCCGGGGTACACATGCTTAATCCGCCGCCTGATGTACCAATCCAGATATGCCCCTGAGTATCTTGATAGATACATTTAATTTCATTACTGCGTATTTTTCCATTATTGTAATTGTATATCAGGTAGTTTTCAGGATTGGCCATCAGAGAGTCCGGGTGGAATACATATACCCCGTCGCTGTTTCCTATCCACATCCATCCATTCTTGTCTTCCATGATGGCGCGCGTTCGCTGTTGTCCGAAACCTTTATTCAGAAAATGCCGGAAGGTATACCCATGCTCACCCTTGATGGCTAAATCAAGTCCGCCGCCGAAAGTTCCTACCCACATTCGCCCTTTCCGGTCGCAATATAGGGTGAAGATGTGATTGTTAGAGATGGATGAAGCATCATCGCTCTTGTTTACATACCATTTACCGTCTATGCAGAGTCCGTCTCCACGGCTGCCCATCCATACTGTTCCGTTATTGTCTTCGGCTATTGCGTATATGTTGGAAGTGAAATGATATTGCTTTTTTTGCGTTTCCATTTGCGCATCATAGGTATACACCCCTCCGCCCCGCGTACCGATGCAGATTTCATTGTTTTTCAGTCGGGTTATCATTCGTATGGTATTTGAACGGTCTGACAAGGAAACGGCTTCCGGATAGATACGCTGTATACCTTCGTTCAGAATGGTCAGGCGGGCAACTCCGGCATATTCGGAACTGACCCAGATGGCACCGGAACTGTCTTCCATGATATATTGCAAGTAGTTGGAGCTAATGTGGCTGAAGCCATCAATTTGGAAATCGAAATGCTGGAGCTCTTCTGTAAAGGTGTTGTAAGCAAAGAGACCATTCCCGTAGGTTGATATCCAGATGATGCCCCGGGAGTCGTGTACCACGTGGTAACGTTCCATATCCACGTAGTTAAGTTTATCCGGAGTGCTCAGTTGGAGAGTCTTGATGGCTCGTGTTTTGGCATTCACGTACCATACTTTGCCTGTATGGTTGTAAATCCAATAATTACCGAGGTTGTCGGTCAGGACATTGCCATTCCGGATATCCAGCTCCGGTTGGCGGCTGACCTGGCATGTTTTCATGTCGAATATGTATCCGCCGGTAGAGGTAAATATCACCCAATCATCTTGCAGGCAAAGTGTTCCGTATATGGTGATATTGTTTCTTTCCTTTGGAAGTTGGGCGACTGTTGTTGTCGGATTACTTCCTTCCTTTTTAGAGATAATGCCGCCGTTTGACAGGAAGAAGATGCTTTTCTCAAAAGACTGGGCTGCGAAAGCATTGTGCTTTTCAACAATGACGCTTTTATCACCTACAATTTGGGATACACCGTAATTTGTTCCTACCCAGATACCTCCTTGTTTGTCTTGGTATACATAGGCAACACTGTCCGATGGTAAGTTCCCTTTATTCTTTTTATAGGTTACGGAAGTAAACGTATTGTTCTGGTATGTAACCCGCCGACAACCATTTCTGTTTTGCCATAGCCAGATATCCCCGTTGTCCGCTTCTATTTTACGGTCGTAATTCTGGCGGTATTCGTTGCAACCGGTGAAGTCAACAAAACAGTCTTTCTTTAAATCGTAGCAATTGAAGAACTCACCGGAAGTTTCTATCCATAGAAGGCCGTTTTTATCTTCACTGATAGTTCTGGCATGGTTGGTAGACAATGCTATCCGTCCTTTGCTTGATTCGCTTTCGGGCAAGAAGGTGACGAATGAATTACCGTCGTAGCGGCTGAGTCCATTCAAAGTGCCCATCCAGATGAATCCTTTGCTGTCCTGAAACATGTAACAGACAGAGTTGTTGGGTAGTCCGTCTGAAGTCGTCATATGGTTAGAACGTACTTCGATGGATGCGTAAGAATTTAAAATAAGGCAAAACAAGGATGTGCACAATAATAGAAAGTGCTTTTTCATATTTCATAGATTATTAGTACGTAACAAAAATACGGAAAAAAGTGCATTGAAACAGACCTTCAATGCACTTTTGTTTTTTAATCCATATGGAAGACTTCCGGCAATGGTATGGTTACCGGAGAATTATCAGGATTTACTTCCATTATATCCGCCATATAATTCCACCATTTTTGAACAATGGGATTGGTACCCATATCTTGTGATGACTCTTCACCTTTCGTTTTTTGACAAGCAAAGAGGATGTTGGTATCTTTGTCCCAATAGATGGAGTAGTCATATACCCCGCCGTCGGACAACATCTTTTTCAATTCCGGCCAGATGGCTGCATGTCTTTTTTCATATTCCTTCTCGAAACCGGGTTTCAGGAACATTTTGAATGCTTCTCTTTTCATGATACATTGTTATTAAGGGTTATTTGGATTCGGTTACACTAAAAATAGGCGCTGTTGTTTTCTGCTCGGTAGAGTAGTATTGTATGGCGCTGTCATTCATTTTCGGGTGTTGCTTGTTCAGTAGATTAATCATTTCGGCGCCTGCCCAGATGACGGGGCCATATCCATGAGCGGCATACACATTGACCGGGCGATAATAGTAGAATGCCGGGTCGAAAGCCATACCGGTGCCCACACAGGTACCTTCTACCTGTCCTTCTGCATTGATTTGTGTGGAAACAGCATGCCAGCCCAGTTGGGCTACAGGTCCGTAAGCCAGTGCATCCAGCCATCCTTTGTTGATTCCATGAGCCATGCAATATACATAAATGGCGGTTGCCGAAGTTTCCAGATAGGAGTCATTGCGGTCGAGTAGTTGGTGCCAGAAACCTTCTCCGCTCTGACAGGCAGCCAATCCACGGACATGTCCACGGAAGAGTTCCATCAGTTTGGCACGTTGGGGATGGTTTTCGGGCATTACATCCAGCACTTCGGTCATGGTGAGCAACGCCCAGCCATTGGCGCGTCCCCAATGAAAAGCAGGATGGTCTTGCATACTCTCTACCCAGCCATGGCGGAATAATTTCTTTTCAGGAACCCACATCCGTTCGGCAAACTGAAATATCTGACGGACAGCTTCGGCAAGATACTTTTGCTGGTTCTCTTTCGCTAATTGCGAGTACCAGGCAACGGGGGGAATTCCCATAAACATATCGTCCAGCCACAGGGTATTGAGTTGCGGGCGGGTGCGTGCAAATGTTCCATCAGCAAGACGGTATTCTTTGTTCAGAATGAAGTCGAGATAGTTCTCTATCAGCGGATATAGGTTGAGAGATTTATCCTGTAACTGTGCTTTTATCATGGCCGCACAAACGGCTCCGGCATCATCAAGAGCATGTGGAGTCAGAATTTGTTTCATCTGCGGGTCTGTAGTGCCATTCTTTTCAAGCATTTCGCGGAAGCGCGGGGCTACTTCGGCCAGGAAGTTGAAGCGGTCCGTCACATATTTCTTGTAGTCGGCGTCTCCGGTAGCTTCGGCAGCAGCCAGCATGGCGGAGTAAGTAACTCCCCATTCATAACTTGCGAGGCGGAAAGCGCCGCGTTCCAGTTGAGCATCGGCAGGCAGATTATTGTAATCGGTGATAACCTTTCCTGTTTTCTCGCTTACTACACGGGTAGGGGTAGTCTTTTCCAGGTAGCGGAGCACGCGGTCGATATCTGTTTTAACTTCGCTGGTTGTGAGTGCCTTATAAGGGACTTTATAAGCCGGTTGCAAGAGGTGCAACGGGGTATTTGAGTCATTAATGACTTCTTTTTTCTTCTGGGCATAAATGCTGATGCCGCTTAGTAACAAGGCACCTGTGATGCAAAGTGTCTTAATATTCATATTTTTTTTATTGTTTGGGGATGCTTGGTCTATTATTTAGCATCCTGGTTATTATTTAAATTCGTACCCTCTGAACTTCCCTTTCAAATCCGGGCCAAAATAGAATCCGGGCTGGGTAGGTTGATTATAAGCTACATTCTGCGTTGCAATACTGATGCGATAAACCGGATCTTCCAGGAAGGTATGGAAGCGGTAATCGGTTGCTACCGGAGACACATATAGGCGGAGGGATTTATTATCTTCAGAACGGAGAAGAACTTCTTCGCGCCAGTCGCCCGTGATGTCACCTTGCAGACAAGGATTGGCTTTGGTTCCATTGTTTGATACGGCTCCGGTGAAAGTAACCAAAGGTTTGCAAACGCCGGCTTCCCAGTCATATTTGGAAACTACATTCTTGTTCAGTAATTCGCGAAGCAAATCACCGTCCCACCATACAGCCATATTGATGGAGAAGGTTTTGATGTTCGGATTGACCACTTCACCTTTGATGTTGCGTAATCCTTTTGATTCCCATGACCACATTTCTACACCGGGGTTAGTCGGATCAATGTCTGCTGCCATGCAACGGCCTACGTCTATGCCACTTTTTACCTGAAAGTAGACCTCGCCTGTGGCTGCATCTCTGAAACTTGAACCATCTCTTTTATTTTCGTGGCAATCCCATACCTGAAGCCCCTTCATGGAAGGAGAGAATTTGGTCAGATGAATGGCATCTCCATGTCCCATTCGGGTGGAGTAGAGACCTTTTCCATTATTATCAATGGCACAGGAACCGTAAATGATTTCGTCGCACCCGTCCCCATCAACATCGGCTACACGGAGGTTGTGGTTTCCTTGGCCTGCATAAGCTCCATTACCTGGAGTATTACTGTCGAATATCCAACGCTGTTTCAAGTCCTTTCCATCCCAGTCGAAAGCAACAAGTACTGTGCGAGTGTAATAACCGCGACACATGACTGCACTTGGACGAATGCCGTCCAGATAAGCCACTGCTGCAAGAAAACGGTCGCTTCGGTTGGCACGGTTGTCTCCCCAATCTTCCAGATTTCCACGTTCAGGGACATAATTTATAGTTTTCATAGCCGCCCCTGTATGACCGTTGAATACAGTGAGGTATTCATTCCCAGTCAGGATGCGGCCCTGATTGCGGCGTGGGTCACCCGGTTCGCGATAGTCGGCAGCAGCATCGCCGATTACATTTCCTTGTCCATCGACAGTTCCGTCGGAAGTCTTCATAATGATTTCGGCGCGTCCATCGCCATCGAAGTCGTAAACCATGAACTGGGTATAGTGGGCGCCTGCACGAACATTATGCCCCATGTCGATACGCCATAGTTTCTCACCATTCAGTCGGTAACAATCAAAGAGTACGTTGCCTGTATATCCGTCATGGGCGTTATCATGGGCATTTGACGGATCCCATTTTAAGATGATTTCGTATTCTCCGTCACCGTCAACATCACCGATAGAAGCGTCATTAGGCATATAAGTATACTTTTGTCCTGAGGGAGTTACACCGTCTGCAGGTGTGTCGAGAGGTATATTGATGTATCCTATCGGTGCCTTGGCGGGTAGGGTATAAGCTCCTTCAATGTGTCCTGTTTCTTTTCCGTTCACTATCGGTTTTACAGTATAAGTTGCTGATTTCTTGCTTTTATAGGTATCGCGATAGAATGTTCCGGTATTGGCAGATACTTCTGCAATCTTTTTTCCGTCGCGGTAGAGGTTGAAAGCTGTGTTTTCCGGATCGGAAGAAAGATAACGCCAAGAAATTGCTACTTCCGAAGGATTCTCCCGGATGGCAACTACGCCTCTTCCTAATTTCTCCTTTTGTAGTTTAGAGTAATCGTAAGCCGGAGCATTGGCAGCATTGCGGAAGCGGTCGTAAGTCATATTCTCTTCTACCACATTTTCAACGTTCTGTACATTCTTTATGAATTTGGTGACTTCACCAGCATGTACATTCTTGATGAACACATTCTTTGCAGGTAGTTTGGCGTCACCTTTCAGGTCATAGATGGCCTCCGTACGTTCGCAGGATACATTGTTCATGTACAAGCCATCGATACGTGTAATCCGCTCTTCATAGGTCGGCACCAGATTGCGCCATTGGTAAAGTACATCGGTATCTATTTCCAGTATGCGCTGCATCTTTCCTGCTTTTACATTTTCCATGTGGATATTTTCAATGAAACCTCCTCTGCGGTGATTAGTCTTGGCAAAGAATAAGCGGAATACGGAGTCCGGTGCGGCACAATCATGCATGTATACATTGCGGATTCCGCCTGACATTTCACTGCCGATACCCAACAAAGTATGTCCCTTTATAATATCGCAGTTCCGGATAACGATATTCTCACATGGAGTATCCAAGTGCCACGCATCCTGGTTACGTCCGGCCTTGATAACTACCGCATCATCCCCTTGGTCGAATTTACAGTTTTCTACCAGGAAGTTGCGGCTCATTTCTAAATCGACGCCATCATTATTATGTCCGTGGGCGCGCACATCCAAATTGCGAACAATGCCGCCGTCACACAAATAAAGATGAATGGTCCAGAACGGGCTTTCGCGAATCTTGAACTGGTCGAGCAATACGTTCTGACATCTGTTGAAGTGTATCAGGTGCGGTCGCAGGTTATTTTCTCCCTTGGCCATCTGTCTTTCTTTCACAGGAACATCTGTTGAGGCCATTGTATATAGTTCCGCAAGTGCATCCATATGAAGTTGGGGGCGCTTGAACCATTTACGCCAGGTATCCATGATGGGTTGAAGCGTTCCGGTTCCGGTAATGGCAATGTTCTCACAGTCGAAAGCATAAACTAGCGGAGAATAATTGTAACATTCCATACCTTCCCATGAAGTCATGACGGCAGGCAGATAATCGTCCGGATTATCAGTAAACCGCAGTACGGCATTTTCTGCCAAATGCAGATTGACATTACTCTTGAAATGGATAGGCCCGGTAAGCCACTCTCCGGCAGGAATGACTACACGTCCGCCACCGGCACGATTACATGCGGTAATGGCACGTGAAATGGCTTTTGTGTTGTTTGTTTTTCCATCAGCTACCGCACCGTATTTGGTGATAGGAAAATCACGATCGGGGAATATAAATTCCTTAATCGGTTCCATCGGGAAAGGCGCACTGACAGTTACTGTCTTGTATTTTGGGGCAGGTATAGCCCCTGATAGTCCAATGGCAATTATTGCAATAGCTGCAATACTTCCCAAAGATTTTAAAAAAGGTTTTTTCATGGTATATGTTGTTTCATTGATTGCAAAAATAGGGCAAAATAGGTTACTTTTCCATAGAATAACATACAATATTCATGGAAATTCGTACAATTTACTCATCCATTGGTATGACTTCCTGCATGTAAATGGCATCAAGACTCCAAAGAGCTGCATCATTGGTACTGATACTTTTGCACTCGTCCAACGGAGCCGGAACTACCGGTGGAAGCAAAGTTGTGATGCTGAAAGGAGGAGCAGGGGTATGTTCCAATCTGGTAAACAGATCCGTCCAAGCCTCTTTTGCCATCTCCTGGTTGCGGGTGTGGTAGGCTGCATATCCCATCAGGCGTGAAATGCGGAAACGGCTACGATTCAACTCCCATGCTTTTTGTTTATAACGGGTTGCAAGGTCCAACCAGGCATCGTTCCATTCGGGTAGGTCTATCATCCGGAGCATTTCATTCATGATTTCAAAGCCACCCATAATAGTCATCAGGTGGTTAGTGCTTTCCAGTTTCGGGTCACATTCTGAGGTGATGATGCCTGTTGCCGGATCAAAGCCAAGCGCTTTGGGACCTGTGAAAATACGATTAGGTAATGCCGCAATGCTTTTCATTCCTGCTGTGATTTTATCACGATATGCAGTGTTGCCGGTACGTTCCCATTCTGTCATCCAGTTGCCTGCATAAGCCAGCCAGTCGGGCCCTATTCTTAGACGGGCAGGTGCTGTGCAAGGATACTCATTTCGTGGTTGAGCCAAGCGCATGGGGTCGAGAGTATAAAGTTTCTGTTCGGCATCTTTCACTTCGGTCATCAGGTCACCACAACGTTCATCGGTGGTGAGATAATAATAAAAACGATTCCAGGCAGCCTGACTAATGCGGGCTTCTTTGGCACCGCATCCCCAATGACTGACATTGTGGCGACTGCCTAATCCGGCATTGGGACCTATATGATAGGTGTCTACTTCGGCAGTATGGCGGGTCATAGCTTCAGCCATACGCCAAATATCAGTACGCCCTGTGCGCAGAAAATTATACCAAAGCCACATGTTGGAAGCTAATTCCGTATTGTCCCAGGCAAAACCTCCAATGTCATAACGCCAGGTGTGACGGACAGGATCATAAGCGTGCATAACATCACCATAATTCCAGAAGCCATACCATTTATTCTGTTCGATGGCTTTATTGTAGAAATCAATATAGGCATCCAGGCGGTCTTCTACACGAGCGCGGAAAGGCGTGCTGCGGTCAAGAAGACTCCAGACACCAAAAGCCTGCTGTGCATGCAAATAATCGGGAGTGGGCATCAATATGCCTGGTTCGGAAAACTGCTTGGCACAATCGGCGAAAGTTTCTTTTCCGGTATATCCTCCTTGTGGAATCAGAGTAAGCGTAGTAGTGCGGGCTATGCCATAGGGGGTACTCATCCCTTCTTGTACGTCTTCATAGCTGGCATTTAAGTCGTGTGCCACATTATCATAGTGCCGCAGATCCATCGGTTCGGCATCAGGACTCCATAGCCAGGCGGTAAGAGTGGCTGTAGGAGTTTTCGTTCCGGACATTTCAATGGAAGAGGGATAAGACTGCCAGAAATCATGCAGACAGAGTCCGACTCCGCCGGTAATGTCACCGGCAAAGGCATAGCCATTACTGCGTGTGCCGGAGAAAGTGCCTATCCAGGGATTGTTGTCATTAGCGCGCTTACGGATGGAGAAAGCATCCGCAGTGAGTTGAGACAAACGATAGCTGTCCCATGATGCCCAGTTATCAAGCAAGGAACGGTTCTTTTCGTCAAATGCTTCATAAGGAGGGATACGTTTACCTTCCATCTGTTGCTGTTGTAGGGAGGGTTCTTTATCTTGTGGTTTTCCGAGTGTCAGAATGCGACGCCCAACCAGTGGCTGCACTGGTTCGCTCCATACTCCGCCATCGGCACACGAAAAGGCTATGTGACGGTTGTAGAGTGCTTCGCGCATAGGAATATCGAAACGAATACCTAAAGCGCGGATAAAATCTTTATCCTGGTCGCCATCAAACACAAAGCTATGGACCATCTTTACTTGTTCGCTTCCAGTATAGAAATAGAGGCGGACTACAAAAGGCAACCATTCGCGTCCATCCTTACTTTTATGCACACCTTCCAGTTTGACAAGTGTGCGTATTGCACCTGAACGTTCTACAATGGCCGATTTCAATTCACTGGTATAGTTCGTGAAAGATACCTGCGAGGTGGTTTCAAGTATTGGTTCACTTTGAGTGTTGCATATCAGACGGGCTTTCTCACCAACTTTCACACCTTTATATAAAAGGCTGTCTATCAGAAATTCGCCTTGTCGGGGAATATAAGCTGAAATCACTCCTGTTTCTATTTGGATACGCTCGTGTGTTTCAGTTACAGAAGCAGATGTGCCATCATTAGGTTTTCCGGCCTTTGATTTTTTCTTCGGCTTTTTTCCCATCTTTTCAAGCATTAACTTCTCTGTTCCGGCAGGAATAACGCCGGCTACTCCGCTCCATTTCACAGAACCATCCGGCCAATAAGCCAATGCCCAAGTATCAACCGGAATATTCTCACCATTAGCACTTCTTAATTGCAAAAGGCTTTCAGGAAAAACCTCTCCTTTATCAAAGGGGACACCAAAACTTACAGGCTTATCCAGCTCGGGGGGATTACCAATCCATTGTAAAGGAACGGTGGCAGTTTCCTGTGATGAACATTCATAGCGAAAATTAGTAATGCGGGTACGTGATAAAGTGGAGCGGAAACCGAACCAACCTTCTGTCAGAGGTTCTGCATCCCTGAAATCCACCAGACGTTTTCCGTCTATATAATAACTAACCCTATTATTCTCATTTGTAATTTTAATATGGTACCAGTGATTTGCTTTCAACAAATGTTCTGTATCCGTATACTCTTTTAAGATGGCAGGCCGAGCCTGAGGATCAGTAATGCCTGTTTCATTACCATCATATCGACGAAACCTTGTTGTGGAATTATGGTTTCCACCATATCCCAGATAATAAAGTTGTAAGGAATAACAATTAAGGAATATTCCGTTGCGCCACTTTTCACGTTTCCATAAGTTATCAGGATATTTCGGGTCAGAAGCCATCCAGAAGCAATTTAAATCACTTAGACGATCCTCTTTGGTCTCATTGACTACGCAAGCATCGTACTCAATGGTTACTTTACCACTCATTTTTTCCTTTCTCCAGAGAGTTAGCCCTTTGGGAGATACAATTTCCGCCGTATCCCCTCGGAACGTTACTTTAAAATCGGGAGATTCCGATTCTACTTTCCAATACTTATTAAACTCGCGGGCGTTTAAGCCGGAAGTCTGGTTGTTCTGTGCCTTTAATGATATTAAAGGCAAGAACGAAAGACATAAATAAATATAGATTCTGTTTCTTTTCATCATGACTAAAAATTGGTATGTGGCGGTTGATTATATCCTACATTTTGCCAGGCAATGGCCAGGCGATATTGACGATCATTCATTAAAGTTGGACGCCTGTCGGTAGCAGGTATTGTAGTTGTATAGATGCGCAATTCCGTTTGATCTTTTGAAGCCCAGATAACTTCTTCACGCCAGTCCCCCAAGATGTCTCCTGATAAGCAGGGATTTCCTTTGGTTCCATTGTTAGAGACTACTCCTTCGGCTTTCAGCAACAAATCCGTTTCCTCTGTTTGCCAATTCCATTTACTGATGGAAACGTGATCCAGTAATTCTGCCAGAGAATCGGCATCCCAATAAATGGTGAAGTTACAGGAGTTTGGCTTCTTATTGCTGATAAATTCTCCGGTATCTCCTCTCCTTAGTCCGCCAATATTGCACCAGCATTCTGCTCCTTCATAACGCGGATCAATATCGGCTGCAACTCCACGTCCGGCATCTTTGCCTAAACCATCTTGCCAGATAATTTCCCCGGTAGCTCCATCAAACATAGCTACAGCAGGAGTCCGACTTACAATCTCGTTATCTCCCTCATTCTCATGTACGCCAAATACCTGCATACCAGGGCGTGAAGGTATCAGACGACCGGCATGCAGAGCGTCTCCATGCCTCAAACCAGTTGTGAAGAGTCCTTTTCCATCATGATCTACCGTCATAGCTCCCACACAAACTTCATCATAACCGTCGCCATCAAAATCTGCTATTGTCACACTGTGGTTTCCCATGCCTGAGTATTTCTCTAAACCAGGATTGGCACTATCGAAAGTCCATATACTTTTCAGTGTGGCGTTGGTAAAAGTCCATGCGGCGACTACGGTGCGTCCATACCATCCTCTTACCATCACAGGTGAGGGATTTTTGCCATCCAAAAAGGCAACTCCTGCGGTAAAACGATCAGAGCGTCCGCCGGTATTATCATTGCCACAATTGCCGCCAATACCTCCCCATCCGTCTATAGGATAGCGAGTAGGTATGTATTCTTTTGAATCTAATTCCCTTCCTGTTTTGCCTTCAAAGACAGTTAAATATTCCGGTCTGTTAACAATCTTTCCGTACGTTGGGCTTTCTTTATCCCAGGTCCTCCAGTCGCTCTTGCTGTCACCTATCACATGTCCAATTCCGTCTATAGTTCCGTCTCCTGTCTTACAACACACTTCGGCACATCCGTCTCCGTCGAAATCGAAAACAAGAAAGTTGGTTGTAGCTGCTCCCGAACGGATATTGGGTCCTAAATCAATACGCCAGAGCATAGTCCCATCCATTTTATATGCGTCTAAATAAGTATTTCCGGTAAATCCACGTTGTGGTGGCCGTTTAGAGTTAGAGGGTGTCCACTTCAATATGACTTCGTATTCACCGTCACCATCTAAATCGCCTACACTGCAATCATTAGCTGTATAAAAGAAGTGTTCACCTGCAATTTCCCCGTCTTCCGGTTTCTTGATGGGGATACTTAAATAAGGGGGCAGTTCTTCTTCTTTTGTGCGAATCCAGGTTGCAGCGATTTGGTTATCTGCTTTCAATATCCAGATGTTGTCAGCCTTTAAGTCCACTGTTTCATCCAAGAAATCAGTCGTTTGGCTGATGGGGGCTTTATTCAGCTTTGTCTCTGTACCACCATTGGTGCTTCGGTATAAGTCAAATTGCAAGTCGGGCGCATCATTCAGCGTTATGCGCCAACTGAAGTACATTCCTTTCTCTGTAGGAATTCCGACTAAACCTCTTGACAACTTTTCTCCCTTGTAAGGTTGTGAAAAAGCATATATGCTGCCACAGAGCAAGAGTATATTTACAATAATCCAGTGTTTCATTTCATAATTATAAAACCTTGTTATTACAAATCTTTCACTCACCTAAATAATAAGAAGGAACCGGTGCTTGCGGATAGCCCATGGAACGGTGTGCTACATAGTTTCTATATATTCCATCCTGCATTAGAGTTATGCGACGATCTTTAGCCGAAATGTTGGTAGAGTAAATACGGATTTCACCCGGCAAGGCAGTGATAATCTCTTCACGCCAGTCACCATATAAATCGGCAATCATCAGAATATTCCCTTCAATGCCCTCCGTGAGCGTTTCCCCTTTCCATTTTACAATACTCAATGAACGACCGTTTGAAGAAGAACTGGCTCCCCAACGGTTATCGTCTCCTTTGAATGTCTCGCGTAGTAAATCTCCATCCCACCATGCCCAGTTACGGCAAGATGGAACATCTTCATTCTTACCTAAATGCTGGCCATCAGCCGAAAGCAGGTATTTGTCCGTACTTCCTCCTTTGCGGTCTTCACTTGCAAAGCATTCCAGTCCTTTGTGGGCAGGGTCGAAGTCTGTAACCATGCCATCTCCCACATGAAAAGTTTTATGGCCGATATTCCAAACCGGTTGCCCTGTTTTAGCATCTACCACACAGACTCCACGCCCGTTGTCGTGCCAAGGCTCCAAACATAAAAACACTTCCATTCCCGGACGATTCGGATCAATATCGGTCAAATAGGCCTTATCCGGGTGTCCTAATCCGGTAGACCACAATAATGTACCATTATCATCAAGCATGCATGACCCTAACAGGATTTCATCTTTTCCGTCACCATCCACGTCACCGCAAATCATATTATGCGCCCCCATACTTCTCACTATAGGATTTTCCTCATCACTATCCCATCTCCAGGCACGTTCCAGTTTATCACCGTTCAATTGCCAGGCATCTACAACCATCAATTTATAAGTTCCGCGGCACGCCAATATATAAGGAGTCTTTCCATCCAGATAGGCCATACCAATCTGGTTGCGATTCTGGCGGACAAGATTGCCATATCGGTCATTACGTTCGGGCCAATCCACACGGGTTATTTCTTTTCCTGTCATGCCATTCAGTACACTCAAATACTCTTCACCTGAATCTATGCGACCTTTCTCGTTACGTTTGGCATCATCGGGTGCCGTTTTTAAGGCTATCTCTGCTTTGCCATCTCCATTAAAGTCGTAAGCGATGAAAGGAGAATACCATACGCCCGGTTCTATTCCCTGTCCCAGATCTTTTGACCACAAGAAAGTTCCATCACTCAGATAGGCTTCAATCTGATAAGTTTCTCCACCTAAAGTACCCGGCATTCCCGGGTCTACATTTTTATCCGGCGTACGAATGATATAATCATAAATTCCGTCTCCATTCAGGTCGGCAACAGCTATTTTGCCGGCTTTTATATTCCGGTTCAGCTTGATTGATTGATAATTCTTCAATAGAGGAGCTTCCACTTCTATCTTGGCGGATGTATCGGTTACTTTTTTCTTCTTGTCCAGAGCGCATACCCAGTGGGATACTTTTTCGTTTACCGGAGCTTTGTCAATAAAATCACAAGTAGATTTTATCGGAGATTTGGTTAAACGTTGCGTTTTTCCATTGACAGAGCGATAAATATGAAATGAAACATCTGCGTTGTCCTGTTCCAATAATCTCCAACTCAGATATATACCCTTTCCGTCAGTGGCCGGAACAGCTATTAATCCTCTATCCAACTGTTCTTTTATCTTTTCTGTAGCAAAGCCGTTTACTTCCGGCTTCGGTTCATGCCGTGGTTCCAGGATTTCATAATAGTAAGTACGTTCGCGTGAGTCTTGAGCTTGTACGGTGCCTGCTGTACCAAGCAGCAAGGTACAAAGGAATAAATATGTATTTTTCATCGTTTTATTTTTTTTATTTGTCGAATGGGGTAATATCAACCATCATCAAATTCAAACGTTTACCGTTTGTAAAGTGGCCTGACTGGAAAAGAACTTTGGTTCCGTCAGGACTAAAACTCGGGTGTGCATGATCCGGCTTCATCTTGGTATCGGAGACTAACCAATGGCGTTCGCCGGTCTGTACATTGATTATCCAGACATTTCCTCCGAAAGTATCACCTGCTGCCCAACGGTTATCCCGGCTTGCATTGCAGTGCCAGAATCCTCGTCCGGTCAATTGTCCTTCCATGGCTTTACGGTCTTTTTCCATTTCTACCTGGCCAATCAACTCTACATCATCAGTGCGCAGATTAATCCGGGCAATGCCGCTTACTTGTTTGCGGAGACGAGGCTGGAAACCTAAAATATTGAAATAGACATAATCCTTTGTCGCAAAAGTTTCATGAGTCACCCAATCCAGCGGTGTTTCTTTATAGAGAGGCTTAAAGACTGAGCCGTCTGCGGTGCAGAACCACATACGCTGATGGGCATCTCCGCCTGTTTCATTACAGAATACTATTTCTCCCGGAGTGAATCGGCTGGCCTGTATATGTCCTGTCTTAAATTCAGTATCAATCACCTTGGTAACTTCACCGGTGGCAAGGTTCATTTTACGAATACCACAAAGAGATGGCTTTATTTTTACCGGTTGATTGTTTTCCGGCAAGAATGCATTCTTCATCATGCGTTCTTTCTCTTCTTCTGTTCCTTCACGTTCCACCGTGATGTATGCGTAGTCGTCATTACAATCTACAGCATATCCTCCGGGACGTCCCATTGCTGTAGGGAAAGTACCGATGAAAGTTTCATAACCGGCAGGTTTACCTACCTTTCCTTTCTTTACATCTGCGAAGAATTTATCTAAATCCATCACATACATGTTCCAGTCTTCTTTTTCTTTACGACTGATGAACATGCGATTACTTTTGTTGGCTAAAAATGCACTGCCCAGATTGGGACCTTCCGTAGCTTGAATGATTTTGCCGGTAGCCATTTCTATAAAGTAAATCTGCGTCTTTTTATCGTTTCCGCGAGAGGAAGACCTGAACAGCACATATTTACTATCGGATGTCCACATCGGGTCTGTCTGATAGAGGAAGCGGTCGTTTTTAAGGGTATCGGTAAGCATGGTAATGGTATTCCCGGTGGTATTGTCTATATAGGTCTGCATTTCGGACGCAGTACAATTTCCAAACTGGGCAAACAGGGCCTTACTAAAGCCTGATAATAAGGCAATGGTCAAGAAGAGCTTTCTCATAGTATGTCATTTTTAATTTGATGTCGCAAAATTATGCGTCGTGAGTGCTATGCGAAATAGAAATTTATCCATTTATATGGTTATTTGTACATAAATAGAGTGGGGACCCATTATCTGCACTCTAAAAGTACATTTATTAATAACCGTAATTTTGATAAGCTTTCTTGGCGGAATCATCCAGAGGGAAGAATCCCATAAGCCTTCTTTAGAAGATCCCAACTGGTCGTGATAGATGATGCGGTCTGCTTGCCAACCCGAATGGTGCAGGTTCTCGTAATAAACCATTTCCTGGTTCAGTTCGCGTGCCAATTCATTCAGCATAAAGTTGGCAAAGCGATCTTCTGTTGAAGTGGCTGTTTCTGGATACTTTAATTATTAAGTTAAACAAAAGTTAACTTGATAATTAAGGGGGAAGCTGCCTGAAGCATAAATGCGGAGAGTCTTTTAAATTAACTGATACAACAAAATGGTTTTAAATTGTGTTGGGAAAGTGACTGTAGTTCGCGCACTAATTTCTTGATTCTAGTTTATAATGGTACAGATACTCAGTAAATCATCATTTAATTCAAATCCGTACAGAAATGAATGAGATGGTTTTTCGCTAATTTATCTGAATTTATTATCGGTTGAGTCGTAAAACGTAACAGTCTGATTATGAGTGCATACCAATAGGGATTATCTCAGTCGTATATTTAGGGTATCTCAGTATACGACTGAAGTACCCTGGATATACGACTGAGGTACCCTAAATATCCCCCTCCGGTTTGATATTTACTTCTTGTAAAAAACATTAAACTGGATAACATCGTTTGTCATTTAATTAACTGATCGAGGATAGCCCTGAAGACTTTATCTGCATGCTCTTGCATGATTCGTATATAATTGAATATAGGTCGATTATTTTTCATACTATGTCCTATACAATACTCTATTTTTTCTATTTCAATTCCCATATCATATCCATGTTGGGCAAATGTCTTCCTGGCAGAGTAATATGATACTTTCCTATTAATTCCCGCCAGATTTGCCACCTTATTTATATGTCTAAAAACTAAGCTGTATACTTTTTCATAAGACGAGTATCTACCAAATACTAATTTCCCGTTATCCGTTATATACTTATTAATGATTTCCTGTGCCTCTGGCTGAATGGTGAAGGCAATTTCGTTTTCACTTTTTTTGCTATTCCGGGTTTTATGGCGTACATACCGCATATGGTTCCGGTTTTTGAAATCATACTCCATCAAATCCCTTAGATTGATGCCGCCTAAATAATAAGTAAGCATAAAAATATCCCGAACCATCACTTGTGTTGTCTTGAATAGCTTTACATCACGTATACTTTTTAATTCTTCTACGGTCAGATCCAGTTCTCTGACATTGCTGACCGGCATTTTAAAAAGGACAAAAGGGTGAACCGGATAATTCACATAATTCATTTTACCTGCATAGTTGAGTATAACCTTTATTAAAGTAAGATAGATTCTAACGGATGTTGCAGATAAACCTTCCTCTTTCATCTCATTGGCAAAGCCTTGTATTTGCAAAGGACTCAATTGTATTAGAGGAAAGTCTCCTTTCATATATTTTTGGATTTTCCTGCAAGCTATGCTATATAGTTTATAAGATTTCTTTTGCTCTTCGGTTTTCATGTAGGAAAGATATTCATTTGCCACGGTATTAAACGTAATACCCTTCTTTTGCTGTTCACGGGTGATGGTATGTATTAACTCTGTGCACGATAGAGTTGGTAAGTAATGAATGGACGATAAGATTTCTTCGTATTCATAGATTATCTTACGTAAGCAAGTATTAATATTTGCTGCGTTTTCATGCCTTACTACTTTTCCGTTTTTCATTTGATTTGCAGAATCCAATATAAATTGAGTTGAAATATATCTGGTTTGCGAACGGTGCGCTACTGCAATTCTTATTCGGTGTTTTCCATTGGATAACTTTTTTGTTGGTACTATTACTATTGAAAGATTAGCCATATTGATTTTTGTGAGTTATATGTTTCTTGATACAATATTAGAGCAACAAATTAGATATTGAAAGTCTCGGTATAATCAAAATGACACTGGAACTATTCGTTTTGATTTTATTCACAGACGTTGATACTATTTTTCAGTTAGAAAGACTGAATTTTCCATGTTTTGACACAATCTTACATTCTCTTTTTGGTGCTTTGCTCATATATTTGCAACACTTTTTCACAGACAGGAGAGCAAAATCTCCTGAGAAAATAGAAAACTAACTTTTGTTTAACTTAATAATTAAAGTATGAAAAACAGCAAAAATTTAAGTCTGTTAGGCTGCTTGGACAAAATTCAGCGGTTATTCTTCATTGCTTTGTTCGCAGTAATTTCTATAGGAGCTTACGCGCAAAGTAAAACAGTATCGGGTACTGTGATTGATCAGACCGGAGAACCGGTTATTGGTGCCAATGTTATTGTTAAAGGTACTACTAATGGCGTGATTACTGACTTAGACGGTAAATTTACCCTTACTAATGTACCAGATAAAGGTACGATTTCTGTTTCTTTTATAGGATATAAGGAGCAGGTGATTCCTGTTGCAGGAAAAACAAGCATTCAAGTGATGTTGCAGGAAGATAATGCAATGCTGGATGAAGTTGTGGTAGTTGGTTATGGTGTACAAAAGAAGAGCGATGTGACCGGTGCTATGGCTCGTGTTGGGTCTGAAGAGTTAAACACGAGGCCTGTAAACAATGCTTTTGAGGCTTTGCAAGGTAAGGCAGCAGGTGTAGATATTACCTCAAGTGAACGTCCGGGTACCATCGGTTCAGTCCGTATTCGTGGTAATCGCTCCATTAGCGCATCATCATCTCCTCTGTATGTAGTAGATGGTGTTCCTTTGAGCGCAGGAGGGATTGAAACAATCAATCCACGTGACATCGAATCTATTGACATTTTAAAAGACGCCTCTTCTACCGCCATTTACGGTTCTCGTGGTGCAAATGGTGTCATATTAGTAACAACCAAACGTGGTAAAGCAGGCAAACTAACTTTAAACTATTCAGGTTCTGTCACATCGGAAACCCTAAAAGACAAATCACCGGCCATGAGCGCAAGCGATTATATTACTTGGCGTCGTTGGGCTTATTATAACTCAGATCCGGCAAACAATCCTCGCGGTGATCAACCCAACTACGATAAAGATCAAATTTATTTCGCAGCATCAGGTGACCCTGCAGCCTTGGCAAATGTAAATAAAGGTTGGAACAACGGTGTTTGGGATGGAAGTAAAGTTATTGATACTGATTGGGCAGATATAGTGACCCAAACAGGTATTACACATGAACATACCATTAGCGGTAGTGGTGGCAATGAAAATGCACAAGCTTTCTTTTCTGTCGGATATCTGAACAATCAAGGAACTCAAAAAGGACAGGAATATGAACGTTACAATTTTTCTATGTCTGTTGACTTGCAAGTAAAGCCTTGGTTTAAAATGGGTGGTTCCATCAACGGATCATGGGCTGTTCAAGACTATGGCTATTCTCGTACAGGGCAGTCTTCAAACTCTGGTCCTACCGATATATATAGTGCTGCAAAAGCTATTCCACGTTTCGGTGTTCCTTATGATGAAGCAGGTAATATCATTATGAATCCTTGCGGTTCCACAACCAATGTTTATACTGTAATTGACGAATGGAATAAGTCCACTGATAATCGTCAGACTTTCCGTGCATTAGGAAGTTTTTACGGACAATTTGATTTTGGAAAAATATGGAAACCTTTAGAAGGATTAAGTTACAAGATTTCTTTCGGTCCTGATTTCCGCCACTATCGTCAGGGCATTTTTATCAGCAAGGATTCTGCTGTTAAAATGGGTTCAAAAAACTATGCTAAATATGCTACAGATCGTTACTTGTCATGGACACTGGATAATCAGATCAACTATAACAAGACATTCGGCAAACATAATTTAGGCGTGACTCTTTTGCAGTCTGCTTCCAAATATAATAAAGAAAATGCCTCTGAAAGTGCTAATGCCATTCCTAACGAGAATTTTGAATGGTATAATATGGGCAGTGTAGACATTACGGATGCCGCAACTTATGGTGCTGGTATGGGGACCGGTTTATCTGAGAATCAGCTGGCATCTTACATGGCACGTGTAAACTACTCATACAATGACCGCTATTTATTGACTGTATCCGGACGTTATGACGGTTCTTCGGTATTAGCAGACGGACATAAATGGAGTTTCTTCCCTTCTGCTGCCTTGGGCTGGCGCATTGACCAAGAAGACTTTATGAAAGATATCTCTTGGATCAACCAGCTAAAACTCCGCTTTGGTTTGGGAACAACAGGTAACTCTGCTGTAGGTGCATATTCTACATTAGGTAACATTCAGTCATTTTATGTACCTTTTGGCTCTACTCTGACTCCTGCTTATGCTACTAATGAGCCGTATTATACTTCTTCTCAAGTTAAAATGGCAAATAAAAATTTAGGCTGGGAAAAGACTACTCAATATAACTATGGTATCGATTTCAGCTTCCTTAATGGACGCATTGGCGGTTCAATGGATGTTTACCACTCTAGCACCAATGATTTATTATTAAGTATGACTATTCCAACATTGACCGGCTTTAATTCTACTTATGCCAATGTAGGTAAGACAAAAAACTTTGGTGTAGACTTGTCTTTGAATCTGGTTCCCATACAAACCAAAGACTTTGAATGGAACTCTACTATTAACGCAGCCTATCAGAAAGATGAAATCGTAGAACTTGCCAACGGCAAACAGGATGACATTGGCAATGCCTGGTTTATCGGTGAGGCAATCAGTGTTTATTATGGTACAGCATGCGATGGTCTGTGGCAGGAAAGTGATGCGGAAGAAATGGCTAAATTTAATGCTAACGGACATAAATTTGAAGCAGGTAAGGTTAAGCCGGTTGACCAAGATGGCAACTATGTTATTGATGGCGATGACCGTGTCATTCTTGGCAACAAAAATCCTAAATGGGTACTTGGTTGGAGCAATACTTTCAGTTATAAAGGCTTTGAACTCGGTATTGAACTGAACGGACGATTTGGTTATATGGTTGATACGGGCGGTGAAGGTCAATACGGTATGTATAACCAACGTAAAATAGATTACTGGACTCCGGACAATACAGGTGCCGATTATCAAAAGCCTATTTACAGTACAGCTGGTGGTGATGCTTATTCAAGTCTGCTGGGCTTTAAAGATGCCTCATTCATCAAGATCCGTAACATCTCTCTGGGCTACAACTTCGATTCCAAAGTATTGAGGAACATAGGAATCAGTTCGCTAAAATTATATGCACAGGCCAAGAATATAGGTAACCTCTATTCTTCAGTAGATTTCATGGATTTGGACTTAGGTACCACTTATTACAATAGGGGCTTTACTTTCGGTTTACAGATTAGCTTCTAATTTGATAATAACATATTAAACAGCTTTTTAAAATGAAAAAATTAAGATATACATTATTTACAGCTATCCTATCCGTTGCAATGACGGCTGGTTTTAGCTCTTGTAGCGACAGTTTTCTGGATGAAGAAAACAAGGCATCCTATACAACTGACTATTTCAAGACCTCTCAAGGCATTCAAGATTTGGCTACAGCACTGTATGGCAATATCCGTTGGCATTTCGGTTATGAATGGGCTTATGGTATTACTCTGTATGGCACAGACGAATTCACAAATGGTTCCGACCTGACCGCAGAACCATGGAATACTTATGACAGCCGTTTGAATCCATTGAATTGTACAAAAGCGAATGGCGCCGCCAACGATAATTGTCCGGGGGTATCGGCTCTTTGGGATCAGATGTACTATGGCATTGCCTCTGCAAATCAAGTTATTGCATCTGCCGATTATGTTGCTGATGCGGAAATCCGTGAAAAATGTCTGGGTGAAGCTTATTTCCTGCGTGGATATAACTACTATCGCCTCTTTGCACAATATGGTGGTGTGATTCTGCAAACCAAAGTTACTGAAGGTGTGATCAGAACTTTTAATCGCGCTTCTGCAGAAGAAACATTAAACCAAGTAATTGATGACCTGCAGAATGCTTATGACAGACTGCCTACAGATAGATGGCGTGGTACAGGTACCTGGACAAAATATACAGCAGCCCACTTCTTAGCAAAGGCATTGCTGTATCGCCAGTCAGAACGTTGCAGCGATTGGAACTCAAGCTATCCGGCAGATGCAGACTTGAATAAAGCCATTGCACTATGTGATGAGATCATCTCAAAATGTCCGTTGGAGAATGATTATAATAACCTCTATGCTAAATGGACAGGTATAGACTGTAAGGCTGAAGAATCTAATGAAATTTTAATGTCATGCCAACACACCTCTTCCGCTACAGGGCGTTTTGGAAATCGCACTTATAATTACTTCAATCCGCAATTCTCTAACTTTTCCGGTGGTTGGACACAACGCGGTCAATATATCGGTGGTATGGATTTTCAACGTTGCCGCCCTACAGAGTACGCTTACTCTATCTTCGACAATGTGAATGACTCACGTATGTGGAAGACATTTAAAACTGTTTACGGATTGAATAATATAGCATCAAAAACAGACGATGTGGTAACGGTAAACGGTGTCACAGTCAATCAAGTCCCTACATTAGGTGACCAAGGTATTATCTTTATTCTTAACAAGAAAAATGACAACCGTTTTAAAGATGCGACTCATTCTGACTATGGAACAGTAGGACGCGCTGGTATAGCCCATTCTTTTGTAAATCCCGAAACCAATAAATGGGTACCCAATGTATTTCCTGTATATGCAGGAGGTCAATATGTATTGAATACTTATGGTGTAAGCGGAAACCCTGCACAGTCTAACGTGTTCTGCGGCATCAACAAAACTGATGATGGTTCACGTACAGCAGAGAAAGGTGACGCACATCGTGATGTTATTATGGCACGTACCGGTGAGACCTATCTGGTTAAAGCTGAAGCCCAAGTACGTTTAGGTAATTTCCCGGATGCCATTTCTACCATAAATCAACTCCGTTCACGTGCTGAGTGGAAGGACGGTGAGAATCGTGAATATTATACAGACGGTTCCATGGCTTTCTTAAAAAGTGCAGGCGGCGATACGGACAATTCAACTGCGCTGAGCACTTTAGGTAAATGCAAAGATGCAAATGGAACTAAAATCAATAACACGGAGGCATTTAAGGCTTCTTTCCTGCAAAAGAATACTTACTATCTTTCAACAGGTATAGAACGTACCACAGTTGCTTCCAGCCTGCAAATCGCAAGCTATTCGGCATTACCGGATGAAGATGAGGCAATCCTCTCGGCTATGGGTGTAAGTGGTGACAAAGCCCGCTTGATTAACTTCATATTGAATGAACGTACCCGTGAATGCTTAGGTGAATGGAACCGATGGGAAGAGTTGAGCCGTACCAAAACACTCATTCAACGTGCCAAACTGTTTAATCCTGAAGCTGCGACGAATATAGCAGACAAACATCTGCTTCGCCCTATTCCACAAACATTCTTAGACCAACTTCAACATGAAGACGGTACTAATTTGAGTGATGAAGAGAAAGCTGCAATGCAGAATCCGGGCTATTAATGGAATAGATTATTGCATTCAATAAATTAGTAAAGGAGTACTGAATTCAGGTACTCCTTTATTTTCACACTATAATTTCCTATTTATTATGAAGATATTCAATTTGTTTATATGCTTCTTTATACTATTCGTGCTGGTAACAGGATGCAAACAGCAAAAAGTCATACGCTATGAACTGGTGGATGGTAATCCCGAAATAGATTATATAGATTTCTTAAACGACACTTTATGCAGATTTGTCGCACCGGGACCATTAATTCTGACGTGCCATTATGCAAAACAGGGAAATACCTATATAATACAGATTAACAATATGGTGAGCGCACGACTGTGTAAAATAGGAGAAGGCAAACTTCAAGGTGAACCTCCTTTTTTTGAAGGTATATGGACAGTAAAGGAGAAGCTGCTGCATTAGAAAAGTAATGGCAAGAGAACAAACGAACTTTTTAAATATGTTGTTTTTAACTGATATCACTGACTTTACATTGGCGACAAATTTGGGAATAATGCTTTTCCTCTCTTTCAATGGTCGAAAGGCTTAATAAATATATGCTCCTAATAGTTATCAGATTCATATATATATAGCTTACTTTGTACAACTAATAACACACTAAAGAACTTTCCGTTAATCTTAATAGAAAAGCGCATCTACTTATTCTGTTATGCACATTCTGTATCCTTTCTCCGGTGTATACGCAGCAATCTCTTTCTGATGAATTCAAAAAAGCGGCGGGAGATTATGCAGCTCTTTATACCAGTAAAGTAGAAGTGAGCTACAGTCCTTACTATTATATAAATCATCCTTATTGGGATACGGATGAATTTCAGGAAGGGGCAGTTTGCTATGATGGATCACTGTATACCGATATGCAGGAGCTTTCTTTATCTGTAGTGAGGAAAGACTGTGTGTTGCCTGCTTTTCCAACCTTCGGCTATTCATTAAAAGCAGATAATACTTCTGATAATCATCTTATTGCCGAATATGAGGGACATATCGTAGTCGGGAGGTTGATAGGAGCGTCTGCCGATTCTGTGGATGCCCGGTTGCCTTGTGTGGGTAAGGACATCCGGATTTTGACGGACAATCACAACCTGACGGTACTTATGCCTTTTATACTTCGGGAATAACGGATATGCAAGAAATTGTTTTGTCGGCTTTGCCGGAATACTTCCCGCAAAACTTCCGAAACTTCGTATGGCATATAATGAGGATGCATTCTGGAACAATTGCATGATTTTTATCCTTCAATCAGTTACAACCTGGATGAATACGTCCGTTTTAATACGGTGCGTGAAGCATTCATTGCTTAGTCAGCCAGCATTCTTCTTCTATACTCGGTCGGTGTGAAGCCTGTATTCTTCTTGAACGATTTGTTGAAATGAGATATTGTATCGAACCCACATTCGGTGCTGATTTGGGAGATATTCATATTGTCTAAAGAGAGTAGTTTGCAGGCATATCCGATGCGCATATCCAGTATGTAGTTTTTCAGAGTTTTACCAGTTTTGCTCTTGAAGAAACGGCAGAAGGAGGCAGGAGACATAGCAGCCAGACAGGAAATTTCATTTAAATCCATATGGCGCGTATAGTGTTGGTTCAGGTAGACCAGTATTTTGTCTATCCGGGAGTTGCCGCGTATCTGGTCCATCTGCTCCGACGGAGGGAGAATGACTTTGGAACTTATATCAGACATCTCTTTAAATAGTTGCAGGATAGATAGAATCTGATCCATGCCGGACTCCAAAGGAATACTTTCCAGCAACTCGATTGCCTTACCGGAACATCCGGCAGGAAAGTATATGCCTCTCTGTGAATCATCCAACAGCTTTTTTATTTTGGTGAACTGGATGTAGTGCCGTATGGAATACTGCATAAAGTCCTGTTCGAATTGTATGATGGTGCCTTTGGTCCGGAGGTTGCTGTCGGCGGTATGATAGATGTCGTCGCTCTTCATGTAGTGGGGGAGGTTGGACCCAAGCAGGATGAAATCTCCGTCTCTGAAGTTTTCCATGCTATTCCCGATGAAGCTGGTTCCCGTACCTTCTTTAAAGTAGATGATTTCATATTCGGCATGGAAATGCCACGGGTATGTAAAGTGAGCATAGTCATAGAAACGGGCTTTGATGGGCGACGACTCTGAAATGGGGAGTTGCTCGTTTATCATTCTTCGGGTGGCTGACTTCATAAGTGGCAAATTTAGAGTTATTCTTTGCAAATATAGGAAAAATAGTCCGTGAATCAATTCGCTATTTTTGCAAAAGAATAATCAAATCAGGAGTTAAAGGAGTTATAGAAGTTATCAGCCTGCAAGCAGGCTTAGGAGTTAAGCCGATAGTGTTGCCAAGCATAAGCAGACTAAAGCATAAAGCAGACTATCGGCTTTAACTCCTCTACTCCTCTAACTTCTCTAACTCCTGATTCACATGAATAAATAAAGAACGAAAATGGAAAAGACTTGGAGATGGTTTGGTAAGAAGGACAAGATTACGCTGGATATGCTGAGGCAGATAGGCGTAGAAGGTATTGTAACCGCTTTACATGATGTGCCGAATGGCGAAATCTGGACAGAGGAAGCTATCAATGATTTGAAGAAATACATTGAATCCTATGGCTTGCGCTGGTCTGTGGTGGAGAGTTTGCCGGTTTGCGAGGCAATCAAATATGCAGGGCCGGAGCGTGACCAGTTGATAGAAAACTATAAAGTCAGTCTGGCAAACCTGGGCAAATGTGGCGTGAAGACTATCTGCTATAACTTCATGCCCGTTATCGACTGGATACGTACGGACTTGCAGCATCCTTGGGCTGACGGTACATCATCCCTCTATTTCGACCGCGTCCGTTTTGCTTACTTCGACCTCCGCATCCTTGGACGCGAAGGAGCTGAGAAAGACTATTCCCCCGAAGAACTGGCGAAAGTGGCGGAACTGGACAAGACAATCACCGAAGCGGAGAAAGACGACCTCATCGACACGATTATCGTGAAGACACAAGGTTTCGTAAACGGTAATATTAAGGAAGGGGATAAGAATCCGGTGAACATCTTCAAGAAACTGCTGGCTTTGTATGAAGGCATCGACCGTGATGCGCTTCGTGAAAACATGCGCTATTTCCTTTCTGCCATCATGCCCGTATGCGAAGAGTATGGTGTGAATATGTGTGTGCATCCCGATGACCCACCGTTCCAGGTGTTAGGCTTGCCCCGCATTGTGACGAATGAAGAAGACATCGCCTGGTTCCTGAATGCAGTGGATAACCCGCACAACGGACTGACTTTCTGCGCAGGTTCACTCAGCGCAGGCGAGCATAACGATACCCGTGAGTTGGCGAAGAAGTTTGCAAAGCGCACTCATTTCGTGCATTTGCGCAGTACGGCTGCCATGCCGGGCGGCAACTTCATCGAAAGCTCCCACCTGGAAGGACGCGGACATTTGATTGACCTTATCCGCATCTTTGAGAAAGAGAATCCGGGACTGCCCATGCGCGTAGACCATGGCCGGATGATGCTGGGTGATGAAGATAAAGGATACAATCCCGGATACTCATTCCACGGCCGCATGCTGGCACTGGCACAGGTAGAGGGAATGATGGCAGTAATTAATAGTTGATAATTAATAATTAAAAGTTATGATGAACGAACAATTCAGTATTGCAGGCAAGGTGGCAGTAATCACCGGTGCCGGTGGTGTATTGGGTGGCAGCATTGCCAAGTGTTTTATGGAACAAGGTGCTAAAGTTGTAGCGGTCGATATTCGTCAGGAACAACTGGACAAGCGCGTAGAAGAACTGAAAACTTACGGTGAAGATGTTATCGGCATTGTAGGTAATGTATTGGATATTGCCAGCCTCGAAAAGCTGGCCGATGATATCGTTGCTAAATGGGGACGTGTTGACATCCTGTTGAATATTGCCGGCGGCAACATGCCGGGTGCTACCCTTGCGCCCGACCAGAACTTCTTCGATATGGACATCGCGTGCTGGGATAAAGTGACCAGTCTGAATATGAACGGAACCGTTTACCCGTCTCTGGTATTCAGCAAAGTGATGGCTAAACAAGGCAAAGGATGCATTGTGAATGTATCTTCTATGGCAGCTTACAGCGCCATCACCCGTGTGCCGGGCTATTCGGCAGCAAAGACGGCCGTTGCCAACTTCACTCAGTGGCTGGCAAGCGAACTTGCATTGAAGTATGGAGACGGCATCCGCGTGAATGCCATCGCTCCAGGCTTCTTCATCGGCGACCAGAACCGTGCAGTCCTCATCAACCCCGATGGCTCACTGACGGACCGCAGCAAGAAAGTACTGGCTAAGACCCCGATGAAACGTTTCGGTGACATCAACGAGTTGAACGGTGCCGTACAATTCCTGTGCAGCGATGCCGCCAGCTTCGTGACGGGAGCGTTACTGCCGATTGATGGTGGTTTCAGTGCATTCAGCGGAGTATAAGATAATTATACTCTTTATATTGTAGTGTTTTTGCCATAGGCTTGGCAAAACTTTGCCACCGCATTGGCAAGGCTTTGCCACACCTATGGCAAAACTTTGCCAAGCTGGTGGCAAACTATTGGCAAACTAATAGGGACAATGTTGGTACTGGATTACCTCTCTATTGAGAATACCAATACCCCTGCCGTAGGAATATCTGTTGTCCCTATCAGAGCTTTCGCCCCTGCCGGAAGCGTAAACGAGTAAGGCTTGTCACTGTAATTAAGCACGATGCCCAATCCGTTGCGATACTCCATTGTCACGCCATAGGGCAAGTCCATGACGGGGATATTCAGTTCGGCATACAGCTTTTTCAATACATCCTTTTCCAGAGTGCCGTCCGTGCTGTCGATGCCCACATACGTGATGCTGCCTTTGCCGAGTTTTCGGGTGCTGATTGCAGGTTTTCCTTCGTAGAACTCTTCGATATACTTGCCCCATGTACGGCCATCTTTGCCCGGTTTCAGTATTTCACCCCAAGTGTTCCAGGTGTATTCCTTACCGTCCATGACGTACTTTCCCGGTTCTTCGGGGAGGAGGAGGTCGTAGAATTCCATCTCATTGCCTGTCAGTTCGTCAATCATGGAGCCGAAGGGAGCTTCGGGCAGACGGCCGTAACGGTCTTTTTGTGCGGTGCGGCAGGTGAGTACAAGGTTTCCGCCTTGCTTCACGTATTCAGTCCAGCGGTCCACGAGTGCTTTGTCCGCCATCTGATAGGCAGGGGCAATCACTACGGGGTATTGCGACAAGTCTTTGCTTTCGTTGATGATGTCCACCGGGGCGGCGAAGCTTTTCAGGGTGCGATAATACTTTTCGACGTGGGCCATTGTGTTCCAGGTGCGGTTCTGTTTCTGCCGCTCGATGCTCCATGCATTCTCGTGGTTGAAGAGGATGGCGGTGCGACGTGCCTGGTAATCGGCAGGCTTCACCTCACGGGCTTTTGCCTGGGGGCGCAATTGTTTGATTTCCTTGATGAACTGTTCAAACTCCCGTCCGCCGGGGGTGACGGTGGTACCGTCTGTGTTTACAATGCCGTAGTGGTATTGCTCTGTTCCGTAGAGCGGCTGGCGGTAGCGGTAGGTGCATGTAAAGTCGCTTCCACCGGCAAAAACACTCCACAGCCATAAGCGTACGGCTCCGGGCAGGGGTTGCGGGTTGATGCTTCCCCAGTTCACTTGTCCCGGCTGGAGTTCCATTACTCCGTAGGTGCCTTGCACGGGACGGAAGAAGTCGTTAGCGAAGGCGATGCGCAACGGATTGCCCACACGGTATCCGCGACGGCCGATGCCTTCGTTGTCGCCATAGACCATGTAGCGGGTATAGCTCACAAAGTCAAGGTCGGGGCTTCCGCCGATATGTCCTTCATCATAATTGGGGATGTAGTTTGTGGTCACCCATTGGTTGCGGGCATGCTTCTTGATGAGCAGGCATTGCTCGTTCAGGAAGTCATTCGTCTGCCCGGCGGCAAAGCGGCGATAATCCAGAATCTGGTGATGGTTCATGAACATCTGGGCGGTTTTGGGAAGGGTAATCTCATCGAAAGACGAGTAAACCTCGCTCCAGAAGGCGGTGCCCCAGGCATCGTTCACTTCCTTAATATTGTTGTGGTACTTATTTCTCAGGAACTGGCGGAAAGCCACTTCGGCAGCAGGATTATAATCAAACTGCACGGCAGGTTCGTTGTCGAGCTGCCAACCGATGATGCGCGGGTCGTTGCCATAATGCTGCGCCAGCTTCTCTATCATCTTATAAGACAGTTCACGGTAAACGGGAGAAGCAAACGAGGCATGTTGGCGTGCGCCGTGGTCGAGGACGGTTCCGTCTTCCTGCTTAATCAGGATTTCCGGATACTTGCGGCTCAACCAGACGGGTGGGGTGGCGGTGGAAGTACACATGATAACTTTCAGTTGATACTTATCAGCAAGGGCAACCGCTTTGTCAAGCCAGGCAAAGTCATACTTTCCCTCTTCCGGTTCCAGTTGTGCCCAGGCAAACTCGGCAAAGTGTGTGAACTCGAAGCCCAGTTCGTGCATTTGTTTGAAATCGCGTTCCCACTGGCTCTCGTCCCAGTGTTCGGGATAGTAGTAAGCACCGGTCAGGGTGAGGTCTTTGTCGTTGAACCATGCAGGTTGTGCAAAGAGCATTCCGGTTGTCAGACAGGCGCAGAGTAAGATGAAAATCTGTTTCTTCATGGGTATTTTACTTGATAGGTTTATATATAGGCAAAGGTACGGGACGGGGCGAAAACAGCCTATGGAAAATAGTACAAATCTATGCAATATAGAGCCTTTTTAGATGAATTTCCATGTAAATGTACATGTTTCCATTCGTTGGGATAGTGAAAAGGCCTATTTTCGCAGCATAATTAATAAACGGAACATAATGAATACTATGAAGAGAAATCTTACTATCATATTATTGTTGCTTCTTGTGCTGGCAGAGATGAAAGCGCAGGTGCTTCCTTTCCGTTTATCCAAAGGGGCGGGCACTTTCCGCCTGGGCATAGTGGCAGGCGACAAGAGCCGCTGGCTGGACGAATGTGAACTGGAAAAAACGGGAGACCGGACATACATAATAAAGGATGCATTGTTAGGAATAGGTAAAATTAGGTTAATGATATGCCCTCTCACAGATACTAAAGGGTTGTTAGTGGAGGTTTCCGGCTCCCGTTTACCAGAAAATCTGTCTTTGTGCTGGGCCTTTGGGGCTTGCAACGAAGACGAAGCCCTCTCAGGACAAGGCGCTGCAATCTCTCCCGAAGCCTGCCGGGACAATGTATTCAGCGATGAAGAAAATGCTTTTACGGTGTACTATGGCGCAAGCATGGCTCTGCGCGTCACGCAGGGGATAGCGCCCGTCGGTTCGGAACTCCGCCTGTCGGATGCCCGTCGGCAAACGTCGCCACTCGAGTTGTATCACTCCGGAAAGAAAACGGATGCTCCTGTCATTTCCTCCCTTTATTCCTGGAATACGAAGGAGAAATGCTACTTCTGTTTCTATAAACAGAATGCCGGGGCGGATTATAATTACTTCATGTTGCCGCACCTATTTGAAAAGGAGAGTAAGAGATGAAACGTTTAGTTGTATTCATATCGGTCTGTTGCTGGATGCTTGTGATGCAGGCAGCCATCCATAATGTGAAAGATTATGGTGCCCGGGCTGACGGGGTGACCATCGACTCGCCCGCCATCAACCGTGCTATTTCTGCGGCTTCTGCCGGAGGCGGCGGAACGGTGTATGTTCCTGCGGGTGAATATGCCTGTTACTCTATCCGTCTTGCCAGTCACGTTCATTTATATTTGGAACAAGGTGCGCGCATCATAGCCGCTTCACCCACTCCCGACGGGGGATATGATGAGGCGGAACCCAATGAGCATAACCGTTATCAGGACTTCGGCCACAGCCATTGGAAGAACTCTCTCATCTGGGGAATTAGCCTGGAAGATGTAACCATCAGCGGACCGGGACTTATTTACGGTCGCGGACTGACCCGTGAAGAGAGCCGCCTGCCGGGAGTGGGGAATAAGGCCATCAGCCTGAAACTTTGTAAGAATATCACTCTGAAAGACTTCTCGATGTTGCGTTGCGGGCACTTCGCCCTGTTGGCTACGGGAGTGGATAATCTGAGCATCATCAACCTGAAAGTGGATACCAACCGTGACGGGTTTGATATAGATTGTTGCAAGAACGTGCGTATCACCGGGTGCAGTGTTAATTCTCCCTGGGATGATGCCATCGTATTGAAAGCCTCTTATGCCCTCGGCAGTTTCAGGGATACGGAGAATGTGACTATTTCCGACTGTTACGTCAGCGGCTACGACCGTGGCACTATGCTGGATGCCACCTGGCAACGTGATGAGCCTCAGGCTCCCGACCACGGCTATGTGACGGGACGCATCAAGCTCGGCACAGAATCCAGTGGCGGTTTCAAGAATATCGCCATTACAAATTGCATATTCGAGCGTTGCCGTGGTCTTGCCCTTGAGACGGTGGATGGAGGACAACTGGAAGATATTGTCATCAGTAACATTACGATGCGGGATATTGTGAATGCTCCTTTCTTCCTGCGCCTCGGTAAGCGTATGCGCAGCCCCGAAGGTACTCCGGTGGGGTCAATGAAACGCATTCTTATCAGCAACGTCAATGTGTTTAATGCTGATTCCCGCTATTCGTCCATAATCAGCGGCGTGCCGGGAGCATTGATTGAAGATGTGACATTCAGCAATATCCATATTTACCATCAGGGAGGGTATAGTGCGGAGGACGGCCGGCGCATCCCGCCCGAGAATGAAAAGACTTATCCGGAGCCGTGGATGTTTGGTACTATTCCGGCAAAGGGCTTTTATATCCGTCATGCCCATGGCGTGACTTTGAACGACATACATTTCCATTACAAACAGGCGGACGGCCGGCCTTTGCTGGTGACGGATGATGCCGACGGGTTGGTATATCGGAATATGACAGTGAACGGCAAAGAATATAAGAATTAATAAATTTATAACCACACCATGAAAAAGAAACTATTAGGAGTTTTCCTCTTTATGAGCCTCATATGCGGGAGCGCTGTTGCACAAGAGCTACCCGACAAGAAAGAGACGCTCAAGAATCTGGTAAAAGTGAATGATTACTTTATGAAGAAGTATGCGGACTATCGTACTCCGTCTTACAATGGCATCATACGTCCCAGTAACATCTGGACACGTGGCGTGTATTATGAGGGATTGATGGCGTTGTACTCCATCTTTCCCCGTGAAGAATATTACGATTACACCTATCAATGGGCCGACTACCACAAATGGGGAATGCGCAACGGAAACACCACCCGTAATGCAGACGACCAGTGTTGCGGACAGGTTTACATAGATTTGTATAACATGTCTTCCTGTCCGGAGAAGATCAGGAAAATCAGGGCCAGCATCGATATGGTAGTCAACACCCCGCAGGTGAATGACTGGACTTGGGTGGATGCCATACAAATGGCAATGCCCATCTATGCCAAGCTGGGTAAGTTGACAGGAGAGCAGAAATATAATGATAAGATGTGGGAAATGTACAGCTATTCCCGCAACGTGCATGGCAAGAACGGACTCTTCAATCCGAAAGACGGATTGTGGTGGAGAGACGCCGACTTTGTGCCTCCTTACAAGGAACCGAATGGAGAGGATTGTTATTGGAGCCGTGGTAACGGTTGGGCATACGCTGCATTGGTTCGCGTTCTGGAAGAAATTCCGGCAGACGAACTGCATCGTGCGGATTACATCAACGACTTCTTTGTAATGAGCAAGGCTTTGAAGAAATGCCAACGCAAAGATGGCTTCTGGAATGTGAGCCTGCATGATGAAACGAACTTCGGCGGAAAAGAGACAAGCGGCACGGCGCTGTTTGTTTATGGTATGGCCTGGGGCGTGCGCAAGGGACTGCTGGACAAGAAAGAATATCTGCCGGTATTGCTGAAAGCCTGGAATGCAATGGTTCAGGATGCTGTTCATCCGAATGGTTGCCTGGGTTATGTGCAGGGAACAGGGAAAGAACCGAAAGACGGCCAGCCGGTGACCTATGATAAAGTACCTGATTTCGAGGATTACGGCGTAGGTTGCTTCCTGTTGGCAGGAGCGGAAGTTTATAAATTGAATTGATTAGTAACAGATTTCATAGATTATAGTATAATTGATCGGATGAATCAATTAGGAGGAAGGAGGGGCTGTGAAGTCGTTCCTTTTCTTTTTCTTTGCGTAATTTAGTGCTATGCGCTAAATTATTATCAGTAAAACGAAAATAACTAATACAAAATTATATGAGACAAATTGCAGTATTAATGATTTTAGGATTGTCGGTTGTTTTGAGTGCGAGCGCACAAAGCTATAAATTCGACTTCACACCTGGTAAGAAAGTAAAAGACGGATACGTCAAAGTAACACCCACTGACCGTTATGACGAAGCGAAAGGATATGGGTATGATTTATCAGCTTCTCCCGATGGCAAGAGTAAAGCTCCTTTCTTCTTCTCGGTTGCCGTGCCCGATGGTAACTATCACGTTACAGCCGTTATCGGCAGTAAACGCAGTGCAGGAGAGACCACTCTGCGTGGAGAGTCCCGCCGCCTCTTCTTCGAGAATGTAAAGACAAAGAAGGGAGAATTATCTTCCTGTTCCTTTACGATTAACAAACGCGATATACATATCTCGGAGAAAGAAGATGTACGCATCAAGCCCCGTGAACGCAGCAAACTGAACTGGGATGGTAAACTGACTTTGGAATTCAACGGAGATGCTCCTCAATTGACTGAGTTAATCATCGACCGCGTGGAAAACGTTCCTACTATTTTCTTATGCGGCAACTCCACCGTAGTGGATCAGGACAACGAACCCTGGGCAAGTTGGGGACAAATGGTTACCCGCTTCTTCACCGACAGCGTTTGCTTTGCCAATTATGCCGAATCCGGTGAATCAGCCAACACCTTCATAGGTGCCGGACGATTGAAGAAAGCGCTGACGCAGATGAAACCGGGAGATTATATCTTTATGGAGTTTGGTCATAACGACCAGAAACAGAAAGGTCCCGGTAAAGGTGCTTTCTACTCCTTTATGACAAGTCTGAAAACGTTTGTAGATGAGGCCCGTGCCCGTGGTGTACAGCCGGTATTGGTAACACCTACCCAGCGTCGCAGTTTCGATGAAAATGGTAAGATAAAAGACACCCATCTTGACTTCCCCGATGCAGTGCGTTGGCTGGCAGAAAAAGAGAATATCCCTTTGGTGGATTTGCATGCTATGACCCGCACTTTATATGAAGCAATGGGAGTGGACGAATCCAAACATGATTTTGTGCACTATCCTGCCAATACTTATCCGGGGCAGAATAAACCTTTGGCAGATAACACCCATTTTAACCCGTATGGTGCTTACCAGATAGCCAAATGTGTAATTGAAGGAATGAAGAAAGCGGAACTACCCTTTGTAAGGTTCCTACGGACAGATTATGAAGGATATAACCCCGCCCAACCGGATGCCCGTGAAAGCTTTAAGTGGAACGATTGTCCGTTTACGGAAATTGAGAAGCCGGATGGTAATTAAGAAATTGGAAATTCATTATATGTATGAGGTTGTGTCACTTTGACACAACCTCATATTATGGTGCAACTCTATTCTATCAGTCTTTCCGCATCCGGTATTACAATCTCCCCCCTGTGGAGCGTCAGTAGTCCTTCTTCCTGCATACCGTTCAAAGCCTTCGATACGCTCAACCGTGTGTCATTGATAGTATCGGCAAGCTCTTCCATCTTTATTTTCAATATCTTTTCTCCCGAAGGGCGTTCAATGTGCGAAAGAATAAAATTCGCAATACGTGCTTCTAGTTTATCAGGCACCTTGGCCCACAAACGGTTGTAGCAGGTCTGTGCCCGGTTACTGATGATATTCATATAGTTTAAGCGGAAGATTTCATATCTGAACAAATCATTCATCACAAATGCCTTGCTGATAGTTACGATACGTACTTCTGTGCGTGCTACGTGGGTGGATACATAGCAAGTGTTCATACCGAACAAAGCCTGTGGCTCAATCAGGTAAGGTGCCTGAAAGAACTCCGTAAAGGTGTATGAATTATCTGTAGATGAGGTAGATGAAGCGATTTCTCCGTTTAAGATAAATACCAACTGCCCACATGCCGCACCTTTTTTTACTAAAACATCTCCAGCTCTGTGCTTGGTGAAATGTAATTTTACTTTTCCCAATATACTGGTGAAGTCCTCGTGAGCGAGACCTTGAAACAGTGGCAATTGGAGCAGGGTGTCATACATCGTTTCCATATCTTTATCAACTTCTTGTTTGAAAACAAATGTAGGCATAATAGCTATCTGCCGTAAACACTTAGCCTTTCTTTTTGTTTTTTTTATTATTTCTTAAACGTGCTATTCATTCAGGTAATTAAATCTTGCGGAATGCATAAAAATCGATTATCTTTGCAAAAAAAAGGAGGAACGTATGTTTGCAGCATTCAATTTACAACAAATGATAAGTGCTTTTATCGTATTATTTGCAGTTATCGACATTATTGGTTCTATTCCTATTATTATTAATCTGAAGGAAAAAGGAAAGGATGTGAACGCATTGAAGGCGACGTTGATATCCTTCGCCTTGTTGATCGGCTTCTTCTATGCCGGAGACATGATGTTGAAGTTGTTTCATGTAGATATCGAGTCGTTTGCCGTTGCCGGTGCATTCGTTATCTTCCTGATGTCTCTGGAAATGATTCTGGATGTGGAAATATTCAAGAATCAGGGACCTATCAAGGAAGCTACTTTGGTTCCTTTGGTTTTCCCGTTGCTGGCCGGTGCCGGCGCATTCACTACTTTGCTGTCCCTTCGCGCGGAGTATGCCAGTGTCAACATCATTATTGCTTTGGTGCTGAATATGTTGTGGGTATATTTTGTTGTCAGTATGACGGGACGTGTGGAACGTTTCCTCGGCAAAGGCGGCATTTATATCATTCGTAAATTCTTCGGTATCATTCTGCTGGCTATCTCCGTGAGGCTGTTCATGGCGAACATTACGTTGTTGGTGGAGGCGCTGCATAAATAGCGGCGGCTCCCTTTGACAGACTAAACTATTATGCACTTACTCAGACTTGTTTTTTTATTTATTTCTGTTCTTTTTCTATCTTCTTGCGGTAGGGATATGAATGTATTGCAGAGAGCGGAAGGATTGATGGATAGTCATCCGGATAGTGCGCTATATCTTTTGCAATCAGTTGGTTCGCCCAAATCGTTGTCGAATGAGGATTACGCAAACTATTGTTTATTGTTGACACAGGCAATGGATAAGAATGATCTCACTTGGTGGGAATCGGATACGTTGTTCATTGATGCGGCATATGCTTTTTATGAAAAGACGTCTGATGACAGGCGTATATCCCTTTGTTGTTTTTATAAGGGAAATGTGTATTACGAAAAAGAAGAGTTCAAACAGGCTGCGTGGTGGTATAAACAAGCCGAGGTATGTGCGCTCCGGACAGAGGATGTCAAGTTAATCTCTTTGGTATATAGCAGTCTGGGCTATGTCAATATGCAATTGAATCTTTTTCCCGAAGCTTTGGCGGATTTTAAGAAGGCTCTCTCTTATGCAGCCTGTGGCAATCACAAGAAATATATTTTGAGCAATACACAGGATATTGCGAGAGTTTTTGACTATATGGGCGAAACAGACAGTGCTTCTTATTATTTCCGGCATTCTTTGAGCATTCTTTCGGATGCGGATTCCGTATATCATGCTTTGGTCTATCACAATCTGGCTACTTTTTATGAAGGGCTGGCGTTAAGTGATAGTGCATTGAAGTATATTTCTAAGGCTTTGGCCTGGGAGGGGGAAAATGATAAATGCCGTTCTTACCTAATATTGGGAAATACATATTATCAGCAGGAACGCCCGGATCTGGCAAAACAGTTTTGGGATAAAGCATTGGAAACTTCTGACCCATCAATAAAAGTGTGTGTCTACCATTCTCTGTATCAAACCTATAAAGTTGGAGAAGATTATAAACGTTCGGTTGATTATGCTGAAAAGTGCCTGCAATACGCTGATTCAGTCTATCAGATAGAAGCCTTGCGTGCGGTTGCTGATATTCAGGAAAAATATGATAATGAGACATTGAGAAATAGGAATCTGGAGAGTGAAGTGCGTATACTTTATTTGCTTATTGCTTTGGGATTTAGTCTCTTCTTGCTCGTTTTCTTGATTGGTATATACAGCCGTTACCGGCACAAGCAGCAACAGCGTATCAGGGAACTTGTTGCAGGAAAGGAAATTGAACTGGAACAGTATCGAAATCGTTTGCAGCATCTGGAAGCAATAGCTCATTTGGAAGAGCAGGAGAAAGAAAAGTGGGAATCAGAACGAATATATCTGAAGCAACAGATAAAAGAACGTACGGATGAGATTATTTCTTATAAGAACTCTTATAAAAACTTGAATCTGAATTATGAAAAGCTGTTGAGATATGAGTCTATCGCAAAAGGCATGAAGCTGCACGATGCTATCCATAACAATGTTTCAGCCTCAAGAGGGCTTTTGTTTTCTACGGATGCCATTAAGGATTTTGTGGGTTACTATACTTATATTCACGAGGATTGCATTAGCCGTTTAAGGAAAGCGGCATATGGTCTGACTGTTTTTGAAACAGCTATCTGTATTCTTTTTGGCATGGGATTGTCCCATCAGCAAGTTGCTGATATATTAGGTAATAGTCCGCAAACTTTAAGTAAGGCAAAGTTACGTCTCAAGACTAACCGTTTTCGCTTGAAGAATGATGACAGGCGGCTGGAAGATATACTTGTCGCTCTTTGGGGATTATGATTGATTCTTGTTCCTTGGTACGTTAATAAAATTCTTTTTTCTGATTAACTCGTATTTCTTTGATATATATTTATTTAGATCTTTGCAGAAAAGAGATGTAATTACTATAGGAGATTCACACTGCTTTATGTGAATTTCATAATAGTCATACTTGATGTGGTTACGGAAATATTTAAAGGATATGATGTCTTCCTGGGTAAATTCTATTTTTCGGTTTTCTGTGCAATATGTAAATTTGTTAGAATCTTTATGTATAATGAGTGAATCTCTTTTGTTTATACTGTATTCTTTGATGATTGTTACAAGACTTATAATGAATATTGAGTTCAATAATATATAGGAAGCAATTACCATTCTATAATCAGTGTACTTGTGTGCGGTACAAGCTATTATTATATTGGTTGTGAGTATGGCTGCTATATTTCTAAATATCATTTTTCTATAATACTTTTTATCTGCATTGAAAACAATATCGGAGGCATTGACCCTTTTAATATTTAATTGGTTATTATCGATCTTTTCCTTAGGAATTTGAGTATATCCATATCCTTTCTTGATTTTTTTGTGAATAAGCATGTTGCTTTTAGTTTTTATGTGATAAATCAAGTTTAGTTGTTTTTCTAATTTTTTGCATAGCATACTTGTAAATATGATTGGATATTCTTCTCCTTTTAGATATATTTCGTAATAATATTTGTCAGTTATCCGCGTCTTACAGTATGTTATCGTTAAGTTGACGATGTTGTCTTCCGAGAATTCTATTGTTTGTTTGGGGGTTATATATATTATTTTATTCTTCTCTTTGTCTATTATTAATTGACAGTTTTTGTGCAAATTGTAGTATTGCAATAAAATTCTTAGATTTGTGATTCTCCAATAATAAATAACGCAACAAAGTAAAGCAAAGAGGCCATAATTAATAATGGTACGTTCTTGTATTCGATAGGTAATAAACCAGCATAAGGTAAGCATAATTCCTAATAAGAATAATATTTTACAATAGAGTTGGATTTGAAAAATCCATCTTTTAGCTTCGAATGTAATGCAATCTTTACTCATGCTTTTATTTTTTTAGATATATCCTAATACATAAACAAAGGATGAGTTCTTCATATATATACAAGGTACACTGTCTATGTTTTTTTCTAATTTACCAACTAATAAGCTCGATAAATAGTATTCTTCTCCATTCTTTAAAACAATTCGGTAAAAATATAATTGTTGATAGAAACTATATCCGTTCTTGTATTTCTGAAAAGTAACAATATCTTCATAATGGAATCTGTATTCAATACTGAGGTCTTTGTATGGCTTATAAATGATTTCTTCTTCTGAATTATCTATAAGGAGAATACTCCATCTATCGTAATTCCACATATCGAGAACATAGTTTAATGGCTTAAATCCTAAATAGTAAGCTACAAAAACTGCAACTATGTATATGTAATAGCTAGGGTATAGTATACCAAATACCCATGCAATAAGAGTTGTTGCCATTAAAATAATCCATGGCATAATGTGGCATAACGCTAATTTCCAAATCTTTATTTTTAGTAAAATCATATGAATTTATTTTTGCTAATCAATATAGGTGGTTTACGATCATGATTAAAAAATAATGTTTTGTCAATATGTTTTTCATATTTTCTAAGCTCCTTCTTAAGTCCCGGAAGTATTAGGGTAGATATGTAAAATCTATCTCCATTTTTCAACATGATACAGTAGAAGAAGGGAGGAAGAATTCTTTTCATACTTACTATTTGCTTTATATCATTAAATGTAAATAAAGCAGACTTGTCGTCTTTGCTATATTCCATTTGTTTATTTTTCCAGTCTACTCGCAGTTGTGTGTTTCTGTCATAAAGATAAAATCGATATGTCTTTTCAAAGTATGTGATGGCTCCTCCTATACCTGTTGGAATATGAAACATTAACCAATAAATGTTATCAGTCCAAATCCATCCCCATAAAACAGGTAAATGTAACCAAATGATAAATATCCAAGTGGTTGGAGAAAATAATATTCTTATGAGGTGAGTCTTATATGTTTTCATGAACTGGGAATGTAAGATTTATAGGGTAGGGTTAGGATTCTGAAATCATATTAAGAATGACGTCATATTCGTTTTTATCAAGAGATACAGAGTCTGCAATTTTGACATGGCACTTCTTTTTTATATACTTTTCTAAATTGCTGGACAGTACACAAGTAATGATTAGTGGCGTTTTTTTATCTTTTATATAAATTTGGTAGTAAAACTCTGGAATTCTTCTGGAATTCTCATTCCGTACTTTCTGAAAATCAGTAATATCACTTGTGTTAAATTCTAAATAAACATTATCTCTTATATATGTGATTTGGTTTGAATGGCAATCAATGCTAATTTTTGTCTGTTTGTCAAATTGCATATATTGATATTGCAGTATGCAGGAGTGAATTAAGGTAAATGATAATAAGACTATGATTGAAATAGTTATGATAATGAAATAAGGAGTTCTCATTGTATCTTTTATAGAAAAGGTAACTCCTAATATGGTTAGCGATAGTAATCCCCAAAGTGTTATTTTTAACCACGTTTTGGGTATGCTGATTGTGAGTGTTTTGTTTTTCATCTTTGTTTTTTTTCAGAAGTATACACTTCTCCGGTTTGTTGGATTGAATGAATTTAATTGTCGCTATCTATTTTCTCAGAAATTACAGTCATATCATTGTAGCTTTTCATACAGGTTAAATTATAGCTCATTTATGATCGTGCTGCAAATTTCACGATAATAAATGTACCGTAAAAGAACTCTATATAGACATGTATATGATTGGTATATAACTGATTATTGTGAACTGATGTCACGTTATGCTTTCTATCACTGTACCCCTATAGACATTCTTTCTCTGTATTTCCCTCCTCCTTCTCTTTTGCCTTTACATAATACATCTGATTTCCTCTTCCCATCCTCCGTATTATCCCTTTCTCCTCAAAACTCTTTAAGTCTTCCGTCGCCTTCCACTTCAACCGTCCGGTTAAATCTGTATAGACCGACCGTGTGATAAAGCTATTTTGTTCCAGGTGCTTCATCAGCCGTCTTTCCAACTCTTCCATATTCAGTTGGCTGGAATTGCGGAAAGTACGTTCAGGCACACGCTCCAAGTCGCCGGCCGACTTCATTCTGAACTGTTTGGAAGGCCGGAAATTGACTCCGTTGAAACGGATGGAAGTGGAGCGGATATCAGTTTTCCGGGCTACCATGCGTGACGCCTTGATTTTTCCGGCAAAGTAGCCGAATTCGCCGAGTTCCACACGGTAACCTTCACCGATGTAGCGTGCGGCTGTGTCCATAATGATGCCCAGGGCACCTTCCAGTTCGCCTATGGTGTATCCGGTTCCGTAGGCAGCCCTTTCCAGCAGTTTGCGTGCGGAGAGCGTGCCATTATATACTATACTCGGGTAGAGCGTTTCCTTTTCACCGTCCTTTGTGGTAAGGGCAGGTTTCTTCTTCAAGTCGTAGAATGCCATGAATCGTTTCTTTAGATATTCTTAATTAAAGAACTAACTTCAGGCGGTGCATAAGCTAACTCCATGCAGTGCGATGATTAATTCTCCTTTATTAATAAAAGAAGTGGGTTGGTTGCAGCAAGCCTATCGGGTGTTTGTAATCAGCCAATGGGCTGTTTGTAACCAACTCATCGGTTGCTTACAAACAGCCCATTTCTTTTATGCGGTAAAGGTACTTAATTTATTAGGTGAAAGCAATTAAATCATGAATAGTTTGAAGTTAATCTTCAAACAGAAGTGTTTCAACTCTTTGGCAGGGCGTGTGATGAGGCAGAACGGATCGGAGATATACCAGTGTACAACTTCTGCACCGTCACGCTTGTCTGTGTTGGTGACAGGTACTTCTACTGTGAATTTTTCATTGCGCTTGATGTCGGCTTTTGAGAGAGCTTGATGTCACCGTAGCTGAAAGTGGTATAGCTCAAACCCGGACGTCCGTTGGCTAGTGCCAATACAATCGGTGTTCCGGCTTTCATTACTTTTTTTGAATATATATTTGGAAAATATACAATAAAGCTATACCTTTGCACCCAAATTCGGAACAATGATGAAACATTTATGTACATATAGTCCTCTGAAACGTGCGCTGCAGAATGAAAATAACTGCTGCTGTAGCGTCGTACATGTACATTGGTTCAGTGGTTTCATCTAAATACCTCTATAAATCTTTTTCTTTTCAGCCGGATATGCTGTCCGGTATACTGTTTTTCAATTACTAACTTTTTGTAATTGCGGTTTTTGTTGCATTCTTGCCAATCGGAGTAAAGCGTAAAAACTTCGCTGTGCGGCAAGCAAGTAAACTGCGTACTGACTAAACTGAAATAGATATGTTTAAAATACTTGGCCTGATGTTTCTGGGCATAATTATCGGTTACGGCTTGCGCCGCATTTCGTTTTTGCGCAAAGTGGAGGTGTCTATATCTTATACGGTGTTCCTGCTGCTGTTTGTGCTGGGTGTCACCATAGGTTCCAACAAGCTGATTGTAGATAATCTCTTTTCCTTTGGCTGGCAAGCGGTGCTGCTGGCACTGTCCGCTACGGTGGGCAGTATCTTGGCTTCATGGATTGTATTAAAGTTGTTTTTCACTTCTAAAAAGAAAAAGGTATGAAAGATAGTTTGATTGTATTGGGAGTTTTTGTGGGCGGATGCCTTTTGGGAGCCTTGGGATATTTCCCGGTAGAGCTGAAGACGGGTAATATGTCTATATATATATTGTATGCGTTGATGTTCCAGATTGGTATCAGTATCGGTTCGAACAAGGAACTGAAGAGTATGATTTCCCAGCTTCGCCTGAAGTTTCTGCTGATACCGCTAGCTACTATCAGCGGGACCCTGGCTTTTTCCGCACTTGCCAGTCTGCTGCTCAGCCGCTGGAGTATCTTCGACTGTATGGCGGTGGGAAGCGGCTTTGCTTATTATTCCCTGTCATCCGTGCTGATCACACAGTTCAAGGAAGCTTCAATCGGTCTTCAGCTGGCTACGGAACTGGGTACTATCGCTTTGCTGGCGAATATCTTCAGGGAGATGATGGCTTTGCTGGGTGCGCCATTGCTTGCGCGGTATTTCGGGCGGTTAGCGCCTATCTCGGCGGCAGGCGTCAATTCGATGGATGTGATATTGCCTGTGATAACCCGCTATTCGGGGAAAGACATGGTTCCCATAGCCATATTTCATGGCTTGCTCATTGATATGAGTGTACCGTTTTTCGTTTCTATATTTTGCAGGCTATGACGGCTGGTCCGTTTTTCCTACGCTTATTTCGTTCTCTGCGCCGGACTCTATACCGGGTTCTACGCCATCCTCTATACTGTCCTCATCACCGGGCTCTTCATCAGGCGTTTCTTCTTCGTCTGCAAACGGGTCCGGTCGTTGAGGCCCGTATCCCATGAATGCCAGTGAGCAGATTGTGCCGGCTATGGCGCCGCTAAGGTGTCCTTCCCAAGAGGTGGTTTCTTTGGCGAAGAACGGGAACATATTCCAGACGAGTCCTCCATAGAGAAAAGTTACTAATAAGGATATAGCAATCAGCGGTACGTGCTTTCGCAAGATGCCACTGAAAAACAGGAAGAAGGCGAGTCCGTAAATGATTCCGCTGGCCCCGATGTGCCATCCGGGTTTACCTATAAGAAAGGTGAAAGCCCCGCAGCCTATCCAGATAGCAAAGAAGATGTAGGAAGCTATGTGCCGGTAGAAGTAGAACAGACACCACGACAGGAAGAACAGCGGCAATGTGTTTGCCAATAAGTGCCTCCAGCTGCCATGCACCAGCGGATGGGCAAAAATACCGAATACTCCTCTCTGCTCCATAGGATACACGCCCAACCTCCTGAAATCCCAATCCATGCCCACTTCGAGGAACTTCAGTAAGTAAAGAATAAAAAGGAGGAATAACGGTATAACCGCGGCCAGGGCGATCCGGCGTATATCATGCTTCATATTTTAGTACGGGCTTCTTTAATTATTGTGCAATGCTACAAATAATTTAAGTAAAAATGAAAATAAATGAACTTTTTATTTTGCGTATTGTCTTTAATTTGTATTTTTGGGCATCACTACCATACTTAGAGGCATTCTGCCGCAGGTATGGAGTATGATACCTGAACAATTAACCTTTAAATAATGCACAACTATGAGTTATTTACGATTTGACAAGACTCTGATGATCAATCTGGAAGAATCTTTACCAAGGGAGATACTCCGGACAAATAAGTCAGGTGCCTATCATTGTACAACGATTGTAGATTGTAACACACGCAAATATCACGGACTGTTGGTGATTCCTGTCCCCAATCTCGACGATGAGAACCATGTGCTGCTATCTTCTTTGGACGAAACGGTAATTCAGCACGGTGCGGAGTTTAATCTGGGCTTGCATAAATATCAGGGAGATCACTTCAGTCCCAATGGACATAAGTATATCCGTGAATTCGATTGCGAACATATCCCGGCGACGACTTACCGTGTAGGAGGTGTTATCCTCCGTAAAGAAAAGATTTTTGTACATCACGAAAATAGGATTCTGATTCGTTACACCTTGGTGGATGCCCACTCGGCTACCACGTTGCGTTTCCGCCCTTTCCTGGCGTTCCGCAGCGTACGCGAATATACGCACGAAAATCAGCAGGCTAACCGCGACTACCAGTTGGTGGAGAATGGTATAAAGACCTGTATGTATCCCGGCTATCCCGAACTCTTCATGCAACTGAACAAGAAGAATGAGTTCCACTATCAGCCGGATTGGTATCGTGGTATCGAGTATCCCAAAGAACAAGAGCGTGGATACGACTTCAATGAAGACCTGTATGTTCCAGGCTATTTCGAGGTGGATATAAAGAAAGGGGAGAGCATTGTCTTCTCCGCCGGTATCTCCGAAGTATCTCCGCGCAAGTTGAAACAGACTTTTGAAGCCGAAGTGGAAGACCGCACGCCGCGCGACAGTTTCTATCATTGCCTGGTGAACTCAGCGCATCAGTTCCATAACAAGCAGGGAGACAATCACTATGTATTGGCTGGGTATCCCTGGTTCAAGTGTCGTGCCCGTGACTTATTTGTCTCCTTGCCCGGTCTGACACTGGCTGTAGATGAGCAAGACGAGTTTGAAGACGTCATGCTGACGGCCGAAAAGGCCATCCGTGAGTTTATCAGCGGAGAACCTGCCACCTATAAGATATATGAAATGGATGACCCGGACGTCCTGTTATGGGCAATCTGGGCTTTGCAACAATACGCCAAGGAAACTTCGCGTGAACAGTGCCGCCAGAAGTATGGCAAATTGCTGGAAGATATCATGGACTACATCCGTAGCCGCAAGCATGACAATCTCTTCCTGCATGAAAATGGCTTGCTTTATGCCAATGGAACGGAGAAAGCCGTAACCTGGATGAACTCTACAGCTAACGGACGCCCCGTCACTCCGCGTACGGGATATATTGTAGAGGTAAACTCTTTATGGTATAACGCACTTCGTTTTATTGCTGATTTGGTTCGTGAGGGTGGCAATGTCCATCTGGCAGACGAACTGGACGCACAGGCCGAAGTGACCGGAAAGTCCTTTGTAGAGGTTTTCCGTAATGAGTGCGGTTATCTGTTCGACTATGTGGATGGATATATGATGGACTGGAGCGTCCGCCCCAATATGATATTTACCGTTGCTTTCGATTATTCCCCGTTGGATCGGGCACAGAAGAAACAGGTGCTTGATATCGTGACGAAAGAGTTGCTTACACCGAAAGGTCTGCGTACTCTCAGTCCGAAGAGCGGAGGATATAATCCGAATTATGTCGGTCCTCAGACTCAGCGAGATTATGCTTATCACCAGGGTACGGCCTGGCCGTGGCTCATGGGCTTCTACATGGAGGCATACCTGCGCATCTATAAGATGAGTGGTGTGTCATTCGTAGAACGCTACCTGATAGGCTTTGAAGATGAGATGACGAGTCATTGTATTGGTTCGCTGCCCGAACTCTTTGATGGTAATCCGCCGTTCAAAGGTCGTGGTGCAGTCTCCTTTGCCATGAATGTGGCGGAGATACTGCGCATCTTGAAGTTGTTGTCTAAGTATAATTTATAAGAGGAGGAACGAAAATGAAAGTTTTAATGTTTGGATGGGAGTTCCCCCCGCATATCCTAGGTGGCTTGGGAACTGCCAGCTACGGTCTGACGAAAGGAATGTCCCAACAACAGGACATGGAGATTACTTTCTGTATTCCGAAGCCGTGGGGCGATGAGGACCAGAGTTTTTTGCGTATCATAGGTATGAATAGCACTCCGGTAGTGTGGCGTGATGTAAATTGGGATTATGTTAAGGGACGCGTAGGGTCTTATATGGACCCGCAGCTTTATTATGATTTGCGTGATCATATTTATGCTGATTTCAATTATCTGAATACCAATGATCTCGGATGTATTGAGTTTTCCGGACGTTATCCGGACAATCTGCACGAAGAGATAAACAACTATTCCATCGTAGCGGGTGTCATAGCCCGTCAGCAGGAATTTGAAATCATTCATTCACACGACTGGCTGACGTATCCTGCGGGTATCCATGCAAAGCAGGTATCGGGCAAACCGTTGGTAATCCATGTACATGCCACTGACTTCGACCGTAGCCGTGGCAATGTGAATCCTACTGTTTATGCCATTGAGAAAAATGGTATGGATCATGCCGACCATATCATGTGTGTGAGTGAGCTGACTCGCCAGACGGTTATTAATAAGTATTTCCAGGATCCTCGTAAAGTATCTACCGTGCATAACGCTGTTTCTCCGCTTCCGCAAGAGATACAGGACATCGTGCCGCAGAAGAAGCCGAATGAAAAAGTCGTGACTTTCCTGGGACGTATCACAATGCAGAAAGGACCCGAATATTTTGTGGAGGCTGCCGCCATGGTATTGCACCGTACACGTAATATTCGCTTTGTGATGGCCGGTAGTGGTGATATGATGAATCAGATGATCCGTCTGGTGGCTGAACGTGGCATTGCCGACCGTTTCCACTTCCCCGGCTTTATGAAGGGTAACCAGGTGTACGAGATGTTGAAAGCAAGTGATGTGTATATCATGCCGTCCGTTTCGGAACCTTTCGGTATATCTCCGTTGGAAGCCATGCAGTGCAGTGTGCCTACTATCATTTCCAAGCAGTCCGGTTGTGCCGAAATTTTGGATAAGTGCATCAAAACCGACTATTGGGACATCCACGCTATGGCAGATGCTATCTATGCCATATGTACTTACCCTGCGCTCTACGAATATCTGCGCGATGAGGGAAAGAAAGAAGTGGACGGCATTAAGTGGGAAGATGTCGGCCTGAAGGTGCGCCGCATCTACGATGAGGTTATTAAACAATATAATAGATAATAATTAAACAATATAGATATGAGAACCATCTGTCTTTATTTTGAGATTCATCAAATCATTCACCTGAAACGTTACCGTTTCTTTGATATAGGTACTAATCATTATTACTATGATGATTATGCCAACGAGTTCAGCATTAACGAAGTGGCTGAGCGTTCCTATATTCCTGCGTTGAGTGCGCTCATTGAAATGGCTAAGAACTCCGGTGGCGCGTTCAAAGTGGCTTTATCCGTTTCCGGTGTGGCTTTGGAACAATTGGAGATTCATGCGCCGGCTGTCATTGATTTGTTGCACCAGTTGAATGATACCGGTTGCTGTGAGTTCCTGGCTGAACCTTATTCGCATGGTCTTTCTTCTTTGGCAAATGAAGATTGCTTCAAGGAAGAAGTGAAACGCCAGAGTGCCAAGATGAAGCAAATGTTCGGCAAGGCGCCGAAAGTGTTCCGTAATTCCAGCTTGATTTATTCCGATGAAATTGGTGGACTGGTTGCAAGTATGGGCTTTAAAGGTATGCTGACTGAAGGTGCTAAGCACGTGCTGGGGTGGAAGAGCCCGCATTATGTATACCATTGTAGTCATAATCCGAATCTGAAACTGTTGTTACGTGATTTTAAACTGTCGGATGATATCAGTTTGCGTTTCTCTAATTCGGAATGGAATGAATATCCGTTGTTTGCTGATAAGTATATTGGCTGGATCGATGCTCTGCCGCAGGAAGAACAGGTCATCAATATTTTCATGGAATTAAGTGCGCTGGGTATGGCTCAACCGCTTTCTTCTAATATCCTGGAATTCCTGAAAGCTCTGCCTGCTTGTGCCAAAGAAAAAGGCATCGCATTCTCTACGCCGACTGAGGTTATCACCAAATTGAAGTCTGTGTCTCAGCTGGATGTTCCTTATCCGATGTCCTGGGTAGACGAGGAGAGAGATACCAGTTGCTGGTTGGGTAACAGTATGCAGCGCGAAGCCTTCAATAAACTGTATAGCATTGCTGAACGTATTCATCTCTCCGATGACCGTCGTATCAAGCAAGACTGGGATTATTTGCAGGCAAGCAACAACTTCCGTTTCATGACGACGAAGAACAGTGGTGTAGGCTTGAACCGGGGCATATATGAGTCTCCTTATGATGCGTTCACCAATTACATGAATGTTTTGGGCGACTTTATCAAACGTGTAGAGTCTCTTTATCCGATGGATATAGACAATGAAGAATTGAATGCTTTGCTGACGACTATCAAGAATCAGGGTGATGAGATTGATGAATTGCACAATGAAGTGGAAAAGTTGCAGGTAAAGCTGGAAAAGGAGAAATCTGAGAAGCCGACAAAGGTCAAAGAAGCGGCTGCAAAAGCTAAAGCTCCTGCTGCAAAGAAACCTGCTGCAAAGAAAACGACCAAGAAGGAAGCTGCCAAGTAGCTTCTCCTGGAAAGTAATATCACAATAAAAAAGCCTTCCGTTCAGTTGAGCGGAAGGCTTTTTTGTTACCTTTACTTTTTATTGAGAAAGAGCTTATTTATTGAATGTGGTATAAGTTACTTCCAATTGTAGCGGATTCTTCACCTTTCCACCCTCTTCAGCCGGACCACCTTTCAATTTTGCATATCCCGGTTGCAGATCATTCTGGATACCTGTCATGGTTTTCTGACCAGTGCTGCTGTTCTGATCGTAAGTGATTGAAACAGGAATCAGGTATACCGTGCTCCAGTCTTTTTCCCATTCTTCTTCGTTCCATGTAGCTGTAGGATCAGCATCAGCTTCTTCTTTCGCCTTTTTCTTGGCAGCATCCTTTTCTTTAATGCAAGTAGTTACCAAACGGGCTATGTTGCTGAATGTGTACTGATTGGTTGCTACGCTATTATGCTCAACGGTAAATGACGTAAGATTGTCCGGCAGCTTATTCTCTTCAAAGAAGCTCTTGAATTCCATTTTACGTAATAGTAATACATACCGGGGAGCACTCATGCTGAATTCATTATCACTTTTTTCATTGTAATTGGTGAAAGTCAGTTTCACGGCATTGAGCGTATCACCAGCCAGTTCCTTGTAAATATCATCGTAGGGCAAAACCGCTTCTGTGAAGATTCCGGCAGGGGATTTGATATAAGTCCACTCATTTTCGTTTTTGACGATATCTTCAACTTTCTTTGAATTCTCAAATCGGTTAGCCTGAATAACCTCCTTGGTAGAAGCAAATTCTGTCATCCATGTTTGAGCAATGGAATCTTCGCCGACGTGCCCTTCTTGTTTACGTTTATAAGGAATATTTGTAGTATCATTCAATACATAGAATTCGTATTGCATCTGAAGGTCTACACGGTCTATATAAAGTATGGTTCCGTCACCATAATCACTCTTGAGGTAAATACCTCTAAATACATTCTCTATAAATGTCTCGGAATTAGCGAAGTCGGTGGCAGGTTTGTTATACCACTCAATTCCATACTTTTCCTTGTCGAGTGTGAAATCGATATGGGGATAGTAGGTCAGATCACCGTTGCTGTCCGTTGCATATCTTTCTTCATCGGTTACACTTGTATCGTAAGCGGTGTAAGCCCTCCGACCTAATAAATCAGTCGGCTTATAATACTTTGCCGGGTCAATATTAGTGTAGCGGTTACGATCCAGTTTCTCAGATAGTTCGTATGCGCTCATGCGACAAGCATTTAAGGAGTCTCCAAACCAAGAAGAATAGTAGACACGCAAGCGTACTCCTGTTATTCTGTTCTTTGTTAATCTTCCTGTCTTCTTTTCAAAATCGTATTCTTCCGGGAATTTGAAACCATCTCTACAGTTTAACTCCGTCAGGAAGCTGGCTTCATAAGAACCGAACTTGGAATCCGTGAAACGTCCTACATAACCTGTACTGGTCTTGGCAAATACCGAATCGGCAAATACCGATCTTGTCACCACATTGAACGTTGTCGTATGCGCGGAAATACCATCAGAACCGGGTAACATCCCTATTCCTAATGTACCGGTATTATCATCGCAACCAAAGAAAGTAAGAGTTGCCGTCAAAAGCAGAGCTCCTAAATACTTAACTTTCATAGTTTTCTTTGTTATCTTATTTATTTTTGTTCAGTTTCCCACACTTTGTCGTAGAACTCATTGCAAGCATTGGCAAAAGTTTCGGGAGTTTGAAATTCCAGTATCGGTTTTCCGGATTGACGGGCATATTCCAGCACCTCTTCGTTGACGTTTTCACTTTGCTGGATAACGCCGTCCGAGTAATCAATAGCCAGTTTACACAATGTGGCATAATCCACCGGAGTCTTCAGGTTGGCTACATCTTTCTTTGCAACACCTTTCAATATCAATCTGTTCACAAAGTCAGCATTGAATGATTCTTTGAAGTCATCTTCGAAGACAGAGAATACCACTTTGGCATCACGGAATGAAGGCTCGTCCTTATATGCTTTCTTAATATACAAAGGAGCTAAGGCTGCCATCCAGCCTTGGCAATGAATGATATCCGGGCACCAGCGCAACTTCTTCACAGTTTCCAGCACACCACGTGCGTAGAAAATAGCGCGGCTGTCATTATCTTCATATTCCACACCATTCTCATCGGCAGCTTGCAGGCGGTTCTGGAAATAATCATCGTTGTCGATGAAATAAACCTGCATGCGGGCAGATTGGATGGAAGCAACTTTAATAATGAGGGGGTGGTCGGTATCGTCAATAATCAGATTCATACCGGAAAGACGTATCACTTCATGCAATTGGTTCCTGCGTTCGTTGATATTCCCCCATTTAGGCATGAATGTTCTGATTTCTCTGCCTTTTTCCTGGATTGCTTGAGGTAGGTGTCTGCCTACAAGGGACATTTCGGATTCTGGTACGTAAGGAGTAATCTCTTGGGTAATAAATAAAACCTTGTTCGCCTTTGTCATAATAACAATGTTCTCAATTATTCTGCAAAGATATAAAAAAAATCGGGCACTTGGGCAAATATGTCGGCTCTATAATTCCTTATGAATTGTTAACTGCTTGTGTTTCAATGTTTATCTGCCCTGTGGAGGCTTGCTGTGCCGACATAACTTTTGCATTAATTTGCGATATTTCTTCTTTATATGCTAAATAATAGTTTATTTTGCACCGTTTTTGCGAACAACTAAGTTATTATACAACCTATTAAAGATGAAAATAGTACATACTATCAAGGACTTGCAGGCCGGATTGTCGGCTTTACGGGCCCAAGGTAAAAAGGTAGGATTAGTGCCTACGATGGGCGCCCTGCATGCCGGTCATGCGTCATTGGTGAAGCGTTGTGTTGCAGAGAATGACGCTGCGGTAGTGAGTGTTTTTGTAAACCCGACACAGTTTAACGACAAGAACGATTTGGAGAAATATCCCCGTACATTGGAAGCCGACTGTGCTTTGTTGGAAGCATGTGGTGCAGCGTTTGTGTTTGCCCCTTCGGTTGCGGAGATGTATCCTGAACCCGATACGCGCCAGTTTAGTTATGCGCCGTTGGACACAGTGATGGAGGGAGCTTTCCGTCCGGGCCATTTCAATGGTGTCTGCCAGATTGTGAGCAAACTGTTTGATGCCGTGAAGCCGGACCGCGCTTATTTCGGAGAAAAAGATTTCCAGCAACTGGCTATTATCCGTGAGATGGTTCGTCAGATGAAGTATTCGTTGGAGATAGTGGGATGCCCCATTATACGTGAAGAAGATGGACTGGCTCTGAGTAGCCGTAACGCGCGTTTATCTGCAGAAGAACGCAAAAATGCTTTAAAAATTTCGCAAACATTATTTGAAAGTCGTACCTTTGCAGCCTCTCATACCGTTGCTGAGACTCAGAAGTTTGTGGAAGATGCCATTGCAGCCGCTCCCGGTTTGCGTTTGGAATACTTCGAACTGGTGGACGGCAACACGTTGCAGAGAATAGCCAATTGGGAAGATACGGTGTATGCCGTAGGTTGTATCACGGTCTTCTGTGGTGAGGTTCGCCTGATTGACAACATTAAATATAAAGAGTAATAAACCTAAAAAGAGAAATCAGACCTTATGATGATTGAAGTGCTGAAGTCGAAAATCCATTGCGCCCGCGTCACGGAAGCTAACCTCAATTATATGGGGAGCATTACGATTGACGAGGATTTACTGGATGCGGCCAATATGATTGCCGGTGAAAAAGTGTACATTGCCGACAACAATAATGGCGAGCGTTTTGAAACCTACATTATTAAAGGTGAACGCGGTTCGGGCAAGATTTGTCTGAACGGTGCGGCAGCCCGCAAGGTGCAGCCGGACGATATCATCATTATTATGTCGTATGCCTTGATGGACTTTGAAGAAGCCAAATCGTTCAAACCGTCGGTGATTTTCCCTGATCCGGCAACGAACAAAGTGGTGAAGTAATTCTTCATAAAATACAAAAAGAGGAAGCCCCGTCTGCAACTTTAGAATGCAGGCGGGGCTTCTCTGTTACTGAGGATGTATATGGACTGATCCTTTAAAGTGGTATTCCGGTTGGGAATAATATTGCTTTTTCCCATTCAAATCAAGCAATGTTTTGAGTGGGAACATTGCTTGTTTCCGGGAATAACATTGCTTGTTTTCATTGGCGAAGGCGGTACAGGTCATGGTTCAGCATGTATACCTTCAAGGTTTGTCCCAGCATGAGTTTTCCGGTCTTGCTTAACCCTTTGACCGGAGTGTCTTTACTTCCGTAACCCTTCAGGAGGGGATATAGCGTTGAGTAGACAAAGGGAGAAAGGTCCCCGTTTTTAGAGTAAAACAGTCCATTGTGATAAAAGACAGCGTGAGTGATCAGATTGTATCCATTGACGAAAGCGATGATGCTGTTGTCGGGAAAAACCACGTCTTTCACTTTCTTATAATGGCAGGGATAATCGGCTACATGTTCGAGAAAGTGTTCGAAGAAGGCATTCAGCTCTTTTGTCTTGCTGAAATTCGTATTGCGGGTAATGACAGGGTCCGGACAAATGCCGTGGGTGCGGAACAATGCATCCAATGCGTAGAAGATGCACGTTTGCGTACAGTTCATCAAGGTGTCTTGCGGACTCTTCATCCGTCTCATGGAGTCGGTCAGTGCGGAAATTTCCCTTTCGGTCAGCCCATCGACATCGGCAATAAAGCGCGTGTAGGGTGGAATTGCACTTTCCACTTCCAGAACACGGACTTTCCTTTTCTGTTTGTCGTCATATCTGTGATAGAAACGTGTATCGGGAAGCATGGCATAACTCAATGTGTCATTACCCCATATTGCCAGAAAAATAGGATAATCACCTTGGGGAGTCAGCCAACTGGCCTGCTGGATAGTGTCAAGATGGTTGACGAGTGAATCTGTGTAGTTGCCGTTACCGAAAGGTGCCATTCCCGGACTGAGTAGCCAATCGGGTTTCAGTATCCCTTCTTGCAATTCGCTGGTGTAGGACACTTTGATTTCAGGAAATGTTTCTTGTGCCAGGCAATTCCCGCAAGAAAGAATAAGAAACAGACAGTTCATAGCCCGAACTGCCTGTTTTCTTAGAAGTTTATTCATACAGATTGTTTTCTGTTTTTATCCTTTCAGCTGTTCATTCATAGCGGCAGCGGCCTTTCGTCCGTCGCCCATAGCGAGAATAACGGTAGCACCGCCACGAACAATATCGCCACCGGCATAAATGGTCGGGATGGACGATTGCATATTCTCGTTCACGGCAATTGTGCCTTTGCGTCCCATCTCCAGGCCTGGGATGGATGAAGGTACAATCGGGTTGGGAGATACACCTACGCTGACGATAGCCAGGTCGATATCAATCGTTTCTGTTGCTCCCGGAATGGGAACAGGGCTACGGCGTCCGGAAGCGTCCGGTTCGCCAAGTTCCATTTTTTGCAGAATGACTTGTTTCACCTTTCCTTGTTCATCGGCGATGTATTCTATCGGATTATGCAGTGTGAGGAATTCAACACCTTCTTCTTTGGCATGCTTCACCTCTTCGATACGTGCAGGCATTTCTTCTTCGGAGCGACGATAAATAATCATAGCACGTTCAGCACCCAAGCGGCGTGCTGTACGCACTGAATCCATAGCTGTATTTCCACCGCCGATAACGGCTACATTTTTACCAAAAGGCACAGGAGTGTCAGAGTCTTCGCTTGCTGCATCCATCAAGTTCACACGCGTCAGGTATTCATTGGATGACAGGATGTTGATGGAGTTTTCGCCCGGAATATTCATAAAGTTAGGTAATCCGGCACCGGATGCCACGAATACTCCTTTGAAACCTTCTTCTTCCAACTGTTCCACGCTGATGGTCTTACCGATGATGCAATCCTTAATGAAGTTAACCCCCATTTGCGCAAGATTGTCAATCTCTACATCTACCACCTTGTTGGGCAGACGGAATTCGGGGATACCGTACTTCAATACACCACCGATTTCATGCAGAGCTTCGAAAACGGTAACATCATAACCGTATTTCGCCATATCCCCTGCAAAAGAAAGTCCGGCAGGTCCGGAACCGATGACAGCAATCTTGATACCGTTCTTTTCCTTGATTTCCGGTACGGAGATTTGTCCGCTTTCGCGCTCATAGTCGGCGGCGAAGCGCTCCAGATAGCCGATAGCTACCGGTTGTTCCTTCATCTTCAAGTGGATACATTTAGATTCGCACTGTTTCTCTTGCGGACAAACGCGGCCGCAAACAGCAGGCAGGGCACTGGTTTCTTTCAGTGTCTTGGCGGCTTCAAGAATTTCTCCACGTTCAATGTTTTTGATAAAACGGGGAATATCAATACCTACAGGGCAGCCTTCCATACAGCCCGGATTGGCGCAGTCCAGACAGCGCTTGGCCTCTGTCAATGCCTGTTTTTCGGTCAGTCCCTGGTTCACTTCTTCCTTGCGGCTGTGTGAACGGTATTCTGCATCGAGTTCGTTCATTTCAACGCGTGGAATGGCGGTGCGTTCTTTCGGTTTCATAGCTTTGCGAAGTTCCAGACGCCATGCGGCATTGCGGCTTTTCTCATCCACTTCCTGTGTGGCTTCCGGCATGGCTTTGCATGCTTCGTCTTCTTCAAGTTTGTGCATTTCTTCGCGTTCGATGCTCTTGAAAGCACCCATGCGTTTCAGCATTTCGTCAAAGTCTACCTGATGGCCGTCAAACTCTGGCCCATCTACACAGACGAACTTGGTTTTTCCACCGATAGTGATGCGGCAGGCACCGCACATACCGGTACCGTCCACCATAATGGTGTTCAGTGAAACGTCTGTCGGAATTTCATATTTTTTAGTCAGCAAACAAACAAATTTCATCATGATGGCGGGACCGATGGCAAAGCATTTGTTCACTTTTTCCCGTTTGATAACTTCTTCTACTCCTTCTGTGACCAATCCTTTGCGTCCATAAGAGCCATCGTCGGTCATAATGATAACCTCGTCAGCGCTTTCACGCATTTCTTTTTCAAGGATGATCAGTTCTTTGCTGCGTCCGGCAAGTACGGCAATAACGCGGTTGCCGGCAGCTTTCAGAGCTTGTACGATAGGAAGCATGGGGGCTACACCGACGCCGCCACCTGCGCAAACCACCGTTCCGAAGTTTTCAATGTGAGTAGCTTGTCCCAACGGGCCCACTACATCCGTGATATAGTCCCCCTCATTCAGTTCGCAAAGGCGGGTGGAGGAGAGGCCTACTTCCTGTACTACCAAAGTGATAGTGCCGCGCACAGTGTCTGCCGCAGCAATTGTCAGCGGCATACGCTCGCCTTTTTCGCCTACACGTACAATGACGAAGTGTCCTGCCTTGCGTGAACGGGCAATCAAAGGTGCCTCAATCTCCAGTTTAAAAACCTTTTCAGAAAAATGTTCTTTGCTAATGATTTTGTTCATTATCTTATAATTTTGTTGGTATAATTACGTAATTACTTTCAGATTGTTACGGTTTGCAAAGATACGGGTTATTTGGTAAAAACAAAGAAAGTTAGGGGTAAAAAAAGAGAAGGGAATGGGTAAAGAGAAGGGTAGAGGTAGAGAGAAGGGAAGAGGTAAGGGCATAAGCGGGTGATGATGGACAGTGCCATTTTTAACCAATTTATCGCTATATTTGAAAGCAGGATTCAAGTATAAAACCTGAATCCTGAAGTTTTCTATTTACATAAAATGATGGACAGTGCCTATAAAGCATTGTATTTATATAAAGTTAGACTATCATTGAAGATTAGTCAATCATCTCAAATCCCGTATACGGTACCAATGCTTTCGGGATGCGGATGCCTTCCGGTGTCTGGTTGTTTTCCAGCAGGGCGGCAACGATGCGCGGCAATGCCAGGGCAGAACCATTCAAGGTATGGCAAAGCTCTGTTTTCTTTTCTCCACTACGATAGCGGCATTTCAGACGGTTAGCCTGATATGTATCGAAGTTGGATACGGAACTTACTTCCAACCAGCGTTTCTGTGCTTCGGAATACACTTCGAAGTCGAAGCAAAGTGCGGCTGTAAAGCTCATGTCACCACCACAGAGGCGAAGAATACGATACGGCAGTTCCAGTTTCTGCAACAGTCCTTCCACGTGATCCAACATCTCTTTGTGGGATTGCCTGGAGTGTTCCGGCTTGTCTATGCGCACCAGTTCCACTTTAGAGAACTCATGCAGACGGTTCAGACCGCGCACATCCTTACCGTAAGATCCTGCCTCACGACGGAAACATTGCGTATATGCGCAGTTCTTGATGGGAAGTTGTTTCTCTTCCAGAATCACGTCGCGATAGATATTCGTAACAGGTACTTCGGCAGTCGGGATAAGATATAAATCGTCCACTTCGCAATGGTACATCTGACCTTCTTTGTCGGGTAACTGGCCTGTTCCGTAACCGGAAGCGGCATTTACCACTGTCGGAGGCATAATTTCCAGATAACCTGCTTTGCGGGCTTCATCCAGAAAGAAGTTAATCAGAGCGCGCTGCAATTGTGCGCCTTTTCCTTTGTAAACCGGGAAGCCGGCTCCTGTAATCTTCACGCCCAGGTCGAAATCAATCAAATCATATTTCTTTGTCAGTTCCCAGTGAGGCAGTGCGTCTTTGGGAAGTTCGGTTTCCATGCCTCCCATTTTCTCAACCACATTGTCTTCGGCGCCTACACCTTCGGGTACTTCATCGTATGGCACGTTCGGAATGGTATAAAGCAGAGTCTGCATATCTTCGGCTGCCTGGTCCATTTCGGCTTGCAACGTTTTGTTGATTTCCTTCAGCTCGGCTACACGGCTTTTGGCAACCTCGGCTTCCTCTTTCTTTCCTTCTTTCATCAGTTGTCCGATGGATTTGGAGATTGAGTTCACTTCGGAGAGGTTGTTATCTAATACAGACTGTGTGCTACGTCTTTTGTCGTTGAAGGCAATTACTTGGTCTATTGTTTCTTTCGCATTTTTGAAATGCTTTTTCTCCAGTCCGCGGATCACCGCGTCGGTGTTTTCTGTAATTTGTTTGATGGTAAGCATATCTTGATACTTCGTTTTGATTAAAATCTTGATTTGAGAGCACAAAGATAGTGTAAATCAGAAGTAATACAAAAAAGAAACTTGCTTATTTTTAATATTGCCGGGATGTGTTTCTTGTTCTGAAAGATGTGTAAAAGCAGAGTTTGTTCTGAAAAGAAGAGGGATGTAATCCTTGCGGATCACATCCCTCTTCTTTATTTCTTGTTCGGATACTTACGCTTCTGCGCTTTCAGCGGGGATTACAGATACATAACGTCTGTCTTCCTTGGTTACTTTGAACTGTACAGTTCCGTCTACTAAAGCGAAAAGAGTGTGGTCTTTACCCATACCGATGTTGTTACCCGGGTGGAATTCAGTACCTCTTTGACGAACGATGATGTTACCTGCTTTGCAAGCTTCGCCACCAAATATCTTAACGCCTAATCTCTTGCTCTGTGATTCGCGGCCGTTCTTAGAACTACCGACACCTTTTTTATGTGCCATTTCTTCTTACTGTTTTAAATTGATTAAGCTACTACTTCTGTAATTGTTAACTCTGTAAATTGTTGACGGTGACCGTTCAACTTGCGATGACCTTTTCTTCTTTTCTTGTGGAAAACGAGAACTTTGTCACCTTTTACCATGCTTGATACAATCTGGCAAACTACCTTTGCACCTTCTACAGTAGGAACACCTACAGTGATAGCACCGTCTTTGTCTACCAAAAGAACCTTGTCAAATTCTACTGTTGTACCGTTTTCTGCATTCTGAATGTGGTGTACAAACAGCTTTTTACCAGCTTCTGCTTTAAATTGCTGGCCGTTGATTTCTACAATTGCGTACATTTCTTATAATAATGTATAAGTTAGCTCCGTCGGGTGGTCTCTAATCACTTAGAATACTCTTTGTCGAACCCGGTGCGGAATAATCGGGCACAAAAGTACTTCTTTTCTTCGGAACAGGCAAATGTTTCTTCTTCTTTTTTTGTATGCAGTGAACTAATCTCGAAGATGCAAGAAATAGATTGCAGGCTTCCTCAACCCAATCAATCATAAATTTCATTTTTCTTTTTTAGCAATATCCTTGTTTTGTCTGATTAATAATATCTATCTTTGTCTCCGGATTCAAGAATCCGGCTTTCGGGTGCTTCACGATATGTCTTATCGAACGAAGTGAAAAGGGAATCAGGTGTAAATCCTGAACAGACCCACTGCTGTGAGCTTCATTGAACTTTTCGGATAAATTCTACAATCGTCCACTGTCCGTATGGGATGGGAAGGACTTCCGAAAAGGAAGCGAGTCAGAAGACCTGCCTGCAAAGTCTGCAATCTACAGTTTCGGGGGAAAAGAAACGTGGGGATTAACATTACTTCAATTCATATTGCTACCAATATGGGTGGTGGTCACTGTTCGGACTTTACTCCTCGAAACATAAAAATAATATTGTGTATGCAGAGAAAATGTGTTCTGAGGTTGTTTTGTGCACTATTGGTGCTGTCACTGTCCGCTTGCGAATATGAAGATGACTTTCCGGCCGGTGTGGGTGAAGGTAATATTGAAGCGATTGTGTTGAACGAAGGACGGATAGGTACCAATATGGGGGCTATATCCGTGTTGTATCGTAACGGAATGGTGAGTCCCGACGTTTTCCGTGTTGTGAACAATCGCCCGTTGGGGGATGTGGCGCAATCCATCACGATGATTAACGGGAAGTACTTCGTCACCTTGAATAATTCTAAGAAAATCGAGATTGTAAATCCGCAGACATTCAAATCCGAAGGTACGATACTTTATACACAGGCAGGATTGCCGCGTCAGATAGTACCTGTATCGGATACTACAGCCATTGTTTCCGACCTTTTGAGTAATAATGTGTCCGGTACGGATTTGCCCAGCCAGCTGGTACGAATTCGTACTGTGCCGCCTTACGGTACTCCGTTGGAGTATATTGTCATCAGGAAATGGGTGGAATATATGGAAGTGGCGGACCATAAACTGTTTGGTATGACGGCAAAGGGGCTGTACGTGTTCGACCTGGACAATATAAATCAGGAAGGAAGCCGCATGATAGAAGACGTTTATAATGAGGAAACTACCAAGACTTGTAAGATACTGAAAGATAAGAACGGCAGGCTATGGGCTTTGATGAACGAGCGGGATAAAGGAAAACTCACTGCCGTTCTGCTGAAGTGCATTGATCCGGAAACGGAAAAGGTGCTGGCTACTTATCGGCTTCCTTTTGTCGGTAAAGATGAGGCGGAAGAGGGAGATGTTGTAGGAACGGTCGGCTATAACCGTACGGATATGGATGCTACTAAATCATTGATTTACTTTAGTGTACGGACCTGCAAACCGGGGCGCCCGAACAATTCACAGCAAAGTATTTATACACTGAATACGGACGACGGCACGTTCAGACTGCACCGTCATGTGCCGGGAGTGGACATGATGTATGGTTGTGGGGTAAGTCCGCAGGGCGAGGTCTATATCTGCGATTGTCTGGATTACTCGGCACAGCGCGGTTATATCCGCCATTATAAAGAGAGCGGGAATATCGAAAGCTATCGTGTCGGTGTATACCCCAGTCAGGTTTATTTCCCGGAATCCGTTGAAATTCAATAATCTATATATATGAGAAAACTGCTTCTCCTGATGGTTGCCTTATGTCTGCCGGCTACCAATATAGTAGCCCAGAAAAAGGATACAGTGGCTTATGATCTGAATCTGAATGAGGTGGAGATTGTGGCCCGCCGGATAAGCCATGCCAACGAAGCGAATGCCGGTGCCAAGGTAGCGCGCATCGACCCTGAAATGCTGCAAGTCAATAAAACGCGTTCATTCTCCGAACTGCTGACTGATAACTCCGCCACCTATATCAAGAGTTTGGGTACGGGAGCATTGTCTACGGCTTCTTTTCGTGGAGGAAGTGCCGCACAGACACGGGTTAACTGGAACGGAGTCAACATCACGCCGCCCATGTCCGGAGTATTCGACTTTTCGCAATTTCCGGTCTTTTTTGCCGACAATGTGAATCTCTATTATGGGAGTAGCCATGTGAAAAGTGGTACGGGAGCCGTGGGGGGCAGTGTAAACATCTTCAATGACCCGGAGTGGGGCAAAGGACTCACAGGAAAGTTCTTCGGTGAGTATGGTTCTTACAACACTTATACCGGAGGGGCACAGATTAACGTAGGAGGCAAGCGTGTGGTTTCGAAAACACGTTTGTTTTATCAACATTCCGATAACGACTATACCTATATAAATAAAGTGCTCACTAACGAGGCTTTCAAGGAGAGACGCCAGGATGCCGACTATTCGCAATGGGGAGCTATGCAGGAAGGTTATTTCAAGTTGAATCGGCATGCTCAACTGGTTGCTATCGGCTGGTTGCAACAGGGAAAGCGCATGTTGCCCCAGCCGTTGGGCATTGTGAGCAAGACGCACGAGCGGCAGCACGAGACGAACGTTCGCGGGTATGTGGGTTTCGACTATGTGCGTGGCATACACGAACTGCACGTAAAGGGTGCGTGGCTTTATTATCGTTTGAAGTACGACAAATGGTTCGACGGTGGTCTGTTCGATCCGGAAGGAAACATCAACTCTTCGCATACCTGGCAGGGCGTTGCCGATTATTCGTGTGCGCCTGTTGACGAACTGGTGCTGAATACCACACTTACTTATACGCACGATTTGGTCAATGTGAGCAGTTATATTGATGTGGATTCGGCAAAGTATCTGATAGACGGTACGTATTATAGTATACCGGTGGCCGAACCGCCGTTGAAGCATCACCGTAATGTGCTGTCGTGGCAGGCTTCGGCCAACTGGACCCCGTTGTCGTGGCTGCAATTGCATGCCCAGTATATGTTCGAGCAAAACAATAGCCGGAACGTTTCCACCTGGTCGGCAGGTTTTGCCACCAATTTCTTTGATAAGACTTTCTACGTAAAGGGGAGTATGTCTTATAATTATCGCTTTCCCAGTATGAACGACCTCTATTGGCGTCCCGGCGGTAATCCGGATGTGAAACCCGAAGACGGTTATTCCTATGATGCGGCCATCGGGTATAAGAATGAACTGACTTCCTGGATGACACTGAATGCCGAAGTGTCCGGGTATCTGATGCATATCGACAACTGGATTTTGTGGCTTCCCAAAGACGGTAACCAGTGGATATGGACGCCTCAGAACAAGCGTAACGTGCTTTCTACGGGGGCGGAGTTTACGGGTAAGATGCTGTTGAGTTTCGGTGATTTCAAGACTACGCTTTCCGGTAATTTCAGTTGGGCGCGTTCGCGTACCCGGAAGAAGCAACATGAAGATGATAACTCCTATATGCGGCAGATACCTTATGTACCCGAATTGAAATGGAATGCGCGTCTGGCGTTCGATTATAAGAATGCTTTCTGCTCGTGGCAGACCACTTATATAGGTAAGCGCTATGTCACGACCGATGAATCCTATTCGACCCGCCCTTATACGGTTCACAACCTGCTGGCGGGATATCTGTGGAAACTGAAGGATGGCAGGCAGGTTACTTTCCAAGTGCGTGTGGATAACATTCTGAATACTTATTATGAATCGACACAATACTATCCGATGCCTTTGCGCAACGTGTTGTGCTCGTTGATGTTTGAGTTTTAATCCCTATTTTTTAATTTTTTATATAACAACAATGAAGAAGAACATTATTTATTTTTTGTCGTGTTTGGTCCTCGCTGTAGGACTGGTGTCTTGTAGTGATGACAATAAAGAGCCGTTACTGCCGCTGTCGGTTTTGATAGAGGGTGGTGAGACTCAGGAGATTGTGCAGGGAGGTACCCTTAACCTGAAAGCTGAAGTCGAAGGAAGTTCGGAAGTGGAATATGTCTGGAAGCTGAACGGGAAGGACGTATCTACTGCTTCTACTTACGATTTCACTGCTACCGAACTTGGAAGTTATGACGTTCAGCTGACTGTTTCGAATGTGGAACAGGGTGAGGCTTCGGCTAAAGTGACTGTCGATGTATATGGGAAGTATAAATACGGAACCTTTATCCTGAACGAAGGATCTGCCTGGGGAGGCGATAAGGGTGGATATCTGATATTTATAAGTCCCGAAGGTGAACTTGTGAATAAGGCTTTTCAGGAGGAGAATAACGGAGCATGGTTGGGCAGTGTTCCGCAGGATCTGTTTATTGCTAACAAGAAAATGTACATTGTCTCTCAAAATGGAGGTAACGAAGGTGGTTTTCTGACGATTGTCAATGCGGAAACGTTGAAACTGGAAACTGCATATGGCGACGAGTTGAAAGGTAAGATTGATTGGCCTACGCATGTAGCCGTATTGGGTGATGATAATATTTATCTGCGTGATAATGCAGGAATCAAGTTGTTTCATCCTTCTACTGGGGAGGCCACGCTTATAGAAGGTACGAACGGTGCCAGAAAGAATACGATGGCGGTTGTTGAAGGAAAAGTATTTGCTTCCCAGAGCAAGAATCTTCTTGTGATAGAAGCCGGTAAAAATGAAGTGGCAGCAACGGTTGAATTTGACAGTAACATATCGGGTGTAGTGAAGTCATCGGATAACAATGTGTGGGTATCAGTATCATCCGGCAAAATAGCTAAAGTTAATGCTAAGGATTATTCAATAATGAAAGAGAATGATTTGGCAGCTACCAATGCAGACGCTGCGAAGACACTGTCGGCTTCGTTTGCCGCTGCTCCCAGCATAACGGCTAAGGGGGATACGTTGTACATGAGTGCCCTTTCTACTAAAATCTATCGCCATATCTTCAGTACGAATGAAACTAAACTGATGGTAGATGCTAAAGAAATGGTAGAAAATGCTAATATCGTTTACAATACAGTTGCGGTTGACCCTGTGACGGAAGGAGTATATCTTAATACCATAAAGGGGTATGGTGATGTAGGCATCAATCAGATCAGTATATTTGACTTTAGCGGCGATACGCCCACATTTAAGGCTACCTATAATGATTGTACGAAATACCCGGCCGGGACATTCTTTACTTCTAATTTTAAGTAATAATGAAAAAGAGATTTGTTTATTTATTGTCATGCATAGTCCTTATAACAGGACTGGCATCTTGTAGTGATGATGATTCCGATGACAATGTTTTGCCATTGTCGGTATCTATTGTGAATGGTGACAAGCAGGATATTGCGCTTGGAAATACTTTAGCTTTGGAAGCGAAAGTGGAAAATGGTGAGAATGCCCGTAATGAATGGGTATTGAATAATGAAAAAGTGTCGACCGAACTGAAATATACTTTTGCTCCAGAGAAGGCGGGAACTTATGAAATAAAGTTCACAGCTTATACGGATAAAGACGAAGCCTCTGCTTCTGTTACGGTGAATGTGTATATGGCTTATCCGGCAGTGAAGTCTATGGATGATATTCAGTTCTGGACAGGAGAAGGTGAATGCCAGTCGGCATTGGCTGTGCAATGGATAAGTGGCGATGAATGGGAGAGTCCGGCAAAGGATAATGTTCATTTGCTGAGTTGGGGATATCGCTGGAAAGCGAGTGACGAGCCCACCGGACATCAGATGATATTGGCAATAGCTAAAGCAGATCCTCGCTTTTTCGTATTGGTAGGACCTGGATTTAGTTCTGATAGCCAGTCTATCCGTGGCTTCGGTTATGATGCCAATGGCGATGGGAGTTTTTCAATAAAGAATGGAACGACATCCGTGACGTATGATGCAGCTGATTTTGTGGACGGAGTAATTACGTTGAGCGGTGATGATTCAGGAGACGGATATGCGCCGACCGATCCTGCCGATTATTGGGCAGGTGGCTGGTATGAAGGTTATTGCACATACTATTTAGGAGATGATGGAAAGAATGTTCCCGAATCATTCGAATATTCTATGGTTATGGCTGGTCTGCGACAGTTGACTCAAAACAGTTGGGATGCCTGGACGTATTCTTCAATCAATGGAGGAATGGTAAATACGATTCCTATTACCGAATGGATGGTAAGTGCAGTCGCAAATCCAAATTAATAAATGAGGGGGTGATTCATGCACCCCCTTATTTGTTTTATCGTCTTGAAAGATGAGGTATTGAGCCTCTCTATCTTACAGGATTGTTTCCAATATATAAACTGCCGCAATCAGCAAACCTACTACTACGATGGCAAAGAGTATAACCAGTATCAAACTGTATAAGAACATGAGTAACGTAGTCCAGAAACTTCTCCACCAACTGTAACCATACAATTGTTTATAGTCTAAGCAGAAGAGCGCAAAGATCACTAATATCGGTAATTCATATAAATTATTAACTGCCGCGCTGCCGTTGAAAGGAAGCACGATGATACTGAGTAAAAGTATCTGGCAAGCGATATAGGCCTGCATGAATACATGCTCCGTAAGGTTATAACGTATTTTATTCTTCTTGCTCCGGAAAGCCATAAGCGTTGCCAGGGCAAAGAGGGGTAAAGTGGCTATGATGCGAAATGCCTTATTACCGTGTCCCCAGCTGTGCAATAGATTCCACACTTTCTGAAGGAAAGGGGTGTTCTGAACGACTTTTTCAAGTTTATTGCTCACTGACAGGCTGCTTCCCACGAATTCGTCAATGAGGTCTTCATTGTCATCGTCGCCTGTCTTGATGACGATATTGGGTTTCTTTGTATTACTTTCCGCTTTCAGTTTATCCAGACTTTGGTCTATATTTTCTATGGTCTGTTCCAGGGCTTCCTTTTGCGTGGGGGGCTTGGCTTTTTTTAGTTGTTTTTGCAGTTGTTTTTGTAGTTGCTCGCGGGCAATTAGAAGACCTTTTTTCTGGATTTCCGTAGAGTCTTCCACTTCTATATCCTCTAACTTGTTATTCAGCTTTTCTATGGCTATGCTGAGCATTTCCTTTGTTGTGGAATCTTCTGCTATTTCTATTCGTTGTTGCAATTGCTCACGCGCGGCCATAATTTCCTGTCGCTGGGTTTCCGGGGAAGCTTTCTTTTTCTCTTTCAACGCATCTGGATCCACCAATTGCACGGCCATGATGTAGAGGGCGGCCAGTACGAATAACGTCTGGAAGGGACGGAAGTAAAGTATCCGTTTTCCGGCAATGAAGTCCTTCATCATATATCCCGGACGATAGAGCAAGTCCAGCAAAGTGCGGCCGAAGCCGTTATCAATGTTGGTGAAACCTCCCAGAATGTTTCTGAAAGCGTTGCTTAAACGATAACGGGGGGTATTGCGGCTTTGTCCGCAGCGGTTACAGTAGCTGCCGGTATAGACGGTTCCGCAATTCAGGCAGGTGTTGCTTTCTTTGCTGGCAACCGGTACTTGCTTTCCGCGTATCATCTTGATGCGGAGAGCGCGAAGACGCACTTTGCAGGGAGTCCACCAGGGGGAGATGAAATCTAACACACGGTCGGGAACAATCCGGCGTGTTGTAAGGATATACCAGAGAACCAACAGAAAAGCCCACATAAAGACATTGCTGTTTTCACCCTCTTCAAGGGATAACCATAGTAATACTGCCAGGATTAATATCTGCCAGATATTTATCATCTTTCTTCTGCGTGGGCCGGAAGGAGTGCCGGAAGCTGATGCGGAAGACGTGGAAGAAGCCGGAACAGGAGATATTGCTTTGTCGGTAACCGGATATTTCTTGTCAGCTGACGGTTTGTTATTAGTCGGCTGATCGTCGCTTTCCAGTAATTCTTCCAGTGAGCTCATTATTTTCCAGTGCGGATATTTACTTAATTCCTCGGCGGTGGTCACTCCATGCGTCACTCCGGCAAAGTTTACTCCGGCAGCTTTGGCTGTGGCGGCATCTATGGTGCTGTCACCTATATAGAGAGTTTCCGCTTTGGTGATGTGCAGTTCTTTTATGGCAAGTAGCAAACCCTCTGGTGAAGGCTTCGCTGCCTTTACGTCCTCTCCGCCGACAATGATGTTGAAGAAGTTGCCGGGGAAATGCTGGTCGACCAGTTCTTTGATCCGGAAACGGTATTTGGTGGAGATGATGCCGATGAGGGCGCCTGCATCTTTCAGTGCGAGCAGTACGGACTTGGTTTCAAGGAAGAGCACCGTATTTATCGTCATGTGCGTATCCGCCTCTTTTCTGTATTCGTTTTTGAAACTTTCCAACTGGTCGGCATCTGTCACACCGGTCAGGATAGAAAAAGATTCTTCCAAGGTCTTTCCGATGGTGCGTTTAATGGCTTCATCGGTCACGTCGTTATAGCCGTGTTGATTGAGCACATTGCGGAAGCAAGTGACGATGCCGCGAGAAGAGTCTGCGAGCGTGTAATCAAAGTCGAAGAGATAAGTTGTGTAACTCATTGTCGCTTTTTGTGGCAAAGATAAGGATAAAAATGAGAATGAGAGCTGATAAACGCAAGAAGGTTGTCCACATCCGCTCCATATCTGCTCCACACCTGCTCCACTATTCTCGTCCCCGTATAGGAGTGGAGGAAACGTGGACATGATACGGACGTGAGTAATCGGTCAACTTCCCCGTTTATATGGATTTTCACCAATAAAGTTATGGCTTTATCGGATATTTGTATTATTTTTGTTTATCAGAATCACTCTTTTATCGAAGAAGACTAAGTGTTTTCTTGTATTGGGTTGTTTAATAAGCACGTTAACTATATGATATTATGAAATTATTGAAATCTTGTTGTTTATTTGCAGCTCTTTTCTCTCTTTCAGCGTGTGTATCTCGGCAGGCTAATGTCAGCAGTGAATCCTATGCAGAGTATGTCAATCCTTTTATTGGTACTGATTTCACCGGTAATACGTATCCCGGTGCGCAGGCTCCGTTCGGTATGGTGCAGCTAAGTCCCGATAACGGTCTTCCGGGATGGGACCGTATCTCCGGTTATTTTTATCCGGACAGCACCATTGCCGGTTTCAGCCATACCCATCTCTCGGGCACGGGAGCCGGTGACTTATATGACATCTCTTTTATGCCTGTGACTTTACCTTATAAAGAATCGGAGGCTCCGTTGGGCATTCATTCCCTGTTTTCCCATTCCGAAGAATCGGCGAGTGCCGGATATTATCAGGTCCGGCTGAAAGACTATGATATTCATGTGGAACTGACGGCTACCGAACGTTGCGGTATTCAGCGTTACACTTTCCCCGAAGCGGATGCCGCTATATTCCTCAATCTGCGGAAAGCCATGAACTGGGACTTTACGAATGATACGCATATAGAAGTTATTGACTCTGTAACCATTCAGGGATATCGTTTCTCTGACGGCTGGGCACGCGATCAGCATATCTATTTCCGCACCCGTTTCTCTAAACCGTTTGCAGCCGTGCAACTGGATACTGCTGTCGTTATTAAGGATGGCAAGCGGATTGGTACATCTGCCATTGCCCGTTTTGATTTCCATACGGATGCCAACGAGCAGATTCTTGTTGCCACAGCCATCTCCGGCGTGAGCATGGAAGGTGCGGCACGTAATCTTGCCGCCGAAGCACCGGATGATGATTTTGATAAATATCTGTCGGCTGCCCGGAAAAACTGGAACGAGCAACTCTCCAGGGTGGAAATCAAGTGCGATAACCATGACGAGAAAGTAAAATTCTATACAGCCCTTTACCATTCTATGCTGGCTCCTACTATTTATAGTGATGTGGATGGTGCTTACTACGGTCCTGACAAAAAAGTACACCAGGCGGACGGGTGGACGAACTACAGTACATTCTCATTGTGGGATACCTATCGCGCAGCCCACCCTCTTTACACGTATATAGAACCGGACCGCGTTGACGACATGGTGAAATCCTTCATCGCTTTCTATGAGCAGAACGGTCGCCTTCCGGTATGGAATTTCTATGGCAGTGAGACGGATATGATGATAGGATATCATGCCGTGCCCGTTATTGTAGACGCCTATTTAAAAGGAATAGGGGATTTTGATCCCGTAAAAGCGTTGGCTGCTTGTGTGGCTACCGCCAATATTGACGAATATCGTGGGATCGGGTTGTATAAGAAGTATGGTTATGTGCCTTATGATGTGACGGACCATTATAATTCAGAAAACTGGTCGCTATCTAAAACGCTGGAATATGCTTATGATGATTATTGCATAGCCCGTATGGCCGAGAAATTAGGCGAGAAAGAGACGGCGGATGAATTTTATAAACGTTCTCAGAATTACAGGAATGTGTATAATCCTCAAACTTCTTTTATGCAGCCTCGCAATAATAAAGGGAACTTTATCGAAGGGTTCAGCCCGGACGATTATACTCCGCATATTTGCGAAAGCAACGGCTGGCAATACTTCTGGTCGGTGCAGCAGGATATTGACGGTCTGATTGAGTTGGCGGGAGGCAAGGAAAGATTTGCGCAGAAGCTGGATAGCATGTTTACCTATAATCCCTCTGCCGATGAGGAATTGCCCATTTTCAGTACGGGAATGATCGGACAGTATGCGCATGGAAACGAACCGAGCCATCATGTCATTTATCTCTTCAATGCTGTGGGACAGCCCTGGAAGACTCAGAAATATGCAGCCGAAGTGATGCATGAACTTTACAGGAATACCCCTGACGGTTTGTGTGGAAATGAAGACTGCGGTCAGATGTCCGCCTGGTATGTGTTCAGCGCAATGGGATTCTACCCGGTAAATCCGGTTGGCGGCAGATATGAGATCGGCACTCCCATGTATCCTGAAATGAAGATGCACTTGGCTAACGGCAAGACATTTACAGTGCTGGCGCCGGCTGTCAGCAAAGAGAATATTTATATCCAGTCGGTGAAAATCGATGGGAAACCTTATGATAAAAGCTATATCACACATGAACAGATAATAAACGGCAGTGTCCTTGAATTTGAAATGGGGGACAAGCCGGGGAAGGTGTGGTATTGTAATTGACGTGAGATTATGAGTGAAAATTTTGACCAGACTTATAAACTCCTTTTCCGTAAGTATTACGCCAATCTGCTTTTCTACGCTACACGCATTGTAGGCGAAGAAGAAGCGGAGGACGTAGTGCAGGATGTATTTGTAGAATTGTGGCGACGGAAAGATACAGTGACGGTGGGAGAGCAGATACAGGCATTCCTGTATCGGGCGGTGTATACCCGTGCTTTGAATGTACTGAAGCATCGGGATATTAAGAATAGTTACGAAGCTGTCGTGACGGAAATTCACAAAAAGAGGATTGAATTCTATCAGCCGGATAGCAATGACGTGGTGAAGCGGATAGAAGACCAGGAACTCAGGAAAAAACTCTCTGAGGCGATTAATGAATTGCCGGATAAGTGTAAGATGGTCTTTAAGCTCAGTTATCTGCATGATATGAAGAATAAGGATATTGCGGAAACGATGGGGATATCGTTGCGAACTGTGGAAGCTCATATGTATAAGGCTTTGAAGTTTTTGCGTGAAAGGTTAGGTTACATGAATTTCATGTTAGTCCTGTTTTTATTAGGTAGGGTATAAGTGTTTTTATCGAAACGGTTGTTTTATTAGTATGATGAAAGAAGGAATAAATAAGTTGGATGAGGAATTGATGGTCAAATTCCTTATGGGAGAATGTTCTGAAGAAGAACTCCATAAGGTAAATACATGGCTGGACGAATCAGGCGAGAACGCGCGTGAATTGTTCAGGATAGAGCAGATATATCATCTGGGAAGAAGTGAGGAATTCGCGGATGAGAAGAGGATAGAAAGAGCGGAGAAACAGTTATTTAAACGCTTGAAACAAGAAGAGGCAAAGCGGTATAAGATGCGGAGAATGAACACCTGGATGCGGTATGCCGCTATGTTTATAGGCATCTTTTTCATTTCCGGTCTGAGTTACCATATTTATCAGTCGCAGAGTGAGACGGATGACCTGGTGGCTGTCACCGCTACGGATAAGGTGAAAGAACTGATGTTGCCCGATGGCACTAAAGTCTGGTTGAACAAGTATACTACTTTGAAGTATCCGCGTGAATTTTCCGAGAAGGGAAGGAATGTGTATATGGAAGGAGAAGCCTATTTTGAAGTGAAGAGAGATACGGAAAAACCTTTCATTGTGCGGAGTGAGGCAATGCAAGTCAGAGTACTGGGAACGGTCTTTAATCTGAAGAGTGACAAGGCTAACCCTTTGGCGGTAGCCACGCTGGTGAAGGGAGAGATTGAAGTAAAAGGCAACCATGATGAAGGAATGATTGTTCTGTCTCCGGGACAAAAGGCTGAACTGAATGGTATGACCCGTCGCTTGGTTGTGAAGCAAGTGGATACAGGTATTGAAAACTGGCATAATAATCAGTTTGTGTTTGAGAAGGCAGACATATTCACGATTGCCCGCACACTGGAAAGCTCTTATGGAGTGAAGATTATTCTGGCTCCTGATATGGACTCGACGAAGACGTATACCGGTGCACTGAAAAAGAAAAACACCGTGGAGGAAGTGCTGAACTCTGTTAAGAACGTAATACCTATTGAATATAAGATAGTGGGGAACAGTGTGTTCCTGTCTTCAAGGAAATAGGTCGTTTTAAGACGGCATTATATATAAAACCTGACAACCCAATAATTATTGTAATATCATGAAGAACCTTTTTTTATCGATTTGCTTTTTGTGCTGCGCTCTTGGGGGGCAGGCTAAAGATTTTACGCAATACGTCAATCCATTGATGGGTACACAGTCTTCTTTTGAACTCTCCACGGGTAACACCTATCCGGCCATTGCGCGTCCTTGGGGAATGAACTTCTGGACTCCGCAGACGGGGAAAATGGGAGACGGCTGGCAATATGTGTATACCGCCAATAAAATCCGTGGTTTCAAGCAGACTCACCAGCCCAGTCCCTGGATAAACGATTACGGCCAGTTCTCCATCATGCCGGTAGTGGGCAAACCGGAGTTTGACGAAGACAAGCGTGCCAGCTGGTTCTCTCATAAGGGAGAAGTGGCATTACCCCACTATTATAAGGTATATCTGGCGGAACACGATGTAGTGACGGAGTTTACTCCCACTGAGCGTGCCGTCCTGTTCCGTTTCACTTTCCCCGAGAATGAACATTCGTATGTTGTGGTAGATGCTTTTGATAAAGGCTCCTACATTAAGATTATTCCCGAACAAAACAAAATCATCGGATACACTACCCGCAACAGTGGCGGCGTTCCTGATAACTTCAAAAACTATTTCGTCGTAGAATTCGACAAACCTTTCACTTATCAGGCTTCCGTTGCCGATGGAAATGTGCTTGAAAACCAACAAGAACAGACTGCCGGACATACGGGTGCAATCATCGGTTTCAAAACCCGCAAAGGAGAAATCGTACATGCCCGTGTAGCTTCTTCTTTTATCAGTTTTGAACAAGCTGACCGGAACCTCAAAGAACTGGGTAATGACAGTTTTGAGTCTTTGGTTCAGAAAGGGCAGGAAGCCTGGAACCAGGTGTTGGGAAAAATAGAGGTGGACGGCGGTAACCTCGACCAGTATCGTACATTCTATTCTTGTCTGTACCGTTCCGTCCTGTTTCCCCGTTCTTTCTATGAATTCGACGAAGCCGGTGCTCCCGTGCATTACAGCCCTTACAACGGGCAGGTTCTTCCTGGGTATATGTATACTGATACCGGTTTCTGGGATACTTTCCGTTGTCTGTTCCCCTTCCTTAACCTGATGTATCCGTCGGTGAACAAGCAGATTCAGGAAGGACTTATCAATACTTATAAGGAAAGTGGTTTCTTCCCCGAATGGGCCAGTCCGGGACATCGCGGTTGCATGATTGGCAATAACTCGGCTTCCGTGCTTGCCGACGCTTATCTGAAAGGTGTCAAAGTGGATGATGTAACCACTTTATATGAAGGTCTTATCCACGGGACTAAGAATGTGCATCCCGAAGTCTCTTCTACCGGTCGCCTCGGTCATGAGTATTATAATGAGCTGGGCTATGTTCCTTACGATGTGAAAATCAATGAAAATACTGCCCGTACGCTGGAGTATGCTTATGATGACTGGTGTATTTATCAGATGGCTAAAGCTCTGGACCGTCCGAAGAAAGAATTGAAACTCTTTGCTAACCGCGCCATGAACTATAAGAATGTATTCGACAAAGAAAGTCTGTTGATGCGTGGCCGCAATAAAGACGGTCAGTTCCAGTCTCCTTTCTCACCGTTGAAGTGGGGCGATGCCTTTACGGAAGGAAACAGTTGGCATTATTCCTGGTCCGTATTCCACGATCCGCAAGGATTGATTGACTTGATGGGGGGTGAAAAAGTGTTTATTGGAATGCTTGACTCTGTATTTACGGTTCCTCCCGTATTCGATGACAGTTACTATGGCCAGGTAATTCATGAAATACGCGAGATGACGGTGATGAACATGGGTAACTATGCTCATGGCAATCAGCCGATACAGCATATGATTTATATGTATAACTATGCCGGACAACCCTGGAAAGCGCAATACTGGTTGCGCCAGGTGATGAACCGTATGTACACTCCCGGCCCCGACGGCTATTGCGGTGATGAAGATAACGGGCAGACTTCCGCCTGGTATGTATTCTCCGCATTGGGTTTCTATCCTGTTTGTCCGGGAACTGACGAATATGTTTTGGGAGCTCCTTTATTCAAGAAAGCTACCCTGCATTTTGAAAATGGCAATTCGTTGGTGATTGATGCTGCGAATAATAATTCTGAAAATATATATATCAACTCGCTCCGTCTGGATGGAAATGAGTATACCAGGAATTATTTGAAGCATGGAGATCTGATAAAGGGTGGTGTCTTGAAATTTGATATGGGCAGCAAGCCTAATCTGCAAAGAGGAACACAGCCGGAAGATTATCCTTACTCTTTCTCCAATGAACTAAAAAAGAAGTAAGAGAAAACGTTAATAATGTGTTGAAGAAGGGGATAGCAAATAAAACTATCCCCTTTTTCATTTTAAAGAAAAAAAATATCATTTTGTAGTAAGTGTATTTTGAGTGCCCGTTGTTTTATATACGTGAGCCGGAAGAAACGTTCTTCTGACGAATTAAAATTAACCAATGTGTAACCTTTAAACTTTGTTTATGAACAACAATCATGCTTTTCAAAGTTCGAAATTTCTGCGGACTTTATTAGTTTTGTTCTTCATGGCTGTATCAGTTCAGTGGACTTTCGCCCAGCTGAATTTGAACGTGTCCCGCACAACATTAGGGACGGTCATCGAACAGATTAAATCTCAATCTAAGTATCAATTTTTCTATGACGACAAACTTGCCACTGTGACGGTTGAAAGTGTCAAGGTGAAGAATGCATCTATTGAAGATGCCTTGAATGCTATTCTTAAAGGAAAAGACATTTCTTTTAAAGTAGAAGATAACATCGTTTATCTTTCTGAGAAATCGGTTGTACCGCAAGAGGGTAACCAACAAGGAAAAGAACGCACCATCACCGGAGTGGTATCTGATGATATGGGACCTCTGATTGGTGTGAATGTGCTGGTGAAAGGCACTACTGACGGCTGTATCACTGATATCGACGGTAACTTTACGCTGACTACTACTGTGGCGAATCCTGTGATTCAGTTCTCTTACATTGGCTACAAGTCACAGGAGATTGCAGCGAAAGGACAGGGAGCCATCAATGTTATGATGCAAACTGACTCGCAGTTGATAGAAGAGGTGGTGGTAACGGCACTCGGTATCAAACGTGCGGAGAAAGCATTGAGTTATAATGTAACTCAGGTAGATGCAGAGACCGCTTTGGCGGTGAAAGACGCTAACTTTATCAACTCGTTGAATGGTAAGGTAGCTGGTTTGAACATTAATGCTTCTTCTTCGGGCGTTGGTGGTGCCAGTAAAGTTGTTATGCGTGGATCAAGAGGTATTGAACAGTCTTCTAATGCACTTTATGTTATTGATGGTATTCCTATGTATAGTTTAAGCTCTGCCGGTGGTAGTAGTGAATTCGACTCACAAGGAACTACTGAAGCTATTGCTGATATCAACCCGGATGACATAGAATCGATGTCTGTGTTATCTGGTGCTGCTGCGGCGGCTTTGTATGGTAGTAATGCATCCAATGGTGCTATTGTTATCACTACTAAGAAGGGTGCTGCAGGACGTGTGTCTTTATCTGTGTCCAGTAACACAGAGGTGCTGAATCCTTTTGTGATGCCTAAGTTTCAGGATTGGTATGGTACGTCAGGTACTGATGGAAGTTGGGGTTCCCGTTTAAACTCAAGTAATCGTTATGGTTATAATCCCAAGGATGATTATTTCCAGACAGGTATTATCGGTACGGAAACAGTTTCACTTTCTACGGGTTCTGAACACAATCAAACCTACTTGTCGGCTGCTGCGGTTAACTCTCGTGGAATTGTGCCCAATAACAAATATGAACGTTACAATTTCACGTTCCGTAATACTACCCAGTTCTTGAACGATAAGATGAAATTGGATGTAGGTGCGCAGTATATTATGCAGAAAGACCGTAATATGACTAACCAAGGTATTTATGCAAATCCGGTAGCTTCAGCTTATTTGTTCCCACGTGGTAATGATTGGGAAGAATATAAAATGTTTGAACGGTATGATCCTATTCGTAAATTATATACGCAATATTGGCCGCAAGGTGGTGGCTCATATCGTTTGCAAAATCCTTACTGGATTAATTACCGCAACTTGCGTGAAAACGATAAAGACCGTTATATGTTGAGTGCTTCTCTGTCTTATGATATCCTGGATTGGTTGAACGTAGCCGGGCGTGTACGTATTGACAATTCTATGAATACTTACACTCAGAAATATTATGCTTCAACAGAACCGACTATTGCCGAAGGTTCTGATAACGGTTATTATGGTGTGACTAATACGCGTGACAAGCAAGCGTATGCCGATTTTCTGATTAATATTAATAAACGTTTTGGTGAAGATTGGGGGGTGACCGCTAATATTGGTGCTTCCTACTCAGACACCCGTTCTGAAGCAATGGGAGTAAAAGGTCCTATTCCTGCTGATGGTTTGGCTAACTATTTCTCAATAACTCAGTTGGACAAACAGACTACCAAGCGTGAAGAAACTGGTTATCGTGAACAAACGCAGTCTATTTTTGCTTCTGCGGAAGTCGGCTATAAAAATGCTTACTATCTGACATTGACTGGACGTAATGACTGGCCTTCACAATTAGCAGGTCCCAAGTCAGTACAGAAGTCTTTCTTTTATCCTTCAGTGGGTGCTTCTGTTCTCTTATCTGAGATATTCACTTTACCGGAAAGTATTTCTTATCTTAAATTGCGTGCTTCATGGGCATCTGTAGGTTTGCCATTCAAACGTTTCCTGGCTTATCCTACTTTCGAATGGGATAGTTCTACAGGCAAGTATAGTACAAAATCTGCTTATCCTTTGTATGACTTGAAACCTGAACGTACCGATTCTTGGGAGGTAGGTCTTACGGCTCGTCTCTTAGGACACTTCAACTTGGATATTTCATTCTACAGTACCAAGACTTATAATCAGACTATGGATACACAGGAACTACCTACCGGAGGTTATAGCACTTTTTATGCACAGACTGGTAATGTGCGTAACCGTGGTGTCGAACTTTCTTTAGGTTATAAAAATACCTGGAATAAATTTACTTGGAACTCGAATTATACATTCAGTGCCAATAAGAATAAAATCCTTAGCTTGATTGACGGATATGTACATCCGGTGACTGGTGAGGTTATTTCTAAGACACAATTGGATATGAAAGGATTGTCAAATGCCCACTTTATATTAAAAGAAGGTGGTTCTTTGGGTGATCTATATTCTATGTCTGATTTGAAGCGTGATGCGAACAATAATATCTATGTGGACGCCAACGGCTCTGTTAAGACTGAAAGTCAAAAAGACGGAATTAAGCTTGGCTCTGTATTTCCGAAAGCTAATATGGCATGGCGTAATGATTTTCAATATAAGAACTTTGGCTTGGGCTTTTTGCTGACAGCTCGTCTGGGTGGTATCGTTTACTCGGCCACACAAGCTACTCTTGATGCTAATGGTGTATCTGAAGCTTCAGCCCTGGCACGTGACAATGGTGGCGTGGTCATCAATGGTGGTGACGTAGTTGATGCGGAAAAGTGGTACACAGCGGTAGGTGGCGACAGTGGTATTCCGCAAATGTATACCTATAGTGCAACCAATTTACGTTTGCAAGAAGCATCCATTAGTTATACTATTCCCAGAGCGAAATTGAAGAATGTAATGGACATTACTCTCTCATTGGTAGGGCGCAATTTGTGGATGATTTATAGCAAGGCTCCTTTTGATCCGGAAGCTGTAGCTTCTACAAGTAATAACTATTATCAAGGAGTTGACTATTTCATGATGCCGAGTTTGCGTAGCGTGGGATTCAATTTGAAACTTAAATTCTAAAAGCTTGAAAAGTATGAAAATAAATAGTACAATAGCGAAATTCGTAGCTGCGGGAGCAATATTGTTCGGTAGCGTGGCTTGTACCGGAGATTATATAGATTATAATAAGAATCCTCATGAACCGGATTTGGATGAGATGCTGCCGGACGATTACTTGTTTAGTGCACTTTTACTGAATATGCAGGATGTGATGATGCCTGAACAGGAAAATTTCTCTCAGTATGTAGATTGTTTGATGCCAGGTGGATTTTCCGGTTATGTGGCAGATTCTAACTTAGGTACCGGCTGGTCGGGACGTTTTGCTACTTACAATCCGTCTGAGGCTTGGTTAAGAATACCTTTTGCTGACTTTTACGATAAGTTCTATCCAAATTACTTTCAGTTGAAAGACCAATGTGAGGATGAAGTATATCTTTCATTGGCAGAATTATATCGCATTTGCACTATGTTGCGAGTGACTGATACGTATGGACCAATTCCCTATTCTCAGGTGGGTGTGAACAATGCTTTGAAATCAGCCTACGATTCTCAGGAGCAGGTTTATAAGAAAATGTTTGAAGATTTGGATAGTATTATAGAAGTACTTACCACTTATTCTGCCCAGAATTTCAATTCCAGTGGCGATCGTATCTATGGTGGTAATACCAAGGCATGGGCAAAGTTTGCTAATTCTGTGAAACTTCGTATGGCTATGCGTATTGTATATGTCAATGAGAGTTTGGCAAAGCAAAAAGCTGAAGAAGCTGTTAATTCGGAAATTGGTGTAATGACTGCAAGCACGGATGGTGCTTATCATAAAGTTGTGGATCACAATCCATGGGAACGCTTTATGCCGAACTGGGGTGATGCTCGTATTTCTGCCGATTTGGTCTGCTACATGAATGGTTATGGTGATCCTCGTCGTGAAGTTTATTATGATAAGTCTACGTTTGCTACAAAAGGGGCTTATAAAGGTACGGAGGATTATGTCGGTCTGCGTCGTGGTATCAGACAGGGACAGTATAATGCATGGTCTCAAGGTTACTCTTGCATGAAGGTGACAGTGACTGATAATATGCTCATCTTCCCGACTTCAGAAGTCACTTTCTTGCGGGCAGAAGGTGCGCTCCGTGGGTGGAATATGGGCGGAACGGCTAAAGCCCTCTACGAAGAAGCTGTTAGTCTTTCTTTTGAAGAACGTGGTGTGTCCGGTGCTTCTACTTATCTGACTAATTCTACAGGATTACCAACTGTCTACAAAGATCCGTTGAAGGGAGAAGATGGACAGAAATATGATTACTCTGGTTCTACTAATTCTACGATAACTGTTGCTTGGGATGAAGCTGCAGATTTTGAAACGAAGTTGGAAAGAATCATCACTCAGAAATGGATTGCTATCTTTCCAAGCACTATGGAAGCATGGTCGGAATATCGTCGTACAGGATATCCTAAGTTGATGCCTGCGATGCACAATCTAAGTGATGGAGTAGTGGATGATGTAGAAGGTGCACGTCGTTTGCCTTATCCTGCTGATGAGTATCGTGAGAATGGAGAAAATTTGGATGCCGCTGTTTCTGCACTGACTAAGGAATCAAGTAATAAGAAAGGTGATACAATGGCAACCCGAATCTGGTGGGATTGTAAGCCTGCTAAATAATTACTCAAAATAATCATTGAATAGTATGAAAAAATATAAAAGTAATAAGATATTTGGAGCCTTGCTTCCTATATTGACTATGGCTTTGTTGGTATCATGTACTGATGTTGAAAGTATTGATATCAATCGCCCGGGACTCGAAGAACAGAGTCCGGAACTTTATGCCAAATATTTGGAGAACTTGAACGCATATAAAAGTTCTAGCGATCATAAGGTGGCATATGCATGGTTTGACAATAGTGTAAAAGCACCTTACAGTCGTGCTCATCACATTTCAGATATTCCCGACAGCTTGGATGTTGTTTCAATGATGTATCCGGCGGATTTGGCTGAATTCGAATTAGCAGATATGGCTGCTGTACGTAGAAAAGGTACAAAAGTGGTTTATACAATCAGTTTCGACCGAATACAGAAAGAATATGCGAATAAAGTGAAAGAAGGTGTAGAGACAGGTCTCTTCAGTGCTTATCTAAAGGCGGAAGTAGACAAACTGATAAGTTATGAATCTTCCTTTGACGGTATAATTGCGGAATATAAAGGGAAAAATCCTATTTATATGTCTGCGGTTGATAAGGAAGAGGCCAAGGCGAATCAGGATATTTTCTGGGGGGCTGTTATGGCATGGAAACAAGCCAATACTGCTAAGTTGTTGACTTTTCAAGGCTATCCGGAGAATTTGATAGGCCAGTCTATACTGACAGAATGTCGTCACATCATTCTGGCAACGGATGATGTAGATGCTGTTGAAAAGTTATCAGTAGTGGCACGTCAGGCTATGCTTTCAGCAAGTACTCCGACAGACCGTTTCGTAGTGGCAGTTTCGACTGTCTCTATGGATGCCGCCGATACCAAAACCGGATTTTATGATAAGGCAAGAGCTATTAAAGAAGCTGCCTATTGGATTACGGAACCTTCTGCTGACTATACCAGAGCTGGTATTGCGATATACAACATTCAGAATGACTATTACAATGCTGATGCTATATATCCATATGTGAAAGAAGCTATTAATATTATGAATCCTTCTCCTCGTAAATAAAAGAATAATATTATGAAACTGAAAAACTTATATTTAGTATCAATAGCATTATTGGCTGGGATGTTTTCAGCTTGCAGTGATGATACTGAGAATTTCGATAATCGTGTGTATATAAGTACTTCTGTCAAGGCCAGCACTGTATTGCTGAAGACAGAAACAGCGGAAGGCCAATTCCAATTGGCTTTGGCTAAACCTGAAGGAAAGGATATAAACGTATCTTTAAAGGCCGATATGTCTTTGGTTGAAATGTATAATGCCGTTTACTATGATAAGGCTCAGGGCTTACCGGCGGAATACTATTCTTTGGAGAATACGGAACTTGTTATTCCGGCAGGTACTGTTACCTCGGAAGCTGTAATGGTAAAATTCAAGAATTTGTTAAATCTGGATAGCGAACAGATATACGTGTTGCCCGTAACCATTGGACAAGCAGGTATTGATGTTTTGCAAAGTGCACGTACCATGTATTATGTTTTGAAGGGTGCTGCATTGATTAATGTAGTGGGTAACATTACCAAAAATTCTATTCATGTAGATTGGAAGAAACCGGAAGTGGCTAATAATCTGAGACAACTGACAGCTGAAGCTCTGATTCGTGTCAGCAAGTTCGACAAGATGCTTACAACGATTATGGGTATTGAAGGAGGCTTCTTGATTCGTATTGGAGATGCCGGTATTCCGCAGAATCAGTTACAGATTGCTAACCCGGATCATAACGTAACCTCTGCCGATTTGTCTATTCCTACGGGAGAGTGGGTACATATTGCCGTAACTTATGATGCGGATGCCAAGAAGATGATCGTTTATATTAATGGTAAGAATATGTTGGAAGATACAGTAGATTGTGGTGCTGTAAACTGGGGACAAACCATGACTGATGAAGGCAATGGTTTCTGGATTGGCCATTCTTATAACCGCGACCGTTGGTTGGAGGGTGAAATCTCAGAATGCCGCATTTGGAACAGAGTATTGACTGCGGATGAAATCAATGCTAAAAACCATTTTTATTTGGTGGAATCGGATTCGGAAGGACTGGCGGCTTACTGGAAGTTTGATGAAGGAACAGGCCAGACAGTTACTGACTACACTGGTAACGGAAATAATGGAATGGCTTTAAACCCGATTTCCTGGGTTGAAGTGGCATTACCTGAGAAATAAATCATTTTTTTTTAATAAAAAAACAGATGCTTATTATGAAATATCTGAATAATATAAAATTAAGTTTGGTAGCTGCCGCATTTGTATGCACCGGAACAGTCTTTACCGGCTGTGAAGATGACCTTACAATAAGTGGACCTACTGACAAGTTAGAGACTGTAGACGGTGTATATGGCTATGTAAGATCTGCAGCCGGAGCGCGTGAACTCACTCCAATTACTCTATTTGGAGATAAAGCGGGAACAGGACATCTTTTCTTTGAGCTGACTAAGGTAGCAGAGCAGGATGTTGCGGTGACTTTCAAAATAGACAAAGATGCTTTGGAAGCATATAATGAGGCCAATAATACATCTTACGAAATGTATCCGGTTGATAAATTGAGTTTAGCTAATGGTGGTAAGATTACAGTGAAGGCCGGTGAAAAGAAGTCTGCTTCGATGGAATTGAATATCAGTGCGGGAGGCACGATAGGTACAACTTACGCTGTAGCTATTTCAGCTACAGCAGACGGTGGTGCAACTGTTTCTACCAACAATCAGACATACATTTATTTGGTAAAGCCACAACCTACATATCCTGTGCGTGGAACTGCTCGTGATGTTAAAACACTTTGTTTTGTAGAGGTGAATAATGAAAATATTCTGAACTGCGGTGAATATACGATGGCTAAGGATGGGACTCCTTTCTTTGATGTAGTCAGCATTTTTGCCGCTAATATCAACGTGGATAGTAAAACGGGACGTGCGCATATATTTTGTAATGATCAAGTTTCTTTCTTGTTGAAGAATGCTGATCAGATTATTCGTCCTTTGCAGGCAAAAGGTATTAAGGTGAATATGACTATACTGGGCAATCACGATGAATCCGGTATGAGTAGTTTATCTAAGGAAGCTGCCGAAGATTTTGCTAAGGAATTGAAAGCTTATGCTGATATTTATGGTTTGGATGGTTTCGATTTTGACGATGAGTATTCAAATTATTCGGAGAATCCAAGTCCGGGGTTTGAAGAGCGTTCCAGTGCAAATTATTGCCGCCTGATGTATGAGTGCCGTAAGATTATGCCTGACAAATTATTAGGTATTTATGAATATCTGCTATATGATGCTCCTAACGGTTCTGTGGAGGGCAAAAGCGCAGGTGAATTGGTGGATTATATGTGCTATGGAACTTATCAGAGATATGCGAAAGGGCGTGAGGAAAACTTTGCAGGGTTGCCTAAGTCTAAGTATGGTCCTTATTCATTGAAGATTAACAAAGAATATACTGGTGGTTGGGATAACTTTAATCAAGAAACTATTCAGGATTTGAAAGATGCCGGATATGGTTTGCAGGTGTTCTATAATCCTGAACCTGGAATTTTTAGTTACGACCATTACTTCACAGCAGTATCTAAAGTGCTGTATGATGACGAAGTAGAGTGGACTGGTAAGTATTATGAAAGAACCGGTTTCAGTACCATTAACGCTACGAGGGCTATTTACGAATCCTATCTGGGTGAATGGTCAGTTACTTCCAGCAATTCTTTGTATGTATATGTAGATGAAGAGAATAATCCACGTTGGTGGGATTGGGGTGGTTCGCAAAAGTTCAACATCCGTATTGAGGAAAAGGAAGCAGGAAAGAGTTATTATGTATATGGCTGGGGTACTTATCCTGAAATTACCAATAAATATCCGTTGGTAATGGAGTACAATGATTATGACGGGTTTATCTATATCTCTTGTCCGCAAACAATTCATGAAGCAGACGAAGCGGATCCCATCACATGGGAAATGCGTTTGGGAACATATGGAAAGGTAAATGTCTGGAATTTCTATGATTATACGAACCCGATCAGCGGATACGTCACTGTAGGCGGAACAGTTATTAATATGACCGGACCTGGCAACCGCTGGGGTATTGATCCATGTCATGATGTGGATGGAACATTTGTTCCGCCCCATATGGATGTGAAATATCATATTACAGAAAACTACACATTGGTGAAGAACTGATAAGATTAGTGTTTAACTTTTGTCAATACGAGCCTTGTCTTGACCTTAGGATAAGGCTCGTAATATAATCAGCAGCATGAAACAGCATCTTATATCATTAGTCCTATTTTTCTTTTTTCTGTTGAGCGGTTGTATGCCTCTCAAACAGACAGAGGTCACTTCTCCCGATGGGCACATCCGTTTAGCCTTTGCTTTGGACGGTAATAATAGCATGACTTATCAAGTCAGTGTAGGAGACACCGTCTTCATCACCCCTTCTTTATTAGGTTTCACAGCCAAGGACGGAGTGAATCTTGCCGAAGGTTTCAAGGTCATAAACACCGACTTCACCACCCATGACGAAACCTGGACCCAACCTTGGGGCGAAAACAAAACCATCCGCAACCATTACAACGAAATGGCTGTCCACCTGTCCGATGCGGCAAACACGAAACTGACTTTGCGTTTCCGTGTTTTCGACGATGGAGTGGGCTTTCGCTACGAATATGAAGTTTCCGGGGCAGACAGCATTCTGGTGACAGACGAACTGACTGCGTTCAATATAGCACAGGATGGCACTTCGTGGTCCATACCTGCCAATTCTGAAACATATGAATTGCTATATCGTACACAGCCTGTCAGTCAGATAGACAATGCCAATACTCCCATGACTTTCAAGACAGGCGGCCTGTACGCCAGCATCCACGAAGCCGCGTTGACGGACTTCCCCGAAATGACACTGAAGAATACCGGAGGTTGCCATTTCAAAGCCGAACTTGCTCCCTGGCCCGACGGCATAAAAGCACGCATAGCCGGAGGAAGTTTCAAAACTCCCTGGCGCACCTTGCAGATTGCCCCGAAAGCAGTGGGACTGATTAACTCAGGACTCATCCTCAACCTGAACGAACCGTGTGCACTGGAAACCACGGACTGGATACGTCCGATGAAATATGTGGGCATCTGGTGGGGAATGCATCTGGGTGTGGAAAGCTGGGTCATCAACGACCGTCACGGCGCTACCACCGGGAATGCCAAACGATATATCGATTTTGCCGCCGCCAACAACATAGAAGCAGTGATGTACGAAGGCTGGAATGAAGGTTGGGAAAACTGGGGCGGAACGCAGACATTCGACTACACGAAGCCGTATGCTGATTTCGATATAAAAGAGATAGCCCGCTACGCACGTGAAAAAGGCGTTGAGATTATCGGACACCATGAAACCGGCGGCAACATCCTCAACTACGAGAAACAGCTGGATAAAGCCTACAAATGGTATGCCGACCTGGGCATCCATAGCGTGAAGACCGGTTATGCCGGCGGACTCCCCAACGGACACAATCATCACGGACAATACAACGTGCGCCATTACCGCAAAGTAGTGGAAACCGCCGCTAAATATCATACTACACTCGACGTGCACGAACCTATCAAAGATACAGGCATCCGTCGCACCTATCCCAATATGATGACCCGTGAGGGCGCCCGTGGCATGGAATGGAATGCCTGGAGCGAAGGTAATCCACCCGAGCATCACGTCATGCTGCCTTTCACCCGTTTGCTGGCAGGGCCTATGGATTATACGCCCGGCATATTCGACATCATGTACGAGCGGGCCAAGAAGTCTCCACACCGCAAGCAGTGGAATATGAAGGACAGCAAAGACTGCCGCATCAACACCACACTGGCAAAGCAGATAGCTAATTGGGTGATACTTTATTCCCCCTTGCAGATGGCGGCGGACATGATCGAGAACTACGAAGGACATCCCGCTTTCCAGTTCTTCCGCGATTTTGATGCCGACTGTGACTGGTCGGAAGCGCTGGCAGGCGAGCCGGGAGAGTTTGTGGTCATTGTCCGTAAGGCAAAAGATAAATACTTCCTGGGAGCCGCAACAAACGAAGAAGCGCGTAGAGTGGATGTTAAGTTAGACTTTCTGGAAAAGGGCAGGGTATATCGTGCCTTGATCTATGCCGATGGAGAGGGAGCCGACTGGGAACTTAATCCTACGGCTTATGAAATCATTGAGAAACTGGTGACTGCCGATGACACCCTGACAGTCTCTATGGCAAGAGGCGGCGGACAAGCCATCAGCTTTATGCCTGCCTGACATGAAAACGTAATACGATCAAAATATGAAGAAGAACATGAAAATCAATTCTATGCTGATGGGCGGTCTTCTTGCGCTGGGGATGTACGGTTGTACACCGGAGGTGCAGGATTACTCATCCTACGTCAATCCCTTCATCGGTACGGGAGGGCATGGGCACACTTATCCAGGGGCGGTGGTGCCTAACGGAATGATTCAACCCAGCCCCGACACACGCATTTATCAATGGGACGCTTGTTCCGGTTATTATTATGCCGACTCTACCATCAACGGGTTTTCACATACGCATCTCAGCGGTACGGGGTGCGGCGATTACGGTGATGTATTGCTGATGCCTACCGTGGGCAGGCAGGATTACCATCCGATGGGAGAGGAGAGTCAGCAGATGGCATACGCTTCCGCTTTCTCTCACGACAATGAGACGGCCCAGCCCGGCTATTATTCGGTGTTCTTGGATCGCTACAAGGTGAAAGCCGAACTGACGGCTACCCGGCGTGCGGCTATCCACCGTTACACTTTCCCGAAAGCGGAAGATGCCGGGTTTATCCTTGACCTGGATTATAGCCTGCAACGCCAGACCAATGAAGAGATGGAGCTGGAAGTCATCAGCGACACAGAGATACGGGGCCGTAAAAAGACGGTGTATTGGGCTTTCGACCAGTATATCAACTTCTACGCCAAGTTCTCAAAACCGTTCACTTATACACTGGTGACCGATTCTATGGCACTTGACGAAGGCGGCCCTCTGTTGCCGACTGCCAAAGCATTGTTGCAATTCCAGACCGCAGATAATGAACAAGTCTTCGTCAAAGTCGGTGTTTCTGCCGTCGATATGGATGGGGCACGCAAGAATGTGGAAGCCGAGATTCCCGCCTGGGATTTCGACGGTGTGCGCAGTGCCGCCCGTGAGTCATGGAACGATTATCTCTCAAAGATAGAGATCGAGACAACGGATGCCGACCAGCGGACTATGTTCTATACGGCACTCTACCATACGGGCGTGCAACCCAATCTGTTTACAGATGCTGACGGCCGTTATCTGGGTATGGATCTGAAACCCCATCAGGGCAGTGTGGAAAATCCTGTCTACACAGTCTTTTCTTTGTGGGACACTTTCCGTGCCTATCATCCCTTGATGACGATTATCGACCCGGATTTGAACCAGGCTTTCATCCGTTCGCTTATTTTGAAACAGCGTGAAGGCGGCATCTTCCCCATGTGGGAGCTTGCGGGCAATTACACCGGGACTATGATTGGTTATCATGCCGCATCCATCATTGCCGATGCCTACACAAAGGGTTATCGCGATTTTGATGTGGAAGACGCTTACAAAGCCTGCATCCGTGCTGCGGAATATGACACCACCGGCATCCAGTGTCCTCCGCTGGTATTGCCTCATCTGATGCCGCAAGCCAAATTCTGGAAGAACAAGATAGGCTATGTGCCCTGCGACAAAGATAACGAATCGGTGGCCAAAGCATTGGAATATGCTTATGACGACTGGTGCATCTCGGTATTGGCGGAAGCTCTGGGCGATAGACCTAATCAGGAGAAATATGCCGCGTTTGCCAAAGGATACCAGGTTTATTTCGACGCTTCCACCCGCTTCATGCGCGGACTGGACAGTGAAGGCAACTGGCGCACACCTTTTAATCCCCGCTCTTCCAACCATCGTAACGATGATTATTGCGAAGGTACTGCCTGGCAGTGGACCTGGTTCGTGCCCCATGATGTGGACGGATTGGTGAAGCTGATGGGAGGCCGTGAGGCTTTTATCGGCAAGCTGGACTCTTTGTTCATCGCCCCTTCGGCGATGGAGGGTGAATCGGTGTCCGTTGATATTTCGGGTCTGATAGGGCAGTATGCGCACGGCAATGAGCCGAGCCACCACATAGCCCATCTATATAACTATGTCGGTCAGCCTTGGCGAATGCAGGAATTGGTGGATGAAGTGCTCCATACCCTTTACTTCAATGACCCTGACGGCTTGTCGGGCAATGAAGACTGTGGTCAGATGTCGGCATGGTTCATACTCAATTCAATGGGATTCTATCAGGTATGTCCCGGTAAACCGGTATATTCCATCGGTCGTCCGCTGTTCAATAAGGCGACCATCCATTTGAAGGATGGCAAGACATTCACCATTGTGGCGCCTGGCAACAGCCGTGAAAACAAATATGTGCAGAAGATGCTCCTTAACGGCCGGGAGCTGGCAACTCCATTCTTCAACCATCAGGACATTGCAAACGGTGGGACGTTGGAACTGACGATGGGAGATCAGCCGTTGATTGAAAAATAGATAGAACGAAAAGAGGTCTCAAAAGCCGCTTTGCCTATTCGGGCGAATGGTTGTTCGCCCCTACACGCATCATTACAGTGCTTGTAGGGGCGAATAATCATTCGCCCGAATGCATAAAGTGGCTTTCCGGGCACAAAATTTCTGTTCTATGTGTAGAGATAAAAATAGGGTAAAAAGACAACACCATAGTGATAATCTGATTTTACTGGAGAAAGTGGATAAACTTTTTATTGACATAATAAAGAGTGGGGGGCTGACTGACGAAGAAGAACGTGTGACCAAACGTATTGTAAAAAAAGGAACTAAACTCATTGATGAGTATGAAAAGGAGAAGGAACGGAGAATACGGGAGAGGGAAATAGAGAAATATGGATCATGACAGTTTGAAAGAGAAATATTAAGAAATTCTAAAATGAAAAATGTACACTTCTTTTTTGTATGTCATTGGTTGTAAATGAAATACAGAAAACAAGTGTACAAAAATAACTTTTGATTTATTTTATTATGCTTTGCTTTACAGTGGCGGAAGCAATAGTGCCTGCGCCTGATACTGTAACATTGCAAAAATGAAAGATACAGATCAAAAAACAATCTCAGATCCGGCTCTTCCCGGTTTCGTTTCTGAGTTTCCGGGCGTGCGGAGTAAAACATCACGCACCATCACTATCCGGGAATTTATAGACACGGTGCGTAGCGACCGCTATCGTCAGCGTGTATTGGAGTATCGTCGGCTGAAGTCTCTGCCCGGGCATGAAGCTGAAGCGCAGGCGATAAAGGAAAAGATGCCGTGCATTGTGCCGGCCGGCGTATGCCCGAACGGACATGCGGTGAAAGATTTGTCGGCTCACAGCGGGCTGTTGTGTATTGACCTCGACCACACCGACCGACGCACGCAGGAAGTGTTTGCGCTGGCCTGTGCCTTGCCCTTTACTTGCGCCTCGATTGTCAGTATATCCGGCGAGGGCATCAAGGTGTTGGTCCGCGTACACACGGAAGATGTGCGGCAAGACTATGCACGCCTCTATGCGGCGGTAGGTAATGCGGTGAGCACCCATGTAGGGCATCCTTACGACGAGAAGTGCAAGATTCTGACCCAGCCCTGTTTTTATAGCTATCACACCGAGGCATACTATAACGTGGAAGCTGTAGTATTTGAAATGCCCGAAGTTGTGCCTGAATCGGCTTCCTCTGCATCTGCTGTCCCGGTGGCGGAAAATCGGAAGATATCGCTGTCTGTCGCTGAAGCAATTCCGGGGGCTGTCTGTGGCTCTGTCCCGACTTCCGCCTGTGGTTTCATTCTCCGGTTGCTCGACGATTTTGAACGTAACAATCCCTTTCGCCGCGGCAACCGCAACGACCTTGCCTTGAAACTGGGGCGTGTGGCGGGAAGTAAAGGTTTTTCTCCGGATGAACTGGGAAAACTGATCTCTCTTTTCTCCGGTCGCTACGCATCGGGTGATTTCACGGCTGAAGATATTCGTCAGCGCGTAGTGGCTGGATATCAGTTTGTTGAGGGCTTGCCGAAAGCGCAAAAAGAGCCGGATAGGGGTCAAAAAGGGGTCAGGGTCACTTATAACCCCGTTTACGCCTCGAATGAGGAGGAAACACCGGAGGCGGTGTTGGAGAAAAATGATGAATTGCGTGCCGATGCACCCTATATTCCCGATACTGTTTTCGCCAGTCTGCCCGATTTCCTGACACGCTGCTGCCGCTATACAAGCGACAAGCGTGAACGTGATATGGCATTGCTGGGCTGTCTGAACAGTTGCAGTGCCATTTTTCCTTATGTTAGTTTCCTCTATAAGAAGTCGCTGTATTCACCGCATTTTTTTCTGGCTTCCGTGGCATCTGCCGGTGCGGGTAAAGGCATCATGGCTTTCACCGCTATTTTGCTGGATCCCACGCAGGAGTATTACGACCAGATACGCCATGCGAACAAGAAAGCTTATGAACAGGCCTTGCTGGGCTGGGATGCGGAGCAGCAGCAGGCACGGCGGGAGAAACGTCTGCCGGACATCAATCTGAAACCGGAAGAACCGAAAGCCCAGTACCTCAAAATATCGGCTACCACCAGTAAGAGCCGTCTTATTGAGCATCTGGCTACTGCCGGTGAAGTAGGTTGCTGCATGGCTACTACCGAAATCAATACAATGGTTTCGTCACTGGGGCAGGATTGCGGCAAGTATGAAGATATTCTGTGCAAGGCTGCCCATCACGAGGAGGTATCCTCGTCATACAAGGTAGACGGGGATCCGATAGTGGTGAAACATCCGCATCTGGCACTCAACATTGCCGGTACGCAAGAGCAGTTCTCCATCTTTTTCCGTTCGCTCGAAGTGGGGCTTTTTTCCCGTTTCGCGTTCTATACCCGGCAGCAAAGCCAGAAATGGGAATCGTGTGCCCCGGATGATGAGCAAGTGGACTTGCGCAGTTACTTCCGGAGTTTGGGGAAGGAATTGCTTGAGATGCACAAAGTATTGTTGGAGTCGCCCACGCTGGTCACCTTCAGTCCCGCACAATGGCAACAGCATACGGCACTTTTCAGCGAGCTGCTGCGTCGGGTGCTGTTGGAGGGGCGTGATTCTTCGGGCAGCCTCATCCGTCGCGCCGGATTGTTGGGGATGCGCCTGGCTGCCATCCTCACTATCTTCCGCAAGTGGGAAGATTATCGCTATGCGAAGGAATATTGCTGTACGGACGCTGATTTCCGCACGGCTATGGATATTGTCCGTACACTTGTGGAGCATAGTTTGTTGCTTAGTACTTCGTTGCCCGACACTAACCAGCCTCCCGTCAGTATGCACCGTTTTCATCGTTTGGATGAGATTCTGTCGTCTTTGTCCAAAGAATTCACCTATACGGATTTTGTCCAAAGCGTACAAAATACCGGTTTGTCCGAATCTACGGGCAAACGGCTTTTGCAAAAGGCATTGAAACTGCAATATGTTGTAAAAGAGGAGAATGGCTATCGGAAGAAACGCAAACCCTCCTCTGGACGGGGGTATAAGTGACCCTGAACCTAAAGTGAACCCTCCAAGGCTTTGGAAAAACCTTTCCGAAGTCTTGGATGTGTCAGGATTTTTTTTGAATGAAACATAGATAAACGAAAATAAAGAAAAAACATTGTGATTATGAAAAAGTACACAAGTTCCGAAGCAGCCTCTTCTGAGGACTCTGAATCCGCAGCCTGCCGGTTTGAAATCAAGGCATATCTGAAGTCCGATCTGGCACTGCTTTACTTTCCCTGTCTTTCGGCCGAGGCGGCTTTCAGGAAACTCCGTCGCTGGGTCAACTTCAATCCGTCCCTTCACCATGAACTTTACGAAGGTCCTGAAGGGAAGAACGATCAGATATTCAGCAAGCGTCAGGTAGCGGTGCTGGTGAAGTATCTGGATGAACCCTGACCAGGATGACAACAAGCAATGTTATGATGCTGAACAAGCAATGTTCCGCACCACGGCATTGCTTGTTTTGCATGATAACATTGCTTGAGTTTAGAGGGAGTTTATTTCATCGATGGGAAGTCCGGTGACCGTAGCGATTTCGCTGGTGGGAAGTCCGATATTCTTTAAATTCCGGGCGATGTTTCTGGCCTTTATCAATTCTCCTTCCACTCTTCCTTCCGCTCTTCCTCTTGCTTCTCCCCTTGCTTCTCCTCTTGCTTCTCCCATTGCTTCTCCCTTTTGGATAGCTGTGTTAATCACATTGTTCCAGTCTCTGTACACTTTCAAACTCTCCTCGTATGCATAAAGTTTGTCGGGGGAGAATTGCGCGATTTCCGCGGCTTCGAAGAGGCGGTTGAATACACGCTCCTGCAAGGCTGTGGGACGTTCCATGAGGCGGGATAGGTTTTTGAGGACGAACATCCATTTGTCGAACAAGGTTTCCAGCTCCTGTTCGGTCTTGTGGAATTTTGGCATCTCCAGGTAGACAAAGGTGAGTTTGTCATAAAACACTTCGTGGGTGCTTGTTTCCATCAGCTTCACTTCATGGTAGAATTGGGGCGACTTCACGTCATCGAGGGTGAAGTTCAGTATGCCTATTATGTATACCGCTTTGAGTTCATAGTCCCATATTTCTCCCTTGATGGCTTGCTCCCTGATGGGGTAAGTGGAGTAATAGATGCTTCTGTCCTTGAAGAACTGCTGTTCCCCTTTCTGCATCTCAATCAGGATTTTCTCTCCTTTCTCGTTCTGGCAATAGACATCGAAGACGGCACGGCGTTCGGGTTCCCTGCTGCCCAGATGTTCGGTGTTCAGGTAGGTGACATCTTCTATGACCTGTTCACCGTTGAACAGGGCATTGAGAAATCCGATAAGAACTTCCTTGTTCAGGTCGGTTCCGAACAACAACTTGAATGCAAAATCGGTATAGGGGTTCACATACCTCTCGCGTAATCCTTCACTGCACATAATCCTTTGGCATTTATTGTTTTATGCAAAGGAACGAAAAAAAAGCGGATTTGAGAAAGATAGAGCAGGTAATTTCTGCCGGCACTGGAACAAAGTCCGGCAAAGTACAGCCCGGTACGTACCGGTATGGCCATGTATGTCCCTTCCTGCCGCTGTCTTCCCGTACCTTTGTCATGTCCTCAAAGCGGGGACCCTGCGAAGTTGTTTCCGGGGTATGACGTCGCCTCTGCCACTTCTTCGTTCGATACAGAGATAGATTCCGGTTAACGGCCGGAGTTATCAGTCTTCAGAAAAAATCATTAATATGTCAGTAACGTACAAAAAACAGTTTCGTAAGAATCCGTTCAAGAAGGACGGTTCGGGCAAGTTCTATCCCCAACTTGTGGTTTGGGGCAAGTCTGCCACCCTGAACAGCATTGCCGTTCAGATGAAGGATAGTAGTTCGCTCACCCTGGGCGACATCCAGAGTGTACTCACCAATTTTGTGAAAGCCATGCGCGGCGAGCTTTTCAACGGTCGCTCGGTCAACATCGACGGCTTCGGCGTTTTCAGCCTTTCGGCCTCCACCGTGGGGTCTGTGCTTAAGAAGGAGTGTCTGCCGGAGAAAATCAGGGCTGTCCGCATCAATTTCCGCGCTTCGAGTGCTATCCGGCCTAACCTGGATGCCGCCACTACCCGTGCCGAAGACCGCATCGACTTCGTCGACCTTGAGACTCAGCTCAAGAGGCTGAACATGCAAGGCTCCGGCGAAGAGGGAGATGATGGCAAAGATGATGGCGGCGGTGGCAGCGGCGGCGGTGTGGATGAAAATCCGCTGGGGTGAATCCATTAAATAACTAATAAATCATCGTATGAGAACAATCGATCACATCATTATCCACTGTTCCGCCACTCGCGAGGGTAGCAGCCTTTCGGTGGAAGAGTTGGAGAAAATACACCGTCGTCGCGGTTTCCGTGGTATCGGCTATCACTATTACATCCGCCGTGACGGTACGGTAACGAATACGCGTCCGCTGGAAGTTATCGGTGCGCATTGTAAGGGAAACATATTTCATTAGATATTTTAGATAACTTGTTACGTTTTTAATTAACTTTGCATCATAAAAATCAAAAAGCATTGATAATGAAAGCAATACTATTAGTAAGAGTATCTACAAAGACACAAGACTTTGACGAACAAGAAAGAGCAATATATGAGATGGCGATTAAAGACGGTTATTCACCAGATGATATTATACCTATCTGTGAAAAGGAATCCGGTATCAAGCTATCAGAAGAAGAACGTGCAGGACTTAACAGAATGAAAGAACTGATAGAAACAGACAATGCCATTAACTGTGTCTATTGCTGGGAAGTGTCCCGTATTGCCAGAAGAAAGAAGATTAACTTTAGTGTGCTGGACTATCTAATCAACCATAAGGTGCAGTTGGTAATAAAGGAACCGTCCATACGTTTATTTAAAGATAACGGTGATATTGACGAGGGTGCAGAAATGATATTCACATTGTTCAGTCAGATGGCGGAAAGTGAGATGAGAACCAAGTTAGCTAGATGGAAACGCACCAAGGATGCCAAAAGGAAAGAATCATACTATACCGGAGGCTGGTTATTGTATGGCTATAAAGTGGACGAAAAGACAAGGAAGATTGTGCCGGATGAAAGTGCTGCCGTAGTAGAACAAATATTTAATATGTATCTAACTGGGAAATACAGTTATGGAAGCTTAGCTAAAGAATTGATACACACTGGCATCTTTAATTATAAATTATCTACAGCCAGAAGTATGGTATCACTCATACTTAATAATACAGCCTATGCCGGTCTGCCGTCCAGTAGCAACGGTTACAACAAGCTGCGAACAGAGGGCAATGTTTATCCCGCCATTGTAACTTTAGAAATGATTGAACGTTGTAAAAAAATAGCGGAGGGCAATGTTTACAAGGCAAAGAAGCAATACAATAACTATTATTTTGGCAAAGGCTTGTTAAGATGTCCTTATTGTGGGGGTACTATGGTAGCCAAGAAGAACAATAATACCTATCACTGCCAAAACTGTGACAAAGGATTCTGGATTCAAATAAATTTAGTTGATAGTATATTGTGGTATACTGGTAGTATGATTTATTTAGGAAGGATGACCTCCAATAATGATGAAGCCAGAAAGCAATACCAACAGCAATTGGAGAACTATGACAATAAAATAACCACTTCTGAAAATAGAATAACCGCCATACAAAACAAGATAGATGTAATAGAGCATAGAGCTTATGTGGACGGAACACTTTCTATTAATAAGGCTGATTCGTTCATTAAAGAATTGAACGATAAGATAAGTGAGGAAAACAAGGCTCTCAATAAATGGAAGAATGAGCAATCAGCAGTCAAACAAATGCTGATAGACATTGAATCAAAGGTTACTGGTGTAACACTAGAAACAATCAATAATATAAAGGATGATGAAACCAGATTCAAAATCATACATGAAGTGCTGGATTATGCTTTTATTGACAAACTGGGTGCATACCAATATAATATTTCCATTTATCCTACACTTTCAGAGAAACCGTTACAGTTCCTTTTAGATACAAAAAAGAATAAGGCTTATACTGACCTTAGAAAGGTTAAAGGCATTAACAGATTGCAAGAAATCAACTGTTATGAACAACGCTTTAAGCCAATAAGAGATAAACAGAAGAACAGAGAATATAATGTGAAGTATTGCCAAGAACATAAGGAAGAAAATGCCAGAAGACAAAGGGAATACAGAGCTAGACTAAAGGCACTCAAAGAAGATAAGAAATAAAGTCTTCTGCAATTCGCAGACTTTTCTTTTATTTTGCAGTATAACTAATAATGAATGTATCATGCCAGAAGAAAACCAGATAGCGGAACTTCCAGATTTGAAAGTAAATTGGACTGAAAGCTACAAATGTCTAAATGAACCACTATTAGAATACGTGTGGGAAGTAGCCAATCACTTCCTGCCAGATTATGCAGAAACAGATATGGGAATGATACCCGTAGAATCTTCCGCACCTGCCATATTCGCCAACAGATATGCGGAAAGAAACTTATCCGTTGAAGAAAGATACGAGAGAAGCAAAGAAATGAAAACATTCAAAGGAACTTTGGAAGAATACAAGAAACGGGAATACAGAAAGCTGGATGATTCTTTCAAAGAGAAGTTTCTAACTAATGAAGATTTACAGAATACCATTGAAGCGTATAAGTTGGATGTTAGCAAGTTTTGGTATCTACTTCTGTTCGTATATGACTTTATAGAGGATATTGGCACAAACGCACCTACATTGAACAAGTCCGTATTGGAAGACTTTAGTTATTTTCATGCCAATCTGTTGGAAGCTACAAGTATCACCTTAAGGAAGAGCAACAAGAAAAGCTATGTTGTTGAAAGGGAGGACACAATCAGAATCATTCAAGCAGCCTTGCAGCATTTCGTCAATACATACAGTGATATTATACATAGTGAGCAAGACAGAGAAACTACGATTAAACAATTAAAGGACATAGGCTTGGAGGGCTTTATCAGAAATGACTTATCGTCAAAAATCAGCTTTGCGGACAAGTCCAGTCTTGACATATCTTATAAGAAGTGGAAATTCACAGATATGTTTCTGTTCTTTATTGAAAGAAGAAAGGCTGCCACCATACCCAATAAAAAGGTAAAGGTATCTAAAGACAAGATGATGCTTGTTTCAAGGCTTATCTATACAGTGGGCTATGATGGCAAGAGATATAATGAAGAATACGATTCGGAGGGCAACAAGAACAGAATGTTATCCAATCTCCTTAGGAGATACAAGAACGAGGAATTTCCGTCTGTTATAGCTAATAACTACATGGTAGTTTCATAAACGACATACATAAAAACAATAGCAGAAATGCGTACTGAAAGGCTTATTCTTTTCGGTACGCATTTTTTTTGCGTACTGAAACGGGCACGTTTTCTACACACATTGGCATTCGGTAGATTCCTTTGCCACCCCTAAATTCCTATCTACTTTTGCATCATCAAAATAACAAAACGGCGTGCCAGAAGCCAATATAAATCCGTAAGGCAACGGTAATATATTATGAGAAAAGAAATTTTAACATTGAGTGAATTGAATGAAAAAGGAGTAAAAGTAGCAAGATTGGCTGGTAACAGAGATTTGAATGAAAAGGCAGTCAAGGCTAAAATGAAATCAATGAGGGAATACGGTCAGTTAGTACCTGCAATCATTGTGGACGCTTCCACTGCAATTAAAGACGGTTTAAAAGTGATTGATTTTACCACTGGTGAAGAAATCAAGGATGGAAATGGTTATGTTGTTCTGTTGGATGCAAACCACCGTTATAGTGCCCATTTAAGACTTCTGGAGGAAAATGCAAAGATTGAACCGGATAAACAGTACAAAGGAGAGTTCTATTTCGTGTATTCTTTGAATCCGTCTGTTGGCATTGAAAAAGCATTGGCAGAAATCAACATTGCCACTACCCCATGGAAAGGTGCGGATTATGTAAAGGGAGTGAAAATGATGGTTGAAGAAGAATTGCCGACATTGGACTTTGTGTCTGATTTGACTTGTGTGGGCTACTCTCTGGATGCGGCTTCCAAGTGGGCTACATTTGGCAGTAAGATAAACAAGACAGTTCTCGTCAGGGCTATCAACGGCAATATTGATGAAGTACTTAGAAAATCAAACAACATCAACAGAGGAAGAACGCTTGTTGAAGCAGCCAAAAAATCATTCAGTACGGAGTTCTTGAAGAGCCGTACACTCATTGACTGGATTATTGGCAAGTATGAAGATACGGATGATAGCGAAAAAAGTACATTCACTAAAAATATGAGCCACTTTCTAGCTAATGTTCAACGTGAAAATGCGGAAAACATAGAAAAGGCTAAAGGCACAAGAGGTGGAAAAACAAAGGAAACCATCATTTATGAAGAACTGAGCAGACTTTGGAAAAATTACATGGAAGAGAACTATTAATTAATCAATCCTCTGGATAGGGATTTTATGCAGGATATACTTAATAATAACTTTAAATATTTTGAATTATGAGTACAAGAGGTTGTATCATTGAATTAAAGAAAGACGTGTGCAAAATTGGTTATTTACATTATGGTGCAGGTTTCGCTTCTGAATTTATCCAGAAGTATTGTATTGACTCCAAATATCTGGAAAGAATCTTTGAGATGGATAGAGAATGGGAGAAACGAGAAGAATACGAAGGCATTTATTATCAAGAAATAACGGACGCAGAAACTATAGAAAGACTGCATAAGTATGATACGGATGCAATAGATATGGATGCGGAAGTATTCATTTTTATGGAACATAGACCAGCTACAAGCCACTGTATAGAATTGTACGATGTGACAATTAGAAGAAGCTGGTCTGTAGAAGATGAAGAGTGGAATGAAAATCTGTCACAAGAAGATAGAGATAAAGAAATGGAATTTGTCCGAACTTGTGTCGGACTGGATTAAACTTGCTTATTTCAAAAACAGGTTTACAAAGGCAGCCGGGCAACTGACTGCCTTTTTTTATTGCCGTTTTTTACCTACTAACCAAGTTATATAGCACCTACTTCGATACGTTAATTAATCGCTAATATACAGTTATTTAACTATCTATTCCGAATATCGCCTATCCGTCAATAGCCATAAATATAAACTATTGACAAAAGAAGTGCATAAAGTCACTATTCTTGTCTGCCAGCTTATTCAGAGAAAGGAATAACGGCAATATGGCGATATAGACAAGCTATCTATAGAAAGTGTTCCTTTGATTAGGTACACCGTCCAGAAATGAGTATAATCGTATAGAGATAAAAAGATAAAGAGTTACCACGAGCAGGGGTATATCCAGAACTGCCTAGAGTAATTCAAGCACTATAGATTTTACAGTATATAATGAAACTAACCTAAAACAATTCAATTATGGAGTATTACACGTTTGAACAATTAAAGGAAATGGCTTTCAAGGATGGCATTACCGGCAATAAGGTAGCTGTTGGTATATGGGCTAAAATGAACGGCTTTCTAAAGAAAAAGAAGCAGATAAACAAGCGTAGAATTACATTCTACTTTAAACTGGATAATTGGCAGTCTCGTAATTTATGACTACCGGAGCTTCTCTATAAAGCAGTATCAAGAATTGCATATAATACTTGTTCCGGCATACATAGCCAGCCAGATAACACAAGGAAGTAAATTACAGATGTTTTTTAAAGATAGTCTTAGTAAAGTGGTACTAAGGAAAAATGAGCCGTAGTCTATGGGAAATTTGACACCAAGTATAGGGGAAAAATGATACTCTATACATTACTACAATACTAACATTACAACTTAGATAATTCAGTGCTTCGCACTTCATTATCAGATTTTGAGCTTTCGTAGATAAGTAACTAATAACAAAAACGTAACATTATGATGATATACAACAACAGACTGTTCAATACCAGAAAGGAATTGAAGCGGTATCTAGGTGGGACACGTAAATACAACAAGGCTCTGAAAAACGGAGAGATTTATAACATATACCAAGAAGAATCAAATAACCAACCGTTTGCGCACAATGGAACAACAATATACGACACTGACAAAAGACATTAATAATGTAGATAATAAAGATGCCATAGTATATGCCTATATAAAATCAAGGATGAATTATAAAACTTCCATTGCGGATAATGTTACGGAAAAGGAGATTTCCGAAAAACTAGGCATATCATTAAGCACTGTAAAAAGAAGCGTTGCAAGGCTAAAGAATAATAAGAATCTTATTGATAAAGTAATAAGTAACAATGTAATAGCAGAGAGAAGCTATAAGACGTACAATAAATATCATGTGGAAAAATGCAATGAGAACTTCTTCTATATTTATAACAGTTTCTTTAATGATGATATGAACATAGCAAAAGCCAGTGAGAGAATCAACGTAAAGAACTTCTTGCTTAAAATAAAGGCAATATGTAAAAAGGAAACGAACAAGTATATAAGTGAAAATCCGTATCTGGATGGGCTTAACAAAACGGAACTTTCTAAAAAACTGGGCATTGATACAAAGACATTAAATAAATATCTGGAAATGGCAGTCAATGCAGGACAGATAAAATATATAACTAATGGTTTGCTGATACTGAACAAGTCCATTATTCCAGATTTTAAAGAGGCTGATTCAAATACAAGAATCTATCATATCATTTATGACTGGTGCATTGATAACGGTGTTGTTCCACCAGATAGAAACGATGAAATAACAGTAATGGAAGATGGCAGTGTCAGAAGAAGAAACAGCTTACTTATTGAAATAGCTGGAAAGCTAGACTATATGAAAGATGAAGAAATTAGGAGTTTGCTAACTAATAGAATAACTTCCGAAGAAATAACTTTGGAGTATATAGCTAAAGTGCTGAATATAAAAACTAAAAAGAAAAAAGAAGATATACAGTATTCCGTCATGCTTGACTAAACTAGCTAATCACCTACATTCAGTTTAGATAAAAGTTAAGAAAGCAGGTATATAAGGTACTTAATATAAAAATCCCCCTCCCTATTCAGTCAGTCCTCCAAAAAATATATAAGAGTGCCTGCCTTGCGTGTCCGCAACCCGATTAGTCCCCCTCTGTATATTGATATAAAAAAGAATTATTAATCATTTAAACTTTTATCAATATGAATAATTTAGTTATCATGCCAACGGAGAAAAGAACTTTGAATTTAGGTGAGTATGCAGAAGAAACTACTATAATTGTGGAAGAAACTGCAACGCCAAGTATTACTTTCTTGGAAGCAAATACAGATTCTATCACACTGGAAGAACTTGCAAACAAATGTGTTGTGCCTACTTGGGCTAACTTGGAATCAACCATTTCACACCAAGACTTTGTTTCTTGTGTGCATGAGGCTGCAAACTCATTCTATGCAGGTGAAAAGGTGAGCTTTCCGGAAATAAGAGTTTCACATATAGTACGTGGCAGAATACCGTCCGCACTTGGTAAGAAAGCAAGTGAACTGTTGGAATGTGAAAAGACACAATTCTATCAAAGACTTGCATTTGCTTTTACTGTTCCAACCATTTTTGAAACGATAAGAGGACAAAAACTTGAATTGTGCATAGGTGGGGTAAGAAATTACAGTGACTTGAATCTGTACCGTTCTTCCAAAGGCTTAGAAAAGTTTTCCGTCTTTATTGGCTGGAGAATGAGAATTTGTTCCAATCAGATTCTTACTGGTGAGGGTGTGAGGTTCAACATGGAAGTAACCAATATCAGTGAACTTTACAGAAATGTACTGGAATTGCTTAACGGCTTCAATGCAGCCAAAGAAATACATTTGATGCAGACATTATCAGATACTTATCTATCTGAAACACAGTTTGCACAAGTGGTAGGCAGAATGAGAATGTACCAGGCACTTTCACCTGCAAGACAGAAAACAATACCAAGACTTCTAATCACTGACAGCCAAATAAATAGTGTGTGTCGTGATTATTACACCAATGAAGTTTTTGGAATGAAAGATAATGCCATATCTCTTTTTGATTTTCACAATTTACTCACACAATCAAACAAAAACAGCTACATAGACAGCTATTTACAACGTGGGGTAAATGCTACAGAGGTAAGTGTTGGACTGAACAATGTATTACAAGGACTGGATAATAAATATTCTTGGTTCTTGGGCTAAACTAATCAATGAGAGGGCATCTATTTATTAGGTGTCCTTTCTTTTTTAATAACTTAAAAATACTACAGAATGAATGATAATGAAAAACTAGTACTATGGAGCATACTAGTAGTATTGCTACTAATAATAATTGGTGTTATCAATCCTTTTTTATTGATACTGATTATATTTATTTTTATCTACATACAATCATAGAATATTCACTAATATACAAAGTGAATGTTTTACTAGAAATCAACACATTAACTAATTGGCTAGTATGTTGGTAATGGTGAAACATTCACTTTTATTTATTTACATATAAAACAGAATATTATGAGTTTAAAATATTCAAGCACTACAGCAGATTATCTAGTTTGGTCTGATGCAATGAACTTAATAAGGAAATTGGCTAAAGATGGAAATTACAAAATTTCACTTCTTATTTCTCTAGGGTGTTTCACTGGTTTAAGAATATCAGATATTCTAGCTTTGAGATGGAAACAGATACTAAATACAAGTGAATTTACAGTAATAGAGAAAAAGACAAATAAGGTGAGAACTATTAGGATAAATGCCCAACTTGGGCAGCACATTAAAGAATGCTATGAGCAGATAAAGCCAATAGGAATTAATGCACCTATCTTAGTAAGTCAAAAAGGAACTGTTTTCACTGTTCAGAGAATCAATGTAATACTAAAAGAGATAAAGAAGAAATACCACTTAAAAGTGAAGAACTTTAGCTGCCATTCACTTAGAAAGACTTTTGGCAGGCAAGTTTATAATATGAACAGTGACAATTCAGAACTGGCTTTAGTTAAACTGATGGAAATTTTTAATCATTCCAGTGTAACCATAACTAAAAGATATTTGGGACTTAGACAAGAAGAACTGTTAAACACTTATGACTGTTTGAGTTTTTAAATTGCTAGATATCTAGAGTAACAAGAGCTTTCTAATGCAGAAAGCTCTTGTATCGTGTATATATCAAATTTATTGCTTTAAAGTTTGAGTTACATTAATATTATCATAGAAAAGAAAGCTTTTACACTATATTATTTCAGCTAATAATCCATACATATAAAAATGTAGTTTTACTTTAACTGCATCCCCAATAGAATATTTACTGTAATCTCCTTTTATTAATCGGACCTTCAACTGCATTGTTGATATTTTTATCTCTTTAAATCCATTGTAGCTTTCTCGTATCTTGGCATTAAAAGTCATTTCCTTTCCATCTGAATCAGACCATATATAATGAAATGTAGGATTTATTGTATATTTATTTCTTAGATTACTCAGAAATCTTTTCCCTTCACTATAATTGTTATTGTAAAATTCAGAAATAAAATTATAGAAATTATATCGAAAGGGCATTTCTTCTTCCAAATTAGGGTTTTCTCTTGCTAACTGCAACAATTTAACACGAATTTCTGGAATATAAAGGTGTGCCCCATAATAATGGAATAAATATTTTATAATTTCATGATTATCAATATACAAATCCTCCATTTCGTGTATATATTCCTTATATGTATCATACTCTTCTCTTTGCAAATAGAAATTGCATAACAAAATACAAGCATACGGTCTTAATGTAACATCATCATAAAGGTTGCTTAGATATACACTATAGTCAGAATCTTCTGATATTTTACTTATATAGCCAGCATAGTCAGTATGCAGTTTGCTAATACTTTCCAGATTAGAGGTTACTGTAGAATTTGCATATTCAAAAAGCCACTCAACTTTTATTTGTATTTCAAGTGTTTCTTCTTCTTCAAGAGCAAGATTATTTAATTCCCATATCAAAAGTTTAATATAATCAACATAGCTATATGCAGAACATGGGTCTAAACGTTGTTTCACTGTAAATAAGTCTTTTGCCTCATCTAGATAGAACTGTACATAAGATTGATGTCCACTTTCATTATATAATTTAGCAAGATCAAAGTTTAGACAAGCTCGTCTGTGTATAAAACGATGATTCCTTTTTTCTAATAGTGATTCTGCATATAACAATAAGCTAATTCCTTTTTTTATACTTTCAATAGTCCGCTGCTTCTGTAAATTCATGGCAAAATTGAATAAAAAGTATGGATCTTCTGACAGTTTTGTATTTGCAGCAACAAATAATTTATTAATCTGTTGGCTGTTAAAGACATTGCCACGTATGAACGCTTTGAGTAAATTATTAACTAAATACGAGTTTGTTATACTAGGTTCTATTACTCTTAACATCCTATCATAAGTAGTGAATTGTTTGTCTTTGCTTGGCATAAATTTATCAACTAGCCTTTCTGCAATTAATGGATGCTTTGTACGAAAATACAGATCTGGTTGAGTTCCATTTGATTTTACAATTTCCTGAATTAAAATACCTTTACCTTCCGCTTTTACAACTTTTTCCTCAAATTCATTCCAATCCATTGAGATATTTTGTTTTAACCAACTAGCAGGCATTAACAATTTGTATTTATGCAAAAGAGCTGTTAATAAAAATGCTTTTTTTGCATGTTCTGATAATTCATTATAGCATGAAATTAGATCAGCCTCATGCTTCCCGGAAGTAATTAAAGACATCAATGAAATGAAAGAATCAGCATTGTATTCTTTTAGTACTTTTTTCTTTATCTGTGTTTTTTCATTTAAATCTCGAAATTTAATCAATTCTGCTTGTTTCAATTTCTCCAACAACTCATCTACTTCACTTTCTTCAAAAGCACCTTGTAAGTTCAAATCATAAGTATTACTTACATTTCTTGTTTGTTTATGTTTAGCTAATATATTCGCTCTTATGGGAGCAATAAAGAATACATTAGAATGTTGGAATTGTTCTATACTTAATTCATTTCTTAATTCAATTAGTGATTTATAATAACTATCTATTTCAATCTCATCACAAAAAAAGACTATATTCTTCGATTTGCATGTTTTAACAAGCTCAATAAGAAATTCTTTCTTCATCCTATTAAAATCAATTATCTCGAAAGCTATCAACTCTAATTCTTCCTTCTTCTCTAACTCATAAATTAATCTAAGAGAGAATGTGGACTTTCCGATACCAAAATCTCCTGTAATAAAAAATATTGGAATAAGTGTACTTTTCTCTGTTTTTAATATCCTCTCTGTGAAATTAGTCAAATATTTAGTTTTGATTACATCCAAATTTCTTATAATAATATTAAATGTGGGCTCTTCACCAAGATAGAATTCACTATCTTTCATAAAATAGTTATCTTTACACTGAGAATTTAACTGTCTTACTAAACCATCAAGTTGCAATAGAAGTTTACTAGGAACTGTTAATAAAGAATTATTATGCGATCTTATTGACAAACCTTTCTTTTTTACGATTATAGCATTATTTCCATCTTCCCACTCTTTATATTTAGCGAAAAAATCAGAGAATGAACATCGTATAATCTGTATCCTTTGTTGTGTATAATAATTCAAAGAATCCATATTAGGATATGGATCAATATTAATCATCCATTTTCTATCCCTATAATTATATGAATCAAATTTAGCAAGCAATTCCTTTCCAAAATCGTCAGAGTATGAGTAACCTATACTAATAAAAGCTATTTTAGGGCTTACATTTTTCAAATCATTTAAAACAGCCTTATAAAACGGTTTTAAAGAATTAAAATCTTCACTGGAAAAAGCTAATGGATATAAACCTTTATCACTGATGCATCCATTCAATTTAATATATTTTATTTCTGTATTAGATTCTAAGTAGTTATATTGTTCAATATTTCTTACAACTTTCAAATCATAAATATTACTTGAATCATTAGATGTTTCATCATATGCTCTTTCAACAAGCAAATCATAATTTGTTGTAATTATTTCTCTCCATGGAACACAACACATTATTTTATGGGCATCAGTAATCGACAGTTTCTTTAACAATGAATTAACAAAATGGTCAAAATCAGACCTTGAGAAATCAGGATTAGCAGAAAGAATATCTATCCATTTTGTTATATTTTCCTCACCAATCCTTTTACCTATTTTTTCTTCATAATGCTGTATTATCTCTTTACTTAAATATTTTTTTTCACCTACAGATGCTCCTGCTCCTAAAAATAAAATAGCATTATTATCTCTAATTTTTTCAAAAATAGGATATATTTTTTCCTTACATTCGTCAATATTAAGTATATGCTCCATAGAATTTGTTATAAGAATGTTGTTTCAAAGATATGACTTTATTTTGATATTCACGTTGCATATATTAATTTTTTTAATAACCCAATAAATTGGCTAGATAAATAACTCTGAAGATCTTTTGGTAGCCTTTATACAATTTCTAATTAATATTTAGCTTTGAAGCATAATCGTTTTAAATAGTTTCTTTGCATTTTTACACATTAAATAATCTTTCTGTGAACTCCAAATATTTTAAAACGACACATCTTGTTTATACAAACGTTTTTAGTAACTTTGCAACAATTTCAGAGGTCTTAAACACTGAAAGGACATATTAGTTAATAAAGAGCGTTTTACATATTATCCTACTGTGGAATCTGGACAATTTCAATTAGGTGAGGATAATAAGCAGGAACGCTCACGTCAATGTTATATACCTATCTTACAAGGATAGCCTATATATCGTTTGGCGTGGGCTATTGTTTATTACTCACCTTAGGCGTCCAGAAGCTTTTGGAAACAAAAGTGCCTCACAGTAGTAATAGCAATAGTTCCCACGCTTCTTTTATTTTGTAACAGCCAATAGGGAACATTGGCTATAATACTATGGTAAAAACAGACAGTCTATCTATCAATTAATAAGTATGCAGCTTCTTGTTGTGTTCCTCATGCTTATTCTGAACTTATTTATTAATGCTATCTATTGGGAACATAGAGGCACAAATAAACTTAGATTAAAAATGAAAACATTTAGATTAATTGGAATGGCTTTACTAGCCGTAGTAATGTGTGTGAATTTTGCTTCTTGCAGTGGTGGTGATGATGAAGAACCTATCAAAAACGATGATGGTGTTATTACCAATCAAAAACAACTTATGCAAATTAAGATGGTAGATTCTGAAACTATTACTTGGGACTTTACTTATGATTCAAAAGGCAGACTGATTTCTATAAATCATGCCGAAAAATACAATGGAAGAACAGAGAGGGATATAACAAATTATATCTGGGGTAATAACACTATTATAGCAGAGGATGATAACAGTACAAGGACTTATACTCTGGATAATAATCTAGTGAAAAGTATCAATGATACAGATGATTATAGCGGTTGGAGTAATGCAACATTTACCTATAATTCATCCAATCAGTTAATAGCAGTACAAAATACTTATACGGATGGAACTAGTGTAGATACTTATACTTGGAATAATGGAAGAATTACTAAATTAACTTATACGGAAAATGGCAGCTATTATAGTGAAGAAGATGTTTACGAATATACTTATAGTGGAAAAACCTGCAAAGGCTACTTCCCTCTTTATAGTCCGTCTGATAATGATGACATTTTCTATGTGCATCCCGAATTGATTGGTTTGCGTTGTTCACAACTACCAGACCAAGTATATAGCAAGGATGATTACTACGAAGAAACTAGTAAATATTCTTATACATTTGATAAAGATGGATATGTTGAAAGCTGCACAGTGGTAAATACGGAAAAGAATCTATCAGATAATACAACTGATACAGATACAACTATTTTTACTTTCACATGGGAATAAATACATTAATTAGATTCATATTAAAAATAAAAAACAATGAAAACATTCAGATTAATTGGAATAGCTATTATGGCAATTCTTATCAGTGTAAATTTTGCTTCTTGCAGTAGTGATGATGATGAAGAAGAAATATCCGCTTCATTGGAAGGAACTTGGTATTATGACTATGGTGAAGGATGGGAATTGTACAACGGTAATAAAGAACCTTGGAGTACAGACCCAGACCCTTATAATCCCAATGACCGCGATGCAAGTACAAAAATGGAAATAAAGAAAATGGGAGAAAACCAATATTCTATTTCTACCTATTACTATGATAATGGTGCTTGGCAGTATAGCGAATCGGAAACAATCACACTAAATGGGAAGAGTTTTAAATATGATGGTGAAAACTGTACAATCCTAACTTTAACATCTAAAACTTTGATTTATGAAGTAGTAGAACCAAACGGAAAATATTACGATAAATATACTTATATTAAGATGTAACATTATCTATTCTGTTACAAGCAAAAAGCCAACCTACCCATTATAAACAAATGGATAAGTTGGCTTTTTTCAGTTCTGAACAAATCATTAACGCTTTCTCTTTTTGAACTTCATGGATGGATTAGGGGTAAGTCCATACGCACTTTCAGGAAAATATGTGCGGAGAAATTTATCACTTGCTAATCTATAAGTGGTAATAGTGTGCGTTTCCATGTAATCGGGTATAAGGCATACCCTTGCATCTTTTCTTATCTAATTTTTCATAGCTATAAAATTTTGAGTTTCACATATACAACTGTATTCTGGATTATGGAAAATTCAAAGCAAACAAAAACAATATTTTGATATACAGCATTTTAAGTCTACAATTAGCTTTTTAGTTTATTATATCATAACACGATATCTAAAATATACAAAATAATACAACGCTCATAGTGTCGGCATCTGCTATGAAGGTGGTTTGGATGCCCGCGGGAATCCGAAAGATACCCGGACACCGGAACAGCGCAGTGCCATGCATCTGCTGGTGGCGCAATTGCTGAAACGGTTCAAAAACAATGTCTGCATTTGCGGGCATCGTGACCTCAGTCCGGACCTGAACGGGGACGGGGTGATAGAACCGGAGGAGTGGGTGAAGGAATGCCCGTGCTTTGAGGTGAGGAAGGAGCTTTGAAAGTAATGAGACATGAAATACAAGATAATGGCCGATGGAAAGGAGGTGTTGGAATAATGGCAATCAAGAAATCCGTTTGGAGTATGATTCTGAAGGTGGCTGTCGCGGTGATAACGACGATAGCGGGGGTGCTGGGCGTTAATGCGATGACACCGTAAAAGAAACTTGTTGTCGCAGGGAATGGATATGCTATTATAGCTTATTCTCTGCGACCTTTTTTATTCATTTGATATATTTTGTTTATGAAAAAGAAACTATTTACAATATTACTCGTTTTGCCGGGGATGTTCATGACGCAAAATGTGCATGCGGCAGACATAAGGAGTTCACGGGATATTCCGGCGGTTCCGGCGCACATGCCAGTTTATTCTCCACAAGTGGCCGAGATGATTCGTTATGATCAGGTGGAGGTGAATATGAATACCGGGTGCATCGGGCAGACTATTCCATTAGTTGAACTGAATGACAGAGACTTTGACTTTTCTCTTTCTTTATCCTATAACTCTTCCGGGTTTTGTCCGCAAGTCCCCGATAATTATATAGGACGTAATTGGGCTTTGAATGGTTTGGGAGTTATTTATCGGAAAGTGAACGGTATACCGGACGATATTCGTGCTTACCGCACTAATCCTGAATTATCCGAACAGCGATTTGCTGACGGTTTTCTGCGTATGCTTGGTAATAAAAAGTTCAGTTTGCCTACTTTAGAACAAGATATACGCAATAATCCATATCATTATGCCCAAAGGGAAGATATGGAAAATGGTGTATCGACCATTCCTGGGATAAGTGGAGATATTGAGGCCTGCGCCGATATTTTTTATTTTTCTATGGGCAAGCATTCGGGAAAGTTCATGATCAATTTAGATGGTAGTATCAGTGCTATGGGTAATAATGGTGGTCGCTATCAGGTTTCATTGGAGGATATGAAACAGTTTACGTCTACCGGTGCTCAAGATACATATATTCGCATAACTACAGATGACGGTTACGTCTATACGTTTGGCGGACAGGGATATGCTTCCTTGGAGTATACAGCCCTTTCCTGGCGAGAATGGCATAATGTTTTACCCCCGGAAAGTACTATACAAGCTCGTCATGAGATAACAGCCTATTATCTGACCGAAATACAAGCGCCAAGTGGTAGGAAACTGAACATAAAGTATAAGGATATACCGGCTGCTTGTCATGAGTCTCCCTATAAATTTGCCTTTTCGGTGGTCCCCCCTCCTTTAGATGGGAAAGACGTCCCTTTGTCTTACTCTTTGTCTGGCAGGAATTGCTTTGTGGGGAAAATGGCCGGGGTGGAACAATATATGTATCATGGAGCATTCGCCGGATATGACGAGTTCTCCCTGACCAAGGTGGCTTTGGTTGACGAGATTTCCACTGATGCGGGGTATGTGAAGATGTATTATTCTTCTCGTAGCCAATTGCCTGATTATACCAGCGGATTGGCTATGCAGAAGGGACAATTTCCCCTCTCTTGCGGAGCTAAGCTGGATAAGATCGTTTATGCCTCTTATGGCCTCAACAAGAACGTTACTTTCCAATATTCTTATCAGGCAGGTAACCGCATGTTTTTGACTTCGGTGAATCATTCCAAATATGGAAAATATGGCTTCGAGTATAATGGCACGAATGGTATTGCGGCTCCTACACCGTTGACATCGAACATTGACCATTGGGGATTCTGGCGGGGTCGTAAAAGTAATCAGGGGATTGTTCCGGGCACGAGTGTCCTTAATAATTATCCTTTGAATTATGAAATTACTACCCAGGACCGCAATCCGACTGGAGAGGATTATGACTGTACGCTGCTCAAGTGTGTGACATTTCCGACAGGTGGGAAAATAAAATATACGTATGAACCACATCGCTATAGCTTTATCTTGAAACAATCCCGTTCGTCTGATTATTTGCCGGATAGGGTTTCGCTGAACAGTAGTGACAACAAAATAGCCGGTGGGGCTCGCATTCATGAGGTACATGTTATGGATTCCGATAATTCTCCTGTGAAAACTATGGTATATACTTATGGAAGAAATATGGATAACGGTATGGTGATGTATATGCCTTTCTATAGATATACCTTCACCATGGATGAGGGGATTGTGGGTAAGTATGCGGTGGATGCGGTGGCTACTAATAGCCAGGGATTTACGGATATTGCTTATCCTTCGGTGCATATTCGATATCCTGAAGTGATAGAACATTATATGGAGGCAGGAAATACGACTCTTACCATTCCTCATCCGTATAAGGTGGTTGATTTTGTGTCGTATGAATATGGCGTTAAGTGGTATGGCGGCGAATTTATTTTCCCTACTTACGACCGTTTTGATTTTTATAATCCTGATGTCTTTTTTGCCAAGGATGAGATGCAGAAAATTTATAATAAGAATTTATTTGCTCATCCCTCGCTTGACTATTCGCTTATGCTGGATAAAGTGAAGGCAGAGACATATTATAACAGTAAGAAGGAGGTGGTGAAAAGCGTAAACTATGAGTACGATTTTTTGGATCGTAATAATTATGTTCTCTATTTCTACTCTCCGTCTCCATCTTTACACTTGCGTACAGGGTTATATATGCATGTTGGTAAAGAAAGCTTTTCCCCTTATGTCCTGAAGAGTCAGACTGTGCGGACTTACGTGTCGGACGAGCCGAATGCGGAAAAAGTAGATAAGGAATGGTTTAGCCATACACGCTTTGGAGATTTGCTGAAGCATTCCGTGTTGAAAAGTAGCGGGGATACGTTGACAGATGTATATGATTATAAATATTGCCGGCAAACCCTGCTTGCGAAGCGCTCGCGCTTGCTGAATGGAAAGATTCTGGATACGGAAGAATTGGTTTATGATTCTGTTCGCAACGGGAGATGTATGCTCTATATGCCGACACAAATATTGAAGGGCATTCCGGGGAAGATGGAGATTCGTACTCGCTATTCGCACTATGACACCTACGGTAATCCTACCGTGCGCGACGAGGATGGTGTTGCCACTATCTACCTTTGGGGGTATCACGGACAGTATCCGGTGGCAAAAATAGAAAACTCAACGTATGCGGAAGTCCAACAAGCATTGGGGCGGCTACCGGAAAGTTGTTCGTCTGCCACTACTTACGAGAGTGTGGTTGCCACGTTGAGGGAAAAGCTGTTTGGTGCCCGGGTTTCGACCAGTAAGTATCTTTTCTCTGTGGGACTTACCGGTAAAACAGATCCTGCCGGTCGACAAATGGAATATAACTATGACAGTCAAGGCCGTTTGATAGAAACTTGCCGCTTTAATGAACAGGGGCAGCGGAATCTGACTGGATTTCACCAATATCATTTGGTGAATGAATCTAACTAAAAATCAGCTTATGAAAACATTTTTATTACGAAGTTTTTTGCTTTTGGTGTTTATGTTGTGTTGTCAAAAGAACAATGCAACGTCAATACAGACGACTGTATGGAAAACAAGCTATGATACCAATACGTCAACAGACTCTTATGGTAATACCAATAAGGATGTGCGCTTTAAATTTGAAGTGACAAGTTCCGGTGTTGTGGCCTTTACTCATGCCGGCTCTGCTCTAAGTAGGACTTCTATGTATTTGTTACGTCATCTTTCTAACGGTAAGATTCAGGAAATTGCTTTTTCCAGTGATGCGATCCAAACGCCCATTATTCAAGGGATTTGGAAAAATAGCAATGTGAAATATTATGTTGAGCAAGATTTGCGAAAGATGTCTACTGAGCAGGCCTTTTTGTGCGAGTCGCTTGCTGAAGGGGTATATGAGTTGGTGAGTGAAGGTACAGATACTGGTTACTCTAATAATGGAGATATACATTTGAACGTGTATTCAGCTGCACCTAATAAGAATACTGTAAAGGTAGGAAGTACGGATGAGGAACTCTTTTTTATGCATGAATTGAAAACCGAACTTTCTACAAAAGTTTATTGTTATTTCGAACTTGAAGTTACACGCCCTGCTATTCTGGATATTGAGATAACAGGACAAGTGAATGCTCAAGTTGATTTATCTATATATACAGAAGAGGGTAATTCTGTAGAAGAGTATAATAAAGGCCCGTTTCATAATTTACATTTGTCTCCCGGAATCTATACTATATCAGAGAATTATCATGCTGAAGGCAATACTCATGTAGTACTTGTTATCCACGCTGTTCCTGTAGAGGAAGAACCGGAACGTCCGGTAGAAATGTCTCCGTATACCCCCAATGCTTCTCATAGCTACATAACCTCCATAGTGCCTGTCATGGCGCAGACTACACCTGATTCACTTCGTTATCCCGGTAAGGCCATTCACTCTATAAATTATTATGATGGATTAGGCCGCCCGGAACAGATTGTGCAATATGGCGCTTCGCCCGATGGGAAGAAAGACTGTGTAAGTCGCACTGCTTATGACGGATTAGGCCGTGAACATCAACAATGGCTTCCCTCTTTCGTATCCCGTAGTTTCGGATATACTTCTACCAATTCTTTGGAGGGCATTTCGGCTACTCAATACAATGACCGTTACGCTTGTAATCGCATGGTTTATGAAGATTCTCCTTTGGAGCGCATCATAGAACATTATGGACCTGGTGAAGCCTGGCAAGTGGGCGGGCATGCCGTGAAGTCTGCCTACCGATTCAATCAGGCTGCTGATAATTGTCTGTTTTTCACAGTTGACGGCACCCGAGAGAGTCCTGTACTGGTACGTAAGGGATTTTATTCTCCGAACCTGCTGGATGTGACGCGGACTACTGATGAAGATGGTAATCGGGGTGAGGTATTTACTGATAAGGAAGGGTATAAGGTATTGGAACGTCGTTTCCTTTCCTCCATTGCTACAGCTTCCGCATCGTCTGATACTTATTATGTGTACGATGATTATGGTAACCTTTGTTTTGTGCTCTCTCCCGAAGCGTCGGCACACTATATCACCAATCCCATTACCGCATTGGAACTGTATGCCTACCAGTATCGTTACGACTATCGCAACCGCTGTACGGGGAAGAAACTTCCCGGCACAGGCTGGAACAGTTATGTTTATGATGCTGCTGACCGATTGGTGTTCAGTCGCAACAGCGAACAGGCAAAACGTGGTGAGTGGCTTTGTAGCTTATCAGATATTTATGGTAATCTGGTAATAAGTGGAATCTATGCTGCGAGTGTTTCTGTTGATGCTGTCAACAGGCTAAATGTGACTGCTACTTTTACAGGCAAGACTACTGATTATTATGGTTATTCGCTTCCTTCTTCCTTCTTAACGTTGAACAAGTTCACGCCCCAAGAAGTGCGTTATTATGATGATTACCGTTACAAACAATGCAGCTCAAAGACATTTCCTGCTTCACTCGGCTATGTGGTAAAGTCTGGTTATCCAGTCCGTTTTGGTAGTGACTCAGATAGGATTGTACATAAAGGAAGGGAAACGGGAAGTTTGGTTCGTGAACTGGGCAGCAGCGATGGATGGGTATTTACCTGTTTTTATTATGACTATTACGGTCGTCCCATCCAGACGCGTAGCTCTTGTTTGGGACGTACTTCCGTACAGCATCAGGCCTATAACTTTTCTGGTGCCGTTATCTCCGGTTGTTTGGAACAAACAGGTATATCTCCTTTTGAAAAGAAATATGTTTATGACCATATGGGGCGATTAATTGATGAACAACATATTTTTGACGGTTCTACTACTGATTTCTTGTTTGATTATGATGATCTGGGACGCTTGCATCGTTTGTGTCGCAAGCGTGGAAATGATACGTTGAGCACGACTAATAGTTATAATATTCGTAGTTGGCTTACAGAGATTCATAATTCTTCTTTCAGTCAAAGTTTGTATTATACTGATGGAAACGGTACTCTCTGCTACAATGGCGATTTGAGTAGTATGACATGGAAATGTGGTGATGGTGTGACACATGGATACAAATATACTTATGACGGATTGAACCGATTGCTGAGTGCTGCGTATGGACAAGGAACAGCTATCAATGCCAACCCGAACCGTTTCACAGAGCAAGTGACCGGTTATGACAAGAATGGAAATATCCTGGGTTTGAAGCGTTATGGGCAGACAGGTGCTTCGTCTTATGGTTTGATTGATAATCTTGCCCTGACTTTGAACGGCAACCAGCTAAAAGCTGTGAATGATGCAGTTACGACTTCTGTCTACAACAACGGTTTCGAGTTTAAGGATGGTGCTAAAGTGGCTACTGAATATACTTATGATACGAATGGGAATTTAACGAAAGATTTGAATAAAAATATTATTTCTATTCAATATAATATGCTAAATTTGCCAAGTATAGTAAGTTTTTCAGATGGCAGTACTATTACCTATACTTATGGTGCTGACGGTACGAAACTCAGAACTGTACATAAGATAGGTAGCGCAACCACAACTACCGATTATTTGGGCAATGTGGTCTATGAAAATGGTGTTGCCAAGTTGCTTCTGACGGGCTACGGTTATGTTTCTTTGAACGACAAGAAGTATCATTATTTTTTGCAGGATTATCAGGGAAACAATCGCGTGGTAGTGGATTCATCCGGCAAGGTAGAAGAAATGAATCACTATTATCCCTTCGGAGGTGTATTTGCAAGTATCGGTAATGTACAACCTTATAAGTATAACGGCAAGGAACTGGATGCGAAGAAGGGGTTGAACTGGTATGATTATGGGGCGAGAATGTATGACCCGGCACTGGGAAGATGGCATACGGTGGATCCGTTGGCGGAGAAATTTTATGGGATAACTCCATATAATTATTGCTTTGATAATCCTATCAAGTATATTGATCCTGATGGTTCTCAAGGTCGTCCTGCCCGTACTATGCGAAGAGGTCCTATAAATGGAGGTCGCCCTAATCCTTATGCTTTTTATCCGGGAGGAGCCAGACCTCAATCTTATAGGGAAACTACGAACTTTTCTTATCGGGGTACAGGTTTGCGCCAACAGGTGCCTTTGGAAGAACAACGTTATTTGCAGGTGACAAATACACCTGGAGGGAATGAGGTGCAAATGAGTAGTGGGAATAAATGGGGGCAAGGTTTATCTGGAGTTTTAGATTTTACTGATAGACATATAGATTTTAGAAATCGCTTAGTTAGCCTTGCCGCTACAGTAAAATATGGTGAGAATGGAATAGTTCAAAAAAGTCTTGAGATGATTATTAATGATCCAGAATTAGCTCAGCAACAACTTGATTATGAAGCTCAAGCAAGGGAAATAGATGAAGAGTTGGGCGAATTGGATTTTACAGGGAAGTCATTGGAAGAAATTCTTGAGATGTCTGCTGAACGCAAAGATATAATACAGGAAAGACTCGGCTTGTCTCCCAAGGATATTTTGTGGAATGAGTTTCTTACGAATCCTGAAGCGTTTCAAACGGTAGGAACCAATAGAAGGGTATTACCGGAATTTAGACAACACTAAATATAATGTATGAAAAGAAGAAAGAAAAGGTGGACAACCAAGAATACCCATCTTAAAAAGGAGAAAAAAAAGGAAGGAGAACCTGAGGATAGGATGCTTAAGATAGCGATATGGATTTTCCTTGCTGTTGTTATATTAGGGATATTAGTGGTGGCATCGAATAATCATGTTGTAGGTTATGATAATTTTATAGGCCGTCCTCTTGAGTGGTCTCGTTCTTTATTTGATTAGGAGATTGACTTTTATCCCGTTTTCCTATTCAGCCGGATATCTTTTTATCCGGCTGTTCTCATATCCGGATTCTCAATCTGCTTGAAAATATAAACTCCTCTCGTTTGCATCCCATCCGGAAAATGGAGCTAAAACAAGAATTTACTATAAAATGCGGAGTAGACTTGTCAAGCTGTCGCGGAAAGTTTATCTTTGTATCTGCATATAGAATATTTATTCTTTAAAGGCGTAAATTATGGAGCACGTATCAGATAGCAAATTGTTGCCTTATGGCATGATGAACTTTGCGGTTATTCGTCGTGATGATTATTATTATGTGGACAAGACCTCTTTCATTCCATTGATAGAGCGTTCGGACCGGTTCTTCTTTTTTATCCGTCCCCGTCGCTTCGGCAAGAGTCTGACCTTGAATATGCTGCAACATTATTACGATGTGAATGCGAAGGATAAGTTTGATGCCCTCTTTGGTGATTTGTATATAGGGCAGCATCCCACCAAAGACCGCAACAGCTATTTGGTACTGAAACTTAACTTCTCATTAGTAAGTGCCGAACTGCACAACTATCGCAAGGGCTTGGACGATCATTGCACTACCTCCTTTGAGAATTTCTGCAAAACGTACGCCGACTATTTACCGCAAGATACGTTAGAAGGCTTACGTACAAAAGAGGGTGCAGTGGCTCAGCTGGATTTCCTCTATCAGGAATGTGCGCGTGTTAACCAAAAAATTTATCTCTTTATTGATGAGTATGACCATTTCACCAATACTATACTTTCTGATGCTAACAGTCTGAATCATTATACTGACGAGACACATAAGACCGGCTATCTGCGGGCTTTCTTTAATACCGTGAAATCGGGGACGGATTCATCCATTGAGCGTTGTTTCATCACCGGCGTCAGTCCCGTGACGATGGACGACCTGACCAGTGGCTTCAACATTGGAACTAACTATTCGCTCTCATCCGAGTTTAATGAAATGATGGGCTTCACCGAAGACGAGGTTCGTCAGATGTTGGCGTATTATTCCACCACTTGCCACTTCAACCATAGCATTGATGAAATCATTGAGATTATGAAGCCGTGGTATGATAATTACTGCTTCGCTCCCGAGAGTTACGATACAACCACGATGTATAACTCCAATATGGTACTTTATTTCGTAAAGAATTATATTTTGTATGGTAAGGTGCCGCGTGACATGATAGAAGATAACATCCGCATTGATTACGAAAAACTGCGTATGCTCATCCGCAAAGATAAGGAATTCTCTCATGATGCCTCTATCATTCAGACCTTAGTGAGCCAGGGGTACATTGCCGGAGAACTAAAGAGAGGGTTTCCTGCCGTTAGTATTGTCGACCCTGATAATTTCATAAGTCTGCTTTATTATTTTGGTATGCTCACTGTAAGCGGTACGCATGAAGGTAAGACGAAACTTACTATTCCCAATCAAGTGGTTCGCGAACAACTCTATACTTATTTGCTAAACACTTACAATGAAGCTGACTTAAACTTCAGTAATTACGAGAGGAGTGAGTTATCCAGTGCTCTTGCTTATAGGGGTGAGTGGCAAGTTTACTTCGCTTACATTGCCGACTGCCTGAAGCGTTATGCCTCACAGCGTGACAAACAGAAAGGTGAATCCTTTGTACATGGCTTCACGTTGGCAATGACAGCACAGAACCGCTTCTATCGCCCCATTTCCGAACAAGACACGCAGGCGGGATATGTAGACATCTTCCTATGCCCGTTGCTGGATATCTTTCCGGACATGGTGCACAGTTATATCATCGAACTGAAGTATGCCAAATACAAAGATCCTGAGAGCCGGGTGGAAGAACTGCGTCGGGAAGCCGTTGAGCAGGCCAACCGTTATGCAGATACCGATACGGTGAAACGTGCCGTCGGCAACACCCGTCTACATAAGATTGTAGTGGTATATAAAGGTATGGAGATGAGGGTGTGCGAAGAGGTATGATCCGGTGTGTGCCCCGTTCAGCCGGATATCTTTTTATCCGGCTGTTCTCATATTCGGATTCTCAATCTGCTTGAAAATATAAACTCCTCTCGTTTGCATCCCATCCGGAAAATGGAGCTAAAACAAGAATTTACTATAAAATGCGGAGTAGACTTGTCAAGCTGTCGCGGAAAGTTTATCTTTGTATCTGCATATAGAATATTTATTCTTTAAAGGCGTAAATTATGGAGCACGTATCAGATAGCAAATTGTTGCCTTATGGCATGATGAACTTTGCGGTTATTCGTCGTGATGATTATTATTATGTGGACAAGACCTCTTTCATTCCATTGATAGAGCGTTCGGACCGGTTCTTCTTTTTTATCCGTCCCCGTCGCTTCGGCAAGAGTCTGACCTTGAATATGCTGCAACATTATTACGATGTGAATGCGAAGGATAAGTTTGATGCCCTCTTTGGTGATTTGTATATAGGGCAGCATCCCACCAAAGACCGCAACAGCTATTTGGTACTGAAACTTAACTTCTCATTGGTAAGTGCCGAACTACACAACTATCGCAAGGGCTTGGACGACCATTGCAGCATTGTTTTTGACTATTTCTGTGATGTCTATGCCGATTATCTGCCGGAGGGGATAAAAGAAAAGATGCAGGCGAAAGACGGAGCAGTCAATCAGTTGGAATACCTTTATATGGAATGTGCCAAAGTGAACCGGAAGATTTATCTCTTCATTGATGAGTATGACCACTTCACCAATACTATACTTTCCGATGCCGACAGCCTGAACCGCTATACTGACGAGACACATAAGACCGGCTATCTGCGGGCTTTCTTTAATACCGTGAAATCGGGGACGGATTCATCCATTGAGCGTTGTTTCATCACCGGCGTCAGTCCCGTGACGATGGACGACCTGACCAGTGGCTTCAACATTGGAACTAACTATTCGCTCTCATCCGAGTTTAATGAAATGATGGGCTTCACCGAAGACGAGGTTCGTCAGATGTTGGCGTATTATTCCACCACTTGCCACTTCAACCATAGCATTGATGAAATCATTGAGATTATGAAGCCGTGGTATGATAATTACTGCTTCGCTCCCGAGAGTTACGATACAACCACGATGTATAACTCCAATATGGTACTTTATTTCGTAAAGAATTATATTTTGTATGGTAAGGTGCCGCGTGACATGATAGAAGATAACATCCGCATTGATTACGAAAAACTGCGTATGCTCATCCGCAAAGATAAGGAATTCTCTCATGATGCCTCTATCATTCAGACCTTAGTGAGCCAGGGGTACATTGCCGGAGAACTAAAGAGAGGGTTTCCTGCCGTTAGTATTGTCGACCCTGATAATTTCATAAGTCTGCTTTATTATTTTGGTATGCTCACTGTAAGCGGTACGCATGAAGGTAAGACGAAACTTACTATTCCCAATCAAGTGGTTCGCGAACAACTCTATACTTATTTGCTAAACACTTACAATGAAGCTGACTTAAACTTCAGTAATTACGAGAGGAGTGAGTTATCCAGTGCTCTTGCTTATAGGGGTGAGTGGCAAGTTTACTTCGCTTACATTGCCGACTGCCTGAAGCGTTATGCCTCACAGCGTGACAAACAGAAAGGTGAATCCTTTGTACATGGCTTCACGTTGGCAATGACAGCACAGAACCGCTTCTATCGCCCCATTTCCGAACAAGACACGCAGGCGGGATATGTAGACATCTTCCTATGCCCGTTGCTGGATATCTTTCCGGACATGGTGCACAGTTATATCATCGAACTGAAGTATGCCAAATACAAAGATCCTGAAAGCCGGGTGGAGGAACTGCGTCAGGAAGCCATTGAGCAGGCCAACCGTTATGCAGATACCGATACGGTGAAACGTGCCGTCGGCACCACGCGCCTGCATAAAATAGTAGTGGTATATAAAGGTATGGAGATGAGGGTGTGTGAAGAGGTGTGATCCGGTGTGGGCTCTTATGCTCTTCCGGAAGCGATAAATAAGAGTAGGAGAGGTAAATAGTCCTTCAACTCATTGCGAAGCAATTCTATAGTTCTTTGTTTATAGCGGTTGACGGATTTCACGCTGAGGTTCAACTCTTCTGCAATTTCCGTATGGTTTTTCCCTTTGAAGAAACTTTCGATAAAGACGGTGCGGTAATTATCGGGAAGTTTGTTCAGGGTTTCATACAGCATCCGGTAAAGTTCATTCAATGTATATATGCTGTCCGGTTCGGTTTCGTAGACAGGAGTCTTTTTGCGGATTATTTCCGCATAATTCCATTCGTACTCCTGATGTTTCAGGAAATTCAGGCAACTGTTTTTTACACACATCTTAATATAGCCTAATGTAGTATCAGAGTCTACCTCCAAAGTTTCTATTTTATCCCATAGTGAAGTAAATACATCGGAAACAATATCTTCTCGTGTTTCTTTATCTTCTATAAATCTCTTTGCGTACAGACAAAAAGGTGCGTAATATTCCTCGTAAAGTAGCTTGAAAGCTTGTTCCTTATCATGTCTTAGGAAAGATATTTTCATACTAATTAGATTTGTTGAAGCGTTTTTGTTGGGCAAATATATAATAAGAAAGTAACATAACGCTCTTTTTCTTCTTTTTTTTGCCGGAATGAAAAAAACTCAGTTTGCCTGTCCCTTTTTAAAATCTCAGTTGTATTATATATGTAATTGCAATTATAAATACATTTTTTTTTGAACAGAAGTTATGGAAAATTTGAATCCCGAATCATTGCTACAAAAAGCGCAGGCATTGGGAGATGATATTAAAGAAATAGAATCTATTGATGTGGAGCATGCTTATCGGCGGATGCGACAAAAGATAAAAAGCAGTCGGCGGAAGATGATTTATAATCGGTGTATGCGTTGTGCTGCGTTTTTGACGTTGCCGTTGCTGTTGGTTTCGTTGACTTTGGGATATCTGTATTTCCATAAACCGGTAGTAGACGAGAAATATGCCGAAGTAACGGCAGCCATGGGATCAGTGATCCGATATGAACTTCCCGATCACTCTGTAGTATGGTTGAATGCCGGCAGTACCCTGCGTTATCCGACGGTGTTCCGGAAAGACAATCGGAATGTAGATCTGAAAGGTGAGGCATATTTTGAAGTTGAGGCTGACAGGGAACGTCCTTTTTATGTAAACACATCGAATGGGTTGAGCGTATATGTATATGGTACGAAATTCAATGTAGCTGCTTATGAGGAGGATGACTGTATAGAAACTGTGCTGGAAAAAGGTAAAGTAAATGTGATAACCCCCAATCGGGAAACAATGGTATTGTCGCCCGGTGAACAGTTACATTATGAGAAACAAAGTCAGAAATGGACAAAAAATAAAGTGGATGTTTATGAGAAGGTAGCCTGGAAAGATGGAAAATTAATATTCAGAAATGCATCGCTGGAAGAAATCTTCAAGCGTCTGTCGCGGCATTTCAATGTCGATATTCAGTTTAATAATAGGTCCGGAAAAGAATATAGATACCGGGCTACCTTCCGTAATGAAACTTTGCCGCAGATATTGGATTATCTGGCAAAATCGGCGGCACTGAAGTGGAAGGTGGAAGATGCAGCGCAACAGGCGGATGCTACCTTTACGAAGACCAAAATTACAGTCAATTTATATTAGTAACCTTTTAAAACCCTGAAGAGCCTATGAAATAGCACAAAGATGTGAAAAACAAAAAAGGAAGAAAGCTGTCCCCACAGCCTCCTTCCTAGAGATTTTAAGATTCGCGGCAAAGAGTCTCGCAAACGCTAACCGGGAATCAAACCTTAGTTCATTGAGTAATAAACTTTAGTTAACCGCAAATGTATGAAAAATAATCATTCATTTAATGCATTATGTCTTAAATATGCCTTAAATATAAAACTTCCTTTAACCATGAGGATCAGTCTAATACTACTTTTTGCTGTTGTATTACAGCTCCCTGCCGAGAATGTATATGCTCAGCGCACCCGAACATCCTTCTCGATGTCCAATGTTTCGGTAGAACAAGTGTTGAACCGTATAGAGGAAACATCCGACTATGTATTCCTTTATAATAATAAGACGATTCAGACGAGTCGTATCGTGTCGGTAAGTAATAACTCCGGAAAGATTATGGATATTCTTGATGCCATTTTCAACGGAACGAATGTTACTTATACGGTAATGGATAAACAAATTATCCTGTCTACTAAGCAAATCGCTCAACAAGACCCTCAGATTCAGGTAAGCGGAATCGTGAAAGATGGGATGGGAGAACCGCTGATTGGTGTGAACATCAAGGTGAAAGGTGCCCCGAGTGGTGCTATTACAGATATAAACGGACAATTTACTTTGCAAGTAAAGAAAGATGATGTTTTGGAAATCTCTTACGTGGGATACACTACCAAAACGGTCAAAATCATTAACGACCAGCCGTTGAATATCATCCTGGAAGAGGATGCACAGAGTTTGAATGAAGTCGTGGTTACAGCTCTTGGTATCAAGCGTGCTGAAAAAGCGTTGAGCTACAATGTGCAGCAGATTAAGCAGGACGAAATCGTAAGAGTGAAAGACGCTAACTTTGTAAACTCCTTGAGTGGTAAAATAGCTGGTGTCAATATCAATAAGAGTAGTGCCGGTGTGGGTGGTGCTGCCCGCGTCGTGATGCGTGGCGCCAAGTCTATTGAAGGCGATAACAATGTGCTTTATGTGATAGACGGTATGCCATTGTTTAATTACAGCAGAGGTAGCGATAGTGGAATTATGGGTGAAGGCAGTGCCGGAACCGAAGGTATTGCCGACTTTAATCCGGAAGATATTGAAAGCCTTTCAGTATTGGCAGGTCCTTCAGCAGCAGCCTTGTATGGTAGTAGTGCAGCTAACGGTGCCATTTTGATTACAACAAAGAAAGGTAAGGAAGGTAAAATGCAGATTTCCTTCTCTTCTTCCGCAGAATTCAGCCGTCCGCTGATGACTCCTAAATTTCAGAATACTTATGGCAATAAACCGGGGGAATATGCAAGTTGGGGTGCAAAATTGGCTACTCCAAGCAGTTATGATCCGGCAGATGATTTCTTTAATACCGGAACAAATTTCATCAACTCTTTAACGTTGACTACGGGTAATGAATTTAACCAGACATTTGCTTCTGTTGCCTCTACTAATTCGAAAGGTATTGTGCCGAATAATACTTATGACCGTCTGAACTTTACAATACGCAATACTTCTAAATTGTTTGACGGCAAAGTGCAACTAGACTTGGGAGCATCTTATGTGAAACAGAAAGATAATAATATGATTTCACAGGGACAATACTATAATCCGATTGTTGCGGCTTATTTATTTCCGCGGGGTGAAGACTTTGAAGCCATAAAGACTTTTGAAACTTATGATACGGGGCGTAATTTCGCTACTCAGTACTGGCCGCTGTCAGACGGACAATTTGCTAACCAGAATCCTTATTGGACGGCTTACCGCAATTTGTTCCCCAATAACAAGAGCCGTTATATGTTCAATGCCGGGCTTACTTATAATATTTTAGATTGGCTGAGTGTGGCAGGTCGTGTCCGCTTTGATAATTCATATGTTGCCAGTGAGCGAAAATTCTATGCTTCCACTTATTCGACTTTTGCCGACACGCAAGGTAAATATGTGTACGATGATTATAAGGATTATCAGACTTATGCAGATGCCATCGTGAATATTAATAAGAGTTTCGGAGATTTTAACCTGATGGCTAACGTGGGATATAGCTATTCTGAGTTCGGATCATTGAAAAGAGGTTATGGTGGTAATTTGGCAACATTGCCCAACGGATTCTTTATTAATAATATAGCTTCTGCCGCCGGTATGGCTTCTGAAGAAGGTGGTGACAGTAAGGTAGCGAATGTTGCAGCTTTTGCCAGTATGGAACTGGGGTGGAGAAGCATGCTTTATTTGACTCTTACCGGACGTAATGACTGGAACTCCCGCCAGGTTAATTCTAAAGAAGAATCCTTCTTCTATCCTTCAGTCGGTCTGTCGGCTATCGTTTCTGAGATGGTAGATCTGCCGAGATTCATTTCTTATTTAAAGGTTAGAGGCTCATTTACAGAAGTGGGTGCCCCTATTGCTAAAAGCGGTATGACACCGGGAACTATCACAACGCCTATTGTTGGTGGTGTGTTGCAGCCTACCCACATCTATCCTTATTCAGACTATAAGGCTGAACGGACTAAATCTTATGAATTTGGTTTAACCGCACGTTTCTTGAATAAATTTAATTTTGACTTCACATGGTATAAGTCCAATACTTATAACCAAACCTTTATCGGTGAACTTCCTGAAAGTTCAGGTTATAAGCAGGTTTACCTGCAAGCCGGTAATGTAGAGAACCGCGGTGTTGAAATGAGCCTTGGATACAATGATACATTCGGTGATTTCAGCGTATCTTCTTCATTGACGTTTACCAAAAATACCAATGAAATAAAAGAGATGGTGGAAAACTATGAACACCCACTTAGTCTGGAACCGATTAACGTTCCCGAAGTATTGAAGGATAACGGTCGTGTAATTTTGAAAGTAGGTGGAACCATCAATGATATTTATGCTAACAAATTCCTGAAGAAAGATAACCAAGGTTATGTAAATGTGACGGATAAGGGTGAGATTATGCTTGAAACTACCGATCCGGTTTATCTGGGCAAGACTACTCCCGACTTCACAATGGGATGGAACAACTCGTTCAATTATAAAGGTTTTGGTTTGAGTTTCTTGGTCAATGCACGTTTCGGTGGTGTGGTTACATCTTCTACTCAGGCCATTCTGGATCGTTTCGGAGTATCGCAGGCATCTGCCGATGCACGTGACAATGGTGGTGTGATGCTTCCTAACCAGGGCAGATATGACGCCAAGAAATATTACGAATTAATTGGAACAGGTAATAACGACCTGGCAGGTTATTATACTTATAGCGCTACGAATATTCGCTTGCAGGAACTTACGTTGAGTTATACATTCCCTAATTCCTGGTTCAACGGTATCGCAAGGGATTTGACGCTCTCTTTCATTGCTACGAATCCGTGGATGATTTATTGCAAGGCTCCTTACGATCCGGAATTGACTCCGTCAACCAGCACTTATGGTCAGGGAAATGACTATTTTATGCAGCCGAGTGTGAGAAGTTTTGGTTTTGGTGTTAAAGTAAAATTCTAAATATTATGAAAATCAATAAATATAAACTCATTTTGGGAGCTTTTTCCCTAGCTTTTCTGACTGCCTGTGATTTTGAAGCCATCAATACCGATGACTTTGGAATGACACCGGAACAGGGTAAGATGGATGGTATAGTAGTGGGAGGTCCCATTACGTCCATGCAAAGATGTGTAACGTCAGTGGGTACAGTGGCCGATGATACCGATGTTATTAATCAATACCAGGTGGCTTATCATCTTTCTGCTGATTGCTGGAGTGGCTATTTTGCACAAAACGGTACTTGGGATAATGGTAATTGTAACGTTAACTATTATTTGAAGGAGAACTGGGTTTCCGCCTCTTTTACGGAATCTTATACCAATATTCTGCCATTGTGGAAGGAAGTGAAACAAGAATCGGAGAAATCGGATATGCCGGAGGCTTTTGCTTTGGCACAGATACTGAAAATATCCGCCTGGCATAAGACAACGGATATGTTTGGTCCGATACCTTACAAAAATGCCGGTGAAATGATGTTGGTGATTCCTTACGACAGTCAGGAAGATGTATATAAATATTTCTTTGAAGATTTGACGGCTGCCATTGAAGTGTTGACTCCAAAGGCTGAACAGGGAGGGAAGTTGCTCTCAAAATTTGATGTGGTATATGCAGGTGATGTAAGGAAATGGGTGAAATATGCCAATTCACTGATGCTTCGTCTGGCTATGCGTATCAGATATGCTGATGCTACTACTGCACAGAAGTATGCCGAACAAGCTGTTAATCATCCTATTGGTGTGATGGAAAGTAAGGATGATGAAGCTAAGATGGGAAGTGGAGCAGGTTTGGTGTTTGTTAATAATATAGAGACTTTGGCCAACCAGTATAATGAGTCACGCATGGGCTCATCTATGTTTGCTTATCTGGCCGGATATCAGGATCCTCGTCTGAAAGCTTACTTCAAGGAAGCCGCAACTGAAGATGCGGTGCAGGTTGGAACATTAGGAAAGTATAGGGCTGTACCGACAGGACATGCTATCAGTAAGAATGAGTCGGCAGGATTTTTCTTATATTCTCTTCCGAATATTGAGAAAACAACCCCTACCTATTGGATGAGAGCTTCGGAGGTTTATTTCTTGAGAGCAGAAGGTGCTTTGCTGAACTGGAATATGAAAGGAAGTGCTGAAGACTTATATAGACAGGGAATCGAGACTTCTTTCGTTGAAAACAATGTAGCAGCTTCCGAGGTAGTTTCTTATATGAACTCAGGCAGACAGCCTGCGAGCTATACAAACTCAAGACCTTCTGTCAATGAATCAGCTCCTACGCTGGCTACTGCCGCATGGGACGCGACTTCCGATGAACAGAGACTGGAGAAGATCATGATTCAGAAATGGATTGCTCTTTATCCTAACGGACAAGAAGCTTGGAGCGAATGGAGACGTACCGGTTATCCGAAATTGCATAAAGTGGTAAGTAATTACGGACGTTCACAGGGAGTGACAGATGTGAAACTGGGTATTCGGAGAATGATATATCCCGCAAACAGAAGTACTTCGGAGGCGGATAAAGCCAATTTGCAGAAGGCTATTGAAATGTTGGGTCCTGGTGGTGACGCATCCACGACAAATCTCTGGTGGGATAAGAAAGTGCATTGATAACTGAATTTTTAAAAGAAGAATTATTATGAAATACTTGAAAAAAATATTATTCCTGATTCCATTTGCAGGGCTGTTAATGGCTGCTTGCGATGACTGGACAGAATTAGAAAGCAAGGAAATTGACCATGTAGGGGGACATAATACGGATGGCAAGTCTGAACAATATTATGCCGATCTCAGAGCTTGGAAAGAAACCTCAAAGGATTATGGCCGACCAGTTTATTTTGGTTGGTTCAGTAACTGGTCGCCGATTGGTGCCGCACGTAAAGGTTATCTGAGTTCACTACCTGATAGTGTGGATTACATTTCGATGTGGAGCGGTCCTTTTGGAATGACTCCTGAGAAAATAGCGGATAAAAACGATTTTCAAAAAAAGAAAGGCGGGAAACTTTTCGTTTGTTTTATCTTGCATGATATAGGTACAGGCATTACTCCGGCCTCTGTGGCGGAAAAAGTACAAGCAGACAATCCGGATGCGGATGCCAGTGAAATCAAAAGATTAACCAAAGTCGCCCAAGATGAATATTGGGGATTTACCAGCGGAGTGAAAGGTACGGAAGATCATACGGCAGCTATCCAAAAGTATGCCCGTGCACTGTGTGACTCTATTATTGCGAATGATTACGATGGACTCGACATAGACTGGGAACCCAGTGGAGCGGGTGATGGAGATGGAAGTTTGAAGAATCTTTATGATTGGCAAAACCCGGATGAATATATGCCGGGTAAGTATCTGCATGTGCTGGTAGAAGAGTTAGGCAAGTATTTAGGTCCTAAGTCTACTCTGGCTGCGGATGGAAAATATAGATACCTGTTGGTAGACGGTGAATTGTGGAATGTAGACAAGGAATCTGGTCCTTATTTTGATTACTATATTACTCAGGCTTATGGTAATCACGATCTTGATGGTAGAGTAGAAGAGGGACAGGATGCTTTTGGCGAATATTATGAACCCCGGAAACATATATTTACCGAGAATTTTGAATCTTCGTGGGATACAGGAGGAGGTTTACTGGATCAAGCTGCTTATAATCATTCGTCAGGTCCCAAAGGGGGCGTTGGTGCTTTCCGTCTGGATAATGATTATGATAACACTCCTGATTATAAATATACCAGGGAGGCTATACAGATTATGCATAAGGCTTACGCAGACTATATGAGTTCACAAAATAATAAGCCCGAGGAAAATAAATAACCCATAAAATCAGATTAGAAATGAAACGTATTAATTTATATATAAGTATTTTAGCGCTTTTCATCTTTATAGGTTGCAATGACAGTGAAGAAGATATGTTAGGAACTAAAATTTACTTTGAAAATACTCAGATAAAGATAGATGCGGAGGATATTGATTCTTACGAATGTGAAGTAATATCACGTTTGTCTAATTTTCTGAAAGGTGATGTAAATGTAGAGTATCGGATTGGTGATAATAGTTTAGTAGAGGCATATAACTTGAAGAACGGAACGACTTGTTTGCCTATGCCGGCTGAGAATTTTACTTTAACGACAACTAATGCGGTTATTAAGGCCGGTGATATCTATTCAGCTCCCAATCAGATTCAATTAAAGAATCTGCTGAAAGTTGAAGAAGGACTTACTTATGTGATTCCTGTTGTGATGACAGCTGAAGGTGCTCCTATGATGTCCGGTTCGGATGTAGTTTATGTTGTTGTAAAGAAACCTATTTCGATAACCAAAGTGCAAAAATTCAATGGCAAATATCTGGATGTTACTTTACCGGCTTCTGCCAAGAGTTTGTCTTCACTTACTTTTGAAACGTTACTATATACCACTTATTATAAAGTGCTCAGTACTGTTATGGGAAATGAGGGTATCTTAATTCTCCGTTTCTCCGACTTGAAGCATCCGGCAAATGAATTGCAAATAGCCGGTAAGATTTCTGTAATCATTCCGGAGCCGGATATCTTCCAAACAAATAAGTGGTATCATGTGGCATTCACTTATGATTCTGATACGGGAATGGCTACTATCTACGTAAATGGTGAAAAGATTATTGCTAAAAACGTGGGTGATCAGACCTTTAACTTAAATGAAAGATTCTGTATCGGTTATGCTTACGATTATGATCCGAATCGTACATGGCCCGGATATATGAGTGAATGTCGTTTGTGGACTGTGGCTCGTACGGCCAACCAGCTTCGTGATAACATGATGTATGTTGATCCGAATACCGAAGGCTTGATGGGATATTGGAAAATGAATGGTACGGATGTTGAGAAGCGTGATGACGGTTACTATTATGTGAAAGACCAGACCAAGAACAAACTTGATGCTAAGTCACGCAAAGGAAGACGTGGAGAGCCGGGTTATTCAGAAGGAGGTACGGTAGAACCGGAAATTGTGGACATGAAGGTAAAAATCGAATAATAAAACTCATTTGGTTTTTAGTTAGCTTAGGAGAGATTATACCGGAGGGTATAATCTCTCTTCCGATTCATTCGGGATTACTCAACACTTTTTAGAAAGAATCTCTCTCCGATGTTAATATAGACTAAAAATAGTAATGATGAGATAGTATTCTTCTTCTGTGAGTTGTCTTATATACGTTGAGAAACAAAAAAGTGCATACCTCATTAAACTTAATTTAATAATGAAAAACATGAAATCCATTGCAAAGCAGGCAAGTGCTTTTCTACTATTGGGAATGGCGGTTTGTAGCTGTACATATGTGCTTCAGCAACAAGACCACGTATCCTATGTGAATCCCTTTATCGGTACAGGCGGACATGGACATACTTATCCCGGGGCAGTAGTTCCTAACGGGATGATACAACCCAGTCCCGACACCCGCATTTATCAGTGGGATGCCTGCTCCGGCTATTATTATGCTGATTCTACCATCAACGGTTTCTCGCATACTCACCTCAACGGTACGGGATGCGGAGATTATGGCGATATATTACTGATGCCCACTGTGGGGCGGCAAGAGTATCAGTCTATGGGGTCGGAAAGCCAGCAAATGGCTTATGCTTCTGCTTTCTCGCATGAGAACGAGAGTGCCGAACCGGGATATTACTCCGTTTTTTTAGACCGATATAAAGTACAAGCTGAACTGACGGCTTCCAAACGTGCGGCCATTCACCGTTATACTTTCCCGAAAGCGGAAGATGCCGGATTCATCGTTGATCTGGACTACAGCTTGCAACGCCAGACGAATGAGGATATGGTGCTTGAGGTTATCAGCGATACTGAAATCCGTGGACATAAGAAGACTGTATATTGGGCGTTCGACCAATACATTAACTTCTACGCTAAGTTCTCCAAACCCTTTACCTATACTTTAGTCACCGATTCCGTGGCATTGGATGCCGACGGACCACTTCTGCCTACAGCAAAACTGTTATTGCAATTCCAGACCGGAAAAGATGAGCAAGTATTGGTGAAAGTAGGCGTTTCGGCTGTCGACATGGATGGAGCACGCAAGAATGTGGAAGCAGAGATTCCCGGATGGGATTTTGACGGTGTACGCAAAGCAGCCCGCCAGTCATGGAACGATTATCTTGCGAAGATAGATATTGAAACATCGGATGCCGATCAGCGAACTATGTTCTACACGGCACTCTATCATACCGGTATGCAGCCCAATTTGTTTACGGATGCTGACGGTCGCTATCTCGGCATGGATTTAAAACCTCATAACGGCAGTGTGGATGAACCTGTTTATACGATTTTCTCTTTATGGGATACTTTCCGTGCCTATCATCCTTTGATGACGATTATCGATCCGGACTTAAACGAAGCGTTTATCCGCTCGCTCATCCTGAAACAGCGTGAAGGCGGTGTATTCCCGATGTGGGAACTGGCTGGAAATTATACCGGCACGATGATTGGCTATCATGCGGCATCCCTCATTGCCGACGCCTATACAAAAGGTTACCGGAACTTTGATGTGAAAGAAGCATACGAAGCTTGTCTCCGTGCTGCGGAATATGATACGACCGGAATAAAATGTCCGCCTCTGGTGTTGCCCCACCTGATGCCGCAAGCTAAATACTGGAAGAATAAGATAGGATATGTGCCGTGTGACAAGGACAATGAATCTGTAGCCAAGGCTCTGGAATACGCTTATGATGACTGGTGTATTTCCATCCTGGCCAATGAACTGGGTGATGCGTCCAATCAACAAAAATATGCGGAGTTTGCCAAAGGGTATAAACATTATTTTGACCCTTCCACCCGATTCATGCGCGGACTGGATAGTGAAGGTAATTGGCGTACACCTTTCAATCCCCGCTCTTCCAATCACCGTAGTGATGACTACTGTGAAGGTACTGCCTGGCAATGGACATGGTTCGTGCCCCATGATGTGGACGGATTGGCAGATTTAATGGGAGGTCGCGATGCCTTTATAGGTAAACTGGATTCACTGTTTACGGCCGATTCTTCTTTGGAAGGCGAATTGGTTTCCGCCGATATCTCCGGTTTGATAGGACAATATGCGCATGGCAACGAACCGAGCCATCACATAGCTCATCTATATAATTATGTAGGCCAACCCTACAGAACTCAGGAACTGGTGGATGAAGTCTTGCACACGCTCTATTTCAATGATCCTAACGGGCTTTCGGGTAATGAAGACTGCGGACAGATGTCGGCATGGTACATACTTAATGCAATGGGCTTTTACCAGGTATGTCCCGGTAAGCCGGTGTACTCCATCGGAAGGCCTTTATTCAATAAAGCAACCATTCATTTGAAAGATGGAAAGACTTTCACTATTTTAGCGCACAACAATAGTCGTGAAAATAAATATGTGCAGAAGATGGTTTTGAACGGAAAGGAACTGAAAACTCCATTCTTTGCACATCAGGATATAGTAGACGGGGGCACTTTGGAATTGACAATGGGCGGTAATCCGCTGAAGTAAGAATTGATAAAATAGAATAGGTATGAGTCGAAATAGTCGTAATCCGATTTCATGGGTGCCCACCGTCTACTTTGCCATGGGACTGCCTTTTGTGGTGCTGAACATGGTGTCCGTATTGATGTTCAAAGGAATGGGCATCAGTGATGCTCAGATTGCTTTGTGGACATCACTGATTATGTTGCCCTGGACGTTGAAATTCCTCTGGAGTCCTTTCCTGGAGATGTTTAAAACGAAGAAGTTCTTTGTAGTACTGACACAACTGGTCACCGGAGTAGGATTTGCCCTGGTGGCACTGGCGTTGCATCTGCCCGCTTTCTTTGCTGTGTGTATTGCTTTGCTGGCAGTCATCGCTTTTAGTGGAGCGACGCATGATGTGGCTACGGACGGTGTTTATATGTCGGAACTGGATAAACAGGATCAGGCTAAGTACATCGGCTGGCAGGGAGCTTTCTACAATATTGCCAAGATTGTGGCATCCGGAGGGCTGGTGTGGCTGGCAGGCTGGTTGCTGAAGCGTTTCGGCGGAGTGCCGGAAGCTACGGAAGCTGTCCGCCACGAAGCGACCGTGCAGGCCTGGATGATAGTAATGTTGCTGATGGGAGTTATCATGGTGTTGCTGGGACTGTATCACATGAAGATGCTGCCATCCGGCGGAGCGGCCGTTGGCAAATCAACTTCTGCGAAAGAAACGATGCAACGGCTGGTAGAGGTGATTAAAGACTTCTTCCGGAAGAAGCATATCTGGTATTATATCGCTTTCATTATCATTTATCGTCTTGCCGAAGGTTTTGTGATGAAAATTGTTCCTCTGTTTCTGAAGGCGGAACGTGCTGTAGGCGGCTTGGGGTTGAATGAACAGGAAATAGGATTGTATTATGGTACTTATGGGGCGGCAGCTTTTGTGTTGGGGTCGCTTCTGGCCGGATATTATATCTCCCACAGGGGATTGAGCAAGACTTTGTTTTCATTGTGTTGCATCTTCAATCTACCGTTCATTGCTTATACGTTGCTGGCCATTTACCAGCCGGAAAACGGAATGTTGATTGGCGGTGCCATTGTGCTCGAATATTTCGGCTACGGTTTTGGTTTCGTAGGGCTTACACTGTTCATGATGCAGCAGGTGGCTCCGGGAAAACACCAGATGGCCCATTATGCTTTCGCTTCGGGAATCATGAATCTGGGTGTGATGCTTCCGGGATCAATCAGTGGCTTTGTCAGTGATGCGCTGGGGTATAAGACCTTTTTTATTTTTACGTTGTTTGCGACGATTCCCGCTTTCCTTATCACTTATTTTGTGCCGTTCACATATCCGGATGCAAAAAAGACTGAATAGTAATAACTATAAATATAATAATAATTATGAACAACAAAATTTCAATGCCTTGGGAAGAACGTCCGGAGGGTTGCACAGATGTAATGTGGCGTTATTCACAGAACCCGGTTATAGGCCGCTATCACATTCCTACTTCCAATAGCATTTTCAATAGTGCGGTAGTTCCGTTTGAAGATGGATTTGCCGGTGTGTTCCGTTGTGACAATAAGGCGGTGCAGATGAATATCTTCGCGGGATTCAGCAAAGATGGAATCAATTGGGAGATAAACCACGATCCCATCTGCTTTAAAGCCGGAAATACGGAGATGATAGAGTCCGAGTATAAATATGACCCGCGTGTGACCTGGATTGAAGACCGTTACTGGATTACCTGGTGCAACGGCTATCACGGACCTACAATCGGCATCGGCTATACTTTTGATTTTAAAGAATTCTTCCAGTGTGAGAATGCTTTTCTGCCTTTCAACCGCAATGGAGTACTTTTCCCACAGAAGATAGACGGGAAATATGCCATGTTGAGTCGTCCGAGCGATAACGGACACACTCCGTTTGGAGATATCTACATCAGTTATAGCCCGGACATGAAGTATTGGGGAGAGCATCGTTGTGTGATGAAGGTTACCCCGTTCCCCGAAAGTGCATGGCAGTGTACGAAGATAGGGGCAGGCTCCGTGCCGTTCCTGACGGAAGAAGGCTGGTTGATATTCTATCATGGTGTGATTACCACCTGTAACGGTTTCCGCTACTCCATGGGGGCTGCCATTCTTGATAGGGAGAACCCCGCGAAAGTATTGTATCGTACACGTCCGTATCTGCTTGCACCTGCTGCTCCTTATGAATTGCAGGGAGACGTGCCTAATGTAGTATTCCCTTGTGCATCCTTGCAGGATGGTGATAAGGTTGCAGTGTATTACGGTGCAGCCGACACGGTGGTAGGGATGGCTTTTGGTTATATTTCGGAAATCATAGCATTTACGAAGAAAAACAGCATTGTATAGTTAATCCCTTAAAGAATCGTCGACTATGAAACGTATTTTATTGGCTTACACACTTTCTGCCCTTTGTCTGCTTCCGGCGTTTGCCGGAGGTGGAGAGGGTTCTTTACCTATAAGCTATGTCAATCCTTTCATCGGTACTACCAACTTTGGTACCACTAATCCGGGAGCGGTCTGTCCCAATGGTATGATGTCCGTGGTTCCTTTCAATGTGATGGGATCAGAAGATAATAAGTATGATAAGGATGCTCGTTGGTGGTCTACTCCTTATGAGTATCACAATTGCTTCTTTACGGGTTATTCGCATGTGAATCTGAGTGGTGTAGGGTGTCCCGAACTGGGATCTTTATTGCTGATGCCTACTACAGGTGAATTGTCTGTAGATTATAAGGAATATGGAAGTCGTTATAAAGATGAACAGGCTTCTCCGGGATATTACAGTAATTTCCTCACTCGCTATAATGTAAAGACTGAGGTGTCTGCCACTCCCCGCACGGGTGTTTCACGTTTCACGTTTCCTGCCGGGCAGAGTCATATATTATTGAATTTGGGTGAAGGACTGACTAATGAAACCGGTGCTTTCCTGAAACAGGTGAGTGACACTGAATTTGAAGGTATGAAATTATTGGGAACTTTCTGCTATAACCCCCAGGCGGTATTTCCCATTTATTTTGTAATGCGTGTCAACAAGCAACCGGCATCCGGCGGGTATTGGAAAAAGCAGCGTCCCATGACCGGAGTTGAGGCTGAATGGGATCCCGACAACGGACGCTACAAACTTTATACCCGTTATCGTAAGGAAATAGCCGGAGATGATATCGGTGCTTTTCTTACTTTCAACACGACGGAAGGTGAACAGATCGAAGTGCAAATGGGAGTTTCTTTTGTCAGCATCGAGAATGCCCGTCTGAATCTGGATACAGAGCAAAGTGGAAAGAATTTCAGTCAGGTATTGGCTGATGCCCGTATGCGTTGGAATGAGGATCTTTCGCGTATCCTTGTCGAAGGCGGAACGGAAGAACAGAAAACTGTCTTTTATACTGCTCTTTACCATACATTGATACATCCCAATATCCTGCAGGATGTCAATGGTCAGTATCCCGCCATGGAAAGTGGTCAGATTCTGACAACAAAAGGAGACCGTTACACTGTTTTCTCGCTTTGGGATACGTATCGTAACGTTCACCAACTCCTTACGTTGGTTTATCCCGAACGTCAGTTACAAATGGTGCGTTCCATGCTCGATATGTATCGCGAACATGGTTGGCTGCCCAAATGGGAACTCTACGGGCGTGAAACGTTGACTATGGAGGGTGACCCGTCTATTCCTGTCATCGTTGATACCTGGTTGAAAGGTTTACGTGATTTTGATATTGATCTGGCTTATGAAGCTATGTATAAATCTGCCACTTTGCCCGGTGCCGAGAATTTGCTAAGGCCGGATAATGATGATTATATGTCATTGGGATATGTTCCTTTGCGTGAACAGTACGATAATTCAGTCTCTCATGCATTAGAGTATTATATTGCGGATTATTCTCTTTCCCTGCTGGCGGATGCATTGGGTAAACGGGCGGCGGAACAGGGTAAAAAAGCAGAAGCGCGGAAATATCAGGCTGATGCCCGTCTTTTTTATAACCGTTCATTGGGATATAAACACTACTACAGTAAGGAATTTGGTACTTTCCGTCCCATTCTGCCTGACGGTCAGTTCTATTCACCTTTCAATCCGAGACAGGGAGAGAATTTTGAACCGAATCCCGGTTTCCATGAAGGATGTGCCTGGAATTACAGTTTCTATGTTCCCCACGATGTGAAAGGGCTTGCCCGTCTCATGGGTGGACAGAAACCTTTCATTGAAAAACTTCAGCGTGTCTTTGATGATGGTCTCTATGATCCTGCCAATGAACCCGACATTGCCTATGCTCATCTCTTTTCTTATTTCAAGGGTGAAGAATGGCGTACGCAAAAGGAGACTCAACGGCTTTTGCAAAAGTATTTTAAAAATGCTCCCGATGGTATTCCCGGTAATGATGATACCGGTACCATGTCTACCTGGGCTATCTTTAACATGATAGGATTTTACCCCGACTGTCCTGGTGATCCGTATTATACTCTTACTACGCCTGTATTCGATAAGGTGGTGATTTGTCTTGACCCTGATACTTGGGGAAGTGATAAGCTGGTGATAGAAACTGAGCGCCCTTCAACAGAGTCCTTATACATTCGTGAGATGGAGTTAGGAGGGAAGAAATTATCCCGCTACCGCATCAGTCATGAAGAACTGGTAAAAGGTGGAGCGCTGAGATTTATACTTCGATAGTATAGGAGGTGACAAACCTATCTTGTAATACCTTGTCGACAAGAAGTTAAGAGTTTGTCAACAAGAAGTTAACTCCTTGTTATTAAGAAGTTAACTTCTTGTAAGGGGCTGATAATCAATGCTTATTTTACGCTCTGGTCTTGTGTAAGTTATCACTGTATTCAAGTAGGTCTTTTCTGTAAAAGCGGATTATAATAAAATCGGGTGACTGCCATCACTTGCCATCACCCGCTATCTTACATTTCTTCGTGTTTCAAAAATGTTCGTAAAGAGAGAATTTATAGTTTTTTATTTCATAGGTTCTACTGTATAACCTTGTTGTTTCAACAGTTTCAGTACTCCATTGCTGCCCGGTAAGTGTCCGGCACCTACTACAAAGAGAGTAGGAGCATCTTTCATGATAGTCGGCATTTTCTCAATCCATGCTTTGTTGCGGTTATCCAGCAAAGCTTCCATTTCACCCGGCATCGGATCACAGGAGTTGCCATCCCGTTCTTCCATCAGTTTCAGCATCTCATCCAGATTTTGGGCTTTATATGCCTCATTCAGTCGTTTAGTCTGATCTATCGTTTTTTCTATGTCATTTGCGAGGCAATAGAGTAAGTTTGCCTGGCGTTGCAAAGTTTGGCTATTCAAGAGGACATCGAGTTGGGACTGGATGCTTTCAAGACCACCCACTTTCTTACCGGACTGTATGGCTTGTTGCTGGAAATAAGTGTCCAACTGTTCCTGAGGGTTGAAACCACCTAAGTGTTTCATACATAATATCACAGTCAATTGTTGGGTGATGAAAGCCGGTTTATACTTTCCGAGCATGGCAATGTCAGCCATCAGGTTTTCTTTTACTACTTTTCCCACAACGTCATATTGTTCGGGAGTGAAAAGAGTCTGAAGAGTGGTATCTCCTGCTATCATCATATTTTTTTGCATCAATTGCATAAATTCGGGAGATGCTGCTTCGGACATGACAACCTCTCCGTATACTTGTGCAGTTCCATCAATAGCCTGTGGAAGTCCGGCGATACTATCTTTTATACTTAATGGTACTAAATGGTGTGTGCCTAAGATATATGAGGGCTTTTCCTGTCCATTACCGGAGATTTTCCAAAGCAATTGTGCATTGGAATTCAGCGCAATGCTGATAAAGAGGAGAATACTTAAAATCTTCTTCATTGTTTTTCCTTTTTAAAGTTCATTTGTTATTTATTTCACCCTTCCTCCGCAAAGCCAGTATTGTGTATAGTACTTTTCATTAAGGGCACTAACTATTACCCCCTGACTGGTGCTGGCATGGATGAACTTTCCATTTTTGAGATATATGCCCACGTGCGCCACTTTCTTTTTAGATGCACGGCTGGTGAAAAATACCAAGTCTCCCTCACGCAGGTTACGGCGGGCGACCTTGTTGCTTTCTTTGAGTTGACCGTCAGTACTTCGGGCCAGGCGGATGTTATATACTTTTGTATAGAGTTGCGACACCAGGCCGGAACAGTCTGTCCCGTGTTTGCTGTCGCCACCTGCACGGTAGGGGACACCTAACCACTCTGCAGAGGCAATATACAACTTATGGTTGTCCTCTTTGTCAATATCTATTCCCAAACGGACGGAAGCTTTAGCCAATGCCTTGTAGTCGAGGCGTGGTGCTGAGGTACGACAGGAACTTAAACTAAATGCCAGTCCGACAAGTGCAACTATATATAAGAAGTATTTCTTCATGCCTGTTCCTCTTCTTCAATTTCTTCTTCTACTCTGATATTGAAGTAGTCTTCAAGCTCTTTCTCAGCCGAATTGTTTTCATTCCGGATATCACGGATAATCACGCCATTCTCCAACAGGGCAATGCGAGGACATACATCTACCGTATGATTCAGGTTGTGGCTTGAAATGATAACCGTGGCATGATGATCTTCATTGTACTTCTTCAGCAGGTGCTTGATGATGGACTGAGAGCTCGGATCGAGGAAGTTGAACGGTTCGTCCAGAATCAGTAATTGCGGATGATGCAGCATAGCTGAGATAATGCCGATTTTCTGCTTGTTTCCGGCGGAAAAGTTACGGATGAATTTCTTTTGTCCGATCACCTCATTGTTCATGAAGCGTTCAAAAGGAAGCAGGCGTTCGTCCACTTCTTCTTTCTTCAAACCATACATTTTACCAATGAAGTAGAAATATTCCTCCGGAGTAAGGTAATCAATCAGAAAACCGTCATCAATGAAAGCGCCTGTGAATTGTTTCCAGTCTTCACTCTTGCACACATCAATGTCGTTAATAGTCACATAACCTTGGTCTGCTTGCAGCAGATCCAGTATCAGACGGAAAAGCGTAGTCTTACCTGCTCCATTGTTACCTACCAAGCCTAACATATCGCCTTGTTCGATGACATATTTTTCAATATCTACGGCTTTCTTTTGTCCGAAGTTTTTTTGAAGTCTGTTAATCTCTATCATATTCGTAATTATTTTTGTCTACTATCGTGAAATCCTTCCATATTCTTATATCGGCGCTTCATGAAGCGGTAATACACATTTCTCAACCACCACCTTGAGGTTGCGATGAACAGTATGCCGATAGCAATGAGAATCCATGGTGCAACCTCTTTACCAACCGTCGCTTTTAACGCAAAGAGCAACAGCAACGGCACGCCGAACGCTCCTCCCGATATGAGGTTTTGTAGCCCTGTACCCACATTCTGACGACCGGTCATCTTTGCATTCAGGTCAAGGGTCTTGTTGTTATATACCGCCAGTTGGAACAGGCAGCAGTAAACAGCCCCCGGAACAAATACGAGCCATGAAACGCACGTCAGTACAGACACTCTACCCGTTACCATACCCGGAATCATCAATACGAATGGAATGATGAGGGCCAGGCTGTACAAGATATATTTGGCGCGCAACAACGAGTAGATGGATTCCCTGCGGCTCATCAGTCCGTCGATGTAATTACCTTCATAGCTCATTAGAGGTGAGAGAAACAGAATGCCGAAAATGATATAGTTATAAAGTACGAAGAAATCGCGCATACCTCCGTCGTAAAGATCAGAAAAACTGATAATGAGGCTGAACATCAACACTACTGCGGTGATGGAGTAGAGTGATTTCTTGCATACTTTGTTACGTAGCAACAGTTTCAACTCCAGTCGGATATATTCACCGATTTCACCGTAGCGGTCCAGAAACTTATATTCGGATACGCTCTTTACCTGTACGGTGGTATCTTCCACTTTATTCAATTCGTTGTAGATCAACTTTTGCATGATGCTCCGGTTGATGAGACACATGATGGCAATGGCTACCAGAGTACCGGCAAATATCAGTAGATTTCCGGTGATGAATCCTTCGCCCAACTCGATTGAGAGAGCGAACAACGGACTGTTGTCCGGAATGAAAAGTGCTGCTGCAATACCGCCATATACGGCTACCGGTAGGAGGAACCACCAGATACGCTCGTCCATCAATGTGCGGCACAGTAAGTACCAATAATTATTGAATATGATCAACAACCAAATACCGATGCAATAAGTTACCACACCTGTCACTCCATAAAATTTGGTGACGGTGATGATGGCGAACGGAACAAACAGGAAGAGCCAGAACAGATTGAAACTGTTAAGTCCGGAGCGTAAAAGCAGAAAGTCTATCAGGCGGTTCCGTTTGACGGGAAGTAGTAAGTAGGGTTTGACTTCCTGTGTAGGTGTTTTCAGGAAGGGCAACCGTAAAAGAAAGTCAAGAGCAAGTATAAATATCAGTCCGCTGTTCATGACATGGTAGGCTTCCTTTGCTCCGCCATCGAAGGCAAAGGCAAATGTTGTCCCGAAAAAGATAAGGTATCCAGCCCAGAACACACTCATGAAGTACATCCAAAACTTTCCGAATTTACTCTTTTCGTACATCGGATGCCGCTTTTCAGCCAGCTTTCCGTGCTTACGCAGTTCGAGAAATAAGTTCATGCTATTTTATGATTAGTTATTAATTTATACAGTGACAGGATGATAAGGTGATAGGGTGATAAGATGGTGCTTTCCCTGGCTTATCACCCTATTTCTCTTCTTATTTTTTAGGTACCGTCATCGTTACTTCGATTTCGTTTCCTTGTTTCAGCAGGTCAACTGCAAACTTCTGTATATCTTTGGCGGTGATGCTGTTTACAATATCTGTATAATCTTTGGTCATATCCAGTCCACCATAGTAGAAGTAGTCGTTCAGGTTGTTCATCCAGTATGTATTCTCCTTCTGGTTATCGGCATATTTCTTCAACATATATTCTTTTACCTTCTGCAAGTGTACGCCAGACGGACCTTCGGCTGCCAGTTTCTTCAACTCATCTACTACAATACCGGCCAGTTTGTCCTTCTTTTCCGGATCTGTCTGGAAGATGATCTGCATCAGCAGTTGTTCTTTCGGATACTTCTGCAAGTTGCCGATGCAATTTACACCGTATGTGCCACCTTCTTTCTCACGAACTTCTTCGGTATAAACCATGTCGAGAACCTGAGTCATACAACTTAGCAGGATGTTATTCTTTAGGGTGTAAGGAGCTTTTCCGCTATACAGGAATACGATGGTAGCTGTAGGAGTCTGTTGCTCCTTGGCATATTCATTCTTATATACACCTTTGCGGATATCCATTTTGGTATCTTTGAATGTCTCCTTGCGATTGATGACAGGAAGTGCACCCAGATATTCTGCAATCAGCGGTTTGGCCGTTTCCAGGTCAATGTTACCGACAAAGTAGAATGTAAAGTCGCTGGCATCTTTGAAACGGTCGTTGTACATTTCCAGAATACGGTCATAATTGATTTGGTCTACCATTTCCGGTTTGAGCAACACTACGCGCGGGTGGTTGCCATACATAGCTCTCTGTAAAGTGTCGCTGATGGAAGAAAGCGGATTTGCTTGTGCACTTTCCAGTTGTGCTTTTGTACGGCTCTTGTAAGATTCGAATGCTTCCATATCCTTGCGGGGAGCTGTGAATGTGAGATATGTCAGTTGCATCATGGTTTCGAAGTCCTTCGGAGAGCAGGTTCCGAATACGTTTTCGGTTGTTGCGCCCAGACCGGCTTGAACAGATACTTTTTTACCTGCCAATACTTTTGTCAGGTCTACTTTGCTGAAGTTACCCAGACCGCCTGCAGCAATTACATTGTCCATAACGGCGAAGTTCAGTGCATCTTTATCGGGGAAAAGAGACTTACCGCCCAAGCTGGTACCCTTCATACGGATTTCGTCAGCCTTGAAGTCAGTCTTCTTGATGTAAACCGTCACACCGTTAGAGAGGACAAGTTTAGTGCTGCCATAAATTTCACCGTCTTTCTCAGAAACGATTTTGCCGCCTTTGGGTGCTTCCTTCATCAGAGGTTCGTCAGATACTTTGTCTACGTAAGGTTTCAAATCGAGATTCTTCATGCCTTTCAGCAGAGCAACAACTTCTTCTTTCGTCGGGTATTTCAATCCTTCTTTCTCGGGGCCGGCAATGATAACCACCTGATTGCTATCCGGAACGAGTTGCTGCATTACCATATTCATGGCTTGTACAGGAATGTTCGGAGCCAACTGGTTGATCATGGCATATTCGGTTTCGATGCCCGGAATAGGTTCTGCATCCAGGAAGTTGCGTACATATTCGCGTACATAGGAACCGTGTTTGGTTTTCTCACGTTCATTATAAGCCGATTCCAGACGTTGCAGGTAGTTGGCGCGTGCACGTGCATATTCTGAATCGGTGAAGCCGAATCGACGGGCACGTTCTGTTTCTTGCAACAGAGTTTTCATGGCGCCTTCAATGCCGTCGGCTTTGCTTGAAGCGTAAACATTAAGAGCTTCTTTCGTCTTGGACAAGAAGAAATTACCATAAGAGCTGCCTGCACGGTTGAATGGAGGGTTAGCGCTTTGGGTAATTTCACTCAGACGGGCATTCAGCATGCTGGTAATCATGCTTACCATATATTTGGAAGCCAGATAACCTACATTATTCTTTTCGGAATCAGGAGTTGCATCTTGTTTGAAATAGAGTTCGATAGACGGGTCGTCTACTTCCTTATCTGTGCCGATGGCAACGATAGGTTCTTTGTTGTCTGCTACCGGGAAGTATGTACGTTCAGCCGGATTTTCGGGCTTTTTCACATCAGCAAATACTGCTTTCAGTTTAGCTTCTACAGCGTCAACGTCAATATCACCTACGATAACGATGCCTTGCAAATCGGGACGATACCATTTGTGGTAGTAGTCGCGTATATCCTTATAGGGGAAATTGTTGATAACATCGATAGAGCCGATGGGCATGCAGTCTGCATACTTGTCGCCCGGATAAATAACGGGGGACAGATCAGTGTAAACACGCAACATACCACTGTTACGGCTACGCCATTCTTCACGGATAACTCCACGTTCTTTGTCTATCTCGTCATCTTTCAGCAGGATGAAGTTAGACCAGTCGTGCAGGATAAGCAAACAGGAGTCCAGGACATTGGGACGGTCGATGGGAGCATTGCTGATATTATAAACGGTTTCATCAATACTGGTATAAGCGTTCAGGTTTGTACCGAACTTGATACCTACGGTTTCGCACCAGGGGATGATGCCGAGACCTTTATCATCACCGGGGAAGTTTTTTGTGCCGTTGAAAGCCATGTGTTCCAGAAAGTGGGCAAGTCCGCGTTGTTGCGGTTCTTCGAGGATGGAACCTACTTTCTGGGCGATATAGAACTCGGCCCGGTTTTCGGGTAATTTGTTATGACGGATGTAATAAGTCAGTCCGTTGTCCAATTGACCGATACGGACATTTTTGTCAATGGGGAGGGGTGGGAATTGCATTTGCTGTGCCACCGCTTGTTGGAAACCGGTACATAACACTAATGCTACAACCAGTAAACTGCGAAATAAATGTTTCATATTCGATGTAGATTAAAATTGTTTCTTGTCCTATTTGTCGGAGGGGGTAGGAGGAAATCACAGGGGAGGGGAAAGTTTTTTGGAGAAACTGGTGCAGACATGAAGCAGATAAGGAATGAGATAGACGATAATTTTACGCAGCCTAAGGCTGAAAGCCTTTCAGGCTTAAGCTGCGCAATACTATTAAGAAATTAAAGTCCGCGTTCATCCGCCTTATCCGCGTCGTCCACGTACCCATTTTATTCATAACAGTATAGGAATGGATTAATTCCGTCAATAGCTTTTATCGTCTTACTTATTCTTTTATCGCTTCACGAATACGGACCAGTTTTGTCAGCAATCCTTCCAGCAAATCCAGTTTCAGCATATTGGCACCGTCACTCTTGGCTACTTCGGGATGCTCATGCGTCTCAATAAACAATCCGTCGGCACCTACTGCAATACCGGCTTTGGCAACTGTCTCAATGAGTTGCGGCATACCGCCTGTCACTCCGCTTGTCTGATTAGGTTGCTGCAGGGAGTGGGTAACATCCAGAATAACCGGATAGCCGAAAGTCTGCATTTCAGGTATGCCTCGATAATCTACGACTAAGTCCTGATATCCGAAAGTTGTCCCGCGCTCGGTAATCATAACTTCTTTGTTTCCGGCTTCTACTACTTTTTCCGCAGCAAAGCGCATGGCAAGAGGTGAAAGGAATTGTCCCTTCTTGATATTGACCGTTTTTCCCGTTTTAGCAGCGGCAATCAGGATGTCTGTCTGTCGGCAAAGGAATGCCGGAATTTGCAGTATATCCACATATTCGGCTGCCATTGCAGCCTCTTCGGCGGAATGGATGTCGGTAACGGTGGGCACGCCGAAAGTGTTATGTACTTTTTCCAATACTTTCAATGCTTTCTCGTCACCTATGCCCATAAATGAGTCCAGACGCGAACGGTTTGCCTTACGGTAAGAACCTTTAAAAACATAGGGAATTTGTAGTTTCTCTGTGATGGCCACCACGCGTTCGGCGATGCGCATTGCCATTTCTTCTCCTTCGATAACACAAGGGCCTGCCAGTAGAAAGAAGTTTCCCGCAGGATTATTTTTCAGTTCAATCATGTGAATAAGTTATTAAGCAGTTAATTTCAGTTTGGTATAATCAGTGTAATCGCTTCATGCATTATCCCGATATCCAGTGGAAAATGCCGGTCGAGGATACGTCCGTCCAAATCTACCGAGGCATTTTGGGCGCGCAGCACCTTTACTTTCTGGGTCCGGTAAGGCATCACGACTTTATGATTTAATATGCGCCCTTGAATGAGCATCCATAAGCCGGATATCAGTTGCAGTAACTCCGGGCGATAGATGACAGATACATCCAACCAACCGTTGTATGGAACCGCACTCGGTGCCTGGCCATATCCCCAGGCGCTGCCGATGCACACCGTCATGATACGTCCCCGGATATGTTCTCCATTTATTTTGAGATGCATACGATAGAGTTTCCGTTCAAAGATAATTGAGATGAGGGCCATGAGGTAAGACAGGTATTTCATTCCCCAGAACCGTTTGGTCTGATCGGTGATTTTTACAATACGGGCTCCCAGACCAATGTTGATGGCATTGAGAAAATAACGTGTCACGTGCTTCTCACCATCGTAATAGTTACAAAATCCGACGTCTATTTTACGGCGACGGTTATTGATGATGCAATCCACGGCATCTTTATATTCCGAGGTCATTTCCCAGTATTTGGCAAAGTCATTGCCGATACCGTTCGGGATAATGCCTATGGCGATTTCTCTTTTGTTTTCTGCATTGGACGACATGATACCGTTGATGGCATCATTTAGTGCGCCGTCACCACCTACAACGACAATCGTGCGGTAACCATTGTTGGCAAGAATACCGGCCAGACGTTCCACTGATCCGAACCCTTCGGACTGCACGTAGTCATAAGACACGCCTTTGCTGTCCATGTATTCTTTGATTTCTTTCCACCGCTTCTGCACTTTTCGGGTGCCGGCTTTGGGGTTGTATATCACTCCCCACTTTTCGGGCTCTACACTCATGACGCAATTTCTAAATTATAAATTATGAATGATGAGTATTCAACTCTCAATTCTTAACTCTCCACTTACAAAAGTACTAATTCTCTTTGAGTTTCGCTTGTACAAAAGCGATCTTTTCTTCCATTGGCAACCCGGCATCCATCCAGTGGATGGTAAAACCACGCCGTTCCATACCGCGGAACCAGGTCATCTGGCGCTTGGCAAATTGATGGATAGCTATCTCAAGCTCCTTATACATCTCTTCGTAAGTCAGCTTGCCAATGACGTAAAGCGTCAGATATTTGTATTCCAAACCGTAATAGATAAGGTCATCCGGCTGAATACCTTGCTCTATCAGGCGGCGTACTTCGTCCACCATTCCCTCATCCAGGCGTTGGCGCAAGCGGCGGGATATCTTTTCGCGACGCAATTCCCGGTCTATGTCTACACCGATGATGAGGCTGTTCAGTTTGGGAAACGCACGTTCGTCTACCGGGGTATGGGCATAATACTCTTCTATCTCTATGGCACGGATGGCACGCTTGGCAGTGTCTACGTCCGTGGTATTATGCAGGGATTTGTACTGTTTCAGCATTTCGGTCAACTCTTCCAGAGACTTGTCGGCAAGCCGCGTGCGCAATTCTGCATTTTCGGGAACCGGCAGCAATCTGTATCCTTTCAGCACAGCTTCCAGGTACATACCTGTGCCTCCACACAAAACAGGGAGTTTCCCTTTTTGTTTAATAGTCTCGTACGCTGTCAGAAAATCACGTTGATATTCGAAGACGTTGTATTTATACCCTGGGTCGGCAATGTCAATCAGATGATAAGGGATTTGTCTGCCGTTCACGGTGTAGTCTATGAGATCCTTACCCGTGCCGAGATCCATGCCGCGGTAGATTTGCCTGGAGTCTGCACTGATGATTTCTGTGTCGAGAGCATCTGCCAGTGCTGCGGCAAAAGGGGTTTTTCCGGAGGCGGTAGGACCTAATATAGCTATCAAATCATAGTCAGGCATAAGTCGTTTTGATTATTTTGGCAAAGATAATGCAAACTGAAAGCAGTACAAAATAAGCTTGCTTATTTTTAATGCTGAGGTGCAGCTTATCTTCGCTTTTGGCAAAGATAATGCAAACCGGAAGCAATACAAAATTAAGCTTGCTTATTTTTAATGTTGAAGTGTAACTTATCTTCACGATAAAGCAAAGATATGAAAAAGGACGTGAAAAAGAAACTGCTTCTCTTAAATGGTGTTATAAATACACTGTTTCCGCACACGGAGCTTGCTAATTTCGAAAAAGTGCGTACCTTTGCAATGTGTTTTTCATAGTATTAGATTTAAGGTTAACAAAGGTTGGAGTACAGCGGTACTCCTTTTTTTATGCCCGTATGTCATGTGCCGTTCTCTGAACGGATCTTATCTGCATCTGACAGCAAGCATAGTTATATCATGAAACAAGCAATGTTCCGGATGAATACATTGCTTGTAATCATCCGGAACATTGCTTGTTATTTTATTCCTTTTCAGGACTGATCATTGAAACTTCTACCTCGTTCTTCTGTTTGAACAAGTCATCGGCAAACTTCTGAATATCTTTGGCTGTAATGCTGTTTACCATCTGTTCGTAGTCTTTTACCGGGTTCATTCCGGTGAACAGATATTCGTCGATGCTTCCCATCCAGTAGCTGTTTTCTTTCAGGTCTTCGGTGTGCTTCTTCAGCATGAACTCTTTTACCTTATTAAGATTGGTTTCAGAAGGTCCTTCTTTGGCTATGTGTTCTATTTCCGCAAAGATGATTTTCATCAGCTTCTCCCGTTTAGAGGGTGCTGTGTCGAAAATGACTTGCAGTCCGGCTATCTCTTTAGGATATTTAGAGAGGTTACCGCCTACATATACACTGTAAGTTCCGCCTTCATCTTCACGCACTTTCTCTGTATAAACCAAGTCCATGACCTGGCAAGTCATATCCATCAGAATGGTATTTTTTAAATCATACTTGCAGGTACCGGTAAAGCAAACGAAATTGGAGGCTTTGGCTGTTTCCTGTTCACGGATGAACTCATTCTTGTAAACTCCTTTGCGATATTCGATTTTGTTATCTTTGAATGACTCCTTACGGTTGATTGAGGGCAATGCTCCGAGATATTCGGCGATAAGCGGTTTCATTTCTTCAATGTCCACATTACCGACAAAGATGAAGGTGAAGTCGCTGGCATCCTTGAAACGGTCCTGATACATGGCGAGTATCTTGTCATAATCCATCTTGTCTACCATGTCGGATTTGATACGTAGAGTACGGGGATGTCCCATTCGCAGGGCATAGGTGACACTGTCTCCGAATGCCGTCATGGGGTTCATTTCCTGGTTCAGCCATGCCGCTTTGTTACGGTTCTTGTAGGATGCGAAAGCATCATCGTCCCGGCGCGGTGCGGTAAATGTCAGATAGGTAAGCTGCATCATTGTCTCAAAGTCTTTTGGAGAGCAGTAGCCGTTGACCTCCTCTGTCTTGTCGCCGATACCGTAACCCACAGAAGCTCTTTTGCCTGCCAGTATCTTTTCAAGGTCTACGGTGCTGAAGTTGCCCAGACCACCTACGGAGACGGCATCCAAGCCATTGATGTTGATGATTTCCGAGTCTGGAAACAGTGAACTTCCGCCCAGACTCACACCTTTCATAATAATCTCATCAGCTTTGAAGTCAGTCTTCTTGATGATTACTTTTACTCCGTTGGATAACGTCAGCGTGGTAGTGCCGAATACGTCGTCTTTTTGTTCGGAGATGATTTTTCCACCTTTCGGAGTTTCTTTCATCAGGGGCTCGTCTGATACTTTGTCGACGTATGGAGCCAGTTCCTCGGCTTTTACATCATGCAGAATCTTCTTAATGGCATCTTCTGTCGGCATTTTCAGATTCTCTTTTTCGGGGCCGAAGATGGCGACCACCTGATTGGTGTCCGTTACAAGTGTTTGCATCATCATGTTCAAAGGCTCTACGGGGATGCTCGGAGCTATCTGGCTGATGATGCCATATTCGTTTTCGATGCCCGGTATGGGCTCGTTATCAAGGAAGTGACGTACATATTCATTGATGTATTCGTCGTTCTTGCGTTTGTCACGTTCGTTGTAGGCAGATTCCAGATTGCGCAAATACTCGGCGCGGGCGCGTTGGTATTCGCTTTCGGTGAAACCGAACCGGCGGGCACGTTCCATTTCGCGAAGTAAGGTGGCAATACCGCTTTCTACCGCATCTTCCTTGCAAACGACGATGCCGGTGAAGGCTTGTTTGGTTTTTGCCACGAAGAAGTCTCCGTCATAGCTTCCTGCGTAAATGTACGGAGGGTTAGCTTCCTGAAGCAGTTCGTTCAAACGGGCATTTAGCATATTATTGATAAGGTTGGTAGCGTAGTTTTCCACCAGATATCCAATCTTGTCTTTTTCTGAATTAGGAGTCGCCTTATGTTTGTTGAAGACGATGGCTTGAATATGAGGCTGTTCCTTATCCCGGGCAATAAGTACGATAGGTTCTTTATTGTCATTTACCGGATAATATTCGCGTTTGGCAGCGTTGGGTTGTGCGGGGACATCGGCGAATAGTTTCTTGATCTGGGCTTCGACGGCATCCACATCAATATCTCCTACCACAACGATACCTTGCAGGTCGGGACGATACCATTTCTCATAATAATCCCTTAATGTTTGCGGTTTGAAGTTCATCACCACGTCCATGGTTCCGATAGGAAAACAAGTGGCATACTTGGTTCCGGCAAACATGGCGGGGAGTAGTTTCTCCTGGAAACGCTGCATGGCGCTCATACGTGTACGCCACTCTTCGTTGATGACGCCACGTTCTTTATCAATTTCTTTCGGATCCAGTGTCAGGTCGTTGCTCCAGTCATGCAGAATCAGTAGGCAGGAATCGACAGCGCCTGGAGTATTGACAGGAACGTTGGAAATGTTGTAAACGGTTTCGTCTACGGAGGTGTAAGCATTTAGATTTTCACCGAATTTTACTCCGATGCGTTCCAGATATTGTTTCAGTGCATCACCCGGGAAATGGGTAGTTCCGTTGAAGCACATGTGTTCGAGAAAGTGGGCGAGGCCGCGCTGGTTTTCCTCTTCCTGTATGGAACCTACTTTTTGGGCGATATAGAAATCGGCACGGTTGGCAGGGAGATTGTTTTTGCGGAGATAGTAAGTCAGGCCATTATCCAGTTTGCCGATACGTACATTCGGATCGACGGGAATAGGAGGTTGCTGCTGCGCGAGAGCTTGTTGGAAGTTACAGCATACAATCAACGCTATAACCAATAAACTGCGGAATAAATGTTTCATATCTATGAAGATTAAGATGAATATTGTTCTATTTGTCTGAGAAAAGGGGAATGAATCACAAAGGAAGGCTTTTTTTTATAATTATGACTGTTTCTCAGGCAAATATTTAGGTGAATAAAACATATCTATCTTCTTTCGTCCAGCATCTTCCTTGTAGGACATTCGTGGTTGTCAATCGGAAGTTTCACCTGTTTCAGGTCATCCAGTTCATGTATCGGGCGTTCGATGTCGTAGGAAATCCGCATACCTGAGTATTCCATGAAGTAGAGCAGGCAGGCGTCTTTCCACCAGACTGCATCGCGTGCCTGTATTTTCAGGCGTGATTGCACGTCTTTGAAACGTTCCGTGTCGATATAATTTTCTGTTAAATCCCATATCCTTTGGAAACTTCTGACCTGCTGCACACCTTTGTCATATCGGTAGCAAAGTTCGTCCCAGAGGGTACGTCCGCTTTGCATGGTGTGATTCCACGGGGCGTGGTGGAACCACAGCAGATATTCATCCGGACAAGTGTTGATGTCGTCGTAGAGGTGGCAAAGCGAGTCGGGATATTGGGCGGTGGCATTACTTCCGGTATGGCTGCGGTCGAAGCCGATTCCGGCTTTATCAGCCTTGTGATAATAAGACGGCATCCAGTCGGGACGTGCGCCGGGAATATCGCACCAAGGCTCGGGACCGTAGTGATGTCCCCAGGCAAAAAGGTGGTGAAGTCCGAGAGGCATCATGTAGTCTACTACGGCTTCACGGCTTTGCATCATCAGCTGTTTTAATGAAGAATGAAGAATGAGGAATGAAGAATTAATTGAGCTATCGGACTGTAAACGTTCTTCATTTCCTTTCCCAAATTCTTCATTCTTCATTCTTAATTCTTCATTAAAGAACGTCTGTTTCAACCACTCTTCCGCTATCGCTTCAGCAGATAACTCCGGATTCCAGGCGAGGCGGCCGAAAGCATACCAGTTGGACTGTGCAAAGGGATGTCCGCACCAGTTGGCATCGGTTCCGATGTTGGCAACGCCTGCCATTGCTTTCAGTGAAGAAGGTTGTACGAAATCGAAGAACTCTTTCCACATAGGGGCTAGGTAGACGAGGTGGTTGGAGAAGCCCAGATATTCTTGTGTAATCTGGAACTCAACCATCTGTGCGGTCTTGGGCATGGCACCGAACAGGGGGCTGTATGGTTCGCGCGGTTGGAAATCGACCGGACCGTTCTTTATCTGCACGATGACGTTATCACGGAATTGTCCGTCCAACGGTTGGAACTCCAGATAAGCCTGTTTGGCGCGGTCGGCATCACTGGGGCTGTAAACGAAGGCACGCCACATGATAATACCTTTGTAAGGTTTCACTGCATCGGCCAGCATATTGGCACCTTCGGCATGGGTGCGGTTGAAGTCGCACGGGCCGGGCTGCCCTTCGGAATTGGCTTTCACGAGGAAGCCGCCGAAGTCGGGGATGAGGTGGTAGATTTCTTTTGTTTTGTTCTTCCACCAGGCGATAACTTCTTTGTCCAGCGGGTCGGCAGTAGCAAGGCCGCCCAGTTGCATGGGGGAAGCAAAGTTGATGGAGAGATACACACGGATGCCGTATGGGCGGAATACATCTGCCAGTGCTTTTACTTTCTCCAGATATTCGGTGGAAAGGATTTGTGAGGAGGCGTTTACGTTGTTGATGACCGTACCGTTGATGCCGATGGAAGCATTGGCGCGGGCATAGTCCGCATAGCGGTCGGAGAGGGTGGAAGGCAGAGCTTCCCAGTCCCATAAGGACCGTCCGGCATACCCCCGTTCAATGCTGCGGTTCAGATTATCCCAATGATTGAGGATGCGCAGATTGTAAGCGGGACTTTCCTTGATATTCAGTTTAGAGAGGTTTTCTGTACCGGTGTCTTGCAGCCTCAGCAGGTGGAAGGCTCCGTAAAGCAGACCGCGCTCCCCGGCGGAGGTGATGGTTATCTTCCGGCCGTCATCCGAAGTGAAGAGGCGATATCCTTCTTCACCTAAAGCACGTGTTTCTTTGTTGCGCTGGAGGCTTAATGTAACGGGCACGCCTTTCCAGGCTCGGCGCAACTCGGTGGCGGCGATGCCCAGCATGGGCGATTGCTTGTTGCAGGATATGGTTGCATTTCCGTCTGTGGAGTAGCGGAGCCACAGGCGGCTTCCATTCTCGGCTGAAACGGGAAACAGAAAGCATATCATAAAGAGTAGGGAAAGTAGTTTCTTCATAAATAAGAATTATTGATTGCTGTTTTAATCCAATCCTTCGATGGTAATGATACGTCCGTCGGCATCGTATTCCAGTTCGCATACTTTCAGACTGCGCAACCAGGTGCGTCCACCGGAAGGTACGCTGTCGTGATGGAACAGATACCATTTGCCTTTGTATTTCGCAATGGCGTGATGGGTGGTCCAACCTACGACCGGGGTAAGGATGACACCCTGATAGGTGAACGGGCCATATGGGTTGTCGCCGATGGCATAACACAGGCGATGGGTGTCTCCGGTGGAGTAGGAGAAGTAGTATTTTCCGTTATACTTGTGCATCCAGGAGGCTTCGAAGAAGCGGCGGTCGTTATCTCCGGCAGTCAGTGGCTGGCCGTTCTCGTCCAGGATGACTACGGCTTTGGGTTCTTCGGCAAATTGCAGCATGTCCGCACTGAGTTTGGCAACGCGTGCGGGGATGGACGGTTCATTGTCTGCGGGGAAAGTAGCACCGCTTTCCAAAGCCTTGTTGTCACGGTAACGTTGCAATTGTCCGCCCCAGAGGCCGCCGAAGTACATGTAATAGTTATCGTCACCGTCATTCAATACGGCGGGGTCTATGCTGTAACTACCGCGCATCGGGTCGGGCTGAGGGATGAACGGTCCTTCGGGACGGTCGCTGATGGCAACACCGATACGGAAGATGTCGTTCTGGTCTTTCAGGGGGAAGTACATATAGTATTTTCCGTCTTTCTCGGCTACGTCGCAGTCCCAGAGTTGGCGTCCCGCCCAAGGGATGTCTTCGGTGGTGAGCACGAGGCCGTGGTCGGTGATTTCTCCGTGCATCGGGTCGTCGGTGGAGAAGACGTGATAGTCTTTCATGTTGAAGTGGTCGCCGTTGTCATTTTCGGGGATGCCGCTTTCCCAGTCGTGTGACGGGTAGATGTAAAGGCGGTCGTTGAATACGTGAACGGCGGGGTCTGCCATATAATCTTCGGGTACTAAGTATCTTTTTTCTTTTTTCATGGTGATATTGTTTTTGAGTTATTGTTCGTTTCAGTTATTAGTATTTTCATAATTTCCTGTTGCGTAGATGCCTACCATTGTACCTGTGAAGCCGCCGGCTGTCTGCGTGCTTATCAGGTCGGCGGAAACAGGTTTGCCTACTTGCGTCCACTCGCCTTTGGGATTGGTGGCGTAGCTGAAAGTGTAGTTCACGGCATCGTTTCCTTCTACTTTCAGATAGAGCTTTCCGTCGGCTTTGGGCAGGGGAGTGCTTGCCTGATTGCAGAGCTTTCCACGGCTGTATGCTTCCAGTGAGAGCGCAGGTTTGCCTTCCTTATCCAATGTTTTTCCGAAGCGAATATAGCAATAATCATCGTGGAAACAGGTGATGCCTGCAAAATCTCCTTGCTCCCGGGGGGTAAAGTCGAGGGCAGTCTGGGCGGTGAAGGTCCAGTTGTTTATCCAGCGACCGATGGCGGCGGGTTGCCGTTTGTCGTTGAGGTCGCTGCTGCTGGCGGTCAGTGTCAACTGACCTTTGCTGCCTATCTCATAGCAGGGCACCAGTGGGGTGCGGATGAAGAAGGCTTCTTTGGCTAATCCTTCGGCTGTCCAGAGCGGGGCAGGGCCGTAAGGATGATTGGCCGTGTACGTGATAGTTTCGCCTTCGGGCAGAATTACCGGCTGGTCTTCTTTCCAGGTGACGGGGAGCAGGAAGGTTTCGCGTCCCATTACGTCGTGCCCGCCTTTGTAGGGACGAACACCGAGGAAGACGGCATACCAGTTGCCGCCGGGTGTCTGCACCAAATCGGCATGACCGACGCAGGTGACGGGGTTGGGACGGCCGTCCGGCAGTCCGCGTTGCGTCAGTATCGGATTGATGGCACAGGGCTTGAAGGGGCCGAAAGGGGTGTCGGCAGTGAAGATTACTTCCGAGTGATCAGGTCCTGTTCCGCCTTCGGCAGCCATCAGATAATAAGTTCCGTTGATGCGGTAGAGGTGCGGTCCTTCTATCCAGACGGGGTGCTGCGATTTGTCCACACCACCATCAATAATCATCTTTTGTTTTCCTACGGTACAGCCATTCTTCCAGTCGAATTCACGTATCCAGATGGCCCGGTGACCACTGTATTCCGGCTTTCCGGCGGGGGCGTCGTTGTTTACGATGTATGCTTTCCCGTCTTCGTCAAAAAGGAAGCCGGGATCGATGCCACCCACTTCGGGCAGGAATATAGGATCGCTCCAATTGCATTTCTTCGGGTCGTCGGTGGTGACGAAGAAGTTACCTCCGCCATCTACGGCGGTGGTTATCATGTAGAACAGTCCGTTGTGCGGATTGTACTTGATGTCCGGGGCGTAGATGCCGCCGCTGATGCGCAGCCCGTCGTACATGGGTAGCTGTGAGGGGCGGTTGAGGACGTAGCCCAACTGTTCCCAATTCGTCAGGTCCGTACTGTGCCAGATGGGCACGCCGGGGAAAAAGGCGAAAGAGGAATTGACTATATAATAATCGTTTCCTACGCGGCAGATGCTGGGGTCGGGGTAACAGCCGGGCAAAACGGGGTTTTGCAATTGACAATTGACAGTTGACAATTGACAATTGGCTGCGCTGTCACGCTGCATAGAATTGTCAATTGTCAATTGTGAATTGTCAACTGAGTAGCTGAATTCGTAGAATTTAGCTACTCTTGGTTCCAGAATCTCCTTTAGGAAAGGTTTGGGTTGATAGGAACGGTCGAAGAGTAGCGGATAATCGCGGCGTCCGGCCACAGGCCAGTCGTTCTTCCAAGAGTCGCCGTCCGATACTCCCCAGGCCGTCACGCGGGTGATGACGTCGGAGTGCTTGATGAAGAGTTCCATGAACGACTTCATGCGGGCGTTCCATAACCGTGATATGCTGTCCGGAAGAGATTCGGGATAGGGATTCAGAGCTTTCTCGAAAGCTACTTTATCAGCAATGTTCGCTCCACGGTTCAGGGTGGGGAGGGCGCTCATGTCCCATTCCGTAATCATGATTTTGGCACCTGTGGCAGCAAAGGCGAGGATGCTGGTTTCATAATCATCGATGCTTGGGTAGTCCAGTCCCATGTGTCCTTGCATGCCGATGGCATCCACACGCAGACCTTTCTCTTTCAGTGAGCGTACCATGCGCACCACACCGTTCCGACGTCCGGGGTCGTGCATGCCATAGTCATTGTAGTATAGTTCCGCATCCGGGTCGGCCTCATGGGCAAACTGGAAAGCGAGCGGGATGTATTCTTCTCCCAGTATCTCGTAGAATTTGCTCTGGCGGTAGCTTCCGTCTCCTTCAATGGCTTCGTTCACCACATCCCAGCCTTTGATGCGGCCTTTATACCGCCCCACGATGGTGTGGATGTGATCCTTCATCCGTTGTTTCAGGACTTCGGGTGAGACATTCCGTCCTTCGTTGTCTACGCAGAACCACGGGGATAATTGCGAATGCCATATCAGGCAATGCCCGATGATGGTCATTCCGTTCTCTTCACCAAACTTTACGAATTCGTCTGCCAGGGTGAAGTCGTAGCGGTCTTCTTCGGGATGAATTACTTCGCTCTTCATGCAGTTTTCTGCCACGATGGAGTTGAAGTGGCGTTGCACGATGCGGACTGCGCTGGTGTCGCGCCCTGCCGCTTGTTCGGAGTTGAGGGCGACACCAACAAGGAATTTATCACCGATAATATCTTTCAGAGTCGGGTCTGCAACTGTGGGTTTGTCACTATTGCAAGCTATCAGCGCAGCAGTGCAGACGGATAAGGCTATATTCTTTAATTTCATGCTATGGTTTAGTATGATTAATAATCAGTTTTATTTCTCCGTTCGGTCAATTCCGCCTGTATCTGTTCGTTATACTTCTTCGTGATGGGATAGAAGTACAAGGCAATTACGCCGATGAAGAACGTCACCGCCGGGATGATGCTGGACGATAGCACGATGCCATGAATGGCCGATTCGCTTTGAGCTATGCCCGCTCCCGATACATATCCGAAGCCGGAAAGCAGGAAGCCCAGGATAGCACCGCCCACACCCAGACCGGCTTTCAGGGCGAACACTACACCGGCAAATACGAACCCTGTTGCACGGCGATGGTTCACGTATTCCGAATGGTCCGCCACATCGGCAATCATTGCCCAAAGCAACGGAACGGTGGGTGCATATGCCAGGCTCTTCAGGAAGTTCAGCACAAACATCGTCTCCACATCCGTCTCGTTGGGGAAGTAGAAGAATGCCGTGAACAAGGCCGTCAGCGCCAGACAAACGATAAATACCGATTTCTTTCCGAAGCGGTTTGCCAGGAAGCCGGACAAGAAGATAACACCGAAGAACTGCACGATGGCTCCCAGCATATTGAACACGCCGAAGCCGACTTCGTATGCCTTTTCGGGACTGCTGACGATGAGTCCGAAGGCGTTCAATATCGTATATCCCACACTGTCGCTGGCTTGTGTAGCCACCAATCCCAGTTTATCAAGGAATGCATACAGCGCGCCTGCATCTACATAGTTTTCAAAATAGTAGTTCATGGCACTTCCCCACATGGCCAATGTCGTGAAAAGGAAGAGCGTCAGGATGAACATAGCCCGCCAGGGGACGTTCTTGAATACATCCTTTATATCTTTCTTAGTATCTGTCTTCTGGCTTGCCGGCGGCGTGATACGCTCGCGACTGGAGAAGAAGGTGATGACCAGGAACACGAAACCAATCACTGCAAACAAAGATATGGTGCACAACCAGCCATGTCCCTTGTCACCGCTTTCGCCTGCGAACTTGCTTACCAACGGCAGCGTCAGACCTTGTACGACGAACTGCGCGATAGTGGCAGCCACGAAGCGGATGGAAGTAATGCTGGTGCGCTCCTTGATGTCGCTCGACATCACACCGCCCAGTGATGCATAGGGGGTGTTATTGAAGGAGTAGAGCGTCATTAATAAGGTATAGGAAATGGTTGCGTATACTGCCACCAGTCCTTTGTCCTCGATGCCGGGATTATAGAATGCCAGTACGTAGAACACCATGAACGGCAATGCTGTCCAGAGTACCCACGGGCGGTATTTGCCCCACTTGCTCTGTGTCCGGTCGGACAGTATACCTACGGTCGGGTCGACGAAAGCGTCCACAATGCGGGCAATCAGCATGACCGACCCGGCAATGGCACCTTCCAGACCGAATACATCGGTATAAAACTTGGTTTGATAAATCATCATCATCTGGAACACAAGGTTCGCAGAGCAATCTCCTAAACTATAACCGATCTTCTCGGCCATAGACACTTTTTGACTTAGTGCGTTCATAGTGCTGTATTATTGTTATTTTTTAGTTTTCTGTTCCTGTTCCCGGCAATCCTGCCATACACTTTCGGCTGCACGGTTACCCAGTGTTTTCTTGTCCAGCGGATGAATGTCGTTCCATTCGCCCAGGTCGCTGTTGCGGATAAGACGGGTGTTCCGGTTGCTTTCCGCCACCCGTGCCTGTTCCTTGCGCATTTCAGCCCAGGCCCGGCGCCCACCTGTATCTTCTTTCGACAGGAAGTCTGCCAGTTCAACGATATAGAAGGGCAGTTCCGGATTGTTGAATGTGCGTCGCCAGTCGGCAATCATGGCTGTCAGCAGGCCGGCATATTCGTTGCGGCGGTCTACGTTCGACTCCCCCTGATACCAGAGCACGCCGCGTATGCCGTAGTTTTGCAGCGGGGCAATCATGGCATTGTAGAGGCAGATCGGTTTGTAGCAGAAGAACATCATTCCCGGAGCAGGGGGCATGGCGGCGCCCAACCTGTATTTCCATTCTCCCAGCAGGCTCACTTCTTCGCGGCCGCAGATAATCTTATAAGGTTTCTCCTTGACGAAATGCGGATAGCCGTTGTTGCTGATGAGGCGTACGGTGACGGTATTTTTTCCGGCTTTCAGCACACCTGCCGGAACGGTATAAATGCGCGGCGGGTATTGATAGGAAATCGTTCCGACAAATGTGCCGTTCACATACACAGAGTCAGCGTCTACCATACAGCCTAAACGCAGGGTTGCTTCCTGGCCGTTCCAGCTCTGCGGAACTTCCACTTCCTTGCGGAACCAGTGCGAACCATTGACAGGGTTCAAACCATTGCTTCCCCAGTCGGTGGAATATAAATCAACCGTCTTCCAGTCTTTATCATCATAGTTGGCGGCATACCAGGGAGTGGCTTCATGCAGTCCCGCATCCCCGCGATAGAGGGAGACGTTCCAGCGATGGAAACTCTGACCTTCCGTTTGCTTGATACTTTTCAGGAAAGCATCGTCTTCATACTGCCGTTTATCATTAATATACTTTGGAAATTCTTTCAGTCCTTCTTCGCTTATCCAGGCCTCTACGGGCGTCCCTCCCCAACTGGAATTAATCAGTCCGACGGGAATACCACTCTTTTCGTACATGGCTTTGGCAAAGAAGTAAGCCAGTGCCGAGAAGTCCATCACATTCTTTTGTGTGAGGGGTTTCCAGCTTGCATACTCCGGAAGGTCCTCCTGCGGTGCATGGAAATTGAAAAGATTAGGTACTTTCAGCAACCGTATCTCTGTGTTCTCATAAGCAGCAATTTCATCACGGAACATATCCGTTACCCGGCTGACAGGCAGCTCCATGTTAGACTGTCCGGAGCATAACCAGACGTCTCCCACCAGAATATCTTTCAGTTCAATGTCGTTTACTTGCAGGACGTAGGGACCACCCGGTTTCATGGCGGGCAGGGTGATGCTCCACTTGCCGTCTGCGTCTGCCGTAGCGGTGTAAACAGCTTTTAGTTTTCCGCTTTTCACTCCGTTAGGGGTGGTGTTTTTCAGAAATCTTACCTGTATGTCCTCACCTGCATCAGCCGTTCCCCATACTTTGACGGGGTGTTCGCGTTGCAGTACCATTCCGTCAGAAATCAAGGCAGGCAACTTTACCTTTGCATCCACCCTGGAAGTGGCGCAAAAGCAAAGCAGCACTGCCGCAATCAACCTAACTTTATTAAACCTAACCTTATTCATATCTCGTTTTATCTTTTTAGTTCTTCTTTTGATAAACTGTCAGTCTACCTTAGTCTGACTACACGATTACCTTAGTCTGAACCTTAGTCTACCCTAGACTAATCGTTAGTCTAAGTCTTAAAATATGTTATTTGTACTCATACAGCTTCACGTGCAGGATGCGGAAATCCCCCACCGATATGCGTACATGGCGTCCCTGATGGTCCTGATCGCCATTCAGCCGACGAATATATGAGAACGTACCGTCCTCATTCACCTTTACCTCGTCCACCGAACCAATGCCACAACGGGCACCTTTCCACGTCACCTTATCACTTGTCACTTTCTCCCCCTTGCCTCCTGCCTGGGCGAAACCGTCTTCGCCCAAAGCCTGTGCCTTGGTCTGGTTTTCAGTGGTCTTTTCAAATTCGATGACGATGCCGCTGCCTGCTACGATATATTCATTCGGAGCGAGTCGCAGCAGGATGCCGCCTCCTTCGGGCCATGTGCTGCCGTCCCGGGCGCGCGGGTCCCAGGGTAGGGTGAAGAAGTGGCGGCAGATTATCTTTAAATCATCCTGATAGAGGATGCGTTCTTTATTTTCCTGGTCGAAGAGTAATCCTTTCATTACACCTTTGCCTTGATATCGGGTCAGGAGAGGCATCGACTCTTTCAATGTTTTATAGCTTTTTACCAACGGGGCGTTGGGGGAGTCGGAACCGTCTTCAATGGAGAACGGGCTGATGCCGATGGCGTCGTGTTCGCCGAAGATATAGAAAGCCCTTACACCATTATTATCCGTCAGCTTGATTTCGGGGATGAATAACGGGTTGTTGTGCAGTTTGTATTTAGCTACCCAGTCCGTGAAACCATTGTCGTACAGGTCGGGTGCAAGTAAATCAATGCTGGGTGCTCCGCAGTGCCATATGTCGATAAGATGTGCCAACGGACCGGCGGAAGGATATTCACCGGGTTTGCGGTTGCGGCTGTTCATGGCTGCGTTCACATAAAGCGGAACATTATAGATAGACCGGGCTTCCTGCGCCATTCTTTCCACATAGCGGGCATAGTGCCAGGCCATAAAAAGCTCGTCGGTATAGATGTCGGCCCCGAATACTTCCTGCCAGGTGCCTTGCTTCTTGCAGCCCTGGCTTTCCCATTTTCTGAGCATTTCAGGATGGAGCGTCTTCTTGTTCTTTTGCAGGTACTCCATCAATCCGGCAGGAACCGGCGCATTGAACAGCGCATTGGCTTCTTTGGAGTAGTCCCTTGCATTTTCCAGCATACCTATCTCATTTTCTATTTGTATCATGATGACGGTGCCTTCCTCTTTATCAATGTCTGCAATGTGTTTCATCCACCCGGAAAAAGCGCGGCTGTCTGCCTGATAAACATTTTCGGAGAATGCGCTGGCTATTTCGAGTGGTTTTCCGCTTTGGGTATAAGCGCGCGGATATTTCTTATAGTTTTCCTTGAACCAGAGGGGAGCATAGCAACTCATGGAGTTCTTCCAGGCTCCGAACCAGAGGAAGACTACTTTCAGACCGTTTTGCCGGGCCTGACGGATGATTTTGTCTGTGAGTGTGAAGTCGAATTGGCCTTCTTGCGGTTCGGTCAAGTCCCAGTATGCCGGAACGAGTACTGTGTTCAGTCCCATGCGTTGCAGTTTCGGGAAAATACGTTCGATGTCTTCTGTGCAGGCAGCAGATGAGTTTCCTAATTCACCGCCTAAGATAAGAAAAGGCTTGCCGTCCACCACCAGTTGCGTGGCAGTACCTTGTTCCTGCAATGTACTTCTCTGGGCATTTGCTTGTCCGAATGTAATAAGACTGATTACCAAAAGTAAAATCCAATTCTTCATTGTTTGCTGGTATTGATTTGAACTGTTTCGTTTATCGTACATCTTCCTGTTTCAGGGGGAGGAAAGGGCGTTTTGTTACAAGGTTTAATGGAGAATTTGGTAAGGCCGGAGCCTTACCAAATTTCCTGTCTTCACTCATTATTCAGCAGGAGCCTCCTCCTCTGTTTCATATGCATTCTTCCAGTCGTCACCGCTGAAGTCTTCGCTTATATCTTTTCCGGCAATTCCGTCGCATACGCCTTTATAGGCATGTTTGCGTCCGTAGTTTGCGTCGAATAAGTTAGGAGTATCACCGGATAACCAGTATTCATGCTCTGCGGCATTGTCGCTCAGCGTCCAGATAGTAATACCTGATTGTTGGGCCTCGGGAACATTCTCTTTGTATGATTCGAAAATCATCTGGTAGACGTTTGCCTGAGTCTCCAACTGTTCGGCAGAAGGACTGGAAGTTCCTAACGCCACATCCAGTTCGGTGACGCGAACCAGCTTGCCGGTAGCGGCCATGGTCTTGAACATGGCATCGATTTGTGCTCTTGTGATGCTGGCGGCTTGTACGTGCATCTGGGTACCGATGCCGTCAACAATCTGTCCGTTATCTTCAATATACTTCACGAAGTCTATCAAGGCAGCCAGCTTGCTTGGGTTTGTTTCCAGATTATAGTCATTGACATAAAGCTTGGTGTCAGCAGGCGCATATTTGCGTGCATACTCGAAGGCCTTCACTGCATATTCCTTTCCAATATAGTACCCCCAATAGAAGTGATCACTTGCCCAGTTCAGGCTCAGACCACTTGCCGGATCTTCTACAGGCGCTGTGTCGGGAGCATCGTCTCCGTTGCTCATGAAGTTGCCGTCTATGCCACGCCATTGGTTGTTGTCGGCGATAGGCTCGTTGATGACATCCCATTCCGTTACGCGGTCCATTCCCGGATGTTCCAGCATGCCTTTAATCCATGCTTCCATAGCACCCAGCAGGGCGGTTTTCTTTTCTTCGGCAGTCTTGAACTTATAAGTGATGCCACCGTTGCTTCTCGCTGCCATGGTCGCTACGGCAACTTCCTCGAACGGTTCGGTAGATATTATTACATCATCAATCAGATACGTACCGGCTTTCAAGCCTAAATCGAAATTAATGCCCGTAATGTTTGCGCCCGCTTCAATTTCCCACTCTATGCGTTGCCATTCGGAGGCGACTACTTGGTTGGGCTGGTAATTGGTATCACCGCTTCCGGACTCTATCGAGGTTGACATACGTGCCGAACCTGACCCCGAAGCCATCTTTATATAATAGGATATGTAGAGTTTGGTGCCTTTGGTGACGGGTTGGAGCAGATCGCTGTGAATCTGTACTTTCCACTCTCCACCTGCATTATCCGCAGCATTGACTACTTGCAGACAGCCTTTTGCCTTGTTGCCTTCCGAATCGTTCCAGGTGTTGCATCCGTCGTCACCGTTCCATTTACTCCAATTCTGGATATCTTCCGTGAAGCTTCCGTTCACCAGTAAATTGGTTCTGTGCGCATCAGGGTCTTCAATCTTCTTGCCGAACTTGAAGTCATCTACCCACAGATTGCTTCCCGGCGTTCCACCGAACTGGATACCTATGCGTTCAATGTCTTTAGTATCACTTTCTGTATAGGTGAATTCACCTGTGCATCGAATCCACTCGCTTGGTGCGGTGAATTTCTCTTTATAAATACCTCCATAAGATGCATTCTGACCTATAAACTGAACTTCAAGCCCGACATCCGATTTTACCCAGAATGAGTAAGCATATGTTACTCCTATCTCAAGCACTCCGGTAGGCCAGAACAACTGACAATCATAATTGACGTTTGTTTCATTGGTCATCGTGAAATGCAGGGCATAGTCACTGTCATGTCCCGGTTGTTCTACAGCATAAGTATATTTACCCCACAGACCTGTCCAGCCTTCTGCGTTTCCGCCTTCAAAGCCGTAGTTGTTAACAATGTTCTCGCATACGTCGTCATCATTTACTTCGATGATTACTTCCGGGGCAATCAACGATTTCAGATACGTTTGCCTTTGCTGGGTGTGCCAAAGGAAGTTGTGCCCGTATATCTTGATATCGGCAGGCACTGCGTTCAGGAATGCATCAATGGTCGTGAAGTCCAGATCACCATTGTTCTTTACCACAGACGAATGTTTCATCGCATTTCCCGTAGTGAACATCTGAAAGTTAGCATCGGCCACGGCTTTGTATGCCGCGTCATTGATATACAAGTCGGCTCCCAGGCCAAGACCTATTGTCATATTGGGCGTATACTGTGCCGCATAGGTCTTGATATAGTCATAGTTCGCTATCTTTTCCTTTAAAGCGAGGGGAATGTCGGAAGCTGTGACACTTCCGTCGGATTCTTTCCATTCCATGATCTGGTCGTCGCAACTACTCCATGTCAGTGCGCAAACCATTAGCGGAAGAATAATTCTATTTAGTTTCATAATTCTTAATGTTTAATTTGTTTCTACTGAGTTTATTCCGTAGTTTCTTCATCTTCGGGATAGTCGGAAATCACGATGTTCTTGCAGGGTACTACGCGCCAATTATCCAAGTAGATGCGGCTTGCGAAAGCGGTAGATGTGACACTCACATCCTGATAGGTGAAGTCCGTATTGACGAAACCGATACCGAAGTTCCTGTAAGTAGCGGCATTACGGTCGTCTACCACATTCTGGAATACCGGACTTTCTTTATCCTCTATCATAGTGGCATACTTGTTGAATTTGCTAAATGGAATGGTTACAGTCTGCCAGCCCGTGGTTGAGAATGGAACAATGGCACCATCCTGAATCCAGGGTACATAGAATGCCACTTGGTTGGAAGCACCGTCGTCGTCGGAACCGATACCGGCGAAGTTGAAGTTGTTGACCAAGCATATCTGTAAGTGTCCGGTACCGCTCCATGTGTCGGGCACGTAGACGTCAAACTGCAACGCTACTTCACTCAGTGGAGTGGTTGCCGGGATGTAGGAATACATACGGCTCCAGTCGTCTGCCGCATCATCATTGCCGGCTGTCCAACATTCGGACACACGGGGTTTGCCGGATATGACTCCTGCATCTATCAGACGTTGGGGAACAATCTGAACGCATTTGCCGCGTCCGCTGTCGTATGGATCTTCCACGAGGTCGTCGGCATTTATCATAGAGCCGGTTTCTGTCCAGCTCCAGAAGCCTTGGGTGCCCTTGCCGTCGAAGTCGAGTATCACACAGTCTGTAAAGTTGAAGTAAGCCGGGGTGGCAGCTTGTCCGTTGGCACCTTCGGAGTAGATGGAACCACCTGCCGAAACATTTTCAGGCATGATGAATGAATACCATTCACCGTCTTTGTCACTCTCGATGTCGGTTGTGATTTCCGTTCCGCCGGGCAGGGTTACTTTGGTGGTTTCCTGCAGGCCTGTTCCGTAGACGGTAACTATTTCTCCGGCTTTGGGCATCGTATTGTTGATGCCGGTTATCGTAGGTGAAGCTGCGCGAATGATGAAAGGATAGTCCAGCGTGGCGTTATCTTTCGCAAAGCGGATGACATTGCGGTCTTCTTCTTCGGCCTCTTCAACGGGCGTATTGCTGTTGATTTGGATTAGCATGGAGTGGTCTGTCACATAAGCGCGGTTGAAGTAAGTTTCATATCCGTTGATGTAGACTTTCTTCATGCCATAGAGCCCGCTGCCTTCTACCCGGATCAGTTGTCCGAGGCGTGCAAAAGTTACGGGACGGTCGGGTACGGATGATTCGTAGTCTTCCAGATAGATCTTGTCAACTACTATTTTTACGCTTTGGTATTTGCCGTCAAAGTATTCATCCTCCTCATTGCATGAGGTGAGGCCTGCTGCCAGGCATGACAAGCATAATATCCATATATATTTTAAGCTTTTCATATCTTCTTATAGTTTGTTATTCATTGAACAAATCATTTTCTGTAACTTCTTTTGCACCGAATTCATAGGCTACGGGCTCGTTATTTAGAAGTGGGTTACGTCCACGGTCTACGTCCGAAATCGGCAATGTGAGGTTGGCTGATGTAGCGGTGGAAACTCCGGTTCCGTCAGAAGTCTTTGCATATTGGCAAGTTTCGGTTTCGTCCCATTCGTAGCCTGCATTACGTTCCTGGCTGTTCAGGTAGTTCACTACTTCCTGTTGCTGGTAATAGGAACGGCGCAGGAGGTCATACCAATATTGTCCTTCCAAGGCGAGTTCGATGCGGCGTTCGTAGTGGATGTTCTCGTACGTGATACTTGTCAGTTCCGGCATGCCGGCACGTTTGCGCACTGCGTTGAAGGGATCGAGGGCTGCTTTTTCACTGGTCGAAGCACTGTTGCCGAGGACTGCTTCGGCGAGGTTCAGATATACTTCCGCCAGGCGCATCATATAGGTGTTGAGGCCGCTGCTTTGCGAGTAGCTCTGTCCGTTGTCATCAATCTTGCCTATCACGTACTTCTTGAAGTTACATTTGTTGTCATAGCCGGTTTCGGTCACATTGTATGTGTAGCCGCCGTTCTTCGTGTTAAGTTCCGGGTAGTATTCGCCTACGGTGGCGATGGTGCAGTGGCGGCGTATGCGGTCCTGAGGATCATAAGTGCGCACGAGGTCGTATGAAGCGTATGTGGCGTTTCCCCAGTTCTGCTCGCCTACCATGGTCGACCAGCCGAAATAGGTGGTCATGGAGTTGTTGCATCCCCAGCCGATAGCATCCGTACTGCCTTGCAGCCATTGCAACTGGAAGATGGACTCGCTGTTATTGTTGCATGTGGCTGGCGCAAACAGCTCGCTGTAATTATCGAGCAATGAGTATGGGCCTTCATCGATTACTTTCAGGGCAGCCTTGCGCGCCATATTCAGATAGTAGGTGTTGCGCGAACCACGGTTGAAGTCGGTAGCGATATTGCTGCCGTTGTATTCACCGTCGGTGGTGAGTCCTGCCATAGAGAGATACATGCGCGAAAGAAGGGCGTAGGCACTGTAGCGGGTGACACGACCCACATTGGAAGCTGTCTTGCTGAGGTTGACTGCCGCGTATTCGAGGTCGCGGATAGCAAATTCTATCACATCAACGCCCCGGTTGGCGGGAACAACGGAATTGCTCACTTGCTCCGCAGTGTTTTCATAGATGATACCCTTGTTCCACAGAGAACCGATGTACCAATAGGCAAGTCCGCGCATGAAGCGTGCTTCGGCATAAGCTTGTATCTTGGCCGCTTCGCTGACCTGGGGGCCGGAGTAATCTCTGATATTATTGATGGCATAATTGGACTGTGCCACTACGGAATAGAAAGAGCCCCATGCATCTTCAAGCCCCGGACTCAATGCTGTTTCCGTGAAGTTGGTATAAGGATAGATATAGTCGGACCAGCGGGCAGTGATGTTGTTGGCGCGTCCGTCTCCCATACTGTAATAAGCCTTATCGTTGAAACTGTTCCACACATAATTATAAAGCGGTGCGGTGGCTGCTTCCAGAGCTTTGTCACTGTCGAAGAAGGTTTCCTGATTGGCGTTGGTGGTATTTTCATGTGTCAGGAAGTCCTCGCAGGAACTCAATACCAGCGAACCGGCCAGTGTTGCTATGATGAATATCTTATTTTTCATATGTATAATTCATTTTAAAAGATTAGAAGGATATGTTTAATCCGAATGTGTAGATGCGGGGCGAAGGATAACGTCCGTAGTCCACACCGTTCATCAATGCATCTCCGTAGATGGAACCTACTTCCGGGTCGAGACCTTTATATTTGCTCCAGGTATACACATTCTGTATGTTGGCGTAGATTCTTGCATTGCTGAGACAAATCTTGTTTATCCATTTCTTCGGGAATGTATAGCCGATAGAGATATTCTGAAGACGGATGTAGGAAGCATCTTCCACAAGCAGGTCGCTGATACGGGTAAAGTTGTTGTTGGCATCCGACTCTTGCAAAGCGGGCAATGTGGTGCTGGAACCATTGATAACATGCAGGTTACGGTAATCATCGTCCGGACCGTTGGGGTCTATCAGACCTATCTGGGCATAGTTCAGCGACGACTTGAGGATGTTTCCGTTGGAACGCGGGTCTTCAATGCGGTAGCGGGTCAGGTTGAGCGCCTTGTTGCCGTAAGAGCCCGAGAAGAATACTGTCAGGTCGAAGCCTTTGTAAGAGAACGTATTGCCGATACCATAGGTGAACTTCGGTTCCGGGTTTCCGATGTAGGTGCAGTCTTCGTTGTTGATGACACCGTCGCCGTTGCGGTCTTCGTAGATATAGTCGCCTATCCACGTGCTGTTTTTGGCAATTGTGTTACCTTCCGGGATGGCTACTTGCTTCACGTTGCCTTCAGCGTCTTTGCGGTAGAAGTCGGTCGGTTCGTCGAAACGTCCGATTACTTTATATCCCCAGAACTGTCCGATAGGCTGTCCTACGGTTGTTTTGGTGACGATGTAGCTGGCTGAACTGGGTTGGTAACTCTTTTCGATGGACGAGTTGTCGGTGTCGAGTTCCAGAACTTTGTTGCGGTTCAGTGAGAATACGAGGTTCGATGTCCATTGGAAGTCCTTGTTCGTGATATTGGTTGTATTCACGGTAAGTTCAAAACCTTTGTTCTCAAGAGAACCTACATTACCCCAGGGATTGGATGCCGCTCCTTGTCCGCTCGAACCGAGATAAGCAGGTAGAGGGAGCTGGAGCAGAAGGTTTTTGGTTTTCTTATAATACACATCGGCAATCAGCTCGATACGGTTCTGGAACAGGCCGAGGTCTATACCTACGTTGTAAGAGTGCGTAGTCTCCCAAGTCAGGTCCGGATTGGCGGTATTGCCTGTCAGTACGCCGGTGCCCCAAGGGGTAGTCTTGTAGGAGAGGAGTGCCATATACGCATAGTCGCTTACATTCTGGTTACCGGTGGCGCCCCAGCCTGCGCGGAGTTTCAGGTTGTTGATGATTTCATTGTTTCGCAAGAATGACTCTTGTGATGCGCGCCATGCAAGGGCTACTGCGGGGAACCAACCCCATTTGTTGCCTTTGGCGAATTTGGAAGAACCGTCCCGGCGGATGGTCGCCGTCAGCAGGTAACGTTCGTCGAAAGAGTAGAAAGCACGTCCGAAGAACGAAGCGATGGAATTTACCACGCGCGAACCGGTAGTGGTGGAAGTGGTGATGTCGCCTGCACTCAAGTCGGGAGTCGTGTTACTGAGGAAACCTGTAGCGGTGCCCACTTGTGTCTCCCAGTTGGATTGTGACATTTCCTGGCCTACCATGACGTTGATGTTATGTTTCTCTGCAAACGTATTGTTGTACGTCAGGATGTTGCGCCATGACCAGTATTTGGTATTGGTTTTGGTCCACTTGGAAGTACGCGTGTCACTCGTCTTGATGCCGAACTGGTAATCGGGCTGATAATAATAATAGTTGTTGAAGTTCCAGTCGGCGGACACTTCTGTCTTGAAGGTCAGTCCTTTCAGCAGTGTTGCTTCCAGGTAGGTATTGAAACGGAAGTTGGTCTTGCGGTTGTTATTGGTACGTATGGAGGCAAGTCCCACCGGATTTTCGGGCATCCACACATCATCAGGACCGTCAAACGAACCGTCGGGAGATGTAACGGCAACTGTGGGTTGCTGTATCAGTGCACTCATGATGGTATTGTTGTCAGTACCTACGTTCTGTTTGGATTCGGCAAACGAGAAGTTTACGCCGCCACGCAGCCACGACTTGATTTCAGTATCGACATTGGCGCGCAGGGAAAGACGGCGGAAGCTGGAACCCAGCGCAATACCGTCCTGGTCGAGGAAACCGCCGCTAAAGGCATAAGTCGTCTTGTTGTTACCGCCACTGACAGAGATGTTGTGGCTCGTCATGAAAGCTTTGTTGAACAGTTCGTCCTGCCAGTTGGTTCCTTCGCCAAGCAGGTCGGGGCGTACGAAAGAGCTGCTTTGCTCTACCAGTCCCAGGACCGAACGGTCGTTGTGATGCTGTGCATACTGGCGCAGGTTCAGCATGTCGAGCTGTGTGGGCATCTCCTGCCAACCGGCATATCCGTCGTAAGTCACCGTTGCTTCACCTGCCTGTCCGCGTTTGGTGGTAATCATAATGACACCGTTCGACGCGCGCGAACCATAAATAGCCGTTGCCGAAGCATCTTTCAATACGTCCATAGACACGATGTCCGACGGGTTGATGCTGGACAATGGATTGCTGTTTTCATCATCGGTAGCAGAGTCCACTACCACGCCGTCTATCACGAAGATAGGCTGGTTTGTGGCATTCAGTGAGTTGATACCACGGATGCGGATGGAGGTGGATGCACCCGGAGTACCGGAGTTGGCCTGTATCTGTACACCTGCGGCACGGCCTTGCAACACCTGGTCGATGGAAGTCGGCACCGATTTCTTGATGGCTGCATCGTTCACCGATACCACAGAACCCGTAAGGTCCGAACGTTTCATTTGCCCGTAGCCCACTACTACCACTTCATCCAGCATTTCAGTATCTTCCTTCATGGTAACGTTGATTTGTGTCTTCCCGGCTACAGGAATCTCTTGCGTCTTGTAGCCCACAAATGAAATGACGATGGTACTGTTGGATGGAACATTCAGAGTAAAGTTACCGTCGATATCTGTAATGATACCGTTGCTGGTGCCTTTCTGCACTACACTTGCACCGATAACCGGTTCGCCTGTGGTGTCTGTCACAACACCCTTCACAGTAACGTTCTGTGAAAATGCCCATATAGGTATCAGGCATAATAAGAATAGAAGCCCCAATGGCTTAAAATAATAATTTGTGCATTTCATGATGAAATTAATTAAATTGGATAACAATAATATTCTCTTTAATAAAGATGTGAAGACATGTTTTTCATTCTCAAGTTTTCATACTATACATTTATTGGATTAAAGGGTTAAACTTCGCTTTTCGTCTGAGACAAAGGTATTTGTTTAATCGGATATACGGGTGAAAAATTGTAGCCTGTGTTACATTTAAATGTAACATGACTTTTCCCTGTGTTACAAAATCATTCGCTGGGGTTACGTCGGACAGATAAATGATACATAAAACGTTTATTCCGCAGGAATATCCTTCTGGTCTCACCTGTATACTTATCGCATCTCGCATGGGAACCGAACATAGATGAGTCCTATCTTGAATACCTGAAACATCCCCGTCTTATCAACGAAAACACCCGGATGTTTTACCCCAAAACATGGGGATGTTTTACCCCATAACATCCGGGTGTTTTGCCCTAAAACATCCGGGTGTTTTCGGTATTCAGTCCCGAAGTGTTCTGTGCTCACTCCCTATGTGTTCTGTACTCACCCCCTATGTGCAATGGGCAGTACTATCTTAATTCATCCGATAGTCAGGAACATCTCGAAAGTTTTTCTTATCTTTGCTTACCTTTAAGTATAGAATGCAATGAAAACAGTTCGTAACCACCTTCCCCTTATCATCTTATTGCTGTGTTTGGTTGGCTTGCCGGTGTCGGCACAGACCGGTAAATTCTACTCTACCAATAACGAACTCTCCAGCAGTCTTATCAATCAGATATTCCAGGATGAGAGAGGGTTCATCTGGATAGCAACGGAGTATGGGCTGAACAAGTTCGACGGACTTCGCTTTTCCAACTACAAACACATCTCGGGTGACTCTACTTCCATTAAAAATAACTACGTGCGCACGCTTTTTGAAGACAATGAGCAAAACTTGTTGGTGGGCTGCATCGACGGACTGATGAAGTATGACCCGGAGACGGACAGCTTCCGTGAGATACCGATGATGCGTGCCGGTAAACAGGTTTTTCCGCACGTCACGCAAATGCAGAAGTTGCATAACGGTGAAATCTGGATAGTAACTACCGGACAAGGTATTTTCCGTCTTGATGAGCAGCGGCGGCAAGCTCTCTCCATTGACGAAATCATGAAGCAGGTGAACTATAACTTCCAGTCCAATCTTTACGAGGACTCTCATTATAATATATGGATAGGCACCGAAGGACACGGGCTGATTTGCTATCTGCCTGCAACGAAGGAAGTGCGCGTCTACAGATATCCGGTGATTAATGACAATTACGTGTCCGCCATTACGGAGGATAAGTATGGAAACCTGTTTGTGGGAACTCAGAAGCAGGGACTTTCACGTTACGACCGCGAGCAAAACCGGTTTGTGTCTGTGCCTTATGAAGGTGGTGGAACATTGTCCGTCTATTGCCTTACCGTGGTGGACGACCGTCTGCTGATAGGTACTGACGGGCAAGGACTGAAAGCATATAACCGGATGACCGGGAAAATAGAAGATTACAGCATCAACTCCGCCCCGCTGGACTTTTCGGAAGGAAAGATACACGCCATACTGGAAGACCGGGACAAAAACCTGTGGCTGGGATTATTCCAGAGGGGGATTGCCCTGATACCGAAACAGGAGAACCCATTTGAATATTATGGCAACAAGTCCATCTATTATAATCCCATCGGTCAGGGCTGTGTGATGTCTATCTACCAGGATAGCAATCATCACTTGTGGGTGGGGACCGACAATGAAGGCGTATACGAACTGAGTGCCGAAGGGAAAAGGCTGCGGCATTATCAGCCGGGTAGCAGTCCGCGTTCTGTTGCCAACACCATTATGTGTATGTATGAAGATACAAACGGGGACTTCTGGTTGGGCTCTTACACACGGGGGCTGGCAAAGCTGAACCGCCGGACGGGAGAATGTGAATATCCGTTGCCCATCGACAACGAAAAGATATTCTCCATAACGGAAGACCGCCATAAGAACCTCTATATCGCAACCTTCGGCTCCGGTTTCTATCAATATAACCTGGTGACGAAGACGTTGAAACATTACGAATCGTCCAAAGACGAGACGGGCGACCTGACCCGTAATGAACTGGCCAACGACTGGGTGAACTATATCTTTTGCGACAGTGAAGGGTTGATTTGGCTGGGACACTATAAAGGCATCAGTTGTTTCAATCCGGAGAACGAGAGTTTCATTAACTACCGCAAGGTGAACTCTCTGATTGAAGACCGGGTGGGATATGTGTTGCAGGAAGACCATGCCGGAAACATTTGGGCAGGTACAACAGACGGATTATATCGTTTCGATAAGAAGACTGAAGAACTGAAGTGTTTTACGATAGCGGACGGGCTGCCCAACAATGTGATTTGCGGACTTTGTGAAGATGCAAGGCATAATATCTGGATTAGTACCTATATGGGCATTTGCAGATATGATGTGGCGAACAACCGTTTCATCAATTATTATGCGGGAGACGGTTTGCAGGGAAATGAGTTCACGCACGGAGCCTTCTATAAGGACCGGGCGGGGAAAATCTATTTCGGCGGCATTAACGGTATCACTTATTTCTCACCTTCTTCCATTGGCAGCGTCCTGAAGGATACCCGGGTCTGGATCACGGATTTCTTTATCTTCAACCAGCCTGTCCGCAAAAACACGCATTCGGGACGGCATCCCGTTATTTATACTTCCGTGCTCGATGCGAACCTGTTCCAACTGGCTCATCATGACAATACGTTCAGCATTGTTTTCTCTACGTTGCAGTACAACAATCCGGAACAGATATCCTATCAGTATAAGATTGAAGAACTGAGTAACCAATGGCTCAGTACCGAGCCGGGTGTGAACCGGGTGACGTACAATAATCTTCCGCCGGGCAAATATACTTTCCAAGTGCGGGCGTTGAGCCACGGCAATCTTTCGGAGATACGTACTGTCAAGATTCTGATTACTCCGCCCTGGTATGAGATGTGGTGGGCATATTGCATCTATGTGTTCCTGTTCGGTCTGTTAGTGCTGGGCATTGTCAATTATATAGTGTTCCGTATGCGTCATCGCCGGGAAATCATGAAGCGTGAGCATGCCGAGCAACTGAATGAGGCGAAGTTGCAGTTCTTCATCAACATCTCCCATGAGATACGCACTCCGATGACGCTCATCATCAATCCGCTTGAGAAGTTGCTGGCTGAAAAGAAAGGCGGGGAGGTGCAGAAGACGTATCTGATGATTTACCGGAATGCACAGCGCATCCTCCGGCTGATAAACCAGTTGATGGACATCCGTAAGCTGGATAAGGGACAGATGTTCATGAAATTCAGGGAAACGGACATGGTGGGCTTTATTGAAGATGTCATGCTGACTTTCGACTATCTGGCACAGAAGAAGAAGATACATTTTAGCTTTGAACATACCATGCCTCAACTGAAGGTATGGGTGGATATGAATAACTTCGACAAGATATTGATGAATATCTTCTCCAATGCTTTCAAGTACACGCCGGAACAGGGGGAGATAACAGTGAATCTTTCTACGGGGCGTGATGCCACTCGCCGGGATGCCTTGAAGGAATATTTTGAAATAACGGTGACGGATAGCGGCATCGGGCTCGACCGTGAAAAGATAGAGCGCATATTCGAGCGTTTCTATCAGATAGATAATGATGTGACGAAGTCTAACTTCGGTACGGGAATCGGTTTGCACCTGTCCCGTTCGTTGGTGGAGTTACATCATGGGCTTATCTTGGCGGAGAACCGGGAGGATGCTGCGGGAAGCCGTTTCGTTATCCGTATTCCGTTGGGTTCGGCACATCTGCGGGCTGACGAACTGGAAGATGTGGAAGTGGCAGCTACACCTCATGCGGTATTTGTGAAGCCGGAGAAGCCGGATTTTGAGGAAACATTTGGGGAAGAAGGCGCAGAGGAAAAGAAAGCGGGTAAATCGAAAAGCCGTCTGCGTATATTGATAGCGGAAGATGAAGAGGAGATCCTCTCTTATCTGAAAGAGGAGTTGGAGGGCGACTATCGGATTATGATGTGCAAGAATGGTAAAGAGGCTTATGACACGATTCTTGCGGATGCTCCCGACTTGGTGATCAGTGATATCATGATGCCGGAAATGGACGGTTTGTCTCTGTGCCGGAAGATAAAGCAAAATACGAATGTCAATCATGTGCCGGTTATTCTGCTGACGGCCAAGTCTAAACCGGAAGATACGATGGAGGGCATGGCGACCGGTGCGGATGCCTATATGGTGAAGCCTTTCAACACGGAGTTGTTGAAGAGTACGATTGCCAATCTGATTGCTAACCGGAAATTGCTGAAGAGTAAATTCAGTGGTGCACAGCAACAGGAGGGTAAGGTGGAAAAATTGTCGATGAAGTCTGCGGACGAGATACTGATGAGTAAAATAATGAAAGTGATTAATGAGAACCTCTCCAATCCGGAACTGAATGTGGAGATGCTGGCGGCGAACGTTGGCTTGAGCCGTGTTCATGTGCACCGGAAGCTGAAAGAACTGACAAACCTTTCGGCACGCGACTTTATCAAGAATATCCGTCTGCAACAGGCTGCCGCCTTGTTGAAAGAGAAGAAACTGACAGTGTCCGAAGTGGCGTACGCGACGGGGTATACGAACTTGTCACATTTCTCCAGTTCTTTCAAGGAGGTTCATGGAATGTCGCCTAAGGAGTATATGCAGGCACACCAAGGATAGCTTAAATTATTCTTTTATTCTTTACCCTTCCATATAGAGAGTATTTTCCGGCGTATCAGGAGTATGTTCAGGGCGGATACGGTTATGAACAAGATACTTCCGGCAAGAATGCAAGGCAGCAGGGAACCCGTTTCCAGTTGTGGAAGAAGGGTTTGTAGCACACCTGTATAGTAACTTCTCAGCCATGCCACGCCACAGATGGCAAGGAATAGTACGAGAAGGTTTAATCCTACGGTCAATATATGATAGGGCATTGCCACTTTGGAAGGACTGTAGCCTATCAGCAACAGGTTTTCCAACTTGGCGGTATTTTTCTGGAGCAGCAGGAATACGCTCAACATCAGGATGTAGAAAGACAGGATGCTGATGAACAGTCCCACGCCCGAAACGATACCTGTGATGAGGCGCAGGAAGTAAGTTGTCTTTCCGGCGTCCAGGTTATCTCCTTCGGTTTCATAGTTCTTCTGCTGGAAATAGTCGGTGATGGCTGTATCCGTGGGGTTCTTTACTTCTACAATAAGGCGTGAAGACTGTGCTTCTCTTTCGGGAGCAAACGTCTTGTTTGCCCATTCCATGAACGATTGCGGAACGAGGATGGTATTCAGGCGGTTGGAGAAACCGACGATGTTTCCTTTGTACTGTTCCGTGCGTCCGTTGCCGCGCATGATGATGTCCATCTGTATCAGTCCCATTACGCCTTCCGACAGCTTTGGCAGGTTGCGGCTTTGTGCAAACCCGAAGTTGTAAAGGTTGAGGTAGTTGCGGGGGATGATGATAGGTATGGTCTGTGTGTCCTCGTCGAAATGCCACTTGTTCAGACTGACGTCGACAAAGGCATCGGGAACAGACTCGAAAAACATATCGGTGGAGATGCGGATGCCGGCCTGTTGCATTCCAAGTCCTGCCGATACTTTGAAAAGGGTGGGGGTAAAGGCGCCTACGCTACGCGTGAAGGGCTGGGCTTCCAGTTCCTTGATTTCTTCTTTGGAGAAAGTGTTGCTTTGTCCGGTAAGGCTGCCGAGGGCGCTGATTTTTTTCGTAGCGATGATATAATCCTTTTTCATGAAACTGTCTCCCTGCGTGAAGACGGGGAGGACATCCTTATAAAATTGCACGCTTAGCAGTACAATCAGCATTCCGAAGATGTTGGCGAGAAAAAAACCGCTCAGTTGCCCGATGCTGATGTGTTGGCGAAGAAGTTTCCAAACAAGTCTGTTCATTTATAGTTTTAATATTTTATTGTAGTCCAGTTCTATATGTTTCCCGATAGAAGTCACCACCACTCCCGCACCTTGCTTTGCGGCCTCCTCGGTCAGCATGCGTCCCATGAGTGCACTGTTATTATCATCCAGGTGACTGATCGGTTCATCCAGGAAGATGAAGTCGAACGGTTGGCATAGCGCACGGATGAAGGCTACGCGTTGCTGCTGGCCGAAAGATAACTTTCCTGCTTTTTCATCTGCTTTGTCTGCGATGCCGAGCGTTTCGAAGAGGGAAAGGATTTCTTTTTTCTTCTTATGGTTGGTAAGGCGGTTCTTTAATTGTACGTTTTCCAGCGCTGTCAATTCGGGGAAGATGCGCAATTCCTGGAACAGCATGCTCAACGAATGTTTCCGCAACTCCACCCATTCGTGGATGGATAGCGAACGGATATTCCGTTCATCGAAATTGATGATACCCTGGTAGTCGCGGCGATACCCGTAGAGATAGCTGCATAGAGAAGATTTACCCGTGCCGGAAGCGGCTTCAATCAGATACCGCTCTCCCTTTCGCAGCACAAGATCCTGGTGCCATACGTCGGATGTGATGGCATCCCGGTCGGCAAACACTTGGGGAAGTGTTTGCCGCAGATGAATGATTTCCATTATTGATAGGGATTAGATACCTGCAAACTCTTTGATAAAGTTTACAATCTGTTTCAATGCATTTACGTTTTTGTCTTTCAGCTGAATGACCATTTCTGCATTATTCTCTGAGACAATTTCCATATATGAAACCTTATCAGCCAAAGCAATGGCAGTCGCATATTGTGCTCCGCCGTATTCGCTCATCATCTTCACTACCGGTAATGCAAGCACTGCTTCCATATTCAGTACGAGAGCACAATTCTTACCTTTTATGCTGGCTGCATATTCTGTATCCTTAGCTGACGGATCTACTGTCTTATCTATGTTTTTGTATTGCATTTCGTCATTCGTAGCATATAAATTGTTTCCATGTACCCCAAAGAAAATATTCATCATTCTGGATTTATATACGTATTCATTTTCTCCCAGTTTCAGGATGTCTTCTCCACGTTTCAGACCCAGTTCGTTTTTCTTCTCGTACAGCATTTGTATAGGCGTGGCACTCTTAACATTGGCATATAGCAGGAAGGTAGGAGCATTATTCATGGTAACATTGATCAATCCCAGTGTAATATCCTTCTGGAATGTGCCGAACAATTCTTTTACCTCATTAGCCTTGGCTATAGAGAAATTCTTTTGGAATTCTTCATTCTCCGATAATAGGTTGTAGACTTCTTCTCCATTGACTCCTCCGCTGATAAGCATCAGGGTAGATTTCGGGAAATTTTTCAGGTAGGTGTTCTCTATCGGCCGGCTTGCTTTCATTTGTTTGTCAAGCATGGCTTGCAGTTCGGGACTTTCCGTGACGAAGTTATACTTCATACTGATTTTTCCTTTTTCGAAAGAGATATTTGCCAGTACCTGACAGCTTTTCATGTCGAAGGTTTGGGGCATACCGAAATTAAACTGGTTAGAATATGCTCCCATCAGACTTCCCGGAGTGAATAATATGTCGATGTCTCCATTTGCCTTCTGCATCTTTTTGAAGGCACTGGTCGAAACAATGCTGTTTTCGTTTGTCTGCTTCAGCAAAGCGGGTAGGCCTTGCTTGATTTTCTCAAGTTGAGTGGCGCCTTTATAGTTGATCAACATTAAAGTAGAAGGAGTATAGGCTATAAATACCTGGTTACCCATTTGGGTGAACTGATATCCGTCGCCACTATTGATCGGTTGGCAGATCTTTTCTTTTTCCAGTGTTTCAAGCGCAGTGTGAAGGTCATCTTCGTTGATAACTTTGGCTACCGCACTGGAGTAAGGAAATGACTCGGAATTGAAAATATATATGGGTGCCGATATGTCGATTCCCGATTTCTGAGAGTCTTTCAGTATCATTTCTACTTGTTGGAATGTGGCGGCATTCATACCATCCTTCAAGGCATCTATCAGCTTTTGTTTAGCTTCTTTGTTCTCCTTGTCGTTGAGTCCTGCTTTGTCGGCCAGCGATTTCATGTTGATACTGGCTACTACGGTGGCATTGGCAGGAATCACATTCGTGTATTCCGATTTCTTGGAACATGCGCTGACAAAGACCATCAATACAGCCATCAACGCCAAGTGGGGAAACAAACTTTTTTTCATATCATTCTTGATTTTAGTGTGATTATCATTGATTTTGTAAATTCAGTATGTGGCAGGCTACCAAAGCTGCTGTCTCCGTGCGCAGCCTCGACCTTCCCAGACTGATAGGTGTAAAGCCGTTCTCCATAGCCTTTTTCACTTCCTCTTCGCTGAAATCTCCTTCCGGGCCTATCAACACCAGTGCGTCTTCTCCTTTCCGGAATATATCTTTCAACAGAGGTTTTTCGCCTTCATAACAATGTGCGATGAATTTCTGCCCCTTGAAAGGCCGGGTGATGAATTTATCGAAGTCGGTCATTTCATTCAGTTGTGGCAGGCGTGCTTTGAGAGATTGCTTGATGGCGGACACAAGTATCTTGCTGATACGTTCCGTTTTGATGACTTTCCGTTCGGAGAAGCGGCAGTTCAGAAAAGTCAGTTCGTCGAAGCCTATCTCGGTGGCTTTCTCTGCAAACCATTCCGTGCGGTCCATATTTTTGGTGGGAGCCATCGCTATGTGCAGATGCCCACTCCATAAGGGTTCCTGATAGGTGGTTTCCAAGATATTTACGATACAACGCTTGTTGGTGGCGGCACTGATTTCTGCGCGGTAGAAGTTACCTTTACCGTCAGTCAGAGTTATTTGGTCACCGATGTTAAGGCGTAACACGCGGACACAGTGTTGTGCTTCCTCTTCGGGAAGTTCGGCATGAGTCTGTATATCGGGTGTATAGAATACGTGCATAAGTTTTTATTGCTGATTTTTTCGTTTGGTTATTTCGTCCCTGATGTGGGCGGCGCGTTCGTAGTTCTCATTGGCGACGGCCTCTTGTAAGGCCTTTTGTAGCATCTCCATGGTGTCTCCATGAAAAAACTCGTCGTCGTGCGGGGCGGGATTCTCTCCCATTGGGGCTATACTTCCCGCTTCATTTTCTTTTCCGGTTTTAAGTTGTTCCGATTCCAATATCTCTTCGTAGATGAAAATCGGGGCTTTCATCCGCAAAGCCATAGCCACTGCATCGGATGTACGGGCGTCCATACGGATGATGGCGTCGTCTGCTTTCAGATAAATATAGGAATAGAATACACCGTTATCCACTCTGTAAATAAGCGCGCGCATCATCTTTACACCTAATACTTCCAGACATGAAGCGAAAAGGTTGTGTGTCAACGGACGTGGCGGAACGATCCCTTTCAGACCGATTAGCATCGCCTGAGCTTCCGCCGCACCGATAATCACTGGCAATTGGCGTGCGCCGTCCACTTCTCCCAACACCAGTGCATAAGCTCCTGCCTGTTCCTGACTGTTGGAGATGTTTAGTACTTCCAGTTCTACTTTCTTCTTCTTATCCATAAGGAGGCTTTTTTGAGTAATTAGTAGTCAGTAGTTACTACTTACTACTATCTACTTACTGCTTACTGCTAATTCCTTTTTCCGGCTGATGCTTGTACTTGAATACCAAGGCAAACAAGATACCGATAACCAGTGCGTAGGCGGCAAAGATAAACCAGATCTCGGGCCACTCACGACTTACCAGTTTGCCATCGGCATATACTGAGAAAGCATCTACTACGGCACCGCTGGCATATCCTCCAATAATGGCGCCTAAACCATTGGTCATCATAAAGAATAACCCCTGGGCACTGGCGCGGATATTGGAACTGGTTTCTTGTTCAACAAACAACGAACCCGAAATGTTGAAGAAATCAAACGCCATACCATAAACAATCATGGATAGGATTAACATCCACAGGCCGGAACCCGGATCTCCGAAGCCGAACAATCCAAACCGGAATACCCATGCGAACATACTGATCAGCATAACCTGCTTGATTCCGAAATGTCTCAGAAAGAAAGGTATGGCGAGAATGAATAATGTCTCGGACATCTGCGAGATTGATAGCAGGATAACCGAATGTTTCACTCCGAAGGAATCTGCATACTCAGGGATACTGGCAAAACTACCCAGGAAAAGGTCGCCATACGTATTGGTAATCTGTAACGCTGCTCCCAAAAGCATGGAGAATAAGAAGAAAATGGCCATTTTCTTTTTTTTGAATAATACAAATGCATCCAGTCCTAAAGAAGAAAGCAATGATTTGTTTCCTGTTTTGGCAGGTTTACATGCCGGTAGGGTGAAAGAATATAGTCCCAGCATTAGTGCAGATGCACCACCTACATAAAGTTGGGCGCTTGAGTTCTTGAATCCGGTAAGATCTACTGCCCACATCGCACAGATAAAACCAATGGTTCCCCATACGCGAATGGGAGGGAAATCTTTAATCAAATCACACTTATATTGTTCAAGCGAATTGTACGAAACTGTATTGGCCAGTGATAAAGTCGGCATATATACCAATAAATTGAGTAACATTGCCCAATACATCTGGTCATATCCCGTAGCGGTAGAAGCATAGAAAAGACAGGCAGCTCCTATGATATGGCAAAGTCCGTATAAACGTTCTGCATTGAACCACTTATCGGCAATGATACCAATGATGCCGGGCATAATTAGAGAGGCAATGCCCATGGTTGCGAATATTGCGCCGATTTGGCCTCCTTCGAAGTGGAGTTCTCTACCCATGTAACCTCCCAATGAAATTAACCATGACCCCCATACAAAGAATTGCAGGAAGTTCATGATAATCAAACGAACTTTTATACTCATGACTTTTCTAAATTTGTGTTTCTCTTTTTACATTAATATTAGATGCAAATATAATATTTTCGTTGATTGGGTGAGCAATCAAATTAATAAAAAGCGTATAAAAGTGAAGAAAGGTGAAGAATAGATGGTAAAAAGCGGAGTACTTAGGGGTATATAAAAAAAGAAGGCTATCTATCCCAGACAGCCAATCTTTATTAACCTTAAATCTAATACCATGAAAAACACAGTGCAAATATAGTGGGTTTTATGTTATACAACATAATGTTTGGCTTATTTTCTACTTTGTATTAACATCTTTTATTATATATGATGCTTTTTAGCCTTGTTGTAGGGGATAAAGTGCAGTTTTTGCTAAGATAGTATTAGCTACTTTTACTTCACTTGCCTATCTTTGCTTTATGAAAAGCAGAATCTTATCAGTTGCCATATTCGGTCTGAGTATAATGGCACAGTTGACAGCTCAGAATTTCACTTCTTTACGAGAGCAAATTCAGTTAGCGGGAGAATGGCAGAGTTCTTTAGGCCCTTGCCGTTTACCGGGTACGACGGATGAAAACCGCTTGGGGGAGAAAAACAAGGATACTTTGATTACCTATCAGCTGACGCGTCTCTATCCTTATAGCGGCGAGGTGACCTATACCCGTGAGATAGAAATTCCCAAGACTTTCCGGGGCAAGAAACTGTTTCTGGTGATGGAGCGTACCAAACCAAGTACTTTATGGGTGGATGGCGACAGTATTGGCAGTTACGGACATTTGTATGCGCCTCATCGCTATGAATTACCCGTTTTGGCTGCCGGAAAGCATCAGCTGAGAATACGGATTGATAATTCACCGACTTCCGTTCCCAAAGAAATACAAGGTTCGCACGCATGGACAGATGCCACACAGACAAACTGGAATGGTATTTTGGGAGAGTTTTATATCGAAGCGGTGCCGGATGCTTTCATCCAGTCGGTGCAGGTATATCCGCAAGTGGATAAGAAACAGGCATTGGTGGTTGTGGAAGTGGATGCAGAGAAAGATGGAAAAGGCACGCTTGACGTTGAGGGATATGCCTGGAATACTCCCGGAAAGCATACTTTATTGCCGCAACAACTTGCTGTACATTTGAAGAAAGGACGAAACAAGGTTGAGATACCCATAAGTATGGGGGATGCCCCTTTATTGTGGAGTGAGTTTCACCCTGCGCTTTATAAACTGAATGTGACACTTCGTTCCGGAAAGAACCGGGATAACCGTGTGGTGGATTTCGGTATGCGTAAGTTTGAGGTACAGGGCACGCAGTTCGTGATTAATGGTTACAAAACTTTCATGCGGGGCAAGCACGATGCTTGCGTCTTTCCGCTGACGGGATATGGACCGATGGATGTGGCATCCTGGCAGCGTGTCTTCCGCATAGCGAAACAGTATGGCATCAATCATTATCGCTGCCACTCTTTCACCCCGCCGCGTGCTGCACTTGAAGCGGCTGACATAGAGGGCATTTACTATCAGATAGAGCTTCCTTTGTGGGGTTACATCAAGCGGGAGAATAAGGGGCTGAATGATTTTCTGAAGAGGGAAGGAGATATGTTGCTGGAGCATTTTGGAAACCATCCTTCGTTCATGATGCTCGGTCTGGGCAATGAACTGGATGCGGAGATAGATGTGGTGCGTGAGTGGCTGGATGATTTCCGCAGTCGTGACAACCGGCATTTGTATTGCTACGGTTCTAATAATAACTTGGGTTGGAAGGGCCCGCAGGAGGGGGAAGATTTCTTTGTGACCTGCCGTGTGGGTGGGGGAGACGGATATACCACCCATGTGCGTGCTTCCTTTGCTTATGTGGATGCTGAGAAAGGCGGTATTCTGAATAATACCCGCCCGGCTACTGATAAGGACTATTCCGGTGCCATCGCCCGCTGTCCGCGTCCGGTGGTGGGGCATGAGAACTGCCAGTTCCAGATATATCCCGATTATGGCCAGATTTCCAAATACACCGGTGTGCTCTATCCTTATAATCTTGAAATCTTTCGTGACAGGTTGAAAGAGAATCATCTGTCTTCTCAGGCGAAAAGTTTTCATCAGGCCACCGGACATTTCTCGATAGAGTGTTACAAAGCGGATATGGAATATGCTTTCCGTACTCCCGGTTTCGGAGGGTTCCAGTTGCTCGATTTGCAGGATTATCCCGGACAAGGTTCTGCATTGGTAGGCATTCTGGATGCTTTTATGGACAGTAAAGGTATTGTTGAGCCTGAAACGTTCTATGGCTTTTGTGCGCCGCTTGTTCCTTTGGCGCTGATGAAAGATCATTGCTGGCTGAATACGCAGCGGCTGCATATCGATGTCGCTCTTTCCAATTATGTGGAGGGCGATTGGGACGAGCCTGTCCGTTGGAGTCTGGTTTCGGATGATAGCGGTTGGAAACGCGAAGGGCAATTGTCCGCTTCCGTCTCTCAGGGTGAGGTGGGACGTGTGGGGAGTATTGAACTTTCCCTCTCTGCGATAAAGGAAGCCCGGCGTCTGACATTGACTCTGTCCACAGGTGAGTATCGCAATTATTACCATCTTTGGGTATATCCCGACGAATCTGCCGAACCGGAGGGTTCTGTTTATGTAACTTCCCGGTTGGATGATGACTTAAAAAAGAAGTTGGAGAACGGTGCATCCGTTTTGTTTATTCCTGAGCATGACAGTATTCTTGCGCAGAGTGTGGGCGGTATGTTCACTCCTGACTATTGGAATTATTCCATGTTCAAGACTATCTCCGAGAATGCCGGAAAGGAAGTGTCTCCCGGAACACTGTCCATCTTGACCGATCCCATGCATCCGTTGCTGAAATACTTTCCAACAGAGGATCATAGTGATTGGCAATGGTGGAGCATCACTCGTAATTCACGCCCTATGATACTGAATGCGACTCGCAGTGAATACCGTCCGTTGGTTCAGGTGGTGGATAACATCGAGCGAAACCATAAGTTGGGATTGGTCTTCGAGTTTGCTGTCGGCAAAGGGAAAATATTGGTCTGTATGACGAATCTTCGGGCCATTGCCGATATGCCTGAAGGAAAACACTTCCGTACCTCCTTGCTACGATATGTAAAGTCTGATGCTTTCCGGCCTGTGGAGCAACTTACCTGGGAAGAGCTGAACGCACTCTTTCACGCCGATATCAATCAAAGAATGATTATCGGGGTGAAGAATGAGTCGGATTATACGATAGGGAATGATTGATTAGTGACTATTCTACATACAGCACCAATCCCTTCAGATATTCCCCTTCGGGATGATAAATATTCACCGGATGGTCGGCAGGCTGCGTCAATTGGTGCAGGATGCGCACGCTACGTCCGGACATGGCGGCAGCCGTAAAGACAGCTGTGCGGAAATTTTCCTTGCTGACAGCCTGCGAACAGGAGAAAGTGAACAGGATGCCTCCCGGTTTGATTTTCTCGAAAGCTTTCACATTCAGTTTGCGATAGCCTTGCAGGGCATTGCGCAAGGCATCCCGGTGTTTGGCAAAGGCGGGTGGGTCGAGGACAATCAAGTCATACTGGTCGCCCATACGGTCCAGATATTTAAAGGCATCCTCAGCAAAGGCAGCGTGACGGCTATCACCCGGGAAATTCAACTCTATATTCTTATTGGTAAGGTCAATCGCTTTGGCGGAACTGTCTACAGAATGTACCAGTTTGGCATTGCCACGCATGGCATAAACGGAGAAACCACCCGTGTAGCAGAACATATTCAGTACCGAGCGCCCGTTTGCATAGCGTTCCAGTAAAGAACGGTTTTCGCGCTGGTCTATAAAGAAGCCTGTCTTTTGTCCTTTCAGCCAGTCGATGTGGAACTTCAGTCCATACTCCATGGCTACGTTGTCCGTGCTGCCTCCTTTCAGGAAACCATTCTCCGGATAGAGGTCGGCTTTGAAGGGCAAGGTCGTTTCTGATTTATAATAGATGTTCTCTATCTTGTCACCCATCACTTCGCTGAGGGCTTCGGCTATCTCCATGCGGTCAAGGTGCATACCGGCCGAGTGTGCTTGCATCACGGCGGTGCGTGCATAGATGTCTATTACCAATCCGGGCAGATTGTCTCCTTCGCCATGTACTAGTCTGTAAGTATTGTTGGTAGGATTTCCGGCAATGCCGATGCTGCGTCGCATCTCATAGGCAATGCTGAGTTTACGTTTCCAGAAATCAGCATCGATGTTTTCGTCCTGCCGGAAAGAAAGTACGCGCACGGCTATACTACCGATCTGGAAGTGTCCTTTGGCGATAAATTCCTTCTTGGAAGTGTAGATTTCAACTACCTCGCCTTCTTCGGGTTCACCGTCAAAGTGGGCGATGGCACCGGAAAACACCCAGGGGTGAAAACGTTTCAATGACTCTTCTTTGCCTGATTTGAGATATACTTTGTACATGGTTGGAGATGATTATTAACTATTGATTATTTCTTCTTTTTCTTCGTCCGGTGCCAGTTCGTAGTCACCGCTGATTTTTAATTCCTGCAATCTGTTGTAGATGTTGAGGCAAGCCCATGCGTCTGTGGCTGCGTATTGCTTCTGAGGCTCAGTCAGGTGTTCGGCTTCCCAGTTTGAAAGGCGTTGTGCCTTAGATATTTTTTCTCCGAACAGTATACCGTAAATCTTCTGCAAACTCTTGTCCTGTATGCCGAACATGCGGACATACTCTTGCAGTTCGATGCAGGCACGTTGTTCGAAAGGGGCGCGTTTATGCAACATCATAAAGTCGTCCCGCAAGGAAAGGCCGATTTTGGTGACCGACGGGCTTTCCAGTAATGAAATGATAGGAAGCGTCAGTCCTGTCAGGTTCAGTCGGAACAGAAAGCAATCTTCTTCCGAAGATACTTGCAGCAGGGCTACCTTGTGCGAATGTCCTTTGGTGAATGACGGACGTGTTTCGCTGTCGATTCCCAGCAAAGGATATTGCTTGAGGTAGGTTACAGCCTTTTCGGCTTCCCAGGGGGTCTGGACAACGTGTATCCGTCCCGGGAAGAGTACTTTCGGCATATTTTTGATCGTTTCTTTATTGATTGTTCTCTTGATAACCATAATTTATCTTTTTATTCGTGATGATGGTGACCATGACAATGGCAATCATCATCGTCGCAATCGCAATGGTCGTGGTGGTGTCCGTCGCAATCGCATTCGTCGTCGTCAAAATCCTCGTCTTCCGTTTCTTCGTCGTCAGATTGGTGGTACTTCACGTCGTGCAGGGCGCGGAGGGTGTTCACCAATGTCTGTCCCCAATATTCCCTGAACTGTTCCTGGCAGATGACCAGGGAGTCGTTCATGGTTTCATTCAGGCCCAGCTGGAAGACAAAAATAAAGTCTTTGATGGCCTGGTAAATATCCGCCAGGTCTTCGGAAATATTCTTTTTGATGGGCTGGTCGCTGTAGACCATATCTTGTATGAATACGTCCAGATAATCGTCCTTATCGGCGAGGATGCCGGCAAGGTTGATGCGGAGCACTTCATACGTCTCTTCCGTTACATAACTTTCGGGTGCTTCGTCACCGAGCATTTCGGTTTCGGGCAACATAGCTGCCTTGAGGTAGAGTAGTGGGAGTATCTTTAATGAGGTATCGACAAATATATCACGTTTCATCGTCTCCGCCTGTTCCAGGAACTTGCAGAACTCAGCGGCTACGGTGACGAATTCCACTACATTACGGTCGAATATCACTTGGCTTTCTTTTTTCATATATGCTTGATTTGGAACGCAAAGATAGTGCAAACCGAATGCAGTAGCAAATTTATTTGCATTTTGCTGAGGTGCGGCCTATTTTCGCAGAGCAAAGGTATGAAAAAGGTTTGTTTCTTCCTAAGAAAGTAGCTTATACCTTAGATACTTTTGTTTATTATCACATGATATTCGTTTCCCCGTTTTTTTCTCCGGTTGTTGATTCCGAGTTTGTGGAGTGCACGTCCGAAGTAGGCCACTTTGTTGATGGACAGCCGGTCCTTGATTTGGCCGAACTCGTCGATGTTGATCAGAAAGAAGCGGCCCAGGCTTCGTTCGGCGTCCTGTTTACTCTTGAAGTCGATGCTGTCCGTATAGCCGAAGCGCAATTCCGGTGGTAGAAGAATGCGGCAAAACGTAGATTTCGGTGATACCAGCCAGGTGGTTGACTTCAATCGTTCTCTTTCTTTATTTTTTCTTGCACATCCAGCATTTTCTATTTACATTGCCTCCGATTTACGATAAATTCTTTAATTGTCGGCTTTTATCAATACATACTAACAAAATAAATAGCAGGAATGAAAGACAAGCTAATTTTCTATATCATTAACATTGCAATCTATCCATTGATTACATTTGTTATCATGCCATGCCTCGTCAGATTACAAAATTTTGATGGAGGAGATGCTGCCGGAAATGCAATGGAGCGGGCTTTTACATATCTTTTTGGATGTGTAGTGGCTTGTGTTATAGTATTAATTTTCAGTTTTATAATTTCTTATAAATGGTTGCATTGTGTATGGCATGCAGTTCCTGCATTGGTTTTGGGAGTTTTCCTTATTTGGTTCCTTCCCGAAGCAGAATCCTATATCGAATCCAACAGAACCCGTCATTATAAAGAATATTATGCCTCAGGTCAGCTTAGGGAAGAAGGAGTTAAAATCGGAAACCGTGCTCACTCCAAGCATGGTATAATCACTTACTACACAGAAGACGGGCATATAGACCGGACGGAAACCTGGAAGAAGGGTGAAAAGAACGGGGAATACTGCGAATACTACGACAATGGAAAACTGGCGGCAAAGGGCATTCAAATCTACTGCTTTTTACGTGGAGAATATGACAGCTACCGCTTTGGTAAATGGCTGTTTTATCGCGAAGACGGAACGCTGGACGACGAGCGGACGTATGATGAAGGAATTCTTTCGGGGTCTAAAAAATATAAACTCTGCTGGTTGAAGTCTCAAAACGGTAGACACATTGTCTGTGATATAGGGAATCATCAGCCTTTTACGGGCGAATTGGACAAAACTGCCATTGTGGACAACGATGTTATTCCGTTTTATTATACAGGAAAAATCATAGACGGAAAGTTTGATGGCGCCTGGAGTGGCTATTATGATTCATTAGGCTTACAAATGTCGGCTGAGGGAACTGCTGTTATGGGTAAGAATGAGGGCAAGTATACAGCTTATTATCCGAATGGTCAAGTATCTGTCACAGCCTGCTATCAGGATGATGAACTGGAGGGGGAATATTATAGCTATGACAAAGAGTCCGTTGTTACAGCCCCACATGGAACTTGCAGATATACTTGCCATTATGTAGATGGAAAACGTCATGGTATTGCCCGCTGGTGGAATGAAGACGGTGTATTGGTACGCGAATCGGAATATGACACAGGGGAAACTGATGGTGCCAGTCGGGAATATTATGATAATGGCGGACTTAAATCGGAATATATTTATCGCAATTCTCAAAAAGAAGGTCCTTACGAATGTTACTACGAGAGTGGGGCTTTGCAGGAAGAAGGGTGCTATAAAAACAATAGAAAGGTGTATTACAAAAGTTACTATGAAAATGGAATGCTTGAAGAGTTGTTGCTGGAGGGGGATACCCCTGTGCATTATGCCCCGGATGCTTATGTACAAGTTGTTTATTCATTAAAGAATGGATATGAACTTCGGATTTCCTTGTCACCGGACAGCATACACGTTTTTACTCTGAAGCAGGATGGCGAAGGGTATGTGATGGAAAAAGATCCGTATTGTGGCTACGACAAAGAAAAGTTTGCTTTACGCTATAGTGGAATCGATTTCGATGATTATTTGGTGTTGGACAGATGGGAATCTCAATACAGTGTATATTTGTACCTGTACGAAAAGAGTACCGGGAAAAATTTGTTTAAAGATAAACTGTATTTGGAAAGTGGTTACGATGCATCTGCTAATCTTCTGTTATATCTTGATACGGATGACAAGACTAATCCGAAAGGTAATCTTACGTTACTTAACCTGCAAAATCTCTCAACGATGGAAGTAGATGTAAGGCGGTTTATTCCCGAAGATGTACTTCCAAACTATTATTGGAACGATTTTAGTGTAAAGAAAGTCAATAGCACATCGGTATGTATCACTTATGATGGTGAAAAATCAAAGCAAATTTCTGAATTAATATTGGACTAAATTACCTTTTAAGTCATAATTATCACTCCGAATGCATTTACCGTTGCGCCACTGATAAATAGATATCAGTGTGCCGTCAGCACGATAACTTTCACGATACGACACCTCACCTTTTTCATAGCTTCCCTTTTGGTAACTACCATCAATGTTGTAGCTTTGGAATGCCCCATCTTTATCTCCGTTATGATAATTATACATTAGTATGAGTTTACCATCCGAACCATATTTGCGAGAGACTCCCTCTTTTTCTCCTTCAGAATATTCTGTTTCTTCTTCCAGAGTTCCGTTTTCATAATAAGAGGTATAATTACCTTCGATTTTCCCGTTGACATACACCGCACTTGTCATTAACTGACCGTTAGGATAATATTTCTTGAGTTGACCGTTAAGTTCTCCATCAACGTAGGTTGCCGTTGCGGCGACGATTAAATCGTTCCCTGTGGTGTAATAAGAGCAGAAATCCCCATTACACCGGCCATTGTTTACTGGTACGGTATATAAATTGGGGAAAAGAGCTTTACCGACAATTCCAGTCTTATTAAGTTTCCCTGTAAATGGTTTGCCTGTGACAATCACGCAAACCAGTTTTGTTGAATTAAAGTAAAGAGTAAAGTTTTTAGAGCTAATCAGTTTACCTTCGGCGTAGGTGCGTTCATCATCTATACTGCCGTCTTTACGATAGTATATCCAGTTTCCGTCCTGGATTCCAATTAGTTCTCCATTATTCCACTCACCGCCTTTGAATTCACCTTTTACCATCAGTTTGCCGTCAGGGTAGTATGATTCGCAAGGACCTAGCGGTACACCTCTTTCGTAGGAGTCAACGGACTTTACCGTTCCATCTGGGTAGTATCCGGTAATTTTGCCGTGCTTATTCTCAGCACTCCTTTGACCTATATAATATCCTTTTTCGCGAATTATGCCGCTTTCATAGTGCCTTTCATAGGGGCGGAGTAAATTGTTTGCTTGCTCCTTCTTATGAGCTTCTATTGTCAGGATGGAAACACCGCCCACTATTAATGCGAAAACACCTATCCACCATGTCCGTACACACCAATGAGCCAGTATCGTTGAGAGTACGAACCAGAGAATGAATGAGAATAGACACCCGTAATAGAATGAAAATCCAGCGGCCATACCTCCACCGGCTGGATCCGTTGATTCGCTAAAGTCCTTGAATGAGTTACTCCACGGGACGATAACATAAAACAACGCTGGATAAACAGCTGAAGTAATGATGAAAAACACTATTCTTTGAATCATTTGCGTGCAATTATCTTTTTGGCCAATATTTTGCAAATATATATCGCAGTCAGGCTAAATATAATTATAGAATAGATAACCCTTGCCATATCCATTATATAAATAGTTATGAAAAGCCAAGTCGTTTACATAATATTTACATGTTCCCGAAATAATATCTTTATCTTTAATGTCATATCTTGCTGCCCGATGCAACAGGTTTGCTTCTTCCAGTAATCTGGCATCTTTGATGTTGTTTCTTTGTACAATGTCCCTTAACAAGACGGTATCTTTGATAGAAGAAATAAATTCCGTTTTGTTTCAAAATTGTTGAGATGAAACAATTCGGGGAAACCTCCTGACTTTAAGAATTCCATGTATGTATCTTTGTTCACATTTCTCTCAGAGATAAGTGCATATTCCTCTATATTAAAAGGAAAAACCTTAAACTCGATATATCTTCCCGATAGTAATGTTGACAATTGACTCGAAAGCATCTTCGAATTGGAACCTGTTATCACAATTTCGCAATCTTCCGTATAGTCTTGAGATAAAGAATTCACGGCTTTCTCCCACTCCGCGATGTTCTGTATTTCATCCAGGAATAAATAAATTTTCCCGGCAGGCTGTTCTTTCTTTCTATACAACTGGTAAATACTGAGTAAATCGTCTGCATTCCTGACGAAACTGCAAGGGACAAATTTAAAGTTTCTATACAAGTAATTGTAATCTTTCGTCCATAAGTGCATACGTTTCCGGCAAATATAATAGAAAATTTTCAGGTGCACTTGAAAAAAAGTGTCTTTTTTGAGGGGAAGATCAAGTGTACCTGATAAGCTGCTTTATTTTTCTCATAATCGTCCATCAAGTTTTCTAAGGTTTCAACTTCTTTTTCTTTACTATCATCTGCATATATTTCATCCACTCTGCTGGAAAACAAACGAAATTCATTATCATTTTCCAGATGGCCTCTTTGAACTATTAGATTTATTTTAGCTGATACTTTATCATGGTCTTCATCCAAATCAAAACCAAATTTGTCTCTCAATATCTGATTTAATTCAATTAATTTATTGGGTGATAAACCTCTTGCCATTTCGTTAGTATCATTATACATCATTCTCATTTTCTGTGGTGAAATAAATTCTTTTCCGTTAAAAAGGGCATGTGTTCTGAGAATTGAGCGGACACCCTGACTTTCAGTTGCGACACCTTCCCCTTCTTTCTTCTCAAAACAGTATCTTCATACCCACCATGCCATAACCGGTACTTCCTGCGCCACCTTCGGCAAAAAGAGCCAGATGTTTTGCGAAGTTCCACTCCACACCTATCGGCATCACTTGCCAAGCTATGCACTTATCGTTTTCCATAGTGGTGGAAGATGAATCCAAACCCTCAGATGAGGGCTCAAAAAGGGTCATTTTCCCTTTTTTTACTGACATCAATCCGATGCCTGCACGTGAATAAAAAGAAAATTGATTTAACCGGAGCCAGGTATATTTGCCGGTGAACATCACTGTGTGGCATGTGTTTTTGATTTCTGCCAACGGTATGGATGAGCCCAAAACAATATCCCGTTTCACCGTATTATAAGAATAAGAAATGCCGATTGCCAAAGGATCAGAAACATGAAACAGATATCCTATGTTAATTGTACCGGAAAATTTCTTATTATTAGTGGAGTATGGGGCATTTACAGTGGCATTCACTGGTAGATTCGGTTCGAGAACAGACGCTATCGGCGCTAAACCGTAACTTACAAACAATTCATGTCTCACTGTGACTTCCTGAGCATGTAGTATTACTGCAAGCAGCAGGGTGAATAATGATGATAGAAGTTTTTTCATACATGAACAATTGTTGTGTTCCTTGCTAAAAAGGTGCGTTATATAATATATTATCTTTAGTAAAAAAGTGCAATAATTTTACGTAGAATTTCATACAGCTCTTTATTCGCAGCTCATTTAATCTCCCTTTTGTTCATCTTGCTAGCTTTCTCTAGTGATATATAGTTTTTAGATAATACACAAAGCAATAGTTCATGCAAACCCTTACTGTATATCGTTTTTTTAAATATATTAAATAAATGCTAATTTTAATCAAAGTGGGGTGCTTTTTGTATTGTTTTAACATTGTAGTTTGGGTGTCATTTTGATACTTATTTCAGTATAGCTTCTGATTCAGAATTATGTTATATAGCTGTTCTAATGCTTGCCACCACTATGTTTTTTTACTACTGATCGTCTGTTATGTATCCTAAATAGTATAAGTATGCAAGTGAAAGCATATATAAACAGTGAAGATAGATGGCAAGTTTGTTTGTGAATGTGATTGTTTTCTTGCATCTTCTAAAGAATCTTTAGAAGACAAGGTTGAGAAGAGAGCAATATTTTTATTACTTTTGCACCAATCTATCATTCATTTACTAAGGAATTCTATTTCATGGCTAAGAAAAATTCTACAAAAGATACGGAGCAATCTCTTTCCTTGTTTGGCAAAATAAGGGCAATCTTCAAAAACGAAACCATTCACTTTATTGTCGGACTGGTACTGGTCATATTTTCAGTCTATCTGTTGCTGGCCTTTTCTTCGTTCTTCTTTACGGGGGCGGCGGACCAGAGTATTATCGACTCCGCTAACTCACAGGAACTGGCTTCCGTCAATAATGGTGTGAAAAACTATGCCGGTTCGCGCGGTGCGCAGTTGGCAAACTATCTGATTAATGATTGCTTCGGCATTTCATCTTTCTTCATTCTTGTGTTCCTTGCGGTGGCAGGATTGAAGCTGATGCGTGTGCGTGTGGTCCGCCTTTGGAAATGGTTTATCGGCTGCTCGCTGTTGCTGATTTGGTTTTCTGTCTTTTTCGGTTTCGCGTTTGTGGAACAGTATCAGGACTCTTTCCTGTATTTGGGCGGTATGCACGGATATAATATCAGTCGTTGGCTGGTGTCGCAAGTCGGTACGCCGGGCGTGTGGATGATTTTGCTGGTGACTGCCATCTGTTTCCTTATCTACCTCAGTGCGCGTACTGTCATTTGGCTGCGTAAGCTGTTCAGTCTCAGCTTCTTGAAACGCAAACAAAAAGAGGAAGAAGAAAAAGAAGAGGGAGAAACACCGGAAGAATTTACAGACTCCTGGACGGCAAAGGGGAAGAAAAAGCCTGTTCCTGCTTCAGAAGTGGCGGAAACTGATATCAAGGAAGATGAAACTCCCGTTGAAGTCCCTGAACCTGTGGAAGAACCGGAGAACGAAATAACGCTGGATTTAGGTGGTATGACTGAAAAAGAACCTGTCAAGCCGTCTCATGGGGAAGTATCCATGATAATAGAAACTCCTGCTCCGGATCCTGTGCCTCCTGTCGTGGAGAAACCTGCGGTTGCCGAGCCCAGTTTTGAGGTGGAGACTGTGGAAGATGAAGAATATAAAGGTCCTGAAAAGGAGCCGTATAACCCTCGTCTTGACCTTGAGAATTATCGTTTCCCGTCCGTCGACTTGATGAAACATTACGATAATGCCGAGCCTACCATCGACATGGCGGAACAGAATGCCAATAAAGATAAGATTATAAACACATTACGCAGCTTCGGCATTGAAATCAGTACGATAAAAGCGACTGTAGGTCCTACGGTGACGCTGTACGAGATTACTCCGGAACAAGGTGTGCGTATCTCCAAAATCCGTGGTCTGGAAGATGATATCGCCCTCAGCCTCTCGGCATTGGGCATCCGTATCATCGCGCCTATCCCCGGAAAAGGAACCATCGGTATTGAAGTGCCGAACTCCAACCCGAAGATTGTTTCGGGGCAGAGTATCATCGGAAGCAAGAAGTTTCAGGAGTCCACTTATGATTTGCCGGTTGCCTTGGGTAAGACGATTACCAACGAGGTCTTCATGGTTGATCTGTGCAAAATGCCGCATATGCTGGTTGCAGGTGCCACCGGTCAGGGTAAGTCGGTCGGACTGAATGCCATCATTACTTCCCTGCTTTATAAGAAGCATCCGGCGGAATTGAAATTTGTGCTCGTAGACCCGAAGAAGGTGGAGTTCAGCATCTATTCGGTGATTGAACATCACTTTCTCGCCAAATTGCCCGACGGGGAGGATGCCATCATTACGGATGTGACCAAAGTAGTGCAGACGCTGAATTCTATCTGTGTGGAAATGGATACCCGTTACGACCTGCTGAAAGCTGCTCATGTGCGTAATATCAAGGAATATAACGAGAAGTTCATCAATCGCACGCTGAACCCCGAAAAGGGACATAAATTCATGCCGTATATCGTGGTGGTGATTGACGAGTTCGGCGACTTGATCATGACGGCAGGTAAGGAGGTTGAATTGCCTATTGCCCGTATCGCCCAGTTGGCGCGTGCGGTAGGTATTCACATGATTATCGCTACGCAACGTCCGACCACGAATATCATTACGGGTACAATCAAGGCGAACTTCCCCGCACGTGTCGCGTTCCGTGTGTCTGCCATGATAGACTCACGCACCATCCTCGACCGTCCGGGTGCTAACCAGCTGATTGGTCGCGGTGATATGTTGTTCCTGCAAGGGGCTGACCCGGTGCGTGTGCAATGTGCCTTTATCGATACGCCGGAAGTGGCGGAAATCACTAAATTCATTGCCAAGCAGCAGGGCTATCCTACGGCCTTCTATCTGCCCGAATACGTAGGTGAAGATGGTGGCAGTGATTTGGGAGATGTGGATATGGGGCGTCTCGATCCGCTGTTTGAAGACGCTGCCCGCTTGATTGTCATTCATCAGCAAGGTTCCACTTCACTTATCCAGCGTAAGTTCGCTATCGGCTACAACCGTGCAGGACGATTGATGGACCAGCTGGAGAAAGCCGGTATTGTGGGACCGGCGCAAGGCAGTAAAGCGCGTGAAGTGCTCTGTGTCGATGAAAACGACCTGCAAATGCGGCTGAACAATTTACTGTAATTCCTGTTAAATAAATGATGAAGAATGTTCTTTTAGTTTATATATGTTTGTTCGGCCTGTTGCTTCCGGTTTCGGCACAGCAATTGGATGCCAAAGAGATATTGGACCGTACGACTGATGCTTTTCGCCAGGCGGGAGGCATACAGGCGGAGTTTACTGTTCGGACTTATGCAAAAGGTGTGTTGGAAGGGACTTCTACCGGAGTCATCCGTCTGCAAGGAGAGAAATTTCAACTGGATGCTGACGGAGTGAAGACCTGGTTTGACGGCCGTACGCAATGGAGTTATCTTACCGGCAGTGATGAAGTGAACGTTTCCGAACCTACTCCGGAAGAGTTGCAGAGCATCAATCCTTATGCCTTATTGTCTATTTACAAACAGGGATACCATATAAAGTTAGGTAAGACGAATACTTATGGTGGTAAATCAGCCTATGAGGTGATATTGACGGCTACTGACAAAAAGCAGGATTTGCAATGCGTCATTCTCTATGTTGACAAAGCCACTTTCCGCCCTTTGTGCATTAGTATGACACAAAAAGGGGGAAGTAGCGTGGCTATCCGCATAACGTCTTATAAATCGGGACAGGTTTATAATGACAGTTCTTTTACTTTTGACAAGAAGGCTTATCCGACTGCGGAAGTGATTGATTTAAGGTAAGGACTATCTGTCGCAGAATAACGGATACTTCGAGATCTGAATAATTTATGATATAAGTGTTGAAATACTAAATAATAGAATGATTATGGAAACAGAAAAAGTAAAATGTCTGATTGTAGGTTCTGGCCCTGCCGGCTATACGGCTGCGATTTATGCGGGACGTGCCAACCTTTGTCCGGTGCTTTATGAAGGATTGCAGCCCGGCGGTCAGTTGACAACTACTACGGATGTGGAGAACTTTCCCGGTTATCCGGAAGGTATCAGTGGCCAGCAATTGATGGATGATTTGCGCAAGCAGGCGGAGCGTTTCGGTGCCGACCTGCGTTATGGTGTTGCTACGGCTTCTGATTTAAGCGCAGCTCCTTATAAAGTGACGATTGACGGAGAAAAAGTGATTGAAACAGATACATTGATAATCGCTACAGGCGCTACGGCTAAATACCTGGGACTGGAAGACGAAAAGAAATATGCTGGTATGGGTGTCAGCGCTTGTGCCACTTGTGACGGTTTCTTCTATCGTAAGAAAGTGGTAGCTGTGGTCGGCGGCGGTGATACGGCTTGTGAAGAGGCTGTTTACCTGGCCGGACTGGCAAAGAAGGTTTATCTGATTGTGCGTAAGCCTTTCCTGCGTGCTTCTAAGATTATGCAGGAGCGTGTGATGAAGCATGAGAATATTGAAGTGCTGTTTGAACATAATGCGGTAGGGCTGTTCGGGGAGAATGGTGTGGAAGGTGTTCATCTGGTGAAACGTATGGGTGAAGCGGATGAAGAACGTTACGATCTGGCTATCGACGGTTTCTTCCTGGCTATCGGTCATCAGCCGAATTCGGACATTTTCAAGGCTTACCTGGATACGGATGAAACGGGTTATATCATTACCGAGGGGGACAGTCCGCGTACGAAAGTGCCGGGTGTGTTCGCTGCCGGTGATATTGCTGATCCTCATTACCGTCAGGCTATTACGGCTGCGGGTAGCGGTTGTAAAGCTGCGCTTGAGGCAGAACGATACCTTTCTTCCAAATGTCTTCTCTGATTTCTGACAGATAAAGAAAGAGGCTGTGCATTTCAAATGTTGCACAGCCTCTTTTTCTTTTAATATACTTCTTTTTCTATTAGTACACCTCTATTTCGTCTACATATAAGTCCGAAGGAACAATATCTTCCGGTGTGTCTTTGCGGCAGTCTATGCCGTTACGCAGAGTTCCGCCACTCTTTAAAGTCACTTTGATATAGCGTGCCTCAGTCGGAGTGCATTCCACAGTGTCGGTGAACATCTTTCTGCCATGTTCAGGATATTCGCGAGTGGTATAGGAGGCTTGCCCTATTTCTTTGAACTCTTTGCCATCATTTGATACCTCTACGCGGGCAGCACTTGCAGGAAGTACGCGGAAAGCGGGGTTATAAAACGTTCCGAAAGTTACTTTACTGATAGTGACCGGCTTCTCCATGTCGACGGAGAATACGAGTTCATTGTTGTTTTTCTCGTTCAGGCTGAAAGCTACCCACGGTGTGAAAGAAGCGATGTTGCCGCGTTTGCCATTTGTCAGCCCCAGCGTAGTGGTGTCTGCACCTAACACGTCATTCTCTCCGATGATGTCGCCGTTCATCCAGCCGCAAGGCGGAACCGTAGTGTATTGTTTTCCGGCTATCAGGTTTGCGTATAGCTTTTTACCGTTCACTTTTCCCAGCATCTTGCCATCCTTGAAAGCCGCCGCCTGCAAATCGATACTGCCTTCCCAGATGAATGGTTCGGTGTAGAGGTCGGACTTGGCGGTCGGGGCACTTCCATCGGTTGTATATCTGATTTCAGCGTCGGGATAAAATGTCTCCAGCACAGCTTTCAACGTGCCGTCGTAAACATGAGTATTGATGTTCACATCAAAGAAATTGCGGCAGGCTTTCACATTCATGGCGTCCATACGTTCGAAGTCTTCTACCATACGGCTCCGGAAGCAATCCCAATTTTTCCTGTTATTCTGCGTCCAGCCTGTTTCAGCTATGGCTACGGCACGGGGGAATGCCTGATAGTCGCGGCGTTCGTCATTCTGCATATATTCGTTCCATATATTGCCTTGCACCCCGATGATGTGCTTCTTTACCAACTCTTCCGAATCATCAGGAACAGGGTTGTAGCTATATGTTTTCTTCAGCGTCTGATATCCGCCGATGGTGGTGGGTGCTGTTTCCGGTTCTTCCTGGTATTGATCCAGATATGCGTAGGGACTTGGAGTCATGATGGCATCGTGTCCGGCTTTTGCAGCGTTTAAGCCGCCCTGCACTCCGCGCCATGACATGACTGTGGCATTGGGAGCCAGACCGCCTTCCAGAATCTCGTCCCAACCGATAATGTTCCGTCCTTTGCTGTTGAGGTATTTCTCCATACGGGTTATGAAGTAGCTTTGCAGCTTTTCTTCTTTTGTATGCTTCTTGCCGTCAACGGCATTTGGGGTAGTGTCGTCTTTCAGACCTAATTTCCTGATTAGTGCCTGGCAGTGGGCGCAATTTATCCAGGCGTCTTTAGGACATTCGTCACCACCGATATGGATATATGAACTGGGGAACAATTCCATGACCTCATCCAATACTCCCTCCAGGAACTGGAACGTTTCTTCTTTGGGACAGAACACTTCCTCGAATACTCCCCATGTGCCGGTCACTTCATAAGTGGTGTCCGGCCTGCAAGATAGTTCGGGATAAGAAGCCAAGGCGGCGATGGCGTGTCCCGGCATCTCTATTTCGGGGATGACGGTGATATATTTGCTTGCTGCATAGGCCACTATGTCTTTTATTTGCTCTTGCGTGTAGTAACCTCCATGCTCTTTTCCATCGAAGATTTGCGGCCAGTTGACATAGTAATAGTCTATCAATGTCTCTTTCCGTTTCGAACCTACCTCTTGTAGTTTCGGATATTTCTTGATTTCTATCCTCCAGCCCTGATCGTCCGTCAGATGCCAGTGGAAAGTGTTCATCTTATGCATGGCGAGCATATCGATGAATTTATAAATATAATCGGTAGTGGAGAAATGACGGCAGACATCCAGCATCAGACCACGATAGGGGAAACGGGGAGCATCTTCAATTTCTACGGCAGGCAGAGACCAGTCGGCACGTTTCACGGTTTCCTTTCCATAAATGGCAGGGGGCAACAGTTGGTACATGGTCTGTACGCCATAAAAGAAACCGTTGGGGTGGGATGCTGAGAGGGTGATTTCATCCGGAGCGATGGATAGTTTATATCCCTCCTCAGGCATTCCGTCTATCGTAACAAAACGGATGTCAGGCTGTTCCGCATTCTCTTGCGGACTGGCTTGCAGGGAGATACCGGAGATTAGCTGGATACGGGCAATCAGGCTGTCTGCAATGGCTTGCACTTCAGGAGTACAACCGGCGGTGACGACAGAAACTTTATTGCTCAGTTGAAAACGCCCTTCCTGAGGGGTCATTTGATTGGGCATCGGAACGACATTATACTCGTTCACTACCTCTTTCTGGTTTTGCTGACAACCGGGGGAGGTTAGCAGCAAACTTGCTAAAAGCAAGGAGCTTAGTCCTTTTTTCATGGCATTAATGTGTGTTAAGTTTATAAAATGGATCTTTATCCTATTTTGCTTATTTTCTTCAGCTTTTCTTCGTCGATGATTTTTATTTTGCGTCCGTCAATGGTAATTAATCGTTCTGTAGAAAATTGTGACAAGGTGCGGATAGCATTGGAAGTTGTCATATTGGATAGATTTGCCAAGTCCTCGCGTGACAGGTAGATGCTGAGGGTAGAACCATCTTCTTCCAGTCCGTAACTTTCTTTGAGGAAAAGGAGCGATTCGGCCAATCTTCCGCGGATATGTTTTTGAGTCAGGTTGACAGTGCGCTCGTCGGCAATGCCCAGGTCGATGGATAACTGCTTGATAAAGAATAAGGCAAGGTCATTGTTTTGTGCTACCAGTGTAGTGATTGCACTCATTGGTATCAGACAAATCAGAGAGGGCTCGAAAGCTGCAGCGGCAGTAACATAGTCTTCTTTGGCGAAGTAGGCGCGGTAACCGAAGTATTCAACGGGTTTAATCATGCGGATAATCTGGCTTCTTCCTCCGACACCATCCTTGTAAATCTTGACTTTTCCACTCAAGAGGCACATGAGGTATTTCGGGGTCTCACCTTCGCAATGAATGACTTCATTTTTCTTATAATTCTGGAGCGTAAAATGGTTAGCGAGAAATTCCCGCTGCTCTTCATTCAGGGGCTCCCACATATCGGCTATCAGCTCCGGAACGTTCACGTCTGACAAATTCATTTTTACCATAACTGCTGCAAAACTGTGTTATACAGCACAAATGTAAAAAGAAAAAATTAAATATTGCACAAAAGAAAGGAAAAGATGCAGTTTGAGGGTGTGAAAATGATGGAGATGTGTCAAAACTAAGGCACATCTCCTTTTTTATATTTAAATGTTTTTTTT